>JAABUQ010000003.1_pt1 | contig 441137 bp, 261 predicted proteins | sample 5560001 | NCBI WGS metagenome assembly JAABUQ01 (sample SAMN10711888, study PRJNA513371) | rock metagenome | isolation source: Antarctica rocks | place: Antarctica: Victoria Land, Finger Mt nord | collected 2015-12-18
TATTGCTATAAATATTGTGCTATTATTTATATCTTTGCTTATTGCGCATTTGCTCTCTAAACTTTTTTTGCAACTTATTAATATTATTAAGAGATTTTTCTCTTAACTATTAATTGTATTTTTTTTTTCAATTTTTTTTTTCAATTTAGTTCTATTAAGAATTTTTTCGATGTTTTACTTAACTTTATTATTGAAAAAATAAGTTTTAAAGTTTATGATATTTGTTTTGTTTACTTATTGTTAACGCAATACAAATATAATTTCAAAAATAAAATATAAAAAGTATTATCAATTTGATAAATGTTAAGCAAAATAAAACAATAAACTTGCATTTTAATTTTATTCTTAATTTCAAATAATTCGATATATTTATACAATTTTTTTTGCTAAATCTTTTTTGCTTTAAATCTCTAGTTAAAAGTATAATTAATTTTTCTATAATAAAACTCTTAAATCTATATCTTTTATTGTAATATTTGTTCGTTATATAACAATTTTTTTAAGATATTTTGCTAAAATCTTTCTTAAATTATAAAGTTGTTTTGTGTATTTTTATATATATATTTTTTTATATTTTATTTATTATTCTAAGAGATTTATGCAAACTCTATATTATTAATATTGATATTGCGTTAACATAGCGCTAACGTAGTGTTCGCTTTATCTTGTTAATTTTTTTTATATATACTTAGTTTATTATTCTAAGAAGTCTATGCAAGCTCTATATTATTAATGTTGATATTTCGTCGATGCAATACTAATACATTACTTATTCTATCTTGTCAATTGCTTCTTATTAATTGTTTATAATACTAAAAATATTTTTTATTCGAGAGCTCTTTAAATTTAAGTTTTTGTTTTTTCTTTTGTTTTTTTCGAGCTTTAACAACATTATAACTTGAAATTAATTTAATAGCTTAATAGTTAAAATTATATACAATATTGCAATAACGTTATTGCATATACTTAGTAATATTTTTTGTATTTTTTGTATTTGTTATTTTTTGAGATTTTATTCTTTTTTGTCTTTAGTTAAGATATATTAATAATATATACTTTATTGTTATGCGTTCACAATTATAAGCGCAACAACAATTTAATACTTTAAATACTCTTTGTTTGTAAAGAAATTAATTAAATTTAACCCTATTTGTTCTAAGTTATATTAGTAACGTATTGTGCGTCTTAAAACAATTGCAATGTAAAATTAAATAATTAACTAAAACTTCGAAAACTAATTTTCGATAATAAATTTTATTTGTACTTTCTATTTATATCTTTTTTTAAGTATTTCGAGCGCAATTATTTATAAGTGTTGTTCGAACAATTAACTTGCATACTTGTTATTGCTTTAATAAAAGTATTAATTTGTAAACGTTGTTAACTATCTTATTAATTGCTTTGTTTTTCTTAATTCTTATATAATCAAGTATTTAATATAGCTCTAAACTTTATTTTAGCTTATGTATAATTTATTTTGTCTTTTGTATTTGTTAAAGACGCGTCTAATTTAGAGTTAAACATATAGTACTTACTATCTTTAACAACGTTTAGCTATCTAAATATATCTTATATATTTTGCTTATTTTGTCAATCTTTGCTTTGCATATTGTCAATAAGAAACTTTAGATACTTTTTGTTATTATTCGTAACATTTGCTATCTTATTGCTAGCTTCGTCTCAATTTGTTGCAAACGTAATCTAAAAAATTGTAATTTATTATTTAATTAAACTCTTAATACTTTTATGTTTTGTTAAATTTCTATGTCGTGTTTTGCTAATATAATATCTACAATTATATTGTATCTTCTTAATATTCTTGTAAAGTAAATTAGTTTGTATTTTTGTTTCGCAAACTTTAATTTATACTTTTGCACTTATTATTCGTATTTTCTATATATTTTCGATAGAATTTAACAATTTCGCTTTGTCGATTTGTTATAAATTAATAAATTAATATTGTTAATAAAGCTTGTAGCGTTAACTTGTAGTTTAATATTATTGTATATTTTTAATAGATTAACGTTATAAAACAAGTATAGAATTAATAATAGAAAGAATCTCTAGAATATTTCGATTGCTATTTTGCGCTTTGTTATTGTATAATTGTCTATAATTAATATAGTGCGTCTATTTTTAAGAAAGTTATTTATCTAGACGAGAAATTAAATAAATATTTGTTTCTTTTGTATGCAATTTTCGAGTTAATAATGTATTATATTATTGAATACGCTATTTTGTTATATTCTTTTAAAAGTAAAATCGATATTTGCGTTAATATATTACTAACAATACTTTTAATTTATTTTGCGTTCTTAAAAAGCTTTTTGTTAGATTTTTTCGAATTTTGTATTACTTTGCAAAACTTATTTCTTTTGTGCTTTCTTAATATCTTGTTTTTTTTTATTGCACGTCTTAATATATTTTGTTTAATTAATTAAAATTTAATATTGTTGTTATAAATATCTTGTCTCTTTTATTGCTTGCGTGCAATTCTTAAATTACTTGTACTTAGCTATTTTATAAAATTTTACTTATAATGTAAATTTCTTTGATGCTTTTTCTAGAGTGTCGAACAATTTTGTTGTAAATTTGTTAATATATTAGCGTCTTATTAACTTATTTGACAAAAAACTCGATAAATGTTTGCTTAATATGTTATGAAATTTTTTGATATTTATACTCTTTTATTTTTTTTAAAAGCGCTTCGATAACTTTTGTTATATACTAAAATCTAGTATTGTTTTTACTAAAATTAATTCGAAAAGTTTTCTATTTTTTTGTTAATCTTGCAATATATTAGCTTGTTAACTAGATTAATTATTGTAAAGATTAAATTTATTGTAATTTTTATTCTTTAATAATCTTTTGTAACAATATCTTGTAAAAGCATTAATATTGCGTTAATATCTCTTATAATACTTAGTAAATTGTTAAACAAAATATATTGTCTAAAATAAAATAAGTTTATTTAGAAGAAATAATACAAGTTGATGTCGCTTATTATTGCGCTTTCTTCAAATATTATTATTGTCCGTTTTATTAATAATAAGCTTTTTTTATTTTGTATTTTGTTGTAACCTTTTAAAGACAGATTGTATACTTTGTATATATTCATAAATAGTATATTAGCAATACTTTCATTTTCTTTTTCGTTTCTTTAAAGTGTTATTATACTTATATGTTTAAAATATTAAATTGTATGCTAGTTATTGCTATCGATGCATTTTTAATATAGAAATATATTTTTTAATATTATTTTTGGCGTAAAGTTAATACAACTTAAACTATAGATTTTTGCTCTTTTGCAAAAGCGTTATAATTTTTGTATTATTAATATATTTTGTTTTTGTATTTTTCTTTCTTGCAATAATATTATTATTATTTTGTTTCCAAATTTGTAAACGTTATATTATAATATTTTAAGATTAATATTCTTTATTAACGCAACGTTAATATTAAAAAGTATTACAATTTTTGTTAATTTACTTACTTTAAGTTTGCGCTTAATACTTTTATTTATTGTTGTTATAAACATTGCAACAGCTTCTAGTATTATAACAAGATTTTTAAGTTTCTTTTAATTACTTGTTTTTATTGCGTAACAAGTTAATTATATTTGCTTTGTTATTTTAATTTTTTCTTTCTTTGCTTATCTCTTAAAGTATTTTGAGTTAAATGTTCGATAATTCTTTTCGCAAAAATCGTATTGCAACTTTGTTTATTTCTCGCTAATTATATAGTTAATTGTGCAATAATTTTTTGCGCAATATTTATATTTTTGTTTGTTTTTGTAATTATATACAATATGCTTATACTCTTAATACTTCAAATATTATTGTATTTTGCCTTCTTTATTGTAATATTAAATTATCTTAACTTGAACTTTATAAGTAATTATAAGTTGAATTAAACAATTTGTCTTTTTCTTGTTAATTATTTATACTATTATCGAAGTATACTTCTATTTATAATTGTTTTTAATAAGTTATTGTATTTTGTTTACTTTTAGATTTAGATATATTTTTGCATAAATATTTTAAAGGCTCTCTTAACTTTTTTTTTTTATATTTTCGAATATACTTTTTATTTTTATTTCGTAAATTATTATGCTTACGCGTTCTCGACGCAAAATTGTTGTTATCGATATTTTTTTTACTTAAAAGTTGTTTTGCTTTAATATTCTCTTGCTATTCTCTAATATTATTTGAAAGATTATTATTCTTTTGTATTGTTTAATTGTTAATATATCTTAACGCGTTAACAATACGCTAGCAATATTAAGATCTTGTACTAATTTTACGATTTTTATTGTATTTATTTTTTGCACTTTTTCGATTTTCGAGTCTTTCTTGTTATATATTTTTATTTTTATATTTTTTATAAGTTTTTGTTTCGATAATGCAACAATAACGTCTTTTTATAATAGCATATCTAAGAGTACGCTTTTAAACTATTTTTGTCTAGCTGTTTTTTGTTTGAGTTTATGTTTATTTCTTGTTTTTGACTAACTTCTCTAGTTTATTTATTGACTTTTTGATTCTTTCTAACAATAAGCTGTTTTTATTTTAAGACAAACTTGTTTGAGCAACATCGCACTAGTGCGTATATTTATCGATTATATTAAATGCGATTCTTATCTCGTTTTAGAAGATTATGTCTCTAGCAATTGTTTTCTCGAACTTATAGAGCATTCTTATTCTTCTTATCTTTGCAATTAAAGTTTTTTTATTTGATTAAATCTCTTGCAAGAGCGCTTTATTAGCGTCTTATTTATTCGTCGACGTTGTATCGATTATAATTATCTTCTCTCTATAAGTTAAATAAATCGCGAACTAGATTAATCGCAAAAATCTAAATTTATTACGTAATTCGATACTATAACGTTAGATTCAAGTTCTTGACAATTAAGCAAAAGAATTCGTTCTAAGCGAGCCAATCAAGTAGTTTGATTAATCTATCTTGACAATTCGATTTTACGCTAAAAGTTCGAATTGAATTTTAGTTCCAACTTTTGGAACCAAAATCCAATCTAACAATTAGTCTATCGAGAACGTTATAATTGATAATATTTCTCGATCTCTACACAAGTAATAGACAATCTTAATAATAGCTTTTTCAAAAATTTGATCTTTTAGTTTAAATTAACTATTGCTTCTTATTAATTATCAATTTACTAATAACAAGAACTTTTTAATTAAAATTTTATTTTATTCTTTATTAAGCAATTAATGTAGATAGCGTTCTTGTTCTTGCTTTAATATATTAATTATATTGTTGTTAAATTCTTATTAACAATATTACTTTAATTAATAAATAATTAGTTATCTTAACTATAACAACTGATCGCAATTTTAACAAAACAATTATATTAATATTTTGAATAATTGACTTCTTAATTTTGAGATGCTAAGATGGCCCAAGTAATTCGAGGTCAGCCTCAAGAGCGCTTGGGGGGCAACTAGAAGCTTGCATTTGGAAGGTCAAAAAAGACTTAACAAAGAATATAATTTTAATATTCGAGATATGCACAATCTCTCGCAGCACTTCGATTAAATCTTTACTTGTTACTCGCTTATATTATAATAATTTGTATAGTAAAATTGAACAATTTGTAAGATTTCTATGCGAGAGCAATGTGCAAGCAAGAACATCTCTATAATAGACGTAATAATTACGTGTTGCGTAATTGATTATATTTATAGATTGCGCTTATAAGTTGCGCTCGCAGATCTTAACAACGCACAAGTAATGTTCTTAACAACGTACAAATAGTAAATATCTTAATCTAATTTCCAAATTTTGACTCTTTTGACTCGAGATCAATTGTATTCGCTAATATAATCTCAAGACTAAGATATCAACGCAACAATCTTGAGAACTCGAGATTGCTAATAACGTTCTAAGAGAATTATCTTAAATTGTCGATATATATTGTTAATTTAACAACTTTTAAAGTTGTTTTTAATTCTTTAAATCTAGTTTTGCTTTTTTTTGCTCTTTAATTTTGTCAACATTCTAATATCTAAATTGTAAATTTTGTGTTTCTAAGTTCTAAAATTTCTAATTTTTAATTTCTAATAACTTTTTAAAATTAATTTATTTTCTACATTTTCCTTCTAGTATTTTTAAATTCTTGTAATTCTAAGATTATTTTAAGAGACATGTTGTCAATTTATTTTTCTAATATTTTTTATTGTAATTAAAGTCTTGTCTTCGACTTTAAGAAGAATAAAAATAAAAATAAAATTTTAATTAGTAGATAATTATAACAACAAAGATTTATTGCAATACATATATAAATTATACTATACAATCTAATAGTATATTAAATAATAGCTAAGATTCTAAAATCTATATAAAAGAGATTGCATATATATTGCAAATAGATTGCTAGTACTAGTAGCAAATATCTTTAAGTCTATAATTTAATATAATTTAGTTATTCGACTACAATATAATCTTTATTTAGTTATATAAAAAAAATCGAAAGTTAATATATTTTAAATTTAAGTTGTTAGAAATTCTTGTTATATTTACAAATTGAATATAGTAGACTATAAATATAAGACAAATTCGAAGTGTTCAACAATCTATATATCTATAATTTTAAATATCTTAAAAATTTGCAAAATATATAATTTGCATTAATATAGTAAAAATATTTGTAAAAAGATATATATATATCGAAAGATTAAATTATTAGTTAAGAGATATATTTAGCAAGAAAATTTATTAAGTCTTGTTAATTTTAACTAAATAGTACATAAATTGTATACAAACTATATAGAGATAATCAAATAATTCTAGATTATATAAATATAGATAAAGTAATTAAATATTAAATAGAAGTTTTTGCGTATTTTTTTTTAAATTCTAGACTAATAGTATATATTACTTTAATTTTTAATATTAACTTCATATTTGTAGTATACTATAGTACTAGTATATTAAATCTAGCTTATTTCTATCTATATATATATAATAGATCGAATTTCTATTTTTTTTATACTTGATTTAACACCCTCAGAAGTCTATGCGAGACTATATACTTTTGGATCAAGATCTAATTAATTAAAGTCTAATTAATTCGAATTTATGATTATTTCTTTTTGCGCAACGTTGTCTTAGTGTTGCTGCGCCTTCTTTCTCTATAATATAATATTTGTAATATAAGGAAATTCTTTAAACAAAAACTCTATAAATCTAAGAAGATTTAAGTATTTTTAACGATATTGTTGTCTAAAATTGTTTTAGTAGATTAATAAATAAAATTATTTGTGTTGTTGCAATAATAGATTTTGCTTTGTCTAGTAATTGTCTTAAATTTATAATATTAATTTTCTATTGCATTTAAGTTCTTTTCTATTGTTATATCAAATATATCAAAAGAACGTGCTTAACAATTATACGTTCTTAATTGTACTTGCACGTACTTGTTGTAATACTAGAGACGCAAAGCTTGTATAAAAACTAATTAAAGTCGATTTTGCTTATTCTTAATTAAACAAGAAGTAAATCGTGTAATTTAAGACAATCGAAGTACAATTGCATATACTTATGCGTAACTTCTAATACAATCTTGCGATATTCTGCGTTATTCTTGTTTTTTAATTATTTGCGTTATTAATTTTTTCGAGTCTTATTCTAAATAAGTGCTTTTTTGACAACAAGTTTGTTCGTTATTTAATTAACAAGAAGAAGAAGCTATTTGTGCATCTTATTAATAATCTTGTTCGCGATTTTATTATTTCTTATGCTCTTGTATCTCGATACTTAATATAGTTTTAATATTGTCTTACAACGTTGAATTATCTTGCACGCGTCTTGTATGCGTCTCAATTGTATCTAATTCGATATCGATTTTATCTCTTTTATAATCTTAATTAAGACTTGATTGTTTAAATATATTTTGTAGATTTGTTCTTTTAAGTTAATAATAATCTTATAGTACTTCGTCAATTTCTTTGTTGCTCTTCTAGGTTTCTCGAATTTGTTATAATAAATTAGTATTACGTCGACATTCTCGAAGCGCTTTTTAATACTTTAATTTCCTTTAATTAAGATTACAATAATATTCTTGTTGCGTTCGCTCTTGTTAAAATAGACTTGCTAATATAAATTTGAGAAATTTGCGTTATATTTTTTTGACAACTTTTTTATTGCAAGCGATAATTGTTTTAAGAAACTTTACTTACAAGATCGCAATATATAATTGCTATTGCAAAATTATTGTTAATTTTAATATTATTTGTATTTATCTTCTCTTAAGTTGCAAAGATATTATTCTTAGTTTTAACTTTTATTCTCTTTTAGCATTAAATTGTTGCATATATATAGCATTGCTATATTAATAATCTTTTCAAATTCTTGTGCATCTATAGTAGCTATCAATCTTTGTACTAGCTTTTTTAGATAAACATTAATAGAGAGTATATTAATCTCGATTTATAAGACTTTTGTAAAAGTTGTCTTATAGACGTTAACAATACGACAAAGTGTTTGTTCTTGTATAAATCGTAGCTTTGTAACAACTTCTTTTCTTGCTCTCAAAATAATAGACGAGATATATTATATAACAACGTTATATACTATAACAAGTTTCTCTATCGCAATAAATTTGCGTTTCTCGACGTCTATAAATGTGTTAAAAACTAAGCTCTCTATTATTGAGATCTCTTTATGTTTGATAACTAGCTTTATCTTTACTTGTTGCAAATAAGCTTTCTATCTAAGTTTCGAGTTAAGTTAAATTTCTAGTATTTTAATATTGAACTTAACAATTATTTTGTATTTTGTTAACATTATATTACTTTAATATTTATGTCGAATCTCTTTAAAGTACGTAAGAAGTAAATTAGTTTATACTTCTTTTTCGCGAATTTGAAGTTATAAGTGCGTACTTATTGCTCGCATTTGTTGTATATTTAACTTAGCACTTTACAATTACGTTTAATTGACTCTTTATATATTAGTATATTAACATTGTTTACAAAGCTTGTAACGTTAACTTGCAATCTAATATTGTCGCATTGTTTTAAGGATCTATGTTGTAAAACAAGTATAATATTAAAAATAGAAAAAAGTCTTGCAATATATTCACCTTTGCTTCTTGCTTCTTTATTATATAATCTTCAATAATTAATATAATACATTGTTTCTTTAGAAAATTCTTTACACAATTAAGCAAATAAGTTAAAACTCTTCTTTTTCTTATATTATATAATACTCTAGTATACAATATACTGTCGAATATACTAGACACATTTAAACTTAGTAGAGAAACTATTCTTTTTCTTTGATTACTTTATATTGTATGTATCTTTTTAAAAATTAATTGTAATATAATATTAATTAAATATTGTTTTTTAATCTTTATTTGTATATTAGATAAAGTATTGTGTGCTTTTACGATATAACAAAGACGTTTCAATATTATTAACTCTAGTATCTTATTTAACGTATCGAGCAATGCTATAGATCTAAAAGACAACAATTCTAAATAGTCTTTCTTTTCTAATTTTCGCAATATTATTATAATTGTGTTTTTGAAATAAAACAATTGCATTTTTTTTTTATATAATTTATACTTGATTTAACATTTCTAAAGATCTATGCGAGTTCTATATATGTTGTGCGATCAAAATTTCAAATTCAAGTTACGTCGCTTCAATATTTTATGTTACTATTATAATATTTATAATATAAAGAACTTCTTTATAAGAATTGTAAAGATTGTATTGATTTATAATTTACAAAAGAAAATCTTATATATTATTCGACAATCTTAAATTCTTAAATTCGTGCATATCAAAAACGAGAGCTTTAAGAATTTACGTATAAATTCTCTTTGTAAATTGCGATTATATAAAAATTGTTTCTTAATGCGTAGTACTTGTATTTGTGTTTATATAGTTTTAATATTTAAACTCAATATTAGTTTTTTTCGATACACTTATATACGTAGCGCTTTCAATTTGAGACGTAGCGAAGACGTTGCTTTCGACAAAAGTAAATATTTTTGCTATTATCTATTAAGATAAACGAAATTTCTTATTGTTTAGCTTCGAATGCGCAATTAAGCGTATACATAGTTAAGATAGAAAACAATTGTAATTAATTAAAACACGTAATCTCAACGCAATCAATTTATGTGCAACAAGAACTTTTAATTTTTTGCTTGTGTAATATACGCGTATATAATTTTTTTCTAACTTTTCTAAATTTATATGCACAACGTTTCGAGACTTTTTTGCGATATTTTAAAACACCTTTTTTGTAATTGTAATGTAACAATTATCGTAACGACAATCGACGCGTACAAGAAATAAATAATAATAATTATAAATAATCTTGCATGCTTTCGATTATACGTATCTTATTATACGTGAAAGATTCGAAATAATAGTAATAGTGATAAGTGATGTTATTGTTGTTTTCGCAATTTGATCAATCAATTTGTTGTAACAATTGTATCGAACGTTTGCGAACGTCTTGCTTGTCGATGCTAAAAACATTTGACTCTATCGAATATTGCAATATTAAGAAGTTCGTAGTTAATATCACGTACAAATAGTTCTCTCACTAGTCAAACAATTGCATTTCTTTCTTAATATATTTGTTAAATAAGATTTTTTTTTATCTCGAGACAACGCAAACTAGTTGTTTTAATGCTCGATTAATTATCTTGTTAATTTCGAATATCTTGTCTAGAGTTGCTTTATATATTATTTTTATTATCTTGCGCTTTAATATAATCTCGTTGTTCTCTATTAAAAATAAATAAGAGAATTTCTCTATATTGTCGATTAAGATTGTAAATAGAAAAGAAAAGTAAGTTTAAAATATTGTTTCGATTTTGCTTTTTATAATTGTTATTATCTTTGTATTTGTTCTTAATAATAAAAATTGTAAACTTAATAAATATATTTATTATTATATTTTTGATTTATTTTGCTATTTTGAACAAACTCTTTGCGATACTCTTCGAAGTTTATATCTAGCTACAAAATTTGTCTTTCTTATATCTCTTAAAAATCTTGTCTTTCTTATTGTATATTTGAATGTATATCTTCTAATTACCAAAGATACAATATTAATATTGCAATCTCTTAATCTTCTTAATTATATTAATGTATTTTTGCGTCTATCTAGATTTAATTGTTTTATGCAATCTTGTTTACAAAATAGAGTTTTTAATAATCTTTTTCAAGATTCTTAATAATGCAATTGTATATTTGTTAATGCTTTTTTATTCTATTGTAATGTTTAGTAATAATTCTAGTAATAGTCTCTTTAATATATTGTTAAATTTCTTTATATTTATAACTTTTTAATTTTGTTTAGAGCAATATATAAACTTTGTTTATATTCTAAAATCTAGTATTATTTTAACTAATAAATAATTTGATAAATTTTCTATCTTTTTGTTTATATTGCAATATATTAATCGATTTATTATCTCTTTTGTAACAAACAACAAATTAATTGTAATTTGTGTCTCTTAATAATCTCTTGTTATAATATCTTGCAAAAGCGTTAATATAATATTAACAAAACGCATTATATCTAGCAATTTGTCGAACAATAAATATTGTCTAGAATATAAAAAATATGCTTATAAAGAGATAATTAAAATTAAAATTTCTTATTATAATACTTACTTTTAGCTTAGTCTTGAATAATATTATGTCTATACCAATTTATTCTTAACATTAAATAAGTATTGCAATCGAGAAATTTGCTTTTTTATATTTTAAATTGTCGATTTGTATATAATATATGCTTAGATTATACTTAGATTAATATTCTTATTAAAGATTTTTCGATCTCGAATAGATTTTTTATTTATTTTTTATATTAAGATTATATCAAGTATATACTAATATCTACTAAACAAGAAACAAAGAAATTTGCTAATAATAGTATATTTAAGATCTCGAGAACTATTAGAGTTTTATGCTTTATATATATTTTTCTAATAAACAAATAAAGATAAACGTAAAAGTAAAAAGTTTAATAGAAAAGTCTTTGCTAATATATTAGATTGTATTTGATATATATTAGGTTTATACTTACAATATACTTAAATAACAATTGTAACAAGACTTGTAACTTTTAGAAGAATAATTTTGTTATAATAAAATTATATTTTGTGTATACTAAGCTTATACGTAATTTCGAAAAATTTAAATTTCGAAATAAAAAGTTATAGATTTTCGATTACTTTGTATATATTAAGTTTATACTAAACTTATATATAGCAATTAACAATAGCAAATCAATTTTGTTTTTTAGTAAATACAATTTTCTCTTCTGTAATACTAATTATATGCTAAGTCTATATATAGCTAGTGCAAGTATTGCGTCAATTATTAATATATCTACAAAGAAATTAAAGAATAAGAATATCTTTATTGCTTATATCTTGCATATATTGAGCTAAAGTTAGCATAAGTTAAAAATAAAAAGCTTGTAAGTCTAATAAGTTAGATGCTAAACTAAATATAGATTGTACTAATATCGAATATAAGATTTAATAATATATTTCGATTTCTAGAATACGCAATATATACTGCTTATATTGTTGAATCTTTGTTCGACTTTTCTTTTATTAAGTAAGTTAATGCTTATTATATATTTAATTTGTGCATAATTGTTGCAATAGCTACTCTTAAATAAAAAAAAATTTTTTTTTTAAAAATAATCATGCTCTTGTGCAAGTTTAACGTATATTATGTTTAAGCTTCTTATATATCTTATTTTAAAACAATGTTGTTAACGTTAAAGAATTTTCTTCTATACTTAGATTTTATTTGCATTTTGCTTATATTTAGTTTTTTGGTAATCTAGCTCTTTTATAAATTTTATTTATTTTTTATAGAAATTTTTCTCAAGTATTGCAAGTCTTCTTATTATAATAACACAACGCTTCTTAGAAGATATTAAGTATATAGTTAGCATAAATTTCTTATATATAATTTTATTGTCGATTAATTCTTCTTAATTATTAAGCTTTCAACTTATTGAAATACTTTCTAATAAATTAATTTGTTTTATAAAATTTATATAAGATGCGTTTAAATATATACTATAATTATTTAATTAAAAGTCTTAAGCAATTAATACTATTTAATATTCTATATAAGTAACAAAATCAAAAGATAATAATAATAGTTATATAGAAGTTTTCGAAGAAACAAATATTAAATTTATATTAAATTTATCTTTGTTATTGTTCAAAACTATTAATAATATAAAAGCTTTTGCTTGTATTAAGTTTAAGCTAAGAGTATACTAAGAATTTGTATTATAATTTTGTCTTTTGCATTGTTTACATTATATTTGCGTCTAATTTTTAACTTAAATTTTCGAAAATATTGTTATATAAGTTTTGCAATATTTAAATTTAATAAAAGCGTTATTTGTATTCAATATATATTGAGCAAATTTTAAATATTTTGCAAACGCAAAAGTAAACGTAATTTCTTTACTAAATACAAATTTAGAATCGATACTAAACATAAGTTTAGTTAATAATTTGCGTTTACGAATTTCGAATATATTAATAGATTTACGTTTAGATAATGCTCGATATTCGCTTCTATTTAAAAAGATTATTTTATTAAATTTTGTTCTATAATATAATATTAAAATAAATATTAAATTTGAACTTAATATATATTAAGCTAAAATCTAACTTTTATCTTTTTAAAATCAAGTGCTTTTTATATAATATTGTTGCGCAAAAAAAGATTTAAAGCTTAAATTTAATATATATTGAGTTAACGCGTAATATTTATCTTTGAATAAGATTGCATCTATATAACAATATAATAAAAAAATTAATTTAGAGCTTTGATTCTACATAAGTTAAGTTAATACTTAATATTAATTTTTGCTCGAATAAGTAATTCTTAAATTGCAACTCAAAAATATATAAAAAATCTCAATATCAAATTTTAAGTTTATATTTATATTAAAATTTATGCTTAGAACTAGATATATTTTAAAAAAAAATGTAAAAATTTTTCGAATTGTAAAAAGGATATAATTGTTGTCAATAATATATTGTAACTTTGCGATACTTTTTGTCTTGAACTTAATTAATTATAAGAATAAGCTACGTATACGTTAATTGTATATATCTTTTTTAATTAATTAAGCGACAATTCTAGTAAATTTACTATAATTGCGTTAAGTAAATAAGATTTCTCTTTTTGTCTCGAAATTGTTTTTGTCAAATATCTCTATAATATACTTTTTTATTCTAGGTATAAAATTAGCATAAACAAAGCTTAATTTTATTATAACTTCTATTTAAATATAGAAGCAAGCAAAGAGAACTTTTGTTTTGCAAATTTATTGTTTTGAAAGTAATTACTTTCTTCTATATTAATATAATTATAAGTTAATATCCATTAATGCAACAAAATCTTTGTTTTCTCTTTATATAGTTTAGTTAGAATTTATTTTGTCTTTTGATACTTTATTTATGTTTTAAGCTTAAAATACAATATGCTTATATTATTTATATATTAATTTAATTTGTTAATAGTCTTAGCTTCTCAAAGTTGTATAATAAAATAAGTTGTTAAATAATTAGAAAAACGTTTTCGAAAATTGCGCTTAATATATATTTAATAAATGACTAATATATACTTCAAATACTTATATTACTCTTGCATAAAATTTAGATTATAAAGATATTCTTTAAATTCCAACAACTTAAAATATTGTAATATAAATTACTTAAGTATAAGTTAAACATATTTCTAGTTTGTTTTTTGTTTATATTTATTGTAAACATTTGCAATCTTTTGTTTTTATAATCTATATAAAATATTCGAATTATCTTGCGCGTTGCTTTTTGCAAAGTCATAAATATCTTTATAAATATTGTATAATAATTCTTCGTAATCTTTATATTAATTTAAGTATAACAATATATATTAATATTTAGTGCAGTTTTAATATATATTAAAAATATATTTAGTTTGCGTTAAACTTACAATAATAATTCTTGTTTTAATTAGAAATATTGTACAAATTTGTTTTATCTTAAATCTATTTGAAGATAAAATTTATTTTAAAATATAACTAATTTATAAGAATCTTAACTTAAATATATATATAGTACACAATAATATATTGCTAAGAATTTTTGTTTAAATACGTAATACTTTTAATTTATTTTTTCTCTAAAATACGCAACTAATTAAAAACAAAATTGCGTTTAACTTCTACTATATATAAGTTTAACCTATATATAGTTTAAGCAATATATAAACTAACTTTTTAAGATTGTTTTAATAAAAAAAAAATTAACTTTTGTTTGCAAATTAATACTACAATACAATTTTTTATATTAAGACTATTATATATATAACGTAAGACAACGTTGTTATACTTAATATATAAATTAGATATTATAGAAGAGATAGCAAAGTATTTTATAAAATAAGATATTAGTTTAAGCACAACATATATTAAATATAGAATTAATCTACGCGTTGTAAAATACAGTAAATTCTATTGTTTAATTATCTAAATTATGTTGTCGATAATTTCTTAAGACATTTTAATAGAATATAATAGATAATAGATATAATCTTTGCGTGCAAGTAGCATAAAAAACAAGAATTGCTTTTGCTTAGTCGAAATATAAATATTTAGTTGCGTATTGCAAGTATTAATTTTAATTTTGTTGCTTTTGTGTAAATAATTAAATTCTATATATATTTAATATGTAATAAGCGCAAATTTAAGCTACAATTAATCGTAGTTTTGATTACAAAATATTAGATATTTAATGTAAATACAATTCTATATATATTGCTACAAATTATAGTCTATTAAAATGCGAAAATACTCAATATTAATACGTGCTAAGTTTGCGTTAATAATTTGATTAGTATATTATGATTTGATTTTCGAAAATAAAGAACAATTAACTTGTTAAATCTATACAATTAGACTATTCTTAGTATAAGCTAAATATAAGCTTACTTTATTAATTTTAATAATTATCAACTCTTAATTCTTGTATACACGAGTTATAAATTTAGAATAAATATAATATGTGTAATATTCTTGTCAATTTTGAAGAAATTTGTAATATTAGATTTTTGTTCGATATTTTAATTGCGTTTTAACATTTATAATATACGTTAATTAAATTAAGTAACAACAAAGATTGTTAATATTCTTAAGCTTAACTCTATTGTATACAAGATATACGCAAAGGATATCTAAATATGCATGCTTGCAATATTTAATATTAGAATATTTAAAACTTTGTTGTTGAATTTTGTCTACTTTGTTTTTTTTCTTAATTTCTAACAATAAAAGAGTAATTTAAGTAATTTTGACGTCGATTGTTAGAAAAGAGAACTAAATCTATTACTTAATGTTAGTCTAATATATTCTAAATATTGATGTAGTATATGTTGAATATATACTTATTAATTAGCGCTCTAATTGATATATTAATTAACGTAATATCTAATATAACACTTTTTCTATACACAAAGTAAAGAATTCTCTTTGCATGCGTATATAAATACGTTAATATATTATAGTAATTTTGCACTTTTAATATTATAACTTGATTGCGTTCTTTAGTTGTAATTGTTATTTTATTAATATTGATAAAGCTTTGCTTAAAATTAGTACAAACTTAATATACAATAAGTATAGATTATAGACATGCAATCTATCTCTTTAAGTTTTATAAGCAATAATTGATAAGAATTGCAATAACAATTTAGTACAAATTTGTTCTCTTTATTACTATTAAAAGCAATATTATTAACATTAAAAGAACTTGATGTATCATTTAAGTTAGCGTAAACAACGTTCTCTTTTATATTTACAAAATTCTATAAAATTTAGTTTAATCTTAATACATATAAAATATATTTGTAATCTTAATTTTGTTTATTTATTGCAAAATTGCTTGTTAATTCTTTTGATTTGCAAGATCTTTAAATAATAAAGAATTTTAATTTTTTGTAAGTACATAAGAAATTTTAGAAAAGAACAACAAACTTTTATTAAAGAAAAATATATTACAATTGAGATTCAAGCTAAATATAAGTAAGACTTAAGTATAGTATAAATATAATTTCGAGACTAAATTGTACAAATAACAAATAGTATTCAATTTATATTAAGTATAAAAATAATTTGTACTACAACAAAAGTTAAATCTTGTCATTCGAAAATCTAATTTTTTTGCATTATTAAATTAAGACGCGTTGCAAATCTTAAATAATTCTAAAATATGCAATAAAAAATATATCTAGTTTATATTTGATATATATTAGATCTTGTTTGCATTAAATCTTGTTTGCACGTTAAGAATTTTTTTTGTATAAAGTAACGTCTATGCCTTGTATAAGACAAGTATATACGTTTATTCTAGCAATAGAAATTGAAAAGATCGCAATATCTCTGCTAGATATCTACAAAGATTAGTTTGAGTCAAAGATTTGCACTCGAGATAAGCTATATGCTCTTGTTTGTCGTATCTAGTTTTTGCAAAAAATAAATTTCTATTTTGATATATTATAACAATTAAGATTTCTTTTTCGAAGTTTTATTTTGTAATTTAGATTTATTAATATATAGTATAATATTTGTCTTGTTTTGAACTAGCTTAATTTTTAAAGTATAATAATTCTTCTTTATTACTTTTGAATTTTCGAACTTTTGTTAAATTTTAATTGAATCTTTAATTCCTGTAGTTCAAGAATTTTTTTAAAATAGTAAATCGATTGTAATTATATAACTTATTATACCTTTCACTTTATTTAGTACTTTGTGCATTTGTATAGAATATTTTCGACTTTTCTTGTTAAATTTTTTGATTTTAATTGATAAATTCGCATTTATAGATTCTATAGACTTTTTTTTGTTTTAATTCAAATATCTTTTCTTGTTAGTTTTTGTTCTTGTATTGTATTGTAATGTAAAAAAGTTAAAATTATATATTCTTGTTAAATAATTCTTTGTTAATATTGCTAGTCTAATTGCATATTTGTCGCATTTCTATTGCAATCGCAAGTCTATTAAGAATAGTTTTGCTTCTATTATAGCAATTAAGAACGTTCTAAACGCTTTTAGAATCTTTTATAAAATTATAGATTGCAATTGTTGAAATTTGTAAATATAATTTGCTTGTTTGTTTTATTATATTTTTGCTTTGTAGTTGCTTATTAACGTAACGCATACTAAATATAGTTATTTATTAATATCTACAATTAGATCTTATTTAAAATTCAATAGTCTTAGCAACAAATATATTGTTCTCTTTGCTATATCAATCTTTTCAATAACGTGTCTCTTGATATTAAGTTTTCTATCTAGTTAAATATCTAATTACTTAACACAATCTTTTAGTTTTATTGTTATTTTATTTAATAGTAAAACAAGCTTTGTAGAGTTCTTTCTCTTTTTTAAGAAATAAATAAACTCTATTTTAGCGTTGTCGAATTCGATTGCATTCTTGTTAACTTATAAGAATACTATTTCAATTACATATTAAGATATTGTAACATTTTTAACTATATTAAATTTCTTTATATATATTGCTACGTTATCAATATGATTAAAGATAGATACATCGTATTTTGCTCTAATCTATAAAAATAGAAATTGTAAATAAATCAAAAACAATATTAACAAAATTAACAATTCTTGAGATATTCTTGTTGCAACTTGCTTTAACTTTTGTTTGTTTTTATTAAATACTAAATTGATAACTTATTCTTGCAAAGAACAAGTAACTTAATTAATTATATTAATTAACATATTAAGTTTTTTTAGTATATTAGTTAACTAAATTAGCAATACGTAATTAAAAGCTTCTTTTACGTTTATAAGTAAACAAGATAGCATATTGACTCTATTTTTAACTATTTATGCGTTGTATACTAGATTTAGAGCAACATTCATAATTAATTTATATTTTCTATCTTTTATTTGCTTGTAATTTAAAATGTCTTTGTTATACAAAGAGTTTTTAATTAAGTAAGCGATTCTTATAACAATTATTTTTTCTACTACTTTAACAAAACAATTAAGAAGTGTAATAATTCTATATTATTTAGATATTGTTCTATTTTTTCTATTTTTTTCTTTATTGAGTGCATGCAATCTTAGACTATAGCATTATATAATTTATATATGTTAAGCTAGTATATTACGTAACTCTATTTATTTTTCTAATATTGTTACATATAGTATGTTGATTAATTCTAGTATTTGCTAGTACGAATTACAGCTCAATTCAAGTGCAGATTTCCTATTCGGAACAAGCTTATCTTGGGTGGAAATTCCTACTCGAGAGAAGCTTTGTTTATATTGTGTCTATACTTAATATAGATCGAGCTTAACAAAGCAAAAAGATTAAAAGTAAAGAGATAAGTTGCGTTTTTTAAGCTTAGTATATACTCGATATATACGACGCTCAAAAGAGAAAAGCTTAATTCTTTTATATAAAAGACGCGTCAAAGATACATTGTATGTATTTAATATATACTAGATATATAAGCTAATCTTTCTATTATATTAAGTACTTGTAATTTTGTTCAATTTTCAAAACTCAAAATAAGCTAGACTTATACTTAATATAGTTAACAACAAATAAAATAAAATTGTTAGTTTAATCTTAAGCGCGCAATTTCGACGCTTACGCAATCAAATATAGATTTAGTATTGCTATAGTATATATCAAGACTATATAAAATTTAAATGCAAATTGCGCGTTAAGTTTCTAGCGTATTTTGTAAAATTAAATTACGATTATTGCGTCTTTTGTTTTTATCTTTTCTAAATATTTGCAACAACCTAATATATACTTCTAATTTTATCAACAAGTATATAGTGTAAATCTAGTATATTTTCTAATTTTATTGCTTCTAGCATCTTAGTATATATGTAGCATAAATATTATTGCAATCTAGCTTGCTAATCTTAGAGTATATTACAACAATTCTAATATAACAAACGCAAAGAATTTGTCTTCTTTGAAGTATTATTACGACAAGTATAGTATATGTGACGCTTGCGTCTAGTATATACTAATTATATACTTAAGAGTTTTACTTTAATTCGAATTCTAGTTTTGTAACTAAATACAAGCATTTAACCATAACGCAATTCTATATTAAATATATATTAAGTCTATATTTAGCGCAAATAAGATACATTTAAGAAGATAATAAATCTAATAAAGAGAAACTTCTTGTTACAATTTAGCTTATACTAAGCGTTAACAATATCTACTATTAAAGTTAAGAAAAACAATAAATAATTTACAATTTAATTTAATTTAAGCTTAAAGTAATATATATTGAGTATTATTAGTTGCGTCAAATTCTAGAACTCGAATCTTCTTGTTTAACTCTATTGTATAAATTGCATAAATTTAGCTATAATTTTATATATATTAAGCATTAGTAGATGCGATTGTACAATAGCGTCAACTAATTAAATATATAGAATAACTTTTATTGTTATTAATTGTCAACTATTTGTATATATAGTTGTAGTTTTATTTATACTCGATTTATGCTAAGTTAAAATTGAAATTAAGTTATATTGTTATATAAAAATATATTATGCTAAAGCAAGTAAGATAAATATCTTAGCTATTAATATATATTGTATAAGCTAAGTATATATAGTTGCGAATCTAGATATAGAAAATGTTTCTATAAATATACGTTACTTAATTAAGAAATATATATCGAGTTTATATTTAATATATATCGAGTTTATACTAGTTTATACTAGTTTAGTACTTTAAAACTTTGAATTAGATTTAAAGAATAGTAAAATACAAATTACTCTATAAATTCGAAATATAACTTTAATAAATATTGCTTAAGCTAAACTTATATCTTGCATAAATATTAAAATATTATTAATATATTTATCTATTAATATGCAAACAATATAGAGCATATTGCGTAAACTAGATTACTACTAAGTATATATTAAGCTTATACAAGATAATTGTTACAATTAAGAATTTGCAACTTTTTTTAATACACGCTTTTATTGCAAGATAAACCTAATTTTATACTTGTTATATACTTAATCTATCTCTTAACTTTCTTATCTTTATACTATATATACAAATATTTATTTTGTTTTTTAAAACTTCGACAACGTATTAACTACGCATAGATTTGACTTATACTAGATTTGTACTAGCACAGTTGTTAGTATTACTAATTAACTATTACTTGTTGTTTTTCTTCAAGCATTTGTCTTTCGATCTAAAGAATACTCGCAAGAAGTATACTCTTAGCTTACTTTTGAATTATGCTAAGTCTACGCTAACTTATTCTTAGCGTCAAACTAGTTCTTTAATCGAAAGGCTCGCTTTTGTATATTCTATTATTTTAATTTGTATTTAGCATATACTTAGACTATGCGCAAATTAATATATCTATTATAAATATTAAATCTTTGAGTAGATTATCTCAATTATATTCTAAGTTAAGTTCATACTAAGCATATACTAGCGTCAAAGAAGCGTAAAGAAAAGAAGAAATTTCGTAAAAATAGTGCGCTTAAGATTTCGAAGATTTTTAAAGATTTATATTTTATTTATGTTCAATATATATATAATTAACAAAAAAAAGCTAAATATAACAATAAAAAGTCAAATGCAATGATTGAGTTTAGTAAGAGAGCTTAAAAGTCGTATATGTTATACTTATGCTGATTATATACTTAGAAGAGAATTATGATACTTCTCTTAATTTGAAGAAGAACAAGTCTTGCACAATAATTAACTATATTAAAACTATATTAACTTAATACTTAATAGATATTGACGTCTTAATTAATATTCTTATAACAAAGAACAGACTGGCCGCGCTGACCCGGAAATGTCACGTGCAAATGCCAAGACTCGGGTCAAAAAAATTCGAAGAATCGAATCGCTCAAAGTAGTTTAGTCGATTACTATAAGTAGTTTAGCGCGCTTCGCGCTAAACTACTTTGAGCGATTCGATTCCAAAAAATCGTCACGACCCGGTCTTGGCGCCGGGTCGGGTCAGAGGGGTGGTATCATAACCCGGCCCGACGGTCAGTCTAACAAAGAAGAATAAAGCTATCTCTTGTGAGTTTATATTTTGTCTATATTAAGCTTATACGCAGCTAATTCTTTTCTAGATAGATTTGATTTTATTAACAAAAAGAGTAGATACAACTATCTCTTTATCTATATTAAACTTGTGCTAAATTTATGTCTAGCTAATATAGCTATTGCAAAAACTATTATTATATCTACAACTAAAAAAATTAAAAATTAGATTGTCTTTTATTGCTTATATTAGATATATACTAAGTAGAAGCTAGAACATATTAATATAAAGAAGCTTTCTAAATTAATTTATTAAATCTTAAGCTTAATATATGTTGTGCTTAGTAATAAGACTTGTCTCGACTAGTCTTGTGTTCTTTGTTGTGTCTAACATATGCAATATAAACAATTAGATACTTTTTTTTTCGACTTCGATCTAGCAAAGTAATTTAATATCTATTATAGGCTTTGCTTCTATATAATTGCTGCGACAACTATAGTTTAATAAAAGAAATTCTTTTGCAAATTAATTTGCATTAAAGTTTAATCTATATTTAATATAAAAATTTTATATGTTTTATTTAATTTTAAATTAAGACTTTACTTTTCACTACGTTTAAATATATGTTTAGTCTATGTTTCGTCTACGCTTGCTATATATTTATTTTATTTATTAATCTAACTTTGTATTTATTTCTTTTATTCTTAATATTATTGTTTATAAGATAAAACTAAATAAGCAATTATAATAGTTTATTGCATTGTTATATTTGTTAGTTTTACAAGCAATATAAATATCTTGTATATAATCTTGTCTCTAATTGTTTCTTTTTAATTTCGAATCTTTTAATAAAGTAGTAAATCTTCTTTCAAATTAATACTTAATATAAACTTGATATAAGCTAGATTTATATATAATACTTCGAGATTAAATAAAAGCTCTTAAACTATCAATATTATATAATATTTATAAAACAAAGATATAAATTTATAAGCTAGTTTATCTTTATTGTTGTCTTTATTGCTTAACAAATATTATTAATTTGCTTGCAATAAAATTATATTCGAAATATATTTTGTATTGCTAGTAATATCGAATTGCTTTAATTTGACAACTTTCTTTGTTAATTTTTTCTCTTTCTTTTGTAGAAGTTTATTATATTCTTAACATATACGTTGTATGCATTATTCTTGCACTTAATTTTTAATTTGATATTTTAATAATATTATTACGTATTCTTTGTTTAATTCTGATATATTATTTATAAAGCTTAAGTCTAATCTATACTTGTTAGAGCTAGACAACAATATATGTTAAATTAATATCTAACGTCTATCTCTTTTAAATAATATCTTTGTATATTAATGTAATAGAGAAGACGTTTTAGAATCTTTATCTAATATATACTAAGTTAATACTTAACGTCTATCTCTTTCAAATAATATCTTTGTATATTAATATAATAGAGAAGATATTTTAGAATTTTTATCTAATATATATTGAGTCAATACTCGACGTTAATTTTTTGTCAAATAACTAGTTCTTAAATTGCGACTTTAAAATATATAAAAAAAAATGCTATCGAGTTCAAATAACATGTTTGTGTTAAATTTATATTTAAAATTAAGTCTATTAAGAAAGAGTATTATACAAGAATTTTTTAAACTAAAAAAAAGATATAAATATTGTTAACAATATTCTACAACTCTTCGATCTTTTTTATCTATAATTTGATTAAATATCAAGTTAAGTTAAATATAAATTAATTATATAATTTTTTTTAAATCAATTAAACAACAATACAATTCAATTTACTACAATTGCGTTAAATAAATAGAATATTTTTTTCTATCTTAAAATTGTTCTTTTCAAATATCTTAATAGCGTATTTTCTTATTTTAATATATAATTAACATAAATGTAACTTAGAACAAATATAAGCTTTATCTAAATATAGAAGCAAATAATAATAGCTTTTGTCTCGCGAATTTATTGTCTTAAAAGTAATTGCTTTCTTCTATATTAATAAAATTGCAAACTAGTATTTATTAATATAAAGAAATCTTCAATTTCTCGTTATATAATTTGACAAAAATTTATTTTATTTTTCGATATTTAATTTATATCTTAAGTTTAAGATATAAGATATTTATATTATTTATGCGCTATATTAATTTGCTAATAGTTTTAATCTTTTAAAGTTAATTAATAAAATAACATTTTCGAAAATTACGTTTAAAATATACTTGACAAAAAACTCGTATATACTCGAGATATTTAAATTACTCTCGAGAGTTATTAAGATTGTAAAGATATTTTTTAAATTTTTAAAATAAGACGTTAGTAATATTTGTATAATTCTAGTATATATTAAATATATTTTAGGCTTGTTTTTTATTTATACCTATTATAAAAGTTCGCAATTCTTTGTTTCTATAATTAATATAAATAATTTAAATAATTTGACAAGCAACTTCTTTTAATACTTCAAATATCTTAGTAAATATTATATAATAATTCTTAATAATCTCTATATTAATTTACGTATAATAATAAATATTAATTTTTTTTGTAATTTAAGTATATACTTAATATACATTGTATATATATTAAACTTACAATAATAATTCTTGTTTTAATTTAAGATATTATATAGATTTGTTTTGTCTTAAATCTATTTAAATGCAAAATTTATTTTGAAATATAATTAGTTTATAAAGATCTTAGTCTAAGTATAAGTATAATATATAATAATATATTGTTAAGAATTTTTGTTAAAATAAATAATAATTTTAATCTATTGCTTCTTTAGAGAACGCAATTAATTAAAAGCAAATTCTTGTTTAACTTTTATAAATTGTAAACTAGATTTATACAAAGTTTAAACTAAATATAAACAAATTTTTTAAGACTATTTTAATAAAAAACTTTTTAAGTTTTTGCTTATAAATTAATATTTCTATGCGATCTTTTATATTAAGACTATTATATATATAACGTAGAGCAATCTTATTATATTTGATATATAAATTAAATATAATAGAAGAGATAGGAAAGCGTTTTGCAAAACGTTTAACACAAATATAATATATATTAAATATAAACTTAGTTTACGCGTTGTTGAAGACAATAAATTTTGTTATTTAATTGTTGCAATTATATTGTCGACAATTTCTCGAGATATTTTGATAAAATATAGTAAATAATAAGTATAATCTTCGTATGCAACTAGTATAAAGAATAGAAATTATTCTTAATTAACAAGAATGTAGATATTTCATTGCGCAACGTATATATTAATCTTAATTTTCTCACTTTTCTAAAAATAATTAAATTTAGTATATATTTAGTATATATTAAACTCGTATTAGAATAAAATTAATCGCAAATAAAACTTCTAGAAGTTAAATATTTAATAAAGATATAATTTTGTCTATATTGTTGTAACTTATAAGTTATTAAAACGCAAAAATAATTAATATCGATATATATTAAGTTTGCGTTAACTGTTTAATTTGTATATTATAGTTTTGTATCGAAAAGTAAAGAGCATTTAATTTAATAAATCTATAAAATTAGCTTACAAACAATATAGATTAAGCAAGAGTTTATTTCATAAATCTTTTATATAGTAGACTCTTAATTCTTATATACGCGAGTTATAAATTCGAAATGCACACAATATATATATTAATCTTGCTATTTTTTAAGAAACTTATAATACTAGATCTCTATGCAACGCTTTAATTGCGCGTTAATATTTATTGTATATATTAATTAAGTAAAATATTGTCGAAGATTGTTAATATTCTTAAGCTTAACTCTATTATACACTAAATATATATATAGTATATTCGAATACACGTATTCGCAATATTTGATTTCGAAATATTTAAAACTTTAATATTAAATTTTGTTTACTTTATCTTTCTTCTTAATTTCTAAAAATAAAAAAGTAACTTAAATAATCTTAAAGTTAATTACAACAACAAAGAATTAAATCTAGTCTTAATATAAGTTAAAATTATATTATACTTAAATTAAATATATACTAAATATATGTATATTAATTAATATTTTAATAGATATATTAATTAAGATCTCGACTAATATTGTGCTTTTTTTGTATATAGAATAAAAAGTTCTCTTTAAATACGTATATAAATATGCTAGAATGTTGTAATAATTTTGCATTTTTAATACAATTATTTAATTGCGTTCTTCGAAGATAATTACAATTTCGTTAATATTAATAAAGCTCTATATATAATAAATATTAGTTTAGTATATAATAGATATAAAGCGTAGAAAAGAATCTATTTTCTTAAATTTTATAAACAATAGTTTGTTAAAACTATTTAGATTTTAATTGTTTAATATATCTTAATTTTCTTAATTGTGTATAAAAATATTATTGTTAATATCTTAATTACTTAATATTGTATTCAACTTAAAAGTGTTAATATTATTAAGATTTAAAGTCTACTTAGATATTTAGCGAATATCTAACATATGATAAGCATAAAGTAAATCTTAATTTTATTTATTTATTGCGAAATTGCTTGTTAATCTTAATTTGCAAGATTTTTAAACATAAGAAAATTCTTCTTGCTAAAAGATATATAGATATTAAAAACAAAAAAATTGCTAATACTATTAAAAGATATATTGTTATTAAAATATAAATTAAATATAAATTAAGCTTAAATATAATATATATACAAAATAAGTAGCTAAATTGCGCAAATAAAAAATTATATTAAGTTTATACTATGTCTAAGAGCAATCTATATTATAACAAAATTTAGATCTTGCAATATAAAATTTTTGTTTTTAAACTTTAATTAATTGCGCATTATAGATTTTATACAATGTTAAGAATACAATAGATGTAGAAAATTAAACTTATATCTAGTATATATTAAGAAGAAGTAGAACTCTAGATATTAATTTTTACTCGATATTAAATAAAGAAATTTATACTCTATATAAGTTATATATATATTGAGTATATATTTCGATTGCGAACGAAGATTGTTATAAATTTCTTTAATTTAAAAGATTTATATTAAGCATAGACTTAGCATAGACAGAGTTCTCTTCGAATAAGAATTTCTATCTAGAAGAAGCTCGTCTTAAATAGGAAATCTGCATTCGGGATAAGCAATATGCTCTTGCTAGCACATTATTAAAATACTTAAAAATCTCTCTTTTTCTATTTAATCTTTTTTGATATTTTTAAAATTTACTTTCTTGTTATTACTTTAGTTTTTTTTAGATAGTTTTAAGTATACGCTATGTCTTTTCAAATTAAAAACAGTATTTTTATAATTAAAACTTTAATCTCGAGCATTCTTTTTATTAGACTTTGCTTGTCTTAATAATATTTGCAATTTAATATTATATATTATAATATTTCTATATCTTTGCATATATTTCTATATCTAGAATTGTTCACTTTGTCTTATTTAATTAAGTATTGTCGAAAATATTTATGTTCGAACTTTATTTATATAAATATTGCAAAAATAAGTTTGTCAATACTTTTAAAAAATTCTTTCTTTGCTTTCTTAATATACAATATCTTTAGAATATACTTAATATAATATTTGTCTTTGTTAGCTTTTTATTATTTTGCTAGTTAACTACTTTTTGTTTTCTTATTAATTTGTTTTCTTAAATACGAAATTGTAGTTATAAAGTCTATAAATATCAATTTTGTCAATTTTGTTATCTCTTTTGTTTGTTTATTTACTTTCTTGTTTTTAATAACGTTTGTCTTGACAAGAATTTACAAAATATATATTTTGTATTCTTTGTTGTTTAATTCGATTAAATTACGTCTAATCTAATTTCGAATTATTACAAAATCTTAAATTTAAATATTTTGCAACTTCTTTAATATTAAGTAACTATTAATAAAAATCTAAATATTAAGTAACTATTAATAAAAATCTAGATATTAATTAATACTTTGTCTTTTTAATTGTCAACAAATTAAAATTGTATATACAGTTGTTATATATTTTGCATTTAATATAGTTACGTACTTTTTTAAATCTTGATTATAATTGTTCGTTGTATCTAGTTTTTGCAATTTTTTTTAATGCATTTTAACAATTAAGATTTCTTTTTCGAAACTCTATTTTGTAAATTAACTTCATCGATATATATTACAATATTTGTCTTGTTAAAAACTAGGTTAATCTTTAAAGTATAATAATTCTTCTTTGTTATTTTTAATTTTTCGAATTTTTGTTAAATTTTAATCAAATCTTTAATTCTTGTAGTTCAAGAAATTTTTTAAAATAGTAAATCGATTGTAATTACGTAACTTATTATACGTTCTACTTTATTTAGTACTTTGTGCATTTGTATAGAATATTTTCGACTTTTTTTGCAAAAGTTTTTAATTCTAATTAATAAATTCGCATTTATAAATTCTATAAACTTCTTTTTGTTTTAATTTAAATATCTTTTTTTGTTAATTTTTGTTTCTATATTATATTGTAATATAAAAAAGCTAAAGATACGCATTCTTGTTAAATAATTCTTTGATAATATTGCTAGTCTAATTGTATATTTGTTATATTTTTGTTGCAATCGCAAATTCGTTAAAAATAGTTTCGCTTCTATTTTTATAAATAGCAATTAAAAACGTTTTAAATACTTCTAGAATCTTTCTTAAGATTATAGATTGTAATTGTTGAAAATTGTAAATATAATTTGTTTGTTTGTTTTATTATATTTTTGCTTTGTAGTTATTTACTAATATAACGTATATTAAATACAATTATCTATCAACGTTTGCAATTAAATTTTATTCAAAATTTAATAGTTTTAGCAACAAATATATTGCTCTCTTTGTTATATTAATCTTTTCAATAATCTATCTCTTAAAATTGAGTTTTCTATTTAGTTAGATATCTAATTACTTGATACAATCTTTTAATTTTATCGTTATTTTATTTGATAGTAAAATAATAGACTTTATAAAGTTTTTTCTTTTTTTTAAGAAATAAATAAGATTTGTTTTAGCGTCGTTAAATTCAATTGTATTCTTACTAGCTTATAAGAATGTTATTTCGATTGTATGTTAAAATATTGTAATATTTTTAACTATATTAAATCTCTTTATATATATTGCTACGTCGTTAATATAACTAAAAGTAGATATATTGTATTTTGTTCTAATCTATAATAATAAAATTTGTATATAAATCAAAAACAATATTGACGAGATCAACAATTCTTAAGATATTTTTGTTGCAACTTGTTTTAACTTTTGCTTGTTTTTATTAGATGCTAAACTAATAATTTGTTCTTGCAAAGAACAAGTAACTTAATTAATTATATTAATTGACATATTAATTTTTTTTAGTATATTAGTTAATTAAACTAGCAATACATAATTAAAAGCTTCTTTTACATTTATAAGCAAACAAGATAACATATTGTCTCTATTTCTAATTATTTGTACGTCGTATACTAGATTTAGAATAACGTCTATAATAGATTGACCGTCGGGTCGGATTTCGGTTCCAAATGTTGGAACCGACTCGAAACCCGATTCGATTCGCGCTAATTTGAAATCGACCCGACTCGACTCGACTCAATTTTCGATTCCAATATTAGAAATCGAATCTAATCGCCAAGAAATCGAAAATTACGTCATTATGCCAAGAATTACTAATTTTAGAATCAACTATTTATTAATAAAATGCATTATTTGCATCTATAGGTCCTATAGACCTTATAGATGCTATTTAATGTTTTTCTTTTTCTAAAATAGTAATGCATTACTATAATGCATTATCTTATTATAATTTAGAGAATTAAATATTATTAACAATATATTAACTATCTATTTACAATACATTGACTATATATTGACTATTATTGACTGTAATATAATTAAACAAATAGTCTTGGCGATTCGTGTCGATTTTTTGAGTCGATTTTCGGTTCCAAGTCTACAACTCGACCCGAATTGTCGATCCAACTTCAGGAATCGAATCGCAAAGACTTTCGAGTCGAGTTGGTACGAATCGCCAAGATTTGGGTCGGGTCAGTCTAGTCTATAACTAGTTTTTGTTTTCTATCTTTTATTTGCTTGTAGTTTAAGATGTCTTTGTTATACAAAGAATTTTTAATAAAATAAGCAATTCTTGTAATAATTATCTTTTTTGCTACTTTAAGAAAACAATTAAGAAATATAATAATTTTATACTCTTTAAATATCGTTTTGTCTTTGTCAAATTTATGTAATATAATCTCTGATTTTTCTCGCTAGCATTTAGAATAACATCTAGTGTTTATGATTGTTGTAAATACTACATTAAATAGCTTCGAAGCTATTTTGTATACTTTTTGTAATATTAAAAACGTTATATTATCTAGTTCTAATACTTTCTTCGAGAATAATATAAAGATAGCGTTTTTAACTTTTCTTGTTTTAACATTTAATTATTTCTAAGATTTTTAATTTTGTGCAAAATTTGTATCTATAGAAATTATAGATAATTTTAAAAATCTAGTTTTAAAAAAAGCTTTGTATTTAATCTCAAATTCTATTGTTTAACTTTTGTTAACATTTTTGATTAATAATAGTCTCTTAACAATATGTTGTTTTGTACATTTGTATATCTAAAACATATTTTTGTTAATTATCTTGTTTAAGAATTTTGTTTAAGTAAGTTTTTTGCACTTTTTAATAATTTCAAAATATTTATTTTTAATCTTTATAATTGCGTTTTGAGTTTAATTAATTTAACATTTTCTTTATTAATAATATGCAATAAACTTTTTCTTGCATAGACTTTCTAGCTTTCTAGTTTACTAAAAATTTAATTTAGAGCTAAATTTTTGTCTTAAAATAAATTTGTTTATATATTTTTTAAGTTTTAAAATTAATATTTGAGCTTTCTAATTCAAATTTTAATTATCTTGAATTTTCTTTAATTATTTAGTCTTGTTTGCACTTAAATATGCATTAAATTTCTCTTAATTTGCTTTAACAATATTATATAATATAGTAATTAAATCTTTTATTCTTTGTCGTTTGTTTATAATTATTTTGTATCTTATAATCTTGTAATTTAATTTAATCTTGTATTTTTTATTTATATATTAATTTGTAATTTTACTAGTTAAGTCTATTAATGCAAAACTAAATTTATAATACAATCTCTAGTAGTATTTATATTACATTTTGTAAAAATATTTAGAATATTTATCAGTTTTTCTTTGTTTTCTTTTAATTGATTTGTTAACGTAAAGAATTGTAACAAGTTTGTAACTCAACTATTTTATTAGAAATAATATATATTTAAGTTGTTAGTTAACATAAATTTCTTTTTGTTTTTTGATTAGAATTTTGTTAAAATTTGATCTATAATATAGTTATTAGACTTCGAAGAACATATAGCTTATTTCGAATACAAATTTCTTACTCGAGACAAGCTTCTCTCAAGTAAAAATTCTTACTTAAGAGAAACTTTGTCTATGCTAAGTTTATACTTAATATAAATATTTCGAATTAAAGAAATTTATAACAATCTTTGCTTGTAATCGAAATGCATACTTAATATATATACAACTTATATAGAATATAAATTTCTTTATTTATTATTAAATAAAAATTAATATTTAGAGTTTTACTTTTTTCGATATCTATTAGATATAAATTCAATTTTTTATATTTATTGCATTCTTAGAATTGTATAAAGTTTATAATACGCAATTAATTAAAGTTTAAAAATAAGATTTTTGTATTGCAAAGTTTAAATTTTGTTATAATATAAATTGCTCTTAAATATAATATAAGCTTAATATAATTTGTTATTTGCGCAATTTAGTTACTTATTTTATATATATACTATATTAAACTTAGTTTTTATTTAATTTAAATCTTAATAATAACATATTTTTTAATAGTATTAATAATTTCTTTGTTTTTGACGTCTATATATCTTCTAGCAAGAAGAATTCTTTTATATTTGAAAACTTTGCAAACTAAGATTAACAAGCAATTTCGCAATAAATAAATAGAATTAAGATTTACTTTATATTTATTATATACTAGATATTTGCTAAATATCTTAGCAAACTTTAAATCTTAATAATATTAATATTTTTAAATCAAATACAATATTAAGTAATTAAAATATTAACAATAATACTTTTATAAATAATTGAGAAAATTAAAATATATTAAATAAATAAGATTTTAATAGTTCCAATAAATTATTGCTTATAAAATTTAAAAAGATAGATTCTTTTTTATATTTTATATCTATTGTATATTGAACTAATATTTATTATATATAGAGCTTTATTAATATTAACAAAATTGCGATTATCTTCAAAGAACGCAATTAAGTAATTATATTAGCATATTTATATACGTATTTAAGAAAATTCTTTATTTTATATATAGAAAAAGCACAATATTAGTTAAGATCTTAATTAATATATTTATTAGAGCATTAATTAATATACATATATTTAATATACATTTAATTTAAGTATAGTATAATTTTGACTTATATTAAGACTAGATTTAATTCTTTGTTATTGCAACTAACTTTAAGATTGTTTAAGTTATTCTTTTATTTTTAGAAATTAAAAAGAAAGACAAAGCAAACAAAATTTAATATTAAAGTTTTAAATATTTCGAAATCAAATATTGCGAATACGTGTATTCGAATATACTATATATATATTTAGTGTATAATAGAGTTAAGCTTAAGAATATTAACAATCTTTAACAATACTCTATTTAATTAATATATATAATAAATGTTAATACGCAATTAAAGTCTTATATATAGACTAATTGCGTCGATTCGAAAAATCGAGTTTGATTCGAAAAATCGAATCGAGTTTTGACAATTCGAGTTTAATTAAATCGAAAGTCTTAACAATTTAATTTCTAAAATTAAAATTAATAATTCGAGTCGATTTCTATACTTGAAATCGAAATTCGATTCGAAAAATTGATTAATATTGTCAAGACTATTATTTTTAGTAAATTTTATTACTTTTAGTAACAATTAATTAATAATTTAATAGAAATAGTTAATCTATTTAAATTAATTAATAAATATATTAGATTGTTTTTATATTATATACTACTATTGTGCATTGTCTAGAAAACAATTAAAAATCTAAATTTAAACTAAATCTATACTATTTTTAGTATTCTTAATATTCTTGACAATTTAATTCGATTTCTAATATTGAAATCGAAAATCGAGTTAAGTTAAATCGAATTAATTTTCGAATTAATTTCTAAAGTTAAATTGTTAATTTAAATTAATTTTAGAAATTAAAATTAAAAATTAAATTAACAATTAGTCTAGTTACATAGAAATCTAATATTATATTTTTTAAAAAATAACAAGATTAACGTATATATTATATATATTTCGAATTTATAACTTGTATATAAAAATATTAAGAGTTTGCCATATAAAAGATTTATAAAATAAACTCTTACTTAATCTATATTGTTTGTAAGCTAATTTTATAGATTTATCAAATTAAATGCTCTTTACTTTTCGATACAAAACTATAATATATAAATCGAACAATTAACGCAGACTTAATATTAATATTAATTATTTTTGCGTCTTAATAAACTACAAGTTACAACAATATACACAAAATTGCATTTTTATTAAATATTTAACTTCTAGAAATCTTATTTGCAATCAATTTTATTCTAACACAAGTTTAATATATACGAAATATATATAGAATTTAATTATTCCTAGAAAAGTAACAAAATTAAGATTAATATATATAATACGCAATTAAATATCTATATTTTTGTTAATTAAGAACAATTTTTATTCTTTGTACTAATTGCACGTAGATTAATTGTCGATTCGATTTTTAATTTCAACTTTTAAAATCGACTCGCATTGACAATCCGAGAAATTGATCTCTCAATTTTAAGATGTTAAAAGAACTCGAGTGACTCAAGATTAATCTTAAGAGCGTCTAAGAAACAACGAGAAGCTTGTATTTAAGAAGTCAAAAAAGTCTTAACAAAAAGTATAATTTTGATGTTCGAAATGCGCACGAACTCTTGCAGCACTTCGATGAGATCTTCGCTTGTTACTTGCTTAGATTATAGTAGTTTGTATAATAAAATCGAACGATTCGTGAGATTTCTACGCGAAGATAATATGTAGACAAAAGCATCTTCTACAATTGCGCAATTGATTGCGCGTAATTGACTGCGCGTAATTGATTACGCAATAATTGCGTTTGTAAATTGCGTTCGCGAATCTTGACAACGTGCAAGTAATGCTCTTAACATTGCACAAGTAATGTGTGTCTTGATTTACTTCTTAAATTTTGACTCTATTGACTCGAGATTAATCGAATCTGCTAATGTAACTTTAAAACTAAGATATCGACACAACGACTCCAGAAGTTCCGAGTCGCTAATAGAGTCTCTAGAGAATTATCGCAAATTGTTAATGCGAATCAATAATTTAATTTTAGAAATTTAATTGAAGATTGATTTAATTTCAATTATTTTAAAATTGAATTAAATCAAATTGAGTCGATTTTCGATTTTAAAAATTAAAATTAAATCGAATTGCCAAGAATATCAAGAACACTAAAAATTGTATAAATTAAGTTTAAATTTAGATTTTTTATTAATTACTAGATAATGCTTAGTAGTAATACATTTATAGAAAGAAATTTCTAATACATTTATTAATTAATTTAAATAGATTAACTATTTTTATTAAATTATCAATTAATTGTTACTAAAAATAATTAAACTATTACTAAAAATAGTAGTCTTAACAATTTAATTCGATTTTTTAATTCGATTTTTAATTTTAAGTTTGAAATCGAATTAAGTTGTCGATTTTAATTTTAGAGATCAAATTGTTAAGACTTTTAATTTAATTCGAATTAATTTTTTAAGATCTAATTTGATTTCTCGAATCAAACTCGATTTTTTAAATTAACGCAATTAATCTAATTATACGCAAAGATTATACTTATTGTCTATTATATTCTATTAAAATGTCTTGAGAAGTTGTCGACAATATAATTACAACAATTAAATAATAGGATCTACTATCTTTAATAATGCGTAAGCTAAACCTATATCTAATATATATTATATTTGCGCTAAACTTTTTGCAAAATATCTTGTTATCTTTTCTATTATATTCGATTTATATATTAAATATAACAAGATTGCTTTATATTATATATATAATAATTTTAATATAAAAGATCGTATAATAATATTAATTTGCAAGCAAAAATTTAAATAATTTTCTATTAACATAGTTTTAAAAGATTTGTTTATATTTAGTTTAAGCTTTGTATAAATTTAGCTTACAATTTATAGAAGTTAAACAAGAATTTGGTTTTAATTAATTGCGTTCTTTAAAGAAGCAATAAATAAAAGTATTATTTACTTTAATAGAAATTCTTAATAATATATTATTGTATATTGTATTTATGTTTAGATTAAAATCTTTATAGATTAATTATATTTCGAAATAAATCTTATATTTAAATAGATTTAAAACAAAACAAATCTATATAATATTTCGAATTAAAATAAGAATTATTATTATAAATTTAATATATACACAATATACATTAAGTATATACTTAAATTGCAATAGAAATTAATATCTACTATTACACATAAATTAATATAGAGATTATTAAGAGTTATTATACAATATTTATTAAAATATTTAAGATATTAAAAGAAGTTGTTTGTCAAACTATTTAAATTTCTTATATTAATTGTAGAAACAAAGAATTGCAAACTTTTATAATAAATATATATAAAAAACAAACTTAAAATATATTTAATAAATACTAGAATTATACAGATATTACTAATATCTTATTTTAACAATTTGAAAAATATTTTTACAATTTTAACAACTCTCGAGAGTAATTTAAATATTTTAAGTATATATTAATTTTTTGTCGAGTATATTCTAAACGTAATTTTCGAAAACATTATTTCAATTATTTGATAATTTATTTTATTAATTTATTTTAAAAAATTTAAATTGTTAACAAACTAGTATAACGTATAGATAGTATAAATATATTATATTTTAAGCTTAAAATATAAATTAAATATCGAAAGACAAAATAAATTCTTGTCAAACTATATAAAGAGAAATTAAAGACTTTTTATATTAATAAATGCTAATTCTCAATTATATTAATATAGAAGAAAGCAATTACTTTTAAAACAATAAGTTTGTAAGACAAAAACTATTATTATTTGCTTTTATATTTATATAAAATCTATATTTGTTTTAAGCTATATTTATACTAATTATATACTAAAATAAGAAAATATGCTATTAAGATATTAAAAAAAAACAATTTTAAGATAGAAAAAGATATTTTATTTACTTGACGCAATTGTAGTAAATTAAATTAAATTATTGCTCAATTAATTAAAAAAAAATACAATTAATTTATATTTAGACTAATTGCGTCGAATCGAATTATCGAGTTCGAATTAAGTATTTAACTTATATCTTAATAGTTTGTATTAATTTAATTTAAAAGTCTTGATAATTCGATTTTTAAAATTAAAATTAACAATTCGAATTAATTTTTATATTTAAAATTAAAATTTAACTCGAAAAATCGATTTAAATTATTAAGATTTAATATTAGTATAAAGAAATTCTGAAATAAATAGTAGAAAATTATATTTTATTTTATTATTTTTCGATATAAGATTATCTAATAATATGTTATAATTATATATTCGAATTATCTAAACAATTAAAGTTAAATTATTGATTTAAATTTTCTAATTAAAGAGTTCAACAATTTTGTTCTATATAGTTTTGTCAAAAATTATAAAAAGAAAAAAATTATTATATTTTAAGAAGAATTTGAATTTTCGATTTTTTAATTTGCAATAACAATAATATAATATCTACAATAAAATTAACAAGAGTACAATAATATTATTGATAATATTATTATAAATATTGTATTACTATTACTAAAAATTAAAATGCTTTATTATTAAATTATTAAGACTTTAATATTTGAGTATACTCTATTTAAAAATATATAGAAAACTAATAACTCTAAAATAATAGTATAGTTCTTAAAAAGTTAAATATATTATTCGAAAAATCGATTCGAATTGTTAAGATATTAATATATATATAAATTATATTTAATAAATTTAAAATCTTAATTTTATACTTTACTTAAATTGTTTAATTATAATTTAATAATATAGTATAATAATGCAAAAAGATAATGTATTATAATAGTAATACATAATAGTAAACTCTCTAAACTATATATATAAAGTTATTAGTTCGAAATTTTAATAATCTCGATTGCTTTACTATTATTTTAAAGAGTCTAATTCGAGTTATTTTTTATCTTGTTATTATTCTTATTCTTATTCTTATTAATTTTATTGTTATTGTCTTTATCTTTTTTTTTGCTATTATTATTATTATTATTTGTTGCTTTATAGTAGTTATAATTTAACTTTTTTATATTATTTTAAATCTTATATTAAGTCTCTTGTTTTTTTTGAAATAATATTATCGAGATTCTCTATTTTAATAATAATAGAATTTAAAATCTTTTTCTTCTTTATATTGTTTAAAAATGCAAATTCTTCAACAAAAATATTAAACAATTTTATAGAATTGTTATTATTAGTTCTTCTTAAGTTATTTAAATTACTATAATAAATAATTTGTTATTAAATAATTTTTACAATCGATTTTATATAAATTAAAAAGCTTTTATTAATATTAAATTTATTGTTAACATTTAATTGTAATATTAATTAGCTTAGATATAGAATACAAATAGTATATTTAAATAATATATATCTTCTTAAAAGAGAATTCTATTACTATATTTGTATGCTTACGCAATATTTGTGCTTTTTCGATAATCTTAAGTCGATTTGCTTTCTTAGTTGCAAATTTCTTTTTTACTTTTTATTTTAATTTGTTTTCGAAATATTCTGCTATTAAGCTATTAGTATTATATACTTAATTGCATTATTTAGATATATTATTATAAATCTCTTTATTAATTTAATACTTCTTAATTTTCTTTCTATTATTGTTTTTTATAATTTTACAATTCGACTTTGCAACTTTCTTTTATATAGATATTTTACAAAATTTCTTAATTTGTATTAAAATAACTTTTCGATTGTTGCTTTACTTTTTATACAATTTCTTGTAATTATTATTTTAGTCTTTTGCGCAATTTCGATTTGCAATAGTTTTTAAGTTTGTTAATAGTATTTTTATTATTTGTGCGTATACTCAACTTATTTTACAAGTAATATATAGAGATAACGCAATTATATAGTAGCTTAGAAGTTTCTTACAATATCTAGTAGAATGCAACAAAATTTAAAGAGTAAAAGATTCGAAAAGACTAATAAAATTGTAAATAATATATTAACAAGTAGTTTTATTAAAACAAAGTAAAAGATATATATATTAGAGTTAGAATTAATATTTACTTATTAATACTTACTTTAAAGTTCTATCAATTTAAGATTATTAATTTTTTATATTAATATATGCTTAATTTTGTTAATATATTATGCGCATTTATATTTGTTAACTTTCTTATTATTAATTTTACTTACTTTTATTGTTAACTATTAATTAAAGTCTTTCTTGTTACGCAATTTTTAACGTATCTATATTAGTAATTGTTATTAAAATTATTGTTTATTTTACTATAATTTCTTTGCAATTGCTTTTAAATCTTCTATCTTTTAATTATATTTACATAAGTCTTTTTCAATTAATATTGCTTAAATTATTAACTTTATTAATAGTTTGTACAAAGCAAACAAGTAATATATATATACAAATAATACAAAATATTTTGATTAAAATTAATATACTTAAGTTACTAAATTGTTAAGATATTATTAAGTTTTCTTGCAATAAACTAATTTTTTAATTTGATTAAAATAAGATAAGTACAAACAAAAAAAAGTCTTAAGAAGAAAAAAATACTAAGAAAAAGAATATTAGAAGTGCTAATATAGATAAGATAATGCAAATAGATAACATATTCTTGATTAATATACTAATATTTTGTAATAGCTAGATTGATCGCGTCGAGTCGAGTCATCGAGTTCGAGTCAAATTCTCGACTTGTCAAGATTCGAGTCGAGTCAAGATTTTGATATTAAAAAGTCGATTCGAATCACGATGTTAATATCGAGTATTCGAGTCGAATCACAATGTTGATATCGAATATCAACTTAAATTTTTAACTCGATTTGCCAAGACATGAAGCGATTTAATAGTAGAATTTGTAGACATGAATTGTGTGTTAAATCTTATATTTTTTTTTCTTAAAATATTGCATAGTAATGCAATAAAATAATGCAAATAACAAGAAAATAATGAAGAAAAAAATTGTTTCGTTCTTGGCGCATAGATCTTTCGAAAGTATTGACGTAATAAATTCAAAAATAGAAATTCTTAACATTATGACAAAATTTTCCATTGTTTAACGATTCGAGTCGATAACTCGAATCGAATTAGAAATCGAGTCGATATCGAATCGAATTACGATGTTAATATCGAATATTCGAGTCAAGTTACGATGTTGATATCGAGTATTTAAGTCGAGTTAAAAAGTTGATATCGATTTTCGATCTAACGATCAATCTAGTAATAGCAAAAACAAAATAAAAATTTAATATTGTTACTCTTTATAAGATTAGAAAATATTAGAAGTCGATCGACTTTTTTATTTCTTAACTTTTATTTTAGCGTTTAATTTGCGAAATTCTATATAATAAGATTAACAATTTTAATTGTAAGAAAAACAACTATTATATTTAAAGCTTAACTTTAGCAATACTTTAGAAAGCAATTAAGATATTTATATATATTTTTCTCTTTAGTAAGTGTATTATCTCTTTGTATTATTATTATAATAACAAAATTATAATTAATATTTTACATACTATAGATTCGAGTTTTGCCATAATTTATTCTAAGCATATAATAATTTAGTTAAAGAATTTAAATTTTATTAAGCATTTAATAAAGTAATTCGATTTTCTTAGTTAGAAATTCTACAACAATATTATATTCTTTTTCTCGAATAATTATAATATATTCTTTGTATTACTTAAGAATTGAATCTTCGAAATTCTACTATTAATAAATTTCTTCTAGCAATTTAAGTTATTAAATGTATTATTTCTTTACATTATTATTAATAGTATTTAATTATTTCTATAATTATTAAAATATCTCTTCTTCGAAAATAAATTTATTTATTAATAAATCTAATTTAAAACAATTTTAAAATCTAGTATAAAAAAATCTTCTTCTCTATTTATTACTTAATTATTATTTTTCTCTTTACAATATATATTTTACAATTCGAGAACAATCTTTTTTGTATTTAAATTTATAGTACAATTAAAGTATATAATTATTATAATTTGCATAATTGTTTGCAAACTTATTTAAGATTGATTTTATTAATATACTCTTTAAGCAAGACTAAAAGATTGTTTAATATTTATTAATAATATTAAATATAAAAGTATATCTTAAGTTATTTGCGTTAACTATAGAAAGTTCGACATATTATTTCTTTAATATTTTTAAATTAAATATTTATTCTCTACAATATTAAAGCAAAGATATCGATTATCTTTATCTTGAATTGAACAGAATTATTAAAATTGTTAAAATAAGAATCTTGTAATAATTACAATAGACTATATTAATATTAATAAAAGATTATATATATTGTTATATTGTATTAATTTTTTAGCAATATTTGTTCTTTGCATTTTTACTCTTAAACTAGCAATCAAATTGTAATAATATCGAAAATAATTTTTAAATTTTGTTTTGTATTTGTTTTTGTTATTAATAATATTATTATTTTCTCTCTTATTTTACAATTTATAAAAACTAACTTTTTGTATAAAATCTAGAATATTAATAAGATTGTATAATATATTGTCTAATTCTTTTATTCTTAAATAATATTTTGCAAACTTTGTTAAAACTTTATTGCAAATCTTAATTACAATATTTGTTAAAAAATAAATATTAACTCTTATTATTTTCTTTACATATTTAAGATGATTAAATATTGTATTAAATATTCAAAAATTCTAAATAAATATTTGTATTAATTGTTTGCAAAACTATAAGAGTATATATGTAAAAAAAAATTAGTACATTGTTAACAAGCAAAACTAAGTTTTATTTACTTTTATTAGATTTAATTTATTAAATCTTTAAATCTTAAGAATATTTCTTTATTTAAAGATTAATATAATTGCGTAATTAATATACTTAACAAAGTATAAGATAGATAGAGTTTCAATAAATACAAATATTCTATACTAGTTTTTGTAAACATCTTTTAATTTTCTCTTAAAAGACTTTAAATTAAAGCAAATATTAAACTAAGTTGTTAATAACAACTATAAGAGCACAAATCTAATAAAATTAATATATATATTATCTTTTTGTATTATTATAACTAAACTTAAATATTTTTTCAATTATACTAAACAAATCTATGCTTCTTGCAATATCTTAAAGTTGTTTATTCTCTAATTATATAACAATATTGTTATTTGTTGTTTTCGATTTTATAATTAAAATAAAATCTTGAGTTACAAAATTAATAATATAAGTTGAACAAAATATAAAGTTCTATTGTTTGTTCTATTAAGATTCTCGTCAATTTAGAGCTCTTTCGAGTTTATCTTTTGCAATTCTATTATTGCTTGCGTTATTAATAACAATATTAAGAAGTTTGTCTTTAATCTTAAAAAACTTTAAGATCTTTATAAACTTTAATATTAATTAATAATCTATATATTTAATATTAAGAGAAGTAAATTTAATAAAATGTTCGCGAAAATGAAATATAATATTAATTTAATATATTAACATTTCTATATAGACAATTCTTTGATAACTAGATTATACATTTAAAGCAATAGAAATACACTAAGCATCTCTGAAATCTATGTTGATTTTTTTACAAATTTAATTAAAGTTGAAGAGAATTACTTTTAATAATTTTGTGCAATCTAAAAGTACTAGCTTTAATCGAAGTATTTTTAATAGCTTTCGAAAGTAAGAATTATCAATAGTTCGAAAGAACAAATTTAAATTAATAAAAGTCTTGTATAGTTAATCTTCTTAATTATTTTAAACAAAGAAGAACAACAAATCGATATAACTTTTCTTCTAATAATATATTAGTTTTGCATTATTTATTTGTATTATTAACTATAACTTACGCAATCAAAGACTAGATTAATTGCAATTTGCAATCTAGATCTTTTTTATTTTGAACAAAAAATAAATTAAAAATATTTCTTTATATTTGTTGTGCTTAAATAACTGTAAACAATAGAATAATTTAAAAATTTATAACGAATTTTGCAAACAATCTTAGAAAAATTCTCTATAATCGAAGTTACTTGAATGAATTTGTTTCAAAACTTAGATTGTGCTTTTGTATTAATCTTTTTTGTTCAAATCTTAATTAAAGTTTGTTTAAAATACTCTTGTTAATCGCAATTTTTAATTATTATTTTTAAAATTAAATATTAGTATTTGAATTTTACTTAATATATTTGTCTCTCTCTCTTAATATAAGTAACAAAAAAACTGTTTCTAATTTTGTTTAATACTTTGTAAAGAATTCTTTTTCTATTGTCGAAAGTAGATTTGAGAAAATTTTAATTAAATTGACTTGTAAATTAATTAGAACATAAACTACTAAATAACAAGTTGCGCAAAATAAATTTGCAAAAACTATTTTCGATTAAAGATAGTAGTTAACTTAAAGCTCTTAAAGAATTAGATATATTGCAAATAAAAGTAATAGAAACAATATCTTTAAATAATATATAGAAAATCTTTTCGAAATAAAAGAATAATACAAAATAATAATACAAGTAACAATTAATTCAAGTAGATTATTATATAACAATATAAAGAAGTTTGATTGTAATTTCGAAGTATATTAAACTATACTCTAGTCAAAATTCCAAAATAATAATAATATAAGTCTAAAAATAGTAATTCTTAATATAATAATATAATTTTCGATTTCTTATCAATTTGATTTGATTTTAACTTTTGAAATTAAAAATTAACTTAATCTAATTTGATTTAATTCCTAAAGTCAAATTGTTGATTCAAGTTGATTTTAGAAGTTAAAATCGAAAATCGAATTAACAATTAGTTTACTTATATTCTCGATCTTGTCTTGAAAGTTAACAAATTTCTTAATAGATAAATTCTAAATTGTAAATGCAATTAATATACAATTAAAGATTCGAGTGTCTTTATTTTTTACAAGTTTATATTTCATTGTTTTTTTAATAAAATTAGAAGTATTTCTGCAATTATCGATATCGATTTTATTCAACTATATCTCAAGATTAACAAGGAGAGTTGTTAGATTATTATTTACAATATTTGATACGTTCTTGATAGCTATTATAATTTTATTTTGTTTAGCATATTTAACAAATTCGAAGTCGATCTTGTTTTAATCAAAAGCAATTTTTTAGTTAAACAAGAGACTTGCATTATAAAGAAAGATAATTTATATTTCTTTATTTTAGAAGTTTTTACAATTTTGTTTCTAATTGCTTTGCTAACTCTATCGATTTTTATTAACAAGACTATCTATTAAATATAATACAAATGTCTCGAGTACTTAAGACAACAAAATATTCTACAATTAGTTAATTAAGAAACGTTTAATTTTATTAAATTACTCTTAGAGAATATCTGCGTTTTCTACGTTTGCAATATTGACAAATTCGAAAATTACAATTATCTTATTGCGTTTAATCGATAACTTATCGATCTTATCTATGCAAATATTATAGAATTCTTGTCTTATAAGTACAACAATACTTGCTATATTTATATCTAAATAAATAATAAAATAATAAAATAATCTATTAATTGCATTATTAGAAAAGATAAGATGTAAATATTCTTTAAGAAGTTTCTCAATAAATACGAATATAAGAACAACAAATGCACTCGACTTTGTATCGACAACAATAACAAGTAATTTGAAAAAATCTTTAAACATTGAAGAAACGAACAAGGTATTAGATTAGAGTCTATTATTGTCGACAATCTCGAAATAAATAAGTGCGCAAAGCGTCTAAATCAAATTCTTATATAAAAGATTAGTATTATATTTAAGAATACTAACTTAACAAGCAAGTAATAGTTCGAAGTTATGTTTATCGTCAATTTGTATTGCAATATTTTGTCTATCTTCGATCTAAAAGACAAGAATAATTGTTTTATTATCTTTTTCGAGATCTCTATCGATTATATATACAACTATAATTATCTTTGTTGCATAAGTTAACTCGATAAAGTTCTATATATCAAATTTAGTATTAACTGAAAGAAACTCGATAATTGTATCAAATTAATAGTGCTAATAGACTACAATAAGAAGCATATTTATCGAATAATAGATAATAAAGAATTAGTTAAAAGAGTCTTCAGCGTATACTAATTAAACAATAAATAATTTTCGAAATTTAGCAATTAATTAAGCAAGCAACTTACAAGTATGGATGCTTGTTCTCGATCTACTTCGACATTATTTGCATTTTTTAATATTAATTTTATTAACAACTTTCTCAATTCTTTAAGCATTTAACTTGATAATATTGAACAAGAAATTGCGCTTGCGCACTTTAGAAAATATGCAATCTCTTAAAATGCTATCTTATTATTTAGGCATAACTTCGAGAATTTTTTTATCTATATTTTCTTTGTATTCGAAGACAAAATTATCTCTAAGAATATCAATATTATCAATATAATTTAGAGAAATTATCTTGCACTATTTTAATTCGAATTCGACAATATTTTTTAAACTTTATTGATATTGTGTGTTTTAAAATATTATTTAAAATTACGCACTTATTGCAACTTTTTAATCGATTTGTTAATCTTCTTTTCTAAAGCTATGTTCTCGAAGTTTTATGAGTTAAAAATCTACAAAGAGATTATAATTGATTTTAACTTTAAGATAAATTAATAACTAGCTCAAAACAATAAAATAGAGTCTTATAAGAAAAATAGCATCTAAGTTGTTATAATAGTATTTAAAGATAAATATATTCTTTAAAACAAGTAAGTTTATCGACTTAAGCAAGAGATCAATAATTAGATAATACAACACAAGACTTAATAAGTAGTTTGCAACTTTAAATAACAAGAAAATCTCGATTATAATAAGACGTTTTTTGTTGTAATAAAGTCTATAAGCTATAAAGCTCTCTTTGTTATTGTTGTTATTAACAATTGAGAAATAGAGCAAATAAATACTATAATTATCTTTCTCTATAAGATTGTTGACAAAGAAATTTACGTCGAGCTCTTTACAAAATATAAACAAGATATTAAAATCTATTATCTAATTAAGATTCTATATAATCTAAAGCAATTTCTTCGAGTATAATATAAGACTCTATTGTTGTTTCTAAGAAAGCTAGATTTTTGCTTTCTCGACATTAACTATAGCGTCTTTATTAATAATACAAATATTATTGTTATCTATATAAACAACATTTTACTAATAGATTTCGATAAGAAGAATATTAAGCAAATTAAAGTTGCACTATATAAATAGTTCAAAATAATAAACATTAACTTATTAAAGTTTTATTTAAGTATAAGTATTAAACGTAATTGCGTTAATTGCATTCTATTTTTAAGTTAAAAAACTTATTTGAAGAAGATACTTAAAAATTATAAAATATAAAAGTGCAATATTGTTGCTATTTTTATTGATATATTTTCTTTAAAGTTTATAGATTTTGAATATATTGCGTTTGTAGCGCATTAATATGTCTATTAGTTTGTTATCAAATTTCTTATATATATTATGCTCGATATATGTCTTGATTTAATCTATGCTATTTTTGTAATAAATAGATATACTTTTAATTTTATCGATATCTATTAAAAGATTGTTAAACGAATTTTTTGTTATATACAAGATATTCTTGATTTTTGTCTTGTCTTTTCGAACAATCTTGCTTTACTATTTGACTATATCGATATTAATTAAGAAGATAATTGCGATACTTGTTAATCTATCTCGAGCTATATCTTTAACATAAATAGCAAAATTATTAGTTAATTTTTTAAATAATAGTTAATTGTAATTCTCTTTCTTTGTAAAGCAAAGTATATAGAATAAATTTAGACTATTAAAGAGACAATTTAATTGTTAAGACTTATAAAACAAATTTAGTATCTTAGTATATCTCTTATTGTTACTCAAGTTTTTGTTGTTTGTTATAATTATTCTAAGTCTTCGAATTATTCTTTAATTGTTATTATTATCTATTGCGACAATTAGAAGACTATAGTACATGCTAAGAATCTTAATTAGTATTCTCGTATTAAATATATAGATATTTAACAATATTTTGTTTGCAAAAACGTCGACAATTTGGAATAACTCTCTAGAAACTCTATTAGCGACTCGAGACTTCTAGAATCGTTGTGTCGATATTTTAGTCCTAGAGCTATATTAGTAGATTTAGTTGATCTTGAGTTAGCCTCAGGCATTACCAAAAATTTAAGAAGTACGTCAAGCTTTATTTGAATATTACTTGTGTTGTCAAGACTTGTCGAACGCAATCTACGAGCACTATCTATTACGCGCAATCAATTACGCGCAATCAATTACGCGCAATTAATTGCGCAATTGTAGAAGATACTTCTGTCTATACATTACTCTCGCGTAGAAATTTTACAAATTGTTTGATTTTGCTATACAAATTACTATAATGTAAGCGAGTAACAAGCAAAGATCTAATCGAAGTACTGCAAGAATTCGTGCGTATCTCGAATATCAAAATTATACTTTTTGTTAAGTCTTTTTTAATTTTTTAAATGCAAGCTTCTTGTTGTTTTCTAAGCGCTCTCGAGATTGACTCTAAGTTACTTGAGCTATCTTAGCATCTTGAAATTGAGAAATCGATTTCTCAAATTGTTGATAAAGATTGCTAAAAAAGATATTAAACTAAAATATATATTTATAGTTAACTAGATAGTCGATAAACTAACAAAGTTTTTATCAAAGAATAAATTCTAGACTTTTCGACGTTCTTTAGATTTATAATAGATATGTCTAAACAATAATTCTTTAGTATCGCAATTAAACTATTGCTATATCTAATAAGTAAAACTCGAATCTAATTATTATCTTTGTTATTTCTATTTATCGACTTAAACTCAATTATTATTTCTATTACGCTCGAAACATTGCTACTTACGTTTATATTAGTTTATTTCTTATAAGTTCTACAAGATCGAATTGAGTTCAAGTTTATTAATACATATTAAGATGTATATAAATTGCTAGAAGAAGACTTTTATTCGTTTTTCTTTCTCTTTAGTAAATAGACTTCGAGACTTAATTGTTTTTAAAATTTTATAAAAATTTAGAACTTAATTGTTTAAAAACGTTTGTTTACTAAGTTAAGAAAGCTAAACAAAATTGTAAGTTTAGAAGAAAGTGTAAAAATTCTATGTTTAGATCTAATCTAGTATTAAGTAGCTATTTGATTCAACTCTTGACACTTTCTATATATTAGACAAATTGTCTCTTAGCTTCTTAGAAATCTAAGCGATCTACTATCTAATATTGCAACAAATGTTATTAGGAATTCTATATTTAGATCTAATCTAATGTCGAATAGCTATTTGGTTCAACTCTTAACACTTTGTATATATTAGACAAATTGTCTCTTAGCTTCTTAGAAATCTAAGCGTTCTACTATCTAATATTGCAACAAATACTATTGAACATTCTATTATAGATCTAGTCTTTGCGTTAACAAATTTAGCTAGCAAAATTACAAACTAGCATATAGATAAGAAAGCAAATATTGAATTAAATTACAATATTATTAAATAAGAAATAATTATAAAGAAACAACAAATAGTAGAAAATTCGATTACTACGCTATATAATATTGTCAAAATAGATTGAAAAGAATTTAGTATATATTTAGATACAAATAAGACTAAATAGCTAACAAAAATTCAAGACAGTTAAGATTTAGATCGAAAAGCTTAAAAATTAATTCTAAAACTTAAAGAATATATAGATAAATTTATCTTAAAGCGAAAATTAAGCTCTAGATCAAAGTTCTAATAGATAGAGAAGCTAAAAAATTTACGCAAGAAGATACTTATTGCACATTATTAACGAAGAAAATTTCGAATCGATATTACGCTAGTACTTTCGCAAGAGATATTAGTAAGAATTATGCTATTAAAGAGATTTATACTTTCTTGAGAAATCTTAACGAGAGATTATCAAGACGCTCAAATCACGATCGACTTATTGTTCGTTACAAGAAGAATAGCAAATCAATTGATATATTGCAATATAGACGAGAAGATAAAAAACTTATTCAATTATTTTTCGATAAGAACGATGCTAAATCTTTGAACGCAAAAAAAGTCTCGACGTTGTCTTAGACAAAATTGAAAAGCTATAAACTTAAAAAAGTTCGACAACATATTAAGAGATTTATTATTCGAATTAATATTAAACAATCTAATAAAAAGAGACGACATCAATAAGTATACAACAAAGTTACTTGATGCTTTAGAAAAAACTATCGAAGACTTTATCTCGTAAGCAAGATTATACGAAAGAATCAAACTCGAATAAACAATGAAGTGCACGAAAATAATTAAAGAAATTAAAAGATTATGTTAACAATATCGCATCTCTAACGAATAAACGATGTACGTTTGAGCATGCGACAAGAAGAACAAGATTTTAAAGAGACACAAACGAGACGAGCTTCGCAAACAAATAAAAACTTCGAAAAACATTATTAAAAGTCTTTTCGAAGTAACAAAGTAAATTAAAAACGCGATAACAAAAACGTTAATCAAATTTACTATATTATTATTACGAATCGACACAAACATTGCGACGACAACGAAGAACAAGATCGAAACAATTTTTTTTTTTTTCGTTTACAATTTTAACAAACAACTTAAACAAATTCTTTTATTTAATCTTTATAGAAGACAACAAAATGATGTCGAAGCGCAAAATAATAAAAGCAATGCACAAGACAACTTCTAACAAGACATCAAAAATTAACAATGTAATTAATCGTACATTATAACAATTAATTCGCATCGTCTTATTTTAAGTAAGATTTCTATTTAATAAATATATTAAGAAAGAGATGCAATTGTCTTATTTTAAGAAGACGATTACAATAATATTGCGCAAATCGAGAAAAAAGAACTACTTTAAATTGTTATTCTTTAAACTTATTGCGTTATTAAATATATTAAATAAGATTTAAAGTCGATAATATCGAAGCGTCTTCGCTACGTCGTAAAGACGCACAATACTCTATTAAACATATAAATAAAAGTTAGAAGATAACATTCGATTGACACGACGTTGCAATTAATTACGAAAAAGATTTACACAATATAAAGTAATCAAAAAAGAAAATAACATTTTTAGTTAATTTCGATATATTAAACGCATTCGATAATGTGTCGCACATTTGATTACTTCACAATATAAAGAAGAGACGAGTTTCTACTTGTTTACTTAAATAAATAAAGATTTTTTTAAAGAAACGTCGTATTATTTTAATTATAGACAATTATACAATAAAGAAGCGCAATGCGAACGTAAATATATTATAGAATTTTTCTTTTTTTCTTTTTTTCTAGTTTTATATTTGTTTTACAATGCGAATTTATTAAAGATATGCAATAATATCAAATTGCGAGTTAGCGTTACAAATTTCATAAATAACGTTAATATATTAACGTATAAGAAATCGATTAAGCGTAATTGTAAAATACTAAGTTAAATATATAATAAATGCGAGTAATAAATACGAAGTTACGAGTTTAAGTTCGCGAAAAAGAAGTATAAATTGATTTATTTTTCGCGAATTTTAAAAAGATTCGATATAAGCGTCAATATAACGCTAACAAAGCATAAGATAATTGTTAAATCAAATATTAAAATATTGAGAATTTAATTAAACTTAAAGCTAAGATAAAGAACTTATTTGCGTTAAATAAAGATTAAACTAATTATTAAACATAAAAGTGCGTCAATAATAGAAAGTTCGATATTTAACACTTTGTTAAAGACAAATAAGCGCAAGTATATTATTATTAAAAAGTTGATAATAGCTTACGATGTCGTCGCATAATATACGTTTAAAAATATTAAAATTTTAAGAAAAGAAATTATTTCAAAGTTGCAATCAATATAGAGTCGCGCGTTTAGACGCATTACGAATGTTTACAAGACGACGTTTACAAAAATTTTACAAATTAAAATTAAAGTATCTTTTATCAATATGCATCTCGAAAAGCTAATAAAAAAATCGATAATTGTTATAAATATACAAGAGTTAAGCAAAACAATAGACGTAACGATGTTGCGCATACGCAACGACTTAATGTTAAAAAGAAAACAAAAATCAAGACTTAAAATAATATTAATGCAACTTAAAAGAAAATAAATGCGAACAAAACTCGAATTAACGATAACATCGCAACAACAACTTTACACAACTATTTTATAAATAATTTTTTTTTTAAAATAGTTATCGCATGCAATAAGAAAATAATTAAGAAGAAATACGACGCAAATAAATTTAATTAACATTGAAGAACGTATTTCGACGAAAACAATTACAATAAAGACGTTATTGTTATTTTAATAAAAGCGAACTAAAGAATTAAGAAGCAATTAAAGAACGTCAAAGTAACGCTTACGCATTACGACAAACTTAAGAAACTTACAAAAGCGATCGAAAAATTAACAAAGCATTGCGAGATATTTACTAATTTGCGAGAACAAGTTTACAAAATATATTTCGACAATTAAGCTTTATTAAAGATTATAAAAAAGATAAATTAATATTAAATTAAATACGTTTTAAAAGAATGTAAAAAGCATATAATGCAATGCAACGTCGCGACGTTATATTAAAATTTTATTAAATTCTAAAGCATAAAAATATAGAAGATAACAAGATTGTAAACGAAGTCGCTAATAAGATATATAAACAACGTTTATTTCTCGCAAATCAAATGTTAAACGAGTTTGTTATTAAAAAGACGCTTATTTAGAACAAAATTCGAAAGAAGTAACGATTAAGATAATTAAGAGACAAGAACAACGCAAAGTATCGCAAGCTCACTCTTAGAGTTACACATAAATATATGCAATTATATATTAATTGTTTCAAATTACATAATGCACTTCTAATATAATTAAAAACAAGCAAAATCGACTTTAATTAATTTTTGTACAAACGATAAATATTTAAAATTACGACAAGAACTTGCGATTGCAATTAAAGACGTATAACAATCAAGCATATTTTATTGATTTACTTTAGATAACGACAAAAAAGAACACAAATGCAATAAAAAATTAACATTACGAATCTACAACAATTACTAGACGAAATCAAATTTGTCGTTGCGATAATGCGCATAGTTTTGATTATCGAATTATTGTGTTAATTTTAGACAACAACATCGCTAGCGATATTTGAGCTTTTCTTAGATTTATAAAGTTCTTGTTTGAAGAATTTTCTTGTATTACGAATATTACGATATAGAAGACGAAGACGCAACGTCGTTATAACAATTTATTATAAACAAAATAACAATTACGAATTTTAGTCAATTATAATTGGACGAATAGACGCTAGTGTTGTTCGTTTATTTGTAATTGATCAAATTTAAAAATCGTAAAAGTATATAGTTCTCGCATAGGCTCTTAGAGGTGTTGAATCGAGTATAAAAAAAAAGAGATTTATAGATATCTTTAGACAATGCAAGCAATTACTTGATAACAAGAGATTGCAACTTAGTAGTTATAATAATAAATTAAAACTTAAGATAAATTAAACATAATTTATAAGAGAGTTGAGTTCGAAAGTTATATATCTTTTTATTATTTAAAATTTAAGATGTTTAAGATGTTTAAAATCTTAATTATCTTGATTATCTTAACTTCGTATTCAAGATATTCAAGAATTAAGTCTTCTTAATTATCTTGATTTTGTTAATAAATTTTCCCTTTCTAATTATCTTGATCTTGTCGATAGATCTTTTCTTCTTAATTATCTTGTAAAGAGCAATACGCGATAAATAGTATCTATTAGCACACGACTTATAATATTATCTTCTTTCTTTAAGAGTTTTTGTCTTAAAACTATTTATTCTTTCTTATTATATTAATCAAATTAATTATTGAATAATATTGCAATTTTGTTGTTAATTGTTACTATAAGCACGCTATTTTTATAATGCGTTCTTGTTAAGCTTATATCTCTTTTAATATATCTTATTAAGTAAATAAGAAATATCTTAAGTGTAAAAAGTATTATCGAAAGAATTAAAAATATAATTTGACTTTCAATTATTAACAAATAAATAAAGCTATTTAGAAGATTAAAAAGCTAAAAAATAAAATAATAAAATTGCGTCTAAGAATTGCGCAAAAGATAAAATAAAAAAATATTAACTTTATTGTTTAAAAGATATAAATAATATAAAGTCGACAAATATTTTAAAAATTAAGAAGAACAAAAGAGAGATTAAATATATCAAAAAAAAATTTGAAGCTTTGTTTAATATTGTTATCGATTCTTTATTGTTTGCTTTTTTGTTCTCTAATATTTTGTTAACTCTTATAAATAATTTTGTTATTAACAAAATTATCGCAATTTATTAGAGTACTTTTTTAAATTCTTAAGTAACTCTTATATATTCTTAAAGATAAAATATTCTTTTTATTTAATAAGATATTTTTGATTTTCTTGTTATAGAATTTTCTTAATCTTATATTGTTTCTCTTCTTGTAAATAAAAATAAAATATATTTTGTAAAAATATAATTGATTTTGCTAATTTCAACAATAAAAACTAAAATATTAAAAATACTTTAACATTCTTAGATAAATTAAGTTTGTAATTAATTGATTTCTTTGTCTTCTTAATAAGAAACAATTTAATTTTAATATAGTTTAATTTCTTGCTTAACTTCTTTGTTTTAAGATTTTTTGTAAAAAGATATATTTTATTTCTTTTCTTTAGTTAAGATATTGTTTTTTGCTTTTTATTTTAATACTTAATTGATTTTTCTTATATTCTTCTTATATTATTATATATCTTTTTTAGTATTGCTATTCTCTTGATAATTAATTAAGTTAATAAATACTTTTGCTCTTCTTTAAAGAGATTAAATTTTTTATTATAATTAACAAAGAATAAAATTATTTTAGTAATATTCGAAATCTTTGTATTAAGTGCTAGTTAAGTTATAGATAAAAGTAATACTTAATTGCTATGAATATTATTAATATAGTATCTTAAATATTGTTTTAGACTTTAATTTGTTTGCTTTGTCTAATTATTTGTAACTAGATAATAGATAGTAAATATTCTAAGTCTTGTTTCTAATATTAATAGAAGTATTTTTTAATAATTAGACGTAAAGAGCTTGTCTCTATTATTGATTAATTCTTTAAATATATTATAATATTATATAAGTTAATTTAATACAATATATTCTAGTTGTTTTGCTATAAACTTCTCTTTGCATACAATAATATATAAGTACTTAATAAGTTTATTAATTATTATTAGTATTGAATTATATTTGTTTTTAATTGTTGAATTTGTCGATATAAACAACTTAATAATAAAGTTTATTGTAACTTTATTTTATAACAATTTAGATAATTTCTAATATTAAATTTTGCTATAGCTTGCATATATATTATATTTGTTTTGCTAATAGCTAAGATATTATTTAATATATATCTTAATAGTTTGTCTTATTTAAGAAAACTAATAATACTAGCGTAAAAGTTAAAGAATTTTAATTATACTTAAATATTTTTGCAATAATTTATTATAATATTTCTTTATATATTTGTATTTTGTTAATAGATATTTAAAGTTTTTCTTTTTTTATTAAAAATTCTTCTTTATTGTCTCTAAGTATTCGTAAAATAGTATTTAGCTTATACTTGTTTGCTAATAGTAATTTTTTATTATTAATATTAAGTATACTGTAGTTAAATAATCTTTTTGTTTTTATATAATTATTTCTTTTGCTAAGTGCGTTTGCTTTATTATTGTTTTTGTTCAAAATATATTGTATTTTAAACTTGTACTATTCGAATTATTTTAATTATTATATTTTGTCTTTTGTTAAGCTATTTAATAATAATAAAGTATAGAAGATTTTTGTAATCTATAAGAATTATAAGTTTTAAGAATTTTTCGATATATACTTTTTATAATTTTAGAAAGATTACAATAACAAATAACTTCTTGTTATAAATATTATAATTTTGTTTAATTAATAAGAGTTTTCTCGAAAGATATACTATTAAATACTATATATCTTTATACTCTTAATTAAAGTATATATTAATAGTTAAATCTAATATATCGATTTTAATCTTGTTTAACAATTGTAAATTATATATTTTTAATACTAGTTTTTTTGAGTATTTTAGCTTAAGATTTTAAAATAATCTTTTTTCTATTAATTTTTATATTTGTAACGTCTTTTTCTTTGTAAGATTTGTTAATAGTATTGCGTTAATAAAGTAATTTTTAATAAATTTTTTGATGTAATTTATAAAATTTAGAAAGAATTAAACTTTTTTAGCGTTAATAAGTAATTTTTACTCTTTAATTGCTTGTAGCTTTTTAAAATTTATACGTACTTTATATTGTTTAATAGCAAATCTAAGAAAGTTAATTTCTTTTTAATAAAACTTGCATTTCTTTAATTTAAAATATAGATTTTTTCTTATTTAGATATTCTAGTACTTTAGAAATAAAATTTATATATTCTTTTTAAATATTCAAGTAAATAATAATATTGTTTAAGTATATTATAACAAATCGATTCAAATATAATTGTAATATATTATTAATTATTTTTTAATATATTGTCGAGATATTTGTAAGTTCGAACAATATTATTATATATTTATGGAACTTATATTATATACAAAAAGTTGTTTTTTACTTCTTCTTTGCTTTATTTTAATTTAGTTGTACGCTTTTTGTAAGTCTAGTTTAATAAAGTATTTTGTTTCGAACAATCGATTTTAAAACTTGTTAATATTAAATATTAAATATTAAATTTTTATTATAATATTATTTAACTTTCGATAATTAATATATAAACAAAGAGTTTTGTTCTTCTTAAGTACATGGAGAATTAAGTATTCTATTTATAATTAGAATTTTTTAATAAATTCTTTTTTTTTGTTTTTTGCTAGATATTCGCGAAGTATTTTTAGCTTTTTTTTAAATAAAATATATATAGATTTAAACATAAGTTGCTTGCTTAATTTAAGTCTAATCTTGTAATTTTACAATTAATATTTAAATAAAGTCTCGATTGTTTTTTTTTTCTCTTAAAATAGATGCTCTCAATTGTTGTATATTTGTAATATATACTTTAGCAATTTTCTTGCTATACTAGATAGTCTAGAATTCTTAGAAGATTTGTAGTCTTCTTTACTTATTTTAATTTTGTAACTTAATTAACTTTTGTCGATACTTGTTAAGTCAAACTTTATTAGATTATTTTTTTGCAAAAATTCAAACTCGCTACTTGCAATTAAATTTCGACTTAATTTTTTATTTTTTATTAAATATTATCGATACGTAGATTAAATATAATTTGTATAATTATATTGTGCAAATGTAAGTACTTGTATATTCTAATTAACTTTCAAATTGTACTACTCTAATTAAAATATTTCTAGAACAATATTATAAATAGTTATTTCTATTATATTAAAGATTAGTTTCTCGTAATATTGCTAAATAGTTATCGATAGTAATTTTATTTCTTTGTTTACTCTTTTATTTCTTACAAGTAATAAATTTCTATTTACAATTATTAGATTGTAGATATTAGACTTTTTTTAAGTAGAGTATTCTTCTCTCTTTATAACAGCTTTAATTATAAAATTACTTATTATACTAGAATCGACTATTGTTGTAAATTAACAATTGTTAATCTTAATTAATATAATAAAATATTGTGCGTACGTTGTTAAGTTTAGTTGTTATTGTTAAACTAACATATTGTATTTCTTTAATATACTTTTTATCAAAAAAATTGAATTTTTCTCTATTTTTATGTTATAACTTCTACTTTAAACATCTATTTGCGTTAAGCTTTCTTTTGTTGCTAGATTACTAACTTTAATTTTTTAGAAAATTAGATAACTTTGTTATTTTCTTCTAGATAAGTCTAGCATAAGTTATTATAACAAGTTGTTTAACTAAGATCTATATAAGAGTTGTTTGCTTCTTTAATAAGATTTAGTTGTTTTGTAATTTTGTTAGATATATTCTTTCCTATAGTAATATTGCTTTCTAGCTTCTTCTTGCATTTGTTTACAATCTTCGATAAACTAGCTAAAGTCTCAAGATAATTTGTAAAAGTTCTTTTAATTATATTCTTTGTCTAAGTTAATAACTAGACTATAAGATTTAATAATCTTCTAAAGTACTTAATTAACTTTTTGCGTAAATGCGAGTATCTTGCTTAATAATATTTTATTTAGAACTTTTTGTAATTAATTTAGATTTTCTACTAGATAATAATTGTCGTTCGATCTAGTCTTAAAGATATTTGTCTCTATATTAATTTGCTTCTTAATATTGTTCTAGCTATTAAATATTTCTCTTAATATAGTATTAATCTATTGACAATTTATTAAGTTTTATAATTGATAATCTCTTGCAAAGTAACTTAATTTGTTATATAAATAGCATAGTTTTTGAAATTTGTTATCTTGCTTTCTTTTATATTTTTTTTCTTTGCGTTGCTAGATAAAATTTAATTTTATAAATATAGACTTACAATAGTCTAGATTATTGTACTTCTAATTATAACAAAATTCTCTCTAATAATATTTGATTGTTAATTCAAAAAAGATTCTTGCTTTTTTATAAAATAAATAATATTGTTTTTTTATAGCTCTTTTATATAGCTTGTTGTTAAGATTGATAACTACTTTAATAAGATTAAATATATTGCTAATGAATTTGTTATTGCGCATAATTTTGTTCTTAAGATTGTTCTTAAGATCCTGTCGAAACATTGTTATAAATACAACATTATTTTACTTAATAAGATTAATATACTCTTAAAATTTTGTTGCGTAATCTATTGCAAAAATTTGTTAAATTAAGTATTAAATTATTCTTTTTGCAATTTGTTTCTTGTTAAATATTTTAAAGATTCTTCGAAGCTTTCTCTTAAAGTTGTTGAAGTTTGTAAACATTATACAAGAGTTTTCATTATAATTCTTTAGATATTTGCGTAAGTTTAACTTAAGTTAATATTAAGCTCTTTCTTTAAGAAATATTAATAACAAAATCGTCTTTTAATTTGCTAAAACAAGATAGAAAATAAAATAAATATTTATTAATCTAATATAGATATTCTTAGAGTATTCAAAGTATTACGCTAGTACTTTTGCAAGAAATATTAGTAAGAATTATATTATTAAAGAGATTTGTAAATATCTTTAGACAATGCAAATAATTACTTAATAACAAGAAATTGCAACTTAGTAGTTGTAACAATAAGTTAAAACTTAAGATAAATTAAATACAATTTATAAAAAAGTTTTATTCGAAAGCTATATATCTTTCTATTATTTAAAATTTAAGATATTTAAGATATTTAAAGTCTTAATTATTTTAATTATCTTAACTTCGAATTTAAGATATTTAAGAGTTAAGTCTTCTTAATTATCTTAATCTTGTTAATAGATCTTTTCTTCCTAATTATCTTAATTCTATTAATAGATCTTTTCTTTCTAATTATCTTGTAAAGAGCAATACGCAATAGATAGTATCTATTAGCACGCAACTTGTAATAATCGATTAAACTTAGAACGCAATTACAAACGCTAAATAAGATATTTGGAAACTATTAAAAAGTACAAAAAATTCTTATAAACTAAATTTGTAAGCAAGATAATCGATAAAGATATATTTTAAGTATACAAGTATATATAACAACGTAATATCGAAATACTACTATTAATTAAAAATATTAACAAAAGTTAAACAATAGAATTTAAGATTAAATGCAAAGCATTTTTGCAAGCAATATATTTTAAATTATCTATAATCTCTATAGATGCAAATATTGCAAAAAATTAGAAATCTTAGAAATAGTCAAACATTAAAGCAAAAGGGATAGAAAATGCTATTTTTATATTATTATTCAAGAAAGCATCTAGACTAGATTGTATAACGTTCTTAATAATGTAGAAAGTATACAAGATAGTTTCAAAGCTATTTAATATAATATTTATAACAATTATAGACACAAAATACTATTTTAAGTAATAAAAAGAAGAAACAAGAGTTATTTTATATAAATCAAACAAGAACTGTACAATATTCAAAGAATATTAAATTATTGTACTTCTTCATTGTCTTGTCAAAGTAGCAAAAAAGATAATTCCTACAAGAATTGCATATCTAGCAGAAAACTCTCTATATAACAAAGATATTCTTAATTTTAAACAAATAGAAAACAAAAAATAGAAATTTACTATAGATGCAATTCTAAACTTAGTATACAATGCACAAATAATTAAAAATAGAGACAATACGCTATCTTGTTTGCTTATAAATATAAAAGAAGCTTTTAATTATATATCTCTTACTTAATTAATTAATTTTTAAAGAAACTTGATATATTAATTAATATAGTTAATTAAGTTATTTGGTTATTGCAAAAACAAGTAATTAGTCTAGTATTTAATAAAAAACAAACAAAAGTTAAAATAGATTGCTACAAAAATATCTTAAGAATAGACTAATTGCGTCGATTTTAGAAAATCGAATCGAATCTTGACAATTCGATTTAAATTAAATTGAAAATCTTAACAATTCAATTTCTAAAATTGGAATCGATAATTTAATTCGATTTTAAACTTGAAATTAAAAATTAAATTAAAAAATCGAATCGAATTATTAAGACTTAGTATTAGTATAAAGAAATTCTAAAATAAATAGTAGAAAATTATATTCTATTCTATAATTTTTTGATATAAGATTATTTAGTAATATATTATAGTAATACATTTGAGCTATCTAGATAGCTAGAGTTAAATTATTAACTTAACTTTTTTAGTTAAAGAGTTCGACAATTTTGTTTTGCATAGTCTTGTCAAAAATTGTAAAAAAAAAATTATTGTACTTTAAAAAGAATTTGAATTTTCGATTTTTTAATTCGCAATAACAATAATACAATATTTATAACAAAATTAACAAGAGCACAATAATGCTTTTCATAATGTTATTATAAATACTATATTATTGTTATTAAAAATTAAAACGCTCTACTACTAAATTATCGAGACTTTAATATTTGAGTATACTTTATATAAAAATATATAGAGAACTAATAACTTTAAAGCAATAGCATAATTCTTAAAAAGTCAAATATATTGTTCGAAAAATTGACTCGAATTGTTAAGATATTAGTATAAATATAAATTATATTTAATAGATCCAAAATCTTAGTTTTATACTTTACTTAAATTGTTTAATTACAATTTGATAATATAGTATAATAATATAGTATAATAATATATTATAATATTAATTTGTAATAGTAAGCTCTCTAAGCTAAGTATATAAAGTTATTAGTTCGAGATCTTAATAATCTTGTTTATTGTATTATAATTTTGAATAATCTTATTCGAGTTATTTTCGATCTTGTTATTATTCTTGTTATTGCAATCTTAATCTTTATTGTTTATATTCTTCTCTTTGTTATTATTATTAATATTAGTAACTTTATAGTAGTTATAACTTAACATTGTAGCATCTTCTTAAATTGTATGTTGAATTTGTTAATTTTTTTTAAACAATATTGTCAAAATTCTCTATTTTAATATCGATAGAATTAGAAATTTCTTTCTCTTTTGCGTTTTGCGATAATGCGAAATTTTTAACAAAGCTATTATACAAATTGAAAGAATCAATGTTATTAGCTCTCTTCAAGTTATTTAAATTACTATAGTAAATTACTTGTTATTAAATAATCTTTACAATTGATTTTATAAATATCGAGAAACTTTTATTAATATTAAACTTATTATTAACATTTAATTGCAATATTGATTAGCTTAAGTATAAAAAACAAATAATGTATTTAGATAATATATATATTTTGAGAGAAAGATACTATAATTATATTTGTATCCTTATGTATTGTTTGCGCTTTTTAAATAATTCTAAATTGCTTTATCTTTTTAATTGTAAACTTCTTCTTTGCTTTTTGTCTAAGTTAATTTTTAAAGTATTGTACTATTAAGTTGTTAGCATTGTGTATTTTATTGTATTACTTAAACATATTATTATAGATATCTTGATTAATTTAATGCTTGTTAATCTTATTTCTAATATTGTTCTTTATAACTTTATAAATTGACTAAGAGATTTCTATTTAAACAAATGTTTTACGTAGTTTCTTAACACAAATCGAGATAATCTTGCGATTGTTACTTTGTTTTCGATATAGCTTTTTCTTATTATTATTTTATTCTTGCGCGCAATTGCGACTTGCAATGCTTTTTAAATTAATTAATAATAATTCTATTGTTTGTACAATTTCTTAGCTTAATTTACTAGTAATATATATAGATAATATAGTTGTATACTAGATTATAAGTATATCTTGATATTTAGTAGAGTATTGTAAGATTTAAAATATAGAAGAGTTTTAAAGATCAATAAGATTATAAATAAGATATTAAGAGATAATTTTATAAATTAAAGTAAGAATTATATATATTAGAGTTAGAATTATTTTTTACTTCTACTTTTACTTACTTTAAACTTTTTACTTAATACAATTATTATTATTTTATATTAATATCTATTTAATTTTATCGATAAGTAATGCAAGTTTATTTATGTTAACTTCTTTATTGTTTATTTTACGTAATCTTGTTGTTAATTGTTAATTTAAGCTTTTGTTTTTACGCAATTTTTAACACAATTTTTGACGCGTTTCTATTAATAAAAGTTCTGAAAATTATTGCGCTTTTCTTCATAACTTCTTATGTATATATTAATTTATTTCAATCAATATTAATATCTTCGATAACTTGCACAAAGCAAATAGATAATATATGCAAGTAATACAATACGTCTTGTTTATAATTAACAAGCTTAATTTGCTAGTTTTAAAGTTTGCTTTAAAACTCTTTCGCAATATAATAATTTCTCGTAATTAATCTAAACAAGACAAAATAAATAATAATAGAGACAAGAGTATCGAAAGCAAGAGTATTAAAGAAAAGAGTATTTATAATACTAGCGTAGACAAGATAATGCAAATAGATAATATAATTTTAACTAATATACTAATGTTTTGCAATAGAAAGAGTAAAAATAGAAGTTTGAAATTGTCGTATTTCGAGAGATTAAAAAATATTAAAAATTGATTAATTTTCTTATTTCTAAATACTTATTTTAATATTTAATTTGCAAAATATTATACAACAAAACTTAGAATTACAATTATTAAAAGAATAAATATGGTATTTAGAGTTTAATCTTAAATGCACTTTAAGAAGTTGTAGAAGCATTTATATATATTTTCTTCTTTAGTAAGTATATTATCTTGTTGTATTATTGTTGTAACTATAGAATTTAATTAATATTTTACTCTATATAAATATAAATCTTGCGACAATTTACGTTAAGTATATAACAATTTAACTTAAAAATTGTTAGTTTATTAAATATTTAATAAAGCAATTTAATCTTTTTTAGTAATAGAAATCTTAGAATAATTTTATATTTTTTTCTTGAACAATTATAATATGTTCTTTGTGTTAGCAATAAATCGAATTTTCGAGATTTAGTTATTAGGAGCTTTTTTTTAGCAATCGAAGTTATTAAATATATTATCTTTTTGTATTATTATTAATAAGACTTGTTTATTTATATTTTAATTATAGATACAATATCTTTAATAATATAATATATCTATTAATAATTTTGATTTAGAACAATTTCGAACTTTGTTTGAAAAGAATTCTTTTCTTTGTTTATTGTTTAATTATTATTCTTTTCTTTGCAATATATATTTTATAATTTAATAATAATCTTTTTTTAACTTTAAATTTACAATACAATTATAGTATTTAATTATTATAATTTGCTTAATTGTTTATAAACTTATTTGAGATTAATTTTATTAATATACACTTTAAGCAAAACTAAAAATTTGTTTAATATTTATTAATAATGTTAAGTATAAAAGTACATCTTAAGTTATTTGCGTTACTTTAAGAAAGTTCGAAGCATTGTTTCTTTAATACTCTTAAGTTAAATATTTATTCTCTAAAATATTAGTTCGAAAATATTAATTATTTTTATTTTGAGTTGAACAAGAGTATTAAAATTGTCGAAATAAGAATTTTGCAACATATACAATAAGTTACAAAAATATTAGCAAAAGATTATATATATTATTATATTGCATTATTTTTTTTAGCAATATTTGCTCTCTATATTTTTGCTTTTAAACTAGCAATTAAATTGTAATAATATCGAAAATAAATTTTAATTTTAATTTTGTATATTGTTTTGTAATTAATAATAATAATAATATTTTTCTTATTTTATATCTTATAAAGACTTAATTTCTATATAGAATTTAAAATATTAACAAGATTGTATAACATATTACTAAGTTTTTCTATTTTTAAATAATATTTTTCAAGCTTTGTTAAAGCTTTATTGCAAGTTCTTGTTACAATTTTTATTAAAAAACAAATATTAATTTCAATTGTTTTTTTTAGATATTCGAGATAATTAAATGTTGTATCGAATATTCGAAATTTTAAATAAATATTTGTATTAGTTGTTTATAAAACTATAAGAATATATTTGTAAAAAGAATTCAATATATTATTAATAAGTAAAATTAATTGTTACTTACTTTTGTCTAGTTTAATTTGTTGTATTTTTTGATCTTAAAAGTAATTCTCAATTTAAAAATCAATGAAATTGCGTAATTAATACGCACAACAAAGTATTAAATAAATAGAGTTTTAACAAATACAAATATCTTGTACTAGATTCTGTAATTTTTTTAATTTGTTTTTAAAAGACTTTAAAGTAAAGCAAATATTAAGCTGAGTTATTGATAGCAATTGTAAAAGTACAAATTTAGATAAAATTTAGCAAATATGTTATCTTTTTGTATTATTACAAAAATAAATAGTTTTTTAATTATAATAGATAAGCTTATACTTTTTGTAATATTTTAAATTTGTGTATTTTTTAATTGTATAACAAGATTGTTAGTTATTGCTTTCGATTTTAAAGTTGTAATAAAATCTTAAGTTATTAGATTAATAATATAAGTTAAATAAGAAATAGAGTTTTATCATTTGTTTTATTAAAATTCTTGTTAATTTAAAGCTCTTTCGAGTTTGTCTTTTAGAGTACTATTATTGCTTGTATTATTAGTAACAATATTAAGAAGTTTGTCTTTAATTTTAAAAAACTTCAAGATCTTTATAAACTTTAATGTTAATTAACAACTTATATACTTAATACTAAGAAAAATAAATTTAATAAGATGTTTGCGAAATTAAAATATAATATTAACTTAGTAGATTAATACTTCTAAGTAGACAATTTTTTAAAAACTAGATTATGCATTTAAAGCAATAAAGATATACTAAATATTTCTAAAATCTATCTTAATTTTTTTACAAATTTAATTGAAGTTCGAGAGAATTAGTTTGTTAATTTTGTGCAATCTAGAAATACTAGTTTTGATTAAAGCATTTTTAATTAACTTTCAAAAGTAAAAATTATTAATAATTCGAAAAAATAGATTTAAATTAACAAAAGTCTTGTATAGTTAATTTTTTTAATTATTTTAAACAAAGAAGAACAACAAATTAATATAATTTTTTTTCTAATAATATATTAGTTTTGCATTATTTATTTATATTACTAATTGTAATTTATAGAAAACTAGATTAATTGCAATTTACAATCTAGATCTTTTTTGTTTTAAGCAAAAAATAAATTGAAAATATTTCTTTATATTTGTTGTGCTTAAATAATTGTAAGCAATAAAATAATTTAAAAGTTTGTAACAACTTTTGCAAATAATTTTAAAAAAATTCTCTATAATTAAAGTTACTTAAACAAATTTGTTTTAAAGCTTAAATTGTACTTTTATATTAATTTTTTTTATTTAATATAAATTGACAAGTCTTAATTAAATCTTATTTAAAATACTTTTGTTAATTATAATTTGTAATTATAATTTTTGAAATTAAATATTAGTATTTGAACTTTACTTAATATACTTGTCTCTCTCTCTTAATATAAGCAATAAAAAATTGTTTCTAATTTTGTTTAATACTTTGTAAAGAATTCTTTTTCTACTGTCGAAAATAAAATTGAGAAAATTTTAATCAAATTAACTCGCAAATTAATTAAAATATAAATTACTAAATAGCAAATTGCGCAAAATAAATTTGCAAAAATTATTTTCGATTAAAGATAATAGATAATTTAAAGCTTTTAAAGAATTAAATATATTGTAAACAAAAGTAATAGAAATAATATCTTTAAATAATATATAGAGAATTTCTTCGAAATAAAAGAGTAATACAAAATAATATTGCAAGTAACAATTAGATTAGACAAATTATTATAGAATAAAATATAGTTGTAAACTCGAGAATATGAAGAGAATCTCTCTAGAATAGAAGAATTAGCGTAATGGACGAGTTGACTCGCTCAATTCTAATTCTGGGATCGAGCAAAAGTTCTAGCTTAATCGAATGAATCGAGCGCATAAGACGCGTCGAACGCTCAATTTAACTCGTTCGATTACGTGACGTTACGTAATGCGTTAATTATATGCGATTAGCGTAAATCCTGCGCTAGCTCAATCGAATTAGCGCATAGATAAGATAAGATAAGATAAGCGAATGCTAACGCGACGAAGTTAGCTTGAGTTCTTGACATTAACTCGAACTTTGACCCTAAGATTGAATTTGCGCCTTGACCCTAGCTCAGCCCTACGAGATTCAAGAGAATAAATCGGATTGAGAAAAAAGTGTTCGATTCAACTTAACGATTACACTAAGAAGAATAATACAAAATAGTAATATAAGCAACAACTAGTTCGAGTAGATTATTATATAATAATATAAATAAGTCTGATTATAATCTTGAAGTATATTAAACTATATTTTAGTCAAAATCTTAAAGTTATAATAATATAAGTCTAAAAATAGTAATTCTTAATATAATAATATAATTTTCGATTTTTTGACAATTTGATTCAATTTTAATTTTCGAAATTAAAAATCGACTCAATTTGATTTAATTCGATTTTAAAATAGTTAAAATTAAATCAATTTTTAATTCGATTTCTAAAGTTGAATTGTTAATTTGAGTCGATTTTAGAAGTTGAAATCGAAAATTAAATCGAAAATTAATCTAAAATTGTATTTAGATTTCTATAGTTAACGTATAAACGTAATCTATTGTTTAATTTTAATATAAATAAAATAGAAACATTTGTAGACAAAACTAAATACTTAATTTAATCTTTAACTAATATATTACTAAAATATTGTTAAAGTATTGCTAGCTTATTTTGTAAAAAATAATAAAGAGATATAAAAGATTTTTTTTGTTGTTTTGAAACTTAATAATATAATCTTCTCTTCTTAATTTTAATAGAATACTAGTCAATTTATTATTATAGATATTTTCTAGATTTCTCAATTTTTTTAAAAATATTAAACTTTGTTAATTTTTTGTCTAATATTTTAATAATACTAGTATAAACAGTTATATAGATAGTGCTATGCTTAACAAGATTTAACATAAATTACTTAAAAACTACTATTTTTAACTTGTTACTAACAATCTTAGATTGTTAGCTTTTCTTTTTTAAATTAATTAGTATATCTTACTTAACTAGCATTAATATATCTAATATAAGATTAGAATTAATATATTTAACTAAATAAAATAGAGTAGTATATTTTTAAATTAATTTTACAAGTTAATTAATTAATAAATTAACTTGTAGATATTGTAATAATAGCAATTATTGTTATTAAGAAACTTTAAAATTAATAAAATAACAAGTATAAGTTGCAATTCTTATTGCACTATATAAATATAATTAATAAGATTTAGCTTAGCTCTTAAAATAACTAGACTTATAACTTGATATTTATTATTAAAAATTCGAATTCAATCTTTTACTAAAATTATATTTATTGTTTTTATTTGTCTTTTTTATTTTGTTTGCAAGACATTAACAAAACTTAGTTTTTTTGCATTTGTTATAGTAATAGCGACAACAATAAATTAATATTATTTGTATTTATTAAAATAATTTAATTTGTAATATCTTTTTTTATAATATTTATAGTATTTAATACAACTTAAATAGTTTGTATTATTAATCTTGTAAACTTTCTTATATAATATTAACAACTCTTTAAAAATATAGAACTTCTTGTTCTTGATAAACTTGTTAATCTTGTAAAAACAACAATTTTAATAAGATTTGTTTAAAAAGATATTAGTATTTTTAGTATTTTATTAATTATTGAAGTTGCTTATATTTGCTTTGCAAATACAATTTAATATTTATTTTTATATAATAATTATAACTAGAAGTTTGTTGCAAATATTTAATAAGTTATCGATATAATTATTAAATTTAATAGAAACTTTCTAAAATTCTTTTAAAAATTTGCTCTTTAGCTTAACGTTATTGCTTGTTTTTAAAAATTACTGAATAACAATAACGATATATATATATATTTTAATTTATACTCGATTTATTACTTGTTAAGATCTATACGAGATCTATATAATTTGCGATGACCAAAAAGTCAAAAATTCGAATTTGTTTCTTTTTTTATTTCTTTGTTTTAATAATTGTAATACTAAGAAAATTTATTATTAACAATATAAAATTTGTATACTTTTCTTAATTTGTGCGTTCTCTTGCTAATATTGTATTTAATATTTAATAAAATAATCTTTCAAAGAAATAAGAGTTTCTCTTTATAGACTGACGCAATTATATAGAAGCGTTGTTTCGAAAGCAATTTTAAGAGATATGCGAAGTCTTTGCGTTAAAACTCTCTTTGTCGATTTTTATTTTATAAAAAGTTATTATATATTTTAACTTTTGTAAAACTTCTATTGAATTATTGTGCGTCTTAACTTTTATAAAATGTTTTATACAAAATTATTATACTTTTTAGCTCTTATAAAGCTTTGTACAAAGTTATTATGCGTTTCGACTCTTATAAAATGTATTATATAGAGTTATTATACGTTTCGACTCTTATAGAATATAAAGTATTTCTAATTTCTTTTGTCTTATTTTTGCATTGCTATTTTGTATCTTTCGCGCAATATTTATTTGTCGCATTGTTGCTCGTTTATATATTCTAATATATATAAATAAAAGAATTTAGAAAATATAATACGCAATCGCAATCTAAGTACGTTAATTTGTTATATTGATAATCGATTGTATTTATCTCTTTCGCATTAATTGATTATAATTAGAAATAATAGTTTAAACAATAAAATATTGTTGCGTTGTTGTTATTGTTGTTGTTGTTGTTGTTGTTGTTGTTGTTGTTGTTGTTGTTGTTGTTGTTGTTGTTGTTGTTGTTGTTGTTGTTGTTGTTGTTGTTGTTGTTGTTGCTTCGATTATATTATATATATTCGAACAATAACAATAACAACAATTCTACAACAACTTAAGATAGAATAAAGAATATTAAACTTTACTAAATATTACAGACAATATAATAGATTTATAGCTAGTATCGCGTACAAATAGTTCTCTTGCTTGTCTAAATAACAATATTGTTTTTGAAAAATAATATATAATAGAGAACTTTGTCTCTATTAATAATAAAATACGTCGAGAATTGTATTATATTAATATCGAGTTTGCGAAGTTAAGTAATATATGTATTTACGCTTAAACTTTTGTATAGTTTTAACTTTTTTCACTTTAAAGATTTGAATACAATTAATTACAATACAATAACAATTAATTGCAATAAAATAGTAATCTAAGAAGTTTAAGAGTTTGTTGCTTTTGCTACTATAACTTAAGTCTATTAAATATCTTGTTAATTTTGAAGTTTTTTAATTAATATTTTAACCTATTAATATAAAGTCGAAGTTTTAATAGTATTTAAATTATTATCTTTGTTGTTATTTTGTTAAAAATTATTATCTTTGTCGACGTTTTGTAAGCAGTTTTTGTTTTTAAAAATATTAAATTTCTCGAACTTTAATTTAATAGTTAAATAGTTATTTTTAATTTAAGCTATCTTACTTCGATATAATACTATTATATTTTAAGTCTTTCTCTTCGAAAAATAAAAGAATTAGAATTGTAAAATACAAGTGCGTCTACTTATTATCGACGTACTAAAATATAAAAGACGTAAGATATAACAGACTAGCATTACTATATCTTAACTATATTAAATAAATAGTAGTAAGATTAATTGTTGAAGAACAAGAAGAAACAAGCTTTCTCTTTATCTAATATTTGTTATAATATACAAGTTTGCTTTTTGCTTTCTAATTAGAAAGAGAATTTGTAACTATCCAAAGTTTTTATAGACAATTACAATTACGTGCTTTGTTATATTCTAAGACGCTAGCGCATCGATAACGCTAGCGCATCGATAACACTATGATATTATAAGAATATATATATAAAGATATATAAATATTAAAAATTGTAATATTAAAAATTGTAATATTAAATTGTAAATACTATCGAGACAAGCAAAATTTAATAAAAAGAAAACTTAAGATTAAAGTTCTAACTATTAAAAATTCTACTTTCGATTCAACAAAATATAGTTTATATATTAATTTATCTAAAGATTAAAGTATTAGAGTAATAACAAAAATTTAAAAACAAAAAACAAAAAAAAACAAAAATAGAAGACAAGAGAATTTTGATTGTTTTAATAATATACTTGAATAAATAGTATTAACGCTATCTATATTTATATATACTTCGCGAAATAAGATAAATCGACTCGAATTTAACTTGAATTCAACTCGTAATAGATCGAAATTTCGAGCAAGTTTTAAAATCTTCGACTCAACTTGTCAAATATAAGTTAAGTCGAGTTAAAGATAAGTTGAACTTGTAAATTTAAGTTGTCTTTAAATATAACTAATTATAGATTAAAATGCATACAAATTTTAGTTATTTTTCTATTTATTTTTGAGCGTATCTCAAAGAAGTCTTTGTATAAATCAATAATAAAATTCTATATTAATTAAAATATAGCTTAAGTATAATAATAGTATAAAATATTTTTTAAAGTTTTTAAATATACTTTCTTAATCGATTGTTATTGCTTATTATATATTATTCAAGTTATTTTTGTTATTTTTTACGTTCTCTTTGTTGTTAATATTGTTTTTTAAGATTGACTCGAATACTTCTAACCTCTTATGTCGTAAAGTAAGATAAAGATTATCGAAGTTGTTAACATCTTTTAAGACTTAAGATATTTATCGACAAGATGTCTTTTTTTTAACTTAATATAGTTGTAGACTAGATTTTGAAAGATATCTCAATTGCTATTTGTCGATAATATAATATCTATATTAATTAGCAAACATCTTAAGCCAATATATAAATACTTATTATTAAGAATTGCAAATTGTTGCATTAAAGTTAGATCTTCAAATAAGTTAGATATTAATTATACAAATATTGCGCACAAAGTATATTCTATAGCAACAATTAACATAAAAATAAGTAAACTAAAGAATTACTAAAGCAAGTTATTTATTTTCGAAAGTTTAAATAAGCTTTGCTTTTCTTGCTTTTTATAGCGCATTTATAATTAAATATTGCTAATAAAAGTTAACAATAGAATCTTGCTTCGTAATTGTATTCTTATTAATAATATTTAAAATAAAAAATTAAGTAATAACTCTTTTTCGAACTTTTGAATATGCTTTACTATTTAATAAAAGTAAATTTTAAGAATTAAGAAACTAGTCTTGCTTTAAATTACTTTTATTTCTCGAAAAAAAGAAACAACTATTTAACAATTAATATTAAATAATTAAAAAGATTGCTAGAATTAATTATCTTTAATTCGATAGTATTAAGATTTTCGAGTTTTTTCGTATTAAAATGTTCGCAAAGTAGTAATTCTTTAAAGTTAATAGTTAAGACGTATATTGCTAAAAGCGTAGAATTGAATTAAAGAGAACTTCGATTGTATAGATAAGTTAAATTTAAGCAAAACTAAAAAAACTAAGAAATATAATAAAGTTACAACAATTAAAATAAATAAATAAATAAATAAGATTTGAGTCTTGTTATTAACTCTTGCTATCTTAGATAATATATTAGATAATAGATTTTAATGCTTTAAATTAAGTTATAACGTTTCTATTATTACTCTTAAGTATATATTTTGTACTCGAATTATAATAATTAATTACAAGCAAAAAAAAGTAATAATAAGAATAATAATATTGTTTGTAAAGATTGTTTTGCTAGCAAATAAGACTACTTTATCTCAAACTTTGTCTTTCTTATATTAATATTATTATTATTAATATTGTCTTTTGTTTTAATCTTTATTAAGTTATTGTTTACTTTTAATTTTGTGTTATAGTTATATTATTATTTGAATATCGATTAATAAGCTAAAATTATGCAATAATTCAAGAAATTTAAGTAGTTAATACTAGATTTATTGAAAAAAGTAAAATTAAAAGTTATATAATAGTTGTTAACAATTAGTAAATACGTCAAAGTTACTTACAACATTTTATTGAAATCTTTTTCTTAAGACAAATTTCTTGATTCTTAATAATAATAAAATACGTTTTTGATTTTTCTAATTATTAACAAGATGCATACAATTTATATATAATAAATTCAAATAAAATATACTATTACTTCTCTCGAATTGATATTGACAAGAAATCTAAAAGAGCAATCGCATAAAACGCAAGATAAATACAAGAGAAAGAGCAAATACAATTGCAACTCTTATATATAGACGTCTCGAAAACAAATAAAAATAAAAATATTAACAAAGAAGAAGATAAAATTGGTTAAGAAAGCAAACGCAATTGTTGTTATTTATAAATTGAAAAAGTTTTAAGCAAGTTTGGAGTATTGTAATATTAACAAAACAAAACATATTAATATAAAAGCATTAATATAAAGAAGATTATAAGCGATCAATAAATATTAAGAATTATTTATTTATTTCAAAGATTTTTAAGCTAACAATGCGCAATATTTAACAAAACAAACATGTTATTTAAGTAATATAAGAAAAGAGCGTTAATCTTAACAATAAGATTATTACAATAAATAACAATAATTTTATATAAAACAATATTTTCAATATTAAGACAAAGACAAATATGCAATTTATAGCAATCTTCTTATTCATTCTAGCGCGTTATCTTCGAGAACAATATTTTATACTAAGATTATATTGACAAATTTTATGTTTATTAATTTTAAGAATTTAAAGACAAAAATAAATAAAAGAAATAATTTACTAGATATGTTAGCATTATTGCTACAACATTATCTCGAGATTATTATGCAAGAGAATATTTTGCAATATTGTATAGATTTCTTTTTAGCAATATGCAAAGTATAACAAAGTTTAATTGTTAAATTGTTGCGAAAGATTCGATATTTAAAACGCTATATTTCTATCTCTACTTGTTAATATTTTAGTATAGTTTCTTGTTGTTAATGTTAATTGATAAAAAGTTACAATAACTTTACTTTAATCTTGTTATTTGTTATATTAATACAAGCTAAAGAAAAAAGTCTACGAAAATTGATATTATACTACTTCATTATACGAGAAGAGACGAGAGAGAAGATCTTATTAACAATAATGCTCACGATTTATCTTGATCGTCAAAATTAAATAAATGTAATCGATGCGACATCGACGAGTAATTAAAACGTCTTTAATGCATTTCAACGCGACTTATCACAAATTGCGACAAAGATTATCGCGAAAATAATAAAAATCAAGAAGCTCTATAAATTTAAGAGAAAAAAAACGCGTTCGAAATAATTTTGATAACAACGTTGATTAAATAATGCACTTTTGTTAAGAAACTTACGCGCAAATTTAACAAATTCTTCGCGAAAAATAAACAAATTAACATAATTTTTGTATTAAAGAAATTAAAGAAGACGACAAATCAACTAGAAAAAGTAAAAAGAATTAAGAAAAACACACAAGATGCAAATATATAAGCGAACATAATAAAAAGCTTGTTATTAGTTGCATAAACAAAAATTAAGATAAACATTAAACAAACACTTTTAAAGCGACGATTGATCAAAAAAATAAAGTTGATAACGTAAATTAAAGAGAAGAAAGAGACAAAAAGAATATACAAGATAAGCGCAACGAAAATAATTGCATTAACGTGCAATTTAAACATCGTTAATACACTAGATGCGTGAAAATATATACAAAGAATAAGATGTTTTAAAAGAATAATAGTCTTTAAAATTAATAGCGAATGCAACAAGAAAATTTTGAAATCAAGTAATTTCTAAATTAAGAACGTATTTATCGCGACAATTTTGCGTTATAAATGCGCAAAAATAATAACATATAACATTAAAATAAAGAGCATGCTCAAAAACATAAAGAAGAAAAAAGCAAAAACAATAAAAAGATTATGCAAGATTATGCATTAAGAATTGAAAATTAATAAGATAATTTGACTTACAAAAGAGAATAACAAGAAGAAATACGTCTGTATTATAATATAAGTAGATTGCGCGAAAACAACAAACAAGTTAATTTAACTTAACGTAATTTATAAGTCGAATATTAAGATAACAGAATATTATAATACAAGTTGCAAAATAAAGTAATGCATAAAGTATTAAGAATATAATTACTTAACATATAAATGCAAAAACGAGCAACGATACGTTTATTGTGCGCAAAATTATTGTTTCGATTAATGTTCGCATTAATTGAATTTATTAAAATAAAAATGCGACGTTTGCAAAAATGTTCACAAAGCATTCGATTTCAAGTGCTCTAAAATATAGAACAAAAAACTAAAAATAAAAGAAATAACGAAAACAAAGTTATTATATTACGTTGTTAAAGCGACAAGAACAAACAAAACAACAATTATCTTAATAACTCTTAAGAGCGCAACAACGTTTAATTAGATGTCGAAGAAGAAAACAAAATACAAGACGACAATAATTAATTATTCGACGTAAACAAATCGCATGCAAAATATTCTCGTAATAACAAAAGAGAGCGTAATTTAATAATTAATTAAGAAAAGACGCTTTAACGAATTGTTAAATAGTTAATCTACTCTAATAAGACAAGATAACGACAAAATAATAATAATATCGTTATAAAATATGTCTTTTACGCAAGAGATGCAAAATCTAATAAATATCGATATTAAGAATTACACGAAGCAACTTTAATGAAGACACAAAACAAGCTCAAAATATTATAGTATAACGTTTATAAATTAAGAAGTAAAATAACAATTGTATTGTTTTAAAAGAATAAAATACAAAATTACGACATATTGATAATATAATAGTCGTAACGATATTACGCTAAGACGAAGATATACAATTCGAAATGCGCAAACTTTACGCTCGTAAATAACGACGAAAAAATATGCTTTTACGTTAACAAACGCATTAATAGCAATAACTAACAAAGCACATAACATTTCAAAGATGTAAAAACAATAACGTTACAACTATGTTTTGACAATAACAACACAAAATATAATCTTGTCAATATTTATAACGTTTACAACTTGTTCTCAAATAGTTATAACAAAATTATTAACAAAAGCAATCTTTTAACAATAAAGCTAGCTTTGCGCATGCAAGACGAAAATGTTATTGTAAGAAATTTTAATTTGTATTATTTCTTTTGAGCGAGTTCTTTTTATTTTAGACAACATTTGTTTTTGAAGAATTTATTAAATATAATGCGCGTAATCGACGCAATGCTAGCTCTCTTTTAAAAAATTATAATAAAAAATTATTAAGACGCTTAAATTACGATCGACTTATTGTTTGTTATAAAAGAGATAGCAAATCGATTAATATATTGCGATATAAACAAGAAGATAAAAAATTTATTCGATTATTTTTCGATAAAAACAATATTAAATTTTCGAATACAAAAGAAGTCTTAACGTCGTTTTAAACAAAATAAAAAAGCTATAAACTTAAAAAAGTTCGACGACATACTAAAAGATTTGTTATTTAAATTAATATTAAACAATTGAATAAGAAGAGACGACATCAATAAATACACAACAAAATTGCTCGATGTTCTAAAAAAACTATTGAAAACTTTATTTCGTAAGCAAGAGTATACAAGAAAGTCAAATTCGAATAAATAACAAAGTACACAAAGATAATCAAAGAAATTAAAAAACTATTTTGACAATGTCGCATTTCTAGCGAATAAACAACGTACATTCGAATATACAATAAGAAAAACAAAATTTTAAAGAGACACAAACGAGATAAGTTTCGCAAACAAATAGAAGTTTCGAAAAATATTATTAAAAATCTCTTCGAAATAACAAAGTAAATTAGAAATACGACAACAAAAATATTAATCAAATTTATTATATTATTATTACGAATTAATACGAGCATCACGACAACAACGAAAAACAAAATCGAAATAATATTTCGATCTTATTTTTCTTTTTTGTTTATAATTTTAGTAAACAACTTGAACGAATTCTTTTATTTGATTTTTATAAAAGATAATGAGATAATATTGAAGCGCAAAGTAATAAAAGTAATGCACAAGACAATTTCTAACAAAACATCAAAAATTAACAATGTAATTAATTATGCGTTGCGACAATTAATTCTTATCGTCTTATTTTAAGTAAAATCTCTATTTAATAGATGCATTAAAAAAAGATACAATTGTCTTATTTTAAAAAGACGATTACAATAATGTTGCGCAAATTAAAGAAAAAAAAAATACTCTAAATTGTTATTTTTTAGATTTATTGCGTTATTAAATACATTAGATAAAATATTAAAGTCAATAATATTAAAGCGTCTTCGCTACGTTATAAAGACGTACAATACTTTATCGAATACACAAATAAAAGTTAAAAGACAATGTTTAATGAACATAATATTGCAATTAATTACGAAAAAGATTCACACAATATAAAGCGATCAAAAGAAAAAAGTAACATCTTTACTTAATCTTAATGTATTAAACGCATTCGACAATATGTCGCATATTCGATTGCTTTACAATATAAAGAAGAGACGAATTTCTATTTGTTTGCTCAAATAAATAGAGAATTCTTTAGAGAAATATTATATTATCTTAATTATAGATAATTACACGATAAAGAAACGCAATACGAACGTAAATATATTATAGAATTCTTTTTTTTTGTTTTATATCTATTTTACAATGCAAATCTATTAAAGATGTGCAATAATATCAAATTGCGAGTTAACGCTACAAATTTCGTAAACAACGTTAACATATTAACATATAAAAAATCGATTAAACATAATTGCAAAATGCTAAGTTAAATATACAACAAATGCGAACAATAAACACGAAGTTACAAATTTAAATTCGCGAAAAAAAAGTATAAACTAATTTTTTTTTCGCGAATTTCAAAGAGATTCGATATAAGCGTTAATATAACGTTGACAAAACACGAGATAATTGTTAAATCAAATAATAGAATATTGAAAATTAAATTAAATTTAAAGCTAAAATAAAGAGCTTATTTGCGTCAAATAAAAATTAAGCTAATAATTAGATACAAGAACGCGTCAATAATAGAAAGTTCGATATTTAACATTTTGTTGAAGATAAATAAGCGCAAGTATATTGTTATTAAGAAGTTAATAATAATTTACAATGTCGTTGTATAATATACGTCTAAAAATATTAAAAATTTAAGAAAAAAAATTATTTCGAAATTGCAATTAATACAAAGTTGCGTATTTCGACATATTACGATTGTTTACAAAACGATGTTTATAAAAGTTTTACAAGTTAAGATTAACGTATCTCTTATTAATGTGCATCTTAAAAAGTTAATATAAAGATTAATAATTATTATAAATGCATAAAAGTTAAACAAAACAATAAATGTAGCAATATTACGCATACGCAACAATTTAATGTCAAAAAAAGAACAAAAATCAAGACTTAAAATAATATTTTTGCAATTTAAGAAAAAATAAATGCGAACAAAACTCGAATTGACGACAATGTTGCGACAACAACTTTACATAATTGTTTTATAAGTAAAATTCTCTAAAATAATTAAAAAAAAATACGACGCAAACAAACTCAATTAATATTAAAAAGCGTACTTTGACGAAAGCGATCACAATAAAGACGTTATTATCGTTTCGATAAAAGCGAATTAAAGAATCGAAAAACAATTAAAGAGCGTCGAAATAACGTTTACGCATTACGATAAACTCAAAAAACTTACAAAAACAATCAAAAAATTGACGAAGCATTGCGAAACGTTTACTAATTTGCGAGAACAAATTTACAAAATGTATTTCGACAATTAAACTTTACTAAAGATTATAAAAGAAATAAGATTAACGTCAAATTAAATACGTTTTAAAAGAACGTAAAAAGCATGTAATGCAATGCGACGTTGCGACGTTATATTAAAACTTTATTGAATTTCAAGACATAAAAACATAAAAAATAACAAGATTGTAAACAAAGTCGCTAACAAGATATACGAACAACGTTTATCTCTCGTAAATTAAATGTTAAGCGAACTTGTTATCAAAAAGACGTTTATTTAGAACAAAATTCGAAAAAAGTAACAATTAAGATAATTAAAAGACAAGAACGACGCAAAGTATCGCAAGTTCGCACTTAAAATTACGCATAAACATATGCAATTACATATTGATTGTCTCAAATTACATAATGCACTTCTAATACAATTAAAAACAAGCAAAATCGACTTTAATTAATTTTTGTGCAAACGACAAATACTTGAAATTACGACAAGAACTTGCGATTGCGATTAGAGACGCATAACATTTAAGCCTATTTTGTTAATTTACTTTAAATAACGACAAGAAAGAGCACAAATGTAACAAGAGATTAATATTACGAATCTACAACGATTGCTAAACAAAATCAAATTTATTGTCGCAACAATGCGCATAATTTTAATTATTAAGTTGTTGTGTCAATTTTAGACAACGACATTGTTAGCGATGTTCGAGCTTCTCTTAAATTTATAAAGTTCTCGTTTGAAGAATATTACGATATAGAAGACGAAGATTTAACGTTATTATAATAACTTGTTACAAACGAAATAAGGATTGCGAATTCTAGTCAATTATGATTAAACAAATAGGCGCTAGTGTTGCTCGTCTACTTATAATTGATCAAATTTAAAAATCGTGAAAGTATATAGTTCTCGCATAGATTCTTAGAGATGTTGAATCAAATATATTAAAAAAAAAACAAGCTAAACAAAGATATTGCAAATTATTTTGCTATTATTGTATAAATGCTTAACAAAGTAAGAGAGAGTTGTATAGTGTAATATAATTGCGCATTTTAAGCTTTTCGCAAATATAAATAAAGAGAGTCATTATAATTTGTCTAGACTTGCTTAATAGTAAGACGAAAATTACAACTTCAAAAAGTATGATTAAAATATTAATATTAATATTAACGCAACGCAACAAGCTTTTGCGCTAATTATAAAGAAATTCGAAAATAAGATATTGAGCAATTAAGAAAATCTTGGTTTTACTAAGCATGTATTTATTGTAAACTTAATTAAGATAACTAATTGTCTTAATATATAAATGCTAGCTTTGCGTTATCTTCTAATATAATTCGAATTAGATTGATCGTCGGGCCAAGTTATGATACCACCCCTCTAGCTCGACCCGACGCCAAGACTGGGTCGTGACGATTTTTTGAAATCGAATCGCTCAAAGTAGTTTAGCGCAAAGCGCGCCCAACTACTTATAGTAATCGACTAAACTACTTTGAGCGATTCGATTCTTCGAATTTTTTTTGACCTAGGTCTTGGCATTTGCACGTGACATTTCCGGGTCAGCGCGACCAGTCTAGTCTCAAGCTAATAAATAAAAACTTACAATTAGAAATAACAAATTGTCGAATTAAAACTAGATTCTTAAATATTATAGTAATTCTTTGCGCATATATAATGCAAAGAATATATACTAAACTTCTAATTAGCAAAAAGATAAGTAAAATAAAGTATAATCGAAGCAAGTTACTTACTCTTCAATATAAATATTAATATAGCTTTGACAACTTTTTAAAGAATATTAATTGCGTTAATTTGCTATCGATATTTTGTATTGCTATCTTGTATTGCAATAATATTTTTACTAGTATATACAAGAATATTAATAGTTTATATGTAATCTTTGCTTAGCTTCTAAATATTTTTAATTATTTGTTAAAAGCTTGCTTTAAGAATAATTAAATTTGTTTGCTTTTAAAAACAACAAATCTCTTATAAAAACAATACTATATATTAATATTAATTATTAAGTTTATTGAAAGATATAACAAACAGAGTAATAAATTATCTATTCTATAGAAGATAATATATATATAGAGATCAGAAGTCGCAAATATATCTCGACTTCTTATCTAATCTTAATCAAGTCTAGTTTGTCAAGCTTTCTTAATAGAATTTAATCAATTAGAATTACGCGAGCAGGCACTAGTAATTGCTCGCCTAATATTATAATCTCTTCACAATTTATTAGACATATTGTTGTTGCTCTTTTCAATACTCTTACTCGACAACATCTTGTCTGATAGATAATTATTTATTAATATTAACTTTTACTGTTTTCTAAATCTTTTAACTCGAGCTATTTAATAAAGATTTTAAACTTATTCTTTAACAGCAATTTTGTTAACTTGTCTATTATTATTTCGAGACACGAAATATAGTTAACGTGAACTTGATTGCTTTTGCAAAGATCTCGAACGTAATAATAGATTATATTAATGTGCTTCGATCTATTATAAATATAAGCATTCTTAACAAGCGATAGTATTGCTTAATTGTTCCTGATAATCTATATAAATAATACGAATTCGTGTGCAAAGTTCTTTAAGATTTCGACGCAATTTAAATTGTTTCTAAGATATTTAATATAGTCGATGTTCTTTAACATTTGCACAATTTATAGATCTTCCTTGCAACAAGTCGATAAAGCTATATATTTTGCTTTAATAATTAACATTGCAATCAACTTCTATTTGCGAGATCTCTATAAAACAAGTTCTTCGCTTATTATAAATACGTACTCGAGAATAGATTTTTTATCTAATCGATCGACAACGTAGTTCAAGTTTAAGTAGACAACAACGTAAAAACTTTTACTACTATTATATATTAATTTCTTGTCGACAATAAATCGAAGATATTGCAATAGTATTTTTAAAGCTTAATTGTAATATTTGATTAAGTTAACAAGATATTAACTTAGTTGTTTTACTACGAATACAATATCTAATTAAGTATAAATTGTCGCGTATATTATATTGTCAATTGCGTACTAATATTTTCTTCAATCAATTTGTTTGTTTTTAGATTTAAATAATCTTAGAAAGTTGTAATCGTTTATAGATAGTTCGATTAAACTATATTTGCTTGTTGAAATATGCAATTTAATAAGTACTTTGTTTATTTAATACAATTAATTTATGCAAAGAGTTCTAGTCTTGCAATTACAAGTAATTTTAATTTCAAGAATCTTTCTTATTTCTTTTAGATTCTTGATTTTGAATTTTGTCTAAAACTTGTCTTTAAATTAATCGATCTCTTTAATTATACAAGCAACAATAACAATATTGTCGATGTACAACAATAACATAATTTGATATATAAGATACGATAATAAGCAAAGATTTGCGTTACATTGTTTAAAATTAAGATTAATAAGTTCTTTAATACAATATTTATGTTAGTTGCAAGCAATGTATTTTAGATTATAAAGACTTCGCAAAATGCAAAGACATTGCTTGAAAAATACATTTACTTCAAACAACAAAACTATATAGATCTTTTTCTTAAGAAAGAACTTTGTAAAGATATTGTTAATATCTATTTATTAACATTTCAAATTCTTAAACATAATAATAACTAGAAACACTTATAAGATATCAAACTTAACAATTAAAACAAAAGTATTCTTGTAATTGATACTAAATATTTGAATAAAATCTTTAACAATCAATCTTATCTTAAGCTTGTCAAGAGCGTTGTTAATATGTATTTTAGTCTTAAATATTTATTTGTTCGTAATAATATTAATATTAGAAGACAAAATAATTATTTCTTATATCTTGTTTGCAATAAGAGCAATTAACTCGACTTATATAACATCTTTTTATAGCTTTCTTTATACAAGATTATAAATTATCTCTTTCTAGATTTTGAGCACAAATATTACGAGTTTTCCTAAATTCTTTTTATTCTCTTCGTCTTTGCTCTTAATAGCAACAAAATCGTACTTTGTAAGCATTGCTTAATTGATAATATTTTAAACTATAAAGACTATTATAATACGAATAATCTTGTCGCGATATTTCTCTATATTCTTTGTGAAGTTATCTTGTTTTCTCTTAGAAATAACAACGTAAAAGGACGTTTAAATCTTCTTGATAAATTTAATAGAGATTTGTTAAACATCAATTAATAAATTAGTCTAAATTTAATTTAACTTGTGCATATCAATATAATCTAACTTAGTTTAACTTTCCTGTAGAATAGAACTATATTAATTGATAATAAGATCGAATTTAGACTTAATTTAATTTTTGCGAAGTTTGTTTATAAGATATCTTTTTGACAATATATTAACAATTTTGGTACATATCTTAAGATTAATACTATCTCTTTTTTTGTTCTTCGCATATTTGATTATATTATATCTAATAATTTTTTCTAGATTTGATATCTATATCTTAACGAATACATTTGTTTTATTTACGTAATCGAGAAATACTCTTATTTGTTCTCTATTTATAAATTTGTTTTTTCTTTTCTTAACAAAAAGAGATCGCGAGTTTATATAGAAGTAGCATTTGTATCTTTATACGCAAATATAATCGATAAAGAGCTTAACTTCAATAAATATCTCTATAAATATAATAAGTTTTTTATCGACAATTAATTCGATAACTATACAATTCTATATATATATATTTGTTTGTGCAATCTTTAATCAAAATTTTATTAATAGCTTTGTATTCTTAATTATAGCTCTTATAAAGTTTTCAATAATACGTATATCTTGTTTTGCTACATTGTTTTGCAAGAAGTTGTATAATAAGATATAGTTAGACACAATATTAAAAGGGAAGCATTATTTGTTAAGAGTTAATTTGAGTTCTATGCTATTATTATTGCGAATTGTTAACACTTTAACTTTGTTTTGTAGCTTTGCTTAAATTCTTCATTTACAAAAAGCTTTAACAATCTAATCTTGTTTAGTTATAGTTAGTATTTATATTTCACAAAAGTAGTTGTCGACAATTTCGAGAAAGTACTTGTGTTTTAATCTAGATATTAACAATAGTTTACAAATATCTATTAAGATAAGAACTAAAATTAAAGTCTTGCGTTTATTAACTTAATAATTTCTCTCATTGCAAAACTTAGTTAATATATATATCTTATATAAATTTTCTAGATTTTCGAAGATAAATATTAACTTTTAAAGCGTAATAATCTTATGCAACTTTTGTAGCTTAATTGCTTCTAAATAAACAAATTAATAATATTAAAGATTGTATATCTTTGTTTCTAAGTTATTGCTATTGCTTGTTTTGTTAATATCGATTTTTGTTAATTTTTAATTGTCGATTGTTAAAAATATTGCAAGTAATCTTTGTTGCAAAGCAATAGTAAGGATAAACTTATTAAGATATAAAGCTATCTTATCTACTATATAAACGTCTTCGTACTTGTTTGTCTTAAGAATACGTTTACTTGTTTTGTTAAGAATCTATAGATAGTATTTGTCAAAATCTTTGTATATATTGTTTTGATATATGCGTCTTATTGACAATAGATTAATATTAAGTTCTAAAATATAAAGAACATTTAATAATAATAGCTTGTGTTTGTTCTTTGCACGCAATCTTGTTGTCTTATATTAATTTGTATACAATTTTTTTAATCTTAATAATGCGTCTTACAACCGATTTTAGAGATTCTCTAAAGTATTGAAGTTAATTAATTATATATAAGAATGCATTAATATTATTAACTTAATTAGATATTAGAATCTTACTAGCTATCTTCTTAGATAAGTAAACAAATTTGCTTATGTCTTTCTTAAAGTCTAAATTGTCAAACAATTTATAAAAGAATAAGTTATTCTTGATATTATATGCGCGATAGAATTTTTTGTTCTTGCAATATTCTCTATAGATAAAAATCTTTTGTTCTTGACGCTTCTTAGACTTTTAGTCGCAATACTCTTTTAATTTCTTAAAAGTCTTTAGCTTTGTCTTGTTAAGATATCTTTTAACTTTGTGTCTATCTTAACAAATAAAGCATTCGATAAAGAGATGTCTATAAATAGAGAAGTATCTATAATCGCGAGACTTATAATATAAGCGTTATCGATTATTAAAACTTATAAACTTTTGTTAATATTATTTAAAATAATTTGAGCAATTGTTTTTCTATCTTGCTTATATATTTGTTTTAGTATTCTTAAATTTCGTCTCTTTTTCTTGCAACTTTTGCAACAATATTTCGATATTAAGTCTATTCTAAGTAAAAAAGTTATCTTGTATTATCGTATATTTATTAAAAAGAAAATACAACAAAATTTGTAGATATTTGTTCTCTAAAATAATCTTTTTTATACTTAATTGTATTATTGTAATTTTGCAATTTAATTTAAGAAGTTTTGTTTATATTTTGTTAATACTTTTGTTTGCGAGTTTCTTGTAAATAATGTAGTTAACAAGATATTATCTTTTAATTGTTGCAAGTTTTTTTTGTACTTGTTTTTAAAGAAATTATAGACTTTGTAGACAAATTTTATTTTGCGTATTTGTTTGCGATTGTCTAAATTAATGCAAATATTAAGTATATATTTAATCTTCGCATTAATTGTATAAATTTCAAATTTAAAGTTACTATTAATAATATTTGTTAAAACGTTATTGATAGACAAAAACAATACAAAGAATATATATTAATAACAAATAACACTACTAAGATTCTAATCTTCAAGATAACTTTTTATAAGATTGAATTATTTATTACAATTCTCTCGACTAAGAATAGTAATTAACCTCTTAATTGAAGCGTTTGTTATAATTGCTTGTATAGAAAAAATAGAATAGAGTAAGTAAATTAAATATAAATGTAATAAATAACGAAAGAATATAATATAAGATAAATTTGTCGATATTGTTGAAAATTTCGATTTAAACTAGTCTTTTTTAGAATCTATATTTTGTTAAGTTTCTTAATTGCGTTGTTGCTACGATGCGTAAGACTTCTAGTAATAATAGTACTTGTTTGATTTCTCTAAATGCTTGTATTAAGCTGCTATAAATACTTCTATTAAAGCTATGCTTATACAATTTCTTTAAACACTCTTGTTAAGCTATTGTATACTTGTTTGTTCTTACTAGAAATTGTATTAAGTTATTATCTTTTGCTTCCACTAAAGTTGTACTTGTTTAATTTTTTTAGACGTTTGTATTAAGTTGTTATATACTTGTTTGTTCTTATTGAAAGTTATATTAAGTTGTTGTTTGCAAATTTTGTCTACAACTCTTTAACTCGATTTTCGCAAATATATTAAGCAATCTTTACATTAAATATTGTAATAGACAATAAGCTATTTGCTAACTCGAACTTATAATCTATTGAAAGATGTAACAAACAAAGTAATAAATTATCTATTTTATAAAAGATAATATGTATATAGAGAGCAAAAGTCGCAGATATATTTCGACTTTCTAGTTAGTTTTAACTAGATTTAGTTTGTCAAGCTTTCTTGATAGAATTTAATCAATTAGAATTACGCGAGCAAGCGCTAGTAACTGCTCGCCTAATACTATAATCTCTTTACAACTTATTAGATATATTGTTGTTGCTCTTTTTAACAAAGTTAACAAAAAAGTCTTTAAAAGAATCTATCTCTAGAGCAAAATCTTCTAGACTTTTTTATATTATTAAAGTTGAATTCTTCGCAATATAATTTGCGCAAAGATATATAATGAATAAAATATTCGTAGAAACACGCTTTGATCAATACTAAGTTTGACAATAAATCGATTATTTTATATAATAATATTTTTGCTTTTGTTTATTGTAATATTTAAGAATTAAGTTATTGCTTTAATGCAAACTATTAAAAAAAATTATTAATTAAATCGAAGTTTACAAGCAATATAGAATATTTAATAGCAAATAAATAACAAAGTTAAATAAATTAAATCTTTGCAAAAGAATACAAAAGAAAGAAGAAAGAAAGAAAGAGTAATATTATTTTATAATACTACTTCGAGATCTTAGTATTATATAGTTATAATTAAAATGCAATTTTTAGTTGTATTTCATAATAAATTTTTAAATTTCAAACTATTACTAAACGTGTATATATTATTCTATTTTCTAAATACTATTAAAACAAATTTTGTAACAATTCTAGTAGTTATTGTAATAATCTATTTATTAAATTAGATTTTGATAAAATTGACGCTAAAAGTAAGAAAATGCAAGTAAAGTTAATTCTTGTCAAAGTTACGCGTTCGATTGCATTTTACTTTACTTTTTTTTACTTTTTTATCTTATATTATCTTTTTTACTTGCAATTTATATTTATCTTTATTAGAGTAATTAACATCTTTATAAATAGCGACAATGATATATTTTCTTGCGCAAAGTATTGCTAAAATAATATTTTTAGCTAATTGCAAATAGTTCTTCTTAATTTAATAACAACTTTGTCAAAAACTAAGTTTAATTACAAACTTATTAAATATTCTTAAGATTTACAAATTAAGCGAAAAAGAATAAAAAATCTAAGTAATAATATTTATAGTCGCAAATTTTGTTAACAAATAAATAATTTTATTTTAAATAAAATACTAATAAAACAAGTTAAAAAGATTAATACTTCGAATTTAACTATTATATACGCAAGCTAAAAACTAGTATTATTTATATATAAGTTAATAACGCTAAACGTATTAAAATCATCAATTGCATAACAAATAATCGAAAGATTATAAAATAAATTGTTGAAACAATCAAATAGTTTAAAAATTTGTTAAGCTTACAATTAATAGAGTTCTTTAAAATCGAAATAATGCAAAGCTAGTACAAGATCAAGAAATTAGTTATAATAAATAATTAATTCTATATAGATTGATCGTTAAGTCGAGAATCGATATCAACTTTCTAATTCGACTTAAATACTTGATATTAACATCGTAACTTAATTCGAATATTCGATATTAATATCGTAATTCGATTCGATATTGACTCGATTTCTAATTCGATTCGAGTTATTAACTCGAATCATTAAGTAATCGAAAATGTCGTCATAATGCCAAGAATTTCTATTTTTGAATTTATTACATCACGACTTTCGAGAAATCTATGCGTCAAGAACGAAACAATTTTTTTCTTTATTATTTTTTCGTCATTTGCATTATTTTATTGCATTACTATGCAACATTTTAAGAAAAAAATCATAAGATTTAATACACAATTCATGTTTACAAATTTTACTACTAAATCGCTTCATGTCTTGGCGAATCGAATCGAAAATTCGAATTGATATTCGATATTAATATCGTAACTCGATTCGAATACTTGATATTAACATCGTGATTCAAATCGACTTTTCGATATCAAAATCTTGACTTAACTTGAATCTTGACGAGTCAAGAATTTGGCTCGAACTTGATGACTCGATCCAACGCGATCAATCTAATTCTATACAACAACAATAATACAATATAAAAGAATCTTTTCGATTTAAAGATCTAACAAGATATAATATTTATAGCAATCTTTTTGTTTATTTTAGTGCGTTATCTTCGAGAACAATATCTTATACTAAGATTATATTAACAAATTTACAATTTTGAAGACTTAAACAATTGCAACTAGAATATAACAAAGAAGCAAAGTTTCTTAATATATTAAAATATAAATATGTGCAAAAGTATACTTATACTCGCGAAAAAGAGACATTCGATTAACGTTGTAAAGTATAACGTGTTGTTAGAACAATATAATGTCGCATGTTTACTTCTTTTATAAACAAAATTTGTTATCTAGATTATTGCGCTTTCTTCTTTATCTATAAATCTTCTTAGTATAGTCTCTTATTATTAATGTCGATCGATAAGAAAATACAATAACTTTCTTTTAATTTTGTTAATTATTATACTAATACAAATTAAACAAGAATGTCTCGATTTAATATACTTTAATCTTATAAATACTTTACAATATTAAAGCAAGTTAACTTTTGTAGTTTGTTAGTTTACTTTCAATTTGTTGCACAAGTAAACAAGAAGAATTAGTATAACTTGCTCAATTTTGCAAAATAATAAGCTAAAGATTACAACTTTAAATAATATGATTAGTATATTAATATTAACGCAATTAACGCAAGTTAAGTCTTCGATCTTGTTATAAAGATTTATAATTAAAGAATATTAAGTAATTGCAATATATTACTTTTAAAGCACTTGTATTTAAATATAATATTTTCGAAAATTGTTAATTATCTTTTTCTCGAATAGCTTTGTAATAGTCTATTTAATAAATATCTTTTATTATATGTTTAAATAACAATATTAGTTTAATTATAATAATTGCAAAGATAATTGAAATTTGTTGCTATATTATATATAACTAACGTGTATATTCAAACTATTATTGTGCACTAAAATTAGACTGATCGCGTCAATTAGAGAAATCGAGTTCGATTTAAAAAATTAAATCGAATTTTGACAATTTAATTCAAATCGAATCGAAAATCTTGACAATTCGATTTCTAAAATTAAAATCGATAATTTGATTTAATTTCAAAAGTTAAATCGAAAATCGAATCGAAAAATACAATTGAATTGTCAAGACTACTATTTTTAATAAATTTTATTATTTTTAGTAACAATTAATTGATAATTTAATAGAAATAGTTAATCTATTTAAATTAATTAATAAATATGTTAGATTGTTTTTATATTATATATTACTATTGTGCATTATTTAGAAAACAATTGAAAGAATCTAAATTCAAATTAAATTTATACTATTTTTAGTATTCTTAACATTTTTGACAATTCGATTCAATTTCAATTTTTAAAATCGAAAATCGATTTAATTTGATTTGATTCAATTTTAAAATAGTTGAAATCGAATTAATTTTCGAATTAATTTCTAAAGTTAAATTATTAGTTCAAGTCGATTTTAGAAGTTAGAATCGAAAACTACATTAACAATTGATTTAACTAAAATCTAGAATAATTAATTGCAAAGATTGTATTAATTGTATTAATTGTATATTTTTGACTTGCAATATTACTTTTTTAATATAAAAAGTATATAATAAACTTTCTAAATTTCTAGTTAAAATCTTTTTTTCTATATTTATCGATTTAACTTAGAATAAAATTTAAGAATAAAATTAACTTTTGCAATCTTTTGTAGTATCTTTAACGTTATTAATTAAACGCGCAAGTTAATATTCGAACGCAAATTATAAAAGATTTCTTTAATTAAACAAGCAAAGAGCAATTTTAAAATTAAAAGCTTAATAGATTTTTAATACTTTTTAATTTTCTTAAGCGTTAAATTTGCAAAATTAAATATAAGATAATATTTACTAAGTTTATATAATTAATGTATTATAATATTTGTGTTTTCTTTTATCTTTAATAGAAAACAAGATCGAGATCTTTCTTGCTATTGCCTTTGTTCGATCAATTCTAGATAATCTTTTTCGAGAAAATAATTGCTTGTCGATAGATTATCGCTTAATTGTATTATTCGATAATATAAATAGTAAAAATAATGTTAATGTCTTTTGCAAAATCGACTTTCTTAAGTAGAAGAATAATATTAACAATAATTTAATTAACTTGAAAAAGAGATTATTAAAAAGCTTCTCTTCTATATTTGTCTTCTTAATATTTAACGTCGTAAAAGATAAACTTGAAAAATCAAAATCGTTATTTTCGAATATGCTTGAAAAATATTGTTAAGAATTGTTAAAATCAAGAAAAAAGTTAATAAGAAATTATTTTTATAATATATTAATCGAAAAGTCTTATTATTAATTAAGTATTATAGACTAGCAACACAAAGATATCTTAAATATCGAATAACTATAAAGATAAGTATAAAGATACTCTCTTATTTTTTGTCTTCTAACTTGTTTATATTTTTTCTTAGATTTTGTTAAACAATTTTAAGAATTTCTTTTAAAATTTTATTGTACAATATTATATTATAAGCAAGTTTAATTACGCTATTATTAAGTTAACTAAGAAAAAGTTAAATTAGAAAGTCTTTTAATTTCGAAACTACTTTAGAGTTTTCGATTGTTAACTTCAATATTCTTGCAATTAAAGATAACACACGCTATTATATTTGAACAATTAAATACAGGTTTATTTTCAAGAACTAGTAAACAACTACTAGATAATATCAAAATAATAAAGTTCGAATTTTTTTGGAAAATATTTGTCAAAATTTCAAGAGTAAAAAATTCGACAATTAGAAAATCTACTCTAAAGTTGCAATAATACTTGATAAAATATCTTAAGTTATTTGCAATTGTTGCGATACAATACTAGTTTATTCTAGTCTAAATAAAAAATCGACAAACAATAATTTGTTATATTTAAGAAAGTAGATTTAGAGCGCAAGCTATATAAAGATCGCAAATAACAAAAAGTTATAACAAATATCTATTAAAGTTAACATATTTCAAAGAATAAGCAAGAATAACTTTTAATACACGTACAATTCTAGAATAAATAAAAAGATTGCTACAAATTTACAAAATTCTTAATTATTCTATAAAAATAATGCTAAAAATAAAATAAAGCTTCAAAGATTTTCGTTTAAATAGCAAGAAATTCGATAAAAACAACTTTTTAAATTAATTGTTGCAATAAATTGTAACAATTAATATATTGTTTCGTATTATTAAGAATGTCGAAACTTAACAATTATTTGCTTGTATTAATATTAATATTATATTTTCTTGCGCATTTACAATAAAAAATGGTCTTATAAAACAAATAATTAAGATAAAGCAAGTCTTCTTGTTAAAATATTTGCTAGATAACAATAGCAAGCTTTTATTAATTATAAATACGTAATTGATCTTTAATTGTTAACTCTACTTAACAATAATTGTTTTTTTATTACAAAAACTAATATTATTATCGAAGACTTATAGAGTTTGAACATTTTGTTAACAAATATACAAGAGAAAGAATAATAATCTTAGTTAAGAATATTTTTAAGCAAAATAATATCTTATATAAGATTTTAGTAGTTATTACTTACAATGCATTTAATAATAACATCTTTATAAAAAATTGTATTTATTATCTTGATATTAAGATGCTTACAAGTGTCTAAAGCATTTCAAAATTTGCGTTTGAATTTGTTAACATTAATAATATTAATAAATCTATCAATCAACGTCAATGACAAAGACTAAAATAACAATAACAATAACAAGAATAATAAGGATACACAACATTTGTTTTGTCTAGTGTATATATTGTAGTTTGCAATAAAGACGCTACTTAAATACGTGCGTATAATCTTATTTAATAAAGACTTTTAAAAAAATTGAGATAAGAACAAGAACAAGTTGAATATCAAAGACTTAAGTAAGTTGTTAATAACGCTAGCAAAGATATTAAACTTTTTGTTAATTCTTTTAGCAATTATTAATATCTACAAAGATACGCAAATTAATTGTCTTTATAAATGTTAGCTCTTAACAAAAAAAGTTCTTTAAGTAGATTTAATAAATTAAATTTAAAAAGAAAAGAGCAAAGACTAAGTTTAATTAAATTTTATTGTTTGTCGATTGTGCGAAACTTAATTGAATATAATTATTAAAATTGTTTTAAGATATTAAAATACGCTAGAACTCGATATATTATATAATTGTTTGAGCTCTTTTGTTGCATAAAGATTTAAATTAATATTTTATTTAATTTGTTAATTTGTACTTGCAACTTAGAGTTAGCAAATAAAATAAAATTTAATATCTAATTAAGCTTATTAACTTATTCTATATTTACACTAAGACTTTGAGCACAATTAATACTTTGATTATTTATTGTATCTTCAAGATATACAACAAATTGTTCGATGTATTAAAATATTTCAAAATACAATTAAAATATAAAAATATAGAATTAAAAAAATATATATTAAAAGCGATCGAAGCAACAAAGATAAAGCTCTCGAACTATTATAACAAGACACAAAGTGCGCTAGGTTATCTATATAATAAGACAACTTTACTTTATTTCATAAATAGCAATACAAATTTGAGAAATCTTCTTAAAAAACAAAGTTCGATTAACTTGCTTAAAAGAATATTTACTAAAATATACTAAAAGTAAATTATAACGCATACAAGATACTTTACAAAGATAAAACAGTTAAAAATACGCAAGTCTTTTAATTCAAGTATAAATTTTAAACTCTAGAAAATATATTAAATTTTAAAAAAGTTGCAAGTATATTCGATGCTAAAATTAATAAATTTAAATAATACCAAGATATTAGACAACAATATATGAAATTCGCGTTTTCTATTTATCTTTGTATTTATTTATTTTGCAACTTTCTTATATTTAATTTATTATATTACAATTATTAATTACTTATATTATACTCTTAGTATTATATAAATTCTTACTCAAAATAAATATTTTTGTGCAATAACAATAGTTAGATTCTAGATTGTTAATAATGTTGCAATAAATGTAAGATATTCTTGCAATTGCGTTTGCTATTATCTTTTACAAAAAATTATTCTTAATATCTTTTTATATATATAAATTGCACAAATTATTTAATTTAACAATTATATAAGCAATTATAATTGTTAAACAATATAACTTTAAGAAGAATAAGCTTTAATACCTATATCTAGATTTAGAAAATAAAGCTTTTCTAAAGAAGCTTAAAATAAAGTACGAAATACAAATTGCAATTGTTGTAACTTAGTCGATCTATATTAATAGCAATAAAAAAGAGAAACTAAGAGAAAGAAGAGAAGCAAGACGTATAATCGCGAACGCGTGCAAGAGTAGATTCGAAAATGCTACTAGTATTACAATATTAATACAAGCATAAGCAAAAATTAAATTAAAGAAGAGAATATATTCTAGTCGCAAGTCGACTTTGTATTAAAATGTATTGTAATTTATTTACAAATTGCATAAACAAGTTACAAAGAGATTGTTAAATAATAAAGTTAAAAGAGTTTATTGTTGTTGTTTGCTAGAAAGTATAAGTTATTGTTAATATTTATTAAGAGATTGCAATTGTTAAAATTAATAGAAAGATAAATAGAAATTGTTAATATTGATGTCTTTAATTTTCTTTTGTTCTAGTTATATCTTTATATTTATAAATAGTTCTAAATTTGAACAATAGTTTAATTTGTAATTAAGTTAAAATAATAATTACAAAGTAGTATTAAAGTTAATGTTCTTATAATATATTTTAATAACTTAATAACTAAAATATTCTAAATATTGTCTCGACGTATTAATTAAAACTTTACAAGTTGTACTTTAAATAAAGCGTTTACTTAAAGTATAACTTAAATTAACAAGAAACGTATTCTAGTTAAAATAAAATTTCGAATTTCTTTTAAAACAAAATCTTTTTTTGTAATATTTATTAATTATTGCGCAATATATCAAGTATTTGTCTTAATAGTTTAGTAGTTAGAGCAATCTAGATATTTTTACAAGTATTATAAAAAGCTAATTCTTAATATATCGAAGCAACGTTTAAATAACAAGAGTTTAAATTCTTCTTAAGATATATATATTAATTAATTTAATTTTATATCTTGACAATATGCAAGAGATATTGTATAGATATCTTGCATAAAATTGCAACTAATAATAACTAGAAAGATTGCTAGAAATAGAACGAAATTATATTTGTTAACTATATCTACTCTAAGCAAAGTACTTAACTTAATATTAATTTTATTATAATTTTTTAATCTTAACGCTATTACAAAGAGAAAGCTTAAGTACAATATTAAAATCTATATATTATTGCAAGTTGTTAACAATAAGATAAAGAATTTGTTTTTAACAAGTTTGCAAGAAAACTTTAATGTTCATTTTAATAATTATATTATTAGCAATTGTAATATAAAAACAATATTATATAATAATTATTTTATAACTTTGTGTTCTTCTAGAGATTCTATAAATTTGCGAATTTAATACAAGCTTAATATTATATTGTTTTAGACTAATTGCGTCGAATCGAATTATCGAGTTCGAATTAAGTATTTGATTCGAATCTTGACAATTTATATTAATTCGATTCGAAAGTCTTAACAATTTGATTTCTAAAATTGAAATTGACAATTCGAATTAATTTCTATACTTAAAATCGAAGTTCAACTTAAAAAATCGACTCGAATTGTTAAAACTTAGTATTAGTATAAAGAAATTCTAAAATAAATAGTAGAAAACTATGTTCTATTCTATAATCTTTCGATATAAAATTATTTAATAATATATTATAATAATGCAAGTAGCAACTAGTTTAAGAAAGCTATTTTAAGATAATATAAGCAAGCATAGCTTTTGTGTCGAAGCATACTACTTAACACTTTAGCAAAAAATTCAAAATTATAATAATGTATATTTAAAAATAAAAAATCTTAGCATAATAATATTATTTTCGATTTCTTAACAATTCGATTTAATTTCTAATATTGAAATCGAAAATCAAGTCGAGTCAAATTAAATTAATTTCAAAATAATAGAAATCGAATTAAGTTTCGAGTCAATTTCTAATATTGAAATCGATAGATCGAGTTAATTTCTAAAGTTGAAATCGAAACTCGATCTAACAATTAATCTATATTGTTTATTCTAATTCTTGCAACAATACAATTGTTTTACATTTTTTTCGACAAAGCAAACTTCGAGAATACTTTGAACTTAAGTGCTTATATTTTAATTTATATATTATTTAGCAACTTCTTTATAAAGTATAAAAAGCGTAAAATTGTTACTATTGACGCAATTAATAATGCTACAATAGATAAGAATCTAAAGCGCAATTCGAAAACTTATATATTATTACAAGTTATTAACAACAAGCTAGAGAATTTGATTTAGACAAACTCGCGAGAAAGTCTCTATATTAACAATAATTTTTTTTTTAATATAAGTTATAATATAAAGATAATTTTATGCAAAAATTATTCTAAAGCTTTACGTTCTTCTAGTTGTTCTCTAGATCTATAAATTTAATATAAGTTTAGCGTAATAACTTAAGACTTGTATCGCAAAATCGTAATTGTTAACTTAAAGTTATTATATTTATTAAGTTTCGATAAGTTAATTGTCGAAGCAATTCTAATAAACATACTTAATATTATAGAAATTAAATCTGTTATTATTTTGTTTTTCGAGAAACGTTTTGTTGTAATATATATTAATTACGTAAGTAATTATCTCTCTAAAATCGAAGATAAGAAAATTACAACTTATTTAATATCGACTTTATTATAACTCTTGTATCTTACTTTAAAAAGAATAATTCAAGAGAAATACTATATATGTTATCTAGAGATTTAAGACTTATTATGCAATATTTTGTTGTTTATATTATAAAACAATTTAGAAATCGATTCTATTATCAAACTTAACGCAATCGAATATATAAAGAAAATCTTTAATAATACTAAGTTATTAGACTTTGATTTAATAAGAATAGCGCAACAAGCTTTCGATAATCTTTTTTTATGTTACAAGTATAATAAATGTTGTTCTAAATATACAAAGCAAAAAATATAAAGACTCTAGATAGAATTTGAATTTGCAAGCATATAGTACAATACAATTTCTTATATAACTTATTATGCGTTTACTTATCGATTAATAGTTAATATTAAAGTTAGTACAAGAGATTTGTATATTCTTTGTTTAAATTATCGAATTACTAGAATCTAAATAATAAAGCAAAGATAAATTAAGAATCAAGAATATATATAGTAATAAAATATAGTTCGAGTACAATTTCTTTGTAATATACTCGTAGTATAAGAAAGCAATACATAAAAAGATTGCTAGAGAAAAAAAAATAACTTAACTAGACTATAATTTTAAGTCTAGTAAATTTATTATATTCTTTCTTTAATACTTGCAATTATAATACAATTTTAGTAATTTAGCAATCAAAGCGCTTGCGATAAATTGTTAACAATATCGATTTTAACGTTAGCTTAATCGAGAGTTAAGCGCGTTATAAATAATATTATTAGACTCTTTTATTAAAGAAGATCGAGAGTTTGAATTCTCTTTAAAACAAATATTTTTAAAATATTGTTTTTATCTTGTTTGTTAAAAGCAAAACAAAAAAATAATGTTTTAAGCAAGATTTAAACTTGCAATTATATAATATAATAAAGTACTTATATTACTTGTAATGCGCTCAATTTTCGATTAAGCTAATACTAAGATTGACGTAGAAACTTCTCGTGTTATATGCTTTAATTATTGAGTTATTAAGATCTAAATAATAAAACAAAAGTTAATTAAGAAACAAAGCTATGCGTAATAGCAAAATATAACTCGAGTACAATTTCTTTGTCTTGCATTTGTAGTATAAAAGAGTAATAAATAGAAAGACTAATAGATATAAAAATCAAGACAAATATTAATAAAGCTTTGATTATATCTTTTGAAAAATTATTATAATTTTTCTTTAACATTTGCATTTATATACTAGTCTTAATAACTTAGCAATTAGAACGTTGACAATTGAGTTCTTGTTATATTGATTTTAGCGTTAGCTTAATCAAAGATTGATTGCGTTATAAGTAATATAATAAAGTTATTAAAGATTAAAGATTAAAGATTCGAGATTCTCTTAAAACAAATCTTTTTTAATTTTGATTGTATTTAACTAGTTTGTTAAAAATAAAACAAAAAAAAGCAATATCTTAAGCAAAGTTCAAACTCGCGATGCTTCTACAACAAGACAATATCTTATATTACTTGTAATATACTCAATCTTTAATTAACAATTAACGTCAAAATCGACATAAGAATTTGCTTGTGTCGAAAACTCTACTTATTAAGTTATTAAGATTTAAAAAATAAAGCAAAAGTTAATTAAAATTTAAATCTTTTTGTAAGAGCAAAGTGTAGCTTAGATTAAATTATTTGTCTTGTATTTGCATTAGACAAGAGTAATAAATAGAAAGATTGCTAGAAATCTAGATATATTTTATTTGCTTAACTTACTATTTAGAGTTAGCTTTTAATAACAAATTACTTAGTTAATACATTTTAAAATTCCGAGTACAACTCGCAAATAATTTAACTTAACTTGCGTAAAATTTGTTTCAATTTAAGATAAATTTAATTTAAAGCGAGTTAGATTCTTGTAGTTTAATAAGTATTTACTTTAACTCGTCTTGTTTCGCGCAGTATTTATATATATATATATATATTAATTTCAAATCTTAATTAATTAAACTAGTTACTTTCAATAACTTTTGTATTGTACAACAAGTTTTTTAAGTTAAGAACTTATCTTTTAATCTTTATTTGCATTTAGTTAAACTCTCTAATTCTAGATTCTAGATTCTAAAGATACTAATAGTACTAGAACTCTATACTAACAAAAGTTAATATTTATTTGCTCTAGTATTTATGCATTATCTATATTAGAGTTTGTTCTTCTTAAGATCTTCTATCTTAATATAAAATATTAAATTATTTTCTTTATATTTCTTGACTATACTTACTAGATTATATTGACACTTTAAGAGAAATTACTATATTTTAGAAGATGCATATCTATTTTTACATATATCTCTTAATATTTAAGATTTGTCTCTAGAGTAAACTTTCGATAAATTGCGAAAGTCTAATCTTATTTATTAAAAACGTAGCAATTTTGCAATATAATACAACTCTTAAGTATTGATTTTTTAAATTCTATAAAAGTTTGTAGAAGCGCAATTTTTATTACAATATAATTTAATATATTATTGACAAAATTTCTTTATTGTCCCGTTATTTTAAACTCTTAGTAAGTTCTTTAAAATAATCTAAAAACTATTAAATTATATATATAAGAACAAAAGTTATAGTAGTTGTAAGTTAATATTTTGACAAGTATTTTCGAACTTATAAAAAGTTTTTGTTAAGCTTATTTCTAGTAAGCTAAGTCTAACTAAGATTGTTTTGTATTTTGTCAAATTTCGAAATTTCTTGTTATCTAGTTTAGTTTAATTTAAAGATTATCGAATTTGAAAAACAAATTTAGTCGAAGTTAGTTAAATTATTGAAATAATCTATATTATCTAGCAATTATCTAGTCTTACTAGAGTAAATCTACTAGAAGAAATACAAAAATTGTTTGCATTATCATTATATATTAGAAAACAATACTAACTTATATAAACTTAAAGCTATTCTTAACATAGATTTGCAAGAGAAAGAGCAAAAATTTCTTAAATATATACTTAGAAATAAAAAGATAAGTAAACAATATAATTATAAGCTCAAAGAGATTTTTTTGAAGTAATAAAAACAATACTTGTGTTTGAAACAAATTTATATTGTACTTAAATATATTTTGATGTATTAATTTTAAGCGCATTTTATAATATATAGTCTAGTTTATTTTTAAAAATTTACAAAACATATCTATAAAATTATAAATTTCTATTATATATATTAATTTTTAAAAATTTTAATCTTAAAACTATTAATTTTATCTAATCTAATTTAATATACTTGCAAAGCTTATTAGAATTTTTTCCAGTTGTTTCTAAATTTATATATTGCATATATAGCAAATATTAAATCTTTTTTATAACTATATAAATTTTTTCTTTTATTAATTTCAATATCTTGAAAACTTTGTTTTATATAGATTTGAGATAAACGTCTAGAAAATTTTAGATATTCTTAATTAGATATAAATTCGACAAATTTAATATTCAATCTATTTTGATTATATTATCTTGCTCTTATTTTGTCTTAAGTAGACAAGAGATTTTATAATAAGTTTTTGTATAATTCTTAGCTAAATATATCTTGCAAACTAAATTTCGAGCTTATATCTTTTTAATAAAGTTATAAAGATTGTTTTCTAAAATTAGAGCTTTGTTAAAATATATTTGTATATAGATTCTATATTTTTTATTAATTTTCTCTTAATTTGCAATAGTAAATATATATTCTAACTTGCAAAGATACTTTTTGTTCTTACTACTCTTATTACTTGTTGCGTTTTAAACAATATTATAATTAGAGATTTGCTTCTTAATTTTCTTAATTTTGTTAATAAGTTTATATATAACAATAGAGAATTATAGAGCTCTTCTATCTATAATAATTGAATCTTCTTATTTTGTATATTATTGTTTATTTGTATTGCTTCTTTATTATCTTCTTAATATTTTAATTCTTTATTGCTCTTTTTGGATAATTTTTTTTATTCTTGTTTTCTAGAGATATATAGATTTAATTAGTAACTTCTTTTTTGTTATATAAGATTTAAATAGTAAAATTATACACTTAATATAAGTTTTAGAAATCGAGTATCTTTTTATATCTACTTGTTTCAATCGAATAATATTTTTATTGCTTAATTTAACTTCTATTTTATAATATTTTTTATTGCTATATATACAGATAACTCTATTTGCAAGCTTCTTTAATATATATTTGCAAAAAAATCTTTTCTATATATAACTCTTATTTATATAGAGCTTCTTAATATCTTTTCTATTTATAGTTTTCCTATTTAATTAATTATTCTTGTTAACATAAGTATAGCAATATTAAATTCTTTTAAGAAAAACTTAAAAGAATTATGTTTTGCTTAAAACATTAATATTCTCTTTACTAAGAATTGTCTTAAAGAACTATATATATGCATACTTTAATATTGTATTTTATATATTTGCAAATAATAAAGTACTATCTAATACTCTAGAAAGTGCGTTTTAATTTTTTATAATTTCAATCTATACTAACATTCGCATTTAGTTGAACTTTCTAATTATAGAATCTAGATTCTTAAGATACTATTAGTACTAGAATTCTATATTAACGAAAGTTAATATTTATTTGCTCTAGTATTTACGCATTATTTACGTTAGATTTTGCTCTTCTCGAAATCTTGTATTTTAATATAAAATATTAAATTGTTTTTTTTTTCTCTTTTACTTTTACTAGATTGTATTAATATATTAAAGGAAACTACTATATTTTAGAAAACGTATATATATTTCTATATATATCTCTTAATAATTAAGATTTGTTCTTAAAGTGAACTTTCGATAAATTGCGTAAATCTAATCTTAATTTTTAAGAACATAAAATTTTTGCAATATAATACAAATCTTGAGTGTTAACTATTGTGCTCTTCTAAGAGCACAATTTTAATTAAAATATAACTTAATATATTGTCGATATAATTTCTTTATTATTGTATTCTTTTAAAGCTCTAAGTAAGTTCTTTTAAACAATGCAAAAAATATTAAATTATACTTCTAAGAACAAAAGTTCTAGCAATTGCAAGTTAATGTTCTTATAGATATTTTTGTATTTGTTAAAATTACTTGCTAAGCTTATTTTGAGCAAGCTAAGTCTAATTAAGATTGTTTTATACTTTGTTAAATTCTCAAATTTCGAATTATTTAATTTAGTTCAATTTAGAGACTATCGAGTTCGAGAGACAAAATTAATCGAAGTAAGTTAAATTATCTAGATTATTTATATTATCTAACAATTATTCAATTCTATTACAACGAATTTACAAGAAGAAATGCGAATAAATATCTTATAAAAGTTGCTGTTTCCGACTTTCTTTTCTATTTTCTATATGATTCTTGTTGTTATTATTAATTGTTCTTCGATTTTATGCTCAATAGCATTAACTATACAATTAAATAGAAAACTATATTTATAGTTATATAATGCAAAGAAAGAGTAATTTCAAGATCTTGTGTAGATATATTATAAGACAAAATATAGATAAATATATAGTAGACTTTCGATAAGACATTTAGATTGTTTTGAGACAATTAGTAAATAAGTTACTTTAGTTAAAAAGCTTGAAATATAAATCGACATTTGTCGATTTATTTTAAATATAACTTAAAATCTTAAGTTGCTTAATTGTTTTAAGTTGTATTAAACTACTAGAATTTAAACTAATTGTTAGCTCAATTTTTGGTTCCAACTTCTAGAATCGATTCGAATCGACAATTCAACTTTAGGAATCGAATCGAAAATTGATTTAATTCTAATTATTTTGAAATTAAATTAAATCGAATTAAGTCGATTTTTAATTCAAAAGCTAAAATCGAATTGAATCGTCAAGAATGCTAAGAATACTAAAAATAGTTTAAATTTAGTTTAAATTTAGATTTTTTTAATTGTTTTCTAGACAATGCACAATAGTAATATATAATATAAAAACAATCTAATATATCTATTAATTAATTTAAATAGATTAACTATTTCTATTAAATTATCAATTAATTGTTACTAAAAATAATAAAATTTATTAAAAATAGTAGTCTTAACAATTCGATTCGATTTTTCGATTCGATTTTCGATTTAACTTTTGAAATCGAATCGAATTGTTAATTTTAATTTTAGAAATCGAATTGTCAAAACTTTCGATTCGATTTCTTGAATCAAACTTGATTTCCCAAATCGACGCAATTAGTCTACTAGAATTTTGTTTAATCAAAAACAAAATAATGTATTTAATTAGAACTTAATCTCGAGACTAGATTAATTGCGCTAACCCGGAAATGTTACGTGCAAATACTAAGATTCAGGTTAAAAAAAAATCGAAAAATCGAATTGCTCAAAGTAATTTAGTCGATTACTATAAGTAGTTAAGCGCGAAGCGCGCTAAACTACTTTGAGCGATTCGATTTCAAAAAATTGTCGCAATCCGATCTTGACGTCGGATCGAACTAGAGAAATAATATTATAATCTGATTCGACGATTAGTTTACTCAAGACATTATATACTTGTTTACATCTAAAATTACTTATTGCGAGTAGTTAATTTAAATTTGTTATATAGTAGAATATTGTATAATAATAGAGAGAATAGAAAGATTACAACTATATTACAATTTCTTGTAGTAAGACGAATACTTCTATTTGATAGACTGATCGCGAAAACCCGAATTTATCACGTGACTCGATTCCATAATGTTAGATTCGGGTTCTTGACAATTAAGCGAAAGGATTCGTTCTAAGCAAGTCAATCAAGTAGCTTGATTTATCAATCTTGGTAATTCGATTTCACGCTAAAAATTCCGGTCGAGTTTTGGTTCCAACTTTTGGAATCGAAACCCAATCCGATGGTTAGTCTACTATTTGATAATATATCTTATAATTGGTTCTCAATAGTAATTGTGCGCATATTTGAGTTTCTTATATTCTAGATATATATACTACTATTGTTGACGTAATATTGTCAATATTTACGCTTATAATGTTTATATATCTTCGATCTTTAATAGTTTAAATACAGCTTCTTAATTTTAATTGTTTAATTGTACAAACGTTAAGTAGATTAAGCAGTTTACAATACAAAGTGTCGCTAAACTATTAAACGTAAAAGAGCAACTTAGTGCTTCTCTTAAGAGTCTGCTATGTACGTCTGCTAAAGTCTCTATTTAAAGATATAAACTATTATTAGTCAAGCGAGTTATAATTGTACTAATCGCATCGGGTAACTAATTATCGATAGAGTGACACGAGTACAAAAATATAATTCTTTGTACAATTTCTATTCAATACATAGTCGACATATGTCTGGCTTGCGGTATAAATTCTAGATATCTCTTGAATATGATCCTGGGTAGGATTCTTACTTGAAATTTCTCCTGTTCTTAAAGCATGTATCTACTATCCAGCCTATATTCAAACTAAAATATCGGACCGTTTGTTCAAATCATTGCTAGTCGTCAAGTAAAATTCCTTCAAGATTCTGCCTTCGTCCCTCCACCACCAAACATCCCACTGACATACCCACCCACACCTTTCGCACCGTCAGCAGCAGCGCCACCTGCCGATTGTGCGCCCCCAACTAATCCTTGTCCAGCACTTTGCGCATTCTTTGCCAATGGGTCTGTGACTGAGGCTGCAGGTCCTCCATAAGTCCCCTTTTCGTCTTTTCCGCCCCGCTCAGCACGGTTGATGCCTTCTCTCGAAACCGCGTTTCCTACGGGAGCGAGTAGCCCATCTTTCCCAACTTGACCGCCAACCAGGTTGTTCACACCATCCTGAAGGTTGTCGACCTGCGAAATGCCGGTGACTTTGGTCTTATCAAGCGCATCTGTAGAACGTAGATCAGCAAGAGCGCGCGCAAAGCTCTGGTCCCAAGGGGTAAAGGAAAGAAAAGCACAGCGACGTACCTTTGGTTGCATATGACGCTTTGTTGTCTGTGCCGAACCAAGCCAGGTACTTGTCTTCAATCCAAGGCATCCAGTTTTCATACTGGTTGTTGTAGGCATCTTTGGCCCATTCCGTATAGCTCTGCTTCTTCTTCTGGTCATCGGACAGACCTTCGTAGATAGCTTTCTTCTGATCTTCTGAAGGGTGCGACATAGCTGTTTCAATGTTCGTTCTATGACAGTCGATGTGAGATGATAGATTAGGCACAATATCCGTTCTAGGCGTCGAAACGGGGTTCGCGGGGAAAGAGTCTAAAGTATCTACTTTAACCATACATGTAATCTGGATCTTCACTACGTCATCCTTAAATTAGCGCATCAACTTGTCTGGAACTCTAGCCGCAGCCAGTCGCAAATTGTATTCTATTGTCATTTCGAGCGCTTTGGAGTTACAGGTATATGTACATTAGACGTTTGAAGATCAAGATAGAATCTAGGCAGGAGAAGAATATCAGTCACACAACGCGTCTCTATTCATGACACGGTGGATGAGTTATCCTCAAGATGCATTGTTTAGCGCAGTCATAGCTTCGTCAGAGGTTTCGGAAATCCTGCTGGTCACTCAGTGAAGCGTGTGGCTTGCATTTACATAAGGCAGAAGGACACTCGCGTTCGACAATGATGAACTCTGCATCTGCGTTGAAGAGTTCATAGACGAGGGGGCTGCTCGATCGTCACATCTTACGCGATTGTTAATAAGACTTTCGGGGCTTGATTGGTCTTTGCCCCCTCAATGATTGTTCTTATTGAACTATACGGATTTGATGCTGACGGGTATCTTGGTCTTAAGGTCAAGAAAGCTATGGAACCTGGTCACGAATTCGGTGACGACCAGATAGTAGCACTCGCACGTTTGGAATCTTCCCACTCTTGAAAGGGTTGGGGCATGTTTCACTTGCCCAACTAGTGCAGGAACAAGTCTTAGTATCGTGCTCTGGAAAGGTACAAGTGGATAATCATACACTGTGGAGCCTGTATGGTTGCGTATTCTGTAATAACGGTCGGTCTATGCGTTGGAAACAGCACTGCCAAGCGGATGCAGGAACTAGGGGTTGAGGATAGGACAGCAAAACAAGACGGATACTTCTGTTTTATGAATCTTTGATTACGAATTGTAAAGATTGTGCCTTAGTGAGGCTTCGCCATCCGGCAATTGATAGCACAACCTTTGAGCTGGACTTGACAGAACCATCTTCACCTCTACCCTCATGAAGTACCTGGATTCCATGGTTCGACTTGTCGGCGATTTTTTCTCGGTGAGCATACTTCATACGAAACCAGTAATGCTAAATGGAGTCATACTCGCTATGCTGGGAAGCTCACGCAAAGTGATCGTCATGGCTTATAATGCTTACAGCACTATGCCATCTGTAAGTCGTCACACGCAGTGACCGGCGATCCGAAACAACGGTCTGACAATCTTAAGCTCTAGCAGTATATAGCCAACCACTGAGCACCACTTGCCGTGGTTGCAGTCTCTGAAATAAGCAGGCGAATTCCTGGTTTAGACGAAGGTTGTCTGCCTGGCCGATTTTACTCCGAATCGAACGACTTAGTACCTGATCTGTTTCTATTCCACTTCGGCACTTTCTCGAACCTCTAAACTTGAAGTAACTAATTGGGTTTCATAAGTGTCAATCCTTGAAAGCTATGATGAAGCGCCATGTCCGATGGGGAATCCAATTTTGGATACTGCCGCGTACCTCCATGGTCAGACTACAAGAGCTCAATGTGCCATGAGGTCCTAACTGGTCTTAGCCACAACTTACCAAGGTCGAGGAAACTTTACCGGATATTGAACCTGTATCATTGATGCAACACGCTCCACCTCTTCCGCGATCCCCTGAACCTTGAAGTCCCATGTTCTCAAGTCCCGTCGTACTGTTCCATTGGCTTGACCTCCGTTACTTTTTTCGCTATTGCCTTCGCGCCCATCGAAGAATAACACACCGTCGATTTGATCGATACGACCTGTGAGCCGGCTCTGCTCCAACATACGAGCCGCGTACTCCTCGGCCTTTGCCGGAGCCAGGCCTAGCAATGAGCCAAGCTCGGTTATTGCAATATTTTCGTAAAGTTGGGAAGCGCTTAGTAGGTTATGCTCTGTGACCGCCTTCGCTAAGACTGTCGAGCCATCTGCGGTCTGCGCTAGCTGATGGGGCGCGAGTCTGTCTGCGAATTTAGAGACCTCTGTAGGAGACAGGAGTCTGTTCAAAAACATCTTCTCGAGGATGCCGAATTCATCCATCTGCGGCGCTCTCTCATCCTTGTACAGCTTCGCCAGTGTCCTCGATCGCTGAGGACCCGCAGGAGCTAAGATCGCGCAAATAATAGACGAAGATAAGGCACGAAGACGTTCACCTTCCTCTAAAATTGGGGAGAAGCTAAAGTTGTGGTACGCCTGGCTGGCATCTAGAAAACGTCGTCGAGCGTCCATGATGCGGGCTTGGGACAGTTGAAATTGCAGATTGAGCTCCTGACTCTGGACTTTATACAGTAAATTCTTTGCGCGGTTGAGATAGGCTTCTGCACTGGTCGTGTCGTCCTCTTCTAGGTATAGTCGGCAAATTCGAATCCATGTCTTGACCTTGGAATCATCCGAGACAGTACGTTGCGAGGATTCGAGTTGGATTCCGGAAAGCATTTTGGCTGCTTCTTGGAAGTCGTCGTTCTCTTGATAAGCGTCGGCGAGTATTTCTCTTATCATGGCATCTTGCTCCTCGAACGAGACCACTCTTGGCTCTAAAGCCTGAAGGGCATGAGCACCAGCCACAATTCTGTCATTAGTGCTTTTGCGGGAACCGATAGCTTGAATAGTTGTGTTGAGTAATGGTCTTGCTGTTACTATGCCTAAAGTTTCACCAAGTACTGAATCTATAATGGCGTTCAGGTCGGCTGCGGAGGTGTTCCCTGCATCGTCAGAGATAACCGTAGAAATGAGGTCGTTGTAGACAGATGATTTATCATGCTGCGAGGCGGAGGAGTTTTGAAGCTTTGCCAAAGCTGAGATTACTGCTGTGGACGCCATGATGGAGCTATCGAGGTGAGGGAGGACCGTTTGGTTGGCCCGACTCTTTAATCCAAGGATATGCCTCTCATTATCAAAGTCCTTTGAGAAACGCGTCCTTCAGGATTGAACTAAGATCTATCTTGATATAACCCCTGGTGATGATGGAAATATGTTATTACGAGCAGATAGCTTGTGCTTGGCATTTGGCAAGGATTGGGCGGCAGCGGCAGGCGGCAAAGGCGGTTGAAACGCTTTAGGCGGATCGAGGCTTCTGTTCAGCCCTTTGTGACAGCTCTATGTTGTGTTATCTGTGCGTGCCGCAACTCCTAGCCTGTCACCTATTGGACTTTAGGAACACCAGGAACCGAGAGCCACTCGAAATACTTCCTCTGAATTACCGCATGTGACGTCAAAAGATGGCTACTTTACAAGGGGTATCAGTCCCGTTCGTTAAAGCCGACCCGGACATCAAACACGTTAATGGGACAGGTGCAATTGTGAACCAAGAGGCAGATCTGATGGACATACCTACAGCCGATGACGATATCTACGAAGATGCCGGCGATCTTGACTTTAGTAACGCCGCACGAGGGCTATACCTCACGCGCATACCACCATACTTATGGGAGAGTTGGTCGCAGCTGGACGAGAATGAGGAGATCAGGCTGGGAACCGTTAGAGTCGAGGGCTGCTTCGACAGACCCAACAGAGTGAGCAACGAGGGTCAAGCTCCGTGTCATGGATGATTATGCTTACGGACCTACAATAGCTGAGCCTTCTCCTTTTCCCGGATGTAGCTAGGAAAGACGTGTTACCTGCGGAATACGTTCTACAAGTCACAGACTCAAAGCCAGCAAACACTTTTGTCTTCAGTGAAAAAGATCTACCAGGTTATTCTTCGAGACAACGTGCTGGTGTCCCGAGTATTGGCGGTGCCACTGTTTCTGCTGGGTCACGACTCATACACCAGGGCCAACGTCCTCATGGTATAGACAAGCCCCGGAGAGGGCAAGGAAGAAAGGGCATTCCAAGTAAGCTCGGGTTCAGGGCCTTTCGAGTGTACTACTGACATTGCATAATCAGAACAGACTGCCCTAGCGGGACGGATCAAGCAGGAGATCAGCTGCTCTCCAGTTGACAATGTAAATTACAAGCAGGTTATGGAAAAACGAGCTGAAGAAGCAGCAAAGAAGATGAAGCCAAAGCTAGAACTTATTGAAGGATTAGTTACTACCGCTTCCAGGGGTGGGACGACGGCCCTTAGGGCAGGAGCTTCCTTTGACACTTTCATTGTTCGTATCACCCTAGTAGATCAGAAGAGGACTGACGAACCACAGAAAACCAATAACAAGAAGGCGGAGAAGTCACAGAAACTGAAGGCTGCACGTATCCCACAGAATGAGCTTCTCGACCTCATCTATGACTGCTTCCACAAGTTCGAGTACTGGGGGATGAAGGCGCTAATACAGCAACTTCAACAACCTGCCGCTTATTTAAAAGAGACACTCGAGATAGTTGCTCATCTAGTAAGGTCGGGTACTTATGCGAACAATTGGCAGCTAAAACCGGATGCCAAGAAGGGTGCTTACGAGGCTTACGCGCAAGCTAAAGCTAAGAAAGCTCCGGAAGAAGGGCTGGAAGGGATTACAGACTTTGAGGGTGCTGAGGATGAAGAGGATGAGGAGATGGTGGACGTACTGCCACCATAGCCAAATGATAGATGTATATGATACCCAACGACCAGATCTTATTCAAACGAACGCTATTACATGCAAAGTCAAAAAGTAGCAGCTGGACGCAGCACCCCAGTGCGTCTTTACCAGAGTTTATCGCGCTTGCGTGAAAGCAATCACCGGATTCATGTAAGGTACTCGGTCGGATCACTTCATTACAGTTGTGGAATACCGTATTGGGACACCCTATCTAGCCGAATACGTGCTAGCGCCGCTAAGTCGCCTCACTTGCTCTTGCTTGACTTTAACGACTTCGTGCTTCTACTTTTTTAATGGTGTCTCCCCGAGCAATTACTTCAACATCGTTTTGCGAACAAGGTTTGAGTCATCTCCCTACAACATGTCTGAAGACAAAGATCTTCTCGCAAGAATAAGTCAACTCGCAGGCAAGAGTTGGAGAGGCTTTGAGAAGACGAAGCTGACCGTCATAGGTCAAATCAACATCCACAAAACACACGCGCGCTCAGATCTGCCACATCAGCCAGGTCCCGTACGCCCATCGACTGCTTTCACCTTCAACCGTGAGACTGGGCATGCTGAGACCGGGTCATGGAAACCGGCCCGGCTGGCGCCATATACTCGGATCGATCACCGTGGAAGAATTAACAACCCCCATAGACACCGGACCCTCGTACTTAATAATGCAGGACAGCGGAGACCTGGTGCCGGAGCAGCTCAACAACCAGCAACTGTTGTAGCTGCTAAGTCAATGGTCCCTGACGATGCTCCTCCAGTGACCGAATCTGGGCCACCCTCTACAAGCTGGGTTAGCAAGCGTGATCGGCACATGCAGCTCATCAGTTCCACGATATACGACAAGGACACTGAGAACCGCGACAAGGCTATGAGGGAATCGAAGCGACAGAGCGCCTTCCAAGCACAGCACATCGAAAAGGCGAAGATCCAGAGACACCTTCAGACCCTGAACCTCGGCCAACCATCCGATTCGTCGTCTGTAGCTCCTCTAGCTCACAAAGTGTATATCAACGGCCTAAGCTTCATCGTGAAAAACGGCGGCAGCAAGCTCCTACGGGTTCGAGGTACGATATCCAGTATAATCCTTTTCTTACTTATAACCTGACCCTCCGTAGGTATCTCCGAGTTAAGACATTCAACCCCCAAGGAGGCAAACGTTGGCGGTGTTACCTTCCGTCGTAGTAAGAACGGTAATCTATATCGGTCTGGTATTGTTACGGCGAAGAAGTGAGTTTGTCCCCGAGACCCTTTGAACCAGAAGCGGAGGAATTTGACTGTGAGAATCATGGAAATTGTGTTTGACCGGGATCTAGGGAGGCCGGTCGCATCAGAAAGATGCCCGGAGAATGCAGAAGCTTTACAGCCACGGGTAATCCTTTCTAGAGCTCCAATTAACCCATAAGGCCTTGATCCCTTACTTGATAGCATGATGCGCACTGCTGACAGTACTGACGTTACTCTGTGTCCTCTAGGTCATTGTATAAAAGGACCACTCTGTCCATACGTCCATAACCCCGCCACTGTCGCCATTTGCAAGGAATATCTACAGAAAGGTACCTGCCCAGCGGGCGATTCCTGTGATCTGTCGCATGATGCTACACCGGAACGGGCGCCCGCTTGTCTCCATTTTCTGCGCGGGAAATGTTCAAACCCTACATGCCGCTATTCACACGTTCGGGTGAACCCGTCAGCCCCAGTCTGTAAAGACTTCGCTACCCTTGGATATTGCGGAAAAGGGAAACTTTGTAATGAGCGGCATGTTCATGAGTGTCCCAACTATGCTAATACAGGCAACTGCCGTGATAAGAAGTGCCGGCTGCCGCATGTTGACAGAGCCGGTCAGATTCGAAAGCGCGCTGCTAATGCTGCAGGTACTAACAATCCAACTGTAACCTCGACGGAAAGCGAGCACGACCTGACAAGTGAGGAAGAGGATTTCGACGCCATAGACAGCGAAGACGTTGACTCGGATGGCCTCGAAGAATACATGATGGATGTTTCCGATGACCACGAGGCACAATCTCTGTCCCAACAACAAGACTATATTCAACTCTAGACGTAGCGCCATTTGGATTGTCAAAGGCTAGATCTTCCCTCAGGATTGCTGACTCTAGTCAGCTCAGCTCTCGAATTTTCCGATCCATGGGCCTCATGCTCGCTCTGTGGGATTATCCCAGCCGCTACCAAGGCGTTTCTCGCTGGGTAGTGGCCTAACTACGAGGCCTTTGTCGGTAATTGGTCGTCCTTCGCTCATTTGGCATGGCAGATCATCAAGCTGTCAAAGCACATCCATCTACAGGGTGTAGCTTTCTACCACCTTCTTGGTGGCTCTCCTTTGCGTCCTTGTTCGCTCCTTCATCGGATTATTGAAGAGGCAGAAGTAAATAGCATAGGTAGTAATCACATGGACTTTCAGTCAATTACCGGTCTCAATTGTGACGTCTCTCACTGGATCAACAACGGTAAGATACAACATGATCGGCTGCTCTAGAATACCAAAGATTGATGGCGTTCAAAGCGTCAGGACAGGTATGTGATGGAGCATTGGAGATGCAGTGTAGGAACTTTGTTGCTTTGGAGAGGAGAGCGGCCAAACGTGTTAACGGTGAGTGCGCTACACATATGTTTATACCACTTCTCTTGAGTGTAGAAATTCTTGATGCTCTCAGCGGCGCGCGTCTGACGAACAGCCATTGATACCCTTGATTACTTGCGACTTCATCGGGGCACATATTCTAGCTTAGGCCTTTGACATCAGGACGCAAGATAAAGGTTTTCTTTCACGCCCATAACAATGAAGGCGTTGTGGTAGAAGACCGTGATGCTTATGGCTGTGGGTTATAATGCTTGGAGTTGGGTGATTGTGGAAGGCGATAGCCATCTCACTGGGGCACAACTATCCACTTTGCTCCGCTTAAGACCCATGGGTTGAGAAACCTATGAGGGAAAGCAGGGCGATTCATTCCGAACGAGATAGACGAAAGATCGAGCAGCAGCTTAGGAAGGTTTCTCTACGTTCCACAAGGTAGGGAATTCGGATACCAAGGACCCATGCTTCACAAAGTGCCCCTGGACCTACACCGGCTACGATGTCTTCTGTAATGTCTTGTGATCACTGAACCATTCGTATTCCAATATTTCTGTGATTATCCATGGTCACTGTTGATCAGTCGCAGGTTTAATTCGTTTCTGGGTTAGCAGGGCAAGTTACTTTATGGCAGATGCTGTACAGTAAAAGCCAGGAAGAGACGGGCACCTTGTTGTAGCCTGTTGGCCACTTTGATGTTCTGGCTACGGTACTGTACGGGTCCGCATAAAATATTCAAGTATACTTCTACATTTACTCGAGATCTACTCCGTGCCATGCCGCTGATACCAACGATCGCCGACTCTATCGCTGGCTTGGTGTCCCTAAATTGACCACCGTCGTGGTCGGCTAGACCTGTCAACCTAGAGGCTGGAGTATGATCCGGTCCTGAGCCTCGACTCAACCTCATAGCAGGGGCGAACAAGCAGGAACATGGTCTCTGGGCTCGGATCTTGGGTGCGGAGATTCACCTACCGTTCGGACACAGATGACGGTCGGGTAGCGATGGTGTCTCGCCTTTTCACATTTCGCAAGAATAACATCGACATTGGCTGGTCTATGTGAACGTCCAAGAGCAAGTGAGCAATCATGGCCATGGCAGAAGCCAATGCTGAGGATGCCCTGTTTGCCGATGTGTAATGGAGAAAAGCGGCGGTTTGGGGAAGATGGATCCTCGACCAATCGATGCAGGAAGCTTGCTCGATTGATCGGTTCTGTCTTCAGCCGCCATCCCCATTCGAACACTCATACCATGTTTCCCTCAACTGAACACCACACACTGATGCCGTGCTGCTGGTTGATGCAAACACGGCATCGAATCGCCAGGCAGCGGGGGCGTGGAAGAAGGTTGAATGGCAGGTATTAGTACTTAGGCCGTTGGTTTGCCGCATGCTCCTCGTCGCGCTACAGCATTCTGCAGGTGTGCCCAACCCTAAATCAGTTGGAGTCAAGAGGCCAATCCTGCCACGGGAAGGCTGCCAATAGCCAGCCTCGCACCTACTCCCTCCTGCCCTCTCACGCCCCTCTATCTCCGACGTCTCCAGAACGCTGTTTCGCTGATACACTCGAGCCAGGGAACGCACCAACGGCGGACTCGTACCGGCCGCCCGACATCCCACGCGAGTCACATCATCTGCTTACCTGAACCTGGCACCCCGACAAGAGTGCCCTAGCTAGGCATTCAGCACTCCTTCGTATCATTGCTGAGCCTGGGATCGATCCCAGACCGTAGTGGGAAGTGCAGGCGACTGGGGTGCAGGGTGCAGACGTCCACTTGCACGCCGGGACGGATCGCCTTGCACTGTCCCATCGCAGCCCAGGGAAAAAGGTTTCTTCGCGCCGTGGCCCAAAGCGTGCATCGCAAAGCCAATAACGTGATAACATCGGAGGAGAAGCTGCCTAGCATTCGGCGGCATTGGGATCCCAACTATTTCTGGGGCTCGACAGTGTCCCCCGTTCCCGTCATAAGACCCGGCCTCGCTCCGTCGCCATCACTGTACGTTGTCGTGGATCATTGAAGGTCGTGATCCGAACAAGTGCCGACGTTGGATATTCTCGAATCTCGCATCGGAATCATCAATAATACCATTTGCAAGCTTGGAGGCACTATTCTTGTCACTTGGCCTGGGAGCATCTGGGCCTAGTGAGCTCATAAGAATAGAGTGTACCTTAAGGGCGTCGCGGTCGCGCAGATCAAGGACAAGCAGGTTAGCAGCCTCTCTCCCGGCAAGCTAGGGCGAAACGGCGTGTGGGAAAGATCCCCGCTGTAGCCCATCGCCCATCGCCCATCGCCCCCATCGCCCATCACGCACCCACTCACCGCCTGTTCTGGAAATTCGAGACGTCAACAAATCATCGACTGCTCCATGGCTCGCCTGGCCTACTACAATAACCCCAACCCAGCCCCGTCACATGTCACCTTAGCCTCTTCCTCCCACCAAGCTCATTTCGATCAAGACTCCGACACCGACACCGTCCTCGACGACAATATCCTCGACGGCCACGATCCCTCCCTCATGCCTCCCGCTGCCACGCACCACCACCGCCCCCCCTCGTTTCCCCACCCCGGCCCCATGTACTCTCCAAGGACCGGCCGCATCGTCGCTTTTCCTTCCTATCAGGCCGCTCCTGATCCAGCGCATTTCTTCCTCGACCACGACCCTCAGACCTACTCTCATCCCGATGTCTCTCATGCCCAGTCATTTGGACACCCCGCTTGGCAATCGCACAACACCCCCGAATCTTTGACGCCCACTCCTGTCTACGACAGCATCTATCCTGCTTATGATACCAAAAACCATGCGATAGCCTTTGCTCACGAGCCCGTTCGACATTTGGAGTCGCAAATGTATGGAGGACTGCCCGTTGAGCCTGGTGCTCTGTCCCAATCCAACAGCGCTCTGTCCGCTTCGCCCCAGTCGGCGCAAGATTGGATGTCCAACTCGTCAAACGACCATCTCGACCTTCAGTCCGTGCCCAAGCATCCTACTCTGACAAGTCCCATGTTCAACGTCAACCCTCCATTGTTACGGCGAGATGGGATACGAAAAAAGAACGCCCGCTTCGAAATCCCTGCCGAGCGAACGCTGCGCACCATAGATCAGCTCATCACGCAGACGACCGATGAGCAGGAAATAAAGGAGTTGAAGCAACAGAAGCGCCTTTTGCGAAATCGGCAAGCAGCGTGAGCTCCCACCTCATTCTTCCAATTCACCGTAACTAACCCTTTTGCTAGCCTAGACTCGAGACAACGCAAGAAGCAGCACACCGAGAGGCTAGAAGAAGAGAAGAAGCACACTAGCACGGTCCTGAGCGAGCTGGAGGAAGCTTTGACCGAGATGAGACTACGCGAACAGGAGTGGGAGCAGCAAAGAAACAGCTGGCAGACCACTCAGCAGCAATATAAGCAATATATTGATGAATTGATGATGGAGAAGGAGGAGATGATCCGCTGCCATACGCTCGAGACGGCCGAGCTCCGCAAGAAGAACGCACTTCTGACCGAACAAGCTCAGAAGCTTGAAAGCACATCGATGTCAGCAGTCCCGAGTTCCACCGGATTCTCCGCCGACTTTTCTGACTTTGACCACCTTACCATGGAGAGCAGCCCCTGGGACAACTTCTCGATGGTCAACGATTACGGCGTGGACACGGAACCCAAGCAGGAAACCTCTCTCGTGGTTCTGCCTAAGAAAGAAAAGAGCTCGACCAAGGACGATGACAAGACGGCCACTTCTGGCCTCCTTCTCATGTTGCTGCTTTGCGGTGCTTGGGTCGCCTCTAGCAATACGGTAACCTCAATAGCCTCAATCCCGCGGATGCCCGAAGACGTCCGAGTTGCTTCCGCGGCCGTTCTGGACAACATCTACAGAGATGCCGGACTTCAACCGGCTCATATCACACAACCACAGAGCCAGAACGTCGACACTGTCAAGAAACCGTCATCTCGGAGCCCACCAAAGACAACACTTAGCGCCTCCGAGTTTGCTGGTCTTTCCAAGACTCCGCTTGCGACACTGCACCACCAGCTTACTGCTCCAAGTAAGCAGCAACAGCGAGATCAAGTCTTCGCTCTGTCTGCAAACCAGTACAACCATCTCACCTCCGACGAGCTTTTCGACGAACCCACATCCTCCACTGCGCCCTCGCATAGGCGAAACCTTGGAGCAGCGCTCGCAGCCATGCGCAAAGACAAGCAAGGCTCTGCCGCCGAAGTTTACACCCGCTCCTTGATGTGGGATGAGGTGCCTGCAAACGTGGTACGGGACTTCGCTCGCATGGTCGCAGAGTGCAACTCCGGCACCGCGAGACTGGACAATGGGGAGCTTCTCAGCTAGTCACGACGATCACGACAGCCACGCAGCCCAGATATTGACTTTATGAAGTCTACGATTTTCCTTTCGCAATCATTACGACCAGAGACTACAGACGCGTTCAGCACGCAGATACATACTTCACAGACATCCCGCAAGGGAGAGTATAGCAATGACGATTCCACAATTTTGACGTTTAGCGATACCGTATAGGTTCAATCGGAGGTTCAGAGGATCAGGTTGTAAAGCCCACAATTTTTGCGACTTAGCGGGGCGGCTTGTAATGACTGGAGGATTCATTTCTACCACTTTCCAACTTCTTGGCCTACCGATTCCGGAGGACCCGTTTCTACGAATTTCTATACTTCATTTGCCTACCTATCCAGGAGGCCGCTATGTGGCACGGTAGTTGATGGCGTGGCGGAGATGAGTTTTACGAGCAAATGAACGATTCAACTCTGACGAAGTTTGACGCAGCGGAGCGCTTTGCTCTTTTCGGCTCTACTGGCTCTGAAGGCCAGGGCCAACGTTTACAGCGATTCTACGGAAAGGTCTAATTCAGTCGATCGGATCGGCAATCTTGGATCTGGATGAACGGTTTGGCGGTTTGGCGGTATGGCTCTTCTAGGGAAATGTTGGCAGGGGCCGTGTGGCAGGCTTGCAAGAAGGGCCGACCGATCGACAGTCACCAGAATAGCAACAATTCTTTTCGAAATAAACTTCCCAAGATTGCGTACCTACGAGTAGATATCAACGAGTGTCAAGATGATCGTTACAAAATGACAGCACCGAGAACGTGCTTGACCGCCAGAGACGGCATGTGCTGTCCAAAAAGCTAGCTAAAGCAACCACCCCAGGATATCAACAACATCGTACCTGCATGATGCCTTCATCGTCAAACACTATCCCTTAGGCGTGTACTTGTCTTTCCAGATCCTGCAATCACCATCACTCTGTTAGCTTCCTACTTTACTATCATGATCGGGATCTCGCCTCGCTCGCGCCGTCAAGGACCTTCGCACACCGCTCCAAGGACGGATAGCGCCCATCCAATCGTCCCACTCTCAACCAGACGGGATGAAACGCGCCGTTGCCGGCAAGGCTGGACTTCTCAAGGCCATAACGTGATAAAGGAATATTCAGAAATAAGCTTAGAAAGCCTTCGAAGCCATCTTGGGCATTCGAGTGAACGGGAACAGAACCCGGGCAAACGTACCATGAATTGCCCAACGTTTTGTGGCCGTGCTCTTCGGCTAAGCGGTAGTATTTCGCTGCGGTGTACTATTGGCGAAGAGCGATAGTCAGCCTCAGTTTCGGAGTGGAGTAGGTGTTGCTGCCCAACGTGAAAGGTGATGAGCGGGTTTGGAGATGGGATAGGTGGAGTTTCTTTTCAGCGGGTCGTTGATCGCCGTGGTGGCGGAATCTACACATTGACGGGGTGCTCTAGGCGTGATCGGCCAGAGTGACCTATCATCAAGTGTACGAATCGTTGAGTCCGAATACGGAGCAACTCCGTGCGCAGGTATCTCTCATAGGGCATGTACATTGCGATTGTGATTGAACGGGACATACCCTATCCTTCTTACCCCCGAAACCTTCTTCGTAACACCTCGCGACCTCATTCATCGCATCCGTGTCGCCCAGATTCGCCGCCGTCTCGTAGTAGCTCCTCGCTGCCACTGGATCTTTGTCCACGCCCCACCCATGCCGGAAGGAATTCGCGAGCTCGTACATTGCGAGCACGAGCTCGCCCTTTGCAGCGCCGCCTTTCTTCATACCGGAGTGGAGGGCCTGGGACTCGATGGCCGCGGAGTTGGAGGCGGCTTGGGAGAGGTAGGTGATTGCCAGACTGGGATTGGGCGGTGTGCCCCAGCCGTGCCTTTGGTTGGGTATTGGTATAAGCAATGTTGTTTAGGATGATCGGAGTTGGGCGACAAACCTGAGTGCCAGTCCGTACAGAATCTGCGCCATGGCGTTGTTTTCGGCCAAGCGCCCAAACATCGCTGTTGACCGCTCGAGATCTGATGCGCAAACGCGGTCAGTCATGTTTCCCTAGAGACGTGTTTCGCATTGACTGCCATTCCCCGGTTGTTTGCGTACCCCCAACTTCGTGAAGCCTGATAGCTTCCTGAATCGTTTCCTAACCACTTCATCAGCTCAGATCCCGCGAATCTCTGAGCCAACTCTTACATCGCCCTTCGCATCGCTGATGTTGCGGGTGATCTGTGGTCTGCTCAAGCCATCGCCACGACTTCCCAAGCCAGATTTTCCCGTGGTGACAGCTGCCGGGTGATGCGTAATCGGATTCTCCTTTGCCAGGATAGTCGCCCTCTCCTCCCATTTCGCTTCCTTTTCTTCGCTCCCGATCGCGCCATCTTCGATAGACGGTAGGTCTTCTGGAATAATCGAGCTGAAACTAGAAGCCCGTGACGCGGACCGAAGATGCAATCTGTGGGACAGCCGCTTTTCGCCTTTACTGGAGGCTTTAGAGGTGGTAGACGCATTGGACGAGCTGCGAAAGCGGGATACGAGCTTCGAGCCGTGATGGTCATGGCTAGGAGGAGGCGGCTTGTCTTCTTCGGGGAAGGATGGAGCTTGGATTAGCTCCTGGGTGTTGGTGTCGCTGCGCATGAAAGTGAATTCGGTGGGCGACGGCTCCGGCGCCGCAGCCTGCTTGTCCTTGCCATCTTCTTTAATCTTGTCTCTCTTCTTCAGTAGATCCTTCAGCGGCATCGCTTAGTAGGGGAAGTCGTAGGAAGAGACGCGTATGCAAGATGATTCTATAGGACTGGTCTGGACATGAACAATCGGAAATAGAATACCCGGCACTTGACGATCCTAAGGCTCAAGTCATCGCACTTTGAGATTACAGCTGTACTGCCTGGAACACCGTTGGAGGGAGGATTCTGACATCGACACCGGCTCAGCTGTGGGCGATGCATTGGCTGCCTTCTGGGCGGTTAGACTATTTGTTCACCAAGCTGCTCAGCCCCCCCGTCGCCGTATGCAGACAGCCCTCATACAACCCTAGCTCCATTTCTCTTTGGGGCAAGATGGCAGCACGACGGGTTTGCAGTATTTCATTACAGGGAGTGTTGATGATCCGCTGATACACTCGGATCTCACCATAGCTGCCAAAGTACTTGGTATTGCTCTAGTGGACCAAATCTCTAGCGGCATCGAATATGTTGAACTGTTATGCAACTCGGTGAGCTCATAGAAGCGATGGAATAGGGCTTCTGGGCCTTTGTGAGCGGTTCATAGACACGTAGCTGCCAGGGGGACTATACGTTATGTGAATTGACAGAGCCCAGTCAGAAAACTGTCTTCTTGTTCAGCACCCACTCCGTAGTTTGTGAAGATCTTCTTCGGGATGTAGTATTCGATTTCTGGGGGCCTCTTGATATCTTTGACTAGTTCGGCATTGAGCATCTACGAACACGTTTAGTACGTGGTCTTCCAGATGGCATCAGACCTTCGTCAGACTTACGCTATCGTATGAGTGATCCAAGAAGTCCTCAAGATTGTATGCTTGCTTCGTAAACTGTTCGGATATGATCTTGGCAATAGTTGCCACATTGGGATGGTAGTGATCTTGCAGCGTATGGATCTCCCATAAACTACTCTCGATGGCGTCTGTCTCGGTAGGGTCTTGCTCTTCCATGCAGAATGGATCCTCGCCGTCTTGTCCCTCTGCTGTTCGATGAATCATGAAAGTACAGGCGGGATGGCTTTTGAGGAGATTGTAGATAATAGGGATAACAACGACAATGGCTGTAGGGGGTGCATTCAGTGACAGACGAGACAGCCTTTTGAGAAAGCTGGCCACGAGAGCTGCCGGAAGGTGCGTGGATGACAAGAAGGTGTCAAGAAGTCGCAAAAACCGTGATCGATGCCTTGAATGGAGCATATCGTCATCAAGTAATGAATAGAGTTTATGATAAAATTGCGGGTAGTCGAGATTCTTCTCATGTATGAGGTAGAATAGTCCAGAGAGCGCCATCAATGAAGTCGCACCACCTTGGTTGAATGAATCGGTCAGAAAGTCCATCAACAATTCCACTTTGAAAAACCAAGGCGCAATACGGTGAGACATCAAACCAAGGATGGTCTTGCGTTGCTGTTTGCTCAAATCATGTCGAAGTACGGCCAGCCAAGCCTCTTGTGCTTGTCTTTTGTGTGCCGACAGCGAGTCAAGGTTACGTTTTGGCTTTGATGGAGGTCGGAGAAAAAAGTTGCTAGGCTGCTCCTTGGTCTCCGGCATACTTTCTATAGCGGCTAGCATCGAGATAATGTTGTTGATAATCAATTCAGATGTCTCCTGTATCGCAATTCTCCTAATCACAATAAGGCATATACCTTTAGCAACTGTCATGGTTGGGAACTTACCTTAGGCAAGCGAAAGTATGAAATCGGACATCATTGAATTCCTTGACATACTTATACGTAAACTCATCTCGCGCATCTGCCGCCGTTTCGGAACGCACGAGCTCTTCGAATACGCTGGAAAAGGTGCTGTTCCGCCAGATCGATTCCTCAAATAAGTCTAAATGCTCGGCGTCGGCTTTCACCAGCCTCATGAGTAGAGTAAGCGTTGTGCTCTGTCTGCTAACATCGTTTCCGGACAAGACCTTCAGTAGTATATTTTTGAAGTCGGTGTATCGCTCGTTCAACCATTGCATAATCGCAGCCTCATTCTCTGGCGTCTGGCGGGTCTTAGACAGATTTCCGAGTGCAATCAATTTTGAAAATACTCGACAGAGCGCAAAAAAGGCCAGAGTTCTAGATGTGTTGTCTTGCTGCGATTCCGGGGTCTTAGCATAATCTAGCAAGGTGACGATTTTGTTGTAGTTTTTCCGCGATTCAAGGATCTGTTGCTCTAACAGCAGGATGGCCGCTTCAGTATCATTGACTTCCTCGCCATCTCCCCTTCTCCGCTTCTTTCCTGCTATGGTCGTAGGTACAGTTGCTGGCATTGTTGTAATTGAGATTTCGTAGTGATCATTGTGGGCAGATGCTTGAAAGCCAGGACTTTTGATAATGCGCCCAAAGAGGTATAGCCGCTGGCCAATGCCAAGGCCGGAACTAGTCAGCCCTCGCCTCTGACAGGAGCGACATCGTACCTCATCTCACTCCTCAGAGCTCCGAATCAACGATACCAAGATTGAATATCCACGATGGCGTCTCGTCTGGCAAGAAGCGCAGTCGGTAAGGATGCGTCTATGCTTAGCATTGCGCATCGTGAGAATTCGGCTAATCCCCGCAGGCGCTGCAAAACTCCGACCCAGTGTCCCAATACGTACCCTTCCAGCTATATCCTCCTCCGTTACATCCAATCGCTATGCCTCCAACGTGCCAGCTGAAGAGCCCAAGAAGAGAGCTCAATCAATCATTGATTCTCTACCCGGGAGTTCGCTCGTCTCTAAAACCGCCATTCTATCCTCGGGCGCCGCGCTGTCCATCTTTGCCATCAGCAATGAGATCTACGTCGTCAACGAGGAGTCGATCGTCGCTCTATCCTTGCTGAGCATATTCTGGGCCGTTGGAAAATATGGTGGACCAATGTACAAGGAATGGGCTGAGGGTCAGATCGATAAGATGAAGGGCATCCTGAATTCGGCAAGGCAGGATCATACGAAAGCCGTCAAGGACAGAATTGACAACGTCAAACAATTGGGCAGTGTGATTGATGTGACGAAGAATCTGTTCGAGGTTTCGAAGGTAGGGCATCTGCCCATCAGCAATTAGTCCTGATGGCCACTGAGACGAAAGCTTCTAGGAAACCGCGAAGCTTGAATCGCAGGCCTTCGAACTTGAACAGAGAACCGCTTTGGCTGCCGAAGCGAAGCAAGTCCTCGACTCATGGGTTCGATACGAGGGCCAGGTCAAACAGAGGCAGCAGAGGGAATTGGCTGAGAGCATTATTGGCAAAGTTACAAAAGAGCTGGAGAACCCGAAGAACCTGCAGCAGATCCTTCAGCAGAGCGTTGCCGACGTAGAGAGTGAGCATCTTACTGGACCATACAGCTTGCCCGGTCACTGACATGCTTTACAGGGATTGTGTCATCGAAAGCGCAATAGCTGTATATCATAGTCCTGTTGTACATTTTTGAAGGGTTTCCACACGGCAAAGGCTTTCCAAACGGTCGCCAACATGCTGTGAATGCGCCCAAAGACTCCTTTCCAATTCTTGACCTATCATCACTCAAACATACATCTTTCACTGTGTCCTTGATTCTCGCCTTGGTTCGAATGGCGGAGCCATGAAAGGGGTAGGCTCCGAACGCTATCCGCGAAAGTCTTCTCATCACTCGAAACCGCCCCATCCACCAAACTCCGCCCCAAACTTAACAGCTGCTTTGAGATAGAATTCCTCACTATCTCCCCACGTTTTCGCAATCTCTTTAATGGCCCTGAGGGCCTTGACGTAATGCGGGTCTTTTGAATGTCTACCTTCGACAGCTTGCTTGTCAATCCAGACCCAGTCTCTATTCTGAAGGTCATATTCCTTGATTTGGTCAAGGGGAATTACCGGTCTCAGCTGTCCGATGTAGTACGAGAGGGTCAATAACCACCATTGTCGTACAAGAGATATATGGAATTTGGCGGGTATCAGTGGTAAGATAATCCGGACTGCATGACTTGTGGTCAACAAGTGGACAAGAAAAAAGTCATACTGGCTGCCGGGCTTGTGGGTTGCCACAAGCAGAGCAACAGCAGCGTACTGGCTGTCTTCGAATTGCTTGCGAGGATTCGAGATATGCCATGCATTCCAGTGTTCTAAGATAGCGTCCTCGTGCTTCTCGAAAAGATGATGAAGATCAACAGTACCAGGGCGGCCGTAGATGCCATCAAAGCGTCGGTCCTCCCGAACGCGTTGGAAAATGTCTAGGGGAGACGAGGTGCTGTTTGTTGAGGTCTTTGTGTAAGAAGCGTCGTCCAGGTATTTATGTAGGAAGCTGTAGCATGTTGTGGTCAAACCGAGGGCTTCCATTGCTAAGTCACGACTCGACAGTTCAAAAGCATAGCCAAGGTGTATGAGTGGATGTCCCAGGCCACCTATGAGGCAGTTGACTAACGGCTCCTTGCCCTTGAAAAGGTATTCGTCAAGTACCTTTCGCCAGTCGTAGCCATTGAGCACAAGCTCATCCTCGAAAAAGTCGACGAATGCTCGCTGGTACTCTGGTTGACTTAGATATTCCCGCCAGTCATGCCGGGATATTTCGCCTGGCGAGTCCTTCCATGGCTCGAGTCCGTCGGCCTCTTGCTCATATGTGTCGTTCAGATGTTCCGAGCCGGCCTCGAGAAGGTATGCTGACCCCAGGATATGGGGTAAGTGATTGTGGAATTGTAGATTGTGGTATAGTATGGAGTGATTGGCATGGTTCAACTTGATCAAGTGTTTTAATGTTCTTGAGCGCTTGTCATGCTGTGTTTCCACGTCATGCACTTCCACAGATGCCAAATCGATAGCTGGGCCTGCCTGGCGGGAGAGAAAACTCAGGGGATTAGAGAATGATGTGAAGGACGAGAACATGTCGAGCTCGAGATGCCTGGGGTGCTAACGGCCCAGTGCCTATTACGTAGTTCAAATACAAGGACCGGAATGGGGAGGTAGTCAAATACGATGTGATAGAATTTACAGAGCATTAGGTAGAGCTTCCCCACATTGTCCCGGACTTATCTTCGGAGATAATTCACTACGGGAGATCGACACCCTGGACCTTATTATTCAAGGATTAAAAGAGTACTTCTTCTCTAGTGATAGCACTCCTACTTTATGTACTTAGCTAGGAGAAGTGTCAAGATCGACCGTCTTGTGACCTCGGCCTGAAGCTGCTCTATAATTTCATGCCACTCATGCGCGTTCCATGACATCGGCCGAGCTCTACGCAGAGCTGCTGCTCAATATTCAGCAGGTGACAGTCTTCGCATCTCTACCAACCGTCGCCAACGGTAGCACCAAGTTTGACCTCTCCACCGATAGAAGATATCTTTCTGTGCTGCACAACGGAGTTCGAGCGACACTCGAGTTACCCTGCCAAGTGACCGAAACCGACTGTTCATTACCAACAACCGGGCTGAAAGAGCTCTCCTTCCGCTTGCCAGTCGCTGGTGAAATCCAAGCGAGAACAGGCTTCAATGAATTAGAAGAGGAGAACGCAATTTGGCCGGCATCAGTTTTGAGCCATGAAGCCGAGTTGGCATGTCAGTCATGTAAGAAAAGCATAGTCAAAGACACGGTGTCCACATGGAAGGATCTTCCAAGCAAGAATTGGGCTGAGATGATGGATTTTTGGCACTGCCATAAGCCAGATGTCAAGGGAGCCGTTAAGGTCTCGTCCGATAATTCCGCCAAAGGTTACGCGGCATCCAATATACATGAACCTAAGCCCGGAGCGGCGTTCGTGGATATATTGCATTTCAGACTGGCGAGCAGCGATTGCACGGGAATTGAGGTAGGTTTGCATGTTACTTATACTCATTAATAAGAACAGAGTCATATTTCTGTGAGTCCAGGGCAAAAAGAAGGAGGCATGTCTCCACACCTTGTCGGATCAATGGCATATCCGCCGATACAATTGCCCCAGAATAAAACCCTAATGGGCGTCATCTATCGAAGCTAGATAACCCTCTGCACCAGCTAGGGCGATGAGTTACTAGCTTTACTCAGATAACGCACTGATCACCAACATGGCGTTCAGTCTGTGGGGCGCTTCAGGCATGGCGTTCGACGTTTATATAAGGGTACATATTGATGTGTATTCTGTTTTAGGGAAATGACATTCCCCATTCCCGTGTCGAATGTGTTTTATGCCATGCAGTATTAGGCTTCTACGAACGGAGCTTTCAGCATGTACGACTTTACAAGTCGAGTGTGTGTCTTCGAACTGGCGAGGGAGCAGAATGGGACGAACCAAACGTCCAAGGGCTTATCTGCGCCAAAATCATCGAATTGATCAATAGTCAAGCTGTCTACAAGTTCGTGGCTCACAGTAGCAATGTTGAAGACTCGGCAGACGCCCTAATGGTGAGGTTCATAATGTTGTTGTTGAAGAGAGGCTGATCAACAACATCATAGCTTTGGGTGTTATCGCCAAATCTCAACTACTCGAACAGTACACTACAAAAGAGACCTCAACGAGCAATGAAGATCTTGTATCATCCAATCGATGACCCATACTCGACTCTAGAACAGCAAAGCATGAAAGTTGAAGAATTACAATTGCCGATTCCTATTCTACAGGAGTTGAGGTTGAATCTACAAGCAAGCAGTAAATTGCTGCCGAAATCGGCTAGGAAAATTCAAGATTGGGACGTGGGACTTTTGAAACGCTAATAGTTTGATGCAAGCAAGGTCCTCATTATTGTTCTATAAACGGCTATTGTCAAGAGCCTGCAAGTCAACTCTTGGGTTCCCTCTCTTGCCTGCTTCGACGTCTACACGGCCCCCAAAGCATTGACAGCCCGTTGCCAGTAAGCTTGCCTATCGGTGCTCGGTGTGGCATGCAAACAGCCAGTAACGTAGGCCTGCCAGCCTGCTAAGCTGCCACCAGCCAGGCCAGACCTAATTGTCGGACCACACTGTGTACTCTCAAACCAACTAGCGCTTCCAAATGAGTAGGCGTCGTTAGCCGTTAACTGTTTGAGAATGCCATTGGGGTCACTGAGGCCTTGAGGTCCGGTCATAACCGGTGACAGCTTCTCACCAAGCCCGGGGATCGACATGGCGAATTTCATGTTGAAAGCGGCCGATTGCATGTTCCGTGTTCCCTTCCCGGCTTCGCCATTCGTTGGCCGATCGTACTTGAAATCACCCGACTCGAAGGCGATCGTGCTGAGTATAGCAGCCATTTCGTTGGGAGAGGTGATGCCGTACGCGCGGAAGGAGTTGAGAATCATCGGGGCTGCCTGCTCGGCCGTGCGGCATTGTCCGGCTGCGGGTGCACCGTCGCAGCTACCGGAGGTTGGAGCTACAGCCAGCACCTGCGCTGCGCTGATAGACACGTCGCGAATACGGACTGGGTGTGATAGACCGAGAGGCAAAACAACTAGCGCCAGCGCCAGCTTTGAGCGAAAGTCTTGGAAGAAGCGCATCTTTGGGGTTCTCGGTGGGATACTGTGCCGTTGCACGCCGTTGGTATTGAACGTTAGTCGTGAAGGAAGCACGTGAGTGCGAAAGTGGGATGCGAAGAGCGTTGTGATGCTAAGCAGGAAGGAGAAGGTAGCCTCTTGTGAGGCTTTATGTACAAAGACGGCGGATGAATGGCATTGTATAGAGATACAAAGGGACTGTCACCTACTGGTATTGACGTGAACAAAGAGAGCGTAGTGGCCACTGCGTTTGGATGGCTGCGGCATCGTGACAAGGGCTTTGTACGACGACTGGCACTGAATTTCAGTCTGCCTAGATAGCTTTGAAGGGTCTCGTAAGATGATGAATGATCATCCAATCCTCGTAATAGCGAATAGTGATGGTGAAGTTGGCTCGTGATGCCATCGACCAATCAGAGGGTGAGACGCATAGAGTCAGCCTACGCGCTCACACACTCCACATCGTCGAAGGACCGTGTTTCAGAACGTCGATGGAACCTCCACCCAGAGAAAACTTTCTGACCTGATCAAGAATTGTCAGGCCGCCAACGGGCTTATATATAGTATAATGGATTAAATAGGGTATATCACCATATGTACAACCGTCTTGGAAGTTGCCGACAGACACCCAAATTCAGTGAGATGAGGCTTCGATCATTCGCCGATGGGATACTGACTCAGAGCCAAAGGTGATCATGGGAGATCCAACGAGGCTCGGAATCTATGCGTACACGTCCTCACCTTCTCACGATGGTCGCTTTTCCATACTTGTCTTCGACCGGATAAGAGTCCTTATAGCAGATGTATAGCCCGTCAAGTTTCCGCTTCGTGTCGATACCTCCCTCCATACACTATGCAGCCTCGGTCCCTTCACGCATCGCCGTCTTCGGCTTTCCGTGCTTAATGCGCATCTTCTCGAAGAAAACATACGAGCAGTAGAACACCTTGGACGTGTTCCCAGCCGTCGGGCCCTTCTTGGACAAGAAGTCCTTGAGCTGCTTGCTCTGTATAGCCTTGCCATCCGGGTGCATCTTCGCTAGTTCGCGCAAGAAGGCCGCTTGCGTAACGTCCGGCTCACGCAGGAAAGCATTGATCTTCTTGCGCATTTCATCGCACGTCTCCCAGATATCGACATCCCCATCCTTTTCTCCCGGGAGCTCGACACCAGAAACATCGAACTTTTTAACTTCTTCGTCTTTCTTCACTTTCTTCTTCTGAGGCTTGATGCCTGCCTTCCTGCGGTCTTCGAAGAAGCGAAAAGCTGCTTCATACACCTGATTTCCATTTCCGCTCATGGGACCCTTGAGCTTCATGAAGCGGCCGTAGGAGTTGCTGTTCACGCCAATTGTGCGCTGGAACTCGGTTACTTCCATTTCGCCGCTGTTGATGAAGGCGTTGATCTTGCGACGGATGGTGTCGCAGCTATCTGTAATTGCCTCATCGTCGCTGTCGAGGTTGATGGCGGAGTAAGAGCGCTTGTGGCCGATTGAATTTTGTGTGACTTTGCCCTAGGAACTGTCAGCCCAACGAACAGAGAGCTCAAGGTGTAGTGGATACACCCAAGGCTTCGGCCAGCATCAATGCTGGGAGCGAGGGACCGTTGAGTGATAATGGAGCTAGCGGCGAGCGTGACGACTCCATTATGTGGAGACGAAAGCTAGAGCGACTGTTCAAGGCAGTTAAGTGTAGCTATGAGATCCTAGTAGAGCCAAAATTCAACCTCGATGCACAAGAATGCGACAGGGATCTTGATGTAAATGTCGCGCTATCATGAGGATAAATGATGTTGGCTCTAGGGTTGGAACGGTCAGGTCGACACATCAGCGGAATTGAGACTTGGAGGGACAGCATTTCTACTTAACAATGCTTGCAACTCATGCGAATCTAATGTCAGGAGCGAAACGATCAGATATAAATCACTACTTTCGCCATCGCCTTGCTTGTCCCATGACATGGAGTCGATGAAAGGATACTCGCAATCCCGTTATAATCGATCCGATTATACCCTGGTATCTTACCAGAATCGTTGATTGATGTTATCAATGCCTTTGCCGCTTTCACCGAAGTTTGGGCTTAGGTAGGTGGCAATAGGCAATAGGCATAGAAACTCTGTATTGTTGAAACTAGGAAGCTCACATGTGAACGCACACGAGTGCTGAACAGTGTTGACCATGTACCACGTCACACCTGAGGGTGATGTCTTGTCAATCTTATAGTATTGAAGACTATAAGGTTGAGGAAATAGTATCTTTTTCTCACTATCCTACGAACAGGCAGAGCATGTCGCTGCAAAGCTCTTCAGATAGCCACTCCACATATTGGAGTGGTCAGCAGCCACCGCCGTCGCAGCCAGCACTCACCATGGCACGCCCTCCAGCAACCCCGATCACTGCTCAGCCAGCACATGTCCACCTTCCGTTCCCGCCAGAGATCCGAGATCGTATCTACAAATTCGTCTTAATCATGGAGTACAATCCAAAGTACGCCCTCGACGACGATGACTGCATGCCGGGTCCTCGCCGGGTCAGTTTCGCTGAGGAACCGTCAAAAGGTCGATCGAAAAAGTCTCCACACGACGACAAGTATTTCTGGAGCCGTGTCAAAGGTCCAGACAAGCGACCTCTGTCGTTGTTGCTCGTATCTAAGCAGACGTACCGCGAGGCTTATCATATCTTCTACCGCCATAACAATCTGCAATTTCTCAACGTGTGCTACTTGTGGAAATTCCTCAAAAACATCGGTTACGCTCGTCGTCAATATGTCACCCATATCACGTTCGTTTGGATGGGTCTGGAAGCTAGCGCAGCTTTCGGCTTGCTCCAGCGTTGCCCGAGGCTCAAGTTCCTCGACATAATCTTGCCTTGTAGGCTCGGGTTAACCAGATGTCGACCATGTCACAGTCACAGCTACAACATGCTCTGTGAGGTTCGCGGGCTCGAGGCAGTCAATTTCAAGTACGATGAGGACCATAAGAAGCACACAACACGGTATTCGCCCGGATACTCTTCGGCAGTCCATGCTGTTCGCGAGGAAAGGGAATGGAATAAGGAGATTAGGATAATCGAGAAATTGCAGCACGACATGATGAGGCCAAGGCTAAAACGCTTCTTGATAAAAGCCGATGAGAAAATCAACCTTTTCAAACCGAAAAAGGAGCGCCATCGGAGATCGGAGGTGCATTCTTTGAGGACCGGTGAAAAGATCTGTCCCATAGGCGGATATCCGGTGAAATCCGCGTATTCTCGAGAGGAGATGGAGATCTGCCGAAGGGAGTGGAGGGAGAAGCGCCAAGGCAGCGCCCGATAAGGGGTGGCATAAAGTACATCCCTGCATGATAGGAGCCTGCCTTCCATGCAATTTACAGCTTGAGAGTGTGAAAGCAATGATCAGGGCTTGATTGGAGTGAGTGTCTGCCTGTCCAGAACGGATAATCAACAAGCACGTGAATAGCGTGTTCAAGCTCAGTATCAGTTATGAAGGCCGTTGCTGCATTCATAGCTCCAATTACTAGGAAACCACACCCCGCCCCTTCTGTTCTGCCTGATGCAGATTTATATATTTCCCTCATTGATCCAAGGCATCGGCAGGGGGATTGATGCACTCACAATATGAATCAGAGTACATGGTCTACCTCCTCAACTCTAGCCAGACGAGGATAAGATGTTCGAGAGAGCGCCAAGATCACAAAATCACAAAATCACGAACTCTGTCGAAGCTTTGTAGCATCAATCTCCCTGTGCACGCATTCCTCCTATGTACCTTCGGTCGTCTCTGTCATCTGTATAGAGATTGATTGAATCATGGGTTTCTTCGGGAACTTAGAATCTAAGCCCTGGATTGTCCAAACCGTTGTTGAACGCTCAAAGAGGTAGACGAGGCTCGCGGGCAGATCTGACCTCACATGAACGTCGCCATCGTCGACCAAGCTTACGTCCACCATCGTGCTATCTATCGCTTCCTTCTAGAATCGATGGCGTCGTGACTCACAGTGGCATTGGTCCAATATGTGTAGAGCCTCCCTCCATCGCAGTCTCTTTGCCAACTCTCCGAACGGATCGAAAAGTGGGGCTGTGATCTGGATATTCTGAGGGCAGATGTGGTTCTAGGTAAAAGAGATGCTGCACAGCCAGGGTCCTTCGAGGTGTCCTTGGTTGCCAGCTTAGGTCGGATTTCTCTAACGGCCACTTGCCAGTGACGGTAGCTCGTCACCAGAATACTCAACTTATGGGGAGTTATCATTGATAACGTGGCTGCTCAGTCTGCGATGAATAATTTACATGCAAAGATTTGGTCGTAGATCCACTGTCTGGAGACACATCAATAGATTAGAGACCTGTCGAGAGCGCATTTGGGCCTCTGAGGAAACAGGCTTGAACACAGATCCTCGTAAATGAGAAATATCCACCTCGACCGAAACTGGGAATCTGTAACAGCATAGCACGGCACCTTGAATGGAAATATGCTGTATCAATATTCATCATGCAAACTCGCAGACCGCACTTAAAAACAATCCGGGCTCACTTGGTTGCGCTGAGTACATCCTACTCACCATCTCGCAACGCCGTCCGATGCCGTAGCGTGAATCCAGCTGTAGAAATCATGTATTGTGTATCATAAAGTTTCTAAACCCATCCCAGTGATCCGCATTCACGTATCTAGCACAACATTCATCAGCACATCTCTTTAAACGCCCCTTGGAACCCCATTTTGGAGGCCCATAACAACACATAGGAGCTCCACGAAACTCACATATACTTCATACTAGCCTTCAAACTCGGCTGCAGCACCTCCGGATACCACCGAAACAGCCACATCACCAGCCCCCAACTCGTCGCCGCAAGGACCGGCCACGCATTTCCCACCAACATCTCCTTCATGTCTGGCGACAGCCCCAGCCCCCCCGCCCTCTTGCGCTGCACGCTCAGCTTCGCAAGGCCGAGCACCACGCGCGCAAACACGTAGATGACGATCTGCTGGTTTACGGAGCTTTGGCCCGACCGGCCGCGGCCGAAGACGTAGTAGCCGCCTAGCAGCCCAGCGAGGAAGGTGTGGGGGGAGGCTTCTTTTTGGGAGGGGGAGGCGTGGCGCAGGACGAGAAGGGTGGTTTTGTAGATGACGGCGAAGGTGGCGAGGTTGCGGGCGTGTTGGCGGGTGGATTTGAAGATGAGCTTTAGCTTCTCACGAAATCTGCGGACACAAGTGGGTGAGCTTGATACGCAGCGAACTGGGAGAGGTGGGTACTTACGTCCCGGACCGGAAGAGAAAGACCATGCTATGGGAATAGAGTATATAAGCTATCAACCCTGCGGTATTCGGACTTCCACCCTGCTTTTGGGACGCTGAGCTGTATGCTTACACGAAAGCATGAGGGGCACGAATTTTGGAACCATAGACGGCGCCATTGCGTGCGGCTTTGAGGATGGCTAGGTATTCGGTGAATCTAGGTTCGAGGATAAGGCTGTTGACGGAATTCTAATAAACCATCAGAAGTGAGAGCATGTAGATTCAGGGAAACCCTGCCTTGAGAACGTCCATCGCTACGGCTTGGCTTGTAGGTGTGGTCTATGATATGGGTGGTGGTGCGAGGTCCGAAGGCTCAATTGGAGCTGTTGAATGTGATTCCGCCTCTGTCGTTGCATAGCAATCGACTCAATACTGGTGAAAATGTGCGGGATACAATCACAATAGCCATTCGCTAAAGTAAGTGAACGTCAATGCTATTGCGGCGACGTGAGCTCAGTCACTGGCACGTGAGAAGGCAGAGGAGACGAAGCCTCGGCATTGAACTCGACCCACTGGGCCGAGTCGCACTTGATCGTGGAGCAATTAACGACACATTACCCCTAGAGCCTGGGCAATATGCCTCGAGATCAGTCCAGTATGTATCGGAAGGGTGAAACAGGGACTGGGTTCGAATGCAACGCATACAAAGGGTAGGGAGCATGCAGTTTTGGCTCGGCCCTCGAAACACAACATTTGTTGGATTTATATTCTTAGATACACTACTGCCATCAAATTTCGTTATTCATGGAATCCACCTGGCCCGCCTATTACATACGTCAGGGATTAGCGTATGCCAGATCAGCATGACTCTTAGGACCATCGCACGCTACATTGCGCCTGAAAAGCAGAAATGTATGACTCAAAGGCGTGGAGGATAGGAACGTCTATTCTTCATCAACTTGCATCAAATCATTCACACCAAGCTGTTGAGCGAGATCAGTTCCTCGTCCGGACCATGCCGATGGGACAACTGTTGAAAGGTCTTGGAACATGTGTCCGTTGGTTGTATTGCCCAAACTGTGGTTGGTCTGGTCGAACAGGGCGAAGTCGTTAGAGGGTTTGCCCACTTCGGAGGCAAAGTCTTCGAAGCCCTCGTCAATGGAGCTATCGTTCTGAGAATAAGGGGAGTAGAGCATAACGTTGCCTTGCGCGCCCGGAGACAAGGACTGCAGCTCGCTGCATGGAGGGTGTTCGAGGGAGATGGAAGGATTGCGACTGAAAGCATCCAAGGAATGTCTGTCGATGGAAGTGGCTGGCGTGATGAGCTGGTTGTTGTATGATGTGAAATCGGGGTTGATGTTGCTCCAATCAAAGTTCTCGGTAAAGAGCGAGTTGTCCTCGAACGGCGGCACAGAAGTCTCGAATGAAGGCTCCGTCATGCCATGGCTCATCGATCCTGCATCCCACGACAAGTCATGAGAGCTTGGCGTGTAAGGGGACGGGTCCACAGTGGTCAGTCCGTGACTGATAGACTCATCCCAGTTCATGGCATTGAAAGGACCGAATTTATCCTCTAGAGCCATGAAAGGTGTCTCTATAGTGGAGAATGGATCAGACTCTTCGGACGCGGCGATGGAGCCATTGATCGAATGGCTGATACTATCTCGGCTGGGGTAGGGTGACGCGCCACTGAAGTCTGGGCTGGATGCGTCGAATATGGTGGAGCCTGGGGTCTTGATCTGCGGGCTTGGGGGGGTTTTGCTATTGTGTGGCTTCTTGCTCATCTTTCCGTTGTTCTTGGAGCGAACGTAAGCCCACCCATGGGCTTTCTCCATGTGCTGCTTGCAGTTACTCTCCCGCTTGCTCTCATACGGGCAAGGGCGGAACTGGCATTTGAACATCGAGGGTGAGGAAGAGTGCTTGTCATTGGTGTGGCGATCTCGCTCTTTCTCGGTTGGCCAGCCATAGTCATGGTATTTGCAGCTGCTCTGGCTACACTTCCATGGCCTGCTGTGGGTCTTCTCGTGTTTGCTGTAGCCTAAAATTAGCGATGATACTATGTTCAGGTTTGGGGCTAGCCGTACGTTAGATCACAAGGCCTTTTGAAAAGCTTCTCGCAGTCTCTGCATTGGTGAGTGTCGGTGGGAGGCGGTGCGCCTTTCCGGCGACGACCCATGGAGCGCATGACATCGTCATCGAGTTCCTCACTAGCAGATCTCTTGAAATCTTTCGAAGATGCAGCTGGGCTGCCCTCCGCCTTGACAAAGGATCCTGTGCGTAGAGAGATCGACTTCCCGTTCTTGATCCTGACCAGCTCAACTGGTCGGCCATTACGGGTAAGGCCGCCATGCAGACCCAGTCGCTCATCGCTGTGATCTTTTTAGCAAGACTCGTCGACGGAATTAATGAATAACATACGCGATAGCCTCATCCTCAGCTGTTCCTCGCCCTGCCGCCATCCGTTCTCGTGATGCAGTAATCATTGCGGCGTATTGTCGCACCTGTTCCGTCAGATCGAGGAAATATCCGTTAGTATAAGGTCTGTCGGTAGGTCGCCGTTGATCTGATTCGTTGAGGTAGTCGACGGTCGTGTGGATACACTGGATCGATGTCTCGCAGAAGTTGATGAACGAAGCCTTAGATATGGACCATTTCTTTACGCCGAAAACCGAACAATGAGCCAAACGCCTTCCCCAAACATGAGAAGAATAACTCACCGGTGCTAACCACAAAAGTACTTTCTCAAGATCTCGCAAGCAAGTTATTTCCTTGCGGCCCACACGGTATGGAATGCCTTGAACAAGAGGGTGGAAATCCTTCAAGGAGCTCTCACGAACAATCGGCGAGATGATATATTTCTGGATCTGTCTGCAGGCATACTCACTCAACGCGTGTTGGGCTCCAGTGATAGGATCTCTAGTTGCGGCGTTGTTGCCGTTAATGCCGGAGCGGACCTCGCCCGCTATGAGGGCGTGAGAGTCCTCGTTCAAAGCTTCTTCGAAGTCAGCCGTCGATGGCCTGGGAGTAATGACTGGACCTGGTCTCCTACCTGCTTCATCTTTTATCATATTCTCCTCAGGATCTGTAACGCTTGATCCGATGCCACTGTCAGAGCGATGGTGCTTTCGGGCAGGACGATGCTGGCGCTCAGGAGTAAAATCGTCGGCTTGCTTGTTGTCAAAGTCCATGCTATTAGGATCGACGAGATGGGCGTCAAGTAGGAAGCGAGGGACGGGAAGGTCCTCCGCCGGAGTCAGTGTCTCCTGGCTATCTGTTGAGAACCCGTCTAAGCCTGAAAGACTCCGATCCACAGCGCCGAGGAGGTTGGCGATGCGTCGCTCGCCGGCAGCAACAGCATTTTCTAAAGCCTTAGGACATGTTGGAGACCTCCTGGGTAACGAAGGTATGTTCAAAATGGGGTCTTCATCCTGAGCTGGCGGTGTTGTAGGGGAGTGGAAGGTCGAGCTCTTTCCCAGTGGGCGCGTCGAGTCTACAGATGGAGTTGACTCGGAGGAGAAGCGTGTGTGGTAGGATTGGCGGAGAGTAGCTGTCGGAACTCCGTTCAAGTGTCGACGTCGAGGGTTTGATTGTGGGGATGTCATCCTTAAGTAGTCAGGTGGCTCCAAGTGTGACTTGGCTGCGGTGGGTGTCAGCAAGGAATCTAACCCTTTTGCAGGGGTATGACTCACCCGTTTTCTGAATTGACCACTCGCTGCTTTGCGGCAAGGTATCGTGTGGTCAATCGACTTCCGAACCAGCTCGATCCTCAACTGCTCTGGGGTTGATCGTTAGGCTGAGCTGGCGAAGTTCGATTTGATTGATGATAGCACAAACTGGCTCGCAGTGAATACAATGTTTTCTCTGATCTAGACTCGGTTTGTGGCGAGAAGAGGCGTTGAAGATAGAACAAAAGGGATTGCTGAGGTTGTTGGTGCTGAGGCGGTGCTGATGGAGAGGATGGATCAGGCTGTGCGAGCAGGGTAAGGTTTGGAAAGACAAGTCGGAAGAGGCGAAAGCAATCACGAGGACATCATGGAACAGATGCAATACAATTGATGGGCCTCACCGTAGAGACACCGGCGGTCTCTCGCACAGAAGAATGATGGAGGAGGGAGGGCAAAGTGGACGAGGCCACGGTGCCTTTTGGTTCTCGTGATTTAGGCAGCAGTCCCGCTATTGTACTCAGATGACAAACCAGGCTAGCCCCTCCTTCAAGGCTCAAAATGCTCGCTTACCACGGTTGAACTCCTGACACCCGACAACCGCCAAGCAAATCTGCCCTGCTTCCACGTCTTCCAATGTGTCTAATGTAGACGAAGTTGCCATTGCCTTTTGAGTAGTAGGATTATGTCCTCGATGAAGTTCTATAGGATGTTCACTATTATCGCTACCACAACACCCATGAAAACCCGATTCCAGGACAGTGTGCTCTTTGGTGTCGAAATGTGCTTGAAGCCTTGCTCGCCGTTGCCAAAGATGATGTGGTACGGAGTAAAGAGGACAGATTGACATGGACTCTGTATGACTTCTGCAGGTCTGGAGGGAAACGCTTCTTCGCCACTGGCAGTACTCAATTAGTGGTCCTTACTCTGACTGTCATTTCCCTACATAATGTAATTTTATGGCTTCGTAGGCTGTACTCTGGCTTGACGCTCGAGTGCGGCTCCCTTGTGCTCACAAAGGTAAATAGTCCTGGCAACTCGAATATTCTTGCGACTTTGTCTGTCCATGTTTTAGTTGACCACTGATATTGGTGTCCAAGGCGTCGTCAGCACCATCCTGGCGAGGCCTTGACATGATCCTTCGCTCCCTGCAGAGTGCAGACGCACCAATTCTATCCATGATCCTCCTGTCACCATCCACGGCTTCTTAAGATCATTTCCTTATTGAGCGATGAGGCTGCCAATTTTTGGTCTATCATGGCACGGCGCCAAAAGGGTCATTGATTGCTGGTTCCTTCCAGAACAGCAGCCAAAACCGATGTCAATCATTCGTATCCCAGAGTCCTCTCGCTTGCAAAGCGGACTTGGGCCGTTGGTGGATCGACATGCATGCATGAAGTGGACGCTTGCGTGCGCCATGCAGAAGCCATTGGGGCATTTGTGACTCACGCCTTACAATGAAAAGTGGAATCCTGATTTCTGAAGGCTGTTGACGCTCCCAATTCGCGAAGAAGTCGATCGCGCTTGAGAGCTAGTCCTGTCACTGGACCTCGAACGTGAATGCTAGTTGGCCTGGCCTTTCCTTCCAGGATAGAGACAGAGTAACGCCGGGCAAGCTGGAAACGCTGAACTGTAGCAAGGTTGCACACCTCAGCCAAAACAGCTTATGAGATCTACTCGTGTCGCCACATGAATAGTTAGTTACCCGATGCGGTTAGTCGCTCGCGGCTCGCCTGGCCGATAGTTGTTTACTCCTTTGATTGCAGGCTTCATGGCCCAGAAATATCCTCCCATTACCACATTAAATGCCTACACGAGGTCCTGAAGTCGCTCTTTCTTTACGTCATGCAATTGTGACATGTAGACTTCTAGTTGGCTGCACATTTGATGCCATTGAGCGCAAAACTGGAGTACAATCGATAACGACGACGAAGATTATGCGCGAGGCAGAAAAGAGAGTCGAAAACAGCGACTTTTATGACATATTAGCTTGCGTTGAAGCTATTGAAGGTGGCGAGACACTTTTAAGAGTACTAGATAGTACTTAATTGTTTGCGAATATACGAAATGCGATGTTAAAGTATCTATATACGTAGTCTTTTAAGACAGTTCTTGTAATGCTATAGCGCCACCGGCGCGCTAGCGCCTCAGGGTATGGCAGGGCACGTGATTTCGACTGTCTATGAAAGTCTCGAATCGCACGACTCTCCTTTTAAATTAAAAAGCGAAAAGCAGGTTCGCACGTTATGGCGAGTATTAGATAGAGAGAAAGCTCGTTTCTTGTTGCTCTTCAACGATTAGTCTTACTACTATCTACTTTATATAGTTAAGAATAGTAATAAAAGTCTATTATATCTTACGTCTTTTATATCTTAGTGCGTCGACAAGTAGTAGACGCATTCGCATTTTACAATTTTAATTGTTTTATTTTTCGAAGAAAAAGACTCGAAACGTAATAGCATTAGACTAATCGTAGATTCGATATTCGATCCCAACTTTGGAATCGAATCGAATCGACGATTCAACTTTAGAAATCGAATTGAAAATTAATTCGATTTTAATTATTTTGAAATCGAATCGAATCGAATCGAGTTGATTTTCGATTCCAATATTAGAAATCGAATCGAATCGTCAAGAATGTTAAGAATACTAAAAATAGTATAAATTAAGTTTGAATTTAGAATTTTTATTAATTACTAAGTAATGCTTAGTAGTAATGCATTTATAAAAATAAATTTCTAATAAATTTATTAATTAATTGTTACTAAAAATAATTAAATTTACTAAAAATAATAGTCTTGGCGATTCGATTCGATTTTTTGGTTCGATTTTCGATTTAACTTTTGAAATTGAATCGAATTGTCGATTCCAACTTTAGGAATCGAATTGTCAAGATTCGATTCGATTTCTTGAATCGAATTTGATTTCCCAAATCGACGCGATCAATCTAAATAGCATTATGTCAAATTAAAATAGCTTAAGTTATAACGATTATTCGACTACTAAATTAGAGTTCGAGAAATTTGATTTCTCTTAAAACAACAATTACTTACAAAATGTCAACAAAGATAATCGTCGTTAATGTAACGTCAACAAAGATAATAATTTAGATACAATTAAAACTTCGACTTTACATTAGTAGATTAAAACATTAATAACAAAGATTTGAGATTTGCGAAACGTTTAGGAAATCTAAATTATAACAATTAAAGAAACAAATTCTTAAGCTTTTTAAATCGCTATTGTATTGTTGTCGATTTTATTTAAGTTTTTAAAGTTTGAAAAGCTAAAATTATACAAGAGTTTAAGTATAAGTAAACATATTATTTAATTTCGCAAAATTGATATTAATATAATGCGATTCTTAACGTATTTTATTACAAACAAGAAAAAAAATTCTCTATTACATGTTATTCTTAAAAAATAACATTATTACGCAATAATATTTAAGAACAAGCAATAATGCTAAATTGAAAAACAAGATCTTTGAAGAATTTAGAAAGTTTCTATTGAATTTGATAACTAATTTTGCTAATTGTCGTTATCTCGTCTATAAAAGATAAGAGAACGTTAAACAAAAATCAAATTAAAAAATAATTATCTTTAAGAAATATCTAAATAAGTTAAAGATTTATTTATTGTCGCTTTCGAAAAAATATAGAATCTATATATTTTTAATTAAATTTAAGTCAAACTTCAAAGTAAAGATTTTAGATATCGATAATATATCAAACATTCGCGATAAGCTTCTAACTATAATTATTATATAAAAACAAATATTAAATTGCATTCGCAAAGCAAACTTAAATAACTTTAATAATTAACAAATTACAAAAGATTTTAATACTTTCTTAGACAAATTTTATCAAAATTGTCGCTCAAATAAGATCGACAAGTTTATTAGAAACAAGAAACTCTATATTTTTAAAAACTTGTCGACGTTGCGCAAATAAGTTTACGAGATTAGTAACGCGAACTATTTAAGTTGTATCGAATGCTTTAAATATTATAAAAAAAAGCATTACAAAACAAAGTATCTTAATAAACACAAATAAGACAAGTCTATTGTTGTTGCTATTATTACAATCGATGCAAAAAAAAATCAAACTTCGTCGACGTTTTGCAAGCGAAGCAAAAAAGACAAACAAAAATAATAAACTTAATTTTAGTAAAAGATTAAACTTGATTTCTCGATAACGAACGTCAAATTATAGATTTAATTAATTCGAAAGCTAAATTAAATCTTATTAATTATGTTTACGTAATACAATAAGAATTGCAATTTACATTTACTATCTTATTGACATTAAGTTTTCTTAATAACAATAATTGCTATTGCTACAACGTTTATAAGTTAATCTATTATCTAATTGACTTATAAAATTAACATCGAGAATACACTATCTTATTTTACTTAATTAAATATATAAGTTTTGATCTTATATTAGATATATCAATGCTAGTCAAACAGGATATATTGATTGATTCGAAGATGCAAAGTTGACGATTTAAGATTATAAATAATAAATCAAAGATAATTAATCTTAAGCAATTTGTCTTAGATCTTGTTAAGTATAGCACAATTTATACTATTGTTTGCGCTAACGTTACAAAGACGTTAGACAAAAAATCAACAAAGTTTAAAATTTCTAAGAAGTTAAGAAATCTAAAAGATGTTTGTAATAATAAATTGATCAAAATTCTATTAAAATTAAAAAGAGAAAATTATGTTATTAAGTTTTTAAACAACAAAGAATTATTTTTAATATTTCTTTATAATCTTTTACAAAACGAGCTAACGATACTTTGACAATATCTCGATAATGCGTTAGTTAAAGACTAAATTAAATATTTAGTTTTGTTTGCAAACGTCTCTATTCTATTTGTATTAAAATTGAACAATAAGTTACTTTTATACGTTAATTATAAAGATCTAAATGCGATTATTATTAAGAATTATTATTTATTGCTTCTAATTACAAAAACGCTAGATCGTTTATGCAAAGCAAAACGCTTTATTGTCTTGAATTTGAAGAACGTTTATTATCGCATTCGCATTAAACGCAATAATAAATAAAAGACGATATTTCGCACGCACTATAAGTATTTCGAGTACTAAGTTATGCTATTTAAACTAGCAAACGCATTCGCAACTTTTTAGATTTATATTACTAAAACATTGCAAGAACTAATTGATGTAACTTGCGTAATTTATATAAATAACATACTAATGTATAGCAATATTTCGACGAAGTATTGACGTTATATTAGATAAATGTTAAAACATCTTCGCGAATATTCGTTATACGTTAATTTTAGACTGATCGCGTCGGGTCGGGTCATCGAGTTCGAGCCGAGTTCCCGGCCCGCCAAGACCTAGGTCGAGTCAGGATTTTGATATCGAAAAGTCGATTTGGGTCACGATGTTGGTACCAAGTATTCGGGCCGGGTCAAAGGGTAGATATGAAGTACTTAGCGTATAACTTGGCCCGACTCGCCAAGACTCGAAAAATTTAGATTATTTTTGAAAAAGTGCATTAATCAACTTAATCAAGTTGATTAATTTAATTAATTTGTTTATAATATTATATAGTAATGCATTTAGGTAATGCATTTGTACGTTATTTGTGCGTTATTATTTTTAAACTATTTTTAGTAATTCAAATAATGCGAATTTTTTTAAAAATAGAAAATCTTGGCATTTTGACGTCATTTTCGATTGCTTGGCGAGTCGATCGAATCGAGTCAAGAAATCGTTGATCTAGGTCCATTCCAAGTCGAGTTACGATGTTGATATCGAGTATTCGAGTTAGGTTAGAAAGTTGATATCGAATATTTGGGCCAGGTCAGAAAGTTGATATCGATTCCCGACCCGACGATCAATCTAATAAATTCTAACTTTAGTTCTAGATATATCTAGATTTGCTATAACAAAAGTTGCAATTTTCTATTACTAATATTTGAGCTTTGTGCAAGATTAAGATTAAAGCTAATAGATTTTGCATTATCTATAGAAATCTAGAGATTTAAGTCAAGCTTTGCGAGAGACAACCTTGATATTTCTTAATATTGCGCTCGTAAATGCGTCTATTCTATATAGCAACTATAATCTATCTACGTAAAATGCACACACGTTCTCTTAATTTATTAGATTTGTTCTAAAAGTAAAGTTTGCTAAAATCGACAAAATCTAATATTTAAAGCAAAAAACATAATAGTTTAACGCAACTATACAACTAGCAAGCAATTGCAAACGTTTGTGCATATTGCAAATATTAAAACTTTACACGTTAAGATAGAATTTAATTCAATTAAGATTTTGCAACTTTGTCGAATAACAAGAAAACAAAACAAGTTCTTCGAGCAAGTTTTGTCTCGACAATACTAATTTGAGTATGCAAAATAGTTAGATTTGTAAGATTTGCAAGATCTTAAGAGAATCTTAATCTATCAAGCTCGATCTATCTTTCGAAACACGAATAAATATATAAATTATCTATATTATATTAGCAATGCAAAGATAGCTATTGCAATTATTATCTATTAATAAAAAACTAAAGCTTCTATTTAACTTAATAGTAAGCGCTTTTGTTATATAATAAAGAGATATTATTAAAGTAAAGAATCTAATTAATATAGTATTTACTAGTAGCTTACTTTTTGCGTTTAGATTATAGATATTCTTCGAGATAATTAAAGATATATTAATTTATATTTAGATAGTTGTAATACAAGACATTATAATATTTTACAAACAATTTTAAAATATTTGCATAAACAATATTCTTTTATTGCTTATAGAAGATCTTTTAGTTTTTATTTATAGAAAAATAGTTTTTGCAATTAATAGTAACGTTCTAGTTTATATATTAAATATAGAAAATATAGTTAATGCAATATTCTTGCTCGAAAAATATATACGACAACATTAACAACAAAACTCTATTGCTATCAAATATAACAATTGTAAAATAAGATAAATCGAGATAATTGTAGAGACGTACTAAAGTTTCTATTATTCAAGTATAATTGCTATAATTTCTCTTTCTTATAAAGCAAAATTTGACGTAAAAGATAATATTTAAGACGATAATTCTAGTAATAAGAAGAAGAGATATCTTGTATTTGTTTGTTTTGTATATATAATTTATAACTAAGATCTTTATATTTAAACAAAGTAATTTCTATATAGATTTAGAAGTAAAGAACAGAAATTGCAACTTGTTGTTATACTCTTTTTTCTTCGAATCGATATATTATTTAGATAACTTTGTTAGATATCTTATTAACGCTTGCGTAAATATTAAAAAATTTATTAACATTATTTTAAAGACAATGTTTGCGTTTTAAATATCTTGCAACTTAAATATAAGTTCTTCGAAATTTAAATAAAACTCTTTTAATATTAAATTAATCTTGCTATTTTTGCGCTATTTCTTCTAAAGTTTGCTTTGTATTTTTAAATTCTTTAAAGCTTTCTTTTCATGTAATACAAAAATAGATAGCTTTGTAGAAAAATAACTATAATCGAGATACTTAACAATAAAGATTTAACTTAGTATTTAAATTATATTTGTCTTCGAGATTGTTATCTAGCTTCGCAATTGTCTCAAAAGAATACTTATTATATTAATTACTAGTTTATTAATAACTATTTCTTTTTTGTTTGATTTTGTTGTCGCAATTGCAAGTAATTTAATACAATATATAAATATCTTGTTTTGATATCTTGTTATAATCTTTGACTATTGTATAGTTTTGTATTGTTATATGTTTGTTAAGATCTAGTATAAGCAAATTAATTGACAATCTTTTTTAATACGTATTAGACGACAATTGCAACTCTATAACTATAATCAATAAAGCTTTTAATATAGATAGTAAAACAAAAGATTAATAAGAGAGATAATAGAACGCGATAACAACAACAATAACAATAGTAAAAAAATTGAACTCTAGAAATTATTCGATTAAACTTAGTAAAGAGAGATAATGTAATAGCAAAGTAAGAGTAATATAACAACAAAGTAGAATAGTATATGTCTAGTAATTATTTAAAATTAAATTATATAATAAACTAAATCGATCTAAATATGCAAAAATAATATTTTTAGATTTTTTTTTTAAACTCGATAAACTAAAAACAATCTTAATCAAATTTGATTTTAAAAATTTTAATATTTGCGATCTACTAAATGTTAAGACTATATAAATTGCAAAATTGCGCAATTTACACAATATTTACTTAAAAAACAAGTCTTAGTAATTCGAATATTCTATATGTAAGTTAAGAAATACACTAGTATCTTCTAGTAAACAAGAGAAACTCTAACTATCTCTCAAAAGTTTAACGTTTTGCTAAAAGATACTTGTACAAGCTTGTTTAGTCTTTTGTTAAATATTGCTCTTAAAGCGCTTAATCTTGCTTAGATTGTACTCGAAGCGCTATTTAAATTCAATTTAAGATATAATAGCTCTTAAGTACTTAGTTTTGCTTAGTCTTGCTAGCTTGCTTAGAGTAACTTAGAGTCTTCAAAAAAACGTCGATATAATATCTAATTAAAAGATCTTTAAAAAACTTCTAAATTCTCTTGTCTCTTCTTAAGCTCTTTTGTTGTTTCTAAAATCTATTTTTTTTTGATTGCTATTCTAGTTGTTTTTAAATAATTCAAAGCATAAACTATATTTTTTAAATCGAAAATAGAATTTTTATAGTTAAAAATTTTAACTTCTAGTGTTCTTTTTATTAGACTTTGCTTATCTCAATGAATTTTGTAATTTAATATTATATATTCTAGTATGCATATTTCTTTATAGATTTTTATATATCTAGAGCTATTTACTTTTTCTTATTTAATTGAATATTGACAAAAATATTTGTGTTCTAACTTTGTTTGCATAAAAGTTGCAAATATAAACTTGTCAATACTTTTTAAAGATACTTTTTTTGTTTTCTTAATATTTAATAACTCTAGAATATATCTAATATAATATTTATCTTTGTTAACTTTCTACTATTTTGCTAGCTAACTTCTTTTTATCTTCTTGTTAATTTGTCGAATTACAGCTTAATTCGAGTGCAGATTTTCTATTCGAAACAAGCTTATCTTGAATAAGAATTTTTATTCGGAGGGAGCTTTATTTATGCTGTGTCTATACTTAATATAGATCGAGCTTAACAAAGTAGAAAAGTTGAAAAAAGATAATTTGCGCTTTTTAGGTTTAATATATGCTCGATATATACAACGTTTAGAAAAGAAAACTTAAAGCTTAATTCTTTTATATAAAAAGCGCGTTAAAGATACGTTGTATATATCTAATATATACTAAATATATAAATTGATCTTTCTATTATATTAAGTACTTGTAATTTTGTTCGATTTCTAAAATTTCAAATAAACTAGATTTATACTTAATATAATTAATAGCATATAAAACAAAAACTATTAGCTTAATTATAAGCGCGCAATTTCGATATATCTATATAGTACGTAATTTAAATATAGATTTAATATTACTATAATATATACTAAGACTATATAAGATTTAAGCGCAAATTGCGCATTAAGTCTCTAATATATTTTGCAAAATTAAAGTACAATTATCGCGTCTTCTATCTTTATCTTTTCTAAATATTTGTAGCAATCTAATACATACTTCCAATTTTATCGACAAATATATAATAAAAATTTACTATATTTTCTAATTTTATTGCTTCTAGCATTTTAGTATATACTTAGCATAAATATTGTTGCAATTCAACTTGCTAATTTTAGAGTATATTATAACAATTCTAATATAACAAATGCAAAGAATCTATCTTTTCTAAGATACTATTATAATAAGTATAGTATATGCAACGTCTACATCTAGTATATATTAATTATATACTTGAGAATTTTATTCTAATTGAAATTTTAATTTTATAACTAAACGTAAGCGTTTAATTATAGCACAATTCTATATTAAATATATACTAAGTTTATATTTAGCGCAAGTAAGATATATTTAAAAAGATAATAAATTTAATAAAGAAAAACTTCTTATTGCAACTTAGTTTATCTTAAGTATTAGCAATATCTACTATTAAAGTCGAGAAAAATAATAGATAATCTATAATTTAATTTAATTTAAGTCTAGTATATATTGAGTATTATTAGTTGCGTTAAATTTTAAAACTCAAATATTTTTATTTAATTCTATTGTATAAGTTGTATAAATTTAATTATAATTTTGTATATATTAAGCACTAGCAAATACAATTATATAATAGCGTTAATTAATTAAATAAATAAGATAACTTTTACTATTATTAATTGTCAATTATTTGTATCTATAACTATAATATTATTTATATTCGATTTATATTAAATTAAAATTAAAATTAAGCTATACTGTTATATAAGAATACATTATACTAAAGCAAATAAGCAAATATCTTAGCTATTAATATATATTATATAAACTAAGTATATATAGTTGCAAATTTAAATACAAAAAATATTTCTACAAATATATACTATTTAATAGAGAAATACATATCGAGTTTATACTAATTTAGTATTTTAAAACTTTAAATTCAATTTAAAGAATAGCAAAATATAAATTATTTTATAAAGTCTAAATATAATTTTAATAAATATTGCTTAATCTAAATTTATATCTTGTATAAATATTAAAATATCGTTAATATATTTATCTATAAATATACAAACAATATAGAGTATATTATATAAGTTGAGCTAATATTAAGTATATACTAAACTTATATAAAATAGTTGTTATAATTAAGAATTTGCAATTCTTTTTAATGTATATTTCTATTGGAAGATAAACTAATTTTATACTTGTTATATATTTAACTTATCTCTTAATTTCTTTGTTCTTATACTATATATACAAATATTTATTTTATTTTTTAAGATTTCGACAATATATTAATTATATATAAATTCGACTTATATTAGATTTGTATTAATACAACTACTAGTATTACTAATTAATTATTGCTTGTTTTTTAAGTATTTGTCTCTCAATTTAAAGAGTACTTGCAAGAAGTATACTTTTAACTTACTTTTAGATTATACTAAGCTTATACTAATTTATTTTTAACGTTAAATTAGTTTTTCAATTAAAAAGTTTGCTTTTGTATATTTTATTGTATTAATCTATACTTAATATATATTTAGACTATATACAAATTAATATATCTATTACAAATATTAAATTTTTGAGTAGATTATTTTAGTTATATTCTAAGTTAAGTGTATACTAAATATATACTAGCGTTAAAGAAGCGTAAAGAAAAGAAGAAATTTTGTAAAAATAATATGCTTAAAATTTCGAAAATTTCTAAAGATTTATATTCTATTTATATTTAATATATACGTAATTAACAAAAAAAAGTTAAGTATAATAAATAGTAAAAAGTTAAATACAATAGTTAAATTTAATAAGAGAGCTTAAAAGTTGTATATATTATACTTAAATTTACTATATATTTAGAAGAAAATTATAATACTTTTTTTAATTCGAAGAAAAACAAGTTTTGTACAATGATTAATTATATTTAAATTATATTAATTCTATACTTAATAGATATTAATATTTCAATCGATATTTTAATTGCAAAAAAGAATAAAGTTATTATTTGCAAATCTATATTTTGTTTATATTAAATTTATATATAGCTAATTCTTTTTCGAATAGATTCGGTTCTATTAGCAAAGAAAATAAGTACAATTGTCTCTTTTTTTACACTAAATTTATACTAAATTTATATTTAGTTAATACAATTATTGCAAAAACTATTGTTATATCTATAACTAAAAAAGTTAAGAATTAGATTATTTTTTATTGCTTATATTAAATATATACTTAGCAAAAACTAAAATATATAAATATAAAGAAGCTTTCTAAATTAATCTATTAAGTCTTAAGCGCAATATATATTGTGCTTAATAGTAGAGTTTGTCTTAACTAATTTTGTATTTTCTATTGTATTTAGTATATACAATATAGACAATTAGATACTTCTCTTTTTAATTTCGATTTAACAAAGTAAGTTAATATTTATTATATGCTTTGCTTTTGCGTAGCTGCTACAACAACTATAATTTAATAGAATTTTTTTTTGCAAATTAATTTGCATTAAAGTTTAGTTTATATCTAGTATAAAATTTCTATATACTTTATTTAATTCTAAATTAAGACTCTACTTTTAACTATATTTAAATATATATTTTGTCTATATTTTGTTTACGCTTGCTATATATTTATTATATTTATTATTTTGACTTTGAATTTATTTCTTCTATTCTTAATACTATTGTTTATAGAATAAAATTAAATAAGCAATTATAATAGTTTGTCTTGTTATTATACTTGTTAGTTTTATAAATAATACAAATATCTTGTATATAATTTTGCTTTCTATTGTTTTTTTTTAATTTCGAATTTTTTAGTAAAGTAATAAATTTTCTTTTAAATTAATGCTCGATATAAACCCGATATAAGCTAGATTTATATATATAATACTTTAAGATTAAATAAAAGTTCTTAAATTATTAATTTGCTTGCAATAGAATTGTATTCAAAATATATTTTGTATTGCTAGTAATATCAAATTGTTTTAACTCGACAACTTTTTTTATTAATTTTCTTTCTTTCTTTTATAGAAGTTTATTATATTTTTATTATATATACTGTATATATTGTTTTTATACTTAATTTTTAATTTAACATTTCAATAGTATTGCTATATATTTTTTGCTTAATTTTAATGTATTATTTATAGAGTTAAAGTCTAATTTATACTTATTAGAGCTAGACAACAATATATGTTAAGTTAATATTTAATATTTGTTTCTTTTAAATAGTATCTCTATATATCGATATAATAGAGAAAATAATTTAGAATTTTTATCTAATATATATTAAGTTAATGCTCGATGTCTATTTCTTTCAAATAGTATCTCTACATATTAATATAATGGAGAAAATATTCTAAAATTTCTATCTAATATATACTAAATTAATACTTGACGTTAATTTTTTGTTAAATAAGTAATTCTTAAGTTGCAACTCTAAAATATATAAAAAATCTTATTATTAAATTCAAATATTATATTTATATTAAATTTATACTTAGAATTAAGTTTGTTAAAAAAGAATATTATATAAGAATTTTCCGAATTAAAAGAAAGATATAAATATTGTCGATAATACTTTGCAACTCTTCGATCTTTTTTATTTATAATAATTAATTATTAAATTAAGTGAAATACAAATCAATTGTATATATTTTTTTAACTAGTTAAGCAATAATACAATTCGATTTATTGCAATTGCGTTAAGTAAATAGAATATTTTTTGAAATCTTAAAATTATTCTTTTAAAATATCTTAATAGCATATTTTCTTATTCTAGTATAAAATTAGTATAAATATAGTTTAGAACAAATATAAGTTCTATCTAAACATAGAAGCAAATAATAATTACTTTTATTTTGCAAATTTATTGTCTTAAAAGTAATTGCTTTCTTCTATATTAATATAATTGCAAACTAGTATCTATTAATATAAAGAAATCTTTAATTTCTCTTTATATAGTTTAATAAAAATCTATTTTATCTTTTAATATTTAGTTTATATCTTAAGTTTAAAATGTAATATATTTATATTATTTATGCGTTGTACTAGTTTGTTAACAATCTCGATTTCTTAAAATTAATTAATAAGATAAATTATCAAATAATTAAAACAATATTTTCGAAAATTATACTTAAAATATATTCGACAAAAAATTAGTATATATTTGAGATATTTAAATTATTCTTAAGAGTTGTCAAAATTGTAAAAATATTTCTCAAATTCTTAAAACAAAATATTAATAATATTTGTGTAATTCTAATATATACTAAATATATTTCGAACTTGTTTTTTATTTTTATTTATTATAAGAGTTTGCAACTCTTTGTTTTTGCAATTCTTTGTTTTTGCAACTCTTTGTTTTTATAATTAATATAAATAGTTTAAATAGTTTAACAAGCAACTTCTTTTAACGCTTTAAATATTTTAGTTAATATTATATAATAATTCTCGATAGTCTCTATATTAATCTATATATAACAATAGACGTTAATTTCTATTGCAATCTAAGTATATACTTAATATATATTATATATATATTAAACTTACAATAATAATTCTTGTTTTAATTCGAGATATTGTATAGATTTGTTTTATCTTAAATCTATTTAAATACAAAATTTATTTTAAAATATAATTAATTTATAAATATTTTTTTGACTAAGTATAAGTACAATATACAATAATATATTATTGAAATTTTTGGTTAAGATAGATAATATTTTTAATCTATTGCTTTTCTAAAGAACGCAATTAATTAAAAGCAAATTTTTGTTTAATTTTTATAAATTGTAAATTAAATTTATACAAAGCTTAAACTAAATATAGACAAATCTTCTAAAATTGTTTTACAATTTTTTTTTAAGTTTTTGCTTGCAAATTGATATTGCTATACAATCTTTTATATTAAGACTATTATATATATAATATAGAGCAATCTTGCTATATTTAACACGTAAATCGAATATAAAAAAGAGATAACAAAGTATTTTGCAAAAAGTTTAATGCAAATATAATATATGTTAAATATAAACTTAACTTGTATACTATTAAAAACAAAAGATTTTGTTATTTAATTGCTACAATTATATTGTCGACAATTTCTCAAAGTATTTTAATAGAATATAGTAAATAATAAGTATAATCTTCGCGTACAACTAGTATAAAGAATAAAAATTGTTTTTAATTAACAAAAATATAGATATTTAATTGCGTATTATATATACTAATCTTAATTTTATTGCTTCTTTAAGAATAATTAAATTCTATATATATTTAGTATATATTAAACTTGTATGAAAATAAAACTAATCGCAAATACGATTTTTAGAAGTTAAATATTTAATAAAGAAACAATTTTGTATGCGTTATTGTAATTTGTAATCTATTAAGATGCAAAGATAATTAATATCAATATGTATTAAGTTTGCGTTAATTGTTTGATTTATATACTATAATTTTGTATCGAAAAGTAAAAAGTATTTATTTCGATAAATCTATAAGATTAGCTCACAAATAATATAGATTAAATAAGAATTTATCTTATAAGTTTTTTATATAGTAGACTCTTAATTCTTGTATACGCAAGTTTTAAATTCGAAATATACACAATATATATATTAATTTTGCTATTTTTTAAGAAATTAATAATATCAAATCTTTGTGCAATACTTTAATTGCGCATTAATATTTATTGTATATATTAATTAAGTAAGATATTGTCGAAGATTATTAATATTCTTAAGCTTAACTCTATTATACACTAAATATATATATCACATATTTGAATACGCGTATTTGCAATATTTGATTTCGAAATATTTAAAGCTTTAATATTAGATTTTGTTTACTTTATCTTTCTTTTTAATTTCTGAAAGTAAAAGAATAACTTAAATAATCTTGAAGTTAGTTGCAATAACAAAGAATTAAATCTAGTTTTAATATAAGTTAGAATTATATTATATTTAAATTAAATATACACTAAATATATATATATTAATTAACGCTCTAATAAATATATTAATTGAGATCTCGACTAATATTGTGCTTTTTTTGTATACAAAATAAAAAATCTTCTTCAGATATATATATAAATATACTAAGATATTGTAATAATTTTGTACTTTTAATACAATTACTTAATTGCGTTCTTCGAAGATATCTGCAATTTCGTTAACATTAATAAAGTTTTATATATAATAAATATCAGTTTAGTATACAATAGATATAAAGTATAGAAAAGAATCTATCTTCTTAAGTTCTATAAGCAATAATTTGTCAAAACTATTAAAACTTTAATTGTTTAATATATTTTAATTTTCTTAATTGTTTATTGAAATATTATTATTAATATTTCAATTACTTGTAGTTGTATTCGACTTAAAAATGTTAATATTATTAAGATTTAAAGTTTGTTTAGATATTTAGCAAGTATCTAGTATATAATACTCCTTCTTACCTAGTAATGCAATCTACCTAGTAATGCAACGCACTAGCAGAAGGTCTAGGGTTAGATATTCAGGATACGCAGAGAATATCACCACCACGATAAGAATTCTCACCAAATATGCCTTCTTATTATCAAAATAAGTCGAGAAAGATCCTGATCTCGCAGACAGTCTTTGCACTGTTTATTTAAGAAGTAAATCTAAAACATATCTTTTCAAATGCTTAGAATAAGATCTAAATGACATTTCAATTAAACTATATATATAGATAGACTAGTTATTATTATTTTTTCAAACTTTATGGTAATTATCGTTTATATTGCTCCAATAACTATTCTACTAGTTATTAACAATCTTAAATCAATAAAATTATCGACTTTGAGTTGCGAATTAACGATACAAACGAGCAACTAGATATTGCATGTATAAATAGCAATCTCTTTTGTACTTAAATTACTCTTACAAATTAACATTATCTTCTCTATCGTCTTTAAAGTTATAAAATAATACACGATCGATTTCTATTTTGTCAAGACTTTGTTTGAAACAACAGCGATAGAGCTTGCATGTGCGACTTCATAGAAATTTTGCAAATATTATTATTATAAAGTCTTTATTACTTGTTCTATTTAATTAATTTGTAATGCAATAGAAGTTATTATTTCTTTGTGCTTAGAAGACTTTTTTATTGTCTTCTTTGTTGTTTTTCGCAACGACGCTTTTCTTTGTTTCTTTAACTTCGATATAGACGATAATAAAGATAATAATGCAAACAATAACAAAAACAATATAGACGATATAATAGAAGCAATACATAACGCTGCTAAAGAAGATAAATAAAAGATATCTAGTATATAAATAGTAATCTTTTGAGAACTCTTTCAAGAGCTCTTTTTTGAGTTAGATCGAAAGCTTTGAAGCTCGAAAATATTAGCATTAGTTATGCTTTTAAAAGCTTTGCAAAAATTGTTTTTATTCTTTGTTGCTTGTCTCTTTAATATAGTTAGTTACTTTGCAATTGTCTTTGTTATCTTTTTTGTTACTTGTTTTGTCTTCTTTGCAACTTGCTAATTGATTCGATCTATAATTAATTAACTCGTTGTCGAGTATCTAAAAATATTAAGATGTATATTGCTCAATATCTTGATTTCTTTCTTTATTAGAATCTTTATGTGCTCTTAACTTTGTATTTATTTGTTCAATATTTTTGTCTTATTGTTTTGTTTCTTTTATCGACTTCTGCTTTTCTTTTCAAGTTTAATAGTTTCGATAAAAGTATTGTTTGTTTACTTGTAAATATGTGCATTTATTATTACTTGAGCAATTATAGTTATGCAAGCAAGTATAACTTCGCAATTAGTTAAATTCTTTTTACAGCGAAAAACGCAATTATTGATTAACTTTGTCTTGTTCAACGACATTATTATAGTTATAGATACTTTATTAAAGACAATAATAGTAATAGAGTCTTTTTTAAGTATTGACGATTTTTTGTTTCTAAAATTTATTTTTGGCAATATTACTTCGAGATAATAAGAAAATAGCTCGACGACTTTTTAGAAACTTAGTACGTTACTTTCTAATATTGTTTTAGCACGCGCTTTGCAAAAGATTTATATAGACTTGAGCTTGTTAATAGTAAAGTCAAATTTGTTGTATAACATAGTCTTTAATTTGCTCTTGTAATAGATTGCTATTAAGTCAAAGATATTTATATCTAATAATTACAAAAGATGCATAAAATATAATAACAAGCAAATTATTATAATGTTGTTATTAATGCAAATTTAAATAGCTTTAATTGTTAGATAAGATTTGTACTTATTAAGAAGTAAGCAACAATATTGATTTTGTCAACAATAACAAGTTTGCAATTCAAACAATTATTAAAGCTATTCTATATTTATCTTGTTGTTTATTTATTTACTTTTCGTAATAGATATAGATTTATCTTGTAAGTTGCACGCAACAAGAGTATTTAATTAGATATGTAAGTGCTCTTTTTCGACAAAGATTAGATGCAATAATATAGTTGTTTCGTCGACGCAAATACACTTAATTATCGATATTTATTTGCGCGAATCGCAATGCTTATGTAAAAGCTTGTCAATATCTTTAAGATATTTATTATAGATAACTTTAAGAGTTTCTAATAGCTTTTGAGCAAAGTTCTTTTTATTTATGTTATAAACGTTCGAAAGAAAAAGATTATAACATTTTCTTATTTGTTGAAAGAACAAGAATTAGTCTTAAATGTTTTTGTAATAATTAAAGCGAAGATAATTGTATTTAATTAATTGAGATCAATTATTATCGAGATGCAAATAACGTTGTAGAAATTTCTATATTCAATCAATGTTTAAAGAACGTTAAACATATCGACATCTTTTGTGATTAAAAACTTTGTTATTATTAATCGAACTTAATAGATGCGCAATAATTATTCTCAAATTTATATTAATTCGATTTATATAATTAACGACTCTTTCTTCTCTTTAATAATGCGTTGCTTTTGAATATGCGTTAGCTTTGTAAACTTTGTAATCTCGCGTAAACGTCTTGAAAAGATACTTGAAACAATATAATAGAAGTTTGCAACAATTCTAGTTACAAGCAATTCAAGAAGATTCTTAATATATAGGTAGATCTTATATTGACTTTGAAGCGTTTGAAACGTTGCAATAACTTTATTTATGCGCGAGTCTTGATTAGCTAGACTCGATATAATTGGTTTTGTCTTAGTTATAAGTTTTAGAGCTATATATACAATATTGATGATTCAATAACTCGATTAGTGATGCAGGATGATTGGGTTTAGAGATTTCAGAACATTTTAACCCTAAGATACTGAACCCTAACCCCCCCTGCTAGCGCGTTGCATTACCAGGTCGATTGCATTACTAGGTGAGAAGGAATAAGTATAGAGTAAATCTCAATTTTATTTATTTATTGCAAAATTGCTTGTTAATTTTGATTTGCAAGATTTTTAGATATAAAAAAACTCTTCTTGCTAGAAAATATATAGATATTAAAGACAAAGAAATTGCTAATACTATTAAAAAATATATTGCTATTAAGATTTAAATTAATTATAGACTAAGCTTAAATATAATATATATGTAGAATAAGTAGCTAAATTGCGCAAATAAAAAACTATATCGAGCTTATGCTATATTTGAGAGAAATCTATGCTGTAACAAAATTTAGATTTTGTAGTACAAAAATATTGTTTTTGAATTTTGATTAATTGCGTATTACAAATTCTATACAATTCTAAAAATATAATAGATATAGAAGATTAAGTTAATATCTAGTATATATCGAAAAGAAGCAAAACTCTCAATGTTAATTTTTATTTAATATTGAATAAAAAAGTTTCTACTCTACATAAGCTATATATATATTGAGTATATATCTCGATTGCGAGCAAAGATTGTTATAAATTTTTTTGATTCGAAAGATCTATATTGAGCATAGACTTAGCATAGATAAAATTTCTCTTGAATAGGAATTTCCACCCGGGAGAAGCTCGTTCCGGGTAGGAAATCTGCACCCGGAATAAGCTATATATCCTGAATTTGTTTTCTAAAATGCAAAATTGTAGTATAGAATCTATAGTTGTTAATTTTGCTACTTTTACTACTATTTTTGTTAATTTATTTGCTTTTTTATTTCTAATAACGCTTGTCTTAATTAGAGTTTATATAATATATATCTTGTATTCTATATTATCTAATTCGATGATATTAGGTCTGATTTTTTCTTTCTTTATTGAGTGCATGCAGTCTTAGACTATAGCACTATATAGTCTATAAAGTAATTTCTCTGCGAAAAATCGATAAACTCTTGGTGAACTCCCGGTAAACATTCGGTAAGAAAACAGTTTTTTCTCGATTATCTCCCGACTATTTCCTGGTTATTTCTTAGTGTATTACTCGTTATACCCGGTTCAATATCCTATAACACGCTGTACAATAATATGGTAAACTAACGATAGACGATAAGCTTACTATTAAAAAATAAAAATTATTAAGTAAGAACTTATATTGACTAATATTAATAAAATTATTCTAAATTCGCACGCGCTAGTAAATAGAATCTAACACGCATATATAATTTTAGTAAAATATGTAATTATGTAATTAAAATTCTACTAGCGTTAATAGTCGCAAAGCTATAGATATCCCGAATATTTTAAACTTTAAATTTAAGATTAAAAATTAAAAATTAAAAATTAAAAATAGAAAAATGCTTCAACAACTTCACGCTTTGACGAATCGACGATTTAAATACTTTACTATTTAGCATTTCTGAAGTCGAAACCCCAATCGGGCTAGCGTTGGGATTTATGAATTTTTAGAAATTTGAAAATTTAATCAAATAGTATCTATAGAGTCTATAGGGTGGAAAATTGGTGCAAAACCGGTAGGAATTTGGTGAACACCTGATAATCAACCGATAAACTCTCGAAGAGATAATCTATAAGTCAAAAACTAGTATAAATCTAGTAGACTCTCGGTGAATCCTCGGTGGACCCTCGGTGAACCCTCGGTAAACCCTCTAGGAACAACCGAAAACCGTGGATATTTGGTGGAAGCACCAGGAACTTCCGGGAGAATTACTTCTACGAAGGCCAGTACAGTTGTCAATATAGAAGAAAGTAACAAATTAACAAATTAGTTGTTTTATTAAGAATAATATAGATTTAGGTTTTTTGTCAAAATAAACTTTTCTATGCTTTGTAATTAAAACTTTGTCAAAACTCGATCTATAGTATAGTTATTAAACTTAGAGCTTTAACTCTTTTTATTATGGATAGATAGTAACACAATAGTATTATTCGAGATCTTATTGTTAGTTATAATTAATTGTATATTAGAATTTGCTATTATACTTAATTTTAATATATACTTAATATTTATATTTGTTTTAGATACGAACATTGTTACTCTAGATCTATAGTCTTTATATATTAGTCGAATTTTTGAGAAATTTAAATAATTTAGTATTGTATTGTATTTTTTATTATATATTTAAAACTTTTAAATTAGCACAATATTTGTTGTTTCTATTATATTTTGCAAATACAATTCTATAATAAACTTGCTTTTAGCGCAATTGTATTATAGAATTCGAATTTTCTTTTATATTCGCATTACAACAAGCAGATCGAGCTAAGCGTATCAAGATATTTTCCAAATTCTTCAGATTTTGCAGATCTGTAAACACAGATTTAAACAATTATCGAAACTATATAATCGAGTACACTAGATACTAGAATTATTTATAAGAAACAAATAGAAAATTATATTGTTTTCTGCAAACTTATATTATAATTTAGATATAATATTGAATTCAACAATTGTTATTATTATTTTAGCAAGCATTATTCTGTTTATCAATCTAATTACTTAACAAGTTCGACTAATCGTTCAACTAATTGTTCGACTAATATTGTATTGTTTGTTTAGACATTCAATTCTTGCATAGTTTATATTCGAAGTCTTGAACAATAGTATTGCTTTACTTGTTTTAATTAGTATCGCAAAATGCAATCGAAACAACAACATATAATCTATTGCAATTAGATTTATATATACTGCTTTGTTTTATTGTCTATTGAATACTTTTAGACTTATCTATTAATTTAGCAATTGCATTACTTTAATTTGCACTCTTTTAAATTATTAATTTATTCTATTTCGCGATTTTTGTTATTATATTTTTGACAACTCTCTAAGTCTTTTGTTTCTACTTTGCAATTCTTGTTGTTACAATTGTTTTAATAGTATTTTGTTTTTGTTTCGCAATTTTTATTGCTATATCTTTTGTTGTTTTGTTAACTTGTTTAATATCAAAATTCTCTTAGTTGTTGTTGTATAGCAAATTGTATATTTCTCAATTGTAAAATTTATTAATATAGAATCTTGTTTGTTTTTTTGTCGAAAGAATATAAGTACTGCATTTAATAGTTAACAACGTTTAGAATTAACGCAAACTTAAATTCTATCGATTTAATTAATATTCTCGACTAAAACAATTTGCTTTAATTATTTTATAAATATTATAAGAAAAGTTATTATTATATTATTGCAAAGTATTTATTAGAGCTTCTTGATAACATATTGTTTTTCTTTTATAATTGTATTGCTTGTTGTTGAAATCTTAAATTGTTATTACAATTAGTAATTGTTTTATCAATATTTCTTTAATATAGCTTAAACTCTTTTGTTTTGTTTTTTTGTTTTTTATCTATTTCTTTGCGCTAAATATGTAGTTCTAAACTTATATTTAGTCTTGTCAAATCGAGTTGTTCTTGTTGTTTTAGATATAAAAATAACAAACTATTTCGCGAGTCTATTTATTAATATTTGTTGTTTTAACAGTATGTTTTTAGCAAATAATAAAGAGATAGATATAAAGAAAACAATTATATATTTACAAAAAATTATTCTTTTTGTAATAGAAGAACATATTTTTGTTTTTAGAAATTGTTTCTTTTTTTTATATTCGATCTTTTACAATCTATTAATAAATAACAAATAAACAAATCAAGAATTTTAATAAAATCGAGAATTTAAAGATATTTAATAATATTAGCAACGTATCTTTAATATCTAAGACTTATATTAACTATCTTAAGTCTACTCTTTATATTCGAATCGATTGTTTAGCAAAACAACTTTAATTTCTATAATTGTAAAACTCTTATAATCTTAATTTTCTTGTTTGTATTAATCTAATTAATTGTAGTGTTATTTTAATCAAATATTGTATTAATATAATCGAACACTCTCGAATCGTTATATAGTAATAGACTGTTTATTGTTTGCATTTTAATTTTTCGAATATTGTAATACAAGATCTATTTTTAATAGTTCGAGTACTTATTAGTTCGATTATATTGCAACTTAATTTCTTTGTATATTGTTTTCTTTGTTAAACTATTGTATTTAATCGAAGTTTTATATTTTTTTATATATAAAATTTTATAACTTAATATATAGTACTTGAAGAAGTTAAAATAATCTATTAAATTTCTCTTTTCTTTTCGAAACTTGCAAATAATCTTCTTCAATTTATTAATACAATACAATATATAATTTATATAGCGCAGTATTTTATTGTTTTAAATTTGATAATATATTAATATAAGAAAGTCTAAAAACATTCGAATATACAATATTGCATACAATAAAATTGAAGTAAGTAGCAAAACTATTATAGAAATTAATTAACGCAAAATCAATTTCTATTTATTGTTTATTTATTACTTAATTTTACTAAAATAATTGAAATATTTAAGTTTGATATACATTATTACAAGTTAAAAGCGTTGCTTCAACTAATTTGCTATACTTTTTCTCGAGAAAATAGAGTTATTCTAATTCCTTTTAAATTGTAAAATATAATAATCGATAAATTTGCAAATTTATTTGAGTAAATAATTTACAATATTGTTGCTATAAAACTAATACAAAATATCTATCATTATTGTATTGTAAATATTTACAAATTAATACTTTGAAACAAAATTCTTTATCAAATATACTTAATCTAAATATTTATTCGAGATATTATTTTCAATCTAATAAAGAATGTGAGTCTAAATACTTTTGTAAATGCAATTAGATTAATTAATATATATATTTTTGCGCTAAATAGATAGAACTATATATATATTGCAATATTAATTGTTTTTAACGTCGATAATTAGAATCTATTTCTTATAATCAATATCTATATTAATTAATATAAAATAGTTATATCGAATATATTAGTTAACACAAAAAATAGATATTTCTTTAACAACAAGAGTCTCGACAATTGCAAACAATTAATTAGAATAAACATTTTGTAAAAAAATTCTTGCTTTTATACTTAAGAATTATTTCTATTACTTAATAATATATATTAGTTTTAATATTTGTATTTTTTAATTTACTAATTGAAAAAAAAATTAGCTAAACAAAGTTTAAACAAGTCTAACTTTTTTTTGTTTTGCTATCGAGATTTTCAATTATTATATATATCGAATATATCTATTTGTTGTTGTATATTCTAGTTAACATAATTTTGTTAATAAACAATATAATAGATATTACAATTGTTTTATTCAAAAGACTTGATTAAGTTCTCTATTATTAGTTTTTTGTATAAAATTTATTATATATTTGAATTTTTCTTAATATATCTTATTAACAAACTAACTAATATACTAGATTGTTCGCAAATATCGAATAATTAATAAAAAATTCGATTACTTTTATTATCTCTTAATACTAAACTATATAAAATCGATTTTGCAACGCATAAGTTGTTATATTTAATTCGAACTAAATATATATTTAGACATTATTGCAATCTCTATAGAAAATACAGTATAAGCTATTTTGTTATTTGTTTAAACTTTTGAAGCTTAAGAGATTGTGCAATAATTTGAGATCAATATTATTGAAAAATCTATTTATATTGTTAGCTATGCATTTAGATTGGAGCAATTAGTAGATTATAGTATAATCAATTTAATTATTAAATAATTAATATATCTTTTTATTTGTTAAGTTAAAAGAAAATTGCAATAGTCTAAATATATTAACAATCGAATATTTTGCTAAATTGCTAAGAGCAAGAATGTAAAAGAAGCTAAGTTGTATTACTGCTATGAAAGACGACTATATACTAGAAATGCAAACGCGACAAAAAGACGCATCTGCGAAAGACTTTCTTAGACAGACAGGAAAGTGCAAATAGACAAAAAAGTGCTTGTCATAATAGAATAAAGACTTGTCTATTATAACAATCTATTATCGACAAAAAGAGAAGACGCTACTCTCAATGTTATAAAGCAATTATAGTTTATAGTCTTATGTGTTTTGCGAAGTACGTGAAATAGCTATCTAGAAAGATTCGTCTGCGAAAGACTTTATTCTAAGTCGTGAAGAGCGACGAGAATTAACAACGATAAAAGACTTTTGTAGGACGACTTGTTTCGATAGAGAGTAAAACTTTCGCAGCACAACTTGTTTCGATAGAGAGAAATCTCGTTTCGACAAGAAATTTCGTTTCGACAATGAGAAATTTCGTTTCAACAACGAGAAATTCCGTTTCGACAACGAGAAATTTTGTTTTGATAGCGAGAAATTCTGTTTCGATAGTAATTGTCTTGCAAGCGAAATAACGATTGCGAATTTTTGTTTACTAGATACTAGAGTCAACAGACTACTATAAAAAGAACGATTAGATAAAGTCTTTTCTTTGAGTGAATAATGACTAGATAAAAAGACGATTGCTTTTATAACGTTTTTGTAATTGTCAATGAAGTTAATAACGTTTTCGAGCTTTGACAAATTTCTTTATTCCTTTTACTTCGATTTATAGTCTTTTTATTGTAGAAGATATTCGACGTCGCGTTTGACAATTCGTTTGTCGACAAAACAATTAATTATAAAAAACTTAACTTTGTTAGTATTTTCGTTTACGAAGATCGAATTAAAATAATTAGAACAAATTTGTTAAAAGAAATTCGATTTTAATAAGAAACAAAATTTTAATTAAACGATAATAAAGACGAGATAAATTTGTTAACAAGAAGATAGTTTCAATTAATATGCAAGTTAATCGATTTTTTTGATTATACGAAATAAGTCGACAAATTGTTGACTTAACTTTGAGTCAAGATATTTAATAAAAAATATATTGTATTCTCGATATAATCTCAATAGAACATAGTTATCTATCTTAAGGAACATAGATAGATGTTTTTTGTTATAGTAATACTTCGCGTTTATTTGCGCAAAGACAATAAAGTTAAAGACTTGACTTCGCATTTATAAGACGTCGAAGAATTTCTTGTTTGCGAAAGACTTTAATAGATTAAATGTTTGCAACAAAGTAAAGTTATACGTAGACTAATCGTCGAGCCAAGTTATGATATCATTTCTCTAGTTCGACCTGGCATCAAGATCGAGTCGCGACAATTTTTTGAAATCGAATCGCTCAAAGTCGCTTAGCGCGCTTTGCGCTAAACTACTTATAGTAATCGACTAAACTACTTTAAGTGATTCGATTCTTCGATTTTTTTGGACCCGAGTCTTGGCATTTGCACGTGACATTTCTGGGTTAGCGCGATTAGTCTAGTTATACGCAGTCTTATTAGAGATTTTGTCGATAATAAAACTAACAATATTGTTAAGATATTGTTGTATTTTGAGCAACAATTGCGATTATTAAGTAGAACAATTTATAATACTTAGATAAAAGCGAAGAACAATTTCTATTGTCTAATTAGTACGTTCGAATTAATTATTGATTTGTAAGTAATAAGTTGTAGAATAAAGAAGTTTTATCTCTAGTCGATAAAACATAATAATTTACATTTCGAATAGAAATTTTTTATCGCAATCGAAAATTATTGTCTTTAAAAAATCTTAATTTGCGAGATTCAATCAATTAAGCAATATTTCGTCTTATTAAGACGTCAAGTAGATCTTTTTATTAGATATTAGCGTAATACGTTTGCTAAATTTGCATAATATAAATATAGCGCAATTATAGCTTTTCGCAAACATCAATAGTGCTAAAATAAAATCAATACTAATAATGTAAAAAGATATCAAAGACGTTAATATTAATTATAAAGAATTATTCAAAACGTAATGTCTAGTTTGATAGTTTTAGTATTTTGAGCAATGTTTTAGATAATTACGAAGATATTGTAATAGATTGCAAATATATTAGAAGACAAAGACTTTGTCGTAGCATTTAGCAAATTCTAAGTAATTGTTATAAGTTATGTTAAGAATATCTTTAACTATTAAATAAGAAATGCAAAGTCGACGTAATTTGTAGACATAATTTTCGACAATAAAATTATTTGATTAAAAAATAAGTTTGTGCTCTTCTTAATAAAAGAAAAGCTTTGTAGCGATCTTGTTGCTATTCTTAATATCAAGAATATCAATAATATGTTTTTAATTAAAATTGAACTTATATTTGTTTAGTATTCGTTAACGAAAGTCTTTCTTTATTTCTATCAAGAAGATAATAAAGAAAACGTCGAGAATACTTTTGTCTTTAAAAAGATTAATATTTTCGACGTTATTACTTAATAGACGAGAAAGCGCATTAGAGACGATGTGCTATTTGTCTAGTTTATGTCAAAATTTCAAATTAAAGAATTAAATATAGTTTGAGACTCTTACAAGTCTAAGATTCAACTTGTTTGTTAAGATTGTAATAAGAGTTGTTTGTTTAACAATGTCGAATGCAATTTTATAATCGATGTAAACAATAATAAGTTCGAAAGAGACTTTTACAATATAACGAATTTTCTTTAAAATTTAGACAATTTTCGTAAGCTTTAGTTTCGTCAATTATTAACAAAACTTTGCAAAGATAATAAGACAACTAAGAAATAAAATCGACTTAATAACGTAATAAGATAAATAAACTTAACTCGCGAAAGATTTCGTTGCAAAAAATTCTTATTTTAATAAGAGATTTTTTGATCTCGTAATTAATTTTTCTAGTAAGAAAGTCTTTCGCAATTAGATCTCTTTAATATAATACATTATTGCGTCGAAGACAAATTCTTTGCTAGCGTTTAAATTGACAAAAAGTTAACAACGAGAGTTTGAATATACACGAGATAGAAAGATTTTAACAACATAAATTTTATTATCGCGAAGAAAAGAATTTCTTGCTTTGTAAGATTCAAGAATTTTTTTTTGCAAAAATAATTTTGACAAGTACTTTTAACAATAAGTTTGTTTCGTAGAAGATTTGTTTTTCTTTTCTAAAGTAATTTGAAATAATCGACGTAATAAGAAATATGATTTCTTAGTTAATTAATTAGTTCAAGAAAGATTTCGAATTGTCTCAATATTTTTAAGAATCGAAGCATAAAAATAATGCGAAACTTTTTCTTTACAATAATTAGTTTCAATAAATTGATCTTTTGTTCTAGCAAGAAGACGATAAGATATTTGATAAAGACTTTGAAAAACTTAATAGATATATTGTTTTTGTTTAGCACATTAAAAACGTTTTGAAGATATTTAACGTATGTTACGCTAGTACTTTCGTAAGAGATATTAGAGCGAATTATGCTATTGAAGAGATTTGTAAACGTCTTCAAACAATGCAAGCAATCATTTGATAACAAAAATTGCAATTATAGGCAATCTTATGTTTAATAAATCTTTATAGATAATTCGTTCAATGAATTAAAGTAACAATAAGTAAAGACTTAAGATGAGTTGAACACAATTTATAAGAAAGTTGTGTTTCTAGTTTCTATATACTAAGAAAATATAAATTGCTCGCATTGTTCGTTCGTCAAACATAGCGAACATAATCGTTCGCCTTGTTCATTCGTCGAACATAGCGAACATCATGTTCGAGATGCTCGTTCGTCGAACATGTCGAACATAATAATAAATGCGTTCGTAGCGTGTAGAATCTAAATCACTAGTATAGCTTAAGTAAGCTCGTAACATTATTTCTCTTTTTTAGAGTTTTTGTTCCAAAAATTCAATGTCTTTTCACAATGTCTTCAAGAAAAATTAATATTAGAAACTCTTCTTTTCGCAAAAAAGATCTTTTCGACGCTTTAAATCTTGTGTGTCTAGTGATGCGTTCTTGTCGCAATTGTGCGATGTCTAATAAAGTCTATTGTGTGAACGATGATTTCAAAAAGTGTGTGAAATGTGTACGATTGAATCGTGATTATAATTTGGCAATCTTGTCTACTTCGATAAAATGAATTTATAAGAAGCGATTACGCTTAAAAAAAGAAATGCGCGAAGCGCGTATTAAGTTAAGTCGCTTGAAAAAGCAATTAAATTTCCTAAAAGATAAAGAGAAAGAAATAATCGTAACGAAGTGAAAAAACATTGACGATCTAGAGATAAATAAAACGTTTTTTGCTAAATTTGTCGTAAAGACTTCTAAGTTGTTGTTTAATATGTCGTTCGAACAACTTTAACTTTTAATTGATTGAAATTGAACTATTATTTTTTTGTTTAACTTTAATAAAACTTTTTTAAAAGATTTCGACAACGATTAAGATTCTTTTTCGACTCTTATGTGTTTTTCGAGATAGAATATTCTTTTTATTTGATAAAATATTTTTAATTTTTTTGTTTTAGAATTTCTTCAATCTTATATTGTTTTTCTTTTTGTGAATGAAAATAAAATGTGTTCTATAAAGACGTAATTAAATTTGCTAATTCCAATAATAAGATATAAAATATTAGAAATACTTTAACGTTCTTAAGTAAATCAAGTTCGTAATTGATTAATTTCTTTGTCTTTTTAACGAAAAACAATTCGACTTTGACATAATTTAATTTCTTGTTTAACTTTCTTGTTTTAAGATTTTTCGTAAAAAGATATATTTTATTTTTTTTCTTTAATTAAGATGTTGTTTTTCGTTTTTTGTTCTAATATTTAATTAACTTTTCTTGCATTTTTGAGATGTTGTTGTATATTTTTTTTAATGTCGTTATTCTTTTAATGATTAATTAAGTTAATAAATGCTTTCGTTCTTTCTTGAAGAGATTAAATTCTTTGTTATAATTGACGAAGAATGAAGTTATTTTAGTGATATTCGAAATCTTTGCATTTAATGCTAGTTAAGTCATAGATAAAAGTGATATTTAATTGTTGTAACTATTGTTAACGTAATGTCTCAAATATTGCTTTAGACTTTGATTTGTTCGCTCTATTTAATCATTCGTAATTAAGTAATAGATAATGAACATTCTAAGTCTTGTTTCTAACATTAATAGAAGCGTCTTTTAATAGTTAAACGTAAAAAGCTTGTCTTTGTTATTAATTAATTCTTTGAATATATTGTGATATTATATAAGTCGATTTAATACAATGTATTTTAGTTGTTTTGCTATAAACTTTTCTTTGCATGCGATAATATATAAATACTTAATAAGCTTGTTAATCATTATTAGTATCGAATTATGTTTGTTTTTAGTTGCTAGATTCGTCGACTTAAGCAACTTAATAATAAAGTTTATCGTAATTTTATCTTATAACGATTTAGATAATTTCTAATATTAAATTTCGTCATAACTCGCATGTGTATCATGTTTGTTTTGCTAATAATTAAGATATCGTTTGACGTATATCTTAATAACTTGTCTTATTTGAAAAAACTAACAATGCTAGCGTAAAAGTTAAAGAATTTTGATTATTCTTAAATGTCTTTGCAATAATTTATCATAATATTTCTTTATATATTCGTCGATTTTGTTAATAGATATTTGAAGTTTTTCTTTCTTTATTAGAAATTCTTTCTTATTGTCTTTAAGTATTTGTAAGATAGCATTTAGCTTGTATTTATTTGCTAATAGTGATTCGTTTTTGTTAATTTTAAGTATGTTGTAATTAAATAATTTCTTCGTTTTTATGTGATCATTTCTTTTGTTAAGTGCGTTTGCTTTGTTATTATCTTTGTCTAATGTATATTGTATCTTAAACTTGTATTATTCGAGTCGCTTTAATTATCACATTTGCTTTTTATTAAATTGTTTAATAATAATAAAGTGTAAAAGATTTTTGTGATCTATAAAAATTGTAAGTTTTAATAATTCTTCGACGTATACTTTTTATAATTTTAGAAAAACTACAATAGCGAGTAGTTTCTTATCGTAAATGTCATAATTTTATTTAATTAATAAGAGTTTTCTTAAGAGATATGTCATTAAATATTATATGTTTTTATGCTTTTAATTAAAGCATACATCGATAATTAAATTTAATGCGTTAATTTTAATTTTATTTAACAATTGTAAATTGTATATTTTTAATATCAATTTCTTTAAGCATTTTAGCTTAAGATTCTAAAATAATTTTTTTTATTAATTTTTATATTTATGACGTCTCTTTCTTTGTAAGATTTGTCAATGATATTGCATTAACGAAGTAATTTTTAATAAACTTCTTATTGTAATTTATAAAATTTAGAAAGAATTAAATTTTTTTAATATTAATAAATAATTTTCATTCTTTAATTACTTGTATCTTTTCGAAATTTATGCGTATTTTATGTCGTTTAACGACAAATTTAAGAAAATCAATTTCTTTTTAATGAAATTCGCATTTCTTTAATTTAAGATGTAGATTTTTTTTATCTAAACATTTTAGTATTTTGAAAACATAATTTACATGTTTTTTCAAAATATTTGAGTAAATTATAATGTCGTTTAAATATATTATGACAAATCGATTCAAATATTGTCGTAATGCATTATTAATTATTTTTTTATACGTTGTTGAAGCATTCGTAAATTCGAACGACATTATCGTATATTTGTATAATTTATATTGTATACGAAAAGCTATTTTTCATTCTTTTCTTATTTTTATTCTAATTTAATTGTACTCTTTTCGTAAGTTTAATTTGATAAAATACTTTGCTTCGAACAATTGATTTTAAAGTTCGCTAATGTTAAGTAATAAATATCGATTTTTTATTATAATATTATTTAGTTTTCGATAATTAACACATAGACGAAAAGTTTCGTTCTTTTTAAATACAAAGAGAATCGAGTATTTTGTTTATAATTAAGATTTTTTAATAAATTTTTTTTTTTTCGTTTTTTGCTAGATATTTGCGAAGAGTTTTTAGCTTCTTTTCGAATAAAGTATATATAAATTCAAACGTAAATTGCTTGTTTAATTCAAGTTTAATCTCGTAATTTTACAATTGATGTTTAAATAAAAATTTGATCGTTTTCTCTTTTTAGAATAGATGCTCTTAATTGTTGTATATTCGTAACATGTGCTTTAACGATTTTCTTATTGTATTAAATAGTTTAGAGCTTTTAAAAGATTCGCAATTTTTTTTTTTATTTTAACTTTGTGATTTAGCTAATCTTTGTTAATGTTTATCGAATCGAATTTTATTAAATCGTTTTTTTGCGAAAATGCAAATTTGTTATTTGCGATCGAATTTCGATTTAATCTTTTATCTATTATCGAACACTATTGATGCGTAGATTAAATGTGAATTGTGTAATTACATTGTGCGAATTTAAATACTCGTGTATTTTAATTAACTTCTAAATTGTGTTGCTTTAATCAAGACATTTCTAAAACGATATCGTAAGTGATTATTCTCACTATATTAAAGATTAGTTTTTCGTAATGTTGCTAAATAGCTATTGATAGTAATTTTGTTTCTTTGTTCACTTTTTCATTTCTTGCGAATAATGAGTTTTTATCTACAATTACTAGATTGTAAGCGTTAAACTTCTTTTAAATAAAATATTCTTTTCTCTTTATAAAAGCTTTGATTATAAAATTACTTGTCGCATTAGAATCGATTATTATTGTAAATTAACAATCATTAATCTTAACTAATGTGATAAAACATTGTGCGTATGTTATTAAATTTAGTTGCTATTGTTAAACTAATATATTGCATTTCTTTAATATGCTTTTTATTAAAAAATTTGAACTTTTCTTTGCTTCTATGTTATAACTTCTACTTTAAACGTCTATTTGCGCTAAGTTTCTCTTTGTTGCTAGATTGCTAACTTTGACTTTTTAGAAAATCAATTAATTTCATTCTTTTCTTTTAGATAAGTTTAGCATAAGTTGTTGTAACAAGTTGTTCAATTAAGACTTGCGTATGCTATAAAATTCAATTGTTTTATTATAATGTTAAGTATGTTCTTTTTTGTAATAACATTGCTTTCTAATTTCTTCTCGCATTTATTTACGATCTTCGATAAATTAATTAAAGTCTTAAGATGATTCGTAATGTCTTTTATGCATTCGTGAAAGTTCTTTTAATTATACTCTTTGTTTAAGTTAATAATTAAGCTATAAGATTTAATAGTCTTCTAAAGTGTTTAATTAACTTTTTGCGTAAATGCGAATGCCTTGTTTAATAATGTTTCATCTAGAACTTTCTATAATTGATTTGAATTCTTTATCAAATAGTAATCGTTATTTGATTTAGTTTTAAGAGTGTTCGTCTCTATGTTAATTTGCTTTTTGATATCGTTTTAACGATCAAATATTTTTCTTAACATAACATTGATTTATCGACGATTTATTAAGTTTCGTAATTGATAATCTCTTGCGAAGTGATTTGATTTGTCACATAAATAATACGTTTTTTAGAATTTGTTATTTTGCTTTTCTCTAAAATTCTTCTTTTTGCGTCGTTAAGTAAAATTCAATTTCATAAATGTAAATTTACGATAATTTAGATTATTGTATTTCTAATTAGAACGAAATTCTTTCTAATAATATTTAATCGTTAATTCAAAGAAGATTTTTGTTCTTTCGTAAAATTAATTATATTGCTTTTTCATAATTTTTTTATACAATTTGTCGTCGAAATCGATAACTACTTCGATGAAATTAAATATGTCGCTAATGAATTTATCATCGCGCATAATTTTATTCTTGAGACTATTCTTAAAATTTCGTCGAAATATTATCATAAATGCGACATCGTTTCATTCGATAAAATTAACATACTTTTAAAATTTTGCTACGTAATTTGTTGCAAAGATTCGCTAAATTAAGTGCTAAATTACTTTTTTCGCAATTTGTTTCTCATTAAATGTTTCGAAAATTCTTCGAAGCTCTTTTTTAAAATTATCGAAATTCGTAAACATTGCATAAGAGTTTTCGTCATAATTTTTTAAATATTTGCGTAAGTTTAATTTGAGTTAATGCTAAACTCTTTTTTTAAGAAATGTGAATGCAAAAATCGTCTTCTAGTTCGTTAGAACAAGATAAAAAATAAAATAAATATTTATTTGCATAAATTAATTTTTTAGGCTAATACAATCTTTATAATAAACGTTAAACTTGTTGATTCTTATCTTGTTGTCTTTATTAATAAAGAATCGACGTAATGTTATTAAGCTATTGTTCAAGATAAAGGCGCGTTGATCTAATATAAACATTCTTAAAATGTTCAAAGTGTTACGCTAGTACTTTCGTAAAAGATATTAGAGTGAACTATGCTATTAAAGAGATTTGTACACGTTTTCAAACAATGCAAGCAATCACTTAATAACAAGAATTGCAACTATAGACATTCTTATGTTTAATAAATTTTTATAAGTGATTCGTTCAATGAATCAAAGTAACAATAAGTTAAGACTTAAGATAAATTAAATACAATTTATAAAAGAGTTGTGTTTCTAGTTTCTATATATTAAGAAAATATAGATTGCTCACATTGTTCGTTCGTCAAACATAACGAACATAATCGTTCGCCTTGTTTGTTCGTCGAACATAGCGAACATCATGTTTGAGATGTTTGTTCGTCGAACATGTCGAACATGATAATAGGTGCGTTCGTAACGTATAGAATCTAAATCATTGATACAACTTAAGTAAGCTCGTAACAACGTATTTCTTTGCAATGTAAGAAAAAATAATAATGTTATCAATGTAAACTTTAAAGAATTGACAAAAAGTACAAAGAAAATAATCTATTTAACGTTGAACGTATATTAATAAGTTTCTATAATTTATAATTGCAACATTGAAGCTTTCTTAATTTTAATGCAATATTATTGTCAATTTGTATCGATCGAATAAATAAACTCTTTATTAATAAAAGAATGTCGAGTAATTAATTATTGTAATAAAAGAAGAATTTTAAAGAAAAGCAATAATATCAATTTAAAGCGAAAGAGAATACGCATTAGATTAGATTAAGACGTTTAAATCGCAAACGTTTATTACGACGCGCTCTTTTCTTTCGTTATCTTAATTTCTTTAGACGCAAAAAACTAAGTAAAAGAATAATATAAATTCGTTAATTGAATTTATTTTGTTATTAATATAAAGTTTGTTAAAGATTTTTTCGATCAATTCTTTGTCTTGTTCTTCTAACGAATAAAACTTAACTTTATTATTAACGCGAGATTTTTAATTCGATTTTAAGAAAATTCTTATTTAATTGTTCTTAAGAAAATCGACAAAGTTAATGTTTTGTTAGAGAATAAAATAGTCTTGTACGATCTACGAAAAGATGTTGACATTCGCAAACGAGAAATTGTAAATAATTACTTTATTAAATAGAACAATTTTGTTTGCGAAAGACTTTATTAAAGACATTAATAACGCGTAAGACAAATAGACGTCAACAAATATTCTTTTGTTAAAAGAAGTTTTTTGCAAATCGTTCTAAAAAATTTGCGCTTTAGCTAAAGATATTGCGATTGTCACAATGTAAACAATAGCACAAGCGAAAACAAGCTTTCTAAATTAATTATCTTGATAAGTAAATTTGAATTTACGATTAACAAGATTGCGTATATGTTTATTTGCGTTTACAATAAAAGTATTAGAATAATTTATTTTGACAACGTAATTAAGACGATAATTGCGAGAAATTTAAATTAACTTGTCGTTGTTATTGCGCGCTATTATTGCTTTTATAAAGATATTTATTATTTTAACGTAAAAGATTAAGCTAATATTATTCTTAAACTTAAATAGAAAATCTCGATCTTTCAATATATCGAAGTAATGCACGACGAGAGACATTTTTGTGCGCAAAGAGATAATAATAGTTTTTCGCAAATAAATAGAGCGAATAATAAATTTCGAAGACTTAATTTTGATCTAAGTAATAATGTCGTAATTGTCAATATAAATTTCTTGTTTTTTAACGTCTATAATAGTACTTTTTGATTTAATAATATTATTGTCAATAAGAATGTTTGCTTTAAGATTGTCGATTAGATAAACTTTGCGTTGTATATAAACAATAAAATCTTAATTATCTTTTCTTCCCAAAATATAAAGATTAGAAATTGCATACTTAAAATTCTAATACTTGATAATTTCTAGATTACGCACTTTTAGCGATGTTGTTATAGTGCGAATTTGCGTATTTGAAGTCTAAGTCTTGAATTAGATATAATTTGCACAAATAATATTAACGTCAATATTGTAACAAACGTTATCGAAAATAAATTCTCGAGATAGTGTTATTTTGTTTTTAATATATAAATATTCTTGATATACATATCTTGTTTCTATTTTCTTGAAGACTTTTATTAAGAAGATTATAATAGTAAGCTTCTTGTTTGCGAAAGACTTTGACAAGATGCTAAAGTTCTTAATTGCGTTAGTAATAGTAACACTATATGCTTCAATAAATAGTGTAAGTATTTCGATAGCAAAAAAGAATATCTCGATAGACTTGAGACTTCTATTCGCGAAAGACTTCGATAAATTATTGTTGTTCGTAAAAGTCTTTAAAAGATTGCGCACAATTTGATAAGTCTTTTTATAAAAATATGCAAAAGATTGTTGAAATCGAAGTAGTTCTTGCAATGACAATATTAATAGATAAAATTTAAGAGAATAATTATGTATGCTAAAGACTTGAGAACGTTTTGAAAGTCTTTTTTGAAATTATAGTAGTTTAAATTGTTGCGAACTGCGTAGTAATTACTTATTGCGTTAGAATTTTTGTTTTTATCTTTATAAAAATCTTTTGCAAATATCTTATTCTTGTTCTTCTTATTAAGAACGTATGTTTGTTGTCTTCGTAAAAATCTTTTGTCGCTTTAAAAGATATTGTTTTAATTGAGCTAACTCTTTCTTTGATTCGAGAAATCGAACACGTTTTTTGCGATAATTTGTAGAAGTTATCTTGCTAAAAACAATGCAATTACAAATTTGATTTGTTCGAAATTGAAAGATTGTTAAATTTAATAAGCAAAATTCTAATACTAATAAGAAGTCTAGTCTTGCGATCACGCAAGATAATATTAAGAAGCAAAATTCTCGATCGATTAAGAAAAATCATCTCGAGTTTGTTGTCAATTATGCTTACTAATATTGTTTAAATTCGATTTCTAATTAAGATTTCTAGTATATCTAGTTATATCGAATTAGATGTCGACTTTCCTATTTAATTAATCGAGAAATGCTTTTATAGTAATAATTAATGTTAATTCTAAAATATTATGTCTAAATTTTTAGTTTAGATTGTTTTATGCTATAAAGAGTTAATTATAAAGAAAAGACATTTTTGTTGTTTTAACATAACGAAAAATATCTTGCGCATAAAGACGAGAATTCTTTTGTTATTAAATACTTGTTATTGTGTATTGTTCTTGTTGCAAATGTTGCAAGATTGTCGAAGTTCTTTTCTTAAAACAATAACTTAAAAGCTTTGTATTAATTGTCAAGATTAACATTTCTAAGAAATTGCTTCTTGAGATCGAAAAGTTTTATAAAATGTTAAATAAAAATAGAATTGCGAAGATATTGCGACAACGTTGTTCTAAGCTTTGTTTTGTCGCAAAAAGAAATTATGTCTTTTAAACAATTTACAAAGACGTAGACATTGCAATAGAATATGTGTCTACTAGTATTAACAATAGAGAAGTTGAAATTTGCAAAATCGTTATATTTCGAATCAAGATATTCGATATTATTAAACTTTTATTTATTATTGTCGTTTCTTATATTTTCGGAATTAGACGAGTTATTAAGAGACAAGATAGAATTTTGATCGTTGTAATTGCGAAAGACTTTTACGATTATTGTTGTTATTTCTTGCTTTTAGATATTAGTAAACGTCGAAGCAAAAAATTAATACTTGTCGTCGATTATTTTTGATCTAAGTATTTTTTTGATAATGTTGAAAGACTTAAAAGATGTTGCTCGATTTGTCGAAAATTAATCGAAGACAACAATAGTTTTCTTAAGTTGTTAAATTGCGAAGCAAAATCCTAATCGATTAATAAATTATTTTATCGATCAAGAACGTACAATATTCTTAACGAATTAATTACGAGAACAATTAGTAAATTTTACGAAAGAGAATTGAAAATATTTCTAACTATAAAAGTAGCGTGAGCTTTTATCTAATTAAGAACAATTTCTTCGTAACGATATTCGATAAGAATAAATTTATTAATTTAATAAATAAGAATTGCAATATTTTGATCGACAATAAATGCGATAAAAGTTAGCTTGTAAAAGTCGAAGCAAAAGTAATAACTATCTTGCAAAAGACTATTGAAACAAAAATATTCTTATTAAAGAAAAAATATCTTTGCAAAGACATTCGCGTTTTGGAAGGCAAATCGAGCTAATAGAAATCAAGATATTTGCAAGATCTTATAGATCTTACAAATCTAACTACTCTACGTACTCAAATTAGTATTGTCGAAGCAAAATTTATCTAGAGAGCTCGTTTTGTTTTCTTTATGTTTGACAAAGTTGCGAAATTCTAATCGAGTTAAACTATGTTTTGACGCGTAAAGTTTTAATGTTCGCAATGCGCACAAACGTTTATAGTTGCTCGCTAATTGCACAATTGCGTCAAATTATTACGTTTTTGTTACGAGATTTGTGTCTAATGCTCTTGCCAAATGGCAAGAGGACGTTTGGCGCCTATCGATGACGTTTGCTCTTGAACAATCAAGTATAACTTGATTGTTAACTTAGTTCTTAGAGAATCACCTTTACAATCATTATAGATGTTGGCCTTGTTCACTTGCGTATCTTTTCATCTTGCTTAGTTGCCTTGTCTAGTTGCTTTGCCTATCTAGCTATCTTTCTTTGTCTAGCAAATGATAGCTTCAACGTACGATTCGAGTCAATCGCTCATCTAATTCAAACGAACGACATTAATCGCCAATTCTCTCATCTAGCCTCGCATTCACCACTAGACACTAGATCATTATATTAGAGTCGACATTCGTTTGCGTTTCGCAATCATTAAACACTAAGTCATTGCATCAAAGCTAGCATTCATTTGTTTTTAACAATCATTAAGCATTAAATCATTGCATTAGAGCTAGCATTCGTCTATTTTTCGCAATTATTAGACACTAAATCATTGCATCAAAGCTAGCAAGCTTGCCTTTCGCAAGTGTTTATCTAATTGTATTGAAATGTCTTTCTTAATTAAACTAACTAATTTCGTTCTTTTCGTTCTTACTTATCAAATTTTGCAATTTTGTACTATTAAACATTGATATATCTCTTGCATTAGTGAGTCAACTAGATTAAGAGTCGAAGAGCTCTTCAAACTTTTGTTTCGTTCGCTTTTATTCGAATCAATAGATAGAACTCGTCGTTTTGCTTAATTTGTTTAATCTAGTAAAGATAAACGAATTTGATCAATCGAATGAGCAATCGACAAGACTTTACTTAAACGAACAATTAATAAATTCGAAAGAACGCAATAGACAACTTCATTTAATACGATTAACAACGAAGATTCGACGAAGAAATCATTATTTGTCATAGCTTACAACTAGTCTTCAATAGAGACATCATTATTTATCGTTCTTGATCATTAGATCTCGAAAACATCATAATTTGTTACAATTGACATCGTCACTTTAAAGACATCATTGTCTTCTACATTAAACGACATTATCTTAAAGACATTACTAGAGTCGTTAATAGAGCAATTATTTAAACATTAAAACGAGCAATCTAAACAAAAGAATTTAAACGTCTATCTTAATAACATTCTAAATTTAGAATCTTTTAATTCGATCGTCGTCTTAGAGCATCTTGACGAAGTTCTTGTCGTTTAACGAAATAGACTTGCGTTCTCAAGCATTTCGAGTCTTGTCTTCTTATTCGCATTTTCTACGTTACTTGCGTTTTTAGCTAAACAATCAATAGCTAGTTCTTTCGACAAATTAAGAAACGACAAGATTGACGAATTAAACGACGATAAATTGCGCAAGAACACTAGACTAATCGTTGAATCAAGAATTGATATCAACTTTTTAACTCGACTCAAATACTTGATATTAACATCGTGACTCGATCCAAATACTCGATATTAACATCGTAATTCGACTTGATATCGATTCGATTTCTAACATGATTTAAGTTATCGACTCGAATCGTTAAGCAATCGAAAATGTTGTCATAATATTAAGAATTTCTATTTTTGAATCTATTACGTCACGACTTTCGAGAAATCTATGCGTCAAAAACGAAACAATTTTCTTCTTCATTATTTTCTCGTCATTTGCATTATTTTATTGCATTTATTTTATTGCATTACTAGTGTTCATCTTTAAAGAATTTATTATTGTTATCAAGATTGTTGTTCTTTGCAAAATATATTGCAAAATGCCTAATTTTAACGATACATACAATTTATCAATATTTTCGATTAAGAAAGAGTCTAGTTTCTCGATGTTGCACAACTCAATCTTAAGCAATCTTCATTTTAATTAATTCGCAAGTTAAGATTTATAAAATATTAATTAATTCTTTTTTGAGAAAAAAAGAGCTCTTCAAGAAGCGATCGATAGAATTTGTCAAAATAGTTCTCTTTTAAGACTAAGAGAGAACAACGAATACGTTAAATAAAGTCTTGATATTAGTGCTCAATTTTAACAATGATGATTACAAATATCTATTAATGAAAGTGTCACAAATAAGACTCAAAAAAAATATTGAATTCACTTTGAATTAAGAAGATTAAAGCAAATAAATAATTCAATGTTTAAGACATATTTATTCAAATAATTTCGACACTAGAAGAATATTCTAAGATAGCATGTAAGAATTGTCTCAAAATTCTAAATCATTCTACAATTATAAGTGACTCTAGTACAATCAATATGCTTAAATATCGCAAGATAGTTGCTTGCATAAAACGAAAACAATCTAATTCTCTTTCATAGTTCGAGTTAGCTTTTGATCGTATAAGTTCACTTTAATAATGCAAATAAATAATGCAAAGTTAACAAATTAATAGAACAAAAATTATATCGATTTAGCGTCTTAATTTAATTAACAAAATTAAAAATAAATATTGTGCAAAATCTTTGTTGTCTTGAATCTATCTTTTCGAATTATTAAAAATAAGCATTTTTAACAACTATTGCAAATGCTTCGTCCAAATTTTACTCTCGTGCATCGCACTAAATTGTCATTCATGATTTTCTTAAAATATAATAACATTCATATTAAGATAAAGCAAGATTTAAAAGAATTACGATGTGTATTTATTGCGTTAAATGTATGATTTAGTTCTCAAAAAATCGTCTATCTAAGAGTATTAATATATTGAATGAATATTGCATTTTAATATCGTAAACATCTTATTAGATTTACGTCTACAAGAGCTTCTTAAAATCTTGAACACATATAATATTAAAAACAAGCTTTTTAAGATTGTTACAAACAATGCAAGCAACAATGACACTTTAAAAGAAAAATTTAAAAGACGTTTAATCGACGCAACATTTTATAGAATAAAGCATAGAATTCGATTTTTTGTATAATTTATATTATTAATCTCGTGATTTAAGAGTTTATCAAAGTTATTAAATTAAAGACTTTAAATAACAACATCATATTATTATTAGAAAACGATTAAGTTAAGAATGTAGTCACAAGCAATAATTTGTGCATTATTGTTAAAAAGATATTTTTTAAGTAAATAATGCAAAAAGATAATGCACTTGCTAATAAATGAATTAGATTCGCACTTTTATAGTTGTTATTAATAGTTCTTTTTAACGAAAGCTTCGCTTTTAAAAGCTTCAAATTGAAGTTAAAACAAAGTTTCGAACATTGATACAAGACATTCGCATTCGTTGAAACTCTATCTATTTAATGCTTCGACATACATATCAATTGGGCAACATAATTAATATATAAATTGACAAAAAATTGAAAAACTCAAAGATTCAAGCTATTCAATTAAAAGATAACGAATGATTACTAGTATTGTTTGTTAACAATATGCTATGTTCTTTCTATAAATTAATCTTAATTGTGTCTAAAACAACTAATGTTAATATGCATTTAAAATTTCGATTGTTTAATGCTTTTTTTAATTATTTTGATGTTGTTAAAAGAATTATACGCAATAATGCGTATTCTTTAAAAACATTTATTATCAAAGTTTGCGAATTAACTTTTACAAAACTCGCGAAATACTATTTTAAAATTAAGAACAAAGACAAATTAATATATAAGCTCGCTATAATTTTAGATTTTATTCAAAAGTTAAACTTGTATCAAAATTAAAACACAAAGAATGTTAAAAAACAAAATTTTAATAAAATTAATCATTTTTATTACAATAAATACAAGAAAGAGTTTAAAAATTATTTTAGTTGTTATTATAAAAAGAGAATTACGACTTCAAGAGTCGAAACGCAACGAGCTAACGAAATTGACAAAATAATGCAAATTGATAATGCAATCGTTTATTTGCTAATAATTATATAGTTTGTTGCGATAATTATACAAATTCTTCTTTAACGAAGTTAACGTCGATCTTTATTTTTAAGCGAGAATGATTGATATCTTCGCAATGACGCCTATTACGAGTCGCGTGCTAGTAGATACTATTCGTCGCGCATCGTTCTACACAAGGAAATCAAAAAGAAAAGATCTATTAACAAGATTAAGATAATCAAGATAACTTAACTCTTAAGCCTCTTGAATTTCAAATTAAGATAATTAAGATAATTAAGAATAACATCTTAAACATCTTAAACATCAAATAATGAAAGAGTATATAGCTTTCGAACGCGATTTTCTTATGAATTGTATTCCACTTATCTTAAGTCTTTATTTATTGTTACTCTAATTCATTGAATCATTTATAAAGATTTATTAAACATAAAATTGTTTATAATTGCAATTCTTGTTATTAAGTGATTGCTTGCATTGTCTAAAGACGTTTACAAATCTCTTTAATAACATAATTCGCTCTAATATTTTTTACAAAAGTACTAGCGTAACACTTTGAACATTCTAAGATTGTTTGTATTAAATCAACGCGTCTTTATCTTAAGCAATAGCTCAATAATATCATGTCAATTCTCTATTAATGAAGACGACAAGATAAGAATCAATAAGTTTAACGTTTATTATGAAGATTGTATTGGCCTAAAGAATTAGCTTATGCAAGTAAATATTTATTTTATTTTATATCTTGTTTTAACGAACAAAAAGACAATTTTCGCATTAACATTTTTCAAAGAAAGAGTTTAGCATTAACTTAAGTTAAACTTACGCAAATATTTGAAAAATTATGACGAAAACTCTCGTGCGATGTTTACGAATTTCGATAATTTTAAGAAAGAACTTCGAAGAATCTTCGAAACATTTAACGAAAAAAAAAATTGCAAAAAAAGTGATTTAACACTTAATTTAACGAATCTTTGCAATAGATTACGCAATAAGATTTCAAAAATATATTAATTTTATTAAATAAAACGATGTCGCATTTATAACAATGTTTTAAGAAAATCTTAAAAATAATCTTAAGAACGAAATTATGCGCGATAACAAATTCATTAGCGACATATTTAATTTTATTGAAGTAGTTATCGATTTTAACGACAAACTATATAAAAGAATTATAAAAAAGCAATACAATTAATTTTACGAAAAAGCAAGAATCTTTTTTGAATTAAAGATTAAATATTATTAAAGAGAATCTCGTTTTAATCAAAAATACAATAATTTAAATTATCGTAAATCTACATTTATAAATTTGAATTTTATTTAACGACGTAAAATTTTTTTTTAGAGAAAAGTAAAATAACAAATTCTAAAAAACGTATTATTCATATAACAAATCAAATCATTTTGCAAAAAATTGTTAATTACGAAATTTAATAAATCGTTGACAAATCAATGTTATGTTAAAAGAGATATTTAATTGCTAGAACAATATTAAAAAGCAAATTGACACAAAGACAAACACTCTTAAAACTAAATCGAACGACAATTATTATCTAGTGAAGAATCTAAATTAATTATAAAAAGTTCTAGATAAAATATTATTAAACAAGGCATTTGCATTTACGCAAAAAATTAATTAAACACTTTAGAAAATTATTAAATCTTATAGCTTAATTATCGACTTAAACGAAGAATATAACTAGAAGAACTTTTACGAATGCATAAAAAACATTATGAATCATCTTAAGACTTTAACTAGCTTATCAAAGATCGTAAACAAATGCGAGAAGAAGCTAAAAAGCAATACTATTACAAAAAATAACATACTTAACATTATAATAAAACAACTAAATTCTACAATATACGCAAGTCTTAATTAAAAAATTTGTTACAACAACTTATGTTAAACTTATCTAAAAAAAAGAACGAAATTAATTAATTTTCTAAAAAATTAAAGTTAGCAATTTAGCAACAAAAGAAAGCTTAGCGCAAATAAACGTTTAAAACAAAAATTATAACATAAAAGCAAAAAAAAGTTCAAATTTTTTAATAAAAAGCATATTAAAGAAATGCAATATATTAGTTTAACAATAGCAACTAAATTTAATAACATACGCACAATGTTTTATCACATTAATTAAAATTAACGATCGTTAATTCACAACAATGATTAATTTTAATGCGATAAATAATTTTATAATCAAAGCTCTTGTAAAGAGAGAAAAGTATTTTATTTAAAAGAAGCTTAACGCTTATAATCTAGTAATTGTAGATAAAAATTTATTACTCGCAAGAAATGAAAAAGTAAACAAAAAAATAAAATTATTATCAATAATTATTTAACAATATCACGAGAAACTAATCTTTAATATAGTGAAAATAATTATTTATAATATCGTTTTAAAAATGTCTTGATTAAAGTAACACAATTTAGAAGTTAATTAAAATATACAAATACTTAGATTCGCGCAATGTAATTACGCAATTCATATTTAATTTACGCATTAATAACGTTCGATAATAGATAAAAAATTAAATCGAAATTTGATCGCAAATAGCAAGTTTGTATTTTTGCAAAAAAACAATTTAATAAAGTTCGACTCAATAAATATTAACAAAAATTAATTAAATCACAAAGTTAAAATAAATAAAAAAAAATGCGAATTTTCTAAAAGTTCTAAACTATTTAATACAACGAGAAAATCGCTAAAGCACATATTACGAATATACAACAATTGAGAGCATTTATTTTAAAAAAAGAAAATAATCGAAATTTTATTTAAACATTAATCGTGAAATTACAAGATTAAACTTGAATTAAACAAGCAATTTACGTTTAAATTTATATATGTTTTATTCGAAAAAAAGCTAGAAACTCTTCGCAAATATCTAGCAAAAAACGAGAAAAAAAATTTATAAAAAAATCTTAATCACAAGCAAGATACTTAATTCTCTTTATATCAAAAAAGAACAAAATTTTTCGTCTATGTGTTAATTATTAAAAGCTAAACAATATTACGATAAAAAATTAATATTCATTATTCAACATTAACGAGCTTTAAGATCGATTATTCGAAGCCAAATACTTCATTAAATTAAATTTACAAAGAGCGTACAATTAAAATAAAATAAAAACAAAAAAAAAGTAAAAAATAGCTTTTTGCACACAATATAAACTATACGAATACACGATAATGTCGTTCGAATTTACGAACGTCTCGACGACGTATTAAGAAATAATTAATGATGCATTACAACAATATTTGAATTAATTTGTCATAGTATACTTGAATAACATTATGATTTATTTAAATGTTTTGAAAAAACATGTAAATTATGTTTTCAAAGTATTAGAATATTTAAATAAGAGAAATTTACATTTTAAATTAAAGAAATACGAATTTTATTAAAAAAAAATTGACTTTCTTGAATTTGTTATTGAACGACATAAAGTACGCATAAATCTTCAAAAATTACGAATAATTAAAGAATAAAAATCATTTATTAATGTTAAAAAAATTTAATTCTTTTTAAATTTTATGAATTACAACAAAAAGTTCATTAAAAATTACTTCGTTAATGTAATATTATTAACAAATTTTACGAAAAAAGAGACGTTATAAATATAAAAATTAATAAAAAAAAATTATTTCAAAATCTTAAGCTAGAATGCTTAAAGAAATTAGTACTAAAAATATACAATTTACAATTGTTAAACAAAATTGAAATTAACGCATTAAATTTAATTATTAATGCATGCTTTAATTAAAAGCATAAAAATATATAACATTTAATAATATATCTTTCGAGAAAACTCTTATTAATTGAACAAAATTATAATATTTACAATAAAAAGTTATTCGCTATTGTAGTTTTTCTAAAATTATAAAAAGTATACATTGAAGAATTATTAAAACTTACGATTCTTATAAATTACAAAAATCTTTTACATTTTATTATTATTAAACAACTTAATAGAAGGCAAATACAATAATTAAAGCGACTTAAACAATACAAATTTAAAATACAATATACATTAAATAATGATAATGATAAAGCAAACGCATTTAACAAAAGAAGTGATCACATAAAAACGAAAAAATCGTTCAATTATAGCATACTTAAGATTAACAAGAACGAATTACTATTAGCAAACAAATATAAGCTAAATGTTATTTTACAAATATTTAGAAACAATAAGAAAGAGTTTCTAGTAAAAAAGAGAAAACTTCAAATATTTATCAACAAAATCGACAAATATATAAAGAAACATTATAATAAATTATTGCAAAAGCATTTAAAAGTAATTAAAATTCTTCAACTTTTACGCTAACATTGTTAGTTTTCTTAAATAAGATAAGCTATTAAGATATACGTTAAACGATATCTTAATTATTAGCAAAACAAACATAATACATATGCGAATTATAACGAAATTTAATATTAGAAATTATCTAAATCGTTATAAAATAAAGTTACGATAAACTTTATTATTAAGTTGCTCAAATTGACAAATCTAGCAATTGAAGACAAATATAACTTAATATTAATAATAATTAACAAATTTATCAAATATTTATATATTATCGCATGCAAGAAAAAGTTCACAATAGAACAATTAAAATATATTGTATTAAATTAACTTATACAATATTACGATATAATTAAAGAATTAATTAGTAACAAAGACAAGCTTTTTACATCTAATTATTAAAAGACGTTTTTATTAATGTTAGAAACAAGACTTAAAATATTCATTGCCTATTATTCGATTACGAATAATTAAATAGAGCGAACAAACTAGAGTTTAAAGCAATATTTAAGACATTACGTCAACAATATTTACAACAATTAAGTATTACTTTTATTTATAACTTAATTAGCATTAAATGCAAAGATTTTGAATATTACTAAAATAACTTCATTTTTCGCCAATTATAATAAAGAATTTAATCTCTTTAAGAAAGAGCGAAAGCATCTATTAGCGTAATTAATTATTAAAAGAGTAACAACATTAAAAAAGATATACAACAACATCTTAAAAATGCAAAAAAAATCGATTAAGTATTAAAACAAAAAACGAAAAACGACATTTCAACTAAAAAAAAAAAAAAATTATTTTTTTACGAAAAATCTTAAGATAAGAAAGTTAAGCAAAAAATCAAATTATATTAAAGTCGAATCGTTTTTCGTTAAAAAGACAAAAAAATTAATTAATTACGAACTCGATTTACTTAAGAATGTTAAAGTATTTTTAATATTTTATATTTTATTGTTAAAATTAACGAATTTAATTACGTTTTTACAAGACACATTTTATTTTCATTTACAAGAAAAGAAACAATATAAAATTAAAAATATTCTAAAACAAAAAGATTAAAAATATTTTATCAAATAAAAAGAATATTCTATCTTGAAAAATACATAAGAGTCAAAGAAAAATCTTGATCGTTATCAAGATCTTCTAAGAAAGTTTTATCAAAATTAGACAAAAAAACAATAGTTTAATTCTAGTTAATCGAGAATTGAAATTGCTTAAACGATATATCGAATAATAACTCAAAAGTCTTTGCAACAAGCTTAGTAGAGAGCGCTTCATTTATCTCTAAATTATCGATGTTCTTTCACTTCGTTACGATCATTTTTTTCTCTTTATTCTTTAAAAAATTTAATTGTTTTTTTAAGCGACTTAACTTAGCACGTGCTTCGCGTATTTCTTTCTTTAAACGTAAACGTTTTTCATAAATTTGTTTAATCGAAGTAAACGAGATTGCTAAATCACAATTACGATTTGATTGCACACATTTCACACACTTTTTAAAATCATCGTTCACACAATAGACTTTACTAGACATCGCACAATTGCGACAAGGACGCATCGCTAAAGACACAAGATCTAAAGCGTTAAAAAAATCTTTTTTACGAAAAAAAGAATTTTTGATATTAATTTTTCTTGAAGACATTGTGAAAAAACATTGAATTTTTAAAACGGAAACTCTAAAGAAGAAAAATAGTGTTACGAACTTATTTAAGCTATACTAGTGATTTAGATTCTACGCGCTATTAGCGAATCTATTATTATGTTCGACATGTTCGAAGAGCGAACATCTCGAACATGATGTTCGCTATGTTCAATGAGCGAACATCACAAACAATAATGTTCGTTATGTTCGACGAACGAACAAGACGAGCAATCTATATTTTCTTAATATATAGAAACTAGAAATACGACTTTCTTATAAAATTGTGTTCAACTTATCTTAAGTCTTTACTTATTGTTACTTTGATTCATTGAATTATCTATAAAGATTTATTGAACATAAGATTGTTTATAGTTGCAATTCTTGTTATTAAGTGATTGCTTGCATTGTTTGAAGACGTTTACAAATCTCTTCAATAGCATAACTCGCTCTAATATCTCTTACGAAAGTACTAGCGTAACATTAAACTCAAAATTAAGTTACAACAAATTCTAAAAAGTTATATTAACAATTTTTAATCTTACTTTATAAGAGAAGAGATATAATATATAAAGCAATAGAATTTAGCAATAAAACTATAACTTTAACTATTATTGCATATTATTATACAACATCTTAAGAGATAACTTATACTTTTTATTAATAATTATTATATCTCTCTTAATTTAACGTCGAAGTATGTAAGATTATATATTACTAGCTATCAAATAAGCATTACGCAAGAGCTGCAAAAAAAGACACTAACAAGTAACTTTTAATATATTATTGTATTATCAAGTTATTAAGTTTCAAACAATAGTTGCAAAAATTATAAATTATAACACTAAAAATAATAAAACGTAAAATATTAACAAATAATTAAAAGTTAACTTTATTTAGATTAATACTTATCTCGACAATATTATAATTATTAACAAATAACAAATTTACTTTTAATTGTCAATATAAGTATATATTATCTAATAATATTTTGTGCGCTAAGCAAAGTTTATAATTCTAGTAATTTATTACAAAAAACAATGCTTTCTTATAATAAAGAATAATTTGTTCTTTCTAATTATTAGCTTTTACTTTAAGTATTTTATTCGAACGTCAAGCTTTGTAAACAATTATATTATTAACTATATGCAATGTTTGCTTTGTTAAATAAGAAGCTCTAAATAAATAATAATCGAGAAATTAATATAAGAATAAATAACACTTAAGATATTACTAAATAGCATAATATAATTATACACATTTCTAGTACTAACTTCTATTGCTCAAAAACTTATATTATTAAAATAAAAAATTACTGTCGAAAAAACAAAATTTAACAAGTAAATTTCAAGTAGTAACTTAACGTTACAATCTTTATTAGATAATTATATTCAAATCTTAACTTTAATAGCATATCGACTAGTATTAAAATTTAAAATAGAATTTAATTATGTCAATTATTAAAGTTTTATTAAATTAAGATTTTAATATAAGTATTTTATATTAAATAACGTCTTTATTAGTTGATAGCTATTCATAAATGTAAAAAGCGACAATTTTATAAGAGTTTAAGAAGATATATTCGATTTACGAAAACTATTATTGCGCAAACAAGAAATACACAATATATAACTTTTAATATTTGACATTATATTTAATAAGAAGGACGCAATTTTGATAAAAAAATTACTTGTAAACAACAAGTTAATATAAATATTACTCTTTTTATATTTTCGAGTTATATTAAGATTTTAAAACTTTAATGCGCTTTTAAAAGAAATACTTTTACATTTAAATGCTAAAAAATATTGCATATTAAACAAGAAAATAATATATATTAATAATATATAAACAACTTACAACTATTTCGACTTTTAGTGTTTTATAATAAAGCAAATAGATTAAATGAATTTATTAAGTTTAATTATGCAAACTTTAAGTAGAATTTAAGCAAAAAAAGATTTAGCAATAAAATAAAAAATAATTAACAAAAGATTTACAATATAAATTAGATTACAAAAGTTGTTTTTGTAATATCTTTTATTACTTATTGTAATAGCTTGTATAATTTAATATAATTGTCGTAACTTTATTTTTACTAGTGTGATCGTCGGGTTGGGTTTCAACCCGATCGGGTTGACCCGCCCAACCCTAATCCTGGGGTCAAGCAAATTTCCTAGCCCAACAAGGTGGGGCGAGCGAAGAATGCGCGTCGAATGTTCAACTCGACCCATTCGATCACGTGACGTCACGTGACGCGCTAACTATATGCGATTAGCGTGGACCCTGCGCTAGCCCAATCGAATTAGCGCATAAATAAGATAAGATAAGATAAGCGAATGCTAACGCGACGAAGTTAGCTTGGGTTCTTGGCATTGGCCCGACAAAACTCGACCCTAGGGTCGAGTTCGCGCCTTGACCCTAACCCAACCCTACGAGGCCCAAGAGGATGGGTCGGGTTGAGAAAAAAGTGTTCGACCCAACTTAACGATCACACTAATTTTTACTCTAATCGATTTTACTTATTTTAAAATAAATTTTTTAGTATTTGATAATAAGCAAATATTGTTTGTAAATTCTTATTAAATTAATCTTTATATCTTTTTATAACTTAATTATAAAATTAATATTTTGCTTTTTAGAATTTGCTAACAATATATCGATATTTATTCTAAGTAAATTGATTGTTAATTAAGTATAATTTTTGTCGAAATAGTTAAAAAAAATTCGATTGTTATTATTTAATTAATTATTTTGCTCTTCGTGTAATAGAGCTTCGAATTACATAAAGAATATAGCGATTAATAATAAAACTTAACAATAAAATCTCTTGTTGTTAAACTAAATATAAAAGTATTAGTTACTTTAATCTCTAAGTACTACTCTTATAATTAAGACAATTTTTGTTTATGTTTGTACTATTTTTTATTCTATTTTTTTAATACTATATGTTATCTCTAGAATATCTTATTATAATTATAGAATTTTTGCAATTTAATCAAGATATATTGTTCGACTTAGAGAAACATTTGAATAGCAACAATATTCTTAATATATTTTATTAACTTAATTCTTCTAATTTAGAAATTATCAAAGCTTACTAAAATCTCTTCTTGTTTACTCGAAAGAACAAGCGTTAAACAAAATCTTTATCTAATAAGCTTTTGTATTTTAATAATAAAAGCGTAATTATATAAACAATCGAGAAGTATCTTATATTCGAAGAATAATAATAAAATTAAACTTTCTAAAATCAAGATATAGAGTTAAGATTAATAAAATATTTGAATTCTTAATAAAGTAGTTGAGTTCGAAAAATTAAGCTCTAAAGCAATTAATACAAGATTATCTATATTGTTATTAATATGCTTAGAGTTATTTGCAAGAACTATAAAAAACATTTTATTATTTAACTTTTACTAATTTAGAAACTTCTATTATAAAACAACACAAAAAAGACAATAATTAATGTTGAAAGTTCAAAAATTTATTTCAAAAATTATAAAACAATCTTTGCAAAATATAAGTCGAGACTTTTTTATTTATTTTCGCTTTTTTTTCTTGTATTTTTGAAACTTGACTTTTATTGTTGCAATTAATTGTTAACTTTTTGTTCTTATAATTACTTTATTATTATTCTTTAATAATATTTTATTTACATTTAAGTTAACATATTAATACAAATTTTACTTCTAATTATAAGAGACAAAGTTTATAAAACGCAAAAAAATAGAGCAATACAATTAACAAGATTTTAATAATTAATTAACAAAAATAATATTAAATTTCAATATCTTTTTTCAATTATTAAAAAGATTAAGTTTCGACAAATTTGTTTGCTTTTTACGAGCAAATATAATTATTTTAAGACGTACAAAGTTTGCTAGGTTAATTAAAAAGCGTGCAAATCTAATTAGACGCAATATTCTTAACAATCTAAAAATAAGTAGTCGAATTTTTTTCTTCTAAAAGTTATTGCATACTTTACTAATATGAATTAATAATATAAAGAAATTCTATTAATTTTTAAGTTCTTAAAGAATAGATATACAAAGAAACGACTAACAAATGTAATATACAATATTCTAAAAAAGTACAATTTTTAAAATTGTCTAATAACTCTTATTGCAAATAACGTTAACAACAACAAAATATTGCAAAGAGTTTTTATCAAAACTTTGCAAAACAAAAATATAATTTAAGATTCGAAGTTCGAAACAATAAATTGCATAAATTATATTATGCAAATTGCGATTAATAGTTTGTTAAAGACGCTCAAAATACAAAATTTTTATTATTGAATTTAAAAAGAAGAATTTCGACAATCTAATTAAGAGAAGAAATTTCTTTAAAAAGACTCTACGCAAGATAAGATTAATTGCTAGTTTCTATTGTTATAAGTTTTAACAAATATAATTTTTAGATTTAACTTATTGTTATTGCAATTAACGCGTTAATTGTTTAATACAAAATCTTTCGCAAACTTCAAGCAAATAATACATTAAACAAGAACATAAAAAGTATAATTTAAAATATTAAGATTTGTTAAAATAATGTCTATATTATATTGCAACAAACATACGATATAAAGAACTCTATATATAAATAACTTTATATTTGAGCAAAATCAAAGTTTCGAATACTAAAATTAACAAGAAATAAATAAAGTTAAATACATTATATAATAATACTTTTGAAATCTTTCGAGAAACTTATTTGAGCATTAATTTTTTTTTAGAATTTTATAATATATAAAGCTTGAAAGATTTACAATATAATATATAATTATTTGAAAGAATAGCAACAAGTTATTGCAAGACTTTTAGATATAATTTGAACAAAGAAGTTACAAAAAGATATTTAGATTATTAAAAATTAAATTGATATATATTATAAAGCTATTTATAATAAAGCAAATACATACTTTAATATTAAGACTTTGCTTAATTTTGTTACGCTAGTACTTCCCACGAAGATATTAGAGAGAATTATGCTATTGGAGAGATTTGTAGACGTCTTTAGGCAATGCAAGCAATCACTTGGTAACAAGAAGTTGCAACTTTAGTAGTCGTAACAATAAGTCAAGACTTAAGATAAATTGAACACGATTCATAAGGAAGTCGTATTCTAGTTTCTATATAGAAAAGAAAATACTAATTGTTCGCCTTGTTCGTTCGTCGAACATAGCGAGCATAACTTGTTCGCGATGTTCGTTCGTCGAACATGTCGAACATCATGCTCAAAATATTTGTTCGTCGAACATGTCAAACATAATAACAAGTTCACCCTTAGAGCGTAGAACCTAAACCACTAGTATAGCTTTAATAAGCTCGTAACACTATCTTTTTCTTCTAGGTTTTCGTCTCGAAACCCAATGTCTTCTCACCATGCCTTCAAGAAAGTATAATACTAGAAATTTCTCTCTTCGCAAGAAAGATCTTCTTGACGCTCTAGGATTTGTGTCTTTCGTGATGCGTTCTTGTCGCAATTGTGCGATGTCTAGTAAGACCTATTTTGTGAGTGATGATTTCAAGAAGTGTGTGGGATGTGTGCGATCTAGTCGTGGTTGTGATTTGGCAATTTCTTCTACTTCGATAAAACGAATTTATGAGAAACGAATGCGCTTAAAGAAAGAAATGCGCGAGACACGTGCTAAGCTAAGTCGACTAAAAAAACAACTTGACTTTCTAGAGAATAAGAAGAAAGAAATGATCGTAACGAAGTGAAAGAACATTGATAATCTAGAGATGAACGAAGCACACTTCATTAAATTTGTCGCGAAAACCTTTGAGTTGCTATTCGATGTGTCGTTCGAACAATTTCAACTCTCAACTAATTAGGATTGAGCTATTGCTTTTTTGCTTGTTTTCGATGAAACTTTCTTAGAAAATTTCGACAACGATTAAGATTCTCTTTTGACTCTTATGTGTTCTTCAAGATAGAATATCTCTTTTACTTGATTAGATACTTTTGATCTTCTTGACGTAGAATTTTCTCAATCTTATATTGTTTCTCTTCTTGTGAATGAAAATAAAATGTGTTCTATAAAGACATAATTGAATTTGCTAATTTCAACAATGAGATATAAAATACTAGAAATACTTTGGCGTTCTTAGATAAGTCGAATTCGTAATTGATTAATTTCTTAGTCTTTTTAACGAAAAACGATTCGACTTTAACATGATTCAATTTCTTGCTTAATTTTCTTGTTTTGAGATTTTTTGTAAAAAGATACATTTTATTTCTCTCTTTTAGTTGAGATGCCATTTTTCGTTTTTTATTTTAATACTTGATCGATCTTTCTTGCATCTTCGAGATGTTGTCGTGTATCTTTTTTAATGTTGTTATTCTCTCGATGACTAATTGTGTTAACAAATGCTTTCGTTCTTTCTCGAAGAGATTAAATTTTTTGTTATAGTTGGCGAAGAATGAAGTGATTTTAGTGATGTTTAAAATTTTTGCATTTAGTGCAAGTTGTGTCATAGATAAGAGTGATATTCAATTGCTATAAGTATTGTTGACATAGTGTCTTAGATATTGCTTTAGACTTTGATTTGTTCGTTCTATTTGATCATTCGTAATCGAGTGATAGACAATCGACATTCGAAGCCTCGTTCCTAACATTAATATCAATGTCTTTCAATAGTTAGACGTGAAGAGCTTGTCTCTATCATTGATTAGTTCTTTAGATATATTATGATATCGTATAAGTCGATTTAATACAATGTATTCTAGTTGTTTTGCTATGAACTTCTTCTTGCATGCGATAATATGTAAATACTTAATAAGTTTGTCAATCATTATTAGTATCGAATTATATTTGTCTTCAATTGTTAAGTTCGTCAACTTAAGCAACTTAATAATAAAGTTTATCGTGACTTTATCTTATAACGATTCAAGTAATTCCTAGTATTGAATTTCGTCATAGCTCGCATATGTATCATGTTTGTTTTGCTAATAGCTAAGATATCGTTTAATATATGTCTCGACAACTTGTCTTATGTTAAGAAACTAACAATGCTAGCGCAAAAGCTAAAGTGTTTTGATTATTTCTAGATGTTCTTGCAATGATTTGTCATGATACTCTTTTATACATTCGTCGATTTTGTTGATAAATATCTAAAGTTTTCCTTTTTCGATAAGAAACTTCTTTGATTCGTTTCGAAGAATTCGTAAAGTTGCGTTTAGCTTATGTTTATTAAACGATAATGATTCATTTTGATTGATCTTAAGTATGCTATGATTAAACAACTTCTTTGTTTTCATATAATTACTTCGCCTACTAAGCGCATCTATTTGATCATTTTCTTTTTCTAGAGTATACAATATTTTGAACTTGTATTGTTCTAATTTCTTAGACCATCGCACTTATCTTTTGTTAAGTTCTTTTGTCGTAATAAAGTGCAATAAGTTTTTATAATTTGTTAGAATAGTAAGTTCTAATGCTTCTTTTGTGTATACTTTTCATGCTTCAAGAGCTACTATTATCGCAAGTAGTTTCTTGTCATGTATATCGTAATTCTATTTTGTTGACGAGAGTTTTCTTAAGTAGTATGTCATTAAATGTTATATGTCTTCATATAATTGATTGAAGCATGCATCGATAGCTAGATTTAATGCGTCAATTTTCATTTGTTTTGATTTCCTTAAATTAAATATCTTAAGTATTAATTTTTTCAAGCACTCTTTTTTCAATTCTTGGAATGTTGCTTTCTCGTTTAATTTTCATTTTCAAGACGTGTCTTTTCTTGTTAAATTTGTTAGTGATATCGATCTCTCTAAGAAGTCTTTGATGAACTTTTTATTATATTGAACAAATTCTATAAAGGCCTAGATGTCTTTAACATCGATTAATGTTAATTATTCTTTAATTGCCCTAATTTTTTTTAGATTTATTCGAATTTCATGTTGTCTTACAACGAATTCTAGAAAGTTAACTTTCTCTCGATGAAATTCGCATTTCTTTGATTTGAGACGTAAATCTCTTTTGTTTAAACATTCTAATATTTAGGAAACATGTTGCACATGTTTCTTTAACGTGATTAAGTATATTATGATGTCGTTTAGATATGCTATGACAAATATATTCAAGTATTGTCGTAGCGCATCGTTAATTATCTCTTGACATGTTGTCGAGACATTGATGAGCTCAAACGACATTATTATGTATTCGTAAAGTTTATATCGTGTACAAAAAGCTATCTTTCACTTCTCTTCTACCTTTATTCTAATTTAATTATACGCTTTTCGTAGATTCAATTTGATGAAGTACTTGACTTCAAATAATCGATTCTAAAGTTCGCTAATATTTGATAATAAATATCGATTTTTGATCGTTATGTCGTTTAGCTTTCGATAATCGACACATAAGCGAAGTTCCTCGTTCTTCTTAAGTGTAAAGAGAATCGAGTATTTTGCTCGTAATTGGGATTTTCTAATAAATTTTTTCTTTTTATTCTTTGTCAAATATTTGCGAAGTATTGACAATTCTTTCTTCAATAGAACGTAAATAGATTCAAACGTGAGTTTCTTGCTTGATTCAAGTTTAATCTCGTAATCTCACGATTGATGTTTAGATAGAGCTAACGTCGTTTCCTTTTCCTAAAATAGATGCTCCCATTTGTTATATATTCGTGATATGTGTTTTAGCGATTTCCTCGTTCTATCAAATATTTCAAGACTTTTAGAAGGTTCGTAGTTTTCTTTACTTACTTTGTCTCTATAACTCGATTAATTTTTGTTAGTGCCTAACGAGTCAAATTGTTGTTAATCGTTTTTGTACAAGATGACAAGTTCGCTTTTTGCGATCGAATTTCGATTTAATCTTTCATTTATTATCGAACGCTATCGATGCGTAGATTGAATGTGAATTGCGTAATCACATCGCTCAAATCTAAGTATTCGTGTATTCTAGTTAACTTCTAGATTGTGTTGCTTTAATCAAGACATTTCTAGAACAATATCGTGAGTAATTATTTCCACTATATTAAAGATTAGTTTCTCGTGATGTTGCTAAATAGCTATCGATAGTAATTTCGTTTCTTTGTTCACTTTTTCATTCTCATTAAATAATGGATTTTCATCTACAATTATCAAGTTGTATGCATTAGACTTCTTTTAAGTAGAATACTCTTTCTTCTTAACAAGAGCTTTAATTATAAAATTACTTGTCGCATCAAAATTAATCATTGCAATGAATCGACGATCATTGATCTTAATTAATATGATAAAACATCGTGCGTGTGCTATTGAGTTTAGTTGTTGTTGTTGGGCTAACATATTGCATTTCTTTGATATGCTCTTTATTAAAAAATTTAAACTTTTCTCTTTTCTTGTGTTGCGATTTCTGCTTCAAACGTCTTTTCGCGCTAAGCTCTCTTTTGTTGCTAGATTGCTAACTTTGGCTTTCTAGAAAACTAGTTAACTTCTTCTTTTTCTTTTAGATAAGTTTAGTATAAATCGTTGTAACAAGCGATTCAACTAAGTGTTTTATGTTTCTTTGCTTTCTCTATTTTTTGTCTAGATAAACTAACATTGTTTAATTGTTATTCGATTTCGTCGAAAATATCTTTTTTTATAGTGGCGTCGCTTTCTAGCGTTTCCTCGCATTTGTTTACGATTTAATTAATTTGTTTTTTTTTCGATGAGCTAGCTAAAGCCTCGAGATAATTCGTGATGTTTTTTAGGCATTCGTGAAAGTTCTTTTAGTTATACTCTTCATTTGAGTCGATGACTAGGCTATAAGATTTAATAGTCTTCTAGAGTGCTTGATTAACTTTCTACGTAAATGCGAGTGCCTTGTCTAATGATGTTTTATCTAGAACTTTTTGTAATTGATTTAGATTCTTCACTAAATAGTAGTTGTCGTTCGATCTAGTCTTTGGAATGTTCGCTTCTTTGTCGACTTGCTTTCTAATGTCGTTCTAGCTATTGAATATCTCTCTTAACATAGCATTGATTTGTCGACGATTTATTAAGTTTCGTAATCGACAATCTCTTGCGAAGTGACTCGATTTGTCACATGAATAGCACGTTTTTTAGGATTTGTTATCTTGCTTTCTTCTAGAATTTTTTTCTTTATGTCGCTAAGTAGAGTCCAATTCCATTGATGCAAACTCGCGATAATTTGGATTGCTATATTTCTTGAAGTGGTCTCTCTTTGCGTAGTAGTCGATCGTTGATTCAAAGAAGATTCTCGCTCTTTCATGAAGTTGATCGTATCGTTTTTTCATAGCTCTTTTATATAGCTTGTCGTCTACGTCGATTGCTATTTTCACTAAGATTTGAATGATGTCAAATCTTGCATCGTTGCGCATGAGTTCGTTCTTAACATTCTTCTTTAAGTCTCGTTTGAACATTGTCATTAGTGATGCATTGTCTTAATCGATTAAATTTGCGTATTCTTGAAATCTAACGACGTAGTCTACTACTAAGATTTTTTGTTATAAATGCTAAATGACTCGTTTCGCTATTTGTTTTTCATTGAATATTTCAAATACTCGTCGTAGTTCTTTCTTGAAGACATCGAAGTTAATGAAAATCTCTCTTAGATCTTCTTCATTCTCTAGATGCTTTCGAAGATTTGACTTCAATCAATGTTGAACTCGTTCTCGAAAAAAGATAAAAGTCAACAAGGTTTTTTTATTTTTTGAAACGAGATAAAACGTAAAGTAGATTTCAATTTGCGTAATTCAATTCTTCAATTTAGTTCTATCTTCATAATATTTGTTTAAAGCATTGATCTTAATTTTTGATAAAATTTCTTCTTTATTGTCGATACTATTGTCGTTATCGTCGATCTTTATAGGATTTGACACGAGTTGTTTTTCTTTTGTTGTAGAGCTAGTGCTTGAGATAGAGATGTGTTGACTTGATATAAACATTCTTAGAATGTTCAAAGTGTTACGCTAGTACTTTTCACGAAAATATTAAAGAGAATTATGCTATTGAAAAGATTTGTAAACGTCTTTAGGCAATGCAAGCAATCACTTGGTAACAAGAGATTGCAACTTTAGTAGTCGTAACAATAAGTCAAGACTTAAGATAAGTTGAACACGATTCATAAGAAAGTCGTATTTTAATTCCTATATAAAAAAGAAAATACTAATTGCTCGCCTTGTTCGTTCGTCGAACATAGCGAACATGACTCGTTCGCGATGTTCGCTCGTCGAACATGTCGAACATCATGCTTAGGATGCTCGCTCGTCGAACATGTCGAACATAATAATAGGTTCACCCTTAGGACGTAGAACCTAAACCACTAGTATAGCTTTAGTAAGCTCGTAACAAATTTGTTCAAAAAACAATCGATATACAATATACGTTACTCTATTAATAATGTTTTGCATTTTATTGTTATCTTCTATTGCTTAAAAGATTAACATCTTTTTACAAAATTAAAGTTAATTATTAGTTAATAAACAAAAACATATTTAAGAGTTTAAGAAATACTACAATAATAATTATTTGCAATATTAAAAATCAAAATATTATTAACGTCTTGTTATTAAATTTAAAAAGAGACAATCTTTAGCAATTGTTGTGCTAGCTACTTAACGTAGCATCAACAATCAATAGAACGTTGTCAATAATATACAAGATATTGTGCTAAAGACAAAAATTAACAAGACAATTGTTTAACTTGCTAAGATAGTCGAGTTTATTAATAAGTCTTTTATTTTGAGCGTTTAAAGTACTTTAAAGTCTTGATTTTTAGCATTAATCTATATAATTAAAGATGTTTTAACAATTTTTGTTTCGAATATTAATATCGAACAACTATTTTTAATAACGCGCAATATAATTATCTATTGTCGCAATCGATTTCGCAAATATACTATTAAAAATATAATAATAACTAAGTATACAAATTAATTTATTAAGAATATTTTGAAAAACGCAAATACTATATTGTCTTTTATCGCGAAGAAGCTAAATTAAGATATTAAAAAAATTAATAATAACAAATCTTTGTCGAATATTACTTAAACAATAAAATTAAAAAACAATAATAAGAAGTCGAATAATAACTTAAACTTTAAAACGTCTTTTATCGAATTAAATAATTTGAACAATGCTACTTATGCAATAGCAATAATAAACAACAATAGAAGTCGAGATTAAATTAATATATTAAGAGAATTTTAAACTTGTTTTCTTGTCAATCTCTCTTTAATATTTTTGATAAATAAGATTTAAAATTACGTCGACAATAATACAAAAGAATATCGAAGCTCGAATTACTCGCAAACAAAGTTAATATTGTTAATATACTTGCAAAACTCAAATTATTTTCGATTAATATCTTAGATAATTATATTTGTCTTTGCGAAGAATTAACAACAATATATAATAAACAAATTAAGTTAAAGTATGTTAACTTGTTCGCAAAAGATATTTACAAAGCAATAGCAAATTAATATAAAAAGTAACTATTAATTTAACTTAAATATAATAGAGAAATAGTAAAAGAAACTTAGTTTCGACATATATTAGACGAAGCTTAATCAATTGTTATAGTAATTAGATTTTATTCTAAATTTTTAACAAGCACTTATTTTTAGATCTTAGTATTCTAGACTTTCAAGATTAATTTTATAAATTCTATCTCTATATATATAACGTAATTAAATAGCGTTAAGTCTCTATTAATTTATTGCTTAAATTTGTTACTTAAGTTTCGAACGCAAATTGTTGATGCATTTAATTATGCAAATAATAAGATATATCTTATTATTTATCTAATCTTATATTAATCTTATCAATAAAATCGAATAAGTCGAATTAAATATTCGACGTGCATTCTTCGCTTATCTTATTTTGTTAAGCTAGAAAATTTGTCTAATCTTAGAATTAAAATTGAACGAATTAATTCGATCGAGTTAAAATTTAATTCAACGATTACACTACTTAGATATATATAGATTAATTGTCGAAAATCGAATTTTATGCAAATTCGATTTTCGATGCAAATATTATGCAAATGCTAACTATATTAGACTAAAATATAGTTTAACACAATTAGAAATTCGATTCGATTTCTAGATTTAAGAAAAAATCGAATCGAACAATTAGTCTAGATATATACGCAAGCTTGTTTAAGTTGTCTAATTGTGCTCTTTAACTTGTAGACTTCAAAATTCTATTATTCTTTCTAGAACAAAAAAGTCTTTTTTCTAATTATAATATAGTTTTAAACAATAAAGCAAGAGAGTTTGCGAAGTTATCTTGATAAATTCGAAGTTTCGAATATTTTTGCAATATTAGACTTAGATCTAGATTCTAAAGCAATATTAAATTTTAAAATATAGTTGATAATTTAGCAACTTCTAAGAATTTGTCGAAGTTAATAAACTTCGCGAGAAACTTAACGAAAGTAGTATTTTTTAAATCGAAAGAAAAGAATATTGCAAATAAGATAAATATATTGTTTTCTAATTTATTGCTAGAGTTTTCGATTTAATTCGAGAGCAAAACAATTCTTTGTTGCTATTGTAATATTATTGCGAGATCTAACTTAGTTTTCAATTGTAGTAGAGAGTATGCTAGCAATATTAAGTAATATTTATATATAGCAGTTATATTATAATTTTTATATCTGTTGCTCTCAATCTTCTAGATCAAGCTTAAGGTCCGGTTCTTATATCTACGATTCCTCCTTAGTTCTTGCTAATCTTGTCTGTAGATACTCTTGCCTGTGTAGATTGTTGTCAAGTGCAGATTGCCTTTTCAACGCCGTCCATTTGGGTTCTTTCAAGGGTCTGTTAGTCTCGACTCGGTGTCTCCCGATCACTGGCTACGTACCATCTTTGAAGAGTCTCACGGCCTTGATGTACTGTGATTAAAGACGTTAGCTGTCTGAGCAGATCGCCTTTGCCCATGACTCACATTGTTGTTGTCTGTAGTGAACCGATGAAAAATCCCTAATATGTTTTCAGCATTCGCCCCCCAAGCCCATGTACGTAGCTGGCATAATGAAGATAGGTTTACCGGCTGGCAAAATCAGAAGGTCACTCTTCCCCAACCTGATTCTGACCCTAGAGAAAAAGTCCCATTAGCATGGCCTATTGGGCGATCAAGAGATATCGCGAAGTCTGCTTTGGATCAGGAACCGCGAGTCGTGTCTGAAGTTTCATGTGCAGCTACATCCAAAGAATCATGGACCGGATTTAACGAACCAGTCATCGTTAGCACTTCTAACATCAAAGAAACCTTCGCCATCGAGGATGTATCGGATTTCCTCGTCCTCGTGGAGATGCTCATCGAAGAACATTTTCACTTTTCCCTCGTAAGAAGCGCCCATCTTCTCTGGCGAAACCGTAATCTCGTCCCGATTCTTGTACGATCGCTGTGAGGCTATGGCATCGACTTCTGCGACCGACGGACAGCGATAGTATAGCACACCGAGTTTGGACAGATACTGAGCGTCGACAGAGCGGCCTGAGTCATGGTCTTCCCGTTGATCACCCTAAGATGCAAGTCAGCACAAGGAGTAAAGGGAAAATGCGTATATCTTCTCAGGTACCTCTTGGTTGTCGAACCAGTAGGCTCTCATGTTGCCTTGGGTGCTTCGATCGCGATCCGCTACGCTTACGGAACAAGCTGTAGTTTAATTCCCGTCCGACAAGACGCTGTTTTAAGAAGCGCTTGATGACTGAAGACTTGATCGAAGTTTTGCTGCAGTAATAATAATGTAAGCCTGGCCTTCGTTGGTCTATGTCGCGAATCCAGGCTGTCGTCTCTACAGGATGAGGGGATGTTCCATTTCTTTAGCGGGCGGCAAGGGCAGTCCTTGGGCGGTTTGCTTGACTTTCTAGGCCTCTCTAGTGCCCCAAGGCTTGGACTCTAAATAATCTACCCAGCACTTGTACCCACCGTAATCATGACATACTATCACTATCAGGTTGAGCATGCTATCGTCAGCCTCCTCTCTGCTCTACTAGGCGGATACCAGAAGAGCTTTCCTCCATAACGCCGGCCGTCTCGGTCTCAATGGCCGAATTCCACAGCTCGACGGCAGTGATTAGTCCGCCTGCTTCACTGGTCGAAGTTGACGACGTGGGTTACCTTTCACCTCTACTCTTGACGATCTCCTGCTAACCTTCCACCATTTCCAGCGCCCCTCTCATGAAGATGACGCATCGTGAGTGCCTTCTCGTCGCCCCTCGCATCTTCAGCTCTATCTCATACCTGGCAAAGTGTGTTGGACTTGGCATCGATCACTTCCAGTGTGCTTGACTATGAATTCGAGAATGGTAGACGCTATCACGCCTACAGAGCCGGCTCCTATCCCATACCCAACGACGAGGTCAGCATGGATTTCATTACCCTCCGAACTTGTTGGAAGGCTCGCTACACCCACCAACCGGTGCCATACGTCGCATTGGCTAACAAGTCCTCACCAATAGGCGGAGTTAGAGAGAATCGACCTCAAGCATCATATTTTCCGGCTTCTGTGCAGCGGGCATATACACTTGGCACCCCTGGAGAATCCCGGGAGAATCCTAGACCTGGGCACAGGGACTGGTATTTGGGCCATAGAGATGGCCGATCAATACCCTGGATCAATGGTAATTGGGACGGATCTATCTCCGGTTCAACCTACCTGGTATGCGACCTTTTCTTCCTGTAAGGTCCAAAGTGTACAAGGCGTTGCGTTAACGCCAAAGCGACTAGGGTTCCTGACAACGTCCGCTTCGAGATCGACGATTTTGAGAGCAAACAATGGTCTTGGCGAGAGAACTACTTTGATTATATACATTCACGTTTTTTGATCACATCAGTGTCAAGCTATCCCGATCTCATACGCAAAGCCTTCAAGTAAGCACCCTGTTCCATTGCAGCTGCTAGATTTGACGTAAGCTTCTCAGGCATTGTAGACCTGGTGGCTACTTCGAGCTACAGGAACTGAACCCTCGATTCTACTCGGATGACGGCACCCTGCGCGAAGACAGTAGCTTGAGCTACTGGACCAAAGTCATTTGCGAAGCTGCGGATGAATATAACAGACCCATACCTCACCATGATGAATTCCGGGCTTGGTTTGGGAAGGCTGGTTTCGAAGATGTTGTACAGTTCGTGTTTAAATCGCCATCGAATCCATGGCCTAAGCATAAAACCCTTAAGGAGTCCGCCAAGTTTCAACTGATCGCACACCTGGAGGGTCTCGAGGGTCTTTCTCTTGGACTTATGACCAGAGCTCTGGAGTGGAAACCAGAAGAAGTCAAGATTCTGATGGCGAAAATACGGCCGGAGCTTAAGGATAGGTCTATCCACTCCTATCAGGCGCAGTAAGCGAGAAACCATGCGTAGGTATACTATTGTCAAGTCGTCTAACCATGTGACAGCTGCGTTGTCATTGGTAGGAAGCCCGATGCCCCAGATACGTTATCCAGCGCGTCAAGACGACTGTCACTGTCTGCTTCTTCGAGCCTGAGGACGGTACCCTTACAAGATCATACGATTGGAGCTGATGCATCAGGCCCAATGTACTTCGCAGACGGCAAGGGTCCCAAACCGCCATGTAGCGAGTCTGCTTTAACTTCTGATTCACTGACGCCAGTCATCGACGCCACGCAGTCACCGCCAGAAGATTGCATACCACGACCGAATGGTCAACCTTGAAATTGCCCCCTCTGCTGTTCAGACATGTTCTAGAGGCCATGCTAGGAAGAGCCGTGACCATGAAATTAGCAGCCCTTTTACACACATAAAACCGCCATCGGGTTGGCCTCGATAGGCTTAAGTAACACCACAAGCTACGCAGTGGATTCGATCAAGACGACCAGCAAAGTCTGCGGCCCTTGCCAAGATACTGAATACAAACACATGGGTGGGCACCCACAGGGCTGACCGAATTCAGATGACGGTACTTGATCGATTGAAGCACCCGTTCAACTGTCCTATCTACAGCTCTAGTTTCCAGCACAGGCGGATGATATTCGCACTGGCTGGTTGTCTCCCGTTTGGAGTATAACCTATTTATGCCATTTTGGCTTCCAGTAGGGCGCCCTTAAATTACTTGGTGATCACTGAGAGGTCAGAGCCATGCTTTTAGACTGTATTGAAGAGAGTCATTGCTGGCCGGCTGTACTAAATGAGCTGATCTTTCACAATCACGTTTCAGCCGTTGAACGTGAAAGCTGCAATGCACGATGATAATGTCAGCTTATGAATACTTGGAATATGTACAGATAGTCGCTCTTCTATCAGAAAAGGATTCAAGATAATTTCATTTGGCGTGCTTTTTGTGTACTTCGATGACCTTCTGCACTTCGTCATAACTGCCCATGAATATGCCGGAGCGATCGTGGATATGCTCGGGAACAACGGTGATCATGCGTTCCATATGGCTGTTGACTGCTTGGCCCCCAGCTGTGACCACATCAGTTGACGAACCAATGGCTGTTGAAAGATTATCAAGGATTCATCTCACCGTTCTCGAAGACCATTGCCATAGGCGCACATTCGTACAGAATCCGTAATTTGCCTTTGGGGCTTTTCTTGTCTGCCGGGTATGCAAAAATACCACCGTACAAGAGAGTTCGGTATGCATCAGCGACCATACTACCAATATATCGAGAACTATACGGCTTGCCGGACTCTTCCGTTGGGTACTTCAAGGAGTGGAAGTATTCTTTCACAGGCTCTTCCCAGTAAAGGCTATTCCCCTCATTCACGCTATAGATGGCTCGGGCCTTGGGAAGCCGCATATTGGGGTGGGTGAGGATGAATTCACCAAGCGCATTATCCATGGTGAAGCCGTTCACGCTGCCTTGCCTCATCGTCAGAACAAGCTGTGCGCTCGCGCCATACATGGTAAAGCCACTTGCAACTAGCTCGGTACCAGGAAGAAGTAGCTCCTCTTGCTTGCCTTGGCTCCCCTCGGCCAGTCGGAATATACCGAATATGGTTCCTACACTGACGCCCGCGTCCAAGTTGCTCGAACCATCAATTGGGTCACAAACGACGGCATATCGAGCTTGGGGATTCTCTTCGAAGACAAGACAATGCTCTTCCTCTTCTGACACCAGGAGGCGACATTTGCCAGATGTTCGCATCGCGGCGACGAACAGGTCATTCCCAATAACGTCGAGCTTCTTCTGCTCATCCCCTGTAGTATTGGAAGAGCCGGCGAGGCCGGTCAGATTGATGAGGCTCGCCCGCCGGATGTAGTAAGCAATTGATTTGAAGGAAAATTGTAGGGCGTGGCATAGCAAGCTGTGGACACGGGTCAGAAATGGGATGGTGTGGAAAGTACAACGGGCCAACATGCGTGAAGTCGCCTGTAGCTTCCTTGTGCTTGCCCTGTTCCTCAGTCAGGAATCGAGTCAGCGTTACAATGTCCGTGTTGATCTTTTCCTGGGCCACTGGTGCAGCCTCCCCATTCGTCGCCATAATAGATCAGGGTCACTGAAGAACCAAGGGAAGGGTTATGAGACGACAATGGCTCCTTTACATGTGAATGTGACGGTGATGAGTAGTGGGGACAGTAGGCGTGGGAAGAGAATGATGAAGACGTAGAGGTGGAGTGTCCTTGCTTGATAGGCGAGGATTGGGTGACATATGATGACAGATTTAATGGGGCTGAGAGAATGGACCAAAGGATGAATTTCCGTAAAAGGGGAGAGAGACTGACGTTGAGGTGTGTTAATAGAACCAGAGCTGGTGGATTGCCCTGGACTTGAGAGCCCCGCTGCCTCGGTCATGCGCTTGGAGCTTCTTTGACACTCCGATATAAGCCGTTTGCTTCACCATCCTTGTGATAGCGTGCAGATAAATGGCGTTTGGAGCTGCTCGACTGTTGCATCTGCAAGATCTCCTGTGCCCCTGCGGTCGTCAGTGAAAGCGCAATATCTGCGAACCGCCATTAGAGCCTCGAGCAGTGAACGGCCTCGATAAAGCAACGGTGCTAGGACTGATTTGGTAAGGCTCATTGGAGTATCGGAGAATCCTCGGAGCACCTTGAAGTAATTTTTCAATTTCAATGTCCCTCTCGCACATCCAAGCTACGCATCATCTTGAGAAGCATCCGACCTACAAGCTTTCAACAAATAGACAGAAGGTGTGAATTGCTGGCGGAATTTGGAGCCCGCTGCTCCGCGGATTGATGTTGTAAGTGAGTAATCTGCTCCGATGACCGCCGCGTTGCCGCATCCCTGATGATTTGTTCAAACCGCAAAACTAGAGTCTTTGATCCATCGAGAGATGAAACTCCTTATGCACACGTCAGTCTGACCAAATTTGCGATGCGTTGCTTTCGTTTCTATTGTGCGCGCTTTGAGAAGCATGGCTAACACCACGCTCTCTGTTGTACCTAGCACCGCTGATCTCGGTATGCCTTCTTTCCTCGTCACAAATCACAACACCACTACATATGCAGAACAAAGATGATCATATCGTACAACGTACGCTGGAAATTACCGACTGAGGCTGTTAGCGGCCTCTGACGATATCAAATGGCTTTGACTGAGCTCTGTTCCTTACGTCTTACGAAACGACACTTTAGTGGGGAACATAACGTCTGACATATTTGTGTTTGCACATAGGCATGATGATGATTCCATCGAGCTTTAACATTGAGGCCGGCAGCTCGACTGGATTGCCTGATGCCAACAAAGCCGGAGGGCCATAGCAGGAATCATCACGAGCGAATCTCTTAGGGAACAAGCTGGCTGCAGCGCCAACACTCAGAAGAATACAGTGGCACTATGAGGCCGGAGTCTGTCGGAAAACCAAGCACAGTGTTTGGTCAATCCGAGATGTAAGTCAGTTCGAACGGATGATCCAACCTGGGGAAGAATCCACAGGATGAATGGCACTGGGCTCCGAATGCAGCTTGCTGCTCGATGAATGGATATGCCCTTTGTGGCTGGCCTAGAAAACCATGCCCACTGAATGCGATATACCACCACTTCAATGCGGAAGTACTCATCATCAATGTGCATCAAAGCTGACTTTGATACCGTTTTAGTTGCGCACGATGCGATAACTAGTATTATAGGAGGGGCTTGTGCCACAGAAAAGATCACTGTCGGGACAAGGTAAGAGCAATTTGCATTGTATAACACATTTTCTATGATGATTTCTTAGATGACGAGTCTGATTCGGGTTTCCGATGTAGACATCTACTTATTTACCATTCATGCATTTCTGAAAAAAATTTCATTGCCAGATCCGACTGCTTTTCTGTTTTAGCATTTTGGCTAATCATTGAAGGGTGAAGCAGCAAAGGGGTCTCAGGCAACATTGATATGCACGGCGTCGGTCAGTCACAGTTTTTCTCGCTGTAAATGAGAGGTGTCTTTCTTTGTATGATGAACTTCGGAGTACCATGACAAGCATATGTCCAAGCTGGCCTGACCGCTGGCAACGACGAAAACGGTCTACCTGAATAGATGTGGAACCACGTCACTACCGAAGATACAACAATCAATCCCGATTGCTGATTCGTTCGCTTCAGGTTTGTGAAAGCCACCCTCTCAGCTTTCGCTCACTTAGAAGGTACGGAATCTCGAGCTGCGATTTTGACATCTACAGGCCCAGTATTCATATGATGATCAACTTAACAATCTCACGACGGTCGACATAGCTACTAGTTAGCCTTGATGAGACTTGCCCTTGACCGGGTTTCAGATCTGATCACTCTTTCTCTCCTTCCACTGCGCTCCAGCCTTGCGATAAGCTTCGGTGTGGCGTCATACTAATCGTTTCTCCCTTCAGATTCTCAACAGCGACTACCGTCAAGACCTCGATTCCCTTAAACCGCTTCGGCCTTTTCCCAAGAAATCTGCAATTCGCAAAGAACGAAGCCTGTAAGCTTTGAACCTAATCCCTCAGTCGACGACTGGCACCCATCGTCTCCAGAATAAGCCACCGACAAATCTATTCTACCTTCGTCAGAACATCTTTTACATCTGATAGCGATTCGAGCCGCAATAGCTTCAGGCAGTCGACCGCTTAAAATACTTCCGGCACCACTGGTAACACAAACTCTCGACGAGCAGGTGAGCCAGCTTGTGTCGACTTCACCCGGCTTCCCGTTGGAGCGACTGGCGCACAGCAAGTTGGGGCTACCGATAGCTCACGCCGCATCCAGGACGTGACAGATATAGCCGAGGCCTACGAGGAAAGGATGGGAGATGAGTACGTGAAACAGGAGGGAGGTGCTTGAGAGAAAAATCAGACGTTAATTGGCTATCTGGCTTTTGGCCAGTAAGATGCAACATGTTTGGATCAAATACCTTTGCGGAGCAGAGCATATCAGCAGATACTTAAAGCTTGAGACATTAATGTTTGTCTTCCAGGTGTTTGCATGTCTCCCTTTGGTATTCCAGCAGTTCAGGAAATGCATCCGATGTGCTCGACAGAGCTTTCTGAGACGTGGGCCCGAATTATAGCTAACTTCGCTCCTTGCAAGTGGGCTGACCTAGTCATTGCGTTTCTTGGTGAACTCTCTACTACGATTGGTCAAGCACATTCTTTCAACGTCTGGCCTTGAGCTACGTAATGATACCGACTAGAAACCTCATATTTGAGCTCTCGAGTGCCGCGTCAACGATGTATCGATCTTCCGGTTTGTAGGGCCTTCTACTTGACCACGTTCGTTCCATGCGTCGCCGGTAGATTTCTATTCCGGTGAGCTAGCTACACGAGAATCGAATGCTTTGCCGTCTCGGAAAAACGCGTGGACACAATGGAGATGATCTAAGTTATCAGTCATGGCCCTTCACGAGAGCGGTGAAACGTGCAAGGATATCGATGACTCCATTGGTGAACGGTGAAAAAACAAGAAAAGAACATTCCTTAAAGGTTGCCAACGAAATTAGGAAGGCACTGGTGCCAACGCATAGCTGTTTCTGTGGTCCTCTAGAGTCTTGGAGGAGCTTAGGGCATCCCAACAAAGGCTTTCTATCAAGCGGATGTCGAGTCTCTGTTATCTTGCATGTTGGTGCCTACCTTACTTGGCACTGTCCCAGGCTTCAATGCAGTACTCGCACAATTTCAGAGTCGCAGCGTCAACAGGCCCCAGAGTCGAACAGACCCTAAGACATGAACAAAAAGGAGTCATGTCATGGCTGTCAACATGAAGCCATCAAGCAGCCTTCTGGAGCCCCAGACCCACCATTTCACAGCAAATCACGTGCAATACGTACCCAACAAAATGGTTGGTTTTCTGTGAGAAGGTTGCAAGCATCGACGAATTTGGAATCCAAGTTGGAGAATCTCTGATGAAAGCATTTATAACAGTAGGATGAATAAGTCATTAGAAAAATCCAGTCCCAAGGCAGTGTAGAAAGCCACCAAGTTCCCTATTCTTGTCTATTCCTTGCTGAATCACCTCCAGCTGCCCGTATCAGCCTCACGGTAGCTGTGTTACCTGCGCAAGTGTATGGCTTGGCTCGGGTCGCTCGTTTGACCATCGCACCGAAGATCCAAACCTGGAGGTGATTCAAGTGGAGAGTTCCGATGCCATGCCGACGGTGTCCTGGTTCAACCGTTGCGGTGGATAATTCGTGGTGGCCACAGAAGACATCACTCGCTCCGTCGATGCTTGGGAGCCGACGTAGCTATATGTTTAACACTTTAGGTCACAAATGAGTAGCTTGGAATAGGCATGTGCACCGAGTATCAATTTGAGAACCTTGTGGTCCGCCCTCCTGATGGTGACCACAGGGTCTCACCTATCTAGACTATCATCTGCAATTCCGCAACTTCTGATGCTGAATCCCACGGTTCGCCATTGCTGTAATACTGCCGATTGCGACAGCCATGGCATACCTGCGAACCATTAAGAACTCCATGAAAATGCGCAATGCTCGCTCGCTAAAAGTGACAGATAATGCAGGAAAGTCATGATTCATGGTACACAATCGTAACTCAGTGTGCTTCGCTTTGTTTAGACCCGAACACGTTGATTCGTAGTAGCATTAAGGTTCAGGAAGCGGGCGATGATGCCTCCGCTACCTCCAACCTTGGCCTTCTTCGCAGGCTTCTCTTCGACGCTACCATAGCTGAGCATGTGATTGCCCAGCGATGGTCGAAGGCTGTACATTGGTTCGCCCATGTAGTGATCCTCAACACTAGACATGATGGCGACGTCATCCGTGTACGATGTGACAGATGAAGCTGGGGTCCCGTGAGTGTTCGGCTGAGGAGAGGCTGAGGATGAACGAGAAGATGAGTATGTTGATGCTGTTCCCGGGCGGATCAGAGCGGGAATAGCATCGACGGAAGGAGGTGAGATCGAGCGGTTTCGAGAGTGGTGAGGCTGGCGGACGGGCCGGCGCGGCGGAACTGGCGGTCCCTGGGAGCTCTCGGAGAAGCGTCCGAGGTCAGAAATGTAAGATGACGAGGTATAAGTATTGGGTGAAGCATACGCGCCAATTGAGGGAGGAGTGGGTAGAGATGTGGTAGGTTGGGTGACCAGGGGTTGCTTCGAATAGTAAGCGCGTTGTTGCTGGACGAGGTCATGCTCTCGGACGCGGTGATGACGCTTGAGCTCCTCCGATTCCATGTGTGTCCGGATCGGCGCGAGAAAAGGCTCAAAACGGGCAAAGAGGTCTTCATTGGTAATACGTAGGTCCCAGTCTAACAGAAAGAGAAGTTGCTTCTCCATAAGGTTGACTTCGGTGACGGAAAACCCAAAGCCTTCATAGCCCTTGACTGAGGAGTAGCGTGCCCAATGTTTGTTCTTTGGCGAGGAGTCATTGAGGTTCTTCGCTGCAAGAATGAGGGAGGCCAAGAATATCCGGTGTACTGTACAACGCATGCCCTTGGCAACCGGGGGAAGCTTCTGTTGCAACCGGGATAGGTAGACCAGTGAACTCATGAGAGTAGGCACCTGAACGTGCGAACGGTCTACTAATCCTTGAATGAAAGCCTTAAGTGGTGGCAGCGAAGGTTGCAATGGCGACCTTGATTCTTCTTCTTGCGGTGGTGTTGATGGTGGCGTGGGAGGAAGGTGCTTATCCATATGTAACCGCCGCTGTTCGCAGCAGATGACACCAGCAGCCTTGTCTGCGAGGTATGATACCATGGACGAGGAGACAGGGAGCATAATGAATTGGTCAAGCGCAGCCTGACTGCAAGGTGACGTAATAGAAGCCATGGCTGCGAGTAAAATTGTCTGTGAGCTGAACTGAGGAGCGAAACCTGATAGTTATCTGTTGATAGACCTTCGAAGCTAGGGTAACGTTATGGGGAAGAAAATGCCTGGGCCAACAGCTGCTGCAGGCTAAGATCGAGAAGCCCTGGTCGATTGAGGGAAGGGCTGAATCCGAAGACCGTTCAGGAAAATTTGCCGAGGGGGAATTAAGGATTATTAGGTCGGTGTCCGACCGACGTGCCTAATAGATTGTCGTGAAAAGCGTCAAGAAATTCGTTGATGGTATGACTGTCTTCCCAATAATGAACGCGGCACCTGGAGTGAGGGTAGGACACTAAGATCAATAGTGAAGTCCGAACAATGGCAATGTCGCCGTTGCTTTCAGTGTCCGGCCAGCGGAACAAAGTCTAAACACGGGAGGTCTGTTGCTTCGGTAGGTTGCAAGCACCAAAGGAGAAAGAGAACGTTGCGTGGATGTTGGTGCCGATGTTGTTCGCGGCGGCGAAGCCGTGAGCGAGCTGTGCTGGCGCTATAAAATTAGGGTTAGGATGCTGGAGTGCGATCCTTTGTCGGTAGAAGCCCCGGGCTATGCCTTACGAAGGATATCTTCAAGGGGGGCAACGGCTCAAGCGAAGACTAGCGCGAGTTGGGTGGTACTGAACCGCAGCAAAACTGCGTACCGCACAGATGCTGCTGTTGGGTCGAGAAAGAATAAAGCGTTAGAGGGGTGCTGGTGTCGGGAAGTGCGAAGAGACTATATGTAAGAGGAAGAGAAAGCACAGCTCGGTCTCGCCGTGATTGAATCCTCAAACCAGTGAGGAGGGGGCGGAGAATGAGAACGTAGAATGACTGCACCAACTGCAACAACACACCACAACGAGACAAGTCGATGGAGCTGGTAGTGAAAGAGATTGAGTAGGATGTTTCGAAGTCGAGGTGGGCGGGGTGAGCGATCTTTAAAGAGGGAGCGATGGTTGAAGATGAAGCACGACGACCCCCTGTTGCTGACGGTCCGCGCTGGTGTCTGAACAGCAATAGGCACACGGACTTCCACTGGCTTTGAGGGCGAGTTTAATTATGGACGAGCAGGTTGCAGATGGCCTGCCCCCTTCCCCAGCGGGTGGCTGCTGCTGGAATTTGCAGCGTGGGCGCCGTGAAGAACGAGTCGAGTCTGAGACGTCGAACTGGTCTGATAGGCTCCCTTTCTTCGCCTGCATGACACTTAGCGCGCGCCCAAAATTGAGGTGGTACAGCGAATGGGAGAAGCGCAATCCAATACCAATTCGACGGGAAGATGGGGCCCGCGTCTTGATGACTTACCCCCCGGTCGCGTTTCAGGCTGTTACTTTAACAGCTCTCCTCACAGGCTGAACACGGCCAATAACAAGGCCAAGTGAAGCGGTTGGTTTTCAGGGTCAGCTTCAAGGCAGCCCAGCGAAGCGAACAACACTGATGTATTGATTCCCTCAGTGGCTGGAGATGTCCTTAGTGGCTTGCGTTGGCAGGAAGCCTTGACGTGTAAGGGGGTGGTTCGTAGAATTTCTGCGACGCGTTCCACGTTCAAAGTCGTGAAGTGGCCCGAGCACGAAGCTTGAACGATTCGTCGTGGGAATCAACAACGCTTTTAACACCCACTCACTGACTGATGATCACAAGAGCGTGAAGACAGGCAGAGTCATCGGCAAGGAGAGGCTGTCAGCTGTACTTAGCGAAGGAGCAGGTGGCCGAGAGCATGAGCTTATACCACTCCCCCACATGTCTCTCTCCGAAGAGCCATCTTTGGATGAGCCAGAACGGATTCGTGGTCCATGATGGCTGAGATCCTCGGTGACGATCCGTAGTGGGCAGGCCATGGCGAAAGGATCATGGGATAGGTTGGACGACTCGTGACGCTCATGGCCCTCTTCGACACCCGCTACCGCTGTCCATGCATCCATCATCGCTTCGACCGATGAAGATGTCCAGACCATTCGAAGTGCATGCGACAGGACCAGCTCCGGACTACTGGCGATGGGAGAAGGGGAGGTGCACATGCCCGTTGGAGCAGTCACAAGAGAATCACAGTCCTGCCCACACTGGCTCGACTGGCTACTGCGAGCCTCGGTACGGGGTAGCGGGGCACTGCCAAGGTTCATCCGCCACATGTGGCTCAGCGATCTCTCAAAAAAGCATTTTGATGCGGCTGAGCTTACTGCTTTCTACATTCTTCTAGAAGTTCTGTACTTTTACTGTCCTCCGTTCATCACGATCAGCATTGGACCCAATCAAGAATTGTCGCAAGTCAAGCAAGTTTGCGGACACGTTTCCCTCTATGACGCCTCTTGGCCGATGTATCTGTGCCGGGGCCAGGGCAACTTCCATGTCCGGATACGGAGGATCGCCGCGGCGGAGATTGAGTCTCTCGACGCTTAAAATAGAGCTCTGCACAATGGTGCATCAACCAGTCCTGCATTAATAATGGTGCATTGATGGGCACAAGAATCTGGTCCAAGGATCAGTAGCCGCACCAAGGATGGGTACCGAGGATGGGTACCGAGGATGGGTACCGAGGATGTAACATGAAGTAGGCCCTGTTTCGATGATGCTGTTTGAATACTAGCATATCCATTGTCGATGTTTTCCGCAAACGCCAAGTACGCATCAACCGAAACGGAAGATGAAGCATCCGGAAACAGAGGAAGCCTGCGTTTAACGGCATTGCTGACTCGGCAAGAAGCGCTCAAACCATTGTTTCGAGACCCTGCGACGTTTTGCAACGGTTATGCCACGATGCCGGCCTAATTCCGACATACTCTGGATCTTCAGCCTCATTGCTTGGATCAGGCATTCGAAAGAACAGGCATAACTGAGACGCTGGAAGCGCTTCCTGGGCGCCTAAATCCATCTGCCATCCAACGACGCTCTACAACATGTCCTTTTCACTTTCCACTGAGCCTTATTATCATGATTCCATAATTGGGCCACGCTTGTGTCAAAGATACTATTCCGTAGTTGCAAAATGGCATCGGTTTCATCATGAACTGTTGCCAAAGATCTTATTGACTGCCATCTGGACGGTATCCTCTGGACGGTATCGATCAAACGACTCGAAGCCGCACCAACTCCTCCGTCCAATCTTGTGATATGGCCGAAGCATCTTTGTGATCAATTCCAACAGAGTAGATTCTGTTTGTCCACTCGGACGGTTGAGTATTCGACTTGGAACCATCTACTCGATCCAGTGAATAAGCAGACTGAAGTATGTTATTCGAAGCCGACGAAGAGTCGCCGGAATGCATGGGCCCTCGAATCACAACCACATACCATGGCTTAAACATAATTGCGGGTTGCCCGGCCTGCGCTTCAAATAGTCGGACGTAAATAGTAGGATGAAGGTAGTCAAATCAGACTGCTCTCCACGAGGCTACCTCCGGTTACTAGGATCCCAAGTATCCGGACAATGAGTGAGTCACATTTCAAAGACTGTTCAAATGATCCCTCAGTAACGCAAGGCTCGCCATGCAACAGAGACCTCCTGGGTTCTGGCACTATTGCCTCTCTGGACAGGTGGTCTTCCTGTCCATGGGGTACATGGGTTGGCATCCATCGGCATGTGTCCTTGCTGAGAGGTGTCACTAGGGCAAGATCAATTTAGCGCTATGTCGCAAAAACGGTCTGCGATACGGATAACAGCTTGTACCTGCAACTCGGGCTGGGTTCGCGGTGGTCATCCACGCCTCAGTCACGAGATCTCTTCCACGCTCTCACTCTCTGTGGATACCTTGTCGAAACACTAAGTGCACTCCATAAGGTGGCACTAGAAGGTGTTATCTTGCTTCCTAAACCTTACAGAAGCCCTTCTCCTGCTGCATGTCGCTGATTTTTTCTCCGACCTTCGCCGTTTTGTGCTTTGGCAATGGGCCATTATTGATGGTTCAGTCGATCGCCGTTTCATCAAAACGTTGTGCCAAAGTGTAAAGCAATGGGTTCTGAATTCAACCTGCATATGGGGTTAGCACCATGCCGGCGCGTGAGTTAACGTTGAAGACCGACATTAGTCTTGACTCATGCACTACTGGGGAGGTCCTACGGGTCATGCTCCGCCCTCTACTGTTTGGTGGTGGCGGTTGTTGTCAAAGCGACCTAAATCAAGGCTCGTCCCTTTTACCCCAACTGCATCCTCGGTGCTGCAAGCACGCTCCCAATGCTTTGGTTCTCTTCCTGCGCTAGTTTTGTTGCAACCTGTTGTTGGAAGTTTTTTCGGGACTGCGCCACCATTCTGAAGTGATCGATCGCTGCCCAATTTCCAATTAAAATTGGTATTCCTGCTGCAGAATGTCATGTGTGAGTGTTCTTCTGCCCTGTGGGGATAGCTACCATCAAAGTAGCTTGTTGACGCCAACATGTTGCGATTGATCGTATGGCACAACAGACCGGACCACAGGTTTGCGGCAGGAGTGACTCTACCGGGAGTGTCCTCATCAGGTCAATGGGCGAAGTTGTCGGTGCTCTGCCAATCCCTCTAACACGGGCGACGAGATCTAAAATGTTAAGATACAGATAGGTAGAATTAGATATGGCTATGGTAGTCAAGATCACTTCCTCTACAATGACAACGCAACCTAAACTATGCAAGCTGACTACAGTGTAAGTTCTGCAACTTGGTGTTGATGGTGCACGGCTTATGTTGCCAGTGATCGAACTGTCTGTCATACTTACTCTTTCCTCACCATGCTCGACCCAAGGGTTCTCTTTGCTCGCAGTTGTCGACTTGGCAGCAGCCTGCGAATCCTTTGCCTGACACTGGACTAAGGTTCCAGTTGAGACGCAGCCAAGTCATGCCATGGAAGCTCGCCTTCCTGCTTTGCGAGGTCGTGTCTTCCATGAATCGAACACGTAGCTGATAGAACAATTCCGCTGTATGCTTCAGTGGCTATGGACCTTTGTTGGTGAATCGTCCTCCACCAAAACGTGAAACTGTTTTTTTGTTCAGTATCAGCAGAATATGAAAGTACCACCTCTTGTTGGCACATGGGAAGAGATCCTTTTCGGCTTGCCCTCTCGTCATCGACCGTGTTTGAGTGTTGACCCAAGGGGCCTTCGGTGTCCGGCTGCCATCTTGTGCTGTCAGTATACTCGTTCCTATGGGCTGTTTACAAAACATTGCAGGTCTAGATTTGAACTAGCTTTTCTAAGACTCCGCAAGTTTTCAAGTTCGGGAACTTCATTCGCATTCATATGAGCTGAATCCTCTCCGTTTCGGTGTCGTTTGATTGGCTTAGTGCTGCCTCTGCTACACGACGGCCAGCTAGATATTTTACGACTGCACTGCGGTGGATCATCAAGATAACAACAATGAGCGTGCTTCCATCTGAACACATCTGGGTACATTGTAACCTTATACCTGAGAACTACGGGAGACTTGGAAATGTTAAGGTGACCACCGTAGGTCAAGAAAGATGGTCTCCGGCACGTGACAAGAAATTCTGATGACTGAGGCTTCGTCACCACTTGATGAACTCGTTTCTTGCTGAATGCGCTGTTAAGCCGTCGAAAGGCGGGCCGTGTCGCAGCAGCGAGTACCTTTCTCACCGGGAACAGAGTAAAGTTCGTGGATCTTGGAGGAACTAGTCATTCTTCATCACCTGATAGTGCTCTATTTGCTGGTCTCTATTCGTCTACAAGAGAGACATAATGTTTAGGTTCTGCAGCATATAATGCGTTCTGGGTTCGGCTCTGCCACTACACCGCCATAGTCGGGCTCACAGTATTGTACCGAACCTGTGGTCATTGTCAGCCGTTGCTAACCTGCCTGAAGTCTGCAACGCTATAACGTTTTGGTAGGGCACTCACCCGAACGTCGTCTTGATGCTCCTGACATAGTACTCCCCCCAATTCCTCCTAGTGACCTCCTCCTGCCCCATTGGCACTCCCTCCCATGTCACCCTCATCACTGTCACTGCATCAACATCGTTCTGATCGAATTCGATCTTCAACGTGCTGTAGTGCCCTTCTGGCCATTGAGATAATCGCCATTGCTGCACTATCTTTGTTGGCTTTTCCAGCTCCGTGTATATTCCGCTCACGTTGCCACCGAAGAGCTCGAATTTCCCACCCTTATGCGCGCCTTCAAAGACCTTAGGTGGCGCTCTGGTGAAGGCTGCCAGGCGATCTGGCGACGTGAAAGTTTCGTAGAGTTGCTCGGCTGTGGTTCGGAATTCTTCGTTTGAGGTGACAGTCGTTGTGTTGACGGTGGCGCCCTTGCTCGTGATGGATGACTTGGGATTAGATGTGGACTTAGCATTGGCCTGGGCGGCAGTGGACGAGGTGGTGACGGTCGTAGGGCCGAGCGAAGGAGAAGTCCCCGGAGCGTGCTGGATATCTTTCCCATGCTCAGTGATGAGAGCAGGACCGAGTTTGACAAGCTCTTTGCGCAGCTGTGGAAGAATCTTGGAGCGAATGACGGCCTTCACCGGCTCTTTTGAGGCATCTTCTGCGTAAATGTCTATCTCAAACTAGGAGATCCACCCGAGTCAGCTGCAGATCCCGGACACTGGGTAGGATCAAGAAGGGAACATACGACGTACTCATCTTCCTCAGTATCGTGAGCCACCTCAGGTATCGTGATACTCCCGTTGGCTTCTTCGGCTTCCTTGGTTCTGCCTGAGTAGCTTTAGCATCTAGTCTATGCCTCGAGCAGGATTGGATTGATACCTTCGTATTCCAGCTGCAGCTTCACGTCGAAGAGTGTGATGATCTTGCCCTTCCGCTGACTAACATCCACATCCCCGTCCATGCTCTGGACTTTTGAGATCTTTGCCGACACGTCGCCATCTTCTGCCGACAAGCCAATGAGGTTCTTTTCTAGATAAGACTTTGCCCACTCCGAGGCATCCTTGCTAACCCAGTGCCAGTTGTTGGGATTGTGCAGCACCATTTTGAGAGAGCGTCCTGTTGGTGGAGATAGGTCACTGTTGGCAGAAATTAGTGGAATTCCCGCGTACGCTGCTTGTTGTTGTGTAGAGATTGGACAATGATCAGAAGAAAGGAGTTCAGTGCCCCAGCAAAGCTAATCCGCAGCAGAAGAGTACAAGTCTTGTAGGACTGGTGCCAGCTAATCTTTCTCATCACACATGCCAGATGAAGTGAATCGCAAGGAAGAATGACTGACCTGATGCTGAGACCTTGAAGTATATCAAGAGGGCGGAGCTCTATATCTTCCAGCTGCCACGCAGCCAGAAATTAGAAGCTGTGATGATAGTAAAGATTCGTAGCTAGCCATCGACTCCGGAAGTATTGTGCGATAGGCGAAACTCCAAAGCTACACGTCACGTGAGAAGCGCTTCCCGGAACGGATTGCCTCTGGAGCCACGTTCATTGAGGTAAACCACAAGCGCATCGAATGAATTTCATCAAATTTTGTAATTGTTTGTCTACTGGGGGATCAGACTGGGGGTTGGTCAACTCGCTCGTGGCCCTGAAGCTAATTTCTAGAACATTACAGACAATAAACCAAATGGGTATCTACGAGCAATGGCTTATCCTAGCCCCTTTTCTATAGTACGAGAAGTATAGGCCATCAAACCATGGGCCTTTTCTTCATACAGCCTTCTCCTCCCTAGTTTTACATCCTCAAATATCATGATACCGGGTTTTCGACGCGTTTGTGAATTATGTACTATTCCAGAGCACAGTTAACAAGCAGCCTAATGACCCCAAAGCTAGGCTGACATGTAATCGGCCTGGAGCTGCCCCTTTCTTCGTCTCGCTGGGGGTCGCAGTAGCCACGAAAACACCTGTCAAGACTGCTGTGGTTGTTGCTGAGCCCCTCGTGGAAGAAGGAGGCGCTGATGTAGCGGCCATGGATGCGGGCATTGTACCCGGGTAGCCTGCTTGGGCGGACACTGAGGATGCGGGGGCTTGCCACTCGCTCGCATCGTTGTACAGCCTCCCATTGATGATGACACCTTGACTGTTCTTGAGCATATTGATCTGGTCGCTGTCGCAGGTATTTTGGATGTCCCGAAGCCAACAGGTCGGCCTTGCCGGACTAGGAGCAGAATTGGTATGCGTGGCATTCGCATCGCCAGTGCTTGCAAACGTAGCGAGGTCAATGGGTTTCCCAGTCGATATATCAGTACCCATGATGATCCTCGTGAAGACAGTAAATGCTGTTTCTGGCTGGTACGCAGGGATCAAGTGGCCCGCATCGTATATGCGTGAGAAAGATAGATTACCAAATTGACGGCTAGCACCACCAACATACGTATCATTAACGACAATCTCGGCATACCCAGCGGAATAGAATGGTGAGTACGCCGGCGATTGAGCAGCAACCGCGAAAGAGACCGCTTCGCCACCAAGCCAATTGCAAATGTAATCGCGATCTCCATACAACAGGGCTACACGAACGCCCAAGGAAAGCAGACGAGCCAGATCACTGATTTGGCCGCCACGTTCGTAGTCTCCTGTTTGATTGAAAGCCGTGACTACCGCATTGCTAGTTTGCGTGTAGTTTACCACTGCGCCAACCGCAGCCTGGACTTCTGCAGAGTTGAGGTACTCGAGGTAGGTACTCGGTGGAAAAGGATCAGGCATTTTCTGGGATATGTCGTACACATTTCTCCCTGACGTGATATATGGACCTAAGACTTTCTCCTCACAGCTTGTCTGCGCGCTCGAGCAGGCCTGATTGACTTTCGCTACATTGCCATCGTTATCAGGGTCCATTGAACTGACAGCGTCTCTGCAGGATTGAATAAGCTCTTGGCAACCACCGGTACTAATGTAGCTGTTCGCTGCATTTTGCTGGTCGACCAATTGCATGGCCTGGATGCCGTACGTGTTGTTGTTTGCAAAGATGGGATAGGATCGTCCTTGGACCAGATCATCGACGCATCCTTGCATGATGCCGAGCGAAACTAAGCGAATTTCAAGTGTCTTGTTAGAAGGTAGGGACCCATTCTTGCGTAACATGTTTTGCTTCTCAAAATGGGCAGCGAAAGCTGGTCCGTACTTTCCTCCATAGCTTTCGGTGAATAGATTGATGCCCACAACACCGGGCTGGGTCCCATTTGGGCGGGATCCAGGGTTGTACTGAGGAAATACGCCAAGAAACCCCTGTAACATGTGCCATATCGCATGAGCGGCGATCTCGGTGGTGTTGGGGGTTGAACCTGCGTTTCCCGTGCTGAAAGTACCATCGAGGAAGGTATACCCTGGCCGATCAGGAGGAGCTGTGGAGGGAGGCATGGAGGTAGTTGACGTGAACAAATCCAAGGAACCATTGGTCGGCGTATCATAGGAAAAGCCGACTTCGTTGGGCTGATCAATGAACAGAATATTCGAACTCCGATCCCATCCCCAAGCCCTTACTTGTGTGCCCAATCTACCCTCAGCCATCTCAACAACCTCGCAGGGACCATTTTCCTGGAACAGCCCCACCATGCTAGAACTTCCGGGGCCTCCATTCAAAAAGAGCGTCAAAGGAGCTGTACTGGGACTTGTTCGAGCCTCTATAAACCAGAAAAAAGTGTTGATGGAGTAGTTTTGCCTTATTGGAGCAAGCTTATATTTCGGCAAAGAAATATACCCCGTGTACTGTTGCTGCTTTGGAAAGGCTGTGGTACACGTGCCTACAGGCGGTATCTTGAAATGTATCGTAATGTTCCCGTCCACCGGCGAAGGTATCGTGCTCAACCCAGAGTTCGCGGTAATGGGTGGTGGGTATTGTGCAATCGTCGACAATGGACAGAGGAGCAATAGGCCGATTATTGGGCGCAGAGCGGCCGGAAGTAGATCCAGCAACCACTGCTAAGGTCAGCACAGAGTTCCATGAACATGCGACACATTGTTCATACCATCTTCATGATGGGCTCCCAAAGGCGACAAGACCAATCCGACGAGCCCCGTCAAACCGATAAACCATATTTCATGTTCCGACGAATATGGATGAATCATATAGCAGCACTAAAACAAAGGCTTGAAGTAACAAGGCTGAAGGCTGTTGACGACAGCTATTGATATAGCGAGCGAAAAGGAAGGCTGCAATACGGACATTCAGCGTGGGGATATCGAATGGCAGTGAGGCATACGACGATTGACCCTCAAGGGACCCTTGAGAGAAACCTGGAGAGTTTCAACGAGAAGAAATCTCAAGGAAGACTGCAAATGGTATTCAATTATTGCAGAATTGACGGGTATAGGTAAAGACCGAGATATTTAGACCGTTTCGATGTCGCACCGAATGCCCGGACGCGCAACGAGCACTTCATAGCTCACTGCGGGCTAAAAGGGCTTGGCGGGCACTGGCCAGGGTCACTATTCCGTTCTAGGTAGAAGTAAAGTACATGTAAACATCCGCCAATGCGCCGTTGATATCTCGATCTGAGAAGCGCAACTCCATAATCTGCTGGTGTATCAAGGACACTCAAAATGGCGCTACAAAGGTCATGGGAACAAGTCGGGAAAGGACTGACTACGGAGCACCTCACTACCCAGCGTCATGAAAAGCTAAGAACATCGCATGTTCAGAGCATACGCTCAACAAATTCAGTCAGAAATGCTTCTTTCCCACGACGATCCGGAGCCTGCTCCCTAGGTACAGAGTTGCGTATGTAATGCTACCAAGAGCACCATCTTTCTGCTCAGACGAACAGGTTCACGACTAATTCGCGACATCATCTGATTCAAGACTCGTAGCGTCTCTAGCACAAGCGCAGCGACATCCTGAGTCCTCCGACTCTTATGGCAAGCTCGAGTCGAAGGACCATCGTTGGAGCACGTCTAACGCTCTCCAAAGCAGAGGCTGTCGATAAAGTTGTAGATATTGAAGTATCGAACCGATAATGCCGTTGAACCCGAAGCACAAGACGCTAGCATTTGCACAGCCATGATGCCAAGGTGCCAAGCACTTTTGCGTCATCCAAGCAACGTCCTCACCATTGAGCTCGAGCAACCCATCCTTTTCGTACAAGGACCGCTCAACATTGTACACGCCCCCCACTCAAGCTCTATGAGCAATTGATTTGCAATTGTCCTAAGGGTGGTGCATGACTCGCCCCTCCCCTCAGCACTCCTCCCGCAACCACTGTGTGGTTTCCTGTATCCGTAATCTTCTCGCTGCAAGCAGCTTACTCGTGCTTCCTTTGACGCCCACGATATCCCTCGCATACCGATTCGCCTCCCTCGGACCCTGTGCCCAGCCCTTGGTAATTGACCGGCCAAGACTGAAAGGCTTATATCCATCATGTGTTGGTCTACCCATTCCTTAAAACTGCCCCAGCTCCCTCATTGCTCTTCGCTTCCGGTGCTTTGCGGATACATGAAGCTTGGTCGCCATTCTCGCCTCCTTTCATAAGCTTCTAAAGCTTCAAGAAGCCGCGCTCTCGCTTGTTCATTCGAACCAAGTGCTAACCACAATGGAACAAGCAGCTGCCTCGAAATTAACGTCCAGTTTTCGACGTCACGGTTCCAGCAGCCATGTCCCTCAACTGCGAGGAAGAGAGGATAGGCCTAATGGGAACGGTCCCACAATAACAGATAGAGTCTCAGAGACGCTCAACGAACACTCGCGCCTTCTATCCCGCCCTTTCTACAATGACGATGGTCTACCTCTCTACGAAGACAACCGTAAATGGGTGCGGTGGCCCTCGGAAACCGCGCACATCGTCTATAAGGTGCTCGGGAGCAATTACGTCAACGTTCTCCTGGTCTTTGTTCCGCTAGGCATCATAGCAGGCGCCCTTGGGTGGAATCCTACAGCAGTCTTCATCCTGAATTTTTTTGCCATCATACCGCTCGCCGCTCTTTTAAGCTTTGCTACAGAGGAGCTGTCGGTCAAAGTGGGACAGACATTGGGGGGCTTGCTCAACGCTACTTTTGGGAATGCAGTAGAACTGATTGTGAGGAGTTTGCCAAGGGTAGCCAGTTGAGTATCACTAATTCTTGTCTAGGTCAGTATAGTGGCTTTAAAAAACGGCGAGATTCGGATCGTCCAATCAAGCATGCTGGGTTCTATTCTCTCGAATATCCTCCTGGTCCTTGGCTGCTGCTTCTTGGCCGGTGGTATTCGATATCATAAACAGGAATTCAACGAGACAGTTGCCTCCACCATGTCGTCTTTGATGGCCCTCTCCTCCGCTTCTCTGATTATTCCTGCAACACTGTATGCTGCGATGCGCGGATCTGCGGCTTCTGACGATAAGGAGGATAACGTGTTGATCCTATCCCGCGGAACGGCTATCATCTTGCTGATTATTTATATACTTTACCTCGTCTTCCAATTGCGGACACACACAGATCTGTTTGATGAGGAGCAAAATGGAAACTCGGATGAGAATGGCGATCACAAGCAGGAGGAGCCGGAGATTCTGAGCCCCGTAGCCGCTGGAATCGCCCTGCTTGCGGTTACCATTTGCGTTGCAGTATGTGCCGAGTACTTGGTGGACAGCATCGACGCGATTGTCGCAACAGCCCACATAAGCAGGACGTTTGTTGGGTTGATCCTACTGCCCATTGTGGGTAACGCCGCCGAGCATGTGACTGCTGTTGTAGTGGCTTTGAAAGACAAGATGGACCTCGCCATCGGAGTAGCCATTGGCAGCAGCATGCAGATTGCTTTACTCGTAACACCGTTCTTGGTCATCCTTGGGTGGATCATTGGGCAGCCGATGACCTTACGCTTCGAGACTTTCGAGACTGTTGTATTCTTCCTCAGCGTCCTCATTACGAATTATCTTATCCAGGTTAGTGGCTGTCTTCCTCTCTGCATGTCTTTGCTAACATTTATTACAGGATGGCAAATCGAATTACTTGGAGGGATCCATGCTAATAGGTGGGTGTTTTGAAAATCTCTCTTCCCATCGTGATTTTTGGATGAGCTCTGCAACCGGTCCTGAGAGCAGGATTCGAAAGACATCCCTCATAGCTCCTATTCCCCTTTTTAGTACAATACAGCTAACAAGCCTTTTACAGGGATGTATATTATCATTGCTTTGGCATTCGTGAGTATACCTTTTCCAGTTGGGCTTACTGTTTGCTAATGGCCTTTTTCAGCTTGTCTACCCCGACGAGGTAGGTAGCGTTGGAAGCAAGTTGTGGCCACTCTAGTGGCCGCGTATTCTTCTTTTCGGCTTTTGAACGTGCTTCTCGGTCTGCCCCTATCAACGGCCTTCAATGTCCGAATTCCTGTACATATCTCTACCCGATTGACGGGCTTGCAGAAAATCCAATTTTGACGACCCTTGGCTCCAAACGGGAACCAAATCTTTGAGGGCTATGTATGCAGCGGCAGCAGCTTTGGGACCGACAATGGCTTCTTTCGATGTGATTCCATGCTGATGCTCGATAGTCATGGAAGCGGCTCTGCATCATTTCTACATCTGTTTTCCTTGGTTCTCTCTAGTTGTCTAAATGCCAATTGTAGCTATCGTTAAAAGTAGCTTCATTATCCCACCTAAGAAGTCCTGTTTCCGCTAGAGGCAAAGCCGGCACGCCGTGAAGTCGCTAGAAAGCCAAAACGTCGGCTCATTGTTCGTTCCTTTCCATTCATCCGAGGTCAGAAAGTGTTGCAAGTATGTCAAATACGCGATCAAATTGGAGTGCGCACGAAGCCTTATCGATGAACTGCTCCGAGCATCAAGCGGAGAATCTCGCCGGTCTAGTCATTACAAAAGCAGGAAAGGAACTTTGTTGAGAGTTATTGCCAAACCAAGAGGCCGAAGCTGCAGTATCATAGTTTGTGGATTGCCGTTATGCAAAGGCGTACAGTGCTACCCACCCATGGAGCTCGAAACCGCCATTACGCCACCGGCAATGCTTCTTGGTAGAAGGGAACAATGACTACAGACGCGGACTATCCTACGGCTTCGCGTGTGCAAATTGCCTACTCCTTGACCCAGACCGCCGCCATGCCCATCCCGGTACCCACGCACATACTCGTGACACCAACCTTCTTCCCCGTCCTTCCTAGCTCATTCAGCAACGTCGACACCTGCCTCGCCCCCGTGCATCCCAACGGATGTCCAAAAGCAATAGCACCACCATTGGGATTCACCTTTTCCTCCGGTAGCCCCAATTCTTTTATGCACCAGACACATTGACTAGCAAACGCCTCATTGATTTCGTAGACGTCGACGTCGTCCTTGCTGATCCCGGCCTTTTCCAAGGCTGCCGGGATGGCTTTCCATGGTCCGATGCCCATGAGAAGAGGCTTGACGCCGACGACGGAGCTGGTGACAAATTTACCGATGATGGTTTGGCCCAGGCGCTCGGCTGTGGAGCGCTTCATCAGGAGAACTGCGGCGGCGCCGTCGGAGATCTGCGATGCGTTTCCGCCTACAGAGATTCGAGGATTAGTGTTCGTGCTGGAAGAGGAAGTTGAGAGCTACAAGACATGTATAGAGGATGTCAAGCGCCTTGGTACGAAATTCGTGGACTCAATGTCAGACCAAGAAAGGGGAGAGATGTAGTGAAAGGACCTACCGTGTATGCTACCATCCTTGGCAAACGCAGACTTAATCTTTGAAAGGCTCTCGGCGGTCACTCCAGCTCGGACTCCATCATCCTTGTCGACTAATATCTCCTTCTCCTCATCTGTCTTGGGATCGATGTACTTCGTTTTCATAGGTACAATCTCTGTGTCGAACTTGCCCTCCTGTTGCGCTTTAAGTGCTTTCTGGTAACTCTTTGCGGCAAAAGCATCTTGATCCTGCCTTGAGATAGAACGGTCCTTGGCCATCTGCTCGCTGAGCACACCCATGGGGACTTTGCAGTTCTTGGCTTCGGGATGTGATTCCAGAAGCTCGCTGAACTCGGTAACTGCACCGGGGCCATATTGCGATGACATTGACTCCACACCTGCGCCAACACCAATCTCAATCATCCCGGTGCGGATTGCATTCGCAATGTCGGCGCATGCCTGGAGCCCGCTACTACATTGCCTGTTCAGGCTTCTCACAGCCGTGCTCTCTGGAAAGCCTGCCACGAGCGAAGCGGCTCGGAACTCGGTAGCACCACCACCAGGTGGGAGCACGGAGCCCACCGCGACATCTTCGACAAGCGCAGGGTCGATCTTGGAGCGAGAGATGAGGGATTTGAGTGTATGGGCGAGGAGATCGACGGCGGCAGTGTCTTTGAAGCCTCCTTTGCCGCCTTTGGTAAGAGGCGTGCGGAGGGCGCAGGTTACGACGATGTCTGAAGGGGCTTTGGAAAGGATAGATTCTCTACCGCGAGGAATATCAACTTCAGAAGAGGAGAGGTGGGATGCGACTTGAGTGAGACGTTGAATTGCTGGAGAATATTAGCATCTTGTGTCCGTGGAATGGGAGAGGGATCCAACCTGATGACATGGTGATATGTTTGACGAATTGTAAGATCAAGTAATCTTTGCCAACGTATGGAAAGGAGATTCCATACTGTAGTGGTGATTTATGTTCGGAGTACGTGTAAAGCTGAGCTTACTCCGTACCGAGGGACTTGAAGTGAAGATGGACCTCGGTACGAATTAACCCTTACCGTCGATCTTGATCTTCCACTTTCACATGCAGCATCGCTTGTGCTGCTCGCATCCCTTATGTGCTTGTTCAATAACATCAGAGTGAGCTACGCCGCCAAAACTACTCAAAGGTATTGGCTGAGCATTTACACAGCGATTGCCCTCACAATCCGACTTCTTGGAGTATTTGACTACAGCTGGAGCGAGCAGCGGTCATGGTTTACCAATACTAACAGAACAGATATCATGAAAGGCCTTGTTGAAAGTCCAGTCATGGAGGACTACAATACACACATATCAACTACGACTTTGACAAGGTCCTGACTAGCAGCACTTCAAAATTGCCACCAATATCTGTTCAGGATACAACTAATGCGCAGTCAAAGAAATGCCTGTGGGATAGCCCATCGGAAAATTTTGAGTCGATACTATGCGAACCTAATTCAGCTTTCACTACTTGCCATTCTGCAGTGTGCACCGCCTGCCCAGGCGGTTTGACCGGATGTGGAATGAATGGGCACGGCACCCACAATCTCCTAATATTAATGAGGCACTTGAAGTTGGTTTGAGGCACGGCTCCTTGAGGTTGCTGTTTCCAGATGCTCTGACATATTCGCCCTCAGATATGGATCATGAGCTCCAGAAAACGGACCCAGGTACAGTCAGATGGAGACGAAGGAATTGCTCCAGAGGCTAGACTGGGTAGAGCCAAGGTTAGGGATCATTAATATCTTCACACATTCGCGCGGCTGTCACAGGAACCACGATCATTGGACCCAAATGCAATCATCCAAAAATCTTGCAGCAGAAGTTGCCGTTGAAGTCTCGAGAGTCGCGACGCATGTGATGCCGTATCATATTCCAATACCTATATACCGGACATTGCTCGCAATGTCGTCGAGTACCTTCGCGTTCTATCGTTGATATCTGCTGTTGCTAGCTAGGAAATCGATAATCCTCCCTTGCCTTTACTGATATACTTCCGCAATTTGCTTGCCCGGAACATATCGGCCTGCGCCATCACGCGGGCGGTCCTACCTTTTGAGCCTCGAATTCGCTCTCCATAAGAAACGCTGCCATTCAGCCTGGAACCTGTCAAGCTCGCATCAGCCTCGCCTGGTCCCTAGACCTACTTCATAGCACAAGCATCGTACTTCAGGTGCAGGATTCCCACTTTTGAGGAGTCGCTTGACAGAGTGTCTCTTATTCTTATCGTCATCATTGTCGTCATTGGTCTCATCTTCGTACTGGGGTCCGTCCTGACGTTCATCCAATTGGGAAATCGAAGGCTCGCGGTGAAAAGGACAGTCTCAGTACAGGAAGAAGCGTGGGAAATCGGTCAAGTATTCTAGTCATGACAGACGGCGGTTGAGCTCGCTCCCAGTTTACGAGACAGCGGTCTTACCTTGATTGCGCCAACAACAAGAATATGTTAGTATCATCTGCGCCGCACTAGTGGACGCCGATTTGGCCTTCCAACATTTATTGAACCGCTCTCTTGTTGCTTCCTTAGGGTCCTGCAACACGGTGTCAGCGACATATATTGAACATTCTGCCGCTTTAGCGAAGAACGATCAATGGTCATTCGATTTATCACCATATCAACGACGTTCTGTTCCAGAGTGCGAAGCATGTATTTCTTGGTTCAGCCAGCACTTGGACTTAGCAGCCTGCTGGTGCATGTCATAGCGTATGAAAGAGACACAAGAAAGGAAAGACTTTGTCTGCGTTGGCAGAACAAGGGAGAAAAGGGAGACGCAACCGACTTGGGCTTTAAAGGTCCGGGTTATTCGAGAAGCATCGGTCCTATACCTGTCTGTGAGTACGCTCGTACGTTGAGGAGTGAGTAACAACCGGCGGGGTAATAGCTGCTCCTCTTCTGCTTCCGGTGGCTTTATTTAATCATTTAAGGACTACACAAATGACCTCTCGTGAAAACAGACTAACTACGTACATAATGAGCAGAGTAATAAGGCTTTTAACAGAGAGACTCGAGGCGCCTGTCCATTGCAAGAAGATACGTGCTCTTACGAGCAGTTACAGAACAAGGAGAGAACCCAAGGCTAAGCGGCTAAGCTGATGGAGCTCTTGGCCCTGCTTCGTGCTGTTGGGCTGAGGAAGTTGAAGGGTTGTAAAGCGCGTGAGCGCGATAGTGTCCGATTGTCTGTTGGTAGGAGACAGAAGTAGTACTTTAAGCAATGCGGCGAAATAAAGCACATAGAGGTCCTCTTGAAGAGAGTTCGGACCGAAATCAGTTCAACATGCCTGTAATTTGAAAACTGTTCCCTCGATATGTACAGCAAGACAAGAAGATAGCTCCATTCAAGACGGTGGAGTAGTGAACAACCACGGCCAACTGATGCAAAAGCATGTTTTGCCTCGTAGTATCAATCCAGACACGCAACAAGCGTTAGTTGCGATGGAATGAAGTGGCAAGACCTTGATGTGTTTTTAGAGTAACACGTACGTAAGTACCTTAGAACTTCCAGGCTGTGAGACGCCAGAGGCTCCGACCCGCACGTGACTGAGCCGCGGCTAGCTTACAACGTCATGCTCGTGATGAATCGCGGCCTCTGCAACGGTCTCTTGCGTGCTAAACAAATTTGAGGTTATTCCATATTCCGCACATCAACTTGCTGGATATCATCAGACCATTCCAAACCCCAAGGCTGCGACTGCTTCTCACCCGCCTCACTCAAGTTTCAACGCCAAGAATCCCAAGAAGCGGCCTCTTCTATTGACCGAGCCCCAATAGCCCTGCATTGGTTAGGGAACAGACGCGATACAGTAGCCAAGCTCCAGCAGCATGTCGAAGGTAGTACGAAGCGTCAAGAACGTCACCAAGGGCTACTCCCATGTCCAGGTCAAGGTTCGCAATGGTAAGAACCAGCATTATCGCAAAAGCTGTACGGTCATTGATATGGAGCGACAGCAACAAGCAACGACCCGTGGGGCCCTACAGGCACTGATATGACGGAGATTGCCCAATTAACTTTCAATGGGTGAGCTATACACTGTTGGCATTCAGTACGATGCTGACGAGAGCAGCTCCAACGATTTCTACGAAATTATGGATATGCTCGACAAGAGACTGAATGATAAGGGCAAGAACTGGCGTCATGTACTCAAGTCTCTCAAGGTCTTGGACTATTGCCTCCACGAGGGTTCAGAACTTGTCGTCACTTGGGCGCGCAAAAACGTCTACATAATCAAGACCCTGAGGGAATTTCAATACGTGGATGATGATGGCAAAGATGTCGGACAGAACGGTATTCCAATTAGTCAATCCTTGGGCTGAAGCTTACGGAAGTAGTGCGTGTATCTGCGAAAGAGCTTACATCACTCATCCTGGACGAGGAACGATTACGTACCGAGCGATCTGATAGGAAAACTTGGAAATCCAGGGTCACTGGAATAGATGAGTTTGGACCCCAGGGTTCATCATATACTGGAGGTAGCGGGCCGAGTACACCGCGACGTCGCACCGATCGACGGCCGCAAGGGACGGACGAGGAAGACGCGGAGTATAGGCTTGCTATTGAAGCTAGCAAATATGAAGCAGAGGAAGACAAGAAGAGGAGGACGAAGTCGGAAGCGCATGTCGATGATGACGATCTAGCGAAGGCGATCAAGCTGAGTAAAGAGGAAGAAGAGCTACGGCGGAAGGAGTTGGAAGAGAGTAACGCTTCGTCATTATTCGACGATACACCGGCCCCTAGCACACAACCTCAATTCACTGGGTACAACCAGGGTTATCAGCAACAAGGAGCAGTGGACTGGTTTGGCAATCCTGTCGATCAGCAAGCCCAGCAGCCCCAGAACACAGGCTACTCTAACAACATGTATTCGCAGCCGACAGGCTTTCAAAACCAGCAGACAGGTGTTCAGAATGGCTTCCTGCCCCAGCAAACAGGCTTCGAACAGTCGCAATACCAGCAACAGCCAAATTACCCGCAACAACAGCCCACATTGCAGCCACAGCAGACAGCTTTCAACAACCCTTACGCACAGCAGCCAAATGATTTTGGAAACCAATACCAGCAGCAGCAGCAGGTCAGTTCACCGCAAGCTGGTTCTCACAATCCATGGGCGACCAGCCAGCAAACTCAAATCGACTCCCTCCACCCAGCGCCTACAGGCTCCAACAATCCTTTCGCGTCACCCTTCAACACACAGCAAACGCAACAACGGCCCACAGATTTACCATCCCTGAACTCTCTTGCGGAACAGAAGACCGCCACTCAGTTCAATCAGAATTCGTATAACCCCATCACTTCGTATCAGGCACCGCAACAAGCGCCGATCCCTCAGAAAGAGCAAAACCCTCAGCACGCACGCCTTAACGCTCTCCTTGCATCAGGCGAAGGCATGGATACTTTCGGCAACACGGGCGATCTGAGGATCCCGGCCCAGCACACCGCTCCAGGGACTTTCATCACCAATTCGGGCCAAGGATTGAATAAATTGCATGCTACACAAACGGGGAATAACCCTTTCTTAAGCCAGCAGTTCACCGGTGCACCCCAGCAACCCGCTTCGGCTGCGCCATTTGGTAACCAGCAGCAGCAGAATCGAATCTTCCCAGCGCAGACCGGACCTGCTGGAGTCAGTAGGTTGGGTGGAAATCCATTTGGGCAGCCTAACAACAACCCCTTTGGGGAACCTCAGCAACAGCACCAAGGGCACAGTCAGAATACCGGTAGCTTGATCGACTTGTAGATGAATGACATTCTAAGCTTATCGGGCGCTAGGGATGGTTTGTGGCTGATGGTAGTCATGGTGCGGTGCAAACACTCTAGCTCTTATTCATCAATACCTGGCACGGCAACGTGCGCGTGCTACAGGACATATGGTACCTATCGGAGCTCCACTGGCGTTTTTGATAGGAACTGTGTAAATCCATGCGCTGCTCAGAAGTAATGCAGTCACCTTTGGCACAGTGTGAGCCTACGATTTGACGAAATGAAGATGAAATATTCAATTACTGGAGACCTGCAATTACTAAGCCAGATGCTCAGGAAAGTGCCACTTTGTTGGTTAAAGGCTCAAAGCATTGAGGAATGCCGGAGCAGACGAAGCATGAGAGTCAATGGAGTATAGGAAAGCCAGACCATCCTGACGCTGGGGGCAGTCCAGCTGTAGCCTTCGATGCTTGGTTGAGTTGCCTACTTTGTATACCCGCACTAGGAGCTCTAGAAACTAAAGGGGCAGCTTGGCTTCATGATTTAGTGGTTCGACGAATCTCGGCCATCGACACAATTTCCCCAGAATCTTGCATCTCTACATGGCCTGTTCTCAACTGACATGGCTCACCAGCTCCATGGATTTCCCAATTAGATAAAGGCATGTAGCAGCATACGTCCCCGAGTCGGTAGCCTGGCCTGCCAGTACAAGTAGATACCTTATAACACCAAGCAGTGGTGTTGCAAATCAGATATGAAGCCTACAACGCAGTCACCTGATAAGTTCCTGGAGCTGGGATGTAGAAACTCATCATGTCTTGTGAACCATAGTTCGCTCTCGGAAGGCTTACGCAGATTTCTTATTATCTCCTACGGCTTGGTGAGTCAGTTAATCTTTTGCGCCTATTCATGTGTTCTTCATCCGGCTCGTCACTCTACCCCATGTTCAACTACTATTACAAAACACAATTGCAAAAGTCAGCCGATGTTAAAGATTTAAAGGCAATCCGGTAACCAAGTTATTTGATTCCCCTCTCACAAGATTCCCCTACACAAGTTATTTACAGATCCTGATTTTCGGACCCTCATGAAAAACCTCTTCTATACTTTCGACATTTTCAAACTATTCTACAACCAGTTGTGGGATAACGTACTATTATCACCATGGCCGATCAAATAAATGAAGACGACCGCGCAACTCAGGAACTTATTCTAAGAATGATTGCACAGGACCTTAGTGCGGAGAATCAGCTGCAGTACAGCGACTCTGAAGGAGAAGAATCAAACGAAAACGGCCAAGAAGGGCAAGAAGATTCAGGGTTTGATGTTGATGCTGATGCTACAACTGGCCCTGGCTTTGAGCGTTTGCACCAAGGGAGCAATCGGACATTGTCACAAAGAGAGGGCGCCTCAAGCCCTATATCAGTGGGGACATCTGTCAATGTTCATATGAATGACAGCCTATCATTCAATCCGACAGGCAGTCAACTTCCTGCTCTTCAACACCACCAACAGATAGACATCCCCACAACAGATTATCTGAGCTTTGACAGCGGTCAACATCATCCGCACAGGACTAGAGCTCTCCAAGGGGAAGGGTCAGGAGCTATAAGAGCATATGCAGGGACCCCCAGTTCTAACAACAACTCTCCACAAGAGCTGACAGATCCATCTAAGGAGACTCCCGCAACCATCAATAAAGCACAAACAGAGTCTGTCGATAACTTGATCTCCCCGCAGCAGGGCCTGGATACTTCTTCACTCTGGATTCCAGAGGACGCTCAACAGAGTGGTCGGTCCACCACAGACATTCATGACTGGCAGTCCGTCAACACAAACGATCATAGATTTCTTGAGCCTGCCGTTGAGCCCCCGATATTCAGTACTTTTGAGCAACTTCTCGGATCGAATTCCTCAGGCTGGTGGCCTGCCCCTACCAGCCTAGCCACCACAAGCGCCATGGCTTCGAGCCAAAATGACCGTTCTCAGGCCCTGGGCTGGACCCCTGAGCGGCCTCCTACGTCTATGTCATCAGCGTCCGGCTCTGCAGACCAAAATAGAGGCACTGGTGTTGGAAAGAGACGCATGGATGACGAGATGATACAATCACAACCTTCGGCCAGCAACGATCGCAAACGTTCCAAACAGAGGGGCAGTCTATCAACTTCTTCAGCTATTCCAACCCATAGCGGCCCTTCTTCTAGCTATGCGCAGCAAGTGGCTGCCGGATTCGCTCATCTGCCTGTGGCTGACCAGGCGTATGCGGTACCAGTGCTCTCGGATGGAATACCTCGTGCCCCTCGTACCGGCAGTCATGCTTATGAGGGAGCTGCGATACCACATAGGACTTCATCAGTACAGCATCCTCAAAATAGGAGTAACCATAATAGTCCCTCTGCTATCAGAGGGAACCCATTCATGGGCAACAACCGTGCTACAGCCTCGTATGCCGCCATCCCTGGGGCAGGTCGGCAAAGCAGCAACACGTCTACGTTTCCATCATGGCCGGACTATCCGCCGCTACTGAGCAGCGAACGAAAATGGGTCTCTCCGTACGAGGATCTTCCAGAGCAAGCCGATCTTGTCGACCGGCCTCCTTCGGGTGGTCGAGAGCCACCAATGGATCGGCCACGACGCAATATCGTGCAGCCTCCTCTGTTTGGCAGAGAGCCATTCACGGGCCGTCCACGTCGCAACGCAATCTACATCCAGCGTCCTGATGATTTGGGCCCTCCCACCCCCCGAACGGTCAATATGAGCGACTATACTGGTAGCGATCTGACCTCCATCTCCCCTGGATCTCGTGAGCCCGGCGATCCCTACGATAGCGTGGATTCCGATGACGAGAACCACCCTCAAATGCTACACGAGGGTGTGATATACACCAGGATTGCCATCCCATGGCCAGGAAAGCCTGGCTGGGTGGAACGCGATGTCGATGAGTCGTTCGGCCAAGACTATGAGGAAGAATATCGAGGGCGGCGAGGACGTGGCGGGAGGCATCTATCGCGGAACGAGCGGATGGAAATGGAGAGACGTCGTCGGGAGGAGGCAACTGCTGTGGAGATAGGCATTGGAGAAGATGAGACACTTGACTCCATCATCAAGGAGATGGTGGCGAAGGAGGGGAAGGACAAGAAGGGAAAGGGCAAGGCTGCCGCTCAGGGGGCAAAGGGTGGTCTATGGTGAGAGGAGATGAAGTTACGAAACAACATGACAAGCGACCAGAGCATCTAGGATGAACAGGGGAGCCGGAGAGGGGTGGCTGGATAAGGTCGCATATGGGGAGAGCTCAACTGCACAACGCTCTGGTTGGCAGAACTTTGCATGTCTACATCTTTAGTTTGCGACTGGAAATAGATCTTCTTAGAGAGTGAACAGTACTCAATCATGCAAAAACAATCCGTCTTTATGGCTTTTTGACGTCGGTATCTGCGACCTACGGCTGTTAGTAGCTACCTCGATCACTTCTTGTTCTTGAGAGAAAGACCCAGATAGTATCCCTGTGCCAATCTGAAGTAACAGGATGACAAGCGCTATGGGCTCACCACCGGCGTCAGGCACAGTCCTTTGCCAGGCTAGCTGTGGCGTATCTTGCCCAGAACCACAGCACAGGCTTTCCAAATCTTTTGGATATGTTGTGCGAGGTTACTTCAGCCCTCCAAATACGCCCATTGAGGCACCGGTGCCTTTAACAAAGTCGTTTCTTCACTACTCAATAGCCCCTCGAACGCTATGCCTTCTGATGATCCTTGAACCGAATCCGTCGCTATGCTCATGCTTTGTACAGAGTATCAAGGAACCCACCCGCCAATTGCACCACAACGCTCTTATTCGGCAGGCTCCCTGCTACCCCATACAGAGCGGCGGAATCGCCTTTCGCCTCCCCTTTCCTGCCTTTGCCCTCTACCAGTCTAACCCGCTCTTTCTCCTTCTCTTCTTCAACTACTGCAATCAAGTCCTCTATTAAGCGATCTGCAGCCCGTACTATCGGTATTGTTACAGCCACATGTATTGCCGGCGGGTTCTGAAGGGCGTTGAGATGCCAGCCTTTTGCGCTCATACCATCGGCAATATCGTAGATATTCAGGGATTTCGACGTGAATGCTACTACGCTGACCAAAGGCTTTCCGAGCACAGATAGATCGTCATGGAGAGCGACATCTTCCCGGATGGCAGTCTCGATCTTCTTCGCTGCACCAACAACTGAGTGACACGCCGATATGTAACCGCTCTCACCTTGTGACATCAAACTCGCCCAGCAGCCGGCGATTAAGGCGCCAGGACGCGAGCCAGCAATGCTAGGGGAGCCGTAAACGCCGCCTGACCAGTCTGGAGAAACGAAATATTGGTAAGACCGCAGGGCTGAGGTGCGATAGAGAAGGGTAGAGTTGCCTTTCGGGGCGAAGCCGTATTTGTGGGTGTCGCAGCTGATGCTGGTGACGCCCTTCAGGGAGAAGTCGAAAGGGGCGGTAGCAAATCCAGCTCGAGAGAGGAAGGGTACTAGAAATGAGCCAAGGCAGGCATCGATGTGGAGTGGGAGGCGCTTGCGGAGGGCAAGACGAGATAGGGCGGCTATGTCGTCGATGATACCGTGTGGATAGGACGGCGCGGAGCCAACAAGGAGTATGGTGTTGCTGTTGATCAGACGGGAGATAGAAGGGATGTGAGCACTGTATGTCGGAGCTGGACAGGCAACGAGATGGACTTTGATGCCGAAGTATGTACCAGCTTTACGAAAGGCGGCATGAGCAGTCTCAGGTATGATCCTGCGAGGAAATCAGCGGAAATTCGAAATGGAAGTTCAAGAGGGTCACACATCTCCGGTTCTGCAACTCCTCGCTCCATGTATGCCTTCTGCCTTGCACTCAGGCAAGCCATAAGTATAGACTCTGTACCTCCGGAAGTCGTCACTCCTGCTGCTCCAGGAGGCGCATTGAACATGGCCAGAACCATGGCAACAATCTCGGCTTCCATTTTCCGAACTCCAGGAAAGACATCTGGATGGATAGGATTGGAAACGCTGAACCTCTCAAAAGCTTCGGCTTGTAGTTTGATCAATTCTTCTCCCCCATGATATACCGCTCCACTGACCATGCCGTCCTCCCAGCGGGTATGCTTCATGTCGCCGAGACTTTGTAGCTCTGCCCTGACCTGCTCTTGCGTCCATCCTTCTTTTGGCAGCGTCAGGTATCGACTGACTCCTGGTCCTTGTGGTACTAGCTTCTTCTCAAGATCGGCAATCGCTTCCGCTACCTGCTTCTGAACTTTAGACCTTACACCTGGTGCTCTCAAAAACCATCCGTAGAGGATACGCCTCGTGGACTTGTAGATATCCACGAATGTCTGGAGAACTCCACGGCCTCTGAGTTGCAAAGCAGTCTTCCGCGTCCAGCGCAGCAAGAAGAAGAAGAAGACAATATTGCGTAATCTGCATCTGCAGTTAGCATTGTATCAACTGTATACCTCAATTCCTGCTCGCCTTACTCACATCTCAACGCTGGCTCTGAGCTGACTGGTGGTGGGGGTAATCTTCTGTTTCGTCAAACTCAATTTTATGCCGACGGGCAGCCTGGAACTTCCCATACTGCTTAATCAAATTATCTATAAGCTCATGATGAGAATCGAACTTGATTAGAAATTACAAGATATGGATCAAGAGTGGACTTGAAGAGTGAATAGCGAGGTATCACGTCTGGCGAATATAATCGAAGGATCACATGCTTGGCGTTGATTTTGAATATCATCCCCTAAAGTTGTTCTCAATGGGCGGGAGCTTCCACACAGCAAATCAATTGGAAAATCGGTCACGTTATGACTGGAGCATGGGGAACTTCAGTGACAGATCACGAACTATCTTTCTATGAAGGTTTTATATTACTCTGTGGCCGTCATCCTTCCTCATTCGCATCATGTACGGCTCGAGCTTCCCAAGCCAACTTGGACAATAGCACAAGACGAGCCAGTTGAGCGTGTGTGTCCTAGACCTCCGTACTCTTGAACTGAAGCGCTCCCTGACCCAAAGTGGGAGTTGCTGCATCCTTCCGCGTGATTCACCACCGTCTCCTTGCAGAACTTGATGGCTATGCCACCAACAAACCCGCGTACTCTCTGCGTAAGCGTGGAACCATCATGAAGCCCACAGCTTGCTTATTGCTCTTTGGACGACACATTCTCCGGAATACCGTGGGATTGGAGCCTTGACCGCGGTTCTCCCCCAGTTCGGTATACCTCAGCTCGGAGCGGGCGTCTCCACGTAATAACCCGGATCTGGCCGTCTTTCTTCCCTCATGTCTGCCTTTGTCTTCCTCTCCTCGACTTCCGAAACGGCTACCAGCTCTTTGACCTTCATAATCTGACCAGCGACTTGCGGGCTGACTTCGTGGAAGACCGTTTGCATGCGCCTTCGTAGCCCGAGCGCGGCTAGAACACCATTTGTTCGTTTTGGAAGACCAATCGATGATCTTATGAGGGTGATTTTGAAGAAAGCCATTTTGGAGACGAGGGGCGTAGACTGGCTATGAAAGAAGTGTCCGCTCAATAAAGCTACAAATGAGTCAGCTTAATGCACACAATTGACACAGCAGAATGAAGGCAGCCTTTTCTTACTGGCTTCTGGGACGCCGTACAAGGCTGGAAGGTTTGATAGTCGTTGTCGACCATAGGATTTTCCATTCATGACTCATGAGCACGCTAGCTTTCAGCGTGTTCCGAGCTCTTCCCCTAGGTCCTATCCGGATGTTAGCGTGACAGGGTTCATTTTGCCCAGCTCTGTCCCGAATAAACCCTGTCACGCTAACATATAACCCCATGGATAGGTAAAGTAGTACATACTTTCTTTACTGAAGCAGAAAACGGACGTCTACTAGGTGCAGGTTCTGATAAGTAGAAAGGATAATTGATTGCAGAAGCTGCAGGAGGACCTAAATAGTTCTCCGAGTCACTAAGAAAACTAGTTCTAAAACTATCTAGTTTGAAATCTTCTAATCACATTATCGACGCTCAAAATAGAAGTCTTTGCGATCTTATAAAGTAGTAGATCGTAAGCTCGTAAAGCAAAGCAAAAGAAAAATCACAAAAGACAATCTTCTTTCTTTCTATTAGCAGATTGTCAAGTCTTATCGATTTTCATAGTCTCGCCTTTGATTTTTCTCTTCGCTTTGATTACTCTTATTAGTGTTGCGTACATTATTTGTGTTCTCTAAATAACAATGTTCTTAAAAGCGACGTCTAGAGTATTTCTTAATAAGTCGAAAATAAAGTTCACGATAATAATCTATAACATAAGACTCTTTGTTATGCGTATTATATAATTATTTTGAACAAATTCAATCTTCTAATAATAATCTTTTATAATTGCAATTATTTTTCGAGTCTTGTTAATATTTATTTTTACTAGCATCTTCGCAACGTCGTAAAGAATATTTGTCGTCTTATTTACGTAATAATTTAAGAATCTTGTAAACTCGATTATGCGTAAGAATTGCAAAAAGATTTTGTCGTAAAAGTGACCAATTACTAATGTAATAAAAATAAATAATTTAAGAAACTTCTTAGAGTATTTACTATCTCGTAATAAAGTCTTAGACTCGATCTTAATAATTTTCGCAATAACAAATATTTAATATTGCAAAAACTCTTTTACGTTTATCGAAGTCTTATAATTCTTGTTATCGAACGAGAATTTTTGCTCGAAAGTCGCAAGTTAAGTTGCTGCGCTACTCTTTATGTTCGCAATTTGTTTTATAAACTTCTTAAACAATCTTTTAAAATCGAGTAATTTAGACGAGATTTGTACATTCTAATTTATTAATTTTTCAAAAATACTGTTTTGTTGTAATAACGTAATTCGACAAATTAAATTATTGATTTCTTGAATTCGCTTTTAAGCTTTTATCTGATTGCTAATATATGTGCTTCGAACTTGTTCAATTGCTAGAAAAGACGACACGTAATACTTAGTTAAAGACTTAGTAGTTGCATCGAAGATTTTAGAAATTTGCTAGATTACTAACTAAGTAATCGACTAAATAATTGTGTTCAAAATTTTACTTAATAATAAATTGCTCTAAATTGAATTAAACTAAATAATAATTCTTGTTGATATAAATGTAATAAGAGCAACAATCGTCTTTGCTTTTTCGCTCTTCTTCGTAATATACAAAATTAACTCTCTTATAGCAAATACTCTATTGTTCTGCATTATGCAAAGAACGTTCTTGTTATCTTTAGACTTCTTAATGCGCGACAAGATTTTTATATTTCTTGTATTCTTATCTCTATAGAGCAAAACTTTATCTATTATCTTGTAAAAAAACTTCTTAATATCTTTATTCTCTTTTTTAATTGTACAATCTCTTAATTTGCGATCAAATCTAATAATTTTATTGCTATTGAAATTTTCAAATTATCTAAAGACGTTCTCTTAATCGAAAATTTGTATTATGTTGACATAATAATCTTGTAAAAGCACGTAAAGAAATATGTCTTTAATTTTCGTCAAAAAGAAGTTAAAGATTTTGTAATTATATTGATATCAAACAACGTTAATTGACTTAATCTTAGAATTATTTAGTTCTATTCAATTGATTGACTTTTCGCAATAATCTAATAATGCAATCTCAAAGTCGACTCTATAATCAAACTTATTCGAAATTGCGAATTTGATTTGTATTGCATAGATAGAGAGAATTTTACTAAATAATGTTGCATCGAAAGATGCTATCGTTATAATTATATCAATTACTTAATCGCGCGATATAATAATAGTATTTAATAACTCGTTAATCAACTAATAGTTAATAAAATAATAGTTAATAAAATAATATAATTCGAAGTAAGTAAAAGATAAATAATAAAAAAGTAAGAATTGCTTAACAAAAAACTTGATTGAATTTTCTACAAAATAAAGTAAAGTAAAGTAAGATAAAGTAAGAAAAAAAATTGCACGAATTTAAATATTAAGAAATAATAAAGATTTTGATCAAAAAGTAAATATTTATAAATTGCGATTGTCAAGACTATAAATATTGATGTCAAGCATTAAAGCAAAGAAGAAGCAAGAATAATGCATTATAAGATAGAAGAGAAATTCTCTCGCGTTTTCTTTTGTCGTTTAGATTTTCGCAATAATTAATAGATTGCAAAAAAATCGTCTCTTATTTTATTGAGAGCTAGATAATTGATTCGCGAGACAAACAACTTAAGATAATTCTTATAAAATATATCTCGAATCTTACAATTATTTATGCTCAATTGCTTAAAAATATATAATATCTTATAATTTTCGTATTTTAATATTATAAAAGAATCTCTTTATTTAAGTTTTAGCTTGATAATAATCTTTTGAAACGTAAGAACGTAATTCTCGAAATCGAATTTAACATTTACAATCTTTCGATTATAACAAATTGCTTCGCTTTTCTTTCGAGTCTCTAACAATTATTATATAATATCGTGAAGCTAAGCTTTGTAATTAAAGTATTGTCGCACTAGTGCAACGTGCAATAGAAATTAAAATAACTAAAATGCTTGTTTGTAATTTAAGATAATAGCAATTGCACTAATATTTACGAAGATCGCAATCGATAAAAATAAATTTAATAAAATTTTCGTCAAAGACATATCTAAATAAATTATTAATTAAGAATTTAAAAATCTAGTAAATTTAAAAAGAGTTACGTCTTATTTATTAAACTCTTTCGCAAAACGTTCTTAAGCAAACGATTACTAATCTTTATTATTTTTGTGCTTTTTGACAATCTTGATAAATTCTAATTGATATGCATTTCTTGATTACGTAATTAGTCGCGCAATTTCTAATTATTAAAATAAGAGTCGAGATTGCAATAAATAGCAATTAATCTTTGATATAATGCGAAGACTATCTTTAAGCAATTGATAACATTATCTAATTTATTAATCTTCGTAACATAAAATATCAAGAATCAACTAAAATAATCAATTATGTAAAGAATATATCTCTTCTTGTTTACGATGATCTCTAGAGAGTCTATAAAATTTATTTCGATTAGTTAAAAAATTTTTTTTTTATAAAATATAATAATTGCAATCGAGTAATTGAATTGTGCTTCGCATAAGTTAAGCATTCTTAAATTTATTTTTTTATATTCGTTTATTGTTCTAATTACTACGCAACTTCTCGTAACTTTATTAGTGTTTTTGTCTTTACTTAATGTTCGTCTTTGTTATATATTTTTTTCAAGATTTTTCTTATCTTATTTTCGAAAATGCATAATAAATAAAAGTCTTTATAATGTTTTTATAAAGTGTTGTTCTTATTTACTTGATAATTGAATACTAATCGAAGAATTGTTGCATTAAGAAGAGTTTTATTCTATAAATAACAATATATCTTCTTAAATTACATAAATTGTTTGTAGACTATTATTTATAAATTCGATTTAAAGATAAAAATAATTGTAAGAATAAACATAATATTATTATTAAATGTGTTTTGATGTAAAACTTTCTTTTTTTACGAAAAGTTCAAGAAGTCAAGAAATGAGCTATATTCTTTTTTCTTATTTTTTTATATTTATGTTGAATCTTGCTTTCTTAAGACTTTTAATTCGTAATTTATTATAAAATCAAAATTATTATATATTTTATTAAATATTGTTTTTGATAAATTATCGACAATCTTGTTTCGAAAATAAAAAATGTACTTAATAATAACATTCAATCTTCTAAGTTTATTTGCTCAATATTTATAAATTCTCTTATAAAGATCGAACTTAAAAAAGTAAATAAGAAATCGATAATTCGTGTAAATAACGATTTAATTATAAGATTGTTTGCAAATATAATTGTATCGCTTTACAAACTTAATTATTAAACATAACTTCTTCTTATAAATAAGATAGAATTTCTAAGTAAATAAGAAGATAAGTAAGTCGTAAAGTATAGACATTTTTATCGTAAAATTCTTAAAATTATTTCTTCTAAATTAAATAATCGTCAATTTTGTCTTAAATTCTAAAGCATTCGTGTAGAAATAAATAATTATAAATAGATCGATGTTATATATTGTTATTTTCGTAGCACACTTAATTTGTAATATTTCGAACGAAAGTTATTCTAATTTACTTTATTTTTACGTTGCTTTCTCTATTAATTGTAATAATAATCGAACGATTTTCGAAAAGTTCTTTACTTATTGTCTAATAATATTTATTGTTTCTAGAAACGCGCGCACTTTGATTGCGTCTATAAATGTAAATTATCTTATTATTTTCTTAATTTAATTATTTAACACATAAATAAGATCTTTTATTATATGTGTGATTTTCAAAGTCTTTATCTTATTTATAAACAATTTAAATTTCTTGAATAACAACTTTAATCTTGCTTATTCGACTTGTAAAAAAAAAATTCTTAGAAAAGTAAATAGATGTTCGAAGTCGCGAAATTCGTCGAAAAAGTTATTTATGTAAAATCTTAAATTTAATAAAATAATCGAATTGTCTAAATAAAGCAATAAAGACTTCGAACAAAGTAACAAGATAAACTTAAACGTTCTATATATTAATTCTATTATTGTAAATTCTATTAATTGCAATTCTTGTTACATTTTAGTCGATTGCAATTGATCGATATCAAAGATAATAAAAACAAAGTAATATTTGTTCTTTTAATGCAACAAAATAATATAATATGCATCTTTTAAATTAGTCGCAAACAAAAAATTATAATAAAAATCTAATAAATAATCGTGAATTTTCACTAAGAACTTTATATAAATATCTAATAATTCTTTATACATTCGAGAGTAATTAAACATCACTTTAAACTTATTCTCTAATTTAAAATTCTCAATCTTGTTAACGATAACAATTCTCGCATTTTACTAAGAGAATCTTTGTTAATTGACTTTGCAAATTTATTAATCTTATTATAAGTTAATTATCTTTCTTAGTTATTACTTAATATATATTGATTATCGTTTTTGAATTAAATTTAATGCTAATTTTGTTCTCGATTTTATTTGCACTTGATAAGTGATAAAATCGATATATAAGAGATTTGTAAGATTTTTTTCGTTAAGATGTAAAGAAGTTATAATATCTTTATCTTATTTTTCTTTGTAAAAATCATCAATTCTAACTATTATGACAAGCTTTTCCTGCCTAAGAAAGTTTTTGTCTAGGAAAGTCTTTCGTAGACGCGACTTCTTATCGCGTTTGCACTAGTAATATATAGTCGCCTTTCGTAGCATTAATGCAATTCAACTTCTTACACATTCTTGCTCTTAGCAAATTGATAGCTTCAATCACTAGTTTATAACAACATCATTCATCTTGTTGTTGCAATCATTAAATTTTGTTCTCCTAGTTAGTTTTTTCGTATACAAGTAATTTTTGATCTTTTCGTTTATTAATTTCGCAATTCTTTCTCGTTTGTGAAAAGATTTCTCATTACTTGAGCACATTTCTTCTACATTGCGAAAGAATTTTTTGTCTCGCAATTATTTTCTTTATTTTCGTCAATTCGATTCTACTTGTCGCGAAAGCTTTTTGTAGAGCGTTCACTACTTTCGTTGCTTTCGTAAAAATATTTTTGCTCTTATAACATTCGAAAGTCTTTGACAAATATCTACAAGCTAACTTCGACAATCGTATCTATTGTCGATCGTAACATCGCAATCCTTGTTTATCAAATTAATGAATTCATTCGTACAAGACATCGTTACGAAGAAATCGTTCTTAATCAAATTAAGAATTACGTTGCTTTCATAGTTAAAGTCATCTTTAGATATTCTTTCGCAAAGCTTATCGATCATTTTCGTAATCAATTTGTCAAAAATACTCGTTCGTAATTGACAAAGTGATCTATTGATAAAGTCATTTTTCGAACAATAGTTCAACAACTTGAGCAAACTCTTTCCATATCTCTAGTCTCGACAAATTAATTATCTACGAGTAATACGTTTAAGCGATCTCTTAAACGATCAATTTCTTTCGAATTCTTCAACATCATCGAAGAAATATTTAGATCGAAAATGATTAACGACGATCGCAATTAATCGTCAACGTCGATCTTTACTAATGCATAGAAGCGTGAGATGACGACGATAATTGCGAAAGCCTTTCGCAATCACGAAGATTAAGATTCTACTTCTTCTTTTAATGATTCGTCTAATCTTGGAAATACGAATATGACTCTATCTTCAAATGGGTATGCAGGCGATTGTTGAAGTCGAAAGCGTTCTTGTAACGACGACATTAATAGACTAAATCTAAGGGAATAATTATATGCGCTAAGGATTTGGGATCGTGAAAGCTCTTCTCGAGATTGTAGTAGTCCAAATCATCGCGAACGACACAGTAATCGCTCATCGTCTTAAAATTCTCGTTTTCGTCGTAGAAGTCTTTTGCAAACGCCTCATTCTTGTCTAGACTAATCGCGTCGAGTTGGGTCATCAAGTTCGAGTCAAGTACTTGATTCGAATCTTGGCGATTCGTATTAATTCGACTCGAAAGTCTTGGCGATTCGATTTCTAAAGTTGAAATTAACAATTCGAGTCGATTTCTATACTTGAAATCGAAACTCGACTTGAAAAATCAATTCGAATCGTCAAGACTTAGTATTAGTATAAAGAAATTCTAAAATAAATAATAGAAAACTATGTTCTATTCTATGATTTTTCGATATAAAATCATTTAATAATGCATTAAGATAATGCATTCGAACTATCTAAATAGCTAGAATCAAATCATTGACTTAACTTTTCTTGTTAAAGAGTTTAACAATCTCGTTTTGCATAGTCTTGTTCAAATTATTTTTGTTTTTTTGATTTTTCTTATTGTCGCTTTTATCAATATCTTTATTATTGTTCTTCTTATTACTATTTTTAAATTAAAAAAAAATTAAATTATTGTATTTTAAAAAGAATTTAAATTCTTAATCTTTTCATTCTTAATAACGATAACACAATATTTACAAGAAAATCAAAAAGAGCACAATAATGCTCTTCAAGACTTTTTTATAAATATTGTGTTATCGTTATTGAAATGCAATCACTTTATTATTAAGCTATTAAGACTTTTAATATTTGAGCACATTCTATTTAAAAATATATAAAGAACTAATAACTCTAAAGCAATAGCATAATTCTTAAAAAGTTAAATACATTACTTGAAAAATCGACTTAAATCGTTAAGATATTAGTTTCATTATAAATTATAATTAATTTGTTTAAAATTTTAGTTGTACATTTTAAATTTAATAATGTAATATAGTAATGCAATATAATAATGCAATGTAATAATGCATTATAATATTAATTCGTAATAATAAGCTTTCTAAGCTAAGTGTGTAAAGTTATTAGTTCAAGATCTTAATAATCTTGTTCGTTATACTATTATTTTGAACAATTTGATTCAAGTTGCTTTCGATTTCGTTATTATTCTTGTCGTCGCAATCTTAATCTTTATTGTTCGCATTTTTCTCTTCGTTATTATTATTAACATTAGTGACTTCATAGTAGTTATAACTTAACGTTTTAGCATTTTCTTAAGTTATATGTCGAATTTCTTAATTATTATTATTTTCTTTAATAACATCGTTAAAATTCTCTATTTTAATATCGATAAAATTAGAAATTTCTCTCTTTTTCGCGTTTTTTGATAACGCGAATTCTTTAACAAAGTTGCTATACAAATTGAAAGAATTGACGTCATTAACTCTCTTTAAGTTATTTAAATCATCATAGTAAATAACTTGTTATTAAATGATCTTCACAATTGATTTTATAAATGTTAAGAAACTTTTATTAATATTGAACTTATTGTTGATGCTTAATTGCAATATTAATTAGCTTAAATGTAAAAAATAAATAATTCATTTAAATAATGTATACATTTTAAGAGAAAGACGTTATTATTACATTTGTATTCTTACGCATTGTTTACGTTTCTTAAGTAAATTTAAGTCGCTTTATTTTCTTGATTACAAATTTCTTCTTTGCTTTTTGTTTAAATTAATTTTCAAAACATTGTGCTATTAAGTTGTTAACATTGTGTGTTTTATTGCATTATTCAAATGCATTATTATAAATATCTTGATTAATTTGATGTTCGTTAATTTTATTTTTAATATTGTTTTTCATAACTTTACGATTCAATTAAAAGACTTTTATTTAAATAAACGTTTCAAGCAATTTCTTAACGCGAATCGAAATGATTTTGCGATCGTTACTTTGTTTTCGATATAATTTTTATTTATTATTATTTTATTCTTGCGCGCGATTGCGACTTGCGATGCTTTTTGAATTAACTAATAATAATTTCATTGTTTGTGCGATTTCTTAGCTTAGTTTACTAGTAATGCATATAGATAATGTAATTGTACATTAAATCATAAATATATCTTAATATTTAATAGAGTGTTATAAGATTTAAAATGTAAAAAAGTTTCAAAGATTAATAAGATTATAGATGAAATATTAAGAGATAATTTTACAAATTAAAGTAAAAATTATATGCATTAGAATTAAAATTATCTCTTATTTCTACTTTTATTTACTTTGAACTTTTTACTTAATATGATTATTATTTCTTTACATTAATATTTATTTGATTTTATTAATAAGTAATGCAAGTTTATTTACGTTGACTTCTTTATCGTTTATTTTACGTAGTTTTGTCGTTAATTATTAATTCAAGCTTCTATTTTTACGCGATTTTTAACGCGATTTTTGGCGCGTCTCTATCGATAAAAGTTTTGAAAATTATTGCGCTTTTCTTCATGACCTTTTACGTACACATTAATTCATTTTTATTAACATTATTATTTTCGATAACTTGCACAAAGCAAATAAATAATGTATGCGAGTAATGCAATACGTCTTGTTTATAATTAACAAACTTAATTTGCTAGTTCGAAAGTTCGTTTCGAAACTCTCTCGCGATAAGATAATTTTTCGTAATTAATTTAAACAAAACGAAATAGAAAGTGATAAAGATAAAAGTGTTAAAGAAAAGAATGTTTATAGTGTTGACATAAACAAGATAATGCGAATAAATAATGCATTTTTAACTAATATGCTAATGTTTTGCGATAAAGAGAGCGAAAATGAAAGTTTAAAATTGTCGCACTTCGAGAGATCAAAAAATATTAAAAATTTATCGATTTTCTTATTTTTAAACGCTTATTTTAACGTTTAATTCGTGAAATACTATACGACGAAATTCAAAATTACGATCGTTAAGAGAACGAATATCGCATTTAGAAATTGATCTTAGACACACTTCAAGAAGTCGCAAAAGCGTTTATGTGTTTTTTTTTAATAAATGCATTATCTTGTTGCATTATTATTGTAACTATAAAATTTAATTAATATTTCACTCTATATAAACTTAAATCTCGCGACAATTTACGTCAAACGCGTGACGATTTAGCTTAAGAATTGTTAATTCATTAAGCGTTTAATGAAGCAATTCGATCTTTTCTAGTAGTAAAATTTTTAGAATGATTTTATATTTTTTTCTCGAACAATTATGATGTGTTTTTTGTGTTAATTGTGAGTCAAATCTTCGAAATTTAATCATTAATAACTTTCTTCTAACGATCGAAGTTATTAAATGCATTATTTTTTTGCATTATTAATAATAAGATTTGTTTGTTTATGTTGTAGTTGTAGATGCGATGTCTTCAATAATACAATACGTCTATTAATAAATTTGATTTAGAACAATCTTGAACTTTATTCGAAAAAAATTCTCTTCTTTGTTTATCGCTTAATTATTATTTTTTTCTTTGCGATATATGTTTTACGATTTAACAACAATCTTTTTTAAGTTTAAATTCATAATATAATTATAGTACTTAATTATTATAATTTGCTCGATTGTTTGCGAACTCATTTAAGATCGATTTTATCAACACATTTTTTAAATAAAACTAAAAATTCGTTTAATATTTATTGATAACATTAAATATAAAAGCACATCTTAAATTATTTGCGTTAACTTAAGAAAATTCGAAGCGTTATCTCTTCAATACTTTTAAGTTAAATATTTATTCTTTATAATATTAGTTCGAAGATATCGATCGTTTTTATCTTAAGTTAAACGAAAACACTAAAATTGTCGAAATAAGAATCTCGCAATAATCGCAACAAGTTACAAAAGTATTAACAAAAAATCATATGCATTATTATATTACATTATTTTTTTAACGATATTTGCTCTTTGTGCTTTTGTTCTTAAACTAGCAATTAAATTGTAATGATGTCGAAAATAGATTTTAAATTCGATCTTGTATTTTATTTTGTAAATGATAGCATTATTATTATTATTTTTATTTTACATCTTGTAAAGACTTAATTTTTGCGTAGAATTTAAAATGTTAACAAGATTATATAATGTGTTATTAAGTTCTTTTGTTTTCGAATAATATTTTGCAAGTTTTGTTAAAACTTTATTGCAAACTCTTGTTACGATTTTTGTCGAAAAATAAATATTAATTTTAATTGTTTTCTTTAGATGTTTAAGATAATTAAATATCGCATCGAATATTCGAAATTTCAAATAAATACTTGTATTAATTGTTCGTAAAACTATAAGAATGCATTCGTAAAAAGAATTTAACATATTGTTAATAAGTAAAATTAATTATTACTTGTTTTTGTTTAGTTTAATTTGTTATATTTTTTAATCTTAAAAGTATTTCTCTATTTAAAAATTAATAAAATCGCGTAATTAATACGTACGACGAAGCATTAAATAGATAGAGTTTCAACGAATACGAATATTTTATACTAGTTTTCGTAATTTTTTTTTAATTTGCTTTTGAAAGACTTTAAAGCGAAGCAAACGTTAAATTAAGTCATTAATAACAATTGTAAAAGTGCGAATCTAAATAAAATTTAGCAAATGCATTATCTCTTTGCATTATTACAAAAATAATTTTTTTTTTAATTATAGCAAACAAGTTTGTACTTCTTGCAATATCTTAAACTTATATATTCTTTAATTGCACAATAATATTATTAATTATTGTTTTCGATTCTAAAGTTATAATAAAATCTTAAGTCATTAGATTAATAATATAAGTTAAACAAGAAATAGAGTTTTGTTGTTTGTTTTATTAAAATTCTTGTCAATTTAAAACTCTTTCGAGTTCGTCTTTTAGAATGTCATTATTGTTCGCGTTATTAATAATAACATCAAGAAGTTTGTTTTTAATCTTAAAAAATTTCAAGATCTTTATAAGCTCTAACATTAATTAACAATTTATATGCTCAATATTAAGAAAAATAAATTTAATAAGATGTTCGCGAAATTAAAATGCGATATTAATCCAATATATTAACACTTTTAAGTAGACAACTTTTTAAGAACTAAATCATGCATTTAAAGCAATAAAGATACGCTAAACATTTCTAAAATTTATCTTGATTTTTTTACGAATTTAATCGAAGTTCGAAAGAATTATTTTCGATAATTTCGTGCGATCTAGAAGCATTAGCTTTGATCGAAGCATTTTTAATAGCTTTCGAAAGTAAGAATTATCGATAATTCGAAAGAATAAATTTAAATTAACAAAAGTCTTGCATAGTTAATTTTCTTAATTATCTTAAACAAAGAAGAACGACAAATTGATATAATTCTTTTTCTAATAATTTGTTAATTTTGCATTATTTATTTGCATTATTAATTGTGACTTACGCGATTAAAGACTAGATCGATCGCGATTTGCGATCTAGATCTTTTTCGTTTTAAGCAAAAAGTAAATTGAAAATGTTTTTTCATATTCGATGTGCTTAAATGATCGTAAACAATAGAATAATTCAAAATTTTATAACAACTTTTGTACACAATTTTTGAATTATTATTTACAATCGAAGTTATTTGAACATATTTGTTTTAAAACTTGAATTGTGCTTTTACATTAATCTTTTTTGCTTAACGTAAATTAACAAGTCTTGATTAAGTCTTATTTAAGATATTGTTGTTAACAATTGTTTATAATTATTATGTTTAAAATTGAGTGTCAATATTTGAACTTCATTTAACGTATTCGTTTTTCTCTCTTAAAACAAGTAGTAAATAATTGATAAATATTTTGTTCAATATTTCGCGAAGAATTCTTTTTCTATTGTTAAAAGCAAGAGTAAGAAAACTCTAATTAAATTGACTCGCGAATTGATTAAGATGTAAGCTATTAAATAACGAGTCGCGAGAGATAGATTCGCTAGAATTTTTTTCGTTTAAAGACGATGATTGACTTAAAGCTCTTAAAAAGTTCGATATTTTGCAAACAAAAATACAAATATAATATAATAATATTCTTTAATAATTCGAAAAAGTAACTTAAAAACAAAAAAATAATGCAAAAGAGTAATGCAAGCAACAACTAGTTTAAGCAAGCTATTTTAAGATAATATAAACAAACGTAGCTTTTGTGTCGAAGCATACTACTTGACACTTTGGCGAAAAATTCAAAATTATGATAACGTATATTTAAAAATTGAAAATCTTGACATAATGACGTTATTTTTGATTTCTTGACGATTCAATTCAATTCCTAATATTGAAATCAAAAATCGAGTCGAATCAAATCGAATCGATTTCAAAATAATAGAAATTAAATTAAGTTTTAAGTCGATTTCTAATGTTGAAATTGTCAAGTCGAGTCGATTTCAAAAGTTGGAATCGAAACTTGACCCAACGATTAGTTTAAATTTATTTGACTTTACACTCTTTAAACAATTTAACTTTCTTACTTTATCGCGATATTTATAATAAGACATTTAAATAATTCTTAAAAATTCAATCTTTATCGTAAAAGAATCAAAAAGACAAATAATCAAAGTCGCAATTTATATAATACTAAATTCTAATATTAGTTTTATTGCAAAAAAAGAATATACAAACAATAATAATATTAACGCAAACAATAATAATATCAATGCGTTAAAAGTTAAATTGTTTTCGACTTCGCACAAGAGAAAAGCTTTTGTAACTCGCTTTATACAATTAAAGTTTTTATTAAAGACGCATATCGAAGCTTTTAACAAGTCTATTACAATTAAGAAAGATAAATGTTAATACGTACAATAACAATAGAGTGTGTTTTGAATTTTTCTAGTTTTAAATAAGCATATAAAGATATATAATTGCTTTACTTAAACAATTAAAAGATTTAAAAATAACGACTTTGATTTAAATGCGAAAATCGCACGTTAATTTAAAAAGCAAAAAAATAAGCAAAATTACTTATTGTTAATAATAAACTTTGTATTGTTTGTTGTAAAAAATCGCATAAACAATCGTTTAAAAACAATAATAAAAGATAAGTTTACATCGACAAAAGCAAGATTTGCAAAGAAAGTTATATTTAAGAAAATTACGATTATAAAAAAGAAATCTATATCTAGTAAATTTGTTAAATCAACGTTTGCTAAGTCTCGCAAAGCAATAATGTTTAAGTTTAACATTAAGAATTTTGCGAATACAAGAAATTCTATGCTTATTAATAAGATATTACAAGTATGTATTCTTTTAACGTTTTTATTGTTGATTTTTATTACTAATTTTGTACTTTTTAGAACAATAAACTCAATTACGATCGCTCGCTTTATTCGATTGTTAAAAAGATTGTCAATATTGTGCTACGTTAAAAGCAATTAATTTGTTATATAAGATTTACGAAATTAATAAAGATTTAAAACGCAAATTTAAAGAATGCATTAAATATTTTTATAAGTTAAGTGCAAGATTATAACAATGCAATCGAGTTATTTTAGTAAATTCGACAAGTCTATTTTATGCTCTTTGCTTATATATATTATTGTTGCACTTAATAATTAACGCGTGTTTTACAATTATACGAGTTTGATAACAACATTAATAATAAACATGTACTTAGACGACTAGACTAAAATTGTTATTAGCAATAATAAATAAATAAATAAAGAACGATAAAATAGATTTCGACAATAAATTGAAAGACTTTATTTAAGTTATTAAGTAAAGTAGAATGTTTTAACAAAAATAAAGAAGAAAATAGAATTTAATGCGAAACGTGTAATTTCTTTTTTATCGCATTAATTGCGACAATCTTTATCGTTTAATTGCTATTTAGATTAACTAGATTCGAACTTTACTATATACTTGATTTTATGCTATAAGATCTCTAAGAGTGTCGCAATTGTATATATAAGTCTTAAAATCTTAATATACTTAACGCATTACTTAAAATTATGTCGTAACTTCTATTTATTCTTAGCAATAAAAAAAAACTATTATAATTTGTTACGAGTCGCGTGCTAATAGATACTATTTGTCGTACATCGCTCTTCACAAGATAATTAAAAAGAAAAGATCTATTAACAAAATTAAGATAATTAAGATAACTTGACTCTTAAGCATTAATAACTTAATAACATTACGTCGACTCTTTATTAATGAAGACAACAAGATAAGAATTAACAAACTTGACGTCTATTATAAAGATCGTATCGATCTAGAGAACTAACTTATATAAATAAATATTTATTTCATTTTCTATTCTATTTTAGCGAACAAAAAAACGATTTTCGCATTAACATTTCTTAGAGAAAGAGCTTAACATTAACTTAAATTAAATTTACGCAAATATTTAAAAAATTATAACGAAAACTCTCGTGCGATGTTTATGAATTTTGATAATTTCAAAAAAGAATTTCGAAGAATCTTCGAAACATTTAACGAAAAACAAATTACAAAAAAAGTAATTTAGCACTTAATTTAACGAATCTTTGCAACAAACTACACAACAAAATTTCAAAAATATGTTAATTTTATCGAATTAAACGATGTCGCATTTATAATAATGTTTTGATGAAATTTTAAGAACAATCTAAAGAACGAAATTATGCGCGATGACAAATTTATTAATGATATATTTGATTTTATTAAAGTAATTATTGATTTTAACAACAAACTATATAAAAGAATTATGAAAAAGCGATACAATTAATTTCACGAAAAAACAAGAATCTTCTTTGAGTTAACGATCAAATATTAGTAGAAAATCTTTTATTTTAATCAAAGATACAATAATTTAGATTATCGTAAACTTGCATTTATGAAATTAAATTTTATTTAACGACGCAAAAAGAAAAACTTTAAAAGAAAGCAAAATAACAAATTCTAAAAAACGTATTATTTATGTGGCAAATCGAATCACTTCGCAAAAGATTGTCAATTACAAAACTTAATAAATCGTTGACAAATTAATGTTATGTTAAGAAAGATATTTGATTAGATTAATCGTTAAATCGAGTTTCGATTTCAACTTTTGGAATCGACTTGACTTGACGATTCCAACATTAGGAATCGACTCGAAATTTAATTTGATTTCTATTATTTTGAAATTAATTCGATTCGATTCGACTCGATTTTCGATTTCAATATTAGAAATCGAATCGAATTGTCAAGAAATCAAAAATAACGTCATTATGTCAAGATTTCTTATTTTTAAATATACGTCATCATAATTTTGAATTTTTCGCTAGAGTGTCAAGTAATATGCTTCGACACAAAAGCTACGCTTGCTTATATTATCTTAAAATAGCTTGCTTAAACTAGTTGTTGCTTGCATTACTCTTTTGCATTATTTTTTTATTTTCGAGTTACTTTCTCGAATTATTAAAGAATATTATTATATTATATTTGTATTTTTGTTTGCAAAATGTCGAACTCTTTAAGAGCTTTAAGTCAATCATCGTCTTTAAACGAAAAAAATTCTAGCGAATTTATCTCTCGCGACTCGTTATTTAGTAACTTATATCTTAATCAATTTGCGAGTCAATTTAATTGAAATTTTCTTACTTTTGTTTTTGACAATAGAAAAAGAATTCTTCGCGAAATATTGAACAAAATATTTATCAATTATTCACTACTTGTTTTAAGAAAGAAAAACGAATACGTTAAATGAAATTCAAATATTGACATTTAATTTTAAGCATAATGATCACAAACAATTATTAACAACAATATTTTAAATAAGACTTAATCGAAATTTGTCAATTTACGTTGAACAAAAAAGATTAATATAGAAGCACAATTCAAGTTTTAAAACAAATATGTTCAAATAACTTCGATTGTAAATAATATTTCAAAAATTGTGTACAAAAGTTGTTATAAAATTTTGAATTATTTTATTGTTTACGATCATTTAAGCACATCGAATATGAAAAAACATTTTCAATTTACTTTTTGCTTAAAACGAAAAAGATCTAGATCGCAAATCGCGATCGATCTAATCTTTAATCGCGTAAGTCACAATTAATAATGCAAATAAATAATGCAAAACTAACAAATTATTAGAAGAAAAATTATATTAATTTGTTGTTCTTCTTTGTTTAAAATAATTAAGAAAATTAATCATGCAAGACTTTTGTTAATTTAAATTTATTCTTTCGAATTATTGATAATTCTTATTTTCGAAAGTTATTAAAAATGCTTCGATCAAAGTTAGTGCTTTTAGATCGTACGAAATTATCAAAGATAATTCTCTCGAACTTCGATCAAATTCGTAAAAAAATTAAGATAAATTTTAAAGATATTTAGCGTATTTTTATTGCTTTAAATGCATAATCTAGTTCTTAAAAAGTTGTCTATTTAGAAGTGTTAATATATTGAATTAATATCGCATTTTAATTTCGCGAACATCTTATTAAATTTACTTCTTTTAATATCGAATATATAGATCGTTAATTAATGTTAAAGCTTATAAAGATCTTAAAATTTTTTAAAATTAAAGACAAACTTCTTAATATTGTTATTAATAACGCGAACAATAATAACATTCTAAAAAACGAACTCGAAAGAGCTTTAAATTAATAAGAATTTTAATAAAACAAATAGCAAAACTCTATTTCTTGTTTAACTTATATTATTAATTTAATGACTTAAAATTTTATTACGACTTTAGAATTAAAAGCAATAATTAATAATGTTGTTATACAATTGAAAAATGCACAAGTTTAAAATATTGCAAGAAGTACAAACTTGTTTGTTATAATTAAAAAGATATTTATTTTTGTAATAATGCAAAGAGATAATGCATTTGCTAAATTTTATTTAGATTCGCATTTTTACAATTGCTATTAATGACTTAGCTTAACGTTTGCTTCGTTTCAAAGCTTTTTAGAAGCAAATCGAAAAAAAATTACGAAAACTAGTACAAAATATTTGTATTCGTTAAAACTCTATCTATTTAATGTTTCGTTATACGTATTAATTACGCGATTTTATTAATTTTTAAGTAGAGAAATACTTTTAAAATCAAAAAATACAACAAATTAGACTAGACGAAAGCGAGTAATAATTGATTTTATTTGTTAACAATATATTAAATTCTTTTTACGAATGCATTCTTATAGTTTTACGAACAACTAATATAAACATTTATTTAAAATTTCGAATATTCGATGCGATATTTAATTATCTTAAACATCTAAAGAAAACAATTAAAATTAATATTTATTTTTCGACAAAAATTGTAACAAGAGTTTGCAATAAAGTTTTAACAAAGTTTGCAAAATATTATTCGAAAACAAAAGAACTTGATAACACATTATATAATTTTGTTAACATTTTAAATTCTATGCAAAAATTAAATCTTTATAAGATGTAAAATAAAAAAAATAATAATAATGCTATTATTTACAAAACAAAATACAAGATCGAATTTAAAATCTATTTTTAACATTATTACGATTTAATTGCTAATTTAAGAGCAAAAGCATAAAGAGCAAATATCGTTAAAAAAATAATGCAATATAATAATGCATGTGATTTTTTGCTAACACTTTTGTAGCTTATTGCGATTATTGCGAGATTCTTATTTTAACAATTTTAACGCTCTTGTTTAACTTAAAATAAAGACGATCGATATCTTCGAACTAATATTATAAAGAATAAATATTTAATTTAAAAGTATTAAAGAGATAACGCTTCGAACTTTCTTAAGTTAACGCAAATAACTCGAGATGTGCTTTTATATTTAATGTTATCAATAAATATTAAACGAACTTTTAGTTTTGTTTGAAGAGTGTATTAATAAAATTGATCTCAAATGAGTTCGCAAACAATTAAGCAAATTATAATAATTAAGTACTATAATCGTATTATGAATTTAAACTTAAAGAAGATTGTTATTAAATCGTAAAACATATATCGCAAAGAAAAAAATAATAATTAAACGATAAACAAAGAAAAGAATTTTTTTCGAATAAAATTTAAAATCGTTTTAAATCAAATTTATTAATAGACGTATTATATTATTGAAGACATCGTATCTATAATTACAACATAAACAAACAAGTTTTATTACTAATAATGCAAAAAAATAATGCATTTAATAACTTCGATCGTTAGAAAAAAGTTATTAATGATTAAATTTCGAAGATTTGACTCACAACTAGCACAAAGAACATATTATGATTGTTCGAGAAAAAAACATAGAATTATTTTAGAATTTTTATTACTAAAAAAGATCGAATTGCTTCATTAAACGCTTAATGAATTAACAATTCTTAAGCTAAATCGTCACGCGTTTAGCGTAGATTGTCGCGAGATTTAAGTCTATATAAAGTAAAATGTTAATTAAATCTTGTAGTCACAATAATAATGCAACAAGATAATGCACTCATTAGAGAAGAAGATGCACATAAACGCTTTTGCGACTTTTTAAAGTACGTTTAAGATCAATCTCTAAATGCGATATTCGTTCTTTTAACGATCGTAATTTTGAATCTTGTCGTATAGTATTTCACGAATTAGACGTTAAAATAAGCGTTTAAAAATAAGAAAATCGATGAACTTTTAATATCTTTTGATTTTTCGAAGTGCGATAGTTTTAAACTTTCATTTTCGCTCTCTTTATCGCAAAACATTAATATATCAATTGAAAATGCATTATCTATTCGCATTATTTTGTCTACGTCAACACTACGAACACTCTTTTCTTTAACACTCTTGTTTTTATTACTTTTTATTTCGTCTCGTTTAGACTAATTACGAGAAATTATCTTATCGCAAAAGAACTTCGAAGCGAATTTTCAAATTAGCAAATTAAGCTTGTTAGTTATAAACAAGACGTATTGCATTATTCGCATACATTACTTGTTTACTTTGTGCAAGTCATTAAAGATAATAATGTTAATAAAAATGAATTGATGTGTACGTGAGAAATTATGAAGAAAAGCGCGATAATTTTTAGAACTTTTATCAATAAAGACGCGTCGAAAATCGCGTTAAAAATCGCGTAAAAATAAAAGCTTAAATTAACGATTAACGACAAGACTACGTAAAATAAACGATAAAGAAATCAACGTAAATAAACTTGCATTACTTATTGATAAAATTAAATAAATGTTAATGTAAAAAAATGATAATCGTATTAAGTAAAAAGTTTAAAGTAAATAAAAGTAGAAGTAAGAAATAACTTTAATTTTGACGCATATAATTTTTACTTTAATTTGTAAAATTATCTCTTAACATCTTATTTATAATCTTATTAATTTTTGAAACTCTTCTACATTTTAAATCTTATAACATTCTATTAAATATCAAGATATACTTATAATTTAATGTACGATTGCATTATCTATATGCATTACTAGTGAACTAAGCTAAGAAATCGCACAAATAATGAAATTACTATTAATTAATTTAAAAAGCATCGCAAGTCGCAATCGTACGCAAGAATAAAATAATAATAAAAAGAAATTGTATCGAAAACAAAGCAACGATCGCAAAATTATTTCAATTCGCGTTAAGAAATTGCGTGAAACGTTTATTTAAATAAAAGTCTTTTAGTTGAATCGTAAAGTTATGAAGAACAATATTAAAAATAAAATTAACGAACATCGAATCAATTAAGATATTTATAATAATGCATTTAAGTAATGCAATAAAACACACAATGTTAATAACTTAATAGCATAGTACTTTAAAAATCAATTTAGACAAAAAATAAAGAAGAAGTTTGCGATTAAGAAGATAAAGCGACTTAGAATTACTTAAAAAGCGCAAACAATACGTAAGAATATAAATATAATAATAACGTTTTTCTCTTAAAATGTATGCATTATTTAAATGCATTATTTGTTTTTTACACTTAAGCTAATTAATATTGCAATTAAACATCGATAATAAATTTAATATTAATAAAAGTTTCTTAACATTTATGAAATCAATTGTGAAAATCATTTAATAACGAGTTATTTACTATGATGATTTAAATAACTTAAAGAGAGCTAATGACGTCGATTTTTTCAATTCGTATAGTAGCTTTGTTCAGGAATTCGCGTCATCAAAAAACGCGAAAAAGAGAGAAATTTTTAATTTTATCGATGTTAAAATAGAGAATTTTAACGATGTTATTAAAGAAAATAATAATAATTAAGAAATTCGACATATAACTTAAGAAAATGCTAAAACGTTAAGTTATAACTACTATGAAGTCACTAATGTTAATAATGATAACGAAGAGAAAAATGCGAACGATAAAGATTAAAATTGCGACAACAAGAATAATAACAAGATTGAAAGCGACTTGAATTAAATTGTTTAAAATAATAATATAGTAAACGAGATTATTAAGATTTTAAACTAATGACTTTACACACTTAGCTTAAAGAGTTTACTATTACGAATTAATATTATAATGCATTATTACATTGCATTATTATATTGCATTATTATATTACATTATTAAATCTAAAATATACAATTAAGATTTTAAACAAATTAATTATAATTTATAAAAAAACTAATGTCTTGGCGATTTAAGTCGATTTTTCGAGTAATGTATTTAATTTTTTAAAAATTATGCTATTGCTTTAGAGTTATTAGTTCTCTATATATTTTTAAATAGAATGTGCTCAAATATTAAAAGTCTTAATAGCTTAATAATAGAATGATTGCACTTCAATAACGATGACACAATATTTGTAAAAAAGTCTTAAAGAGCATTATTGTGTTTTTCTTAATTTTCTTGTAAATATTGTGTCATCGTTATCAAAAGTGAAAAAATTAAGAATTTAAATTCTTTTCGAGATATAATAATTTAATTCTTTTTTTAATTCAAAAATAGTAATAAGAAGAACAATAATAAAGATATCGATAAAAACAACAATAAAAAGAATTAAAAAAACAAGAATAATTTAAACAAAATTATGCAAAACAAGATTGTTGAACTCTTTGACAAGAAAAGTCAAGTTAATAATTTGATTTTAACTATTTAGATAATTCGAATGCATTATCTTAATGCATTATCAAATGATCTTATATCGAAAAATCATAGAATAAAACATAATTTTCTATTATTTATTTCAAAATTTCTTCATACTAATACTAAGTTTTGGCGATTCGAATCGATTTTTTAAGTCGAGTTTCGATTTCAAGTATAAAAATCGACTCGAATTGTTAATTTCAATTTTAGAAATCGAATCGCCAAGACTTTCGAGTTAAGTTAATACGAATCGTCAAGATTTGAGTCGAATATTTGACTCGAACTTGATAACTCGACTCGACGCGATTAGTCTATATTTGATAGCTAAAACGATATTAAAAAGTAAATTAACACAAAGACGAACACTTTCGAAACTAAATCGAATAACAATTACTATCTAATAAAGAATTTAAATTAATTATAAAAAGTTCTAGATGAAACATTATTAGATAAGACATTCGCATTTACGCAAAAAGTTAATTAAGCACTTTAAAAAACTATTAAATCTTATAGCTCAATTATTAACTTAGACGAAGAGTATAATTAAAAAAACTTTTACAAATGCATAAAAGATATTACGAATTATTTCGAAACTTTAGTTAATTCGTCGAAGATCGTAAACGAATGCGAGAAGAAATTAAAAAGTAATGTCATTACAAAAAAGAACATATCTAACATTACAATAAGACAATTGCATTTTACAATATACGCAAGTCTTAATTGAATAATTTGTTATAACGACTTATGTTAAACTTATCTAAAAGAGAAAAACGAAATTAATTGATTTTTTAGAAAATTAAAGTTAACAATTTAGCAATAGAAGAAAGCTTAGCGCAAATAAACGTTTAAAGTAGAAGTTGCAACATAGAAGCAAGAAAAGTTTAAATTTTTTAGTAAAAAACATATTAAAGAAATGCAATATATTAGTTTAACAATAGCAATTAAACTTAACAACGCATATATAATGTTTTATCACATTAATTAAAATTAATAATTATTAACTCACAACAATGATTAATTTTAATGCGACAAATAATTTTATAATTAAAGCTTTTATAAAGAGAAAAGAATATTTTACTTAAAAGAAACTTAACGCTTACAATCTAATAATTGTAGATAAAAATTCATTATTTGCAAGAAATAAAAAAGTAAACAAAGAAACGAAATTATTATCGATAGCTATTTAGCAACATTACGAGAAATTAATCTTTAATATAGTAAGAATAATTACTTACGATATTATTTTAAAAATGTCTTAATTGAAGCAACACAATTTAGAAGTTAACTAAAATATACAAGTACTTAAATTCGCACGATGTAATTACGCAATTCACGTTCAATTTATGCATTAATAACGTTTAATAATAGATAAAAGATTAAGTTAAAACTTGATCGCAAATAACTAGTTTGCATTTTTGCAAAAAAACGATTTAATAAAGTTCGATTTAACAAACATTAACAAAAATTAATTAAATCGCAAAGTCAAAATAAATAAAAAAAATTACGAATTTTTTAAGAGTTTTAAACTATTTGATACAACGAGAAAATCGCTAAAGTACATATTACAAATATACAACAATTAAAAACATCTATTTTAGAAAAAGAAAACTATCGAGATTTTATTTAAACATTAATCGTAAAATTACGAGATTAAACTTAAATTAAATAAATAACTCACATTTGAACTTATATATGTTTTATTCGAAAAAAAGCTAAAAACACTTCGCGAATATTTGACAAAAAACGAAAAAAAAAATTATAATTTTTTTTTAATTACAAATAGAATACTTGATTCTCTTTGTATTTAAAAAGAACAAAACTCTTCATTTATATATTAATTATCGAAAGCTAAACAATATTACAATAAAAAATCAATATTTATTATTTAATATTAGCGAACTTCAAAATTAATTATTCGAAGCAAAATATTTTATTAAATTGAACTTACAAGAAACGTACAATTAAATTAAAATAAAAACAAAAAAAAAGTGAAAAACAACTTTTCGTATACAATATAAATTATATAAATACACAATAATGTCGTTCGAATTTACGAACGTTTTAACAACGTATTAAAAAATAATTAATAATGTATTACGACAATATTTGAATAAATTTGTCATAATATACTTAAATAACATCATAATTTATTTAAATATTTTAATAAAAAAAATTTACATTTTAAATTAAAGAAATGCGAATTTCATCAAAAAGAAATTAATTTTCTTAAATTTGTCGTTAAACGACATGAAGTACGCATGAATCTCAAAAAGTTACAAACAATTAAAAATAGAAATTATTTATTAATGTCAAAAAAGTTTAATTCTTTTTAAATTTTATAAATTACAATAAGAAATTTATTAAAAACTACTTTGCTAATGCGATATCATTGACGAATCTTACGAAAAAAAAAACGTCATAAAGATAAAAATTAATAAAAGAGAAATTATTTTAGAATTTCAAGCTAAAATGCTTAAAGAAATTAGTACTAAAAATGTACAACTTACAATTGTTAAATAAAATTAAAATTAACGCATTAAATTTAATTATCGATGCATGCTTCAATTAAGAGCATGAAAACATATAACATTTAATAACATATTTTTCGAAAAAATTCTTGTTAATTAAACAAAATTATAATATTTACGACAAAAAGTTATTCGCTATTGTAGTCTCTCTAAAATTATGAAGAGTATACATTGAAAAATTATTAAAACTTACAATTCTTATAGATTATAAAAAATTTCTACATTTCATTACTATTAAATAGTTTAACAAAAGACAAATGCAATAATTAGAGCGACTCAAACAATACAAGTTTAAAATATAATATACATTAAACAAAAATAACGATAAAGCAAACGCATTTAACAAAAAAAGTAATTATATAAAAACGAAGAAATCGTTTAATTACAATATACTTAAAATTAACAAAAACGAATCATTATTAGCAAACAAATACGAGTTAAATGTTATTTTACAAATATTTAGAGACAATAAAGAAGAGTTTTTAATAAAAAAAAATTTCAAATATTTATTAACAAAATCGACAAATGTATAAAGAAACATCATGATAAATCATTGCAAAAATATTCGAAAGTAATCAAAATTTTTTAGCTTTTACGTCAACATTATTAGTTTTCTTAAATAAGACAAATTGTCGAAATATATATTAAACGATGTCTTAGTTATTAATAAAACAAACATGATACATATGCGAATTATGACGAAATTTAATATTAAGAATTATTTAAGTCGTTATAAAATAAAGTTATAATAAACTTTATTATCAAGTTGTTTAAATTGATAAATTCAATAATTGAAGACAAATATAACTCAATACTAGTAATGATTAACAAACTTATTAAGTATTCGCATATTATCGCATGCAAGAAAAAGTTTATAGTAGAACAATTAAAATACATTGTATTTAATCGACTTATACAATATCACAATATACTTAAAGAATTAATTAGTAATAAAGACAAACTTTTTACGTCTAATTATTGAAAGACTCTTCTATTAATGTTAGAAACGAGACTTAGAATGTTTATTGTTTATTATTCGATTATTAATAATCAAATAGAGCGAACAAATTAAAGTCTAAAGCAATATCTAAGGCACTACGTCAACAATACTTACAATAATTAAGTATTATTTTTATTTATAACTTAATTAACACTAAATGCAAAGATTTCGAATATTATTAAGATAACTTTATTCTTCGTCAATTATAATAAAGAACTTAATCTTTTCAAGAAAGAACAAAAACATTTATTAATATAATTAATTATCAAAAGAGTAACAACACTAAAAAAGATATACGACAACGTCTTAAAAATGTAAAGGAAGTTAATTAAGTATTAAAACAAAAAACGAAAAACGACATCTTAACTAAAGAAGAGAAATAAAATATATCTTTTTACGAAAAATTTTAAGACAAAAAAGTTAAATAAAAAATTAAATTATATTAAAGTCGAATCGTTTCTCGTTATAAAAACAAAAAAATTAATTAATTACGAACTTAACTTATTTAAGAAAGTCAAAGTATTTTTAGTATTTTATATTTTATTGTTGAAATTAGCGAATTTAATTACGTTTTTATAGAACACATTTTATTTTCATTTACAAAAAGAGAAACAATATAAGATTAAAAAAATCTTACAACAAAAATATCAAAAATATCTTATTAAGTAAAAAGAATATTTTATTTTCAAAAATACATAAAAGTTACTTAAGAACTTGAAGAAGTGCTCTAACAAGTTGCGACAATTTTGTCAACGACAAAATTACTTATAAGAGTTGACAAAGCATTAAAAGACAAAAAAGCGAACAATAAAAAATTAATAATAATATCGAATAGAGCTTCGATTGTCTTTTTAATACATTCGATTTCTTTTTTATTCTTTTTAATTTTCAAGATATTTTTCGACTTCGCATTATTTATATTTTTTAAACGACAAAATTAATGTTTTCTTTATTTCGTTTTTTGCGCAATTCTTAAGTGCAATTTTGTTATTTTATCATTTAACTTTTTAGTCTTTTGAATAGCTTTATTCATTTTCTAATAATTAAGAGTCAAATCGCATTTTCAATTCTTTCGATAACACTTTTTACACTTAAGATATTCTTTATTTATTCGACAAGATACGTCAAATGCGACACAAGTTCAACAAGAACGCATTGTGAAAAAAACGTATTTATAGCAACGATTAACAACGAAATTGCGATGTTGTTCAATAATTAACTTGATTAATATAATAAAAAAGAATAAATAATTTCGAAACGAAAACTCTTGAAGAGAGAAGATAATGTTACGAGTCGCATGCTAATAAATACTATTCGTCGCGCATCGTTCTTCACAAAATAATTAAAAAGAGAAAATTTATTAACAAGATCAAAATAATTAAGATGATTTAATTCTTAAGCATCTTGAATTTCAAATTAAGATAATTAAGATAATTAAGATTTTAAATATTTTAAACATCTTGAATTTTAAATGATGAAAAAGTATATAATTTTTGAACGCGACTTTTTTATGAATTGTATTCAATTTATCTTAAGTCTTTACTTATTGTTACTCTAGTTCATTAAATTATTTATAAAGATTTATTGAACATAAGATTGTTTATAGTTGCAACTCTTATTATCAAGTGATTGCTTACATTGCTTGAAAACGTCTATAAATCTCTCTAATAGCATAATTCTCTCTAATATCTCTTACGAAAGTACTAGCGTAACATAATTTTAAGATAAACAATAGTAAAGTCGTCTTTTAGAACTTTATTAAAAGATTTAGCCCTAATATTTATTTGCGATCGTTAATATGTTTGTCACTATCTAGACTAGTCGCGTTGACCTAGAAATGTCACGTGCAAATGCTAAGATTCGAGTCAAAAAAAATTCGAAGAATCGAATCGCTTAAAGTAGTTTAGTCGATTACTATAAGTAGTTTAGCGCGCTTCGCGCTAAACTACTTTGAGCGATTCGATTTCAAAAAATCGTCACGACTCGATCTTGACGTCGAGTCGAATTAAAGGAATAATATTATAACTTGACTCAACGATCAATCTATTACTATCTTTGTCTTTGCTAATATTTTGATTGTTGTTAACGTTAAGTTAATTGTTATCGACGTTTTTGTTTTCGTTATTAAGTTAAACGTTGTTGACGTTTTCGTTTTCGTTATTAAGTTAATTGTTATTGACATCTTTGTTTTTGTTATTAAGTTAAACGTTGTTGATGTTTTTGTTTTCGCTATTAAATTGATTGTCGTCGACGCTTTTGTTTTTGTTATCAAGTTAAGTTTTTCGACTTGTTTAAGATATGTTCGAATATAACTTAAATCAATCTCTATATAATTAATTTCTCTATTATGCTTTATAAGATTTACAAGCACTACGCTCTCTTAACATTGTATATTGATTTGCACAAAAACTTTTATGTTTAAACATTTCGATAACATACGTCTTTGTAGCGTCTTAAAGAACTTGTATTGTCGTATTTTATATTATAATAATTTGCATCTAATTGTCGTTGCATACTTTTATTATAATAGTTTAACAAAATTCTTAAAAAGTTTGTTTAAATATTACGTAACTTTAGAAGCTCTAAAAGTTGTAAATTGCGACGAGATTATTCTTTAAATTCGAATATTAGCAATATAATACAACAATAAATATAAAATGTTGTACTTCTCTATTTATTTGTTATCGCAAAATCTATAGTAAAGTTATAATAAATTTGTGTAGTCGAAGTTAAAGCGCAAAAAGTTAATAACTAAGAATTTTAAAAAAACGCGAATTAGAATCAAACGTTATTGAACAAAAATTGTCGACAAAAAACTCTTATACTTTATTATAACGAATGCGATTTGTTAATTGCAAAGTTGCTCAAAATATATTACAATACATATTCTTTTTATATAACGACATATTAAATTATAATATTAGCGTCGAGTTTTTGACAATTCTTAAATCGAACTTCGATTAAATCTTTTATTTAACGTGTAACAAAAAAAGCAAAAACTACATTAAATCAAGATATTAAGTTAAACGTAATAAACGAATTTGATTTGAAAAAAGAATTTTAACTTCAATATTAAACAAAGTACAATAATGCTTCAAATTCGACAATTAAATGCGAAGAAAATTTTAATAAGAAAGAAACGCTTATTACGAAGCAAACAATTATTTTAACATTAATTGTTTAAAGCAATTTCAAAGACTTCAAAAAAAAAGTAACTAATACGAGAAAAATAAATATCTTAACATTAATTGCGAAGCGCAATACTTTGAACTTCAAAAAATCGACAATTATAACAAAGAAGTTTGTAACATTGTTATTTATAATTAAAGTTAAGAGCAAGTCAACAAAGAAAATTATTATTGTTAAAAAGAAATTTGCGACTATTGTAAAATTGAAGAGTCGAACAAAAGTTAAGAGCAATAAGATAAAAGATCGCAAATTAATAAGCGAATTATTTATTATAAGCAAGACGTATTCTATTTATTTTTATTGCTACTTTTTGTTGCTAATAATACGAATAATAGTTTTAAAACTCTATTTTGCGAAACTCTCTTTATTTAATAACTCGCAAAATTATAAATGTAATAGTTAGATATAAGCAACTAATATATTTTCGCAAAGAAGTAAAATTGCGTACAACAAAAGATAAAAATTCGAAAGAGAAACATTGTAAATTTCTAAATTAACGTTCGAATTTGAACAACGTTATAAACAATATCTATCGATATGCTTTAATTTTGAAAAGATTGCTATAATTCTTATTAACTAATCTAAATATCTTTAAATATTCGAATTTAATAATTGCTCTTATGTTAAATGTTTACGAAGACAATAAAGTTATAACTAGACTAGTCGCGTTGACCCGGAAATGTCACGTGCAAATGCCAAGACTCGAGTCAAAAAAAAATCGAAGAATCGAATCGCTCAAAGTAGTTTAGTCGATTACTATAAGTAGTTTAGCGCAAAGCGCGCTAAACTACTTTGAGCGATTCGATTTCAAAAATTCGTCACGACCCAATCTTGGCGCCAAGTCGAGCTAGAGGGGTGATATCATAACTCGACCCAACGATCAATCTAGTTATAACAATGTTATCTACTAACAAAATCGACAAAATCGATAAAGAATTTAAGTTTAATTTAAAGAAATTTATTTAATCTATTGTCTAAATTTGATTATAAAGTATTTAAAACAAAAGCAACAAAATTCTAAAAAAAGAAGAAGACTATCTAAAGTTTCGTCGCTTGTTTAGCGAGATCTTAATTCTCTTTTTTACGTTATATCTTTAATAATAATCTTTATATCAATATCTTAATTAGACAAACAATTATGCTCTAGTAATAACTACTTTATTCTAAATATACGTTAACAATCTCTAAAGTGCATTGCAATTATTTTAAAATATTTTTTGATTCGCAAATAATTTGTCAATATTAAAATGTATTTGTTAATTATTAAGACAATTTATTGATTTTATAACGTTTGTTTGCGTCTTAAACTCTTGTTCGTAATAGAAAGTAATAACAAAAATAATTATAATAATTCTCGAGAACAATCGAGTTATATTTTTAATTTCTTGTCTATTATAATTTTGAGATAATATTAAACTAAAATTAAGTCTTTGAATTGTAATATTTATTGTTTGTCGTAAATAATAGCTCGAACAAACGTTAAACAATGTTAATAAAATAAAAATTTACTAGAAATATAATTAATCGATTTTATATTTAAAGACAAAGATAATTTACGCTTTAATAGTCTCTTGCAACGTCTTAATTGTTTTTTTTTCTAATAATTGTTGACGATTTTTTTACAAAGTCTTGCGAACAATAGCTTTTTAATTAGAAAATTTGTAAATTTTTAATATCGACGAATTCCTCTAAACGTTATTGCTACAAGTTCGATTAATATTAAAATTTAATTATAAACAAAAGACAAGCTTATTATCTTTCTTATATTGTATAATCTTGAATTTCTTAAATGCTTCTTTTAAATAAGTACTTACGTTATTTTGTTGCTTTTATTTATTTTTTACTCTCTCTTAACGATTATATAGTTGCTATTATGCTCGAATAACGTCTTGTTTGCGTTTCTTTTCTATAGTAAAATTAGCATACTTGTAACGCACGTATTTAGAAAATATCTACACGAACGACAATCCTTAATTAAATTTATTAATTTTGATTTTTTGTTGTGCATTTTTAGAGATATAAGTCTAAGCAATAGTTAGTAATGTAATTTAACTATGTAATTTACCGATATTATTATAATAGATTCTATAAGTAATTTTTGTTGTAAACGAAGAACTTTTAGAATTTATAAATTATAATAAAATTATTTGTAATATTTGTCGATAAGTTGTTAATACTATAAGTATTCGATCAATTTATGCAACAATAGTTTATTAGATTACGACTATCTAGCAACTTAATCAAATAAACAAACAATTATATTTACTTATTGTTATTGATTTGTTTTGCAATTGCAATGTTTTATCGACAAATTATAAACAACTCGCTATAAACAACGACAATTGTAAAGCTACGAAGAATATATATAAATTCAACTTCTATTGTTTGTTTATATTGCTAAGTGTGTTAACTATATTGCGCAATGTTATTTATTATAACTAAGAAATTTCTTCTTGCAATAAAAAGACAATCAAAAAGATTAAGACAATTAGAAAGTTTTATTGATAAAGATTCTTATTAATTGCTACAAATTATAATATAAAAGTACTAATAATAAATTAATGTTATTATTTGATCGATTACGAAAAAAAGTAAAGCGCAAATTTTGCAAAGAGAAAATCGACTTTAAATTGCAAACAACTTTGAGAAATAATAATCAAAATGTCGATTTCAAACATGTTAAAAAAAGATTATTGACAACAATATTAAGTTAAACTCGAGACAAATCGATTTAAAATCGATCGAATATTACTTGACGCAAGAACAAGAATAAATTTAGTTAAAAATTTCTAATTAAGCGAGCTAGAAATCTTAGAAAGAAGTAACGAATATTCTATTACTTTCTTTTATTGCTTGTTTTTTAACATTTATGCAATCTCGTTGTAATTGATTCGAATGTTCGAAATTTCTAAAAAACAATATATAACAATTGCTTCGCGTAAATAACGCTATTTACAAAATTGCAAACTTAGATTTTTTACAAGAAGATGTTCGAAAACGAGCAAACAATTTATAAATCTATTATAAAAGAGAAATTAATAAAAAAGAAATAATAAGAGAACAAAATCGATAAGTAATAACCCACACTATTTATTGCTTTTCTAACAATTAAATAAAGAAATTTGTAATTGATCGAATTGCTATAAATAATAAAAAGACATTAGATAAGAAAATTATTAAAAAGAAATTCGAAATTGAAAAAAAATTAATTAGATTTAATAATTATATAATTTAGCAAAAGAAGAAAGATTATTGATTCGAGATTCGCATGTTAAAGTTTTTATTTTAATACTTAATTACTAAGATGTAGAAATTACTTAATTAGAATAATTAATTAATAAGATATTAAGCAGAAGAATTTTTTTTGCTTCGATAACAAAAGATATGCGATATATTGTTTTTAAACAAAAACAAAAGCTAATGCAATATAACGAACATAAACTAAGAAATCTAAATATAAACAAGCAAGAAATTGCATTTCAAATAAAGAAATTCGAGAAAAATTGTTTAAATTTATATAGTATTGTAAATTTAGAATTTGAGTATATGTTTGCACTATTATCGTTACAATTTATTGTAAACTACTAATGTGTCTTGTAAAAACAAATATTTGTTTTTTGATTGTATTTTTTTGTCGATTTTAAATGTTAACTCTAAAGCAATAATGTTCTTGTTTGATAATTCTAAATTTTAAGATAGTACAAACAAAGACGACTTAAACGATATAAATAGCTTTCTATCTAATAATAATAATAAACATAATTAAAATTAAAATAACATCGATAAAAATAATAATTTAATTAAGAAATTCGAAAGTAATAATAACGAGAAAAACAACAATGTTAAGAACATAAATATAACAAAGAATTAAATTAAGAATTAGAATTAGTAGAAATAACTTTAGCGTTAATTTATAATTTGAATAACTTCAATTCTCTAACGTAATTCTTTGATTCGCAAATAATTTGCAAAAATGCTTGCAATATTGCGTTCGAGCAATCAATATATAGCAAAACAATATTAATAACGTGTAAGCAATAAAATGCAACAATAGAATAGCACTTACTAAATTAATTTATGCTAAATATGTTATTGCTTCTTGCTTATCTATTTTATTAATTAAAATAACTTTAATAATTACTTTATGTAAAGTCTTAATATTGTCAATTTAATATCTCGAAATGTCTCTTAATTATATTGACGTTATGTACGTATTAATTTAGTTAACGCAAGTATTTTAATTTACAAACTCAATTAATGTTCTTATTAAGTAATCGAGATTTTATTTCATCTACTTGCATTATAATATTTGTAAGAAGTTAGCTATTAATCGACAATATTAATATTTATTGTAAACTTTTGTTAAAAAAGCACATATATGTAATGTTTATTTTTTCAAATCTTCGTTATCAAAAAGAATCTCTTTTAATCGAACGAAATTATTAAAAGAGCGAGAAGCTCTTCTTTGTAATACGTTTTTTTTTATTATAGAGCATAAAATAGTTGTCGATAGTATTTCTTAAGTTTATAATGTGCTTTGTTCGACGAATTTATCTTTATTTTTTAATTAACAACGTTATTATGCAAAAATTTAAATAAGTATAAATTATGTACATATTTGTTACGCTAGTACTTTCGTAAGAGATATTAGAGCAAGTTATGCTATTGAAGAGATTTGTAGACGTCTTTAGGCAATGCAAGCAATCACTTGATAACAAGAATTACAATTGTAAACAATCTTATGTTCAATAAATCTTTATAGATGATTCAATGAATTAGAGTAATAATAAGTAAAGACTTAAGATAAGTTGAACATAATTCATAAAAAAATCGCGTTCGAAAGCTATATACTTTTTTATCATTTAAAATTCAAAATGTTCAAAATGTTCAAAATGTTAATTATCTTAATTCGAAATTCGAAATTCAAGATGCTTAAAAGTCAAGTTATCTTAATTATTTTGATTTTGTTAATAAATTTTTTTTTGATTATCTTGTGAAGAGCAATGCGCAACGAATAGTATCTATTAGCACGCGACTCGTAACACTATTTTCCTTTTTAAGAATTGTCGTCTCGAAATTATTTATTCTTTTTTATTATATTAATCAAATTAATTATTGAACAACGTCGCAATTTTGTTGCTAATTGTCGCTATAAACACGCTCTTTTTACAATGCGTTCTTGTCGAATTTGTGTCGCATTTGACGTATTTTATTGAATAAATAAAAAATATCTTAAGTGTAAGAAGTGTTATTAAAAGAATTAAAAATGCGATTTGACTTTTAATTATTAAAATATGTAAAAAGCTATTCAAAAGATTAAAAAGCTAAATGATAAAATAACAAAATTGCGTCTAAGAATTGCGCGAAAGACGAAACAAAAAAAACATTAATTTTGTTGTTTAAAAAATATAAGTAATGCGAAGTCGAAAAATATTCTAAAGATCGAAAAAAATAAGAGAGAAATCAAATATATTAAAGAGATGTTCGAAACTCTATTTGACACTATTATTGATTTTTTATTGTTTGCTTTCTTGTTCTTTAATGCTTTGTCAACTCTTATAAGTAATTTTATCGTTAACAAAATTGTCGCAATTTGTTAAAATATTTCTTCAAATTTTTGAGTAACTTTTATGTATTTTTGAAAATAAAATATTCTTTTTACTTAATAAGATATTTTTGATTTTTTTGTTATAAAATTTTCTTAATCTTATATTGTTTCTCTTTTTGTGAATGAAAATAAAATGTATCTTGTAAAGACGTAATTAAATTCGTTGATTTTAACAATAAAATATAAAATACTAAAAATACTTTGACGTTCTTAAGTAAATCGAGTTCGTAATTAATTAATCTCTTTGTCTTTTTAATAAAAAACGATTTGACTTTAATATAATATAATTTTTCGTTTAACTTCTTTGTCTTAAAAATTTTCGTAAAAAGATATATTTTATTTTTTTTCTTTAATTAAGATGTTATTTTTCGTTTTTTGTTTTAATACTTGATTAACTTCTTTTGCATCTTTAAGATGTTGTTGTATATCTTTTTTAATGTCGTTATTCTTTCGATAACTAATTAAGTTAACAAATGCTTTCGTTTTTTTCGAAGAAATTAAATTCTTTATTATAATTGACGAAGAATAAAATTATTTTAGTAATATTCGAAATCTTTGCATTTAGTGTTAATTGAGTCATAAATAAAAGTAATACTCAATTGTTATAAACATTGTTGACGTAATATCTTAAATATTGCTTTAAACTTTAATTTGTTCGCTCTATTTAATTATTCGTAATCGAATAATAGATAATAAACATTTTAAGTTTTATTTTTAACATTAATAAAAACGTCTTTTAATAATTAGACGTAAAAAGCTTGTCTTTGTTATTAATTAATTCTTTAAATATATTGTGATATCGTATAAGTCGATTTAATACAATGTATTTCAATTGTTTTGTTATAAACTTTTTCTTGCATGCGATAATATGTAAATACTTGATAAGTTTGTTAATTATTATTAATATTAAATTATATTTGTCTTTAATTGCTAAATTCGTTAACTTGAACAATTTAATAATAAAGTTTATCGTAACTTTATCTTATAACAATTTAGATAATTCTTGATATTGAATTTCGTCATAATTCGCATGTGTATTATGTTTGTTTTGCTAATAATTAAGACATTGTTTAACGTATATCTTGATAGCTTGTCTCATTTAAAAAAATTAACAATGCTAGCGTAAAAGTTGAAGAATTTTAATTACTTTCGAATGTTTTTGCAATGATTTATCATAATGTTTCTTTATACATTTGTCGATTTTGTTAATAAATATTTGAAGTTTTTCTTTCTTTATTAAAAACTTTTTCTTATTGTCTTTAAGTATTTGTAAAATAATATTTAGCTCGTATTTATTTATTAATAGTGATTCGTGTTTGTTAATCTTAAGTATGTTGTAATTAAACGATTTTTTCGTTTTTATGTGATCACTTCTTTTGTTGAGTACGTTTGCTTTATCGTTATTTTTGTCTAATGTATATTGTATTTTGAACTTGTATTGTTCGAATCGCTTTAATTATCGCATTTGTCTTTTGTTTAATTGTTTAATAATAGTGAAATGTAAAAGATTTTTGTGATTTGTAAAAATTGTAAATTTTGATAATTCTTCAATGTATACTCTTTATGATTTTAGAAAGACTACAATAGCAAGTAGCTTCTTGTTGTAAATATCATAATTCTATTTGATTAACGAAAGTTTTCTCGAAAGATATGTTGCTAAGTGTTATATGTTTTCATGCTTTTGATTGAAGTATGCATCGATAACTAAATTTAATACGTCAATTTTAATTTTGTTTAACAATTGTAAATTGTAAATCTTTAATATTGATTTCTTTAAGTATTTTAGCTCAAAATTCTAAAATGATTTTTTTTGTTAATCTTTATATTTATGACGTCTTTTTTTTCGTAAAATTTGTTAATAATATTGCATTAACGAAGTAGTTTTTAATAATTTCTTGTTGTAATTTATGAAATCTAAAAAGAATTAAACTTTTTTAACATTAATAGATGGTTTTTATTCTTTGATTGTTCGTAGCTTTTTAAGATTTATGCGTACTTTATATCGTTCAACGACAAATTTAAAAAAGTCAATTTCTTTTTAATAAAATTCGCATTTCTTTAATTTAAAATGTAAATTTCTTTTATTTAAACATTTTAATATTTTGAAAACATAATTTATATGTTCTTTCAAGATATTTGAGTAAATTATGATGTCGTTCAAGTATATTATGACAAATCGATTCAAATATTGTCGTAATGCATTATTAATTATTTCTTAATACGTTGTCGAAACATTCGTAAGTTCGAACGACATTATTGTGTATTTGTATAGTTTATATCGTGTGCGAAAAATTGTTTTTCACTCTTTTTCTATTTTTATTTTAATTTGATTGTACGCTTCTTGTAAATTCAATTTAATAAAATACTTTGCTTCGAACAATCAATTTTAAAGTTCGTTAATGTTGAATAATAAATATCGATTTTTTATCGTAATATTGTTTAGCTTTCGATAATTAACACATAAACGAAAAGTTTCGTTCTTTTTAAATACAAAGAGAATCGAATATTTTGCTTGTAATTAAGATTTTTTTATAATTTTTTTTTTTTTTCGTTTTTTGTCAAGTATTCGCGAAGAGTTTTTAGCTTCTTTTTAAATAAAACATATATAAATTCAAACGTAAATTGCTTGTTTAATTCAAGTTTAATTTCGTAATTTTACGATTAACGTTTAGATAAAATTTCGATTGTTTTCTTTTTTAAAAATAGATGCTTTCAATTGTTATATATTCGTAATATATATTTTAGCGATTCTCTTGCTATATTAGATAGTTTAAAGCTCTTAAAAAATTCGTAATTTTTTTCATTTACTTTAACTTTGTAACTTGATTAATTTTTGTTAATATTTGTCGAATCGAACTTCATTAAATCGTTTTTTTGCGAAAATGCAAATTCGTTATTTGCGATCGAATCTACGATCTTCGATGAGCTAACTAAAGTTTCGAAATAATTCGTAATGTTTTTTATGCATTCGTAAAAGTTCTTTTAATTATATTTCTTATTTAAGTTGATAATTAAGCTATAAGATTCAATAATTTTTTAAAATGCTTAATTGACTTTTTGCGTAAATGCGAATGCCTTGTTTAATAATGTTTTATCTAGAACTTTTTGTAATTAATTTGAGTTTTTTACTAAATAGTAATCGTTGTTCGATTTAGTTTTAAGAATGTTCGTCTTTGTGTCAATTTGCTCTTTAATGTTGTTTTGACAATCAAGTATCTTTCTTAACATGACATTAATTTGTTGACGATTTATTAAGTTTCGTAATCGATAATCTCTTGCGAAGTGATTCGATTTGCCATATAAATAGTACGTTTTTTAAAATTTGTTATTTTGCTTTTCTTTAGAATTCTTTTCTTTGCGTCGTTAAGTAAAATTCAATTTTATAAATGCAAATTTACGATAATTTGAATTATTGTACTTTTGATTAGAACGAAATTCTTTTTGCTAATATTCGATCGTTGATTCAAAGAAGATTTTTGCTCTTTCGTGAAATTAATTGTATTGTTTTTTCATAACTCTTTTATACAACTTGTTGTCGAAATCGATAATTACTTCAATAAAATTAAATATGTCGTTAATAAATTTGTCATCACGCATAATTTCGTTCTTTAAATTGTTCTTAAAACTTCGTCGAAACATTGTTATAAATGCGACATCGTCTCATTTAATAAGATTGACATATTTTTGAAATTTTGTTGCGTAATTTGTTGCAAAAATTCGTTAAATTAAGTGTTAAATTACTTTTTTCGCAATTTGTTTCTTATTAAATGTTTCGAAGATTTTTCGAAGTTCGTAAACATCGCACAAGAATTTTCGTCATAATTTTCTAAATATTTGCGTAAGTTTAACTTAAGTCAATGTTAAATTCTTTCTCTAAAAAATGTTAATGCGAAAATCGTCTTCTTGTTCGCTAAAATAGAATAAAAAATAAAATAAATATTTATTTGCATAAGTTAATTCTCTAGATCGATATAATCTTTATAATAGACGTTAAATTTGTTAATTCTTATCTTGTCGTCTTTATTAATAGAGAGTCGACATAATGTTATTGAGCTATTGTTTGAAATAAAAGCGTGTTGATCTAATATAGACATTCTTAGAATGTTCAAAATGTTACGTTAATACTTTCGTAAAAAATATTAAAGCAAGTTATGTTATTAAAAAGATTTGTAAACGTCTTTAGACAATGTAAACAATCATTTAATAACAAAAATCGCAATTGTAGATAATCTTAAGTTCAATAAATTTTTATAAATAATTTAATGAATTAGAGTAACAATAAGTAAAGACTTAAATAAGTTAAACACGATTTATAAAAAAGTCGCGTTCGAAAGTTATATACTTTTTTATCATTTAAAATTCAAAATGTTTAAGATGTTTAAAATTTTAATTATCTTAATTATCTTAATTCGAAATCTAAGATGTTTAAGAATTAAGTTATCTTGATTATCTTAATCTTGTTGATAGATCTTTTCTTTTTGATTATCTTGTGAAGAGCGATGCGCGACAAATAGTATCTATTAGCACGCGACTCGTAACAATATTATTTTGATTTATAATTTGTTAATGTAATGTTGTAGCAACGTAATTGTGTGCTAGTGTGCTTAGATTTAATATATTTGAATTCAAGCATAAGTAAAGCTCGCTCAAGATATTTTGTTATTTATAGCAATAACTACATTTAGTACGATCTTAATAAAGATTATATTAGAATTAAAAATTGTAATAAGAATTTAATTTATATTCTTATATCAAAGTTACAATGCACAAGATAGTAGAATTAAGTAATAGAATATTCTTAGTTATTACTTTTTATTGTTGCACAATTTTTATGTAAGTAATTCTCTTTTATATTCTTAATAACTTACTTTTGTTCTCTTGTTTCAACGTTTAAGTATAAAACGTATAAAAGCTTCTTAATATCTAAAATTGCAATTTAATAATTATTATCGAAGTAAATACTTTTCGCAAGCAATTCTTTAATCGTAGAATTCTTAGTTTACGTGCTAGCTTCAATGTTATAAAATATACTTATATTAATAAGTCGTAATAAATTTGTTTATCTTTTTAAATCGTAAGATTATAATTAAGAAAAGTCAAACATTCGAGAAAACTATCGTTTATTTACTAATTTATTGTTGAAAACAATTTAACGAGTTAGACATTTGAATAAATCTTAAGATAAATTAACGTATTGTAAAAAAACGCAATCGAAATGTAATTTAATATATTGTGTAAATGTATTATTAGCGATTACATTTCTAATTTTGTCTCTTAATTATATCTATTTGTTAAAGACTAGATTTGCTATATTTGATTGTCAAATTTAATAAAGTGTTTAATTAAGTATCTTTAAACTAATTGTCGAGTCGAGTTATAATATTAGTCCTCTAGTTCGACTCGACGCCAAGATTGAGTCGTGACGAATTTTTAAAATCGAATCGCTCAAAGTAGTTTAGCGCGAAGCGCGCTAAACTACTTATAGTAATCGACTAAACTACTTTGAGCGATTCGATTCTTCGATTTTTTTTTACCCAAGTCTTGGCATTTGCACGTGACATTTCCGAGTCAACGCGACTAGTCTAAGTATCTTCATAATTAAACGCATCTTGTTCTAGAATATCGCAATAATTAATAATATTATTATTGATTAAAATTAATCGACATGTATAAAAAAAATAAGACTTGTTAATATCTTGTCTTAACATTTAAATGTTATAGATATTACTTGTTTTTATTTTTAATTCTTTCTACTTCGTAGCTAAAGTACAATTTGTCGTTACACATTATTAGTTGTACTTTTAATTAAACTTAAAATCAAGTTACAACGAACTCTAATAAGTTATGTCAATAATTTTTAATCTTATTTTATAAGAGAAGAAATACAACGCATAAAGTAGCAAAATTTAGCAATAAAACTATAACTTTAACTATTATTGCGTATCGTTAAACAAGATCTTAAGAAATAACTTATACTTTTTATTAATAATTATTATATCTTTCTTAACTTAATATCGAAGTGCGTAAGATTATATATTACTAGTTATCAAGTAAGCATTACGCAAGAGTTGTAAAAAGAGACGCTAACAAATAACTCTTAATATATTATTGTATTATCGAGTTATTAAGTTTCAAATAATAGTTGCAAAAATTATAAGTCGTAACACTAAAAATAATAAGACGTAAAATATTAACAAGTAACTAAAAGCTAACTTTATTTAAATTGATACTCGTCTTAATACTATTATAATTATTAACAAATAACAAATTTACTTTAAGTCGTCAATGTAAATAAGTATCGTCTAATAATACTTTGTGCGCTAAGCAAAGTCTATAATTCTAATAATTTATTACAAAAAACAATGCTCTCTTATAATAGAGAATAACTTGTTCTTTCTAATTGTTAGCTCTTGCTCTAAGTGTCTTATTCGAACGTTAAATTTTGTAAACAATTATATTGTCAACTATATGCGACGTTTGCTTTGTTAAATAGAAAACTCTAAATAATTAATAATTAAAAGATTGATATAAGAATAAATAATATTTAAGATGTTACTAGATAACATAATGTAGTTACACATATTTCTAGCACTAATTTTTATTGTTCGAAAACTTATATTATCAAGATAGAAAATTATTGTTAAAAAAACAAAATTTGAAAAGTAAATCTCGAGTAATAACTTAACGTTACAATTTTTATTAAATAATTATATTCAAATCTTAGCTTTAATAATATATCGACAAGTATTAAAATTTAAAATAGAACTTAATTATATTAATAATCAAAGTTATGTCGAGTTAAAATTTTAACGTAAATACATTATATTAAATAACGTTTTTATTAGCTAATAATTGTTTACAAACGTAAAAAGCGACAATTTTTATAAAAACTCAAGAAAATATATTTGATTTACAAAAACTACTATTGCGCAAGCAAGAAATGCACAATACACAATTTTTAATTCTTGATATTGTGTTTAAGAAGAAAGACGCAATTTTAATAAAAAATTTACTTGTAAACAATAAATCAATATAAATATTGCTCTTTTTACGCTTTCGAGTTACATTAAGATTTTGAAACTTTAGTGCACTTTTGAAAAAAACATTTTTACAAACAAATGCTAAATAATATCGCATATTAAACAAGAAAATAAAATATATCAATAGTGCACAAACAATTTATAATTATTTCGATTTTCTTATATTATGCAATAAAACAAATAAATTAAACGCGATTATCGAGTCTAATTATGCGAACTTCAAGTAAAATTTAAGTAAAAAGAGATTTAGCAATAAGATATAGAATAATCGACAAAAAGTTTACGATATAAATTAGATTGCAAGAGTTGTTTTTCTGTTGTCTTTTATTACTTATCGTAATAGCTTGTACAATTTAATATAATTGTCGTAACTTTACTTTTACTTTAATTGATTTTGCTTGTTTTAAAACAAATTTCTTAGCGTTTAATAATAAGCAAGTATTGTTTATAAATTTTTATTAAGTTAATTTTTATATTTTTTTGCAATTTAATTACAAAACTAACACTTTATTTTTTAAAATTCGCTAACGATATATCGATGTTTATTCTAAATAAATTAATTGTTAATTGAGCATAATCTTTGTCGAAATAGCTAGAAGAAATTCGATCGTTGTTATTTAATTCATTATTTTGCTCTTCGTGTAATAGAGTTTCGAACTACATAAAGAAAATAACAATTAACAATAAAATTTAGCAATAAAATCTCTTGTCGTTAAACTAAATATAAAAGTATTAATTACTTTAGTCTCTAAATATTATTCTTATAGTTAAGACAATTTTTGTTTACGTTTGTATTATTTTCTATTTTATTTCTTCTAACATTACGTGTTTAGACTAATTGTCGAGTCGAGTTATGATACCACCCCTCTAACTCGACCCGACGCCAAGACTGGATCGTAACGATTTTTTGAAATCGAATCGCTCAAAGTAGTTTAGCGCGCTTTGCGCTAAACTACTTATAGTAATCGACTAAACTACTTTAAGCAATTCGATTCTTCGATTTTTTTTGACTCGAGTCTTGGCATTTGCACGTGACATTTCCGGGTCAACGCGACCAGTCTATACGTGTTATCTCTAGAGCATCTTATTATAATTATAGAATTCTCGCAACTCGATCAAGATGCATTGTTCGACTTAGAGAAGTACTCGAATAGTAGCAACGTTCTTAACACATTTTATCGATTTAATTCTTTTAACTTAAAAGTTATCAAAACTTATTAAAATCTCTTCTTATTTACTTGAAAAAACAAACGTTAAACAAAGTCTTTACTTGACGAGCTTTTGCGTCTCAATAATAAAAGCGTAATTGTATAAACAATTAAAAAAGCATTTTATGTTCGAAAAGTAATAATAAAATCAATTTTTTAAAAATTAAGATACAAAGTTAAGATTAATAAAGCATTTAAATTCTTAATAAGATAATTGAACTCAAAAAATCAAGTTTTAAAGCAATTGATACAAGATTGTTTACGTTGTTACTAATGTGCTCAAAGTTATTTGCAAGAACTATAAAAAAACATTTCTTTATTTAACTTTTACTAATTCAAAGACTTCTATTATAAGACGACACAAGAAAGACAATAATTAATGTCGAAAGCTCAAAGATTTATTGCAAAGAATTATAGAGCAATTTTTGCAACATATAAATCGAGACTTTTTTACTTATTTTTGTTTTTTTTTTCTTGTATTTTTAGAACTTGACTTTTATTGTTGCAATCAACTATTAACTTTTTGTTTTTATAATTACTTTATTATTATTCTTCGATAATATTTTACTTACATTTAAGTTGACGTACTAACACGAATTTCACTTCTAATTATAAAGAACAAAGTTTATAAAACGCAAAAAAATAGAACAATACAATTAGCAAAACTTTAATAATCGACTAACAAAAATAATATTAAATCTCAATATTTTTTTTCAATTATTAAAAAAATTAAGCTTCGACAAATTTGTTCGCTTTTTACGAGCGAATATAACTATAACGAAACGTACAAAATTTGCTAAGTTAATTAAAAAGCGTGCAAATCTAATTAGACGCAATGTTCTTAACAATTTGAAGATAAATATTCGAATGTTTATTGTTTTAATCAATTGATCGAGTTCGAATTATCTTTTCTTTTTAAGAGTTATCGCATACTTTATTGATATAAATTGACAATATAGAAAAGTTCTATTAATCTTCAAGTTTTTGAAAAATAAATACACAAAGAAGCGATTAACAAATGTAGTATATAATATTTTAAAAACGTACAATCTTTAAGATTGTCTAATAACTATTATTACAAATAACGTCAACAACAACAAAATATTACAAAGAGCTTTTATCAACACTTTGCGAAACAAGAACATAATCTAAAATTCGAAGCTCAAAACAATAAATTGCATAAGTTGTGTTATACAAATTGCAATCAACAATTTGTTAAAAATACTTAAGATACGTATTCGAAACAAGAATATTATTATTAAATTTAAAAAGAAGAATTTCGACAATCTAATTAAGGGAAGAGATTCTTTTGAAAAAACTTTACGCAAGATAAGATTAATTGCTAGCTTCTACTATTATAAGTTCTAACAAATATAATTTTTAAATTCGACTTATTGTTATCGCAATTAACGTGTCGATTGTTCGATACAAAATCTTTTGCGAACTTCAAGCAAATAATGTATCAAACAAGAACATAAAAAGCATAATTCAAGATATTAAGATTTGTTAAGATAGTATCTATGTTATGTTGCAACAAACATACGATATAAAGAATTTTATACATAAATAATTTTATATTTAAGCGAAATCAAAGTTTCGAATAGACTGATCGCGTCGATTTGGGAAATTGAATCGAATCTTGACGATTTAATTTAAATCGAATCGAAAGTCTTGACAATTCGATTTCTAAAGTTGAAATTAATAATTCGATTCGATTTCAAAAGTTGAATCGAAAATCAAACCAAAAAATCGAATCGAATCGTCAAAACTATTATTTTTAGTAAATTTAATTATTTTTAGTAACAATTAATTAATAATTTAATAGAAATAGTTAATCTATTTAAATTAATTAATAAATATATTAGAAATTTCTTTTTATAAATGCATTACTACTAAGCATTATCTATTAATTAATAAAAAATCTAAATTTAAACTTAATTTATATTATTCTTAGTATTCTTAACATCCTTGACGATTCGATTCGATTTCTAATATTAAAATCGAAAATTAATTCGATTCAATTCGATTCGATTTTAAAATAGTTAAAATCGAATTAATTTTTAATTTGATTTCTAAAGTTAAATTTTCGATTCAATTCTATTTCAAAGTTAGAATTATATATCGAATTGACGATCAATCTAGTTATAAAAAAGCAATACAATTAATCTTATAAAAGAGCAAAAATCTTCTTTGAATTAATAGTCAAATATTAGTAGAGAGAATTTTGTTCTAATTAGAAGTACAATAACTCAAACTATCGTAAACTTGCATCTATAAAATTAAATTCTATTTAACAACGCAAAGAAAAGAACTTTAGAGAAAAGCAAAATAACAAATTCTAGAAAATGTGTTATTTATATAACAAATCAAATTACTTCGCAAGAGATTATCGATTACGAAATTTAATAAATTGTTAACAAATCAATGTTATATTAAGAGAGATATTTAATAGTTAAAACAATATTAAGAAGCAAATTGTTACGAGCTTACTTAAGCTATATTAGTGATTTAGATTCTACGTGCTATTAGCGAATCTATCATCATACTTATTATGTTCGACGAACGAACAAGACGAATAAATTATATCTTCTTAGTATAATAAAAACTAGAAATACGACTCTTTTATAAATTGTGTTCAACTTATTGTTACGCTAGTACTTTCGTAAAAGATATTAGAGCGAGTTATGCTATTAAAGAGATTTGTAGACGTCTTTAGGCAATGCAGGCAATCATTTGATAATAAGAATTGCAACTATAGACAATCTTATGTTTAATAAATCTTTACAAGTGATTCAATGAATCAAAGTAACAATAAGTAAAGACTTAAAATAAGTTAAATACAATTTATAAAAGAGTCGTATTTCTAGTTTCTATATATTAAGAAAATATAGATTGTTCGCCTTGTTCGTTCGTCAAACATAACGAACATTATGTTCGCGATATTTGCTCATCGAACATAGCGAACATTATGTTTGAGATGTTCGCTCTTTAAGCATGTCGAACATAATAACAAGTTCGCTAATAGCGCGTAGAATCTAAATCACTAATATAACTTAAATAAGCTCGTAACATTATCTTTCTTTTCTAGAGTTTTCGTCTTGAAAACCTAATGTTTTCTCACAATGTCTTCAAGAAAGATTAATATCAAAAATTCTTTTTTTCGTAAAAAAGATCTTTTTGACGCTTTAGATTTCGTGTGTTTAGCGATGCGTTTTTGTCGCAATTGTGCGATGTCTAGTAAAGTTTATTGTGTGAACGATAATTTTAAAAAGTGTGTAAAATGTGTGCGATCGAATCATAATTATGATTTAGCAATTTCGTCTATTTCGATTAAACGAATTTATAAAGAACGATTACGCTTAAAGAAAGAAATGCGCGAAGCGCGTATTAAGTTAAGTCGCTTAAAAAAATAACTAAATTTTTTAAAAGAGAAAGAGAAAGAAATGATCGTAACAAAGTGAAAGAACATCGATAATTTAAAGATGAATAAAGCGCTCTTTGCTAAGTTTGTTGCAAAGACTTTCGAATTATTGTTCGATATATTGTTCGAACAATTTTAATTTTCGATTAATTAAAATTAAATTATCGTCTTTTTATTTAATTTTAATAAAACTTTCTTAAAAGATCTTAATAACGATTAGATTTTTCTTTGACTCTTATGTATTTTTCGAAATAAATTTTTTTTTTACTTGATAAAATATTTTTAATTTTAGAATTTTAGAATTTTTTCAATTTTATATTGTTTCTCTTTTTGTGAATAAAAATAAAATGTGTTCTATAAAGACGTAATTAAATTCGCTAATTTCAACAATAAAATATAAAATACTAAAAATGCTTTAACGTTCTTAAGTAAGTCGAGTTTATAATTGATTAATCTCTTTGTCTTTTTAACGAAAAACGATTCGACTTTAACATAATTTAATTTTTTGCTTAACTTTCTTGTCTTAAGATTTTTCGTAAAAAGATATATTTTATTTTTCTTCTTTAATTAAGATGTTATTTTTCGTTTTTTGTTTTAATATTTGATCGTTTTCTTTTGTATTTTTAAGATGTTATTATATATCTTTTTTAGTGTCGTTATTCTTTCGATAATTAATTGTGTTAACAAATGCTTTCGTTCTTTCTTAAAGAAATTGAATTCTTTGTTATAATTAACGAAGAATAAAGTTATTTTAGTAATATTCGAAATTTTTGCATTTAGTGTTAATTAAGTTATAGATAAAAGTGATACTCAATTGTTGTAAATATTGTTAACGTAATATCTTAAATATTGCTTTAAACTTTAATTTGTTCGCTCTATTTAATTATTCGTAATCGAATAATAGACAATGAACATTTTAAGTCTTGTTTCTAACATTAATAAAAGCGTCTTTTAATAATTAGACGTAAAGAGCTTGTCTTTGTTATTAATTAATTCTTTAAATATATTGTGATATTATATAAGTCGATTTAATACAATGTATTTTAATTGTTTTGCTATAAACTTTTTCTTGCATGCGATAATATATAAATACTTGATAAGTTTGTTAATTATTACTAGTATCGAGTCATATTTGTCTCTAATTATTAAATTCGTTAATTTGAGCAACTTGATAATAAAGTTTATCGTAATTTTATTTTATAACGATTTAGATAATTTCTAATATTGAATTTCGTTATAGCTCACATATGTATTATGTTTGTTTTGCTAATAACTAATGCATCGTTTAACGTATGTTTCGATAACTTATCTTATTTAAGAAAACTAATAATGTTAACGTAAAAATTAAAGAATTTTAATTATTTTCGAATGTCTTTGCAATGATTTATCATGATGTTTCTTTATATATTTGTCAATTTTGTCGATAAATATTTGAAGTTTTTTCTTTTTTATTAAAAACTCTTTCTTATTGTCTCTAAATATTCGTAAGATAACATTTAACTTATATTTGTTTACTAATAATGATTCGTTTTTGTTAATTTTAAGTATGTTGTAATTAAACAATTTCTTCGTTTTTATATAATTATTTCTTTTGTTAAGTACGTTTGCTTTGTTATTATTTTTATTTAATATATATTATATTTTAAACTTGTATTGTTCGAGTCGCTTTAATTATCGCATTTGTCTTTTGTTAAGCTATTTAATAGTAATAAAATGTAAAAAAAATTTATAATTTATAAAAATCGTAAGTTTTAATAATTTTTCGATGTATATTTTTCATGATTTTAGAAAAACTACAATAGTAAGTAGCTTTTTGTCGTAAATATTATAATTTTGTTCGATTAATAAAAGTTTTCTCGAAAAATATGTTATTAAATGTTATATGTTTTCATGCTTTTAATTAAAGCATGCATCGATAATTAAATTTAATGCATTAATTTTAATTTTGCTTAACAATCGTAAATTGTACATTTTTAATATTGATTTCTTTAAGTATTTTAACTTAAGATCTTAAGATAATTTTTTTTTATTAATTTTTATATTTATAACGTCTTCTTTTTTGTAAAATTCGTCAATAATATTGCATTAACGAAGTAATTTTTAATAAACTTCTTATTGTAATTTATAAAATTTAGAAAGAATTAAATTTTTTTAACATTAATAAATGATTTTTATTCTTTAATTGCTTGTAGCTTTTCGAAATTCATGCGTATTTCATGTCGTTCAACGACAAATTTAAGAAAGTTAACTTTTTTTTAATAAAATTCGCATTTCTTTAATTTAAAATGTAAATTTCTCTTATTTAGACATTTTAATATTTTGAAAATATAATTTATATGTTTTTTCAAAATATTTAAGTAAATTATGATGTCGTTCAAGTATATTATAACAAATCGATCTAAATATTATCGTAGTGCATTATTAATTATTTCTTAATACGTTGTTAAAAGATTCGTAAATTCGAACGACATTATTGTGTATTCGTATAATTTATATCGTATGCAAAAAGTTGTCTTTTATTTTTCTCTTGTTTTTATTCTAATTTAATTGTACGCTTCTTGTAAGTCTAGTTTAATAAAATATTTTATTTCGAATAATCGATTTTGAAGTTTGCTAATGTTAAATAATAAATATTGCTTTTTTATCGTAATATTGTTTAGCTTTCGATAATCAATATATAGATAAAAAGTTTTGTTCTTTTTAAGTACAAAAAGAATCAAGTATCTTGTTTATAATTAGAATTTTTTAATAAATTCTTTTTTTTTCGTTTTTTGTTAGATATTTGCGAAGAGTTTCTAGCTTCTTTTTAAATAAAATATATATAAGTTTAAACGTAAATTGCTTGTTTAATTCAAGTCTAATCTTATAATTTCACAATTAATGTTTAAATAAAGTTTTGATTGTTTTTTTTAAGAATAAATACTTCTAATTGTTGTATATTTATAATATATGCTTTAGCGATTTTCTCGCTATACTAGATAATTTAGAACTCTTAAAAGATTCGCAATTTTTTTCATTTACTTTAATTTCATAATTTAATTGATTTTTGTTAATATCTATTGAGTCGAACTTTATTAAATCGTTTTTTTGCGAAAATGCAAACTCGTTACTTGCGATCAAGTTTTGACTTAATTTTTTATTTATTATTGAACGCTATTAATGCGTAAGTTGAATGTGAATTGTGTGATCACATTGTACAAATCTAAGTACTTGTGTGTTTTAGTTAACTTCTAGATTATGTTGCTTTAATTAAAGCATTTCTAAAACAATATTGTAAGTAATTATTTTCACTATATTAAAGATTAGTTTCTCGTAATGTTGCTAAATAGCTATCGATAATAATTTTGTTTCTTTGTTCACTTTTTCATTTCTTGCAAGTAATGAATTTTCATCTACAATTATTAGATTGTAAGCGTTAGACTTTTTTCGAATAGAATATTCTTCTCTCTCTACAAGAGCTTTGATCATAAAATTACTTATTGTATCAAAATTAATTATTGTTGTAAATTAACGATCATTAATCTTAATTAATGTGATAAAACATTTTGCGTACGTTGTTGAATTTAGTTGCTATTATTGGGCTAACATATTGCATTTCTCTAGTATGCTCTTTACTAAGAAATTTGAATTTTTTCTTGTTCTTGTGTTATAACTTTTGCTTTAAACGTTTGTCTACGTTAAGCTTCTTTTTGTTGCTAAATTGCTAACTTTAACTTTCTAAAAAATTAATTAATTTCGTTCTTTTCTTCTAGATAAGTTTAGCATAAATTGTTGTAGCAAGCTATTCAATTAAAATCTACGTATATTATAAAATTCAATTGTCTTATTATAATGTTAAGTATATTCTTTTTTGTAATAATATTATTTTTTAGCTTCTTTTCGCATTCGTTTATGATCTTCGATGAGCTAACTAAAGTCTTAAGATAATTCGTAATGTCTTCTATGCATTCTTGAAATTTTTTTTAATTATATTCTTCGTCTAAGTTGATAATTAAGTTATAAAATTTAATAATTTTTTAAAGTGCTTAATTGACTTTTTACGTAAATGCGAATGCCTTATTTAATAATGTTTTATCTAGAACTTTCTATAATTGATTTGAGTTCTTTATCAAATAATAATTATCGTTTGATTTAGTTTTGAAAATGTTCGCTTTTGCGTCGACTTGCTCTTTAATGTTGTTCTAGCAATTAAGTATCTCTCTTAACATAACATTAATTTGTCGACGATTTATTAAGTTTTGTGATCAACAATCTCTTACGAAGTGATTTAATTTGTCACATAAATAGCACGTTTTTTGAAATTTGTTATCTTGCTTTTCCTAGAGTTCTTCTCTTTGCGTCGCTAAGTAAAATTTAATTTTATAAATGCAAGTTTACGATAATTCGAGTTACTATATCTCTAATTAAAACGAGATTCTTTCTAATAATATTTGATCGTTAATTTAAAGAAGATTTTTACTTTTTCGTAAAATTGATCGTATCGCTTTTTCATAGCTTTTTCATATAGTTTGTCGTCGAAATTAATAACTATTTCGATAAGATCAAACATGTCGTTAATGAATTTGTCATTACGTATAATTTTATTCTTAAGATTGTTTTTAAAATTTCGTCGAAACATTGTTATAAATGCGACATCATTTTATTTGATAAAATTAACATATTTTTGAAATCTTGCTATGTAGTTTGTTGCAAAAATTCGTTAAATTAAGTGTTAAATCATTCTTTTTGCAATTTGTTTTTCGTTAAATGTTTCGAAGATTCTTCGAAGCTCTCTTTTGAAGTTATCGAAATTCGTAAACATCGTACAAGAATTTTCGTCATAATTTTTCAAATACTTGCGTAAGTTTAATTTGAACTAGTGTTAAGCTCTTTCTTTAAGAAATATTAATGCGAAAATTGTCTTCTTGTTCGCTAGAATAAAATAAAAGATAAAATAAATATTTACTTGCATAAGTTAGTTCTTCAAGCCAATACGATCTTCATAATAGATGTCAAGTTTGTTAATTCTTATCTTGTCGTCTTTATTAATAGAGAGTCGACGTAATGTTATTAAATTATTGCTTAAGATAAAGACGCGTTAATTTAATATAAACATTCTTAGAATGTTCAAAGTGTTATGCTAGTACTTTCGTAAAAAGTATTAAAGCAAATTATATTATTAAAAAAATTTGTAAACGTTTTTAGACAATGCAAGCAATCACTTGATAATAAGAGTTGCAACTATAGACAATCTTATGTTTAATAAATTTTTATAGATAATTTAATAAATCAAAGTAACAATAAGTAAAGACTTAAAATAAATTAAATACAATTTATAAGAAAGTCGTATTTCTAGTTTCTATATACTAAGAAAATATAGATTGTTCGCCTTGTTCATTCGTTAAACATGACAAACATTATGTTTGAAATGTTCGCTCTTTAAGTATGTTAAACATAATAATAGATTCGCTAATAGCGCGTAGAATCTAAATCACTAATATAGCTTAAATAAGCTCGTAACATTTATCTTAAATCTTTACTTATTATTATTTTGATTTATTAAATTACTTGTAAAAATTAATTAAATATAAGATTGTCTATAGTTGCAATTCTTGTTATCAAATGATTGCTTACATTGTCTAAAGACATCTATAAATCTTTTTAATAACATAATTTTCTTTAATATCTTTTACGAAAGTACTAGCGTAACACTTTGAACATTCTAAGAATGTTTATATTAAATCAACGCACTTTTATTTCGAACAATAGCTTAATAATATCACGTCGATTTTCTATTAATAAAGACGACAAAATAAGAATTAACAAGTTTAACGTCTATTATAAAGATCGTATCGATCTAGAGAACTAATTTATATAAATAAATATTTATTTTATCTTTTATCTTGTTTTAGCGAACAAGAAGATAATTTTCGCATTCACATTTCTTAAAAAAAGAGTTTAACATTAACTTAAGTCGAATTTACGCAAGTATTTAAAAAATTGTGACAACAATTCTTGTACAATGTTTACGAATTTCGATAATTTTAAAAGAGAGCTTCGAAGAATTTTCGAAATCTCTAACGAAAAACAAATCGCGAAAAGAGTGATTTAGCACTTAATTTAACGAATTTTTGCAACAAATTACGCAACAAAATTTCAAAAATATATTAATTTTATCGAATAAAACTATGTCGCATTTATAACAATGTTTCGACAAAATTTTAAAAACAATCTTAAGAACGAAATTATGCGCAATAAAAAATTCATTAGCGATATATTTAATTTTATCGAAGTAATTATCAATTTCGACGACAAATTGTATAAAAGAGCTATGAAAAAGCGATACAATTAATTTTACGAAAAAGCAAGAATCTTCTTTAAATTAATGATTAAATATTAGCAAGAAGGATTTCGTTCTAATCAAAAATATAATAATTTAAATTATCGTAAATTTGCATTTATAAAATTAAATTTTATTTAACGACGCAAAAAAAAATTCTAGAAGAAAACAAGATAACAAATTCTAAAAAACGTACTATTTATGTGACAAATTAAGTCACTTTGCAAGAGATTATCAATTACGAAACTCAATAAATCGTCGATAAATTAATGTTATGTTAAGAGAAATACTTGATCGCTAAAACAACATTAAAAAGCAAATTAACACAAAGATAAACACTCTTAAGACTAAATCGAACAACAATTACTATTTAATAAAGAACTTAAATCAATTATAAAAAGTTCTAAATGAAACATTATTAAACAAAACATTCGTATTTACGCAAAAAGTTAATTAAGTACTTTAGAAAACTATTAAATTCTATAGCTCAATTATTGACTTAGACGAAGAGTATAATTAGAAGAATTTTTACAAATGCATAAAAAATATTACGAATTATTTTGAAATTTTAGTTAATTCATCGAAGATCGTAAACGAATGCAAAAAGAAACTAAAAAACAATATTATTACAAAAAAAACATATTTGATATTACAATAAGACAACTAAATTTTACAACATATGCAAGTCTTAATTAAATAATTTGTTACAACGACTTATGCTAAATTTATCTAAAAGAGAAGAACGATGTTAATTAATTTTCTAGAAAGTTAAAGTTAACAATTTAGCAACAAAAGAAAGCTCAACGCAAATAGACGTTTAAAGTAGAAATCGCAACACAAGAGAAAAGAAAAGTTTAAATTTTTTAATAAAAAGCATATCAAAGAAATGCAATATATTAGCTCAATAGTAGCAATTAAACTTAACAACGTACGCACAATATTTTATCACATTAATTAAGATTAATGATTATCGACTCACAACAATGATCAATTTTGATACAATAAATAATTTTATAATCAAAGCTCTTGTAAAGAGAGAAAAGTACTTTACTTAAAAGAAGCTTGACGCTTACAATCTAATAATTGTAAATGAAAGCTCATTATTCGCAAGAAATGAAAAAGTAAACAAAGAAACGAAGTTATTATCGATAATTATTTAACAACATTACGAAAAACCAATTTTTAATATAATAAGAATAATTATTTACAATATTGTTTTAAGAATGTCTTAATTAAAGCAACACAATTCAAAAGTTAATTAAAATACACGAGTACTTAGATTTGTAAAATGTGATTATGCAATTCACATTCAATTTACGCATCAATAGCGTTTAATAATAGATAAAAAATTAAATTAAAACTTGATCGCAAATAGCGAGTTTGCATTTTCGCAAAAAAACGACTTAATAAAGTTCGACTTAATAAGCATTAATAAAATTTAACTAAATTATAAAGTTAAAATAAATGAAAAAAATTGCGAATCTTTTAAGAGTTCTAAACTATCTAATATAGCGAGAAAATCGCTAAAGTAAATATCGCGAATATACAACAATTAAGAGCATTTGTTTTAGAAAAAGAAAACGATCGAAATTTTATTTAAACATTAATCGTAAAACTACGAGATTAAACTTGAATTAAACAAGCAATTTACGTTTAAACTTATATATGCTTTATTCGAAAAAAAGTTAAAAATTCTTCGCGAATACTTGACAAAAAACGAAAAAAAAAGATTATAAAAAAAATTTAATCACAAATAAGATATTTGATTCTTTTTGTATTTAAAAAGAATAAAACTCTTTATTTATGTGTTAATTATCAAAAGCTAAACAACATTACGATAAAAATTTAATATTTACTATTTAATATTAGCGAACTTTAAAATTGATTATTCAAAGCAAAGTATTTTATTAAATTAAATTTACGAAAAGCGTACAACTAGATTAGAATAAAGACAAAAAAAAATAAAAAACAACTTTTCGCATACAATATAAATTATACAAATATACAATAATGTCGTTCGAATTTACGAATGTCTTAACAACATATTAAGAAATAATTAATAATGTATTACGACAATATTTAAATCGATTTGTCATAATATACTTGAACAACATTATAATTTACTTAAATATTTTGAAAAAACATATAAATTATATTTTCAAAATATTGAAATAATTAATTAAATAAAATTTACATTTTAAATTAAAAAAATGCGAGTTTTATCGAAAAAAAATTAATTTTCTTAAATTTGTCGTTAAACAACATAAAATACGCATAAATCTTAAAAAGCTACGAACAATTAAAGAATAAAAATCATCTATTAACGTCAAAAAAGTTTAGTTCTTTCTAGATTTCATAAATTACAACAAGAAATTCATTAAAAAATTATTTCGTTAATGCAATATTATTGACGAATTTTACAAAAAAAAAGACGTTATAAATATAAAAATTAACAAAAAAGAAATTATTTCAAAATTTTAAGCTAAAATGCTTAAAGAAACTAGTACTTAAAATGTACAACTTACAATTATTAAATAAAATTAAAATTGACGCATTAGATTTAGTTATCGATGCATATTTTAATTAAAAACATAAAAATATATAACATTTAATAATATATTTTTCGAAAAAACTTTCGTTAATCGAATAAAATTACGATATTTACGACAAGAAATTATTCGCTATTGTAGTCTCTCTAAAATCATGAAAAGTATACATCGAAAAATCATTAAAATTTATGATTTTTACAAATTATAAAAATCTTTTACATTTCACTATTATTAAACAACTTAATAAAAGACAAATGCGATAATTAGAGCGACTTAAACAATACAAGTTTAAAATACAATATACATTAAATAAAGATAACGACAAAGCAAACGCACTTAATAAAAGAAATAATTATATAAAAACGAAAAAATCGTTTAATTACAACATACTTAAAATTAACAAAAACGAATCATTATTAGCAAATAAGTACGAACTAAATGTTATTTTACGAATATTTAGAGACAATAAAGAAGAGTTTTTAATAAAGAAAGAAAAACTTCAAATATTTATTAACAAAATTGACAAATATATAAATAAACATTATGATAAATTGTTGCAAAAGCATTTAAGAATGATCAAAACTCTTTAATTTTTACGTCAACATTATTAGTTTTCTCAAATAAGACAAATTGTCGAAATATACATTAAAAGATGTCTTAATTATTAATAGAACAAATATAATACATATGCGAACTATAACGAAATTTAATATTAGAAATTATCTAAGTTGCTATGAAATGAAGTTACGATAAACTTTATTATTAAGTTTTCTAAATTGACGAATTTAATAATTAAAAAAAATCAATACTAGTAATATTTGACAAACTTATTAAGTATTTATATATTATCGCATGCAAGAAAAAGTTCACAACAAAACAACTAAAATACATTGTATTAAATCGACTTATACAATATTACAATATACTCAAAAAATTAACTAGTAATAGAGACAAGCTTTTTACGTCTAATTATTAAAAAACACTTCTATCGATGTTAGAAACGAAACTCAAAATGTTCATTGTCTATTATTCGATTACGAATGATTAGATAGAACGAATAAATTAAAGTCTAAAGCAATATTTAAGACATTACGTCAACAATACTTATAACAATTGAGTATCACTCTTATTTATGACTTAATTAACATTAAATGCAAAGATTTTCAATATTATTAAAATAATTTTATTCTTCGTCAATTATAACAAAGAATTTAATCTCTTTAAGAAAGAGCGAAAGCATCTATTAGCACAATTAATTATTAAGAGAATAGCAATATTGAAAAAGATACACAATAACATCTCAAAAATGCAAAAGAAATCGATTAAGTATTAAAACAAGAAACAAAAAACGATATCTCAATTAAAGAAAAAAAATAAAATATATCTTTTTACGAAAAATCTTAAGACGAGAAAGTTAAGCAAAAAATTAAATTATATCAAAGTCAAATCATTTCTTATTAAGAAAACAAAGAAATTAGTTAATTACGAACTTAACTTATTTAAGAACGTCAAAGTATTTCTAGTATTTTGTATCTTATTGTTAAAATTAGCAAATTCAATTACGTCTTTATAGAACACATTTTATTTTCATTCATAAAAAAAACAATATAAGATTGAAAAAATTCTAAAACAAGAAAATTAAAAATATTTTATCAAATGAAAACAATATTTTATTTCGAAAAATACATAAAAGTCAAAGAAAAATCTTAATCGTTGTCAAAATCTTTTAAGAAAGTTTTATCAAAATTAGATAAAAAGACGATAGCTCAATTTTAATTAATCGAAAGTTAAAATCGTTCGAACGATATATCGAATAGTAACTCAAGAGTCTTTGCAACAAACTTAACAAAGAACGTTTCATTCATTTTTAAATTGTCAATATTTTTTCACTTTAATACGATCATTTTTTTCTCTTTATTTTTCAAGAAATTTAGTTGTTTTTTTAAACGACTTAGCTTAGTACGCGCTTCGCGCATTTCTTTCTTTAAACGTAATCGTTCTTTATGAATTCGTTTAATCGAAGTAAACGAAATTGCCAAAATATAATTACGACTTAATCGCACACATTTTATACACTTTTCGAAATTATCGCTTACACAACAAGCTTTACTAGACATCGCACAATTGCGACAAAGACGCATCGCTAAACATGCAAAATCTAGAACGTCAAAAAGATCTTTTTTACGAAAAAAAGAATTTTTAGTATTAATTTTTCTTGAAGGCATTGTGAGAAGACATTGAATTTCCAAGACGAAAACTCTAAAGAAAGGGAATAGTGTTACGAACTTACTTAAGTTGTATTAGTAATTCAAGTTCTATGCGCTATTAGCGAATTTGCCATTATGCTCATTATGTTCGATCAACGAGCAAGACGAACAAACTATATTTTCTTAGTATAATAGAAACTAGAAACACGACTTTCTTATAAATCGTGTTCAACTCATCTTAAGTCTTTACTTATTGTTACTTTAATTCATTGAATCACTTGTGAAGATTTATTAAACATAAGATTGTCTATAATTGCAATTCTTGTTATTAAGTGATTGCTTGCATTGTCTAAAGACGTCTACAAATCTCTTTAATAGCATAACTTTCTCTAATATCTCTTACGAAAGTATTAGCGTAACACAAATCGACATAGAAGCGAACATTTTCTAGATTAAATTGAACGACAACTATTATCTAATAAAGAACTTAAATTAGTTACAAAAAGTTCTAGATAAAACATTATTAAACAAGATATTCGCATTTACGCAAAAAGCTAATTAAACACTTTAAAAGACTATTAAATCTTATAGTTTAACTATAGACTTAAACGAAAAGTATAATTGAAAGAACTTTTACGAATACATAGAAGATATTACGAATTATCTTAAGACTTTAACTAGTTTATCGAAGATTATAAACAAATGCAAGAAGAAAATAAAAAGTAATGTTACTACAAAAAAGAATATACTTAACATTATTATAAAACAATTAGATCTTATAATATATGCAAATCTTAATTGAACAACTTGTTACAACAACTTATGCTAAACTTATCTAAAAGAAAAGAACAAAGGTAATTAATTTTCTAGAAAGTCAAAGTTAGCAATCTAGCAACAAAAAGAAGCTTAACGTAAATAGACGTTTAAAGTAAAAGTTACAACATAAAAGTAAGAAAAAGTTTAAATTTCTTAATAAAGAGTATTAGTGTGATCGTTAAGTTGAGTCGAACACTTTTTTCTTAATTCGATTCACCCTCTTGGACTCCATAGAGTTGGGTCAAGGTTAAGGCGCGAACCCAATCCTAGGGTCGAGTTTTGTTGGGCCAATGCCAAGAACCCAAGCTAACTTCGTCGCGTTAGCATTATCTTATCTTATCTTATCTTATCTTATCTTATCTTATCTTATCTTATCTTATCTTATCTTATCTTATCTTATCTTATCTTAGTGCTAAGCTAATTGGGCTAGCGCAGGGTCCACGCTAATCGCATATGATTAACGCGTCACATGACGTTATGTGATCGAGTGGGTCGAGTTAGACACTCGACGTGCATTCTTCGCTCGTTCCACCCTATTGGGCTAGGAAATTTGCCTGATCCTAGGGTTAAGATTGGGCGAGTTAGCCCGATCGAATTGAAACTCGACTCAACAATTACGCTAAAGAGTATATTAGAGAAATGCAATATGTTAGTTTAGCAACAACAACTAAACTTAATAACGCATGCATAATATTTTATTATATTAATTAAAATTAACGATTGTTAACTTATAACAATAATCGATTTTGATACAATAAGTAATTTTATAATTAAAGCTTTTGTAAAAAGAGAAAAGTACTTTACTTAGAAGAAGTCTAACACTTACAATCTAGTAATTGTAGATAGAAATTTATTACTTGCAAGAAATAAAAAAGTAAACAAAGAAACAAAACTACTATTAATAGCTATTTAACAACATTACGAGAAACTAATCTTTAATATAACAAAAATAATTACTTATAATATTGTTCTAAAAATGTCTTAATTAAAGTAGTATAACTTAAAAGTCGACTAAAATATACAAGTACTTAAATTTGCGCAATATAATTACGCAATTTATATTCAATTTACGTATCGACAACGTTCGATAGTAAATAAAAGATTAAGTTAAAACTTAATCGCAAGTAACGAACTTGCATTTTTGTAAAAAAACAATCTAATAAAGTTCGACTCGACAAAAATTGACAAAAATTAGCTAGATTACAAAGTTAAAATAAGTAGATTGATCGTCGAGCCAGATTATGATATCATCCCTCTAGCTCGACCCGGCGCCAAGATTGGGTCGTGACGATTTTTTGAAATCGAATCGCTCAAAGTATTTTAGCGCGAAGCGCGCTAAACTACTTATAGTAATCGACTAAACTACTTTGAGCGATTCAATTCTTCGAATTGTTTTTGACTTAGGTCTTGGCATTTGCACGTGACATTTCCGGGTTAGCGCGATTAGTCTAAAAATAAGTAAAGAAAATTGCGAATCTTCTAAGAGTCTTAAATTATCTAATACAACAAAAGAATTATTAAAGTATGTATTACAAATATACAACAATTGAGAGCATCTATTTTAAGAAAAGAAAACAATCGAGATTTTATCTAAACATTAATTGTAAAATTACAAGATTAGACTTGAATTAAACAAATAACTTACGTTTAAACTTATATATGTTTTATTCGAAAAAAAGTTAGAAACACTTCGCGAATATCTAGCAAAAAACGAAAAAAAAGAATTTATTAAAAAATTCTAATTATAAATAGAATATTTAATTCTCTTTATACTTAAAAAGAACAAAAATTTTCGTTTATATATTAATTATCAAAAGCTAAACAATATTACAATAAAAAATAAATATTTACTATTCAATATTAACGAACTTTAGAATCGATTGTTTAAAGTAAAGTATTTTATCAAATTAAACTTACAAGAAGCGTACAACTAGATTAGAAAAAAAAATAGAAAACAACTTTTCGCATACGATATAAATTATACAAATATACAATAATATTGTTCGAGTTTACAAATGTCTTAACAATATATTAAAAAATAATTAATAATACATTACGACAATATTTAGATCGATTTGTTATAATATACTTGAACGACATTATAATTTACTCAAATATTTTAAAAAAACACATAAATTAAGTTTTCAAAGTACTAGAATATCTAAATAGAAGAAATCTACATCTTAAATCAAAAAAATGCGAGTTTTATTAAGAAGAAGTTAACTTTCTTGAATTTGTTGTTAAACAATATAAAATACGCATAAATTTCAAAAAGTTACAAGCAATTAAAGAATAAAAATTATTTATTAACGTTAAGAAAATTCAATTCTTTTTAAATTTTAAAAACTATAACAAAAAATTTATTAAGAACTACTTCGTTAACGCAATATTATTAACAAATTTTACGAAAAAGAAGACACTATAGATATAGAAATTAACAAAAGAGAAATAATTCTAAGATCTTAAACTAAAATGCTTAAAGAAATTAGTACTAAAAATATATAATTTACAATTGTTAAACAAAATTGAAATTGACGTATTAAGTTTAATTATCGATGCATACTTTAATCAAGAGTATAAAAATATATAATACTTAATAGCATATCTTTCAAGAAAACTTTTGTTAATCGAATAAAATTATAATATTTACAACAAGAAACTATTCGCTATTGTAGCATTTCTAAAGTTATAAAAAGTATATATTGAAAAATTATTAAAATTTACAATTCTTATAAATTACAAGAATCTTTTGTACTTTACTACTATTAAATAACTTAACAAAAAACGAATGCGATAATTAGAGTAACTTGAACAATACAAGTTCAAGATACAATATATACTAAATAAAAATAACAATAAAGCAAACGCACTTAATAGAAAAAATAATTATATAAAAACGAAAAAATCGTTTAATTACAACATACTTAAAATTAACAAAAACAAATTATTATTAGCAAATAAATACGAGCTAAATGTTACTCTACGAATACTTAGAGACAATAAGAAAGAGTTTTTAATAAAGAAAAAAAAATCAAATATTTATCGACAAAATCGACAAATATATAAAGAAACATTATAATAAACTATTGCAAGAATATTTAAAAGTAATTAAAATCTTTTAACTTTTACGTTAGCATTGTTAGTTTCTTCAAATAAGACAAGTTATTGAAATATATATTAAATAATGTCTTAGCTATTAACAAAACAAACATAGTACACATGCGAGCTATAACGAAATTCAATATTAGAAATTATCTAAATTGCTATAAAATAAAGTTACGATAAACTTTATTATTAAGTTGCTTAAGTTAACAAATCTAACAATTAAAGACAAATATAATTCGATACTAATAATAGTTGACAAACTTATCAAGTACTTACATATTATTGCATGCAAAGAGAAGTTTGTAGCAAAACAACTAGAATACATTGTATTAAATTAACTTATATAATATTATAATATACTTAAAGAATTAACTAGTAATAGAGACAAGCTCTTTACGTCTAACTATTAAAAAACGCTTCTATTAATGTTAGAGACAAGACTTAGAATGTTTATTGTTTATTACTTAATTACAAATAATTAAATAGAGCAAACAAATTAGAGTCTAAAGTAATATTTAAGACACTACGTTAACAATATTTATAGCAATTGAATATTACTTTTATCTATAGCTCAATTAATATTAAATGTAAAGATTTTGAATATTACTAAAATAACTTTATTCTTTGTTAACTATAGCAAGAAATTTAATCTTTTTAACAAAGAGCAAAAGCATTTGTTAACTTAATTAGTTATTAAGAGAATAACAACATTAAAAAAGATATACGACAACTATAATAGAATAGAATCTAAATCAATTGCGCCAAAAGCATTTGCGAGATGTTCGCGCGTTGCAAACACTCGCGGGAAGTAGTATATATAGGAAAGTTACAATTATCTCCCCTCCCAAGAATCTCGTCCCGAGATTCAGGGTTATTTTAGGGTCCACCCAGGGTTACTCCAGGGTTACCGAAAAATTCTTGGTGTGTTGCGCACTCAGAGGCCACTTTGAAGACATGGTGCTTGGCACGTGCTATTTCTCTTGTCGCGTTCGACTAGCACTCACGTGTTACATTCAGAGGTCGCGCACGACATGTTGCTCACGCCAAATGGGCACACCCACGTCTCGCTTCATGCGACGACGTGGCATGCGACCTAGGCTACCAGGCCCCTCGCGCAGGGCACACGACGCCAAACTTTTTGCGCCCACGACCGCCTAACTTATGGCCACAGAAGGAATTGATCTTGGGGCCCAGACGTGGTGCGTCGCATCGGGCCGAAGCACGAGCGCGAACACTATTGTAACAAGATAGAATCTAAACCAATTGCGCCAAAAGCACCTGCGGGGTGTTCATGCGTTGCAAACACTCGCGAGAAGTAGTATATATAGGAAGATTACAACAACATCTTAAAAATGCAAGAAAAGTTGACTAAGTATTAGAACAAAAAACGAAAAACAACATTTTAATTAAAGAAGAAAAATAAAATATATCTTTTTACAAAAAATCTTAAAACAAGAAAGCTAAGCAAGAAATTAAACTATGTTAGAGTCGAATTATTTCTTGTTAAGAAAACAAAGAAATTAATTAATTACAAACTTGACTTATTTAAGAACGTCAAAGTATTTTTAGTATTTTATATTTTATTGTTGAAATTAAAAAAATTAATTACGTCTTTATAGAACATATTTTATTTTTATTTACAAAAAGAGAAACAATATAAAGTTGAAAAATTTTTACAACAAAAAGATCAAAAATATTTTATTAAATAGAAAAAATATTTTATCTCGAAAAATATATAGAAGTTAAAGAAAAATCTTAATTGTTGTCGAAATCTTCTAAGAAAGTTTTATCAAAGTTAAAATTGCTTGAATAATATATCAAACAATAGTTTAAAAGTCTTTGCAACAAATTTAGCAAAAAACGCTTTATCTATCTTTAAATTGTCAATATTTTTTTACTTTATTACAATTATTTCTTTCTCTTTATTTCTTAGAAAATTTAGTTGTTTTTTCAAACAACTTAACTTAGTACGCGCTTTGCGCACTTCTTTTTTTAAGCATAATCTTTCTTTATAAATTTGTTTTATTAAAATAGACAAGATTGTCAAATTGTAATTACGACTTAATCGCATATATTTTACACACTTTTTAAAATTATTGTTTACACAAAAAAATTTATTAGACATCGCACAATTGCGACAAGAATGCATCGCTAAACACAAAAAATCTAAAACGTTAAGAAAATCTTTCTTACAAAAAGAAGAATTTCTAGTATTAATTTTTCTTAAAGACATAATAAAAAGATATTGAATTTTCGAGACAAAAACTCTAAAGAAAAAAGATAATATTACAAGCTTATTTAAGTTATATTAGTGATTTAGATTCTATACATTACGAACGCATTTATTATTATGTTTGACATACTCAAGAAACGAACATCTCGAACATAATATTCGACATACTTAATAAATAAACATCGCGAACAATTATGCTCGCTATGCTTAAAAAACAAGCAAAACGAATAATCTATATTTTCTTAATATATAGAAACTAGAAATGCGACTTTCTTATAAATTGTGTTTAATTTATCTTAAATCTTTACTTATTGTTACTTTAATTTATTGAATTATTTGTAAAGATTTATTAAACATAAGATTGTTTATAGTTGCAATTCTTGTTATCAAGTAATTGCTTGCATTGTCTAAAGACGTCTACAAATCTCTTCAATAGCATAATTCTTTCTAATACTTTTTACGAAAGTACTAGCGTAACATTCTATGACACAATAACCTTATTGAGTCGATATTGACTCAAGAGAGTCTCGTAAAATCTCGCGCAAGTCTATTAGAATAATTTAAGATGTTTATTAAATTTTAGAGTGTTTTGTAATTTATTTGAAATCTTTAGCCTAATCGGGTTAGTATTACGTACAGAACTAATATTTGAAAACAATTTTTTTTAAAATCTTTTTCTAGTTCAAATATTAATTCTGTACGCAATACTAATTCGATTAGACTAAAAATTTCAAATAAATTACAAAACAATCTAAATTTTAATAAACATGTTAAATTATTCTAATAGGCTAGCGCGAGATGTCACGAGACTCTCTTGAGCTAATGTTAGCTTAGTGAAGTCATTGTATTATAGTTTTATAGAGATTGCTTTCTCAAATTATCGATGTAAATTCTAATAATAAGCTAGTACTTATCTAAACAAGATCTAGAAATTAGAATCTACGTAATATTAATATTATAATTTAAATATATTTAAATAATTATTATTTAATATCTTCTAGAAATTCTTAAAATCTATTAAACGTTTGTTAAATATTTGCTAAAAACTTGTTAAAAACTTGTTAAAATTTTGCTAGTAATCTTACTATATTATCTTTCGATCGATGTAATATAGAATTTAGTAGTATTTCTAGTCTTGTCTTGTATTATTGATTGTTGCAACATCGATTAACACAAATAGCTAACAAGAGCTTTGGTACGGAGCTCTATAGCAGTGGTCCTAGTTATGTCAAGACTTGGCTGTTAGGCGACGTTTAGGGGCTACAGGGTGCTAGATGCCTTAGAATCCGCAAACCGAGTCGCCAATTATATGATGATTCTTTGGGCGGTCTCCCGTTGACCACACTAGTGGCGCTGCTAGCATCGACAAAATCTTTCGCTGTAGAGCTCCGTACGGAGGAGGACGCCAAAAGTCCTGGCAGACAGGGGGTAGATAGGGGTATTTTCGCAGGCCTCTTGGCGAGAAAGGGGTGTGTACTGGAGTATCACTGGTCAATTTTCTACAGCAATTGCTAACAGTCTTCCCATTCCACTATGTTGTTCGCACGAAATCTTCTCTTTCTTGCTACATATGCCTCTCTTTACTCTCTTCCTATTGCTTTGACTGCGCAACATTCCTGGTACCGTAGTTTCATATGCATTCAACCCTAACCCTGGTGCCAAGACGGGGGTATGATGTTAGCGTCGGGCTAAATACTAGCGTATACGTCTGCCAGGACTTTTGGCGTCCTCCTCCGTACAATAGTACATTAAAGTACATATTACTCACGCCATAGTATAAGGTCGATCTCCGATGATAGAGCACTAAGACGCTTTACGAAGATCCGCCATAATTGATCCAACATTGGGGTAGAGAAAGGCGGAGTACGCTATTCGTCAGAAACTGTATCCTGATCGCTACCGACACTGCTAGAAGTGCCCACCTCCCCCTTGGAAGCCGCACAGGTGTGGCAGCTGTCGCGTAGCCTGGGAGCCGCAGGGATCGTTAAGCGGCGTCGCAGAGCTGGATGAGTAAGTTCTTCGGGAGAATGCACAACTGCCATCGTCGATGGAGGGCGTGCAATGACTGCTAACAGACTATAATTGAACAACGAATATTTATAGAGACAAGTAGCCGGTCGACGAGGAAGCATCGGAAGACGTCACACGACGAAGAATCTCGACACCAGCTCAATTTACTGCCAAAGGCTGTAAGGCCCCCTGCGCGGATTTCAGGCCCCCACATGTGCGACAAGCCCCCACGTGTGCGGATGCATTTGAAAGCACCTGAAAGCCTCTCACCGCCCTCGGAAAGGAGTGCGTAGCGGATTATGGAGCGGTCAGATCCTAGCCGTGGATTCCCCACCTCGGGCCGACAAGCACCCCTAGGTTGATCCTTCCTTCATTCTTATCGGGTTGTTCGCCTGGTCCAACCGATAGTCTCTTCCAAAGGCCTGCCGAGTTCCCACGCAGAACATCAGCTTACCCTCAGTCCATCCTTACAGGAAGGCATCCTGGGTTGTGCCGCTTATGATTGTCAAGTAGCCGTACGTCCGAAACGTAGACCAGCTAGTTAGCTGAATAACATCCGATCCATCGCGTTGGCTCTAGGTCTCGACAAACCATGGAGTAGCTCACGTTACCTATCTCTCGCAGGTACCCGGGCATCGGCGGGACAGATCATGCCGGAACCGAAGCGCTGCGATGGGGCCCAATTGGTTGCTAAGTAACCATTACAGTCAGCGTAAGTATAGATGCGACTCTGTCATAAGCCGGCGAACATGGAGGCTTGCGGGCACAGCGAGAGCACCACAACCAAGCACAGACCTCAAAACAGCGATTAAAGGTTCGACCCTACGCAGCAGCGTAGAAGGACCTTTGAAAACAAATTCGCATACTGTTCGTCCGGTCGGGAAATGGCCAACAACTTTGATGGTACCTCCATAGGAGACATTGTGGGCTTGGACTGGTGGCGGAGGCACAGCCTTAGGGCCCCAGCAAGTCAGCTTACGGGAGCGGTCGAGATCCTTCTTCCACTGTTATCAACGCCTCATAACGCAGGTTGGTGGTCCAGCACTGTCGTTATCCTGATTGTTTGATTCCTAACGCTGCTTTTTCAGTTGATGAGGTAATATTTGCTTTCTTCTGTCTGCACGATTAGTCACGCCACGTGCTACCCATGAAATGGCGAAACTAATATCGTATGGCTTTTGGAACCAGGCCAGGATGACTCGGGGCAGGCCTATTTCGTATTTACGGCAGTCCTGTTCGTCAATTGACGGTGAAGAGGTGTTTCTGATCAGAATGTGCGTTCATCAGATGATGAAGCCTGCGGATGGAGGTGGCTGATGTGGCTAAACAGGACTGCCGGAAAGACGAAATAGGACTGCCCCGAGTCAACCTGAAACCAGGCGGCAGCAAAGAATGGTACGATCCTGCTTACACGGAGACCTATAAAACAGCGTCTTTCATGCTCTCCTCCCTAGGCCGACGGATTCGCAGTGTGAGACACAGAGTCGTCAAGAATTGTCCTCACCACCACGGAGCAGGGACGATTAGGACGAGGTCTGGGTGTGTATTTCGTTCTAGCTGTCCTCGAGTCTGCGCTGGCTACACTCGAGGTGGGGTGTCACAGCTGCCATGAGTAGCTTGGCCCAGCTCGAGGCTTATACCAGCGAACTCGTCGCCGCTGCTCAAAGACTCGCACACTATTGCCGCAATGTTGAGGCCCCTCTTGAATTCGCGGCCGGGAATGCACCGCAACCGCTTGTTCATCCCGAAGCGCCCAGCGAGGCGCATCGGGCACGACGGTCCATGATGGCCAGTCTAGCCAAGCTTCAAACATTGCTTGGTGAGCCGGCAGACTTTCTCCAGCAGCTTGCCGGGCAGGTGCGCTACTCTTTCCCGTGTACGCTCTTTGATTCCAATATCGAGCTGACTTGAGTTGTTGTAGAATCAGCTCCTCGCTTGTCTACAATGGCTGGGCGAGTATCAGGTGCTGGCCTGTATACCTCTCAGTGGCAGCGTTCCTTTGGCGGATGTTGCCGATCTTGCAGACGTTCCAAAGACGCAGCTCTGTCGTGTAGTGCGTATGACGGCCACCGCTGGATTTCTATGCGAACCACGGTCGGACTATGTTGCACACAGCGCTCTGTCGGCGCCATTTGTCACGAGGCCTTCCTTTCTTGACGCAGCTATGTTCCTCTCCGAAACTGCGGCCCCTGCAGCATTGCAAATGGCGGTAGCTACCCAGCGGTTCGGAGATTCGCAGCGGCCTGACGAGAGTGCGTACAATGTGACCTTCAATACATCGGCTACTTTCGCCAGCGCGTGCGCGCAACGGCCAAAGCTACAGCGTCAATGGCCGGCCTATCTTCGTTATGCGACGGGTGACGTTGACGCTAGCGTTACGGACATTCTCACATGCTTTGACTGGCTGAGTCTTGGTAATGCGTCCGTAGTCGATGTGAGCCTATTTATACTAGATTCCCTGTCTTTCGATATGCGAAGTCCTTGACTAATGTTGTGTCTTCTTGCTTATAGATAAGTGCGCGATCAACCGCAATAGCGATGGCCCTGGCGGATCTTTATCCGGCACTACACTTTATCGTCCAGATGAGCGAGCCTGGACCAAGTGGCCATGTACCTCAGCAATCGATGGGTGACTGGTGGCCTCCTACGACTCCTACTTCCTTGAGCGGAGCTTCGACACCAGGCTTAAAACCGGGTGAAATGCGACAACAGCTAGGCTCTCGTATTACAGTCCAACAACGAACCCCTAGCACGCCGCAAAGCGTTTATGATGCAGCGGTTTACATTCTTCGTCTACCCTCACCTGCCACAGGGGTCCCTTCACACTCTCTACCCGCACATATTGTCGCCGAATTGAAGGCGCATATTGGCGTGCTGCGCGCGAGTAGTTGTGCTACGCTTGTGCTCGTTGCGTACCTGCTTCCAGAACCCGGTACTGTGAACCCTAGTGTTGAGGCCAAAGCGCGTCTACGGGACCTCTCTCTACTTCAACTAGCCAACGAGCGGGAGATCGAGATATTGGAATTGATGGAAATGCTAAACAGCGTGAGAGATAGCACAGGACGGCTGGTCATAATTAACAAGCATTGCTCACGCGATAACGCTATGGTTGCCTTCGAGGTTCGATACCAGACATATGCCGATCGCCAGGAACTTCCAACGGCCTCGAAAAATGTCTAACGTGCTCAAATGGTGGAGTAAGTACGTGCAATTCATCTCGACTCTTGCAAAAATGCGACAGCACCATTGAGAGGGAAAGCTGCGGTTGCTGTGGCAGAGCAAGTGAGCCGTGATAGATTCCAGAGATTGGACATGAATCGTGGCTTCATCTATTGACAGCGAATGAAGGGCAAGAAGGCTGCACGAACGGATTTATCGTCAAGCGTTCTGACAGTGCTAAAAGCCTGCAATTTAGCGGGTGTATTTTTTCGATACAGCCCCTCTTGCCGTGCGGCCAGAGGAAGAAACTCCTCAATCTCTTTGGACTAGGAACGGTAAAGAGTACTACCATCCACAACCTATACACTACTCTCAGCCCATCGAACTCCCTTGGCGGACACAGGTGGATGATCTTAGTGGATAGTGTACACGTACAGCCCTCGTGGTAAGCAATAACAAGAGCTACAAGAGCGCCCTCGATTAGATAGAATGATAGAATGTCGGTTTCAAACAGTCCGAGAAGACATCCCCTCAGGCTCGGGAGAATATCTTTCTGTCCGTCGTCTCCCAGCGGTTTTCAGTATTCTAGAGACTATGGCGGATGTGGTGGAGGGGGAACACTAATACTCGTCGAGGAGTAATATCTTCCCTTGTCTCATCCGGATGGAGGATGAAGGGCTCTTGGAGAGACCCTAGACGCGCGCACTTGTCTACGGCAGTACATATTGTCTAAGTGCAACAACCTCGACCGCGATAGTTGAAAACGAGGATTTCGATATAGTTGCTATGCCTGATCGACAATGTGGTATCTGCTGGTATTTTACGCCGAAGCATCAATCCGTTCAGGCGAAGTTGTGAGTATCAGACTGAACGGTCGTGACTTTTGTCTGAATAATTGAAACCAGGAATGTTCTCTAGTATAGGCTCCGCGTCCCCCATACATGTAGATCATCTTCCAGCCAGACATTGGTTACACACGGAATACTTGCGAATCTCCCGCCATACATAATGCTCGTCAGCCATGGCTATTCCGGTGTGGTGCCGCTCGCGGCCTTGTCTTCACCAAAGTGATCTCTGCCTTCCACAAACACCTTGTCATAGTCGTACTCATACCATCTGGTATTCGGGCTCAACCCAGCGAACTTCCAGACGCCGGAGACTTTTCGATACCGCATGATCCCTACGCCGTGAGCGTGGCCTTTCACCGCGATCGTCTTGCACGACTTGTCGGTATACTTTTGGTGTGCTACACGCATCTGGTGGGATCCGACGATCTCGTCGTCGGAGATCTTCTCCCAGCTGCTTCCGCCGATGAAGTGTTGTGTCTTGAGCAAAGGATTGCCGAGGAACTTGGGGTCGGAGGCCATGGCGATGAATTCATCAGCCGGCATGGCCTCCCACATTTTGTCGAGGAAAGAGCGGTAGTCAACCTGCCTAGAGATTAGGTCCGATGCAGGGAATAGAAACCGCAACTGGATGCTGGTGTCAGTACTGACCCTCAGGGTAGGTGCGATGCATTTGCGGAGACGCTCCCAGTCCTGCTTCAGTGTAAATTTTGGAGAGCTGGCAAGAGCATTATATATTGAGAAAACATGCCTTGGCGTCGTAGCTGTCTGCCCATTCAAATAGAAGAGTTTGGCAGCCTAGGACCTCTATTTCCACATCATTACTCAAGACTCATGCGAACGGATACTCGGTACCGACTCACCCTCGAAAGTAGGGTGCTTCGCCATCATGAAAATTGAGCTTTTAGAGGTCAACAGAGACTTTATTTCAAAGAGGCGGTCGATTTTCTGGTAAATTGGCTAATTGTAGAACGCAAGGCTAGCTGGCATAATAAGATGGTCGTTCGTCCTACCGAAAGGATCGGATCCCCCAGGGCTCATGTCCCAGCTCGTGCGGGCGATCTAGCTTGGACGTCGGTAAGCACACCCTGGAATTCGGTGCGAGATGTGATGCAGCCTTTCCCGGACATCTTCTACACCCTCGGCTCTTCCATTGCTCCCGCCAAATGGTGCTGACATCGACGATATGTTCACCCCCACCACGTCCTACACCATCTCCGACACATTCGCCTCCGAGGCACTGCTCCCACAGCAGAGCACGTGCAACACTGCCTTATCTATCGGCACTTTCAACTCATTCCCGGTCTCCGACCGCCTTAGCCCAGACGGGACGGCTAACCTTGAAACTAAGAAGCAGAGTCAAACAACCAGTCTATCGAGATTTCATATAGTGCTCTGTTGCAACAATTCTGTCTCCCACTATGACCTTGCCGTAGGTACAAGCTGCAAGTGCAGGGATCAGAGACATATGGGCAGTACTTGAAAACCCTTGAAGCTGTCCCGCGCAACCTGTCGGTGTAAAGAGTCGCAGGCAAGGAGACTTAGGATCAGACATAGGACGAGCTCATGAGGAAGCTGAAGCCGGTCAGGCCGAGTGGTTTGCGCTGTTCTTAGATACGGAGATGGGTAGTAACACCTTGAGGTATCGACGTAATACGAATAGAATGTCAATGGCGTTCTCGGTGTTTTCACATAATATCACGCGTAAGGTAGTTGTGTGCTCCAAGAATGCCACTATGCCGCATTTGGCAATATCGGCGCTCGGGAGTACCTTAGCCGCCATTTTCCACCCACCAATGAATTCGATCTCACGCTTTTTCCGACTTCAATCAGGCCGTTGCTTCAGTATTCAGACCCTATGGAATGATTATTGTAGCAGTGCGACGCTTGACGCGACGATTTGCAAAAATTAAAGTGCGGCGCTTAATAATGCGACGCTTAATGTCGATTTAATGCGTCGCGACATTAAGCGTCGCATCGTTAAGCGTCGCACTCGTACAATAATTATTCTATAGAGTCTAAGAGCGGAACCTCGAAAACCTGTTATTCTTGAAAATGAAAAAAAACTTTTTTGCTTTGATGCTAGCACACGTGTACAACACACTATTAGTATATAATTTGATTATAGATTAATAAAACTTATTAAAATCTAGCGACGAGCGTAGTCTAATTGATGTAAAATGTAATAATTAAGGCTCTATCGCATGGCGAACATAACGTCGAAATCCCATTTTCAAGAATAACAGGTTTTCGAGGTTTCGCCCTTAGACCTTATGCGAAAAAAAAGTTCTGCCACCTTACCGAATTCAGTTATCACCTTATCGGATTCAGCAATTGCACGTGATACATAGTGGTGATGCGAAATAATAAGTAAGCATAAGGTCTGAGGTCTGAGGCAATCAGGCCGTTTAATTGAGACTGTATCGTAGCACAATCCACCAGGCGCAGATCATCTGGAAGCGGATCACTCTGTTCTAGACTGACAGCCGGCACGTGCCACTACTCATCACTGTGAGCTCGGCGGGGAAAGGTACCCAGTACCTTATGCTGCGGAACGCCGGCCTCTCGTTCCTCCCAAGGCGATCGAAGCCCAAGCAGTTGAATCTCCGGCTGCTTTTCAAGACGTTCGGACTCTCCACTGCTCGGCTTGCGGGTGACAAAAAAAGCGGGAAGTGCTTAATCGCTTTAGCGGAAGAAGCCGTTGAGAATACTAGTAAACGATCGTAGCGAGGACTTGAGCCGGAACACCTGGAATTTTGGGGAACCGTGTCCCTAAAGCACATTTTGCACTTCCCACCTTTTGCGTCACCCGCGAGCTCGGATACTTTGGGCATCCTCGGGTTCCTACATCAACGCCAAGTGGCGCCGTGCGACGTGGGCTATTGTAGACACCGTTGCACCTCCATTGCACGTGAAAAGCACGGTGGTTTCCCTCGAACAGGGCAGCCCACGGAGTGTACGGTTCAAAGCACAAGCAAAGATATTGAGTCATTGACGTTCCCTACAAATATATACACATATACAGAACAGTGCCATGCTTCGGAGATAGCGGCGTTTGGTCAGCATAACAGAGGACAATCCCGAGAGTTCGGAGCTCGGTCAGTTGCCAACGTACTCGGAGGCGCTCCCCTGTATAGCGTCAATTCAAACTCAGGTGTCAATTGAACATAGCGTCAATGTTCGAGCGTACAACCGCACACGGGTGTTTACACCCTACGGTACTAACACGGCTTGATTACTGTAAAGTCATCCTACGATGGACCCTTGAGATAGGGAACGGCTGACTTTTCAAAGTATCCGAAACATGCAGGTCGGTACATATAAATCTACAACTCCGCTAGATAGCGCACTAGATAATAGAGCAGCCGGTACGTTGCTTCAATCGGAATTCCAGCTCTGTTTTTTGGAAGGCATCATTGGAGACAACATGGGGATCTTCACACCTACCAAGTTGAAGCTTATTTATTTTAGCAATGAGTTTCCACACGATGACTTGCAGAGTCTACTTCACGCACTCCACAAGCACAGCAGAGACAGGCGACATCCTGTCCTTGCCCGGTTCCTGGAGGAAGCTACACTCGTCGTTCGCGAGGAAATACGACAACTACCTACCGCTTTGAGAGCGTTGATCCCACCCTTCGAGACTATCTTAGACTTTTCAGATTTCGCCGACCTTCGCAGGGGTCAGCTTTGTGGAGCCATAGACGGTATCCTCCTCTGCACCGTCGAGCTGGCAACAATCATTGGGTAAGCAAGATGTAATGGCATGAGTGGCGTGTTGATGTGTACCCTAATTCTTCTAGATACTATGAGAATTTCCCGGATGCATTCAACACTGATTTGGTCAGCACGGCTCTCGCTGGTCTTGGGATTGGGCTCTTGGCCACGGCAGCAGTATCATTAGCCCCCTCTGTGGCAGATATTCCGCTGGCTGGAGCCCAAGTTGTGCGACAAGCCTTTCGCCTAGGTGTTCTGGTCGATGAGATATCGCAGAATCTACAGCCTCGTGACTTGACAGACACGGGCACGCCAGACACTTGGGCTTACGTGCTGCCAGATGTGGCTGCAGACGATGTTCAACAGGAGCTCGATGCAATTCACGCAAAGGAGGTCAGTCCGAGTCTGTTTCAGCTAGGAAATCCTGGCATGTTTGCAATCTAATGAGAAGGTCAGAAAACGCCCAAAGCCAGCAAGGTCTTCATCAGCGCACTAAGTGCCACTTCGGTAACTGTCAGCGGTCCACCCGCAAGACTGAAGGCTATGTTCCGCACGGCCGACTTCTTCCGTGATCGCAAGTTTGTTGCCTTGCCAGTGTACGGAGGCTTGTGTCATGCAAAGCATATATATAACGAGGAAAATGTATATCATGTGGTTCGGACGCCTTCAATGGAGTTGCTGAATCGCAAACTCTCCCCACGGATTCCCATTCACTCAACCAGTACGGGAAGACCTTTCCCCGCAACGAGCGCGACCGATTTATTCGAGCACATCATCACGGAAATCCTCACTCAGCCAATTCAATGGGATAGCGTTATTCAGGGCGTGATCCAACAAGCCCACGTCACTGCAGTGTCTCAGTGCCAGTTGCTCGTTTTTCGAATCTCTCTTCCCATCCATGATCTCTCGGCCGCCTTGCAAAAACTCCCAGACTTCGAGACATCCACAGAGGAGCTCATCCCGTGGATTCACGACAAGGAGACTACTACAGGTGAAGGAGGACCAAGAGGGCCACAACAATCCAAGATCGCAATTGTTGGCATGTCGTGTAGGATGCCGGGCGGAGCCACCGACACGGAGAAATTCTGGGAGCTGCTGGAAAGCGGCATGGATGTGCACAGGAAGATTCCCGCCGATCGATTTGATGTTGAATCTCATTTTGATCCGGCTGGTAAAAGGGTCAACGCCAGCCATACACCTTACGGTTGCTTTATTGACGAGCCGGGCCTGTTCGATGCGCCGTTCTTCAACATGTCACCTCGCGAAGCTCAGCAAACCGATCCCATGCAGCGACTCGCCCTTGTCACTGCATACGAAGCTCTCGAGAGGGCAGGCTACGTCGCGAATCGGACCGCTGCCACCGATTTGCACCGCATCGGGACATTCTATGGCCAGGCTAGTGACGATTACCGTGAAGTTAACACCGCTCAAGAAATCAGCACGTACTTTATTCCAGGCGGGTGCCGTGCGTTTGGACCGGGTCGTATCAATTATTTCTTCAAGTTCTCGGGGCCCAGCTACAGCATTGATACGGCATGTTCCTCAAGTCTGGCAACCATCCAAGTTTGTGATAGTATTCTATCTCAGTTCGACACATGACAGCTAACAGTTCTTTCCAGACTGCTTGTACCTCGCTCTGGAATGGAGACACAGACACCGCCGTGGCTGGTGGCATGAATGTGTTAACAAATTCAGACGCTTTCGCGGGCCTCAGTCATGGACACTTTCTGTCCAAGACACCGAATGCGTGTAAGACGTGGGACGCTGAAGCGGACGGCTACTGCCGTGCCGACGCCATTGGATCAATTGTCATGAAGCGCCTCGAAGATGCTGAAGCCGACAATGACAACATTCTAGGGGTTATTCTTGCGGCAGCAACAAACCATTCGGCCGAAGCCATTTCTATTACGCATCCTCATGCGGGCCATCAGGCGTACCTAGGTAATCTAGTTATGAACAGAGCAGCTATTGACCCACTTATTGTCAGCTTTGTCGAGATGCACGGCACGGGCACCCAGGCCGGCGATGCAGAGGAAATTCAGTCCGTGACGAAAGTGTTTGCGCCTATCACGAAGCGCCGCAGCGTTAAGAACCCGCTCTACATTGGCGCTGTAAAGGCGAATGTTGGCCATAGCGAGGCTGCCGCTGGCGTTACAGCCCTAATAAAAGTCCTTCTTATGCTTCAGAAGAACGCTATCCCGCCACACGTTGGCATCAAGAATACTCCCAACCCAATATTCCTCAAGGAAATAGACAAGCGCAACGTTCATATCCCGTACGAGAAGACAGAGTGGCCACGCGTGCCTGGGAAGAAGCGGGTCGCTGTTGTGAACAACTTCAGCGCTGCGGGAGGCAACACGTCCCTCGTGGTCGAAGAAGCAAATCTACGAGAAGTGACAGAGACAGATCCTCGTTCCACACACGCCGTTGCTGTGTCGGCCAAGAGTAAGATCTCGCTTAAAGGAAATATCGAGAGGCTGCTTGCGTATTTAGACAGAAATCCACACGTCTCGCTGGCAAATCTCTCATACTCCACCACGGCTCGTCGATATCACCACAACTACCGTGTGGGTATTGCCGCTTCTGATGTCGCGCAGGTAAAGAAACAGCTTGCGTCCGCCCTTACTTCTGTCGACTCTCACAAGCCCATCCCAACGACAGGAGCACCTCCAATTGCCTTCGCTTTTACCGGCCAGGGAGCGTCCTACAAGTCCTCCAATTTGGACAGGTTCCGCCACTCCCCGTATTTTCGAACCCAAATCTTGCACTTGGATGCGCTTGCACAAGGCCAGGGCTTCCCGTCCTTTGTTCCCGCAGTGGACGGAAGTCATCCAAAAGACCATCAACACTCACAAGTCATTACACAGCTTGCTCTAGTGTGCACTGAGATCGCCGACGCCAAATACTGGGGCTCCTTGAATATGAAGCCTGATATTGTCATCGGACACAGCTTGGGTGAGTACGCGGCGCTACACATCGCCGGTGTCCTTTCGGCCAGTGACACCATCTTCCTTGTTGGCCAGAGAGCGAGGATGCTGGAGCAAAAGTGTAAGATTGGCAGTCATAAGATGGTGGCTGTGCGGGCTTCTCTCGACCAGATTCAAAAGAGCGCGAGTAGAAAACATTTTGAAATCGCTTGCATTAATGGTCCAAAAGACATTGTGCTTGCCGGCCCTGGAGCGGACATGGATGCTATCATTCCTCTCCTCGAAGCGGATGGCTACAAGTCTTTCAGCCTCGACGTTGCTTTTGCATTCCATTCCGCACAAACCGACCCTATTCTTGACGAATTCGAGGCGATTGCAAACAGCGGTGTTCTCTTCCAAGCACCACATCTGCCTATTATCTCGCCTCTGCTGAGCAAGGTCATCTTCGACGACAAGACTGTGAATGCTAATTACCTGCGTCGGGCCACGCGGGAGCCAGTCAACTTCCTATCAGCCCTTGAAACCGCATACAAGGTTGGCACCATCGATGACGAGACGGCCTGGATCGAAATTGGGCCTCATCCTGTCTGCATAGGCTTCGTCAAATCCACCTTATCGTCTGTCAACGTCGCCGTCCCCTCCCTTCGCAGGGGCGATGACAACTGGACGACCATGGCGCAGAGTCTTACGACCCTGCATTGCGCTGGTGTGCAGATTGGCTGGAATGAGTTCCATCACCCGTTCGAGAAGGGACTGCAGCTCCTGGATCTGCCCACATATGCGTGGAATGACAAGACCTTCTGGATCCAGTATAACGGCGATTGGGCTCTCACGAAAGGTAATACGTTCTATGACGCTGAAAAGGGACTGAACAAAGCCCAAATTGCGGTGCCCGTGCCCAAGTCGGGTCCTAATACGTCGACGGTACAGCAAATTATCGAGCAAAGTTTCAATGGAACAGCGGGCACGGTCGTTATGCAGTCCGATTTGACGCAAGCAGACTTCCGCGCTGCAGCTTGGGGACATAAAATGAATGGATGTGGTGTAGTTACATCAGTAGGTCGACTCCACAACCGTCAGCTTTGATGATATCACTGACCTCCTTTGCAGTCTATCCATGCCGACATTGCGTACACGCTCGGTGAGTATCTGTACAAGAAGCTCAAGCCGAGCAGCAAAGAAGTCCACATCAACATTGCTAGCTTGGAGGTTGTCAAAGGCCTCGTCGCAAACAGTAACACGAATACGCCTCAACTCATCCAAGTCTCGGTGACCACTGCCGACATCAACTCCAACATGGCCGGGCTGAAATGGTACAACGTGCCGGACAAGGCAATATTCGCCAGCGCGACCGTCTTCTACGGCAACTCCGCCGAATGGCTTGCTTCATGGGGCCCCACAACCCACCTAGTCCAAGGTCGTATCCAAGACCTCGAGCACCTGGCCGTGTCGGGCATTGCGAACCACTTCACGCACAACATGGCGTACCTCCTTTTCGCCAACAACCTGGTCGACTACGCGGCCAAGTACCGCGGTATACACTCGGTCGTGCTCCACGGTTTGGAAGCCTTCGCCGACGTGGTTCTCTCGACGGAGAAAGGCGGTACCTGGACTGTCCCACCCTATTTCATTGACAGTGTCGCGCATCTGGCGGGCTTCGTCATGAACGTATCGGATGCCATGGATACTAAGAACAACTTCTGCGTTACGCCGGGCTGGCAGTCGATGCGCTTTGCAAAGCCGCTTATAGCGGGGGCGAAGTACCGGTCCTATGTCAAGATGATCCCGACGGTCGAGGACCCGGGCAGCTACTTTGGCGATGTGTACATTCTTCAGGACAGCATCATCATCGGCATGGTGGGCGGCATCCAGTTCCGCCGGTACCCGCGCATCCTGCTCGGCCGCTTCTTTTCTGCACCAGACGACCTCAAGGCGCCGCCCGTTGCGACGGCGCCTTCATCGAAGCATGCCCACGCGAGAACCATGGCGCAAGCTGCTCTGAAGCCTGCACTCACTCACGTTCCCGCTCCCGCATCCACTCCTCCTCCTACTCCTCCTTCCCCTGCGACTCCGGCAGCAGCGCCAGAACCAGTCGTCAACGGTGTCATGGATTCCGACAGCACGGCCGCCAAGGCCCTCCAGATCATCGCTACCGAAGCGGCGCTCGATCTCGAGGATCTCATCGATGACGCCAGTGTGGCAGGACTAGGCATCGATTCGCTCATGAGCTTAGTGATTGCCGAGAAGTTCCGCGAGCAGCTGGGTATCGTAGTCTCCGGCAGTCTATTCGTGGAGTTTCCGCTGATTAAGGACTTGCGGAATTGGTTGGAGGAGTATTATAGTTAGATGATGCATGACTTGGTAGAGTGTGTTGAGGAGGAGCTATGAAGTGGGCTTTTACAGAACTGTTTGTGGTGGAGCTAGATGTTGTTCTTCCTCATCATCGACAGCTGCTTTTGGGGAGGTTGAGGGTCTGAGATAGAATGTCATGAGCACTCTTTAGGTCTTAGATTAGATATTGTTATAGATTTCACATGTTTCCGCTCGAGCTTACATGTGTGACGGTATGCGCATGAACATCTTTGACAATAATCTTCTCGAAATAATAGAAACTTTAAAATTATAGACGATCTATGCACTTTGCGTGCTGATATGAGAGGCCGAACACGATTGACTACGCAGCTTGAGGGTCTAGAGTAGGCCACAACCTCGACCTTAGGTAGGAGATGCGATGCAACGGGCAGGTAGTGTTACAACCTCTTAGGCGTAATTGTTAGGGTAGAATAGGCCAGAAAGTAAACAAGCACCCTGTTAAACCCCTGTCTCGCTACAGTAATTGCATAAAAGATTGTAGTAGAGAGGACTCGACTCTAACACAGACAGAAATGAGAAAATCTTTTAAAGCGGTCTTGAGATGATCTTAGCGCTTTCACAACGGTTGTCGCCCCTTGGCCTTATTTTTAGATCCCCGACCCCAACTTCTGGCAAGATGATTTTGGTCAACTTTCGCATCTCGCTACTAAAACATATAAAATTAATCAATTATTACTTTGAACACTATGCGCTTTCTAAAATTGCTTTGCTTATAAGTTTTGATCAAAAATTGCTAGAACTATAGAAATTGCAAAATTCGTTAACATGTAAGAAGTTCAAGTCGATCTTTTGTTTTTAAGACATGTAGACTAACCGCGCTAACCCGGAAATGTCACGTGCAAATGCCAAGACTCGAGTCAAAAAAAATTCGAAAAATCGAATCGCTCAAAGTAGTTTAGTCGATTACTATAAGTAGTTTAGCGCGCTTCGCGCTAAACTACTTTGAGCGATTCGATTCCAAAAAATTGGCACGACTCGGTCTTGGCGCCGGGTCGGGCCAGAGGGGTGGTATCATAACCCGGCCCGACGGTCAGTCTAAAGACATGCTTCAAAACACAAAAACTTTGCAATTAGATAATTTTCTCAATGTTGACTTAAACTCTATCAAAGTTATGCTTTTAAAAACGCAAAGTTCACTCTATCAAACGTAAGATTTTGATAGTGATAAATCAAGAAATGCGAAAGTTGATCAAAATTATATTGTCAGAAGTTGGGATCGAGGATCTAAAAATAAGGCCAAGGGGCGACAACCGTTGTGAAAGCGCTAATCGTGAATTGTGCGTGGTTTTATTTGCACACATCTATCTGCGTCGCCTAGCGCGTCAAGCTTTGGCGCCATTAGCGCTAGTACATGAAGCCATCCTAGGGCTAAATTCAGGGTTGAAGCAGGTCTTACCCAGCATTACGGTCAGGTTGCGCTCTGTTTTGTCGACTCGATGAGCGCAATCTCTCCGATTCATACACCCCATACCATTGTTGGCGCTTGCACTGTCTTCTCGGCCCACCTTATCGGCTACACTTCAATCACCGCCAAAATGTCAGCTCAATATTATTTCAGAGAGCTGCTCTACACGCTTACGAATTGCATGTTCTGCTTTCCAAGCTCACCACAGCTCAAGATCAATAGTAGAAGTTTCAAGATGCTGCGACTCTTAGGAGAGGTCAGATGCTGTCAACGAATCTTTCTGATCTGCGCGCTGATATCTGCCTCAGGGTGGCTTCTCGTACGTCTATCTGGTCCAGGAAACCTCCACATCTCAACTTTATGCATTGAAGAAGATCCGCTGCCCGTTTGGACAAGAATCTGTCTCGCTTGCGCTAAAAGAGGTGGAGGCCTATACTTTGTTCAGTCCACATCCAAACATCATCGCGTCCGTAGACTATTCGGTATCGTCGGCGAACGACAGATCGGATCCCGGCAGCAAAACAGTCTACATAATATTGCCATACTATCGAAGAGGTAATCTACAAGACGCCATAAACGCCAACCTAGTAAATCATACAAGGTTCCCGGAGAAGAGGCTGATGATCTTATTCCTCGGCGTCGCACGGGCATTGAAGGCTATGCATCAATATAAAGTGAAACGAGGACCAGGAGGACCGAATGCGCAGAAGAAAGCGAGCAGTGTTCGCCAAGCGGGCGAGGAGGCTGACAAAGACGCCATGCGAAGGACTAAGGAGAGACGGAGGGATGAAGAAGTCGAGCAAGACCAGGAGGCCGTAGAACAGGAGCCATTGATGGAGGGGGAGGTAACGCGAAGCCAGGAAGGGGTCGGAGAGGGCGAGACGCGAGCCTATGCGCATAGGGACATCAAGCCTGGTACGCTGAGACGAGATGACGAACGGGGGAAGCTAACGTACTAGGGAATATAATGATCGCAGACGACGGTAAAACGCCAATCCTCATGGATCTCGGCTCTCTAGCACCATCGCCCACTTCGATCACCTCTCGTTCACTAGCACTTGCGATACAGGATACGGCTGCAGAGCACTCTACGATGCCCTATCGAGCTCCGGAACTCTTCGACGTGAAGACTGGCTCCGTCGTCGACACCAAGGTAGATATCTGGTCCTTAGGCTGTACGCTGTATGCTTGTTTGACCGGTAAGAGCCCATTCGAGGCCAGAAGTGAGGAGACCGGGGGAAGTCTGAGTATCTGTGTCTTGGGCGGTGACTGGAGATTTCCTGATGAAGGCCTTCAGAGAAATGGCAAGAACAAGAGCAAAGCTCAAGAGAGAGAAGATGGAGCGACCAGCGAACCCGTAAGGGACGTGGTGAGGAGGTGTCTGAAAGTCGAGCCAGCAGAGAGACCGGACATTGATGAGCTCATCGCAGTGGTGGAGTCCGTGGTGGCTGACCTTCCAGAGGATGACGCGGTACTGGACGATTGAGGCGACAGAGCGGATCACCGAGCGCACACATTTTTCAGATACATGATATACCACGCAATGTACATTACTTGTAGTACGTGAACTACTGTACGATACTCCGAAATTCCCACCAAACGACCGAGTCTGTTAACGGTTTTTCAGGTACCTATGAATCCCATGGCTGGCAGTTGCGCTGCTCTCCCAATCTCGATTATGGCCGTCACGTCCTGTACAGCGAAGAGGTCAATTTCACGACTCCACAGCCTTCACATCTTGACGATTTAATGAAAGCGTGGAACACTCCTCAAACCAAAGTACTCCCATGGTCCATGGGCGCAGCGGACGCTGGTCGGCTGCAGTTCCACTTAATTCGGGACGTTGCATGCCAAGGCCTCTTCAGGTGGGGAAACGGGGACCTCGATCTCAGCATTATCATCTACCTTCCTCCATACGACGTTGAGCTCTGACTTCCCGTGACATCTTGCTTTGTTCATTACTTTCTCATTTTATTCGCAGCCCTTCGACTCTGAAACATGGGCGGCGAGACTGCACAGACGAGCGCGAATGCTGCTTCCATTCCCAGGTACTCTGCAGCTCCTGTAGCTCATCAGATCCACAGCATCTACAAGGAACGCCTCAAGCAGTTCACAGATCATGGTCAATATGAATCGGCGAGCCTCTGGGGGTATGCATTTTATCTTCTCTGCAAAAAATGCTGGCTAACGCTGCAGACTAGATCTATGTATGAAGGCCGAGCTACCGGTGAAGACCACGTCCAGCTTTCCGTCTACTCTCCGCCCGATCTTTCTCGCCCCAATTTCAAGGAAGCTACATCCCATGAGTTCAATGGAACTAGCGTTGGTCAATGGTTCGGGCCTAGCTGGTCTACGCACTGGTTGAAGGTCCAAATCAAAGTGCCCCACGAGCTTCAGAAGAAAGAGCACCTTGAGCTTCATTGGGATGCTGGCAATGAAGGACTGATCTGGACCGAAGATGGAGACCCAATCCAAGGCCTCACAGGTGGAGAACGTATAGAATGGATCCTACCTCAGACCTTTCGCGATGGCGAGTTCCATACCATGTATATCGAGATGGCCTGCAATAGCATGTTTGGCAACCCTCAAGGTGGAGATATCATACAGCCACCGGAAACAGATAGATATTTCCAACTGCAGAAGGCGGACATCGTAGCAGTGAACCTAGAAGCGAGGGCGCTATACATTGATTTTTGGATAATCGGAGGTAGGGGACTACGCGGCGCTCTTCTCTCGGCTTGAATTGCTAATCGATCGTGCAGATGCTGCGAGAGAGTTTCCAGAAGACGCCTGGGAGTCGCATAAAGCTTTGCAGGTAGAGAACGCCATTATGGATGCATTCATTGCTGGCAAAGGTAGCAAAGAGGTTATTGTGAAATGCCGTGAAATTGCTAGGCAATACATTGGGAATGTCGATACTGCCGATATATACAAGAATGGACAACCGCACATTGTCAACGCCGTCGGTAATTGCCATATAGATACCTGCTGGCTCTGGCCTTGGGCTGAGACGAAACGTAAAGTCGCGCGTTCCTGGGCAAATCAGTGTGATTTGCTAGATCGATATCCCGAGTTGCGGTTTGCCTGCTCTCAAGCCCAGCAGTACAAATGGCTCGAACAGATCTACCCTAGCTTATATGACCGCGTCAAGGCCAAGGTCAAGAAAGGCACATTTCAGCCTATAGGTGGTAGTTGGGTAGAGCACGACACCAACATGCCAAGCGGAGAATCTTTGGTTCGTCAGTTTCTGTACGGCCAAAGGTTCTTCGAGAGTCATTTCGGTGAGCGTTGTCGTACGTTCTGGCTACCTGATACGTTTGGCTATTCAAGCCAACTGCCTCAGCTTTGCCGTTTGGCTGGCATGAGTCGATTCTTCACTCAGAAACTAAGCTGGAACAACATTAACAAGTTTCCACACACAACCTTCAACTGGGTCTCTCTTGATGGAAGCCAGGTGATGTGTCACATGGCTCCATCAGAAACATATACTGCTGATGCGCATTTTGGTGATGTCAAGCGCAGCGTCACACAACACAAGTCTATGGACCAGGACGAGACCTCATTGTTGATGTACGGTAAAGGTGATGGTGGCGGAGGCCCAACGTGGGAACAGATCGAAAAGCTCCGAAGATGTCGAGGCATTAGCGATACTGTAGGCTTGCTGCCAAGGGTGAAATCTGGAGACTCGGTGGAAGATTTCTTTGACAGACTGGAGAAGAAAGCGAACGAAGGGACGAAATTCGTCACCTGGTATGGCGAGCTTTACTTCGAACTTCACAGAGGCACCTACACAACTCAAGCGAACAACAAGTGGAATAATAGGAAGTCAGAGATCCTGCTCCATGATGTAGAGTATCTAGCCACCTTGGCTACGTTGAAGGACCGCTCTTACAAGTATCCGAAGAAGGATATCGACGATATGTGGGAGAATGTGCTACTATGCCAATTCCATGACTGTCTGCCTGGTAGCTGCATCGAGATGGTGTACGATGACTCGGACGAGCTGTACAAACATGTCTTCGAGACTGGCGAGAAGCTAATGAAAGAAGCTCTCCGTACGCTTGGCTTCTCAAGAGACACTGCGAGTAAGGGCAGCTTGACCGCCATCAATACCAGCCCTTGGCCTCGAGCAGAGATAGTGAGACTTCCCAAGAACGCAGCATCCAGAGGCTCAGAGTACGCCTTGGTGAAAGGCGAGCCTGGAGTCGCCAGCGTTGAAACGTTATCCTCAAAGAATGTCAAGTCCTCTGCATCAGTCAAGGAAATCAAGAAGGGCGTCTTCCAAATGTCCAACGCCCATTTTAAGATACAAGTCGAGGGTGGCAGCATCACATCCCTTTACGACCTCTCCGCAGATCGCGAGGTCCTCGCCAAAGGCACCAGGGGCAATCAGCTGGTCATCTTCGATGACAAACCACTCTACTGGCAAGCCTGGGACGTCGAAGTCTATCACCTGGACTCCAGAACCGAGCTACCGCCTGGCACGACGTCCATTTCCGCAAACGGTGCACACCGCGTCAGCCTCGTCACCGAAACCAAGATCAGCGAAGAAAGCTGGATCAAGACAACGATCAGCCTCACCGCTGCGGTGGAGGACCAGCCTCCCTACATAGAAATGGCGAGCGAGGTCGAATGGCACGAGAAGTGGAAGTTCTTAAAGGTTGAATTTCCAGTAGATATCACCAACATAGAAGCCTCGTATGAAACACAGTATGGTATCATCCGCAGACCGACGCACTACAACACCAGCTGGGACATGGCGAAGTTCGAAGTATGTTGCCACAAATGGGCCGATCTATCCGAGAACGGATACGGCGTTTCCATCCTCAATGACAGCAAGTACGGCTTCGCAACATGCGGGAATATGATGCGGCTGTCACTCTTGCGTTCCCCCAAAGCACCGGATGCGCACGCTGATATGGGTATGTCATTCCCCCTTTTTCCTCCACCTCTTCCCACCTACATTAAGCTTGATGATAAATATTTGACTAACCAATCCATCCTAGGCCGCCATCATATTCGCTACGCCATCCTCCCCCACTCCGGCCCCCTTGACTCCCGCACCGTCCGCACAGCCTACAACTTCAACCACCCCCTCAAGATCCTCTCCACTGCTACTCCTTCTCCGCTCCCCTCCTCCACCATCTCCCTCCTCAGCAGCATCACCCTCACCGGCTCCCCCGCCCTAATCCTCGACTGCATCAAGCGCGGCGAAGACGATGAGGATGTCTCGCGAGGCGAGCTGCCGAAGCGGGATGGCAAGAGCATCATTGTGCGAATCTATGAGAGTTTAGGAGGGAGAGCGAGGGGAGTATTGAAGTGTGGATTGGGGGTAAAGAAGTGCATGAGATGTAATCTGTTGGAGGACGATGGGGAGGAGGTGGAGTGGAAAGGGGGTCAGGCGAGGGTGGAATTGAAGGCTTTTGAGGTAGGGACTTATCGGCTGCAGTTGTAGGGGCTAGGACTGTGGGATGAAAAGAGAGAAATGAAGCACAGAAATCTGAGCTTATAACGTTCATAGTTGATGTATGGGTTCTTGTTCTAGGACGTACATTTAGATTTCTCTATCTTACATCAAGGGCATGGTATCTCTACACTCCACTATTCTGATGATATGTATATTATAGGTTACGGCACTGATCTTTGCTCATTTTATACAAGGTAAAATCAATATCTAGTGTCTCCGAGTGTGAGAACTTAGCCGAGGCACGTGTAGTGATTATGGAATCCACACGACTTGATTATTGATTATCGTCTCTCATCTTCCAGAATCTCTACCAATTGACCTCATACACCCTTACCACCGCCCTCTCCACTCATCCAGCATACAATCATTCCAACATCTTCACTGCCCCCCCACAAATCCTTCCACCATACCACCCCGAACCACCAACCTGTTCTCCTCCTCCTTCCGCCGCCTCCCCTCCACCCTCCGCTCCACCCTCCCCTTCACCCTCGCCGCAACCACCCTCTCCCTTAACCAACCCCGCCCCCGCCCCCTCTTCACCTCCCCCCCACCCAAAATGCCAACCCACACCCGCCTCCTAATCATCGGCTCCGGCCCTGCCGCCCACAGCGCCGCCATCTACGCCTCCCGCGCCGACCTGCACCCCCTCCTCTACGAAGGCCTCCTCGCCAACGGCGTCGCCGCCGGTGGCCAATTAACCACCACCACGGACGTAGAAAACTACCTCGGCTTCCCCACTGGGATCTCTGGCCCCGAACTGATGGAGCGTTCGCGGGTGCAGAGCGAGAGGTTCGGCACCAAGATAATCAGCGAAACCATCGAACGCGTGGATCTCTCCAACCGCCCTTTCAAGGCCTGGCCTGAGGATGCGGAAGAGCCGGTCACGGCGGATGCGGTGATTATTGCGACGGGGGCGAGTGCGCGGAGATTGGGGCTGAAGGGCGAGGAGAAGTATTGGCAGAACGGGGTGAGTGCGTGTGCGGTGTGTGATGGGGCGGTGCCGATCTTCAGGGGGAAGCCTTTGGTGGTTGTGGGCGGCGGGGACAGCGCGGCGGAGGAGGCGATGTTCCTGACGAAGTATGGGAGCTCGGTGACGGTGTTGGTGCGGAGGGGGGCGTTGCGGGCGAGTAAGACGATGGCGAGGCGGCTGGTGGGGAATGAGAAGGTGGTGGTGAGGTATCATACTGTGGCTACGGAGGTGGTGGGGGAGGAGGGGCCGCGGGGGCTGATGACGGGGTTGCGGGTCAGGGATGTGAAGAGTGGGGAGGAGGAGGTGCTGCAGGCGAGTGGGCTTTTCTATGCGGTGGGGCATGAGCCGGCGACGGGGATGTTTAGGGGGGCGGTGGAGATGGATGAAGAGGGGTATATTGTGACGAGGCCGGGGACGAGCTATACGAGTGTGGAGGGCGTGTTTGCGGCGGGGGATGTGCAGGATAAGAGATATAGGCAGGCGGCTACCAGTGTTGGTAAGTTCTTTTGCTGGTCGAGAGACTGTGCAGCATTTCAGCTTCCCTTCCCTTCTCCACCCCAGGATCCAGGCAGGACCATCTCCGGGCAAGCACTAACACTAACATCCACTCCCCCAGGCACCGGCTGTATCGCAGCTCTCGAAGCCGAGAAATTCCTCGCCGAGCAGGACGACAACGACGTTGCAAACGGCATCGAAGGGGAGAAGCAGGCCAAGAAGCCTCAGCAGAACGGGGACGCGCCCGAGTATCGGAGCAATCCTTTGTTGTGATATGGATCTGATTGAGGATGATGACAGACGCAATAGAGCAGAAGCCAAAGGGATGGGAAAACTCTGTACGATAGCTCACATAGAACGTTCTGGGCTCACAACCCAGACACAGCCATAGAAGATTTGTTTGAGAAGTCTTTTCATTTGATACTTAATTTAAGTCTACCCACCCTTCCCCCTGACCACCTCAGGCATCTCCTTCACCACCCTGATCTTTCCCCCCATCACCTCCTCCCCCTTCTCCACTACTCCGTCCCCCTCGACCCTGATCTCCTTATCAAAGCTCTTGGGGTCAATCCCCAATATCCCCCCCACATTATCCCCCGGCACACTGAATTCCCTCCACGCATACTTCCATTCATTCAACCACCCCCTGATCGTCTTCCCCACCTTGTCCTTTCCCCCTTTGCTATGATGTCCCGTCCCCGTGATCGCATACACCATTCTCCCGGACTTCTGCTGATCGATGAGTGCGGCTTCCAGGTACCCGATTGCCTCCTCTGGGTGCAGGCCGTGGAGATCGACGTAGATTTCGGGGGACGTAGACGAGTCTTTGTTGCGGTCTTCGTAAAGGATGCGCGCGGCTTCGCGGTGGGCTTTGCGCATCAGGTCGTTTTCGGATTGGCCGCGGAGGGAGAGTGCTTTGGCGGCGCGGGCGTCGTTTCGATTCCAGGCTTGGGCGGCGCTGGGACATCGAGTCAGTGTATGTTAGATTCGAAGAACGGTCGTGGATCAGGCTTCCCTCACCTTTGCAAGAATTTATTTCGCAAGCCGCCATGCCTGAAAGCGTCCTGCCGTGCTTTGAGATATGCTTGGTTCGTTTTCTCGCCTGTTTCGAGCCAGGGGATCTGCTGCGGAGCAGGGATAGCGTTAGCTGCGAGGCTATGCTCACGGCTGTTCTGATAGCTGCCTTTCTTCATCAAGCCTTTCCTTAGCATGCTAGGGTTAGGCGATGGCGACATTCGAACGACGTCTGCAAGCGATCCGGGTATGGTCTCCTTATTGCTATGACCATGCCCGTGGCCCCCACGCTTGCCATGGTGTTTCTTGGGACCTTTTGAGCCGGCTGCCCCAAGCGTTGGGAAAGCTTCGTCGTCGTTTACTGCTGGGATAGAAGGTGTGGATACTCGGAACTGATGGCGGCTACTGGGTCGTGAGCTATGCGAGGCTGGCAATGAACATACACCGTTTAGCTGTGTCTTCCTTGCCTCGAACGACCGCCGCGTTGATGGAAAATAGCCGTTCGATCCTTGGGAGCCAGAGTAATCATAGCCGCTCGTCGCTGAAGGTGAAGATGGCGACTGCCCCCACTGCTGGGCGTTTGGAGCTCCCTGAAGAGCAGGAAATGCATCGTAGTCCTGTACTTGAAAGCTTGGGTGAATACTCCCTGGAGGTGTGCCGATGATGGCGCCACCATCGCCTAGATCGATGCGATTCATGAGGTGTGCGGGATCATGAGAAAAAATGCAGGCATCGCCAGCAAGACAATTGCCCATGACCCAGTACCTAGACTGTTAGTATAGCGGCTTAACAGAGCTCAGCAGGTAAGGCTGAACCTACTTGCAGATGTGGTTGCTGAGATCGTGAGAGAACCGACAATCTGCCCTGAGGCAATTTCCATTCGACAACCAGTATTTGCATACAATGCTGCTCCGGCCCCGTTCCTGGGCTCGATCAATCATGACTGGCTGAGTCGACAACATGGACTTGCCAATTAGTATCTGTCCATCCTGTTGCTGTGTGTATGTGGGGTCCTGATACATGGCCTGGGCCCCCATGAGGTTCGCGAGCGTTGTACTGAGGTCATAGCCATTGGTCTCCAAGGCGCTCTCTATCTCTTCGTCCGTCCTGCCGTCCCCGAGTACTGAGCGAAGCATGTCATATGGCGACATTTCGTTGCCTTGTGGCTGAATCCATGATGGAGCGGCGCCGCTCAGTCCACTTTCGTAAGCACTGCCTGCTCCAGACGATGATGGCCTGCTCTGCGATTCTTCATTGACCAGCCAGTCGACCGTATCGCTGCCGTAATCTCCATAATCGTTCTGCGCAGTGGCTGGCTCACTGAACTCGTAAGAGCTCAGGCTGGGACTATGCGGTATAGGGTTCGCGAAGGCGAGTCGAGGAGAAGCCCGAGGAGACCCGAACGGACTGCTGGACGTGTTGAATGATGTGCTTCTCTTGAAGGCAGTGGATCGACCACCTAAGCCTGGAGGAATCGCTGGCGTTGCTCCGTTCAAAGATGGTGAAGCTAGCGGCGAGCGAGGCAGCGGAGAGCGTGACAGTAGTGGCGAGCGGGGGAGTTGGCCCAGGGCAGGAGGGTTCTTGCGAAGGACGCTGTGGCGCACAGGAGGCGATGCTGTGGAAGCAGTGTTGGAATCTCGAAAGCGCCATAGGATCCCCAGCACTGCCTCTTCCAATGGTTTGCCTTTCAGCGACGACTCTTTCTCGACTAGCTCTTGCAATTTCTCGGTCTTCTCTTCGTCGTCAATCGCGGGATCTTGGAGTACCGGCAGGCATAACTCGTAAATCGTATCGGGGACCATGATAACTATCAGAACAGCTTTTCAGCTGGGTAAGAATAACGACTCAAATGCAAGTATACATGTGAAAGAATGGAGGGGTAGATGGTGGAACAACGAGATCAACTCGGGAAAGTGAAAGGGGAAAGGAGCGGACTGTGCGGAGTCAAGGAAGAAGGTGCAAGCCTTGATGAAGGCTACATAGTGAGAGCCTTCCTCCTTACCACCAGCAAGCCAGCAGCAAGTTCTACTTTGAGAAGGTACTTTAGCCCAGTGGCGCTAACTCACAATGTACTTTATGCCAGGCCAGCGAACCTTGATTACTCGGGCTTGTCCAGAACATGCGAACATTTAACATCAGCTGAAAAGACCCGAAAGCCTGGCGAGCCACAAGCGTACTCTTAAGTCCAGATCCAAATTTACAGGCGTAGTTTGCGTCCAGATATCAATTCATTCGAGTCTATATTCTATTCTATGCCGCCACCGTGCTACCTTAAGGTATGCACGGAAGTCCCTCATGCCAAAGGGGGAGCTGTTAAACCCACTGCCTGTTATCGCCAACGTATGCCTTACTATGCCTTCCTTTCTTCCTGCTGCGACTCTCCCTTCTCGGCCTTCAGCTGCTCCTCAGCCGCTCCCGCCTCTTTTTCCGCTTCAGCTGCCTCACCTGCTTGCCCTGCATCCGCCTTGGCATTCGCCTTCCTGTCCTCCTCGTCGATGTTTTCGTCATCCTTAGGCGAACTCCTGCCTGACTCCTCGCTCTCCTCCTTCTGCTCGTTTTCTTCCTCGATCAGCTCTTGCTGCTCCTTCAATACCTCCAATCTCTGCTTATTGGTCGCTGCGCCCTCCGCATTGTGGACCTCTAGCTCGATCTCGTGGAAGAGCTCCTCGGGGATTGACGACATCACTGCTTGTAGTGCGTCGATCTGGGAGGCGATCTCGGAGTCTTTGCCTTGCGTATACATAAATGCATTACTGAGGACTAACAATGTCGATGGGATACCGTACTTGAGTCGGAGATCTAGCCACATCTGTACATCGTCTCTCAGGCGACCTGGACTCATTCCGTGCGTTCGAAGACCGCGCGAAGCAGCGGCCATCTGGAGTTCGGGAACGGAAAGGCTGTCGACGCCTTCGAAAGAGATAGCCTTATCGTCGCGCTTTATTTGGCGCATGCGATGCCTGATCTGGTATCGTAGCATCATATCAGTTCCGAAAGCATTTAGATTCATATACTTCGTCATGCCGACCAACTGAGGCCTTGAGAGATTGTCGAGTGTGAGATCATCCTTGAAAATCTTGCAGACTTTGATAACATCGGCCTGCGATGGAGATTCGCCACTCGCACGGACTTTTTTGAAGAATTGTGTGAATTCCTCTTTTTGCGCATTGACTGCACTGACGGGGAGGCCGGTCTCCTTCAACGTGTTGCGAAGGAAGCTGCTGACCTCTTTGCGGGTCGCTCTGAGATCGGTAGCCTTCTTGTCCTTTGACTTCTGACCTTCATAGGTGCTTGGCAGTAGATTCGGAAACAGCCTGAGTGCTACTGGAAGTAAGAGCTCGGCAAAGGGAACGATGACGAAGACCGAGAACGGTACCAGTCGACCAAGGTCTTGCACTGTGCGCTGAAGCTGCCGATTTTCCCTCCGACTGAGCTCGTACCCCCCAGCCATCTTCAGGGCCAGTTTAGTACTGATCCTGACCTCTGTTGCAAGCAGCTTCGTCCCGTCCCAGTAATGTTGGACCTCATGCTTTATTTTCTGCACCAGAGTCATTTTCTTCTCTTCCTTCTTCGGTTCGGCCGCCTTCTTCTCGTCTGTTTGGACCGGAGCAGCCTTATCCGCTGCAAGTTCTGCGAAACTTCGGTCCTCCTGGACTTGGGTCTTGGAGACACCGCTGATACCTTCTGTTGGTACACCGGCTGTGGTTTGTTGGGCTACGGAGGCTTTGGCATCTGCGGATGCTTTTGCAGACGATCGAGGTGCGGGCTCATCTCGCGGTAGCGGTTTCTTTGCTTGCTCGGCATTGAAGCCTGGTGGAGGAAAGTTGCCGCCTCCTCCGCCTGACGTCGCCGTCTCGGTAGCATATCCTCTATGTGGAAGAAGAATGGCAACAGCTTGAAGCTGCGGGGGCAAGCCTCGAGCATTGCGACGAAGAAAAGCTGAGTATGATGATGAAGGCGACAGAGGACTTCGCGATAATAAACCACCTGAAGTGATGCGTCAGCGCGTAAAACCTTTGTGGAACCACATATCAACCAGTACCATAGTTACGCAATACCTGTTGCGATGGCCCACTCCTGGCTAACCTCGTTGAGGCGCTCATTTCAACAGGAAGCCTGTCAAACAAGGAGGCGAGAACACCGGATCCGCCAAAGGCCAACAACCCTGTTGAGATAGTATCTAGATTATAGTCGGCGGACGGAGTTGATCCCGAGTCGCAATAATCACATATAACACTGAAATGGTGATAATCTAGAGTAATGAGTGATGCAAAATGGTAGACTGATGTTGAGCTGATGTAAAGTTGTTGGCCATGCGCGCATCTCAAGGGGGTTCTTGGCAAAGAGGACGGCTTTAGCAAGTGCTCTAACTCCGGGCGCTCGGAAATACTTCCCCCGCCCCGGTCGCCGAAGCTCAACGAACCATCGCGTTCCTCCTCAATCACTCAGCGTCCATATGCTTTGTACAATCATTCGTGAAGCTATTTCACAATATTTGACCATTTCATCATGGATCTGTGACTACTAATTCAGGGGCTTCGTGCTTCTTTGTTCCTGTAGCTCCTGCCCTTCCGATTTCCGCCGTCAGGCCTTACCACTTCGTACTTTGCGCTACTGCTTGAAGCCATTGAAGATGGCTACTGTGGAGCTGAGACGAGCTGCCCGTATCATCCTCGTCGGCGCACCTGGCGTAGGTAAAGGCACTCAAGCGGAGCGCCTGATGAAGCGCTTCCCGCAGCTCTCCGCCGTCAGCTCGGGAGATCTCTTGCGCGACAATGTGCGGAACAAGACACCGCTTGGTGCGACTCCAATAGCCATTCGTCTACTCCGGGCTCACAGGTCGTAGGTCTCGAAGCTGAGGGTGCAATGAAAGCCGGCAATCTGGTCCCAGACGCCATGATTCTTAGGCTCATCCTCAATGCTCTGAAAGCCAAGCGCTGGGTCCCTCCCACGTCGTCCATCAGCGATGCGCTTCCCGCAGACCCTTCGCCTTCTCCTTCAGCGTCATTCATACTGGACGGCTTTCCTCGGACGGCGGCGCAGGCGTCGAAACTGGACTCTATAATTCCCATCAACCTCGTGGTCTCCTTCATTACTCCGATCGAGATCATCTTAGGGCGTATAGCCGAGCGCTGGGTTCATGCGCCCTCGGGGAGAGTCTATAATACGGGATTCAATGCACCGAAGGTGGCAGGGAAGGATGATGTGACCGGAGAGCCTTTGACTAAGAGGGGGGATGATGGCGAGGAGACGTGGAGACAGAGATTGAAAAAGTTCGATGAGACGAGTGAGCCGTTGCTGGAGCACTATGAGAAAAAAGGGTGTTTGTGGACGGTGAAGGGGAATAGTAGCAATGAGATCACTCCAAAGCTATATAGCGAATTTGAGAAGAGATTCTGCTGACAGTCAGTCCTTGATACAACATGCGATCTATGCCAAGGAACGCAATGTGTTATCTGGTTCGGTACTCGAACACTATATTTTTGACAAGTCTCAGACCCATCGACCACCGCCGGCTTGCTGTTGATCGCCCAGGCCTACGACGACGATCTGCTTCTTGAGTTCCTCCCTTTTCTTTTGAGATTTTGTTCGTTTGACTTTATTGGTTTCTAACCCCATAGCATTCTCGATCTTTTCAGATCCATTCTGCAATGTTGACGCAAGTCGATGTGCTAAGCTGGGCTTCTTCCGACCTCGGGATTTTGCAGGGCTCGGAGAAGGACTAGACATTGGGGTTGCTTTTCTTGCCGTCTCTTTCTCTTTCGAACCGAAAGGCGTCAAGAAGCCAACTTTGCTTGACTTGGACGACTGCGATTCTTGCTCCCATGCTTTTCGACCGAACTGCTGGTAAGGTGAAATCGGTATTGCAGGATTCCGATGCTGTCCACGAGGACGAACCTTTGGGGTATTCGGAAAGTCCATGGCTGCAGGCTTCGGCGCCGTGGGCTTTGGCGATGCAACTCTATGCTTCGGTGACGGTGAATAGAGACTAGTAAGGGTGTCGTACATGTTGTCAATACCGTATTGGATACTGATCCGTCGCCCGCTTAATTCGGAACTTACCCTGCTCTTTGGTTTTGGTGGTGGTGCTAGTTGTTGGCTGTTCGTATCTCCACCGGTATTCTTATGGCCTTGGAAAGCTTTTCGCGCAGTCTTCTTCAGGGAATCACGGAGGCTACTGCGCATGCTACAGGCCTCAGAAGAATCGGAGGAGAAGCGGCTTCCAGGTTCCTCGCCTCCTCCAAATTTCGGGCTTCGTTCCAAGGTGCTGGACCTGAGAGGCGAGGGTACCATCATGTGATCTACGACGTCAGTGATTCTAGGGGACATTGGAGACGTCTTGCTGTTGTGATGCGGATAGTATGGGTCAGGTGCGGCACCGTGCCAAACCGTGGATCTAGCGTGCAGGACTGACTCGTAGTTGTCGGCATGCCATCGTGCATCTTTCTCCCCCAAATCTGGTTGCCTGCGCGTGCTTCCATGACCACTGTCCAGTGTACATGGCGATATGTCGCGTTCCCTCAACTGCGCTCGGTCCGCACGTCTTCGTTCTACGATCGGGTCCGACACGGCATAAGTCTGCGCGAGCTGAACAAGCTTAGGCCTTGTAGGTGCCGGATTGGGGAGCTCTGACGTGCTCGATCTGTATATGTTAGGTTGGAGGTATTCTGTTGAAAGATATTGTTCCACGATTCGACTGTCATATGGAATGTCTTGATCGGGTTGCGACACGGAGTAGAGGCTGCTCGGTCTTCGTGGTGTTGGAGGCAGTGATTTATCGGCCTGCTGAAGATGGTCATATGAGACACTTGTTTCCAATTTCAGCCTCGCCATGACCAACATGCAGGTATCGAAGCATCAATTCTCTGTCTAACAGGTGCTTGCTAAGACTCGAATATGCAATGAGCATTATCGCTCGAAACGGGAGACACACGAAGCACCAAAGCGAACTGATGTCCGAGGCACAAAGAAATGAAAGAAGGAATCGATATGGTCTATTGGCCATCACGAGAAATTCAACAAAGAACGGTGACAGCAAAGCGACGAGATACCGTTCACTACACTTGGTAAAGGAACTTGTCTGGGCCGTCACTACACGGACATGGTATAGTGCCAGGAGAAAAAGCACAACGCGATGTTGATCAGGCATTGACGGTGAACATAGAGCAGGACCGCTCGACTGAAGGCGGCATCGTAGCCTCGGCCACAAAGTCTACGCTAGATCATCTACGAGGAGAAGCTAACAGCTACCTTTGCGAGTAGCCATTATGGTAAATTGGGATTCATGGACGAGGTCTTCTCGACAAGTTGGCTGGTAGATGGACGCTCGAACGACATCGGGTCAAGGTGGCCGGAGACGGCTAAGCGTGAATGCCACATGCTGCACGTTTAAGTGAAAGGTTGGACCGATCCGTTCTGAGAAGAACTCTTGCGTCATCCCTCCTTCAGTCGCTATCGATGAATTCTGGAATTAGATGGTCCTATATATAGGGAATTGGTAATCGTAACGTGGTTGAAAGAGACAATAAGGATGAGTCAAAACAAGTCCCAAAGTAGCCTTGCTGATGCAGCTTAGTAGGTTTCATAGCACATTGTGCTATGGAAAGGCGCGAAATTCTATTTGCGATGCTTTAAATGCTCCCACTACCTATGCTACTCTTGAACGGAATGAAAGCTGTTCGGGCAGCCCCCAGTACGGGTGGGTGGTGCTTCTGAACAAAGTAAACCTGTTTACCATTAGGCTAGTCGTCTCGGGCAATCCAGCTCCTGATAGCGCTCTGTACAGTGTCCTCAGACAGGGTAGTTGAGTCGGGCATGCCGCCAGCCGCTGCTTGCTTCGTAGAAGTTTTCATTTGGTCGTGATGGGAACGCTCGCAAGTCCAAGACCGGAATATGAAGAAGCCTGCGGTCTCTGGGGTACATTGTCTTGTGAACCTTCGAATTCACTTATAGTCGTTACGGTAGTCAACAGATGCGACTGGAGACTTGGGTTTGGGTTCTACGGGCCTGAATTTCTTCGACATGATGCAATCAGACGCTTGAAGCTGGGATATGGGGCATCTGATCATTGTCCTTGTGGCTAACCAGGCATGTCGAAAGCCGATGGGCGGGTGTATCATCGCACGTCCAGTCAGTCCGCTGAAATGAGTGAGCCTTCGCTTCGAGACTGGGCGTTGATCGGCGGCCTCAATGCCAAAATTACCACGGCACAGTTCGTGGGATACGCAGTGCTTTGGTGCTTTGCGGGCGCTAGCACACGAACTTCATGTTGCTGCCATGCTGGTGTCCTCCGGCGCTAAGAGATGCTCAATACCTGTTCCTATATTGTCCTGACGTAGCAATTTTCAGAGGCTAGGTGTGGGTGCAAGGCTGCAGGAGGATTGACGATCCGCAAATCATCAACGATCTGGCACAATCCTACAACGCCCACTACGGCCCTGTTATTATACGGCACATACCTCTAGAGTCTTGAGTCAGCAATCTTGGAAAGCCTTGCTCCTAGAGACCTAGACGGCTGATTTCTACGACTGTGGCTTCGTTGCAGGTCGTGTCCGGGCTGTTGGTTATCAATTGCTCGCGAGCAGAGCCTGTCAAGCCTCGATACAGGCTCTCTTGACTTCATCATGCGCTTCAAGGGATCTGAAGAGCGAGTCGTGTACCCAGCGGCACCGAAAATGGTCTTTCCGAATACAATCGGTTTCACAGAGCAAGGGTTTGGCCTTCAGGATTAAAAAACTGAAGAAGAACAAAGGCAGGCCTCGTCCTGTTTAATATTCCAAGTAGCTGGTATCTCATGCACTGACATGGCGCAACTTCCAAGGAGCACTCATTCCTTGGCACTCTTGAAAAAACTTATTGGCGATATGACGACGAACTGATCGAGCAGCGATGTCCCATTCTTGGAGAGGCTAACAGTCAAAGCATACTGCGTACTCAGCTGCGACATTTCTTGAGGAGACCTAGTGAAGGAAGAAAAAGGACAAAGATCTCGGTGACTCTCAGGGCTTTGCCAAGACAGAGTGCACTTGCCAGCGCTTGAGATAAGTCAAGGAATAATATGCACTCATCAAATTCGAGAGGCTCAAGAGCGGACCTACATAATAAGACCAATAGAGCATTCATGTTTCGACAAGCGGCAGTCATCCTCCCTTACTGACAATGGCCATATGAAAGCGCACACATTGCTCAATCTTGCCAGACGAATCCGCACGGCCCCTCAGACGCACCTCGAACTCGCTCTTATCACGCTGCCTCAAGTTCAGGTCCTTCAAGTCGCCGATCTGGGAGTACTTAACTGATTTCCCGAATCGCTGTGATGCCTCGCTCGCATCAGATGATCTGGCAAGTAATTTGAATGTCAAATACTCGCGAACGCGTCAGGCCTGCCCTACGAACAGCCTCCCTCAAGGAGTCCACCGAAGATATCCAATTGGGGCCGTACAAGAGCTCCGATGGAAGATCAGCCTACTTCAATACTTGCATGGAAACGGTACCACCGAGCATCGCTTCCTCGACCGGGACATCGACTATCACTTTCCCGTCCGGAAGGGGATCGAGAAATTGCTGAGCCTCCTTCAATTCCGCCTATTTGACCCAGTCTTCGGCCTAATGAGAATGGACTGTTTGATCATACTGAGCACTTCGTTCGTCGTAGATAGCAGCAACACGGTCGCTCTTCGATGTGGCCATTGGCGATTGAATTTGAAAAAATCGTATTCATAGGGTGATTGAAGAAAGCTCAGAGGAATACAGTCCGTTTGGAATTTGCGGATGCGGACAGGCGACATCGAGCTTGGTCCTACAGGAATTCAACCGGTGTATCATCGACTAAAGTCTTCATCTCACGATCATCTCACGATCATCTCACGGAGTCAATGTCCACGCAGTTACAGCGGGCGACACACTGTGACTCAAAGCTTGCGCATCGATTCGCTAGTCGTACAGGGCTCTGGTAGACAGGTAGAACCCAATCAAAAGTATGCCAACAGAAGGCGGTTTGCCGTTCAAGTCTCGCCGAAGCTTGATCCTTGTCGCCAACGTTTGCTTCATAGAACACAATTCAACATAACTCACATTCGCAGTCTAGGAAGACTACCTGATTCCAAAGATCGATCAAAGGAAACACAGTTGATTGTGAAGGGTGTGAGGACGCTGCCCAATGAAACGCTCGCGTCGGCCTCCACATGATCGCGATGGTGCAGCACCACGCGCCAAATTAGTAAGGTCGTGCATAGAGCAATTGTTGGCACAATTTGTTCTGCGCACTGCTCTGCTTTAGTTCCACATTGAGTTGATCAAGGTGATCTTGGGCCTCACCGGCGCTAGGTACAGTAGTCAGCAGCCGTGGTCGAGCCAGCAACGGGGATTTCGGGCCGCGACAGTTGGGACCTAGGAGACGAAAAAGACGCCCGGCATCTCAGGCAATCATGGCGATGTCAACACCTCACAGGCGCTCGCTGGGCCGTCCTCGACAGTCCTTGGGACTCTCTGCCGCCAATACCGCTTCTTCGCCGAACCTCAATGCGTCTTTCGCCTCGTCTCAGCGGCCATCCGCGTCAACACGCAAGCCGTCCGGCCTGTCTACCATATCCGACTATCACAGTGAGACATACGACCATAGGAGTACTGAGAATTCCTCGAGTCCAATGACCATGCCAAGAGGCCCAGAGATGACAAACAGAAACATCAGTGGCGATGACGTTGGAAACAAAGATCTTGATATCGGGGATGTGGTGGATGTACCTGGTGGCATGCATGGCATAGTCAAGTTCATTGGCGAAGTAAAGGGCAAACAGGGTATATTCGCTGGTGTGGAACTCAACAAGGAGTGGGCAGCCAGAGGCAAGAACAACGGAGATGTCGATGGAGTGCGATATTTCACAACCTCCGTCCCAGGCGCAGGTATTTTCCTGCCCTCAAGCAAAGCCTACAAACGCCTTTTCCCCGTGCGGTCATCCGACTCGTTCCCACCAACACCAACAAGTCCATCGCTTGCGGCTTTCAATCTTGGCGGTAGGGGAGACCGGCATGCAGATACAACGCCGACACCAGCGGCCTCTAAGCTAAGCCAGTCAATTGCACCAGCCAGAGTAGCCAGCCCAGCATTCAAACCTCGATCTCGACCTTCCCTCCCACGCCCCGAATCCCCATTGCGGAGAACGCAAAATGCCAATGCCGCCACACCGTCAGGGCGCCCGTCTCTCGGAGCACCGAAGTTCTCCAAAGGCGGCCCTGCGACGCCTCGATATGCGCCGAGTCCAACACCTGGCAAATTTAGCAGCAGTATTGGACCTGGGAAAATGGGGACGGGCGACCCAGGCAAGAGACCCAACAAGGCGTTAGCGACGAACTCGAGAACGCCTGTGAATGCCAGACCAGCATCGCGGAATCTGTCAAGGCCGGACTCCAGATTCGACAACGACTTCGAAGACACGCCAGTTGGCATATATAAGACGACGAACCGCTCGCGACCCCCTTCACAAGATGAAGAAATCCAGCGACTCCGGACCCGCCTCGCAGAGCGCGACCAACAGCTCAAAGACCAAGCCTCCAGTCTCCTAGAGATGGAAGCCAGCGTTACAGAACTCCATTCGTTTCTACCTTCCTCAAGTCCTCAACGCCCCACCCACCTCTCACGAAACCCCAGCGTCGTCGACGACGCAGACGCCTCCCAGCTACGCATGCTCCTCCGCGAAAAGAACGAAAAGATCGCAGCGCTGACTGCAGAATTCGACTCCCACCGCGCAGACTTCCGCAGCACAATCGACACCCTCGAACTCGCCAGCACGGAAACTGAGAAAATCTACGAGAAAAAAGTCGAGGACCTCTCACAGGAAGTCCAAGAACTGCAAGAGCAAGCCGAGAACATGGACAGCGTGACCCATCAATTCAAGCAGCTCGAAGACCTAGTCCAAGAACTCGAAGAGGGCCTCGAGGACGCCCGCCGCGGCGAAGCCGAAGCCCGAGGCGAAGTGGAATTCCTGCGCGGGGAAGTCGAACGCGGCCGCTCGGAGCTGAAACGAGAACGAGAGAAAGCCGCCGTCACTCTCAGCCCCCCCAACTCGCAGCGCTCCTCCCGCGAGGTCGAGCAGCGGGACGACGAGATCCGCGGCCTCAAGGCCATCATCCACAGCCTCAGCCGGGATGCCGACGTCGGGAGCCCCAAGACCGGAGGAGGCAGCCGCCGCGTCAGCAGACAGCGACACAGCGGGCACGGCCAAGCAAACGGGCACCCCACGGAGGAACAGCTCGCCGAGGAACGGAAAGCGCGCGAGAAGCTGGAAAGGGAGGTCAAAGACCTCGAGAACCTCGTCGACGCCAAAACATACCGTGAGGAGGAACTCGAGAACGAGCTGAAGCGGCTCCAGACCGCGGCGAAGCATGCCAGCGCGGGCAGCGCCACGTCGCCAACCCGCAACTCGAATCTCAGTAGGGTGAACTCGAACGAGTGGCGGGGGTATCATAGCCCGGGCGGTGGAGGCGCTGACACGACGGCGGAAACGCATCCACAACAGCTGCAGCTGCAGGAGGCGGATTCCCAATCCGAGATCACGGACGCGAGTAACCTCTGGTGCGAGATCTGTGAGGCGCCGGGGCATGACATCCTGACGTGCACGAATATGTTCGGGAGCCAAGCGGAGGCGCAGAAGGCGAGCCCGGGGAGCCAGAGGACGGGGAGGGATGTGGTTGCGGAGGGGCTGAAGGGGCTGGGGAGTGCGTCGTCGTCGCCGTGGGGAAATGGAGGGGCGCAGGTGAAGCCGTTGAGCCCGGCGGCGACGAGGAATGCGGTGCGGATGGATGCGGGGGGCATGGTGCCGGGGAAGGCGAGTCGGGTTGTGGATGCGAGTAAGTGGTGTGCGTTGTGTGAGCGGGATGGGCATGAGAGTGTGGATTGTCCGGAGGAGGAGGTGGAGTATTAGGGGCTGAGTGGTTTGGATTGATTCGAAGCGTCTACGGTTTCGCGACTTGTACTTTTGCGTGGCGAATGGTGCTGGGCTGGGCGAAAAGAGCCGAAGCCCACTCTCAGGGAATTGGATTCTGCGGGCTTCGACTTTTGACAACATCGGGATCGCCATGTAACTCAACAGCAAGAAGCTGATACGATTGGATTGTCCCGAGCACTCGGTGCAAGATGGAAAACATACTGATAATACCATGGATTCAAAGTATGCTATACACTACTACCTTGACCTAATCAACACCCTCAGCTCCAGCACCTAACCCCAGTACCCCGAGCCCCGGCATCCCTTCTTCCCATCCAAGCACTCCCACCTCTCATGTATCCCACCGCCGCCTCGCAAGACCCTCATCTAGCCACAACCATCAACTGCATAATCCTGCTCATCGCTCAGTATCAATGCCCGTACAGTAAAATCTCCATGGGGTTCCGTAATTGGCGTTGAGCTACATCAGGGTCGGTGCTTGCATGAAGCACCCAGCTTGTCGATCATGACGTGCAACGACCAGATACGGATGCTCGTTTTGGGGCGCCGGAGAGGATTTTCACTCATGTTTGTGTGTGGCGGAGGGGAATTTCCTCAAATGGACGCATTGACGGTGAGCTGAGGGAGGATTGGAGCTTGCTTAGAGCACCCAGCTTTGGCGATGCTGATTTGCAATGGCCAGATGCGGATGGTCGTTCTGGGGTGGTCGAGAGACTTGTTGAGTCTTGTTCGTGCGTGGCGCGTTGGAATTTACTCGAATGGATGCGTTGACGGCGAGGAAAGGAAGGGTTGGAGCTTGCTTGGAGCACCCAGCTTGACGATGGTGATGTGCAATGACCAGATGCGGATTATCGTTTTGGGGTGCCAGAGGGGTTTGAGTCATGGGTGTGTGTGCGGGATGGAATGTGCTCGAATGGACGCGGTGGCTGAGGCTTGTCGTTCGTGGTGGAGGTTGAGATGACTCTGTCTGGAGGATCGCGTGGCAGCCTGCTTCTCGATGTCGAGCATGTCGTTGGAGCTCGTTCTTCGTCGTAGAGGATGAAGCTTTGAATATACTAATGTAGTTCTGGACCTTTGCGTCGGAGTCGTCCACCTTTGCGGCGCGGCCACTGGGGTCTAAGTCGCTCCAGATCTTTGGACCAGAGGCAGAGTTCGTGGCCAGAGCTGGTTGGTTTCTTGATGAGGATGATGGCGAGTGTTCGAAGGCAGTAGCCGGAGACAGAGCGACGGTATGAGGTAGGAGGGCTATATAACCGTGTTCGGAGAGAGGTGGATGTTGTAGCTCGAAGATGATTGAAGCCCGGGTGCTCGACGTTTCGTCTCATCGACTACACCATAAGACGAGACCCGGACCAACCCCTATGATGGTCGTTCACGAGCGTTTGAAAATGTTGAAAGGGGCAGCAAGCACGCGCCGAGCACGCTGGCGGCCGTGAGCAAACGAGGCATATAGAGCTGCCTTCCGTGCACAGCGCTCTGCGTCTGCTTTGTCGTTCGCGGCATCTTGGGCCTGCTGAGCTTGCATATAGGCTCTGAAGGCGTCGTAACCTTCCGTTGCGAGAATATGGCGGGCTGTTGAGGCGTGGGACGAATCACGGGATTTGATGGAAGAGAAGGAGGACTTGATTGAGATGGAGGCAGGCATTGTGAGAGTGGCGGTGGTGGTAGGGAGTGGATTGATCTTGGGAATGAGAGTGGATTGGTAATATATGTGAAATTGGAATGTGAGAATGAGTGGTTGATGCTTGTGATGATGGTAATTGCTGGAGTAAAGTTGTATGATGAGAGGGGAGAGAGTCAGGAGGGAACCTAGCACTGAATTTATATATACGGAGAGAAAAGGTGATCTGAATAGACACCGGTAAACGGCGGAAAGAGCTCAATGGCTCTGAGAGGGATTTTGTGAAAAAGGTAAGGAATTGACTCAGTAAGCCTTGAATAGGAAATCCTAAGGATCGTGTATATGGGATGAAAATTTGGAAATTGACTCTCTAAGCCTTGAATGGGAAATCCTGAGGATTGTCTATATGAGGAGTTCAATGAAAATGAGGCTAGTGATCGTGAGTGCATATCCATAAGGGTGTTCTAGATGATCGGGTGAATCTACGGAGGCTGCTCTCCTGGTCTTGAATTGAACTAAACCTTTTTAATAATCCGGTGACTGGCTTCTGGCCCGCTGGACGATATCTCAAGGCTTAGATTCTGCCTATATATTTTTAGATGACTGGGTTGGACTGGTGTATATTACTCTAATAGATGGCTTGCATTCTTACAAGAATAGCCACGACAACTGGTTACTATTTGCAGGCTTAGCTTGTGTGCCCAAAGGTCGGTTTGGATATCGACTGGATGTATCGAAGCAGGGGAAGCATATGTAAAATAGTAAGGTATTTCGCAAGGATTCGATGGATCATAACCGAAAGGCGACCCCAACAGTCCCCTCAATGCTGTCGGAATAAGACTGTCAAGGCATGCGGCCAAGGATGCCTTGTAGCCTCAAAACATACATTGAGATAGGGGAAAAGGGAGACGTCTGCGAGAAGTATGAGATTAGCAATAATATACTCAGAAGGTAAGCCATAGTGTCAGTGTGACGGGGCTTTCTCTCATGCGATTTTGCGCCCGATGTTCCCAACGCCTCGTCCAACAACGGTTACAACGACATCACCTCCCTCGGCGGAATCCGATTCTCTGATGCCCCAGCCACTAGCACCGAAAGCCTTGAGATCTCTACCTAGCGAGACAATGGATTCGCTCCCAAGGACCTCTTTGCCAAGCTGTACCCTGCCCACATCTTCCGATCCCATTGCCATCAGCGTTAGCATGGTAGGAGCTGCTGTCAGGGATACCGTACCCCCAAGTGATACGGTTTCGAGGAGTTGAAAGGCACAATGCTGCCCTAGATCTTCTGGTGGAATACCGCCAGACGGAGGTGACGCGAGGTCCGCCGAGTAGAGTGAACCGGTAGATGACTCTGCAACCAGTGATAACCCGAATCCAATGCCGATCTTGCGTTTCCCCGTGGGATCGGCCTTGTTCGTTGATGTTATGAATGGTGCAGAAGAGACATCAGAGAAGATGTAAGTGTCTCCTACGAGAGGATTTAAAACACCCCTTGCCGCCTCAATCATTCGAGCATTGTTTGACGCCGAAACCCCTGTGCAATAAGCCACGCCACGCACCTTCTTCACTCGACCAGGATTCAGCAAATGGATGGTTTTTGGAAGCCGTACTTGATGATTGAAGACTAGCTGAACCTCCCCTGCGCCGCCTCTGCCCTCAGGGCCAAGGTTCGACCTCCGTAGTATCCTCAGTTCAATGTTGTTGGTGATACCAAAGTTTGCATACAGGGGTAATATGGCTGTTCGCACACTATCGACTGATATATCACCTGCCGGCGTAGCAGAGGTGATGACGCCGGGACCGGTGAAGAGAACATTCACGGGCGCCTTAGAGAAAGGAGCAAGCAAACACAGAGGAATCAAGAAGTAGCTGACACCTCTTGTACACGCGGTAGGTAGCTCATGTTTGATGACACCACCACTGGCACCCGAACCAGTTGCGCTTCCGGTAATGAGACCGGGGCGGTAGAGAAGAGTAGTGCCGGTGTAGGAAATTTCGATATTTGATCCGTTTGTCACAGCTTCGAGAAGACGTAGAAAGGAGATCTCATGGGGTGCCAGCCCAGGACTAGTATGAGACGAAGGCCGGATCTGCGAGATGTGGATAGCACGGCCGGTAAGGGTGGAAAGGACCAGGCGGTGGGCGAGCGCTCGTTGCGTCTTAAAGCGTAGGGGCGCCTGTGGTATATCCGACATAGTTCGAGCATTTGCTAACCAGCACGGCTCATAGGAGAACACAGTGACATGATTACTTGGGAACGCTCAGGATGAGGTACTTCATTTCCTGATTAATATATTTGTCATTGCTCTCACCCTGAAACATGGACCGGAGCGTTTGAAGACGGGTCATTGAAGATTTTCGGATATACCTTAAGCGAGAGGAAATTTACTCTAGCGGTATTTCTAATAAATACACTCTAACAGCCTCGTTTGTAATCGTCACCCATTATATATAATCCGCTCTTTGGGCGATTACTACTCAATGTGTGCACTCGAGCAGCAAGATCTTACAAGGAAACATCTACGTCAAACATGCTTTCAAGTCCATTAAATCTGCCGAAGTGGTCTGCCGTTCAGCAGTGTGCAGTCACGAAGCATGTCAACTGACTGATCCCAGGCTCGAAGAGAACTCACATTTGCTGCAGCCACCAATCAACAACTATTGTGTCTACAAAAAAGATGTCACCGTCATGGTACGTTCTGATGATCTTCATTCCACAGCTCTCTTTGCTGAAGACTTCAGATTGTTGGAGGGCCAAATGCTAGATCCGACTACCATATCAACGAGACAGCTGAATGGTTTTTTCAATACAAAGGCTCGATGCTTCTTAGGGTGGTCGACGATGCCACATTCCGCGACATACCGATCCAAGAAGGCGAAATGTTCCTTCTCCCTCCGAACACGCCCCACAATCCAGTCCGCTTCGCCAATACAGTTGGTATAGTCCTGGAACAACCGCGTCCCGCCGGAAGTGAGGATCGCCTGCGCTGGTACTGTCAGAATTGCGGAATGATCGTTCATGAAGCAGCGTTTCATTGCACGGATCTTGGTACACAGATAAAAGAGGCTGTCAATAATTTCAAAAATGATGAACAGAAGAGGAAATGCTCAAGCTGTGGGGAACTTGCGGACATGGTTCCTCGGGGAGTAGTTCAGCCATAAATACTGCTCGACAAATATTACGTTCAGGACCATGCAGCCATGTTGTGAGACACGGTCAGATGAACGTAATTATCAGAATAGCCTTCTAATTGCGTATGCATTACCCTCGAGCACTAATGAAGTCGCAAATCAAAGCCGTCTTGAAAACCGATGTGACAGTCTGAGCGCGTGACATCAATTCTGCTAGCATACCATAGCTGTTGTAATCAACCAGAAGAGTACTTTAGCTGTCGAGATCGGAATATTTGACGCTGAGCAGTTCGGAATACTAGGCCCATGTTGAAATAATTATGATCCCCGCTTGGCTCCAGACCCGAAGGGTTCTTTGATTTCCAATCTTCACCTCACGATATACTTACTTTAAGGGCGATGATGGAGGTAATAGACGCTGGGATAAATGGCATCAATGTTCAATTGGGTAAGCGTACATTAGCCGGCTAATCGGAACGAGTAACACCGATTTTAGGGCTACCAAAAACATATTTTGACCCCGGTCCGTCGCACCCAGACACCCTCTCTTCTCCTACATCCTCCCCAAATTTCATCACAGTTGTGTATTCCTTGAGCTAATGTTGGCCTGACCGTACTAGAACATACGCGTGGAGGCTGAAGTCTTCACGTCCTCGAAGAAGGGTTTTTTTAACACAACCACTAACATTTGCCTACCCCTCCTAGACTTCATTTATGCCCAGGCGATCTCATCCATCTTCCTCGATTCGACAAGCTCAGAGAAACGATCTCCTCAGTGTCTATGCAGCATATGGACAGAGCTGAAAGTGATCCTTGCACGGAGTCGGAGCTGCTGAGGATACAAGAAAAAGTTGCGATGATGAACGCCACTCCAACTGTCTCCCTACCATCTCGATGACAACTCTCATACTTCGACATTTCGCGGGCGTCAGGCCGTGGAACATCTGAAAGTAACAGAGAATACGGATTCTTGAAGCCTAGGCTTATACAGACACCCCATCCTACAAGAGTGGTACACCTCTGCCAGTTACTTCATGGTCTACAATATTCCTAAGATGTCATTTGGAAGTGGGTATTGGCAGATCAGGAAGGCTAGCCTCACTTTCTCCACGGTGTATGTCAGGCCCTGCGTGACGCGTCTGACCTTACAGTAGCACAGAGTAGGCATAAATGGGGTATCAAGCAGTGGCAAAGGTAAGATTATATCATCGCATTGTGATGTGATCGCTTGACGACCTCAAGACGTGAGCTGTCCGAGAAGTGGATGTCTCTAATGCTCCAAAGCAGATGAAGTTTTAGTGACCATACGTGCCGTCCAGACAGAGTCTATGGCATCCACTCAGATCTCCCTATCATGAGAGACGAGTTCTAATCTTTTAGTGTCCCCAACTCTGCGATACATACAACAACTCTTGTTTTGGGTGTACTTGTCCAACGCTTTAGGAGTCCAACCGTGAGTCCGACGCCCAAAGCAGTCCGTAAATGTATTTCGAACGTGGCCTGTCTTATATTATACCTCTTAATACTCTATCTCTGATGTTGGCTCTGGCTAAATTGATTCAAAGTTCATTCCTCGAGGCATATTTCAGCCATGATGGTCTCCTTGATCTCTTTTCAGACACTCTAGTGTACGAAGGTCGTCGTCGACCACTAGTTGGTTCTGGGATATCTGGTAAGTTGTTTTGTTCATACAACTCCTTGGGGGTCTCTGTCTCCCTACCGTCTGTATGATTGTGAAATCATCGGTCCTTTCTGCAGCAGTCCTCATTGTTTCGGTCGTCTTCTGGGCTTACAAGCTTGTCAATAAGGCAGCGTAAAGTCAGGGCCACCAAACAGCTTCGTGCGAAAGTGCTGTTTTTACAAGCCTCTATGATGAGCCAAAATGCCAATAGACAGTCGCTGAGCAATGCTCTCTTCAGCAAGATGAGTCTCGCTATGATCCGTGTAAGTCGCGGGGAGTGCCACTCGGAAAATGGCATGTGTATCTCTTACCGTTCGCAGAGCGCAGAGCTTTACTCTCTTTCCTACTTTCGATTCACAATTTGGAAAACAAGGCCCTGAGCGGCAAGACCGCATTTCCTAACATGTGGCGAGTGCTGCATGAGAGGACAGGGCACTTCCCGCCCGGGCGCATGCACCATGCTGGTACACTTGCGGTGTGTTGTCCAGCCAGGACCGCCAGGATCGGGAAAGTTCCTCGCTCCTCTTCGGCCATGTGCGAGGCGAAAATTACCAAGGGGGAGAGAGGTAGCCTGGACACGGTCGCAGGCAGAGTGGATGGACACATGGACGATGAACTCGTGGAGGGTGTGCTACCGACATCGTGATCAGGGAAGGCGCTGCCGAAGAGCGGTGCAGTATGCGCTAGGGGAGCGGATGAGCATACTTTAGGCGTTGATTCGCCCAAGTCTTGGCTTTTTCAGAGGACGAAATCTCCTTCCCCATCCTTCTCTTCCTCCTCTTTCATCCACTCATCTGTTCGCCAATCCGCCTTGGAGGCGACCTGTACATTAGCATCTCTCAGGAGCACCATCTAGATCATCACCAGGATTAGCCAACACATACTGGTGCCCAGGGACTGAAGCTGAGACTTGCGTAAGTGATGTGCTTTTTTGGGCTGTCCTGTTATGGTTAGCGTGGATTTTCTGCCTTTTTCGCGCATTTTCTGCGATCAACTCTCACCTCACGACCTTCATTTTCTTCACCCATCGAGGACGCTCAACCTCCTTCATCAACCTCATTATCAACCACTTTCCATCTTCAAGTCTCTGCCTATTTACGAGGGAGCTTCATCCATATCCTACCTCGACGGGTCTGTTGAGGGTGCTACCCACGCGTTGAGGCTTACCACGTACACAGCGATCTTCGCCACCCAACCACTAGTCCCCTCTATCCAACGATGACTGACGAGACCAACACTGCCATGCCTCCAACAGGAACTGACGACTCAAGCTCTAAGCCAGCAGACACTGTGAGCGAAACCAAGGCAGCCGACACGATGGACGAGGGTCAAGAAGAGGCAGATGCTGAGGGTAAGACCAACATGATATGGTTACTGCCATAATACCTATCGCACTATGATCGTATCCCCCAAAGCTAATGCCACATCTCAACAGATACTAAGACCAACGGCGAGGCCGTACACGCTGCCAACGAAACCTCCGACCAGGCTGCAGCACTAGCAGAGGAAGACGACACTGATATGATTGACGCTGAGGATACGGGTGTGTCCGGCTCTGGTCAGCCTACGACGGCAGCTCAAGGTACCCCAGCTTCATCGAAGAAGGCGGCCAATGGCTCGGCCAAGAAGAAGTCTGCAGGTGTGCCCGAGCACAAGAGCAAGAAGCTCAATAAGAAGAAATCGAAGCCGCAGATCACCCAGTTGGATGCTGAGCCTGGAGAATACTATCTTGCTCGCATGAAGGGTCATCCAGCTTGGCCATCAGTCATCTGCGACGAAGAGATGCTCCCCCAGAGCTTACTCGACACGCGTCCAGTGACAACCAAGCAGCCAGATGGCACTTTTAAGAAGCCGGAATATGCCGAGGGAGGCAAGCGTGCCTACGAGCGCACCTTTCCAATAATGTTCTTGTAAGTTTGGTTACCTGATTCTCACCCTTCAAAGCTAACGTTACTAGGCACACGAACGAATTGTAAGTCATGGCTTGGATGTCAGGAGCGTTACAAAAAGTCAATGTAACGTGAAACTGACAATCTGGACAGTGCTTGGATTGCGAACACGGACCTGACACCGCTCGATCCTACAACCTGTAGCAATGTAGAGTCCAAGGGTAAGACCAAGCAACTTCTGGCTGCCTATGCGACAGCAGCTGAGAATCAGAGTCTGGGCCATTATAAGAAAGTCCTGCAGGACCACCAAGAAGCGGTGCAGGCAGAAGCAGAGGCCCAAATTGAGCGAGAGGCCAAGAAGGCCAGCAAGGGTAAGAGAAAGAGTGATGCCGCTAAGAGTGATGCCGTTGCTCGTCTGTCAGAAGATGTTGAGGACATGTCGCTCGACGAAGAGGAAGTGGCTCCCAAGCCCAAGTCGAAGAAGCGCAAGAAGGAGGCTGGTAGCGACGATGACGAAGAGAAGGTGAGCCTCGAGCTCGCTTTGCTTACAGACCAGAACTGATGCCGTGAGCCAGCCCGCTAAGACCCCTAAGACCAACACCAAGCTCAAATTGACGACCCCCAAGACACCAGCTAGCGAGCCTGCTAAGAAGAAGAAGCCAGCCAAGCCTAAATCTACTGGCAAGAAGAAGGCAGTGGAGGCTGCAAGTGACGATGAGATTGTTGATACCCCAAAGGCTGAGGAGAAACCACTCACGGCGGCTGAGAACAAGGAAAAGAAGGAGAAGATGGGTGAGATTGCCCCGACTTGGATGACATTCCATGTGCTAATCTTGCCCAGTGCTGTACTACCGTCATAAACTACAACGTGGCTTCTTGTCCCGGGACACCACGCCTAAGGAAGACGAGATGAAGGTTAGTTGAACCCACAATATGAGCTAAGCACGCGTTCGCTGACGATTTATAGGTGATGTCGGATTTTCTGAAGGAGCTTGAAGGCTATCCCGATCTCGAAGGCAGCATCATCCGTACTACCAAGATCCACAAAGTCCTCAAAGCTATGATCAAGCTTCCTTCGATCCCGCTTGATGAGGAGTTCAAGTTCAAAGACCGCTCCCATGCGCTATTGCAGAAATGGAACGAGATTTTGGCCAGCGATCCCACCGCGACCGGGGCTGATAAGGAAGCAGAATCGTCTACCAAGGCTGCCACCACCAATGGGCAGAGCAAGGACGCCGAGAAGCAGGCTGAGGATGCGGAAGCAGGTGAGGCAGCCGCGCCTGAGGAAGAAGACGAGGAAGAGCTGGAGAACAAGATTGGCACAACGATTGAGGGCGAGAAGGAAGCCGAGAAGCCCGATGAGACTGAGGCCAAGGAATCCGAGAAGAGCGATGCACCAGATGTCGACGGTGCACCTGCTGAGGAGTACAAGCCACCCGTGGACGAGACTGAGGACGAACCAGCTGCATAAATCATGCATCTAAAGCCCTCAGCAGCGCCACTACGGCTGACCCACCTTTTGCACGACAAATCACACTCTAGACCCCCTACGCCCCCAGCCTTGGAGATCTTTGTCTCCGGTTCCCGCTATCACGGGGATCTAAGTTCTGCCGGGGGCACTTAGCATGTTCTCTTTTACATCTGTGTGCATCCTGGCTGTTTGATTCAAGCCCTATTAAATAGGCGCTGGAATCGAATGACAGCAGAGCAATGGGATTCAGCAGATTGACAGATGATGGTAAAACGGCGATTCGAGATCTTCTGTGATGTACATAAGCTCACACCTGTCTCTGTGAGTGCAATACGGTAGCAAGCTCTATGCTACCACAGATACTTAGCACAGACACCAGCGATCAATTAAAAGTTCAATCAAAATATTCCCCAGTGATAGATATACCATAGCTGAAGCTGGCACGCAAGGTGCAATGTATTTCCACACAAGGCCTGTCATTCTCCATGCCATGGCTCACCTTATCGTCAAGACTCGTGCATACCACAAATATTTGTAAGCGCTGCCACTACGAATAGTACACCCATTCGTACGTGTCACCTCCACTTAGCTCCCCCAACACCAGACACCCATCCCCCCACCTCAATGACAAGCCACACTCTTCGTCGAGCTCGAACCCCCAAAAGCCAAATACCCCACAAACGCACCCACCGCAACAGCCAGCATAACCCAGCCATTATACGTCATGAACAGCAACCTAAACCCCCCAAATCATCAGCCCCCCAGCTCGCCTTCCCTTCCTCCGGGTATGTATGGATGTACTCACATAATAAAAAAGCTATAAAACACCTGCACCGCATACAACGCCGCCTTCACGACCTTCACCCTCGTCTCCGCCTCCCTCGTGGTTTTCCCTGCGCCCGTGAAAAGCAGTGAGCTGTGTTCCCTGCTTGCTGTACCATCCACTAAAACGGGGCATAATGAGCCTGGGCCCTTCGCTTCTTTCTATCCCATAAGATGATTCATGGGGAAAAGGGAAGACGTACGGGGCAGCTTGTTCATATACTCAGCGCCCTGGGCTTCGTATCTCCGACTCGCGTCGCGGACGAGCTCGTAGCCAGCGGTGAGGAGGATGATGCCGAGGAGGGAGAGGAGGAGGGAGAGGGTGGATGTTATGCGCCAGAAGGGGAAGATGATGCAGAGGTTGTGGGTGGAGAAGGTGAAGAGCATCTGGCGGGGGGGAGGTCAGCGGGGGTTGGGGGTGTGGAGGAGGTCAGTGGATGGGGGAGTGGAAGGGGGAGGGGGAGGGATGGATGGGGAGGATGTACGTTCATCTGGCATTGGGAGCTTGAGCCGCCCATGTCCATGTCGCCGTGGGACATGTGGGAGTGGTCCATGTTGGTTTGGCTGGGTTGAGTAGATGGCGTGAGGGACGGGGATGAAAATGCGGTGTTGGCCTATGAATGTGATGTTGCTGTCCTTGACTTGCTTCGGAGTCGATGAAAAGAAGACTTCTCCGACGTAGAATTTCAACTCCTGGCGCAAGCTCCATCTCACCACGGAGACATCCCCAAGATTATCATCGCGGCGCAAACAGTGCAAACACCTCTCACCCACCGACCCATCCCAAAACCACCAGTGCACAACCACACAAGCACCCCCTTCTTGAACCAGACCACCCACACCTCACCCCCCCCAAAATGTCATCCGACCCCCCCCTCCCAACGACCACCGCCCCCAACGCCCCACCCCCCACCACCACCACCACCACCACCACCGACCCCACCCGCGGCATCCCCTACTACGAATCCCTCCGACGCTCCCTCCGCGAAACCCTCACCCGCAAAACCCTCCTCGACAAAACCCTCCTCTCGCTCGAGACATCGCTCTACCGCGCCGAGACACTCTACCTCGAGGACACGGGCGCGGGGAACATCATCCGGGGGTTCGACAACTACATCAAAGGCACCACGGCTAGTAGTGGTGGTTTGAGTGGAGGAGGAGGGGGTGGAGGGGGCGGTGGTGGTGGAGGAGGAGGGGGCGGGAGGAAGAGAGGGGGGGTGGGCGAGGGGGATAGAGTTTTTAGTAAGAGTAGTGTGGGGTTTGCGAGGGAGGTGAGTCCGGAGGAGGGGTTGCAGGGAGAGGGGGAGGAGGAGGAGGAGGGGGTGGGGAGGAGGAGGAGGAAAGGGGAGGAGGGGGGGGAGGGGGAGGGGGAGAGGGGGCCGAAGAGGTTGAAGATTACGTATGCGAGGGGGGAGAAGGGGGGGATTGAGTGAGATTGGGGACGGAGGGTCGGAGGGTGTGCATGCAGGCGGAATGCGGGCATCGCTGTGATGCTTGAAGATACCCACTGAGTTGCGCACTTAGCGGTGGTGATGAGTGCTCGTTATTCATGGCGTTCGGAGACTTGAGCTTGACGGAAAGTGTGGCATGCCAACGCTAACGATGAATGTCATTTTCAGCGTTAAATGAATAGTGCCTCCTGCGCTCCACCGTGCAAAGGCTAAAGTAATGTAGAATATACAAGAACCCGGGCAATTACATGCCAATGCCTCCTAAGGCACCTCCTCGTCGCTACTCTCGCCCGCTCCAAAGCAGAAGCTGAAACAGCACTTCACGGTCTCTTCCGCTTTCGTCTTCTCCGGAGCGCGGTCCTTCCATCGCTCGACTTGCTCCCTCACCTGTGCTTTCTTTTGGGGGTTGCTCATGTCGCTGTCGGGCTCCGAATCTCCCTTAACCAGCTCATCCCACTTCCTCTTCTTCAACCCGTGTTTTTTCTCCATCTTCTCAAGCGCTTCGTCGAGGACCTCTGGGTATCGCTCTCGAAGTCTTAGTATGAACGTCTTATACGGGTCATTGACCTCGCCTTTGAAGCCTGTGACCTGCTCCGACTTGTACTTCATGAAGCCAAGAGCATCGTGAAGGTAGGCTTGAGGGACAAAGTTCTGGGTGATGGCGATACCACCTTCAATATTGATGACGAGATGATACCAGCCGGAGGGTACGTGAAGGATTTCTCCCGCTCTACAAACTCCTTCAACACAGCCGTCCATTTTTCGCGCTTCGGCATGGAAGCCCAGCAGCCATTCTCCAATACTCAGCGGACTGGTGACTTCACTCTGGTCTTGGGAGGTGAAGACGCCTGGTGGGGCTTTTGGAAACATAATCCAGTATTTGGCGCCGCGGACAACGGCGTTCCACGCACTACTCGATGTTAGCGTACCGGCAGGTCAGATGCTGAGAAGGTTATAAACCTTGTCGCATTAGGATCTTTATGGAACGTGCTTCCACTCCTTTCGGGCCCAACAATCAGCCAGCGGTGATCCGGTCTTTGCTCGCCAAGGACCTCAAAGTAGTCCTGTCCAAAACACTCCGGCACTTCGTAGTGATCATGAGGGTATCGGTGCTTGCCAATCTTCAGATCCATTTTCTCAACAAAGGCGGGATCGAAAAGGTACAAAGGAGATTCGTCAAAGTTGTGTGTGCAGTACTTGCGGTAGGTTTCGTACGGCCAGTCTACCCCTTCGCAGCTGAAATTGACATCCTTGTACATGGACATGAAACCCCCCCATGTCCAGTATTCAATCACCGGCCACTCGTTGACAACCTTGGTTGCAATGAACGGCTTTTTTACCCATTTGGACTCGAACTCTTCAGCGGTAAGTGTGTCTATCCTTGGAATCTGGTTCTTGGAAGGTATGTTCTTGTAATACGGTTTAAGAGGGATGTGACGGCACATGAATGGTCGATATAGGACATCTGAGTAGAGGCCACTGCAATCGAACACCCATCTTGAATGCATCTCGAGCACTGTAGTGAACCAATCTCCACACCACCGATCGCTAGCAGTAGGACAACTAGCACAGACAATTCAGTACTGTGCTATGATTAATGAGCAATGGTTGGATGTGGTCATATATGGTAGATTATCTTGATTATAGATGGTACACGGCGAGCATTCTATTATTACATACACAAAGCGGCCAACTGCAACTCACAAAATTGCTCATCTCTTGCTAGAGACAGTCTAATCCTGATCAAAGGCCATGGTGCCACCAAAACCAAGACTATGTAGAGATAATATAAGGAGGTTTGTAAATTTTGATAAGAGGGTACGAAAGAAGAGAAAGCATACTTAAGGAATTTGGATCTCCAAAGCGGCTCATCAAGCCTTGAAAATGCCCAAAGGGCCTTGCACGTTGATCCAAATCTTAGGATTGACAGAATGTCAAGATACTCAAGTAATTGTACAATGAGCTCATCTGGAAGCATTGAAAATGGGCCAGCAGCTGTCTTGATGTTTTCGGTAGCGAGGTATACTTGACCTGAAGGCTTGATCCTGTTCCAATGAGGGGGGAGGATGCTCAATAGCTCGGGGGGAGGAGGAGGCAGGAGCGTTGCCTGACTCATACGGCTGTCCTGCGCAGCCACCGATACTCTTGTTGAATCGCCAAGGGTTGAGAGAGGGATGATCTGGTCTGCGTCGGAGTCGCCAGGAGTCCTGCCAGGAGTCCTGGCAAACATGGTTGAAAGCGCTGCAACAGCTTGAAAATGGAATAAGTCCTACGGATATCCGGACTGGAATGATCAAAAGAACGATGGCGAGCAATGATTCAAGCCAAGAACACTTGGTACGGGAGCGAAACTAATGAATTAGAAGCCTCAATGAGACGGCTTAATATGCTGTGTAAAATGTGTATATGATGGATGATCAAGAAAGAAGAAAGAGTTGAAGTGTGCCACTAGACAGAGGCAATATCAACAGAAGCGAAAGCGGCAATCTTTAGCGCACCGGCTAAATTTTCTGCCTGCAAGATTTTCTACAAATCTTCCTTGCATCCCACACATTCAATCAACGTCACAGAGAATCACAATTACAAACGCCCATAGACATCAGAGAAGGGCTCGAAGAAGAGCACCCTGATATCTTTAAATCAAATATATTTAGACGACTTCTTGGTGACCGTCTAAGGTTACCTCGAAACATCAGCCCCACTACCACTTCTTCGACATCCATAAGATCGCGGTCCTTTTGGGTCGTGATCTCTCATACATATAGTTGCAATCATGGCTACAGACAAGGGTCTCGAGGAGATTCCAGAGAGTATGTCGCAGCGCAATGCTTTCCAAAGCCCGTCTCTGGCGCGCATCGGCTTCCTTTCCGTATGCTGACACGAAGTCACTCTAGCACTAATCGAATCCAACTACGATGAGGTCACGGATTCCTTCGATTCTATGAGCCTCAAAGGCGAGCTGTTGCGAGGTACGAACCCTCTTCGCCCCATTCAGCCGACAACGTATTTACATTCTATAGGTGTCTATGCTTATGGTTTCGAGCGCCCATCTGCTATCCAGCAGCGGGCTATCATGCCAGTCATCAAGGGTTAGCTCGGTCATGCATGGGTTCTGAGGTGTGTTGGGCTGATACAAGGTGCAGGCTCTGATGTCATCGCACAAGCCCAGTCCGGTACGGGAAAGACAGCGACCTTCTCAATCTCGGTCTTGCAAAAGCTTGACCCGAATATCAAATCATGTCAGGCGCTCATCCTCGCGCCTACCCGAGAGCTGGCCCAGCAGATCCAGAAGGTTGTGGTCGCTATCGGCGACTTCATGAACGTGGAGTGCCATGCATGCATTGGAGGCACTAGCGTTCGCGATGACATGAAGGCTCTGCAGGATGGCCCCCAGGTGGTTGTTGGAACTCCTGGGCGTGTCCAGGACATGATCCAGCGTCGCGTGCTCAAGACTGACTCCATGAAGATGTTCGTATTGGATGAAGCTGATGAGATGCTTTCTGTAAGTGCAATGATGGTCAATGATGCAGCGAATTCTTACTATTTCCTAGCGCGGGTTCACAGAGCAAATCTACGATATCTTCCAGCTCCTGCCTCAATCCACCCAAGTCGTTCTTCTTTCCGCTACTATGCCTCAAGACGTGCTAGAGGTTACCACCAAATTCATGCGCGATCCAGTGCGCATCTTGGTCAAGAAGGCTGAACTTACCCTGGAAGGTATCAAGCAATTTTATATCGCAGTCGAGAAAGAGGACTGGAAACTGGACACCCTCTCTGATCTCTATGAGACCGTCACCATTACCCAGGCCGTCATCTTCTGCAATACCCGTAAGAAGGTGGACTGGCTTACCGACAAACTCGGCCAACGTGATTTTACCGTCTCGGCTATGCATGGAGACATGGACCAGGGTCAGCGTGATCTTATTATGAAGGAATTCCGCTCGGGATCCTCTCGAGTCTTGATCGCTACCGATCTTCTGGCTCGCGGTATCGACGTGCAACAAGTCTCACTGGTCATCAACTATGACTTGCCTGCGAACCGCGAGAACTACATCCATCGTATTGGTCGTGGTGGTCGATTTGGACGCAAGGGTGTTGCTATCAACTTTGTTACGGCTGATGATGTACGAATGATGCGCGAGATCGAGCAGTTCTATAGCACTCAAATCGAAGAGATGCCGATGAACGTTGCCGGTACGTATTCCTACCTTCCATCAACAGCTCGCTCATCACTGACACACCCGTGTAGATCTCATCTAGACGTTACGACTTCTACACTATCTCGTTGTTACTTAGCGACGCTGAGATACCCGCGCTTCAGAGGGAATATTCGATAGAATGGAGGAGAAGGTGCTGGTGGTAGTTTCTCAGTATGCGATGGCATGTTTCGTTTGGTCACAGTGGCATGCTAGGTCTCTTCAAAAGTTGCACTCGGTCCTGTTTGTAGATTCTGGCGCCATGTCATGGAGCATGGCGACAGCATCCAGGCAAGGTGATGCTTTGCCTCGGTATCTTATTGCTCCTGACCACCCAAGCTGTTGTAATGTACTCTCACACATTCAAGATAGACCGATGAAATGCATGCATGGGTTTCATATCAATTCTGTTCGCCCTTCGTGTGAGGTGGGTCGCATCTTCGGACTTGTGGGTGGTTGGCACGAAGCGAGGTTCTCACCACTGATGTTTCTTGGTCCTTTCCCACACCATACCATCGGCTTCAGCACCTGTCCTGCATCTACTTTGATCCCTCATTGCTGCTCACCGAATCCTCACGCTCCAGCTTACCATAGCTCGGCCCATGTTAGCTGGTGTGCTCTCGCCTGTCACTCTAGGACGATCTCCATGGCTGCGCCAGGTCCAGAATGGATGCTATGGGCGAAGAAACTCCGAGACGAACACGTCAACCTAGTTGAATCTCTGGAGACATTATCGAGCACTGTCGCTAAGGCGCCCTTGCCTGTCCAAATCACAGATCTAGAAGCAAGCCAGCTCGCTCTGCAACAGGAAGTGAACTCGCTCCGTGAGACGTTAGCAGCTGCAGAACTACAAAGGGAGCAGCACTCGAGGATCGCTGATGAGCGGATTGCCGCATTGGAGCAACAAGTCCGAACCGCAGCACGACTACGAGACCAGAACGCCAAAGACAACAACGAGCAGATCAAGAGACTGGAAGAAGATGTGGCGGCACTAAGACGACGGGCTCCGTCTGCAAGTAAGCTTAGAGTGACTTCCGCAGGAACGAGGCATACTTCACAGCTTAATGGTGAGTACCTCGTGGACCTCTAGGTCTCCAAGGTCACTCAATCTCAGCGTAGCCGAAAACCTCGCCAATGTCTCCGATGCATCGAGCAAGAGATCGTCCATGCAGATATATTTTGAGACATCAGCCCAACGGAAACGCAACTGGAGCGGTCAAGCGCAGCAATGGCCAAGCAGCGTACAAAATATCGATAGCGACGAGACTAGAGATAGGTCCGAAGACCTGGAGGCCTTGCAGTCGGTGAGTCCCTGCAATACACCAGAATCTCTCAGATCCGCAACACCCGGAGGACCAGAGGCTTCACCATCCGCCACTCCATCTGATATGTCGAGCCTCGTCAGCGTCATAAGCTTTCCCCACTCCTCGATCCACGCTGCAGAGGCTTCCGCCCGGGACTCATCGCCACCGGCTGTGGCTCTGGAATCCCAGGGCGGTCTTGATCTCTTTGAGTATCTTATCCAATGCGAAGATGAAATTACGAGTCGACTGCCTGCGTACGAGAGAAGACTAGTAGAAGCTTTTGTTGCTGGCTTGAGCGACAAGGTGCACAAGTCAACCTTGAAAAGCAGACTAGACGAACAGGCATGGAATTGGAAGATAGCGTTCGAAGGGGCAAACCAGATCGCCGAGGAGGCTCTTGCACAAGGGAGAAGAGGCAAGAGCAAGCCGTCGCCATCGAGAGATTCGAATGGCCGGTTCAAGAAGAAATCGAGAAGATCATATGAGGGTTGAGAGGGCCACAGCAGCTTGGCTTGGCTGATCTGATACTAATGTTTTATTGCGGCGCACATCGTCTGGTTGATGATATACGAGGACGGAGATTACTTGGCCGCATGGGAAAAGCATTTGCTACTAGATGTCGACATATCGAAAAACGTAGCTACAGATTCAACAGGAGAGGGTACCTGTACGGAGTATATCGACCCTTATACCATACTTCTATCCCAATACTAAGTCTCTTCATACACATACAGTCCCCCCTTCTCCTTAACCTCCACCTCGATCGCTCCCTCCCCAACGTCCTCTCCCCCAACCCTCACCCCCGCCCGCATCACATCCCCCACCTCCACACTCCCCACCCCCTTTGGCGTCCCCGTCAGCACGACATCCCCCCTCTCCAACGTCATGACCCGACTGATATCACTCAACAGCCTCGGTATTCGAAAGAGCATCAACCCCGTACTATCACTCTGCCTCACCTTATCATTTACCGACAGAAAAAGCTCAACATCGTGCGGATTCGGTACCCTCGCTTTCGAGATAACATTCGAGATGGGACAGAACGTATCGAACCCCTTCGCTATACTCCACGGCAGCCCTTTGCTCTTGGCTTCGTTCTGGATATTCCGGGCCGTGAGGTCGATGCTTACGGCGTATGCTATAGTCCTTCTCATCAGCCCTCTTTTCTCCTATAAGGGAAAGAGAATGTACACTCAATAGCGCCCAGCGCGGCCTCCTCGTCCTCCTCCCTCAGATCCCTGACTTCCCGTCCCATAATCAATGCCAGCTCGACCTCATAATGCAGACTCACGCCTTTTGGACGCAGCACAGGCCCGCTTTTGGGAGCGAGGAGCGAGGAGGGGGGCTTGAGGAAGAAGAAGGGCTTTTTAGGGCGGGCGTTTGAGAGCTCGGTTATGTGGTCTCTTGCGGGCTTGATATGTCAGTACGGGGATGGAGGCTGCAGAAAAGGGTTTTTTGGAGGGGAGGGAGCTTGGGGGGGGGTATACGCATAGTTGCGGCCTATGCATACGACCTTGCGGCAATTGGCTTTGATGGATGCCATTGCTAGCAGATTCTTAAGGGTAGAGAAGCTTGCACAATCGAGCCTTGTGCGAATGAGAAGCCTAATGATCTAGATTTGAAAAGTAGAGCTCGTTAAGGTTCTCAGTATCTGACCTTCAAGTTAGCCATGAATATCCGTATTTGGCCGGAAGTCCTCTCCGAAAGAAGCAGACAACGACCTACATCGTACGGAATACAAAGCATCTGACTGGCGTTACAGCGAAACAAAGCTCCAACTTCAAGAATTCCTTCCCACCCCCCAAATCACCACCTTACCAAACCCACTCGCCCCTCAGCAACCATGCAAATCTCACACATTCTCTCTGACCTAACCTCCCTCCGCGCCTGCGTAAGCTCCCTTTCCCCCTTTCTCCTCCCCTTCTTCCCCCTCCCCTCTTCCCCCCCCACACCCCACCTACCCCCATACTAACACCACCCCAACCACAGCCCCCCACCGCCGCCCTCGCCCTCGTCCACGCCCGCACCCCCACATCCCAACCCCCTTCCACCCAGAATCCTTCCACCCAATCCCGCGAGCCTCCCAGACTAGTATCCGAGGAATCGGTAGCTGAGGATTTAGATCTGCAGCGCGCAACGGATCTGGTGGAGCTGCATGAGGGGGTTAAGATGAGGCATGTAAGGGGGTTGGATCCGGGGCTGGGGGAAGCGAGGAGGGAGGTTGAAGCGGTGGTGCGGGGGCTGGAGGGTGTGGGTGTAGAGGGTGTGAGATGAGGATTGAGGGAGGGTGGCTGATAAAGAAGTGACTTGCGCTGCGCGGAAAAGAGAGGCTGGGTTTTGTGCTCGTCAGCTGTTGGCTTGGGCGGCCTGGTTTGAGACTGCGTGTACGAGCCAGCGGGTTCGTGAGATGTGGCTCAGGTGTGAGGTCTTGATCTTTGATGAATGATGAACGATGGAGTTACTATCACGACTACGACTTTTACGCTATGACCAGGGTTAGCGGGAACATTGACTAGGAAACCCTCAGCTTGTGATGGTCTGTATCCTATCTGTTGGCTGGTAGGGATTGGTTACTTTATCACTGCCAGGAGTCACTAAAGCTGTCTTCCCGTTCTCACAGAGATATCGCTATGAGCTTCTTGACGGGGTAGAGAAAACGCTAAGACTGTCTGCCTTTCAGCCACCGGTGGTCGATTTGGCTATTGTCAATCCGTTAATGGGTGATTCGAGTGAGTTGAGCGACCATGGAATAGCGAGGCCTCGAAAACACATCTTATGGCTATTACGGTGTAAGCGACTATCGTTGCAGCATGCAGATGGGCTGCATCCTCGAGGAAACGGTCTAGGTAGGATAAAAGCCGTCAACTCGCTACACTACTACATACACGGCCATTGCATGACCTCGCTCAAGCTACGGCCTGATCAACAAAGGCGGCTCAGAGACGAGAGCACGACCACGGAATCCTAGGCATCTTCAAGAACAATGTTCTCGCCCTTCGCCATACGTCGCAGCACATGCTTCGTCTCTCTACCGACCTGCCTCCCCAGTGCGGCATCTAGTAGACTCTGTCTCGAAGCCACGTTTCTGACCTTGCGTATCACGGACTTTCGCTTCTTCAGCGGAGGCGATTCTGCAGCATGGGGCTGGGTAGATACAGGGGTGCTTGGTACCTCTTCGCCTCTTGCAAGACGCTGCAGTCTATCCTTTGTCCGGCCTCCCATCTTCCTGCCCAGCGCTGCATTCAGGAATACCCTACGTGCAGCAAGGTTCCTGGCTTTCCGAAGGTACAGCTTTCGTTTCTTCACAGGTGAAGAACCCAATTTCTCCGCAGCCGAGTTCACGGTATGCTGGACTGATACGATTGAGCCGTTCCTTGAGGTTATCCTGTACTCGTCGTTGTGTAAATGCCCTGCTGGCGTGGGATGAGGCTCTGCAAGTTCGTCGTCAAGGGGTGTAGCGTCGCTGGGACTCAGAACGAAGATCTTGGGCGGAGGGAGGGTCACCTTCTTGGCTGGCTTAGAGCCTCTGCGTGAGTTGATCGAGGGTGGAACGCTGATCCGATCCATGATGTCCACTGCTTTTGTTTCGGACCGCTTGAGCTCTGGGGTTTGTATTTCACTCTGTTGTCCAGCTTCCTCGTCGTCATCCCTATCGCGTGCATAAATGGAAGGTGGGACGCTGATCCGGCCCATGATATCCACTGGTTTTGTTTCGGACGGCTTGAGTTTTGGCGTTTGCCTTTCACTCTGTTGTCCGGCTTCCTCGTCGCCATCCTCATCACGTGCATTGATCGAAGATGGGACGCTAATCCGTTTCATGATATCTACTGGTTGTGTTTCTGACGGCTTGAGCTCTGGTGGTTGGCTTTCATTGTTTTGTCCAGCTTCCTCGTCGCCATTCTTATCGCGTGCATGAATCGAAGGTGGGACGCTGATCCGGTCCATGAAGTCCACTGGTTTTGTTCCGGACCGCTTGAACTCTGGTGGTTGGTTTTCATTGGGTTGTCCAGCTTCTTCGTCGCCATCCCTATCTTCAGGAAGTGAGAGTTTTTTGTCGACCTGTTGACCGGCTTTAGAGAACCCGGTGATGTCAGGACCGTCGGCTAGAGGATACGAGGTGGCCTCTTGGTTGTCATCTTTATCTTCAGGGAGCGAAAGTTTGTTGTCGACCTGTTGACCGGTTTTAGAGACCCCGGCAACATCAGGACTGCCGGCTAGAGGACCCGATGTGGCCTTTTGGTTGTCATCTTTAGACTGCTGGATATGATGCACGGGAATCTCGCTGGCTCTTCGATCAACGGTTTGAGCCACCGCGGCTGACGAGGTGACAAATAGATCATTCCTCTTCGCACGCTCAGCTGCCCCTTCGCTGCTTGGGCTTGCTTTAGGTGCAGAAGGGTTCTGAGACGAAGAATTTACTGTTTCGCGCGGAGCAGTGTCTTCTGGAAACTCCACAGTCTTTTCGGAGGCGTAATTCCCGATAGGCACCCACAGTCGTTCAGGCGATGTGGTAGGCTTATCCGTGTCCGCTTTGCCTAACGGAGAGCTGGCAGCAACGGATTGTCGCGGTGATCTCTTAGGTATGCTTTCGACAGGGCCCTGAGTCGAAACAATGACTTTTTGGCGCGGAGCAATGTCTTCCGCAGAGTCTGTAGTCTCTGCAGAGGCGTAGTTCCCGACAGGCGCCCACGGCCGTTCAGGCGATGTGGGTGGTTTATGCGTGTCCGCTTTGCCTAACGGAGAGCTGGCAGTAACGGATTGTCGAGGTGATTTCTTAGGTAAGCATTCGACGCTCTTACGGACTTCGCCTGCAGGCAAGGTCTTGGAAGGGTTTTGAACAGGTTCAGACTCCCCTTCTTCATTAGCCCATGGTTCCAAATCCCGCTCCTGACTGGCCTCCGTGCCGCTGCTATCCGAACTCTCAGCAGGTCCAGGTGAAAAGGATCGACGTTTTGGCTCAGTGGCACCTTTAGAAACTGGGTGTTTTTGAGAGGTGCCTTGGCTCTGTCTAAAAGACTCTTCTTTGTCTACCGGACTGTCGTCTCGAGCATCAATGGTAGCACTCGCAGGCTCTGGAATAACTTTGTCGTTCAATGACATATCAGAGTAAACAGATTCTCCATCATCGTCTGGAAAGGCCCCTGGAGTCATAGTAGTCACCTTAGACAGGGGGTCCATTGCAGATCCACTGAAACGATCGTCCTGCGTTGAGCCGCCAGAGCCCTCGTAAAACGATGATCGTTCGGCTTTTCGGTGAGGATGTGCTTTCTCTGCGCCAGTAAGCTCATATTTGTCTGCTGTACCAGCCGAAGGGCCTTCAGCAGCCGGATTGTCTTTTTCTGGCGGCAGTGATGTCTTGCTGGTGTCAGCCAGTACTTGACTATTCGGGTGAGCATTCGAATCATTCCCATTAGACTGGTGTTCAGCCGAAGGGTCTTCAGCAGCCGTTTTCTCATTTGCTACCAACAGTGGTGTCTGGCTGGCGTCAGCCTGTATTTGACTATTCGAGCGAGCATTCGGGTCATTCTTATAAGACTGGTATTCAGCTGAAGGGTCTTCAGCAGCCGATTCCTCTGTTTCTGCCGGCAATGGTATTTGGCTGGCCTCAGCCAGTCCTTGCATATTCGGGCGAGCATTCGTGTCAGTCTTTTGATCCATAGTCTTTCCTTCCGCCCGGGCGTTCCAATCAGACTGGCGTTCAGCTGAAGGGTCTTCAGCAGCCAACGTCTCTTTTTCTGGCGGCAACGGTGTCTGGCTGGCGTCAGCCAGTACTTGAGTATCCGTGCGAGCATCTGTGTCGTTCTTGTGATCGAAAGTATGTTCTTTAACCCGGGGATTCTTATTGAATTGGCGTTCAGCAGCTGGAGTTGGATGAGCATTGTCGGCTTTGTCATGCCCTTCGGAGACGAGCGCTGCTGTCCGGTTCGAGCTGGTTCGTCAGCTCTGACCCTAGTCATGCTACAGGAAACCTACTCATTTGAATGCTTGCGGTGTGCCTCAGTCTGAGGCTGGGTAGCAAATATCTGATCAAAAGCCTTTGTAACGGACTGGCGTTCAGCAGCTGGAATTGGAAGAGCATGGTAGGCTTTGTTGTGTTCCACAGAATCGAGCGCTGCTGTTCGATTCGAGCTGGTATCGTCAGCTATGACCCAATTCACGCAAAAGTAAGCCTACACGTCTGAATGCTTGCGAGGTGCCTCAGTCTGGGGGTGGGTATGAGAGATCTGGTCATGAGCCTTCTGAAACGACTGGTTTCTAGCACCTTGTTCGGGCCGCGAAAGCTCTGCCGTAGCATTCACCGGCATGGCTTCGTTCTTTCTCTGCCGACGTTTCTCTTCGACGTCGACTTCAACAGATACAAAGCGAGGCCAGCCCCACCCTGATGACTGTTGGTGCTGGATTGAGGGTTTCCGCTTCGGATGGCTGGAAACTTTCGGTGGACTATGCTGGTTTGCAGGAGTGCGTGGAAAGGATTCTGGATTGGGCATGTTGGGCCAAGATCTAAGCCATGGCGGAGAAGAGTCGTACGAGTGCATATAAGGATGAGAAAGTACTGAGCATAGGTAGAGGAAGATGATGAAAGAAATGTGGGAGACAAAACAATAGGCTGATGGGACTTGCCATGCTCCATCGGTCCTTGAGGAGGCAGGTGCGTCTGCCTCCAGCCTTTGCTGCTGATACAAGCTTCAATAGACTTGCAATATCTCACCGAAGGAGCCATTGGTAATTAGCGTTTCAGTGTACGAAGACATATCCTCAAGCCGGTCTCCACAGAGTACCCAGACTGCTCGTAAGCGGGGAATTCAACAGAACATCTGGCCTGGTGTATAGTGATAACCTATGTGTTCATGCAAGCAAGAAAATGGTTTTATATGTCAAGGTCGTCCTGTCAACGAACGGCTTGCCGTTTTGTCGAGATCATATTCTAGAAGTCCGTCTGCAGTGAATTCCAACACTTCTCCATACATTATCCTAGGTCTGGTCGAGAGGTAGAACCTTCGGCAGCACACGAATTCTCACCCTCAGCAACTGAAGGGTAAAGTTAGCTCCGAAAGACTTGGTCCTTGACGAATAAATGCGGTCGAACTCCAGTTGCAAGCAGAATACCCTCTTGCTCTTCCACTAGCATAATATCCTTTTCGCCGCGCTCAACAGTAGAGTTACGATTACCAGCCATGGCATCAAGCGTGGATGCAAAGCTGCTGAAGCAGACCAAGTTTCCGCCTGATTTCAGCCAGAAGGTTGACATGAAGAAGGTCAATGTTGAGGTCATGAAAAAGTACCGATATCTTGTCCGCGCGTCCAGGCATTGCTGATTGTCGTCCTACCACAGGTGGATTGCAGGCAAGATCTCTGAGATTCTGGGCAGTGAAGACGACGTAGTCATTGAGCTTTGCTTCAACCTCCTTGAGGGCTCACGATTCGTAAGTTAAGCCTACATACTCTTAGATACTTCTGACTGTACTGACCAAGCCAATTGCAGCCAGACATCAAAGTGTTGCAGATCCAGCTCACCGGCTTCCTCGACAAGGACACAGCGCAATTCTGCAAGGAGCTTTGGACATTATGCCTCAGTGCCCAAAGCAACCCCCAAGGCGTGCCGAAGGAGCTATTGGAAGCGAAAAAGCTGGAATTGATTCAAGAGAAGGTCGTTTATACACATCTTGGAGAATATTGGGGCACATAGGCTTACAATACAACAGATAGCTGCTGAGAAGGCCGCCGAGGAAGCCAAGAAACGCAAGGAGCAAGAGCGTGTGAAGGACCGAAATATTGATAACATTCGCCAACGGGAACGCGGCGAACGCGGTCGAGGTCGGGGCAGAGGCGATCGGGGCAATCATGACTATGACCGACGTCCACCAAGAAACTCGAGATCTCCACCTCCCAGGCGCTACAGCCCACCGCCTCGCTCTGGTTACCGCGGCCCTCCGCCAAGACGTGATGTCGATACCTACGTTCCTGGTGGTCGTAGCGGTCGCGATCGTCGATCGGATGACGGCAGGAGGCGTCGCTCACCTTCCGTCAAAAGATCCATTACTCGATCACGTTCGGGTTCTCCTGCCCCACGGCGGCGCCATCGAGACAAGGAGGATGGACCTCCTCGGCCTCTAGACCGTCGACCAACACCAAATCGGTCTCCTGCCACCGTGCGTCGAAGACCTGTTAGAGATAAAGGATCAAGGAGTCCCAGGCGCGGTGATCGAGCAAGATCCTTCACACCTTCAAATACCTCTCGCTCACGATCTCCCAGAAGACCTCGGAGGAGGCGCGATGCATCAGTCTCCTCACGTAGCCGTACTCCGCCCCCTAGGCGTCGACGTCCCTCTCCCTCCCTATCCAGGTCTCGTTCCCGTTCACTAGAAGATCGCAGACGGTCAGGCAGGCCTAAAAGATCACCTTCCTACTCTAATGACAGCAACCGTGGTGGCAAACACGCTGATGATCGCAAGGGACTCAGACACCGCGAACACCGGCGCCGCGGCAGCAGCCGAAGCCCCAGCTTCAGTAGAGATCGTAGCGCAAGACCGAGCAAGGCTGTGCGACGAAGCAGCCCTAGTCCGAGACGCCCAAGGAAACGTTCGATTGAGCGATACGTACCGGGCGGGAGGCGAAGGCGCAACACTTCTTCTGTTTCCTCACCCGTCGAGAAACGACGCAAGACGGCTGACTTTGCGGATGAAGAGGCTAGGGAGATGAAGCCTGAGCCCGTCAGCTCGAGCCCCGAGAAACCTCCAGCCCCAGCCGAAGAGGTGGGTAGCGATTCACGAAGTACTAGCTGAACCTTTTTCCTCGCCCTGTCTACTGAACATACAGTTCATCTCGAGAAACGTACTAAATCACTCGTACAGACACGCTCGCCAACACTCACAGCCAATGAACTGCGAGAGAAACTCCTAAAGGAAAAGGTCTTGGCGATGAGGAAGTCGAGTAGTGGTGCGAAAGCGCAGTCAACCCATGGCTCATGATGGCCGAAAGGTCTAGTATCATTCCTTGTAACATTAGATGTGGCTCTAGAAGGCTGCTTTGTAGCAAAATACGTATGTTATCTTCCAACCATATCCATGGGCAACTCAATTCTCGCTTCCAAGAGGCGAATCGTTGACAAACCGTAGGCTTCGTGAGTATGATGGGCACCTGCTCTAGCCTGTGCCCCTTACAGAAAGGCATGAATGCTTTGACCGTTGGAGCGCCTGTAGCTCATACACACCGTAAGACAAGATATATATTCTGCACGCTCATCGAGACCGACCGGTGATGCTCGTCATACGGTACTACTACGAGTACGAATACACATTACCTTCCAACCAACTCCCCATTTCATCTCAACCCCTCAGCCCCCAAAGCCAACTCACCTCCCCCTCCCCCTCCCCCTCCCCCTCGCCGCCTTCCTCATCCTCCTCTCCCTCTCATACTCCTTCCCCTCCTTCCCCTCCTCCCCCTGCACCATCCCCACCAACCTCCTCATCTTCCGCTCGTACTCCCCATCCCTCTCCTTCTTCTCCCTTAACCCCTCCCTCGCCACGAAATTCGCATCCTTCCTTAATTCCCTCAGCGCGCCCTTCCGCTCCTTCTTGTGTTCTGCTGTCAGTTTCGAGAGCTCGGAGCGTTGCCGGTCGGGGTCGTAGTGCGAGGTGGGGTTGTAGGAGGGCTCGAACTTGGGGATGGAGGTTTTGATGGGGAGGGGGCGGTGGTTGTGCAGGGCGAGGGGACGGCGGGTGGTGGTTGCCGTGGAGTGGAGGGTGGTGCATTGGGAGAGCGTGGAATGAAGGAGGTCCTGTTGGGGGGTTGGTGTGAGTGAATGGGGGAAGGACAGGGAATGGCTTACGTGGGTTGTGGGGGGGAGGTTTAGGGCTGCGGCTTGGGATGAGATGTGCTTGAGCGCGACGAGGATGGGGTCGAAGATCTCGATGGAGGCGGATTTGGAGGACCACATCTCTGCCATGGTACCGATAAGGCAAAGATGGGTTCGCAGCAGTGCGTGTTTATGCTCCTCGTTGTTGCTGTCGTCGGGTGCCTCGGTCGAGGGTATCGTATCCCAGAAAGCAAACTTCCTCTGCACACCCGCTGTCTCGTTTCCGTTCGCCGAGATCTGGAATTCCGCCGGGAGTTTATGCTTTATCAATGACCCCTTCTCCTTTTTCTCCCCACGTACAAGTGCCCACAGTGCATTCAGGGTATAGTTCACCACTTCAGGAACATACCTCTTCGCCAGCCGCTGATACTGCACGCACAGCATTGCCACATAAGTCCCCGTAGCGAGATCTGACAGCTTCTGGGGGACCTTGTGGCCTAGATACCGCGTCATGCATAGCATAGCTGGTGTGACGACTTGATGGAAATGGTCCGAGGTGGGGAAGATAGTGCTGATGGCTGTCAGAAGGATCAGGTCTCCGGAGTTTAGGGCTAGTGGACGATTTTCTTGGATCAATCTTAGGTGGTCGCGAAACGCACGACCAATCTCGGAGGGATATGTCTTTGCGAGAGAGTGAATGTGGCGGATCAGGGCTTCGAGGACGGAGAAAGGAGAGTGCGTCGATTCGTTAGCGAGGTAAGTGAGATGGGAGAGGAGGATGGCGGAAAAAGTAGCAAGTTTGGATTTGTTCTCTGCGGAGAGTTTAGGTTGGTAGAGAGCGCGGATACGTTGAATAATGGTAGGAAGGTCGGTGATGGAAAGGGGCGAGGTGATAGCAAGGAGCTCAGTGTGGGTTTGGGGGCAAGGGAAGGTGAACGGCAGGTTGGCTGATGGCGTGGCTTCGGTAGTAGCGCTTGATTTGGTAGAGGAAGGGTTGAGGCCTGGTCGGCCAGCATCTCCTGTAGATAGGAGACCCTGAACGAATTCGAGGTCATCGTCGTTCTCGTTGTCGGAAGAGCTATCAGACGGTTCTGAGCCATCTGCTGGATCTGAGATCTCGAGGTCGGAGCCGCTGACGACTAGATCGTCCTCGATTAGAAAATCGTCTTCGTCCTCAACGTTCAATTCCCTGGGCTTTTCCTCGCTAGGTATGCCGGCCCCAAGGCCATATGCATCCGACTCCTCAGGATCATCATCGCCATCAGCTAGTATAGGAGTCTCGTCTGCAGCTTGTTCCGTATCGCTCTCCGGCTCTCCTTTCATCCTTTTCAGTCTCCTCTCTTCAAGGTCCTTCAATCGCTGTGCCTCTTGCTCTAGCTTTTCCTCATCGGTCAAAGTTCGTACTGTGGGTCTCGATCGTTGATCGAAGGTATACTCCTTCAGCCGTTGGTCATACTCCCTGTCCGCTTGCGCGCGATCTTTCCCGTTCAGTAGAGCAAGCCGATCCGCGTTCATGATATCAATGGGTGCCTGCACCTGTGGAGGTGGCGGTGGCTGCTTGTTCTCTCCTCGCAAAAGCGCGAAGAGGTCAGGCATGCCTTTGTCAAGCTCAGCTCTTAGATCATCATCGTCTTCCTTTGCCTGTTGGCGTTCGTACTTGTGGAGCTTGGACTTGGCCATAACTTCTTTCATGACCTCATTCTTGGTCTTCCGACGCCCTGTTTGCTCTTCATCCTTGGTATCTAATTCGTTTCCGTCTAGGTCGCCTTCGTCAACAGAAAGCCTTTGCCGTTTCCTCGGTCGATCATCTGGTTCCTGTTCTTCGGCTCCATCTGACAAGCCCAGGTCTGCCTCATCAAAATCTTCCAGCTGTCCTGTATCTCCATTGGTCAAAGGCCGTCCAAAATGTGTGAGCTCGTCATCTTCCTCTAGATTAAACACCGAAGCCTTCTTCTCGCCCTTCTGCTTTTCCCTCATGTAGCGCTGCAGATTCCTCTCCTCAGGTGTCATCGTAGGATCGTTCTCGCCGAATCTTCGATCTTGAATGCCTCCAACCTTGTTCCGTCGTTGCATCTCTGGCAATAGTGTTCTCCGTCGCTGCTCTTCGCCCATGCCTTTCGTAACTCCGGGTTTGCCCACCACGCCCTTCGTCGCCTTCCCAGCAATGCCATCCCGGCTCACGAAGTGGAACTTGTTCCTGGCCGGTGCCTTGACCTCGAATGGTGCAAATTGCTGTCTTATGCTGTGCAAAGCTTCATTCCGCTGAATCCTACTTTCTTTCAGAGCCCCGGATCTGCTGGCTTGCTTCTTTTGCTTCTTCGACTTCTGGGGGCCAACGACACCGGACTCGCGAAGTGATGCCTTGAGCTTCTTGAGTTGCGATGGAGGCATCCTCGCGGTTTTTAGATTGCCAGATAAAAAATGCAAGGCATTGAACAGAACGTCTGAAATCTACGTGAAACTTCGAGTCCGTAGCTCCGTCGATCGATAATCCCCGATGCAAGCCAAAAAGCTTGGCAGTGAAATAGGCGAGTAACTAGCGGCTACATTCTGCTCCTCTCATCCCCTCAGTCGCGACTCTCCACGCCTTGACCTGTTCAACTGTAATAGGCTTTCCTGATACCTCAAAGGCTTGATTTCATGACCTGTACTCTATTCGAAAGGATACTCCAGCGTTACGCAATGTCAACCTAACTTGTAGCTCTCTAGCCTCGTTTGAGCGCTGTATTCACATGAAAATGACCGACGATGATGAATTCTGTGTTTCAGACGAAGATTTATGGGAATTTCTCGCGGAAACGAAACAACTACAGAGAGGTCAGTTGAGGACCAAGATTGTTTGCTCCGGCCTCGGCCATACAAGTTCGATTTCGGCAAACACCAAGGCTCGACCTTCGATGAGGTGCCTGTTGCTTACATCGACTGGCTTGTTCAGAATGACATAAACCTTGATCGCAAACCTTTCCGAGCAGCTCTCGATGGGTATTGCAGTGCGCAAAAAGCGAAAGTGCAGCCACTGTCACCAACAAGTTCAAATGCCAAGCGCAAGCGTTCATTCTCTGGAACTGGACTCCCATCAAGTCCTGCGAATGTGAAAAAGTAACGATCATCGCTACAGGACCGTGCTTGCTCTAAGGATGATTGTCAGATTCCTGAAATAGCGGGCCCTTCGTCGAATCTTTATCGCCTCACTTTCGGAAAACACACTGGCAAAACGCTCGAAGAGCTCCCATCCTCGTACATCGAATGGCTCTTGAAGAACGGGATCTTGAAAAGCAATCCAGACCTTGCTTCAGCCTTAAAAAAAACAGGTCATTCTCGACTAGCCAATTGGACCAAACCAAACCCACAAGATACCCACGACCCGCGGTTCTTTGACCGCGATACCAATGCAGCTCTTTGGATCGCGAAGACCGATGCTGAGAAGTACTTCAATGTCGATGTGCATTTGCTGGGCCTAGCCAGAATTTGGCCCTTAGTCAAGCGCGGCCAAAGATACGGGTTGTATCCAATCTATGTCTGCGCCAAGCATTTCCGTACTGTGACGGAGGGGACGGCCGACCAAGCTCTTGCTGAATTTCTTGAAAAAAACAGGTATCGAGAACAGGAAATCGTGGCGGGAATGGGCTGTTTTTGTCCCCATTGTTGTGGTGAGGATTCTTATTAGTATTGTGCAGCCAAGTCTTCTCGAGGAATCTTACATGAGACTTAAACAATTAGCTATGCTTTGCTACAGTCTAAGATAACTCAGTAAAGTCGATTTCGGCCAAAGACCTTGATCTTCTTCAAGCGCTGCTTCGCCTAGCCCACTTTCGACTCCAGAAAAGCGCAGCCTACCATCGCCTCAATGGGATGGGACCTTCTTTATCCACTTCGGGAGATAGATGTACTACTTTCTGGCCATCTAGCAGCGGATGGAGATACCTCCCTTGATGAGCCACGCCTCTCTCACCTTATTGCGAATTGGCTCCAGCCGCAGTAAATCTGAAAGACTGTCTTGCGCAGGTGTCCCGATGGGCCTTCACTGCCTCTGGACTATTCTCACAGTCACGATTTCCAGCGCCCGCAATCGGGATTACCTTCGCTACTTGGCAACTTTAAGTGCGTATCCAAGATAGGAGAAGGTCTTGTTCGCCTAGACGCTACAGGAACGACTGACTCCTGCGAAACAGCGGTAAAGATACGGCATCAAGACTCAACAATTCAAGCGCGAGACATACACATAAATTTTTGAGTAGACAGCTCTTGTGACGGAGAACACGAATTATCAGAATACATAAGATCTTTGAAATAGATAAAGTATCATACCATGAGCCGATCATGTCTTTACGCCAGCAAACCGCATATCAAAGGACCCGCGAATTTCCTATGCTTAAGTAAATTTCAACCCACGTCAATACCTGGAATGTACGCAATTGCCAAGCAAAGGAAGCCACATTTGGTGGCTTGCGAGAGAGTACTCTGGTCAACGAACGTATTGTCTGGAGCAATAACGTCCTTTTATTGGCCGGGGCTCATGGCGGTGTCATTGCAAAGACGTCCAAAACCCGGGACTGACGCGTTTCGAAGACGACGATGAAGACCTTAAGTTTATGCTACAAGACAAATAATGCGGTCCCGATGCCATCGGAGGGTATACTTTAGAACATGAGCTTCCAATCCCTATTAGTTTCAAGCTCAAAATCGAGGAACACGTAGTTGGCAAGGGGACTTGTGTGCGATTTGACCGCGACCGGGATGTGGAAGTTTAAGCCCCGAGTTTTTGGACTCTGACACGAAGAGTAGTGACCAATTTGCTGCACCAAACCGAAAAGCTCATAAATCACAAGAGACCCTGTGCCACATCTCCGTTCCTTGACTTCTCACCAGAGCCATGATCAGCTTTCGTTCAGCGCTTGCCACGCCGTTGAATCCGAGAACCTGGATTCGGTTTACGAGTTTCATAAGATGGTTCACGGGAGTCTGGACACGGATCTCGAGCAATGGGGTAAGCATCGTGAGCCCTCGAATATGGATCGCGATGGCTAGAGGGTGGTTCGCGAATGCCGACATCGGGCTCGTGAGCACCTGAATAGCTCCGCGTGTTCGGTTGCTGGCTGGCATACGACTGGCCACTACTTTGATACGGAGAGATCGGTGATTGTGCTTGCGAATAGCTTTGCCTGGCGGGATTATCTTCGCAGCCCTGAGATCTCTGCAAGGTACAATCTGTCTGCTGATTTGAGAAGTACCCCTGCTGGCCTGCCGAATGACTTGTTTGAGGCCGGAGCACTGACGGGCAACTTCTCTCTGCACTTCTACCATAGCTCTCGTGTGGGGCCGCTGGATACTGGCTTTGCTGACCATAGGACTGTCTGAAGGCTTCTACACGCTCCTTCCCCCGAATCTGTGATTGTTCCATTGCGGCGATGCTTGCTTGCTCGGCTGCACACTTCATTAGCGTCGACTTGCAAAGAATACGTTAAAGCTTTACGAACGTGCACAAGTCCTTTCCCTGTATGGCATTATTGGTAGCATTCTGCCTTTGTGGAGAGTTAGAAGCCCCTTTTCTTTTATATAGTGGCTCCCAAAGATCATGTCAATATCGCGACGATTCCCTACGAAGAAGTCCACAGGGGAATGTATAGTCGTGCCATCGGGATGGCTCCATTCGAACGATATCATGGTACAAGCGACCACTGGCTGGCCATTGAAATCCCTTCCGTCGGGAGCCTCGATGCATCTCATCTCCTCTTTCATCCCAAGCCTTTCTACCAAATCCTCTGAGATCCAATTGCCCACGGTGCATTGCGTGTCGAGCAAAACTTTGTGAAGGGACTTTTTCTCACTTTTCGGATTTTTTAAAAATTTCCCGTATGGTGGATGGAGGTAGATATCTTCTTCGAAGACCAGCTGTTCCTACACTGGTATTAGCCAGATCATCATTTAGGGCTGGTTAGTATTACATCTGGCACATGAGACATTCTCTTCGTCCGAGCCTATTATGTCTCGCTCAACTTTCAGCTTGCGAGCTCTCTCTGAATTGATCTTATGGACGGGCCATCAGGACTGAAGAGAAAGAGAAGCTTTAATACTGGACTTACCCGTATTAAATACACATAGGGGGGGAAATAGTGTCACCCTTCAATTCTTAGTTGGCCCGTTTTTTTTGTCAACGTGTTCAGGCACCATCTAGTGCTATGGGTCATGCTCATGCATGCAAGTCCGACTGTACGTCAATGGGAACCCAATGTAACCCGATTGCGGGTACCAGCCTCATCGGGCTTTCCGATAGGATGCGAGCATGAACAACGATGACGAGTCCGGAGACGGAACAGACTGAATCGAGCAAGAGCGATAAAATCCAGGGTGAACACGTGCACAGATAGGCACAGTATTCTGCAGTTCGCCGACGCTGCTATTGTGCGCGAGGCAACCTTGGCTCAGGCACAGCTACCGCCTTAGCCTTACCTTTACGTCGACAGCGCAATCCGGGCTGAGCGACCTTACTGTGTACACGCTCGATAGCCTCGTCTGCCCAGATGCTCACTCTCATGATGAACAGCCATCATCGAGGTCGAGGGACCAGCACAGAAACCGACCGTTGCAATTTTGGGGTGTCATAATGGAGGGATACTCCAAGCTCGCGTCGCTGATGGGAGCTTACCCCGAAACGCTCATATTTCGACGCTTTGGAGCCATCAGTGCCCAGAATCTTCTGTATCTGCAAGCCGAGCTTGTGCATCTGGAGCAGAGACTGCAAGAATGCGCCGTCGCAAACGAGCGGTCTGGAGATCATTCGGAAAAGAACCTTTTCTCCAAGGACTGGTTCACGCTTGCTCATTCCAGTGAGGGTAATGAGCAGTGGTATCTTGTACTGCAAATAAAGGCTAAATTAAAGGAATACGGTCGCCATCACAAGTCATTCACCGAGAAGTTCTTGTCAGGAGTCTAACGTGTCGCAGGCGATGCACTCTTACAGCGAAGTATGCTCCAACAACAGCAGGAGCCGAGCCCCCAAGATCTAGCCTCTCTTCGAGAGTGGATGAAACGGCCGACTATGGGCGGGGTGTACCTGCTTGGTCGCGATAGCCACGTCTGGGAGGATCCAGTCCCTACAGACTTGATCGCGTTAAAAAATTGCAAACAGAATGGCTTGTTCTCATGTTGGGTGACCTCGAAATTCATCCGAATATACCACCGATTCATTGGACGGTATTTGAGACTATGCATTCGCTGTCTCTTCAAGAATAGGAAGTTTGCTAAGATGCAAACAAGAAGCCGAATGGCACCGAATACTCAGGGAACACGGTCCACTGCTCGGAAGAGGGCTTACTTAGAGTAGCAGCATTGGTAGCCATGAGCTTTGCTTCCTTGATCCCAATTGCCGCCATCACCATTCTGTACAACGTCACTAGTATGCCGGCACATTTGGGTCTCGTTGCTACTTTCACCGTCGCCTTCACTTTCTTGTGTGGCACCCTGACCACTGCCAGAGCTATCGACATATTTGCTGCTACCACCGCGTAGGTTCTCATCATTGAAATCTATTCGAGAAAGAGATCATGGATCATGGATCAGATTCGCTGCTGTTCAGGTTGTATTCATTGGAACGAGTCCAGGTAGAGGTTGACGTGCCAGGTAGGAGAGTGCCCATTGAAACTTCTTTTCTTGGAGCTAGCAAGGGGCATCGACAGGCTGAGTGATATCTAGGGCAAGTATAGAATCTCGCTCCTCAGCTTTCGGGGGACATTTTTCGACATATATGATAGAGCTTGATATTAGCATCCTTCAAGTGTACTAAGGTAGCTTGTTTGAACACCAAAGCATCAAGCTACTTCACCTGGAGCCCTTCATCCTGCGTCCACTGGTGACAAAATGGTACTGATGTTCGTACAGAGTCCATTAACGGTCAGCGTCGGAGCAACGTCGGGCCGACCTCGGCCGAGTACTCCTTCTCACCTAGTAATGCAATCTACCTGGTAATGCAACGCGCTAGCAGGGGGTCTAGAGTTAGATATTTAGGGTACGCAAAGAACATCACCACCACCATGAGAATTCTCACCAAATATGCCTTCTCATTATCAATATAAGTCGAGAAAGATTCTAATCTCGCAGGCAATCTCTACACTATTTATTTAAGAAGTAAATCTAAAACATATCTTTTCAAGTGCTCAAAATAAGATCTAAATGGCACTTCAATTAAATTATGTCTATAGATAGTGTTATAATATTCCTGATCGATAGTCCTGATCAGGAAGGCGCGTCTTGGCGCGTCCTGTATATTAGGCAGGCTTCCTTCATAGCTAAAAATCAATTCTTTTACTTGATACATAACAATTGATAACTTCAATCAAAAGACTTGCAATACGACAAAGTCTACTCATCTATTAAGATTTTTGTTCTTTATTAGTTAGTCTTCTAACAATTATCAAATCAACTATAGTATTGTCGCGATATCTCGTGTTAGCAATTCTACTATCTAGTAACTTACTTTCGTAACATCTAGGTAATCAAGTTTATTAAAACTCTTGTCACGATCTTTTTATCTCGTTAGAAATTTTTTATTCTTAGAAATTCTTTATCTTGTAGTTATTCTACGAAACTCTACGAAAGCATCGAAGTATCTATCGCAATAATCTTCTAAATTACGACAACAAAATAGCTATCTTTATCGCAACATTCTCTTTCTACTTGCTTATTTAAGTCTTTCAAATTTACAACTATCTAAAGACAACAAACTTACTTTATCTTAACATCGAAACAAAAGTTATCGTTACTAATTTCGTAAATGAACGTTTTCGTTCTATTGTCGTTCGCAAGTCTACTAGTCGAATTACACAACAAACACAATCTTTCGAATCGCAATTATATTTTGTTAAGTAAATTATCGATCGAATTTAACTTATCGCAAATATCAAGACTTTTGTCGCGAAATATTATATTTAAAAAGAACAAGTCGACGCTAAGAGACTAAATACAATAATATTATTTAAACGAAAAAAGTCTTACTTTATCGATAATATCTCGATTAGCACGTCTTCTACTTTACGAGAAGAACGTTATTATTCAATTATAGATCTAAACTTCGTCAATCGTCTATTAATATTATTGATCGAAAAATCTAACTTATCAATTGTTAAAAATTCTAGCAATTCTATTATCGAAGCAATTAGCTTCGAAAACATCTTATAGAAGTCTACATCTATATTGTCGTCAACAACAACAATATTAAGCTAGAAAGAGATCGAGTTCTCGAAACAACAATAAAATGTTTTACAAATTCTTATAAGTGCAACACGAACAATTATCTCTAATTTTGTTAATTTTGCTAATTTTGTCGATTTACAAAATCTTATCAATAATAGTAATAATAGTTATCGATAAAATCTCTTAGAAGTCGATTTCTTTAACTCTATATACGACAATAAGTTTGTCGTTATCGACAATTCAATAGAACATGCTAATAAAAATATCTATTTTCGAGACGTTTATCTTTTTATTAAGCGAATAAAAGATATAATAACAATCAAAGATACAAATCTTTTTTGCAACAATCTTTACACTTGCTTACGCGATATTGCTCTTGTCTAATATACTAACGTACTTACAAAAGAACAAAAGAGACTAGTAAAGTCAAAAAATAACGTCAAGAAATAGTTTTTCGCACTACTTAAAAAATTCAAGAAATTTTTGTCAATCGCTATAATAACAATAACAAAAGAGCGCTACTTTATAAAAGATGTTCGTCGCAAACGAAAATTCTTTGAATTCGCTCAAATAAAGAATATAATGCTTCGACAAAAAATCGTCAACTAAGTAATTTTAATCGTTTTAATAACAATTTCTTTCAATCTTAAAATCAAGATCAATACGAAGAATATTGTAATAATAATTTCGAAATGTAGTTCGACAATTTCAATTTGCTCTCGCGAGTTCAATTTTTTATATTTTATTAATTTCGAACTCTCTATTAGTCTATTTAGCAAAATTATGCTTATTAATCTTTATAATCGATTTTACAAGATTAATTATCATAGTCTAATAAATATCTTAGCTATTAAAGCAAACAAAATCTTGTCTTAATATTGACGTAAAAACAAGTTGATCGCAATCAATTATTAGAAAACAATAAACAATCTATACAAGCAAATTCTTTAAACGCGTTAGATTCTTAGCAACAACAATGTTTATTTTTTCGTCTATTTAATAATTACAACAATTAGACGCAATTATAACGTTAGTAGCAAGATCAACGTGCTTGTTATAATAAAGCTAATAAAAACAAGAATCTTAATTTTAATTATAATAATTACGAGAACAATTTTGACAAATTTTCGAAACAAAAAAAGTTCAATATAAAAGAGCAATTTATCGAGAATTTCGATTATGAATATTATAATTAAAGTAAACTTAAATTCAATATAAAAGAATATTTTCTACGCATTTTAAAATTTCGTGTTCGTAATACTCATTGTTAGCAATGTAACAAGAAATTCCTTTTTCGCAACAAATTACATTAACATTCGCGTTTCTATAAGATCAAGTCTATCGTCTCGATTAAAACAAAAAACAATATTATTGTTATCGAATTACATTTCGATAATGCGAAGATAATACATTCTATCGTCTTATCTAAGAAATCTTAAGAATTAAAATTTCGCTTCTAACATTATGCTATCGTCAAGAACATTATCAAATCAATTTAGAATAATAGTACGATTAACATTACAAAAGAAAATCTTAATAATGTCTTTACTAAGTTTAGAAACAATAATAATCTTATATTTGACTTCGAATACATTATGTCAATAATAGATCGTAACTTTCTTGCTAACAAGATCTCTTATTACGTTATTAATCGCATCGCGCAATCAATTCGCGTTCACAATATCGAAAATGTTATAATATTCTTATCAAAGTATACTTTTTTGAAAATTTTCTTACTAGAAAAGTAAGATGCTTCAAGAAAAATTGTAATTAAGAAAATTCGTCGTTACGTTTATGTCGTCGATAATCTTAAGACAAATTTTTTTATCAAATTAAATATTCTAGATTCTAAACAAATAATTATTAATTACAAGTGAGAAATGCTTTATATTAACAATTGTCGCAAAATGCAAATTTCTATAATAGTCACTCTTATCAAAAATAAGATAAAGAGAGTAATAAGAGTCTTTAACAAGATTATTGTTGCTGCGAGTTCTAGCACTATAATTTTTATTCAATTTCGTAATAAGAAGCTTTCTAAGAAACGTAATTTAATGTTTATCTTAACGAAAGAATCTAATAGATTCGAAATTAATAATAAAATTCTATCTTATATTATCAACGTCAATCTTTGCGCAATTCAAATTAATAACACATCTTCTAAAGCGATTATTATATTTAAGAATTCTCGTCTTAGCTTTGTTTATAAATACGAAGAAGAGAGTTGTTATATTACATCGTCAAAGTATAGTTATCTTGCAACTAAATCTTCTTCGAAACTTAATTTATAAATTAGAAAAGTTTTAAATCTTAATATCGCAACTTTGACAATCTATATCGCGTTCTCTACTACTATATTAACAAGACAAAAGAGTAACACGATATTGCTTGCATCTATAACAACATCATCTATAATTTCAAAAAACGAAATTATTATATTGATAGAATATATCATCTATAAGATTATTGAGGCAATAAAAAATCAAATTGTCGCAATTGTCGACAATTATTCTTTGCTATAACAAGATATCAATAGAACAATAAATATTCTTAAGAAGAATTTAATGTCTATTACTTTTAAGCTCGACGTTATCAAGATCGACGTCGCAAGAATTTACTTATTAAATTTTGCAAATCGCGAATCTCAAAATAAGAAGTTTAATATTCTTTATAATCAAGATCGCATGCAATATATTATTTAATCGACGCAATTTAAATAATTGATCTTCGTAATATAACGAACTATCGAACATCTTAAAAAAGCATCGATAAGAAAAGATCGAATAATAGTAGATATAAGAGCTCTAAACAAAATTATTATTATTAACGCATATTTCTTGTCGTTGCAATCCAATATTACTATTTTGATTTTCAAATGTTTCTATATTATCGTAATAGATGTTGCGAAGTTTTTCTATTAATAATTGATACAAATTTTTGATCGTAATAAACTTATTGTCATTTTATATCGCAATCAAGAGCAATTCAATATAACAATTATAAGATTCAAGAATTTTTCTTCTTATGTGCAAAGAAAAATTGACAATATGCTTCGATTTTATCGCTTGTTCGCGCGTGTTTACGTAAATAACATTGTTATCTTTAATAAAACGCTTAATAAGCATGTCGAATATATTTATACGATATTCGATTTGCTTAACAACAAGAAAGTTATCTTATCAACAAAAAAATTCTATCTCGAATATTCTATCGTAATACTTCTAGATTAGAAAATTGATATCTTCGATCTTATTGCAATCGCAAACAAGATTGTCGCAATTAAGACTTTTGATTTCTTTTATAAGCTAGCAAATCTTAAGCTTTATCTAGAATTAATTAAATAACTTCGCGAGTATATTTCTTATTATGCTCAAAAGACGAAGACATTGCAATGTCGTAAAATAATATTACTTCGCTTATTCTCTTCGAACAAGAATGGAATTCGCAAGATCTATAGCTAAAGAACAATATTAAAATTCTTTACTAATAATAAGCTTAATTTCTATCGTCAATTGCAAGAATTCTTCTTTCGCGCAAAATTCCTAATTTACTTTGACGAGAATTGTATCTTATATATCGACATTAACGTCTTAAAGTAACGAGAATTTAACGTTATAATTTATTATTTAAAAGCAAATATCGATTTTGCGAAATCTTGTTGTATCAATATCGAATTTATTCTCTTTCTTAGTCGATTACTTAATTCGACGAAGTCAAGATACTAATTTACGAAATTGAAAATAACTAATCTAGTATAAATAATAAAGAGAATTCGTTATATAATCAAGACATTCTTAGAACTTAAAACGTCGAACTTTTAACAAGTTATTATGAAATAAAATATTAATATTGCGATCAAGATTTATAAGATGCTCTTTGTTGTCAAAAAGAGTCAATTTAAAGAAAAAACAAAAAAATGTCTTCGATTTCTTTCTTAATAAAACGAAATTTCGAAACTTTATCAAACGTGTTCGTAATAATCTTAAGGATACTTGAAATAACTTAATTAAAATTATAACTTAACGTAATTGTATTAAGAAGCGAGAACGATCGAATTAATCTTTGCAATTATATTAAATAATGCATAACATTTTTTAAGCATCGTAGTATTGTGAAAAAGCATCTTAGTTTCGTTCTTAATTCTTTTGTAACTTTAGTAGAAATCTAAGTCGACTAAAGATATATTTCGAAAAAATCGAGTTTTTTATTTAAAATTAGTTTTGTTCACTTTTTTATTATTTAGTTGCTAAATTTAATCGCGATAAAGAATTACGTAATTGCGACAATTAAAATTGTAATTAATTCGTCAACAACAATAGATTTCGAGAAGTTTATCTAAATTCTTTCTTAACAAAAAAAAAGATATTAGAAACAATATCAAAAGAGTAAATACGTCTCTTAGATCGCAAATTACAATTTTAATTGTTTCTTCGTCTACGTTATAGTCTTAGCAAAGAGATATAATTATAATCGTTTTAACTAACGTTCTTCGTCTTTATTGTCACGATCTTAAACATCTTTCTTGTTAGCACAACGTATTTTAATCTTAATAAGTCTTATACGACGCGAAATCTAGCATATTTAAACAATAAATAATTCTTGTTGTTTTGTTAAGACTTCACGATTATCTTATTATCGCAAGAGAAATTATTATTACATTAATAAAAAAAAATATTTACTCGTAAAGACGAACTATTATCGCAATTTACTTGTTGTCAATTATTATTGCGATTTATTTGCTAAAGCAAATTATTATTAAGATTTATTCGTTGTTAACTTTTAGCGCAATTTATTTGTCGAAGCAAACTATTATTGCGAAGAGAATTATAAATTATCGTTATCGCAAATTCGTTAACAAATTAATAATGCTTCGAGTTATCGCTCTTTCTTACGCAATAATTGTCTTAACTTTATATTTAGAATCAATCGAAGATTAAAGTTTATAATAAATTATAAACAAACGCGATAAAATATTAAGAAACGTCCAATAATTGTAAGGATCAAAAGTCGAAATATTAACAAAATAAAAATTATTAACAAGACTATAATCGTAATTATAATCGCAATAAAATGCGTTCTTTACGCGAATCAAAGTATTAATAAAATAAACGTCAACGTAACAATAAGCAAAATCGCGATAAACGTTTAACTCAAGAATAATCGCTTCGTTTACATAATATTATAATGTGAAATTTCGAAGAACAAAGCGTCAATTTCTTTATTTGTCGTTTTTTTCAAATAGCGAAGCTCAAAAAAGAGCGACTAATTCTTTGAGTACTTTCTATGTGTTTAAAAGAAATTGCATTAAAATAACACATTAATCTTTTTTATGCAATTCGTAATAAAAAAACGAAAGTCTAACGATTTAAAAGAATAAATTGTTTCGAGAATATCGTCCAAACAAGTTTAAGTTTTTAAGAAAGACAAAAAAGATAACTTTTTGTTTCAAAGACAAAAAACAAACATTTAGTTAATATTTAGCATTATCAAGTTAGATAATTGCATTAATCTAGTGAAGAACTATAAAAGCAAAAATATCGCTATTAAAACAAATTATTATCGTCGCGATCGCGAGTTAGATATTACATTATCTATTACAATTGCAATATTATTTACGAAGAAAACAAATCAAGATTCTAAATCGACTATACTTAAAATTTTATAATTGTTATTTCTATACAATTACAACTTACAATTCCTTTATCGATTGCGAATTCTTAATCGCCTAACGTTTCTTATTTTTCTCTTCGTCGCAATAATCGTTTACGATCTATTTTATCGCGATAGCTTTTCTCGATTACAATCTATTACATTGCGATAACTCTTCTTATCTTTACTTACGACTCTTATAACTTACGACAATAACTTACATAATAGAACTATATAATAGAACGAGAAATATTAACGAGAACGCAAATCTTTTTTCTCTTTTGCTAACATGTTGTTATAATATTTTTGATCGATAGTCCTAATTAGAAAGGCGCGTCTTGACGCGTCCTATATATTAGGCAGGCTTTCTTCATAACTAAAATCTAATCCTTTTACCTAATACATAATAGATAGGTCAATTATTATTCTTTTCTCAAATTTTATGCTAATTATCGTTTATATTGCTCAAATAACTATTCTACTAATTATCGACAATTTCAAATCAATAAGATTATCGACTTTGAGCTACGAATTAGCGATACAAACGAGCAACTAAATGTTGCATATATGAATAACGATCTCTTTGATATCTAAATTATTTTTACGAATTAGTATTATCTTCTTTATTGTCTTCAAAGTTATAAGATAATACGCAATCGATTTCTATTCTAACAAGACTTTGTTTAAAACAACAGCGATAAGACTTGCACACGCGACTTAATAAAGATTTTGCAAGTATTATCGTCGTAAAGTCTTTATTATTTGTTTTGTTCGATTAATTTGTAATGCAATAGAAGTTGTTATCTCTTTGTGCTCAAAAGACTTTTTTATCGTCTTTTTGTCGTTCTTCGCAACGACGCTTTTCTTTATTTCTTTAACTTCGATATAGACAATAATAAAGACAATAATGCAAACAACAATAAAGACAATATAGACGATATAATAGAAGCAATACATGACGTTGTTAAAGAAGATAAATAAGAAGCATCTAGTATATAAATAGTAGTCTTTTAAGAGCTCTTTCGAGAACTCTTTTTCGATTTAGATCGAAGGCTTTGAAGCTCGAAAATATTAATATCAATTATGCTTCTAAGAACTTTGCAAAGATTGTTTTCATTCTTTGTCGTTTATCTTTTTAGTATAATTAGTTGCTTCGCAATTATCTTTGTTATTTTCTTTGTTACTTGTTCTGTCTTCTTTGCGACTTGCTAATTGATTCGATTTATAATTAATTGGTTCGTCGTCGAATATCTAAAGATATTAAGATGTATACTACTTAATGTTTTAATTTCTTTCTTTATTAGAATCTTTATATGCTCTTGACTTCGTATTTATTTGTTTAATATTTTCGCTTTGTTGTTTTACTTCTTTTGTCGACTCTTACTTTTCTTCTTAAGTTTAGCAACTTTAATAAAAATGTCGTTTGTTCGTTTGTAAACGTGTGCATCTATTATTGCTTAAGCAATTATAATTATGCAAGTAAATATAACTTCGCAATTAGTTAAATTCTTCTTATAGCAAGAAACGCAATTATTGATTAACTTCGTCTTGTTCGACAACATTGTTATAGTTATAGAGACTTCACTAAAGACGATAATAGTAATAGAGTCTTTTTTAGACGTTAACAATCTTTTGTTTTTGTAATTTATCTTTTGCAATACTACTTCGAGATAATAAGAAAATAGCTTAACGACTTTCTAGAAGCTTAGTATGTTGCTTTTTAACATTATTTTAGCACGCACTTTGCAAAAGATTTGTATAAACTTGAGCTTATCAATAGTAAAGTCAAATTTGTCGTATAGCATAATTTCTAATTCGTTACTGTAATAGATTATTATTAAGTCAAAGATATCTATATTTAATAACTACAAAAAATGCGTAAAATGTAATAACAAGCAAATTATTATAATGTCGTTATTGATGCAAAACTAAATAGCTTCGATTGTTAAATAAGATTCGTACTTTTAAAAAAATAGGCAACAATATTAATTTTGTCAACGATAACAAGTTTACAGTTCAAATAATTGTTAAAGTTATTCTACATTTATCTCGTTGTTTGTTTATTTACTTTTTGTGACAAATATAGATTTATCTCGTAAATTGTATGCAACAAGAGTATTTAACTAGATATGTAAATACTCTTTTTTAACAAAGATTAAATGCAATAATATAGTTGTTTCGTCGACGCAAATGCACTCAATTATCGATACTTATTCGCGCGAATCGTAATGCTTATGTAGAAGCTTGTCAATATCTTTAAGACGTTTGTTATAGACGACTTTAAGAGTTTCTAATAGTTTTTGAACAAAGTTCTTTTTATTTATGTTGTAAACGTTCGAAAGAAGAAGATTATAACGTTTTATTATTTGTTGAAAAAACAAAAATTAGTTTTAAATGTTTTCGTAACAATTGAAGCGAAGACGATCGTGTTCGATTGATTGAAATTAATTACTATCGAGATGCGAATAACGCTATAGAAACTTCTATATTCAATTGATGTCTAAAGAACACTTAATAACATCGATGTCTCTTCTAATTAAGAATTTTGTTATTACTAATCGAACTTAATAGATGCGCAACGACTATTCTCAAATTTGCATTATTTCGATTTATGTAATTAACGACTCTTTCTTCTCTTTAGTAATGCGTTGCTTCTAAATATGCGTCAACTTTGTAAACTTTGTAATCTCGCGTAAACGTCTCGAAAAAATGCTTGAAACAATGTAATAGAAGTTTGCAACAATCTTAGTCACAAACGATTCAAGAAGATTCTTAATATGTAGATAATAGACTAATCGCATCGATTTGGGAAATCGATTTGGAAAATCGACTTCGATTTAATTCGAATCAAATCGAAAGTCTTAACGATTCGATTTCTAAAATTGAAATTGACAATTTGATTCGATTTCAAACTTAAAATCGAAAATCGAATTAAAAAATCGAATTGAATCGTCAAAACTTAGTATTAATATAAAGAAATTCTAAAATAAATAGTAGAAAATTATGTTCTATTTTATAATTTTTCGAGATAAGATTATCTAGTAATGCATTATAATAATGCATTCAAGCTATCTAAATAGTTAGAATTAAATTATTGACTTAACTTTTTTGGGTTAAAGAGTTTGACAATCTTGTTTTACATAGTCTTGTCAAAGATTGTAAAGAAAAAAAATTATTGTATTTTAAGAAAAATTTGAATCTTCGATCTTTTAATTCGCGATAACAATAACACAATATTTACGATAAAATCAATAAGAACACAATAATGTTCTTGATAACGTTATTATAAATATTGTGTTACTATTATTGAAAATTAAAACGTTCTATTACTAAACTATCGAAACTTTAATATTTGAGCATATTCTATTTAAAAATATATAGAGAACTAATAACTCTAAAGTAATAGCATAATTCTTAAAAAGTTAAATATATTATTCGAAAAATCGATTTGAATTGTTAAGACATTAGTTTTATTATAAATTATAATTTATTTTTTTGAAATTTTAATTGTACATTTTAAATTTAATAATGCAATATAGTAATGCAATATAATAATGCATTATAATATTAATTCGTAATAGTAAATTCTTTAAGCTAAGTGTATAAAATTATTAATTCGAAATCTTAATAATCTCGTTCGTTGTACTATTATTTTGAATAATTTGATTCAAATCGCTTTCGATCTTGTTGTTATTTTTGTTGTCGCAATTTTAATCTTTATCGTTCGCATTCTTTTTTTCGCTATTATTATTAACATTAGTAATTTTATAGTAGTTATAACTTAACGTTTTAGCATCTTCTTAAATTGTATATCGAATTTCTTAGTTATTATTATTCTCTTTAACAACATTGTTAGAATTCTTTATTTTAACATCAATAAAATTAGAAATTTCTTTCTTTTTCGCGTTTTTTAATAACGCAAATTTCTTAACAAAGTTGCTATATAAATTGAAAGAATCAACGTTATTAGCTCTCTTTAAGTTATTTAAATTATTATAATAAATAACTTGTTGGTAAATAATCTTTACAATTGATTTTATAAATGTTAAGAAACTTTTATTAATATTGAACTTATTATCGATGCTTAATTGCAATATTGATTAACTTAAGTGTAAAAAATAGATAATGCATTTAGATAATACATATATTTTGAGAGAAAGACGTTATTATTACATTTATATTCTTACGCATTGTTTGCGCTTCTTAAGTAACTTTAAGTCGTTTTGTCTTTTTAATCGCAAACTTCTTAGCGTGACCGTCGGGTCGGGTTTCAACCCGATCGGGTTGACCCGCCCAACCCTGACCCTGGGGTCAGGCAAATTTCCTAGCCCAACAGGGTGGGACGGGCGAAGAATGCGCGTCGAGTGTCCAACCCGACCCACCCGATCACGTGACGTCACGTGACGCGCTAACCATATGCGGTTAGCGTGGACCCTGCGCTAGTCCAATTGGATTAGCGCTAAGATAAGATAAGATAAGATAAGCGGATGCTAACGCGACGAAGTTAGCTTGGGTTCTTGGCATTGGCCCAACAAAACCTGACCCTGGGGTCGGGTTCGCGCCTTAACCCTGGCCCAACCCTACGGGGCCCAAGAGGGTGGGTCGGGTTGAGAAAAAAGTGTCCGACCCGACTCAACGATCACACTAAAACTTCTTCTTTGTTTTTCGTTTAAATTGATTTTTAAAGCATTGTGCTATTAAGTTGTTAATATTGTGTATTTTATTGCATTACTTAAATGCATTATTATAAATATCTTAATTAATAAATTACGATACTTGTTAATCTTATTTTTAATATTGTTCTTTATAACTTTACAATTCGATTAAAAGACTTTTATTTAAATAAACGTTTCACGTAACTTCTTGACGCGAATTAAGATAATCTTGCGATCGTTGCTTTGTTTTCGATATAATTTCTTTTTATTATTATTTTATTTTTGCGCGCAATTGCGACTTGCGATACTTTTTAAGTTAATTAATAGTAATTTTATTGTTTGTGCGATTTCTTAGCTTAGTTTACTAGTAATGCATATAGATAATGTAGTCGTACATTAGATTATAAGTATATCTTAATATTTAGTCGAGTGTTATAAGATTTACAATGTAGAAGAGTTTCAAAAATCAATAAGATTATAAATAAAATATTAAGAGATAATTTTACAAATCAAAGTAAGAATTATATGCGTCAAAATTAGAATTATCTTTTATTTCTACTTTTATTTACTTTGAACTTTTTACTTAATACGATTATCATTTTTTTATATTAATATTTATTTGATTTTATCGATAAATGATGCAAGTTTATTTACGTTAACTTCTTTATCGTTTATTTCACGTAATCTTGTTGTTAATCGTTAATTTAAGTTTTTGTTTTTACGCGATTTTTAACGCGATATTTGGCGCATCTCTATTAATAAATTTTTTTAAAATTATTGCGCTTTTTTTTATAACTTCTTACGTACACATTAATTTACTTTAATCAATATTATTATTTTCGATAACTTGCACAAAGCAAACAAGTAATGTATGCGAATAATACAATACGTCTTGTTTATAATTAACAAACTCAATTTGTTAGTTCGAAAGTTCGCTTCGAAGTTCTCTCGCGATAAGATAATTTCTTGTAATTAATTTAAACAAAACGAAATAAACAATAATAAAGACAAGAGTGTCAAAGACAAAAGTGTTAAAGAAAAAAGTATTTATAATGCTAACGTAAACAAGATAATGCGAATAAATAATGCATTTCTAATGAATATGCTAATGTTTTGCAATAAAAAGAACGAAAATAAAAGTTTAAAATTATCGCACTTTAAAAGATTAGAAAATATTAAAAGTTTATTAATTTGTTTATTTTTAAACGCTTATTTTAACGTTTAATTCGCAAGATATTACACAACAAAACTCAGAATTACAATTGTAAAGAAAACAAATATCGAATTTAAAGTTTAATTTTAGACGTATTTTAAAAAGTCGTAAAAGCGTTTATATGCATTTTTTTCTCTAGTAAATGCATTATTTTGTTGCATTATTATTGTAATTATAGAATTTAATTAACATTTTACTTTATATAGACTTGAATCTTGCCACAATTTACGTCAAATGCGTAACAATCTAGCTCAAAAATTGTTAATTTATTAAGCGTTTAATAAAGTAATTCGATCTTTTCTAGTAATAGAAATTCTAGAATAATTTCATGTTTTTTTCTCGAACAATTATAATGTGTTCTTTGTGTTAATTGTGAATCAAATCTTCGAAATTTGGTTATTAATAACTTTTTTCTAGCAATCAAAATTATTAAATGCATTATTTTTTTATACTATTACGAATAAAATTTGTTTGTTTGTGTTGTAGTTGTAAATGCAATATCTTTAATAATACAATACGTCTATTAATAAATTTAATTTAGAATGATTTCGAACTTTATTCGAAAAAAATTCTTTTCTTTGTTTATCGCTTAATTATTATTATTTTTTTTGCGATATATATTTTACGATTCGATAACAATCTTCTTTGAATTTAAATTTATAATACGATTATAGTATTTAATTATTATAATTTGTTCGATTGTTTGCGAACTTATTTAAGATCGATTTTATTAATATACTTTTCGAGCAAAACTAAAAGTTCGTTTAATATTTATTAATAACATTAAGCATAAAAGTATATCTCGAGTTATTTGCGTTAACTTAAGAAAGTTCGAAGCGTTGTCTCTTTAATATTCTCAAATTAAATATTTATTCTCTATAATATTAGTTCGAAAATATTGATCGTCTTTATTTTGAGTCGAACGAGAATGTTAAAATTGTCGAAATAAGAATTTCGCAATAGTCGCAATAAACTACAAAAGTATTAACAACAAATTATATGCATTATTATATTGTATTATCTTTTTAACAATATTTGCTCTTTGTGCTTTTGCTCTTAAACTAGCAATTAAATTGTAATAACGTTCAAAATAAATTTTGAATTCAATCTTGTATTTTGTTTCGTAATTAATAGCATTATTTCTTTCTTTCTTATTTTACATCTTATAAAAACTTAATTTTTACGTAGAATTTAAAATGTTAACAAAATTATATAATTTGTTATTAAATTCTTTTGTTTTTAAATAATATTTTACAAGCTTTATTAAAACTTTATTGCAAGCTCTTGTTACAATCTTTATCAAAGAAAAAACTTTAATTTCAATTGTTTTCTTTAGATGTTCAAGATAATTAAACATCGCATCGAATATTTAAAATTTCAAATAAATACTTATATTAGTTGTTCGTAAAATTATAAGAGTGCATTCGTAAAAAGAATTCAACATATTATTAACAAATAAAATCAATTGTTATTCGCTTTTATTTAGTTGATTTTGTTGTATTTTTTAATCTTAAAAGTATTTCTTTACTTAAAAATTAATAAAATTGTGTAATTAATACGTACGACGAAGCATTAAATAAATAAAGTTTTAACAAATACAAATATTTTGTACTAGTTTTCGTAATTTTACTTCGATTTGCTTTTGAAAGACTTTAAAGCGAAGCAAACGTTAAACTAAGTTATTAATAGCAATTGTAAAAGCGTAAATTTAGATAAAATTTAACAAATGCATTAATTTTTGGCATTATTACAAAAAAAAAATCTTTTTAATTACAATAGACAAGCTTGTACTTCTTGCAATATTTTAAATTTGTACATTTTTTAATTGTACAACAATATTGTTAGTTATTGTTTTCGATTCTAAAGTCGCAATAAAATTTTGAATTATTAAATCAATGATATAAGTTAAACAAGAAATAAAGTTTTGCTATTGGTTTTATTAAAAATTTTGTCAATTTAGAGCTCTTTCAAGTTTGTCTTTTAGAGTATTATTATTGCTCGCGTTATTAGTAACGACATTAAAAAGTTTGTCTTTAATTTTAAAAAACTTCAAGATCTTTATAAGCTTTAACATCAATTAACAATCTATATATTTAATATTAAAAAAAGTAAATTTAATAAAATGTTCGCGAAATTGAAATGCGATGTTAACTCAATATATTAATACTTCTAAGTAGACAATTCTTTAAGAACTAGATTATGCATTTAAAGCAATAAAAATACGCTAAACATTTCTAAGATTTATCTTGATTTTCTTACGAATCTGATTGAAGTTCGAAAGAATTATTTTCGATAATTTTGTACAATTTAGAAGCATTAGCTTTGATCGAAGCATTTTTAATAGCTTTCGAAAGTAAGAATTATCAATAATTCGAAAAAATAAATTTAAATTAATAAAAGTCTTGCATAGTTAATTTTCTTAATTATCTTAAACAAAGAAGAACGATAAATTGATATAATTTTTCTTCTAATAATATGTTAGTTTTGCATTATTTATTTGCATTATTAATTGTAATTTACGCGATTAAAAATTAAATCGATCGCGATTTGTAATTTAGATCTTTTTCGTTTTAAGAAAAAGATAAATTGAAAATGTTTTTTTATATTTGTTGTGCTTAAATAATTGTAAGCAATAAAATAATTCTCTATAGTCGAAGTTACTTGAACAAATTTGTTTTAAAACTTAAATTGTGTTTTTGTATTAATTTTTTTTGCTCAATATAAATTGACATATCTTAATTAAATTTTGTTCAAAATAAATTGACATATCTTAATTAAATTTTGTTCAAAATACTTTTGTTAATCGCAATTTGTAATTATTATTTTTGAAATTAAATATTAGTATTTGAACTTTACTTAATATATTCGTTTCTCTCTTTTAATATAAGCAACGAAAAATTGTTTCTAATTTTGTTTAATATTTCGTAAAAAATTCTTTTTTTATTGTCGAAAGTAAAATTAAGAAAATTTTAATCGAATTGACTCGCGAATTAATTAGAACGTAAACTACTAAATAACAAGTTGCGCGAAATAAATTTGTAAAAATTATTTTCGATTAAAAATAGTAATTGATTTAAAGCTTTTAAAGAGTTAAATATGTTGCAAACAAAAGTAATAGAAACAATGTCTTTAAATAATGTATAAAGAATTTCTTCGAAATAAAAAAATAATGCAAAATGATAATACAAGTAACAATTAAATTAGACAAATTATTATAGAATAAAGTGTAATTGTAAACTCGAAAATATTAAGAGAATCTCTTTAGAATAAAAGAGTAATGCAAAATAATAATACAAGCAACAATTAGTTCGAGTAGATTATTATATAACAATATAAACAAGTTTGATTATAATCTCGAAGTATATCAAACTATACTTTAGTCAAAATTTCATAGTTATAATAACATAAGTTTAAAAATAGTAATTCTTGACATAATAATGTAATTTTGATTTCTTGACAATTCGATTCGATTTCAATTTTTGAAATCGAAAATTGACTCGATTCGATTTGAATCGATTTTAAAATAGTTGAAATCGAATTGATTTTCGATTCGATTTCTAAAGTTGAATCGTCGATTCGATTTGGTTTCAAAGTTGGGACCAAATATCAAACCAACGATCAATCTAGTAGACAAGTCTTATATTGGCTCTAAAGCGCTCGAAACGTCGCAATAACTTTATTTATGCGCGAGTCTTAATCAACTAGACTCGATATAATTGGTTTTGCCTTAGACATGAGTTTTAGAGCTATATATACAATATTGGTGATTCAATGGCTCGATTAGTGATGCAGGATGGTTGGTTTTAGAAATTTCAAAACATTTTAACCCTAAAATATTGAACCCTAAACCCCTCCCTGCTAGCGCGTTGCATTACCAGGTAGATTGCATTAATAGGTGAGAAGGAGTACCTTCACTGGGAGGTGTCGAGCAACTTAAAACATTCAAACCAACTGGACCAGCTCTACTACCCTATGGAAACGTCGATCATGCTCAGTAGATATGACCATGGCTTCCGTCCAGCGGGACGTGGCACTGGCAGTCATGCTGTGTTAGTGGAATCTCCATACTCACTCGACGCAAACTGACAGAGCCCAGGTGGTGTAGGATACCTGACAGCACGGCTGATCCACAAGCAACTACTCGCTGTCCAGGACGTTACTTTGGTCACTCATGAGCCTACTCAAGGTCCTGCACGTCAGGATGAAGATAGTAGCGTGATCCATCCTGTCAAACGACATTGCAGCGCTGAAATGTGACAGCGCTCAAGCTTGAGACTTTGGAAAAGCTCGTCCCAAATGCCAACAGGGATATCGCGGGAGCGTATGATACCGATATGGTGCCCACGAGATCATGCCTGCATTGCTTACCGGTTGCAGGGCTATAAAAATACTGGCGGAACGGGCAATACGAGGCCGCACCTATGAACTCCTCCTGCGGCATATTATGGGCGCTGACACGGAGAAGCGAGACAAAGCCTATATATCGCTGTTGTACCTGCACGAAAGAGGTAGACGCAAGAACATGTAGCATGATATCAACGCTGATGAACCTACCGCAGTCGACGACAAGATTGCCAAACTTCATTACTCGACTTTGAAAGCCATCATCCATTGTCTCTGCAAGCCCCAGATGCAAGCCGAAGCAGAGGAATTTGAGAGAAAATTCACGGGAAACATTCCTGTCTATCGCTCACCGCATTACAATGACGCAATACGCCTTCTTCATGTAATAGTCTCGAGTGGAGATGATGTGCGCGAAGCATTACGCGCGGGACTCGTCGACGAATGGCTCGCCAAATATCCATGGCATGGAGGTGCTGGGCCAGAGGTTGAGCAAACAGAGGCATGTATATAAGCCGTAATAACGGTTGGCGTCCATGGTATTAACTTGCATTAGGTCGTCAAGAAGAGGATGCGATGGCCTCACAATGACTATTATATCAGAGCGATTCTTCAAGCAATTTCAAACGACAAGAAACGTAGCACCGGTGATCGCAAAGCCGGTATCGTCCAACTGGTGGAATATGGACTACTCGACGATCTAGGCCGCGACGAAGACGTATCGGGCGAGGCGTTGCGAAGGCTCAGGATGCGCGAGTACGCGATCGATTTGACTCAGTCGGCACCCACGACACCTTTGTCACAGACTAGCGGCCCTGGCGAGGAAGGGACAACCCTTGGAGGCGGCTTGCATACGAGGGAGGAGAGCCCAGAGGAGCAGATGTTGAGGCGACGCAGACGTGAAGCAATGGTGCTTGAGGACGAAGGAGAGCCGCTGAGCTCGGCTAGTATCATCGAGCGGGTACCAGAATCGGAACGCATTGAAATTATGAACCAAAGGCGATCGTCGGAGTTATCTGATACGTCGCGACAATTCAGAGAGATGCAGCGGCAGCGGGACGCTTGGACTGGACCTCGTTCATGATCGCGAAGGTGCATAGCGAGCTTGGTGCATTGCAGGCGTTGCTCAAGGAAGCCAAATGATACCCGGAATTACCCAACAGCATTCTTAGTTCGATAATTTAATCTTATGCGATTCCCTGCACTTCTTATAGGCCTTTCCATGATAGCTTCGTCAGGTGGTCAGCTTTCTTCCTACTACTCTTGATCATGCCGAGATACTCGAGCTCAGCGAGCGCTCGAGAGAACAGGGCCCTAGGAAGCTATTAGCTATCTCAACTGCTTCTGATAAAGGTTTTCTCGCCAGGAGCAACACACAAAACTCTTTGCTGCTCTTCTTCCTCATCTTCAGTGTCCTCAATGGCAACAATCGTCTGAAAAGCCGACCACAGATCCGCTACATTGATCAACGCTCCTGACTCCAAGTAAAGCTGGTACAGGATAGCAGTAGCCGGCTGCGAAGCCGACAAGCCATTCTCAACCGGGTCGCAACAATCACAGCCCAGATAATCGTGCGGAGAGCTCAATGCCCGCTCCACCGCGAAACGTGGTCGCGGCATGAAGACATCTCGATAGGGGGATTTCGCATCGTAGATCAAGACTTCGTGGAGGAAGAGGTCTTTTGGGTTGATCAGGCGCTCGTGGAAGTACTCTCGGAGAGCGACATCCACGCGGTTGACGATCTTGGAGTAGTCCTTGTCTTGCTGGGATAGGGCCGAGGTTTGTTTGCTCAGCTCGACTTTTTGCGCGACGACGGTGGTGCGGAGCGTGTCGTGGTGGATGTCGTGCTCACTGCGCATGGGCGCTGCAGTGGCTTTGTTCTTTTTTGTGAGCAGGGTCAGGTCTTTGAGGATCTCCGCCATCGCTGCTTCGGACTCGGACAGCCCTGAGAGTAGCTTGGTCAGGGTACCTGAAGGCATCTTCTTTACCATGAGAAGGCTTTCTCGCAGCACAGCCGCCTCACCTAGCTCGTTGGAGATCGCTTTGATGTATAGTTCCGACCAAGGGCTGGCCGGCTTGGTGGTAGAGAATGACTGGAGGAAGCCCAGCGTCTCGATTGCTGCTAAGATGCCAGCAAGGGCAATCTCACTCTCTACTAGTTTGGTCTCGACTGTCTGTCGGAGTACTTCATTGTCGTCTAGTAGGCGTTGGACGGCTGTATAATCGCCTTCATCAAGCAGAGATTCGGCAAACCTGGGAAACGTCAATCCATCAATCCGATGAAGGCTTCGGCATCGAATGACCTTTTGAAAGACGGCAGAGAACGAATAGCGTCAAAGTGCTGAGTTTGTAGTTCCATCCCATTGCGATCTGCCAAAAGTACGCTCAAAGGATCGCTAAAGTAGTAGGTCATATGTAGATACTGAAACGTCAGCATATAAGCTGGATCTCTCAATCAACAGACCATACCTTCAAGGCCCGTATGAAATCGCTGCTGCTCTGGACGAAATCCTCGTGCCGTTGTAGAATCGTGCTACTTAGTCCAGGACCGAGTAGAATGGACCGTGGCTGATCAAGAGCCGTAATGGCTTTGAACAAAACATCGATATCAACCTGGGCGAGATCGAACCGCGTTCCGTGTAAGATTTTGATCGTGGATTGAGATAATCTCTCCTCGAATAATTCGATCGATGTCGCAATGCTAAATAAAAGCACGAAGGGTATCCGATCCATCCATGAGCTATCAGGATCAGTAATTGTATAGAGTGTTTTGAAGCTGAAATTACCTAAGAATGTCAATCAGATCAGCTAATAGACTCTCGTTGAAGCTTTCGCTGTCCGTAAAGAAAACAACTACTTTCTTGGTCGAGGTTGTCTGGATATGGTCACATAGAAATTGGAGATCATAGTTGAGATATCGATTCCCATCACCATCTGTCGAAGACTGGTCGGCTGCTTGTCGATTGATGTGCTTTAGTACAGATTTGAGATTCGGCGCCTGAGTCGAATTGAGGTGGATGACCATCGCTTCTTCGACTGTTTCAACATGCTGGAACACAGGTTCGGCAAGGCCAGAGTAAGATGAAGCGCTTGGTCCTCCGACGATGAGACCCGTAGGGATCTTGCTATCGGTCCTTGAGAGTGTACGTTAAACGACTGCAACACAGGCCGAAAACAGAACCTTACACTTCATAATGAGCCTTCTGCACGAAAGAGGTCACTTCCTGAATTACGGTCGCCTGTGACTCTAGAAGGATTTGCTAAGCTCAATCAGCCCTCTTTCTCGATATGGCGATTCAGAGCCCTCCTACTTCTAGCGAGTCCTCCAAGACTTGCCAACTGGCTTTGAAGGAATCATAGCGACTTTGCGAGAAACCGGTGTCTTCATTGCCAGCAAATAACGGAGCGAATGGTAGTTCATCATTTGCCTTGGTCACTGCGACGTTGTTCACTTTTCTACGTTTTTTTGGCCTGTCTAGCAGTCCATTCGTCTCTTGGCCACCAGACGTGAAGATGTAACAAGGCTGGCAGACATTAGGGATATCTCTACATGGTGATGTGAATGACCGACCTCATACTCAGCCATTCTTGATGTCTTCTCTATGAAGAAGAGTAGTCGTCTTCAATAGTCTCCTCAAATACTTCCTCGTCGCGAGGATCTAGAAGTAGAAGTACACTTCTCTGATTGGCTGCAAGGTTATGCAAGGAACCATCAGCGGGGCGGGAGGAACCCTATTTGAGCCTCAGGGTCAAGATGTGCAGGGATTGGCTGTAGAAAAACTCCAAACCAGCGAACCGTCAAATTGTTAAAGGACCAAGATCAATTCTTCTGTTTCTGCAACCATCCTGTCCTTTGATAAGGGACACGCGTACGTCTGCAAGTCCTACACTTGAGATCGTCACCATGAGCGGACATAGTCACTCTTTAGAATCTCAACATCTACGGGCAGTGACATGCCGTATGCACTTCGACTTACCAGGAGTGTGCTGAAAGCAAACCTCGCTTACGGGTGTACATGGAGCCGGCAGCGGCCATCCTCTCTCTTGTTAGGTATCCTCCTACCCACCAACTTTCACCAAAAACCGACGGTCAACATGGCCAACGCAAGTGCCTTGTTCTCGACGTCATCGCTGAAGGCCGCTGGAGCAACAGCTTACAGCAGTATGGACGGCAAGCTTGAGCCTTCCTTGTTGCAAGGCCTGCAAGATATGGGCATGTCATACATGACTCCCGTTCAACAGAAAGTCTTGGAGTTGCCTTCCTTGAGAAGCGATTGGTACGTCAGAGCCCTATAAGCCTATTCCCAAAAGACAAGTACGTCGTGATTGCGCGGCTCATCTGTCCTCACATTGTAGTCTTGTACGTTCGAAAACTGGAACTGGCAAAACTATTGCGTTCCTCCTGCCAGCTCTACAGAACCTTCTCAAGAGCTTTCCCAAAAGGGGCCAAGTCGCCATCTTGATTCTTTCACCCACCCGTGAACTCGCTCTCCAGATTGCAGCGGAAGCTCAGCGTTTGGTCAAGAACGTCTCAGTGCATGGGAAACCGATCGAGGTTCATACAGCCTTCGGCGGCACCGCACGGGCGAGCAGCTTGAACAAGTTGAAGACTGGCGATCCCAAGATCTTAGTGGCTACTCCAGGAAGACTCAATGATATATTGGGAGAACCGGACGTCAAGGCCAGGTTTGCAGCCATGCAGACGCTCATTATTGACGAGGCAGATGCAATGCTGGAGGCTGGTCAGTCTATATGCGCCGCATGGCATTGGTTGAGGCTAAATGATCGTGTTCTTACGATACAATAGGTTTCTTACCGGATGTTCAGCGCATATTGGCTGCTCTTCCGCCAAAGACCCAGGGAAAATGGCAGGTAGGTCACTATTTCCACGCACTTTCTGCCCCAACCTGGGCCGATCCGGCTCCGAGATACAGCTGGGCAGCATTCGCTCCACGCACAGAAGTCTTGAATCAATCCAACAATTCCAAGACCAAATGCTGACTCTGAAAACTCAAAGGGTATGTGCTTTTCGGCAACAGTCCCGCCCAAAATCAAAGACGTGCTCTCCTACGTTCTCAAGTCAGACTATATATCGATATCTACGCTCGACGAGTCAGAGCCTCCCACGATCAATGGAGTGCCCCAATTCTCGGTTGTGATCCAGAAAGCCGAGGACATCTTCCCAGCTCTGTTAACCCTCCTCAACGCAGAGATCCACACCAATCAGGGTGACTCCAAGATCATTGTGTTTGGCACGACTGCCAACTTGGTGGCTCTGTATGCAGGATTGTATGGACAGCTTTTACCAATGAAGATTTTCGAGCTGCATAGCCGTTTGAACCAGAACCAAAGAACAAAGACGAGCGATGCATTCAAGGTAGCCTCCAGTGGGATTATGTTCGCTACAGACGGTAACACCCTGCTCCAGGAAAGTCATCACCTTGACTAATCGAGATGCAGTAATCGGCCGAGGTATGGATTTCCCCGACGTCTCTTTGGTGGTGCAAGCAGGTCTACCTTCAAACTCGGATGCCTACACCCACCGCGTCGGCAGGACTGCTCGGGCTGGAAAGACTGGTCGTGCAGTCATCATACTTACCGAAGCCGAGTCTTTCTACCTTAAGGTGAACCGCCAGTTTCCGATCACGCCACATCCAGCCTCTGAGCAGATCATCAACGATAGCACTTCCGCGCCTGTCGTGGAGCAAGCAATGCAGAGCATTGACGAGAAGACGAAACAGAAGGCTTATTCGGCTTACCTTGGGTTCATGAAGCCGTTCGAAAACAGGTTGAGGATCAAGTCCGCGGAACTGGTGCAGATGGCAAATCAATTCGCAATGCGGGGCATGGGCTGTCCAGAGCCTCCTGGTATGGAGAAGAAGACTATCGGGTTCGTCAAATAATATCTTAAAAGGAACTATCTTGCTGACCTGACCTCTTCTGTTTCTGTTAGCAAAATGGGTCTGAAAGGCGTCCCCGGCATTCGTTACGTCAAGCCTGAAGCCAGCGAGTCCGTCAACCACGGCCAGGGAAACGCGGCGACTTACACCTCGACTTTGAAGAAGCGTCCCGGGCCCTTGCAGTCTACGGCGGGCGAGCGCGCTCCCAATCCAAGTGGCCAAGGCCCGAAGCATAAGCGTCCACGTCAGGGGAAAGATGCAAAGAATGCGGGACGAGCGATTCAGTAACGATTCGTGAAGTCTATCATCACTTCAATACAGTTTCGAAATTGTCGAAGACATAGGATTGAACGAAGCCAACCTGGACTCCACAAGCCAGGGTTTTCTTACAGGAATCAATTTCAATATCATTAATTAGATTCGGCAAGCATCATAGCTGAAAAGATCAGTAAAAGACCTCTAATATGCCACACTCTAAGCCATAGTCCACTTGTGCTTACATCATTCGATGTGTTGGCATCAATGGGTGAAAATTTACATCTTACCCCTTTCAAATTTCTTCTGCGGCTGCTTCTTAAAAATCCTCACTGGTACTCTATGACGCTTTACCACCATTGCAATGGAACGCCACACGTCATCTAAATCATCGCCATTTCGTCAACCCGCTGTTCTAGAGCGTAAAGTAAGTTTCTGCTTCAATCAGGTCTGAGGTTCAGCATCTTGCCAGCGCATTGAACTTGCCTTTCAGACCCATTTGCTGATGTGAGTGGCCGGAAGGCTTGACTCCTATGTGGAGAAGCATTGAAGTAACAGTACCCCTTGACTGGCAGAGAATAGATTCCTTATTATCCCGATGTCTTTCGCCCATTACATGGTAGCCCACTTCCCTTCCGAACATGCTACTAGCATCCTCTATATGAATGCCTGAGCGCGCGTCCGAATTCATGGACCTAGTTTGATCTCTTCAATTCCTGCCAGTTGAGTGCACAATAAGACTCCTGCACGATCGAGAGCCGCATCCTCATACTAGCCACAGACGCAAGACCTTCAGTCCGCACAGGATGACCGTGGCTGGAGTTGGAGATGGGTTGCACTTTCTTCCTACTCCTGCTTTTCTTGTAATCTGTTATGTGAGCAGAGTACTTGAGCTGTCTCGGGATCAGCGCCTAGCGTTTCACTGCCATTATGCTTCCCAATGGACCCTCCACCATCGTGAGAATACCCGGCTGGCACAGGAAGTAGACGACATTAGGGTCTGGGCGAACAGAGATACTGGCGCTCTTGTAGGGGTGAAGCCAGAAGGGAAGAGGCTGGTGCTACGCTAAGAGGAGTTCCAGATGCGGGAGGTGTGGGTCACGGGCTGTGGGCTGGGAGATTGGAGTTGGTGGATGGGAGGGAGGAGGAGTGGGTTGTTAGTGGAGGGTCTAATTCACGATTGGTGCAGTAAGATGGAAGGGACTAGGCGGGTGTCCGATGGATGGGTTTTGGAAGTCCTGGGGAGGCTCATATGGAGGGTTTCAGTCCCAGGCATGCTTTCACAGTCTCAAGAAGCTGGTCTTGTTGGTCTTAGTATACCTTAGATTTTCTCCAAGGTTTCGCCTAGAGCTCCGATGTTGGTCAGATGCTAGGAATCCATTCAGGCTCTCCCCTTGTCAATTCCTATGCTACCATCCACGCCGCTCCAGACACCCTTACCCCTCCGCCGTGACTCCTTCCGTCCCTTCCCCTCAATCCAGATATCCTCTTCCCCACCCTCTTCCCCCTCCACATCCCCACCAAGTAGATTCTCCATCTCCCCAAGCGTACTCTTCGCAGCCGCCGCATGTTCCTCCCCACCCCGCAATTTCCGCCCAATTGCCTCATTCTGTGCCGTCCTGGCAGCATTAGCCGCAAAAGCCCATGCCCGCGCCTTTTCAACGATATCTGCTTCCCCCTTGGTGCCGGATATGACACCGAACGGAGAAGAAGGAAGCAGCTTTGGTTCTGTAATTGTGTTTTGGGAGCGTGGTTTTGCTGACGGTATAGGGTGATTGGCGAGAAGGTAACTTTCATCAGCTAGTTTCTGGAGCATGCGGTCTGTGGCTTTGGTTTGATGGGATGCAGCTCGTGAGATGTGGGTTTGTTCGTGGAAGAGCGCGGTTTGAGCGTCGAAGGCTGGGATCAGATGCTCGGTGAGGTAAGGGAGGAGAATAGACGCTTCGGAAATTGGTTCGGGTTGCGAGGGTTCAGGGGTATTGCGCTCCTCGCCTTCGTTCATGTTTATGTTCTCGAGAGATTGGACGGTTCTCGGCTTTGAAGCCAAAGATATCAACGATTTTCGGATATCGAGGTAGTCTTTGTAAAGTTTTTGGATCGCTACCTTTCGCTGTTCGATATCGATTTTCTCCTCTGCTGGACTTGATGGGGCTTCTGGTTTGGAGTTGTCCTCTGTTTCATTGACTTTGGCTAGTTGTTCCTCAAGCCAAGTTACGAGCTCATCTCGAGTCCGAGTCAAAGCATGGATTTTCGCGTCGCCCGAGGGTTCGCATGTGGTAGTGTTCTGATACTTCTCCTTTGCCTCGGCCAACAATATCCTTTGCCTTTGTAGGCCACGATTAGCCTGCAGTAGAGCCTTTTCCAGACGAGTAGTTAGTGCTTGAATATTCGCATCGTAAGACGCAGAACCAGAGTTGTTGGTCTCGGGCGTAAATGTTGGCTCTGGTGCAGGTCCGACTTCATTATTGACGGATGCGAGAGTGAGATATTCTGGTTGAGCTGCGTCTTTCTTTGCCAGCAAGTCAACGTAACTTTGAAGAATCCTGAGCTTCTCATGCTTTTGCCGAGCCTCGAAAAGGTCTAGATAAGTTGACACGGCTACTGACGTGTCATGGTCAGATTTTAAGAGATCGTCCTGAGAGTCCAAGATAGATAAATTCTCAATTTGCTTAGTCAAAAGAGCATACTTCTCCTTGGCTTTGATGTGCGCTTGCAATGCCAACAGATAGTCTCTACGCACTCCGGTGAGCTCTGGAGGTATCCGTTTCACACGAACTTGGCTGCCAGGCGTGGCCAAAGAGATAGGAGAAAGATCTCCATTGGGGAGACCTTCGATATGAGATGCGAAATATAGAGATAAGACGCGCCTGATATGCAATACTTCCTGGCGTGTTTTGATGAATGGTTTCAATGCTTCTGCGACTTGCGGTAGCGGAAAGCTTTGACTATTGTTAATCGCACTCATGATGATCTTTATAGATAGAGAAAAAAAGGCGACTTTCTCACCACAGATAATGATGCCGAATGTTTAAAGACCGTGAGTGAAGTAAGGTAGGTAAGGAAGTTCACATGGGGGCTGATAAGCACGTGATATGGATTTGTATCTAAAGTTTCCGCGGCGGGGTCCGGGTAGGGCTGCAGTGGGGCTACAATTAGTGTCACTCAGTTCTTGGCACGAGAGAGCAACTTTTGTATCGCCACGGCCACTGTCTAATACCAGCGTGGTGCTGCGCTTGCATCCTTCAAAAGGGTATTTGGTCTGCGCAGTAGTCGCTCTATTAGAGACCAACGTACAAGATGGCAGACCCCAACAACATCTCGCAGTACAAGTATACTGCTATGTCCAATCTGGTCCTGCAGCATGACAAAAGATTCAGCACTCGCCGCAATGACGAGGTCACAGGGGATCCAGAATCACTTGCAGGCCGAATCAACATCCGCGATATGGGTTCGAGGACAGCCAGAGAAGATGCGCCGAGGCAGAAGAAAAAGACTACTGGTCCCGCAGATGTCGAGCGGGGCAGCATACGCGAGGGCGAGGATGTGCTAGAGCGCGAGCAGAGGAAGAGGAAGCGTGGGGAACCTGCGCAAATGCGAGGGGCAGGTATCCTGTCTGCAGCAGACGCCCTTGTGGAAGGGCTGAAATATCGCCCACGTACACCTGCAACTCGTCAGACGTACGACTTAATTTTAACGACTACCGCCAATAACCTCGGCGATGTACCTCATGAGGTCGTGCGCAGTGCAGCGGATGCCATACTCGAACTGCTCAAAGACGAGAACATGAAGGACTTCGACAAGAAGAAAGAAGTGGACGATCTACTTGGCATAACGATGGGATCAAGGGAGTTCAATGAGCTAGTCAATCTTGGCAAGAAAATCACGGATTATGATCAAGACGAGGACGTCAACATGGACGAGGATGGCGGAGCAGGAGAAGGTGGCGCTGAGCTGGACGAGCGACAGGGCGTGGCAGTGGTTTTTGATGAGTCTGATGAAGACGACGAAGGTGCCGGCAGGACTTTCGAGGTTCGAGACGAGGACGACCCTTCTTCGGATGAGGATGTAGACGATGAAGAGGACCGGCCTGGAGCCGAGGAGGCTGCAACTGCTGGCGGTGCAGCTGAGAAAGATCCCATGGACGACGTTGATGGCGAAGGCGGTGAAGAGATGATCATCGAAGGGGACCAGGACAACTTCCCAGCAAAGCGAAGTCGGAAGACAGAGAAGAACGCCGTATCCACTCGAGACATAGATGCATACTGGCTTCAGCGGCAGATTGGTGCAGTATATACAGACGCCCATGTGCAACAATCAAAAACCCTGGAGTGTCTAGAAATACTTGATGGACGAACAGAGGAAGGCGAGGAGAAGCCTTTGCGGGAGACAGAGAATGATCTCATGGAATTGTTCGACTATGAGCACCATGAATTGGTGGAGAAACTGATCATCAACCGTGATAAAATCCATTGGGTCACACGTTGGCGAAGGACAGCCGAAAATCCGGAAGCTCGAGCCAGAGTGGAACGTGAGATGGTGTCAGCAGGTCTCCGCAGAATGCTAGACGAGCTACAAGGGAGAGCGGGCGCTGACGGTGACGACGCCGCCAAGAATAGCAAGAAAATGAAACTCGATCTCATGGATATCGATGTGCCGGCTGCCCCAACAGACGGTCAAAGAGAGAAAGCCAAAGACGTCCACTTGATTGGAGGTTTGCAGCCCAAAAGATTGATCAATCTCGATAACCTCGTCTTCGATCAAGGCAATCACCTCATGACCAATTCAAACGTCAAACTTCCTCAGGGCTCGACGAAACGAACATTTAAAGGCTACGAAGAGATCCATGTCCCAGCACCAAAAGCGAAGAAAGATGCCAGCGAGCGCAACAACATGCCAACATCTGACTTGCCCGCGTGGGCCAGGCAAGGCTTTGGGTCTTCCAAGGAGCTGAATCGCATTCAAACAAAGTGCTTCCCTACTGCGTTCGAGGACGACGGCAACATGTTGATCTGTGCGCCCACAGGCTCTGGCAAGACGAATGTTGCTATGCTTGCTATGCTGCGCGAGATTGGCAAGAACCGCAACCCTCAGACCGGAGAGATCATGCTCGATGACTTCAAGATCGTCTATATTGCTCCATTGAAAGCGCTGGTGCAAGAACAAGTTGGCAATTTCGGGAAACGATTGGAGCCTTATGGTGTCAAAGTATCCGAGCTCACAGGTGATCGGCAGCTCACGAAGCAACAAATCGCCGATACCCAAATCATCGTTACGACGCCGGAAAAGTGGGACGTCATCACGCGGAAAGCAACGGATATGAGCTACACCAACCTTGTCAGGCTCATCATCATCGACGAGATCCACTTGCTTCACGACGATCGAGGCCCAGTGCTCGAAAGTATTGTAAGCAGGACTATTCGCAAGATTGAGCAGACCGGCGATCCTGTTCGTCTTGTTGGACTGAGTGCTACACTACCCAACTATAGGGACGTTGCTAGTTTTCTCCGCGTAGATCCGATCAAAGGCTTGTTCCACTTTGATGGCTCCTATAGACCTTGTCCCTTGAGGCAGGAGTTTATTGGGGTTACGGACAAGAAAGCAATCAAGCAGCTTCAAACTATGAACGACGTATGCTATACGAAAGTTATGGAACAAGCGGGGAAGAACCGTCAACAGATGTTGATCTTCGTCCATTCGAGAAAAGAAACCGCGAAAACCGCCAAATACATTCGGGATAAGGCGCTTGAACTAGAGACCATAGGCCAGATCCTTCGGAGCGATGCGAGTACTCGGGAGATTCTTACCGAAGAAGCCAGCAATGTAACGGATAGAGATCTGAAAGATATTATGCCCTATGGATTTGGCATTCATCACGCTGGTATGTCCCGTGCTGATAGAAGCTCTGTGGAGGATCTATTTGCGGACGGCAGTCTCCAGGTCTTGGTGTGCACAGCTACTTTGGCGTGGGGTGTCAACTTGCCCGCGCACACCGTAGTCATCAAAGGCACTCAGATCTACTCGCCTGAAAAAGGGAGTTGGGTTGAGTTAAGCCCTCAGGATGTCTTACAGATGCTAGGGCGTGCGGGCCGGCCACAGTACGATACTTTTGGCGAAGGGATAATCATAACGACCCAGACCGAAATGCAGTATTACTTATCACTCTTGAACCAGCAACTGCCCATTGAAAGTCAATTCATCAGCAAGCTTGCGGATAACCTGAACGCGGAAATTGTCCTTGGAAACGTTCGGAGTAGAGACGAAGGCGTCGAATGGCTCGGCTATACTTATCTGTTCGTACGCATGTTAAGATCTCCTGGTCTCTACAGCGTAGGTGCCGAGTATGAGGATGATGATGCGCTGGAACAAAAGCGCGTTGATCTCATACACTCCGCCGCCACCGTACTCGAGAAGTCGAGTCTGGTCAAGTACGACAAGAAGACCGGAAAGTTGCAAGCCACAGAGCTCGGACGGGTTGCTTCACATTATTATATTACTCATACCTCCATGTTGACATACAATCACCACATACAGCCAATGATCACTCCCATTGAGCTCTTCCGCGTGTTCTCTCTCAGCGACGAGTTCAAGTTCATCCCTGTGAGGCAAGACGAGAAACTCGAATTAGCGAAGCTCATGGGTAGGGTACCGATTCCAGTGAAGGAGAGTATTGAAGAGCCCCATTGCAAGATCAATGTGCTGCTGCAGGCGTACATCTCGCGGCTCAAGCTTGAAGGACTTGCGTTGATGGCCGATTTGGTCTATGTCACGCAATCAGCTGGCCGTATTTTGAGAGCAATATTCGAGATATGCCTGAAGAAAGGATGGGCTTCGGTTGCAAAGACAGCGCTGGACCTATGCAAGATGGCTGAGCGGCGAATGTGGCCTACGATGACGCCTTTACGTCAATACCCTCCTTCGATGTGCCCCAGAGACATCATCACAAAGACCGAAAAGATCGATGTGCCCTGGGCTAGCTACTTTGATCTAGACCCTCCGCGCATGGGTGAATTATTAGGTATGCCAAAGGTTGGTAAGACAGTCTGCAACTTGGTCCAGAAATTTCCCCGGCTGGAGGTCCAGGCCCAGGTGCAGCCGGTAACGCGTTCGATGCTCCGTGTCGAGCTTACTATTACACCGAACTTCGAATGGGATGATACCCTTCATGGAACGGCAGAAAGCTTCTGGATCCTCGTTGAAGATTGCGACGGCGAGGATATCCTCTTCCACGATGCCTTCATATTACGTCGAGACTATGCGCAGTCGGAGATGAAAGAGCACCTCGTTGAATTTACAGTGCCAATCACCGAACCTATGCCGCCGAATTACTTTATAACTCTACTCTCCGACCGCTGGCTCCAGTCAGAGACAAAGCTCGCGGTATCCTTTGACAAGCTCATTCTCCCCGAAAAATTCCCAGCGCATACACCATTGCTAGATCTACAGCCGCTGCCGGTATCTGCACTCAAGAGACAGGATTATCAAGATCTCTATCCAAAGTGGCAGCGATTCAATAAAATCCAAACCCAAGTGTTCAGCTCACTTTACTCTACGAACGACAGCGTGCTCATCGGAGCGCCGACGGGCGCTGGAAAGACCATATGTGCAGAATTTGCGATTCTTCGGCACTGGTCCTCGCAGACTTCAGGACGAGCAGTCTACATCGCCCCATTCCAAGACTTAGTCGATCAGAGGCTTGCAGACTGGAAGGGTCGATTAGGCAAAGTCGCTGGTGGAAAACAAATCTCGAAGCTTACTGGCGAGACTACCGCCGATTTGAAGATCCTAGAGCGGGCAGATCTTGTGTTAGCCACACCTGTTCAATGGGACGTCCTTTCGCGGCAGTGGCAGCGACGAAAGAATGTACAGAACGTGAAGCTCTTCATTGCCGACGAGCTTCATATGCTGGGTGGACAAGGAGGATTCATTTATGAGATCATAGTGTCTCGCATGCACTACATCGCCCTGCAGATGGAAAGCAACATGAGAATCATCGGCCTAAGCGTTTCCTTGTCTAACGCTCGCGACATTGGAGAATGGCTAGGTGCCACAAAGCATACCATATACAACTTCAGCCCGCAAGTGCGGCCCATACCTCTCGAACTCCACATCCAATCATTCACTATTCCTCACTTTCCGTCGCTCATGCTCGCAATGGCAAAGCCTATGTACACCTCGATCCTGCAGATGTCGCCAGACAAGCCAGCAATCGTCTTCGTTCCGAACCGAAAGCAGACTCGAGCTAGTGCGCTCGACCTGCTGGCGGCCTGTGTCGCAGACGATGACGAAGACAGATTTTTGCATGCTAGCATCGAAGACATAGCCCCAGTTCTGCGCCATCTGCACGAGAGCGCGCTGGCGGATTCTATGTCTCACGGCATAGGCTATTTCCACGAAGGTCTCGACAGCAATGACAAGCGCATTGTATCGCACCTATACTCAAGAGGCGCTCTTCAAGTGATGATCGCGTCGCGAGATGTCTGCAGGGAACTCGACTGTACGGCTCATCTGGTTGTAGTCATGGGGACTCAATTTTACGAGGGGCGAGAACATCGGTACATCGACTACCCTATCAGCGAGATCCTTCAGATGTTCGGAAAGGCTAGTCGACCAATGGAGGACAAAGTCAGCAGAGGATTGCTTATGGTACCGGCGGTGAAACGCGAGTACTATAAGAAGTTCTTGAACGAAGCGCTCCCCATCGAGAGCCATCTGCAGGTCTATCTACATGATGCGTTTGTGTCGGAGATCAGTACGAAGATCATCGGCTCTACACAAGATGCCGTTGATTGGGCTACCTATACCTACTTCTATCGGCGATTACTAGCCAATCCAAGCTTCTACGGCCTCTCCGATACTTCGCATGAAGGCCTGAGCACGCACCTCTCGGAATTAGTTGAGAACACGCTCAAAGACCTCTCGGAAGCGAAAATCATTGAGCTCGACGAAGAAGATGATACCGTCACACCTCTCAATGCCGCTATGATCGCAGCCTACTACAACATCTCCTTCATCACCATGCAGACCTTCCTCCTCTCGCTCAACGCCCGGACAAAGCTCAAAGGTATACTAGAAATCGTTACCTCGGCCACAGAGTTCGAATCCATACAATTACGGCGTCACGAGGAGAAGATCTTGCGGAGGATTTACGACCGTGTGCCCGTGAAGATGGCCCAGCCTGCGTACGAATCTCCGCATTTCAAGGCTTTCGTCTTGCTGCAGGCCCATTTCTCGAGGATGCAGTTACCAGCAGACCTCGCCAAAGACCAGGAGATCATCGTGTCGAAGGTACTGAACCTCCTCAGTGGTTGCGTCGATGTGCTCTCGTCTGATGGCCATCTCAACGCCATGAGCGCTATGGAAATGTCACAAATGGTCGTGCAAGCGATGTGGGATCGCGACAGTCCGCTGAAGCAAATCCCGTACTTCTCTCCAGAGGTCATCAAGGCTGCCACCGACTTCGGGTATGTATTTGCTCAACATCCTCCCACCCCTATAACCACAAATACTAACAAACCAAACCACAGCGCCAAAGACGTCTTCGAATTCATGGACCTCATGGACCCCGACAACGACAACTACAAGAAGATCATCGCCCGCCTCGGCCTCGAGAACAAGCAACTCGCCGAAGTCGCCAATTTCACAAACAGCAAGTACCCCAACGTCGAGCTCGACTTCGAGGTCGAAAACCCCGACCAGATCACCACCAGCGCGCCGGGATATCTGAAGATTAAGATCTCGCGCGATGTGGATGAGGATGAAGAGCCGGACACCACCGTGCACGCGCCGTTTTACCCGGTGAAGAAGATGGAGAATTGGTGGTTGGTGGTGGGGGAGGAGAGTACGAAGAGTTTGCTTGCGATCAAGCGGGTCACGTTCGGGAAGAAGTTGGAGACGAGGCTGGAGTTTGCGGCGCCTAGTGCGCCGGGGGAGAAGGATTTGACGCTGTATTTGATGAGTGATAGCTATGTGGGTGTGGATCAGGATCCGTCGTTTAAGATCACGGTTGCGGAGGGGATGGATGAGGAGGAAGATGAGGAGGAAGAGTAGAGGTGGTGGTAGCTAGTAAGCTCGGTTGCACAAAATGAATATTTGAAAATTCTATTCTGCTATCATTATGAGGCTGTTATAGTATATAACCGCGCTACCCCGTTTGCCCAGTCCAGATAAGTGCTCGCTGCTGTGCTTAGCAAACCCCTTTCGATCACTGAATCACTCGCTTCTTTTCGGTCGTCTTGACTATTCTATCGTTGGTTCGATTGAGCCTGTGAGGACCTTGGACGGTTTGCCGCTTTGACATTGGTTCTTCACTGGTATATCAGTCCATCGTTATTTCATTGCATCGATGCTCAAGAGAGCCGAGTAAGCAGTCCCTCACTACTCGACAGGGCCCTAGACGAGTATCTTGCCAACGCAGAAGATCCTACCTTGAGGTTCGAAGTCTCGAAGATACCTATTCGGTTCCAGCGTCGACTCTGGGTTGACATTTCCCCTCCACTAATTCAACCCATAGTGCAGGGAGACGGGCTTCCGGGCTTTCCGTACCTAGTATAGCACCACTCGCTTCAAGAAATCGCTCCTTAAACTTCTCCCAGAGTTCCTGAATCTCAGGATCGCCGGGCTTTGGACGCGGGTGATAAGGGTCGTTCCTGCAGAATGCCGCTGCAGCTTGTTCCACGCCTGCTTCGTCCATGGACATGTCTCTGCAGCAATCGAAGTCGAGGAGCCAGACGGCGTGGTCTCCCAAGATGTGCGAATTGATCATCGAGGGATGGGCCCCATCGTCTTTGGGCTCTGCTGGGCGGCCTGCCCTTGGGGGAGCAAGCACGAATTCTACGTCGTTTGCATCTACATGCGCTTTCCAGTACAAGTCTGCGAGTGTCTCTGCCATTATTCGCGCGTAGAGTGTGGCGGGCAGCGCAAGCTCTTTGACTTGGTCGATGTGGAGAGGATAGTTGCGGAGGCTGAAGGCATTGAACCTTGACTGCCTTTCCAAACGGCGCCTTCGTCCCAGATAAGGTCGGATGAGGCAATCTCGATCTGGTTCAGATGCTCTGATCGATGGTCTCAGAGATTCTGGGCAGTACATGTTGATGATGCTGTCTCGCACTGCTTGAGGAAATGGTGGTATGCGATCGGTAACCAGGACATTGCAGGGTTTTTGATGGTCTTCAGGAAATCGTGGGAGGTGTCTATCCCACCAAAGCTGATTGTCAGCGCGGACGTACTCGTGGCAGCCAGGCACATGAACTTTCGACTGATTTGCAGACAGGCTCATGGATAAAGCGCTGAGAACCTTTTGGTGCATTACATAGTCGTTGTAGACTGATCTGCCTGGCCCACCATCTTCTCGTTTGAATGAATGAGCATTCTGAGACCCTGTAGGTGGCGCCCAGACCGAACCACAGAATCCTGCGCCGATACGTCGTAAGTTGTCATTCACAGCGCTTTTGATGTACATTAAGATATAGTAGTATTTTATTGTAAGGTGAAATTTGGAGTAACTTTTTTCTGTGATATTTGTTTTGGATGATAGAATATAGAGAAAGAAAGAGGGAACGAGAGGAGGAATCCCATCAATATATACCTAACTTTCAGGGGAAACCTGCTCCACTTATTCCAGAATTCGTTGTTTGGCCCATTCAATCTATGAGTCACGATAACCTGAGGGAGTTCTACGTCAACTGACCTGAAATCTCTACACAGGGACTCAAAACATCCATTGGTTCCTGATTCAAATATTTAGGACAGGAAAGAAGGAAGAGAGGCGGCTCAAGGAGGCTTGCTGAGCGCCCGGCACGTCAACAACGAGTGATTGAGGGCCAACAAGCAGGCCTCCATTAGTTTCGAAGCAGTGATAGGGAGCATCGCACAAGGATCCCTGGTTTCTTCAGCACCCACGTCTTCAAACGCAGTGCTCCTAAGTGCTCCGGGCCAGGGAAAGGTAAACCAAAGGGGGAAGCTCGGCCCAGCGTTTCAACGGCTGAGACGGCCCGTGGAACCGGTATGCTTTTGATAAAGTGTGCTCGGAGAAACTTATTTGTTACGCCCATCAATGCACGCCTTTCATTGATGCTACTGCTGATTGCGCGTAGGAGTCGGTCATACCATGGTCAACCAGACCCAAGGAAGCTTCTGGCGTTGGGCCATAATGCACGAACTCCCAGGCGCACCCTTGCATCGAACTCAGACGAACCTGAACCGAAGAAGAAATCGATATTCAACTTCTTCGAACAACTAGCTCCGGGGCTCGGACGAAAGCGTGTAGACCCAGAAGATGGCGGCGACTTTTCCAAGGAGGCCAAAGCTCTGAAAGATAGGATTGATCAATTGGGAGCTGAGATCGCTGGACTCCGTGGTGAGGGCAAACCTTCATTGGTCGAGCCTCTCATCGCAACCCTTTCAGAGGAAGACCAGGCGAAGGTCCGTAAAGCTTTGGCAGAGCCCGACAATGAAGAAGATGAGGACCTCGACATGTCTGAGGTGCCTATCTCGTTGATTGACCTACCGAAATTAGCCAGCCTGGGGCCAAGGCTGGAGTTGTCTCCACAGCAGGTCATACACCTGCAAAACCTTGACAAGCGCCTTCGCGAAGCAGCCGACGATATCTCCAATGCAGCAATTCGAAGAAGCCTGTGGAGGGCATATGAGTCGGCCAAACGAAGCCTCCCTCCGTTCCTACGCCTGGTGCCCGATAGCATATTCAGAGTGTTGTGGGAAAGCCAAAGCAATGGTAGCGCAGATGATCCGCGTCAGGCTGGGCATTTGTGCACTATTGCGGCGGATCTGTCTCTAAGTGGGAAGAATTTGACAAACCAACAGGCACTGCTCTATATCGATGCGTTACTCCGTGAGGATCGCCTGCATGATGCTCAACTGCAGTGGGAGAGCTACGAGTCACGTCTCGCACGTAGAGAGGAAACGCGCTCAGAATACGGGTTACTAGGTATACATATGTTCGCACAGCTAGGAAATCCGGAGCGGGCTCAAGTGTTGGCCCTGAAGCTTATGTCAGAAGCGGCGAATGACATGATATCGCCAATTCTTGTTCCGGTAATTGTAGCATGGGTCAAGCGCGGAGACGATGGTAGCATCAAGAATGCGTGGGCGCTATACCTACGTCTGCGCGAGAAGCTCGGGTCTGAGATACGAGTCCGGGATTACGACTATTTGACGCTAAGTTTTCTCAACGCTGGGCGGACCGATGTGGCGCTGGCCGTGTTCAAAGACCTCATGCTCTTCGGACAAGACCATGAGTATACATCTGAGAGGCTTTATGGCACATCCTTAGGCCTTGCCGGAAGACTACAGAATCAAAGTGTCGACTTAGGACAACTTAACGAAATTTCTCTAACTGCACTGACCGTATTACCTCGGCAGTTCCAGAACAAATATTTCTATGGGAGCTGGATGAAACACCTTATAGGTATTGGGGAAACTGATGCGGCAGCGTCCGTTGCGGAGCTGATGATCGAGCGAGGCGTGAGACCGGATTCAAAGCATCTCAACGGTATCATCGGTGCCTGGTTACGCAGCAGCAGCGCAGAAAATAGAGCAAAGGCCGAGCAATTAGGCTGGGCCATGATACGTCAACGACTCGATCTCGTGAAGAAGCGTCGCGGAGAGAAGATTGATCAAGGCAACGGAATAGCAGGCCGTCCGACTTGGCAAGTTGCTCGCTACCTCCGGCGACGCATGCTTGCTCCTGCCACAATCGAAACCTTTTCGCTGCTACTGCTTGACTACGAGCGCCGTATGGTGGACAAGCACACCGAAGAACTGAAGGTCAGTTTCTCACAAGCAGAAATACCCCCAAATTCATACTGGATGAACCATGTGATGTACGCCGAGCTTCGTCAGGGGCGTCACAATATCGCTTGGGATGTTTACTTACATCGACCTAAACACGTGTCGCCAGATCTGGAATCCTTCGCCTGTTTATGGGATTGCGAAAAGCGACACCTGGACAGACTGGCGGTATATCCTCAAGACAACTTTCCTGGTCCTCGGCGCATACTTCGAGAGATGCTCAGCTGGTACACTGGGCTGGGGCCAACGAATCGAAAGGATGTCCTTGCAGAGGCGACTAGACAACTGTATGACCAAATCTTACGCTGCCTGTGCCTTCACAAAGACCTCGAAGGAACGATAGTGGCGCTGTACGCCTTGAAAGAACTGTTTGGTTTCTATCCCGATCAGAGCACAGCTCGGATGATCATGCTTCAAGTAGCTCGTGTGGCTATTGGGGGGGAGAAGAGTGGGAGACGGCGGCGGAAGACATTGTCGGCGCATGGACACAGCAATGACGCTGTCACGAAGATGACGCAGGTATTAGAGATGGTCTCAGAACAGCGGGTAGAGAAGCTCCTATTCCAAGGGATGGATCCGAGAGAGTTCGATGATGGCAAGAGAGGCCAAGAGCTGGCTATCGTGCTTGCAACATTTCTGCAAATTGTGATGCGCGAAACCAACGGAATCTCGACAATAGCGGACAAGATTCAACAAGCGGCTCTTGATAGTGGGGCTCCGTCAGTGAGTCAGAAGGTTGAGTTGATTGCGGAGTGACGAATTATTACTTCTTCATATGGCATGTGGGCGGCGTCGTAGAAATCTCTACCATGGGTGCAGCATATTTGTGTTCTGGCATGAGATACCCGTAGATAGGTGGATGGTAAAAGTATGAGGTATCGATCAATCGCTCAACTCTACAACAAGTTCATCCATTTCCTCTATCAGCTCGGTGAGGGATGGATGTTTCGGGTGAGGATCCACAAGCAGGGCACAGAGCGAAGCTCTCCTCCGATAAGATAAGGTAGGGCTGAGCGTATACCAGCCGCTATCATCAGAACTCTTGGCGCAAAAAAATGCGGTCGTTTGCGATTGCTATTCCGCCAACTCTGCACTTGACACGCCATTGATTTTGACAAGTCCAATCGATTCTCCCTAAACTCTTATCCCACGGCGAAACTAAGCTGCCTCTGGGAGACCAGAAGAGCGATCTTTTCTCCCACTTGTTCTCGCTGCTATCACTCATTTTGGAACTCTCCCAGCACGCTATCAATTGTGAGCTTGAACATCTCCACAGATCAGTAGCAATTCTGTAGCCACTCTATTCAACGCCCGTGGTGCGTCCGGCACCCGGGCTAGAGCTCTCTCAAGTCTCAGTGTAATGCTAAACGTCAATTGGCGATACGAGCATCAGTATTGCTAGGACATGGCCTTGCCCAGTAGACTTTCAGGGCGTGCTTTCACGTTGTTTCGATTTGGCCGATCCACAGACTCGAGAGTCCCCCGACGCAGCTTTGCTACGACCCAACTACGTCCATGGACTGAGTCGCGGATACCGTTAACCTTTAGTCTACAATGTCCACACAAAGGAACCTTCACAAGCTCCGCCCGACGGGCCATCACAGGCCAGGAGGCTCCAAGCGCCAAAGCATACATAGAGAGTGGGGTAATTGGCAACCAGAAGAAGCTCGTAGACGTCAAGAAAGTTCTGGTTATTGGCAGCGGAGGCTTGAGTATTGGACAGGCGGGGGAATTCGACTACTCCGGTGAGTCTGGCGAGGTTGAAAGCCCAACGTTTCCTTCAGAATTGGACTCGCATAGGACTTCGATAAAAACTAACTGGTCCTGCCTTGCGGACGTACAGGATCCCAAGCCCTGAAAGCGCTCAAAGAAGCCAATGTTGCCTCAGTCCTTATCAATCCAAATATCGCTACGATACAAACCGATCACAAGCTCGCTGATGAGGTCTACTACCTACCAGTCACTCCAGAATATGTGACATATGTCATAGAACGCGAAAGGCCTGATGGTATACTTCTGACCTTTGGTGGCCAGACAGCTCTCAACCTGGGTGTAAAAATGGATGAAATGGGCATTTTCGATCGATACAATGTCAAAGTGCTAGGCACAAGCATCAATTCCCTACGAACGAGTGAAGACCGTGGTCTTTTCGCACAAGCTCTGAATGAAATCAACATCCCAATCGCTGAGTCTGTTGCCTGTAACACAGTTGATGAGGCTCTCGCTGCAGCAAAGAAAATAGGCTACCCTATCATCTCTCGATCAGCTTATGCTCTAGGCGGTCTTGGATCTGGCTTCGCCGCGAACGAAGAAGAGCTCAAGAATCTGTCCTCAAGATCTCTGACGTTATCCCCACAGATACTGATCGAGAGATCCTTGAAAGGATGGAAGGAATTAGAGTATGAAGTGGTGCGAGATGCCGATAACAATTGTATCACTGTCTGTAATATGGAGAATTTTGACCCTTTGGGAACACATACTGGTGACAGCATAGTCGTGGCCCCCAGTCAAACGTTGAGTGACGAGGAGTACCACATGTTACGAACTGCTGCGATCAAGATTGTGCGTCATTTAGGTGTAGTAGGGGAATGTAACGTTCAATATGCAATGTCGCCCAACAACCTCGACTATCGAGTCATCGAAGTGAACCCACGGTTGTCAAGGTCTTCAGCGCTTGCTTCAAAGGCCACAGGATACCCATTGGCCTACACCGCAGCAAAGATTGGACTTGGACACACGCTTCCTGAATTACCTAATGCGGTCACGAAGACAACTACTGCCAATTTTGAGCCAAGTCTCGACTACGTTGTGACCAAGATTCCGCGATGGGATCTAAGCAAATTTCAGCATGTCAACAGAGATATTGGAAGCTCCATGAAGTCCGTCGGCGAGGTCATGGCTATAGGTAGGACCTTTGAGGAGTCGATACAGAAAGCTATCCGTCAGGTTGATCCAAAATATGTCGGGCTTCAAGGTGATAAGTTCGATGACTTGGATGAAGTATTACGCAATCCCACAGATCGAAGATGGCTCGCTGTTGGTCAAGCCATGCTGCATGAGAATTACTCCGTGGACAAGGTCCATGACCTGACGAAGATCGACAAATGGTTTTTGTATAAGCTGCAGAACATAGTGGACTGCCACTACGAGCTGAAAGATGTTGGTAGTCTGTTCGGTCTCAAACAAGAGCTCCTAAGCAAAGCAAAGAAGCTCGGATTCTCTGATCGACAGATAGCTGACTGCGTCGGCAGCACAGAAGATGACGTTCGAGCACGAAGAAAAGGTTTTGGAATCCGTCCCTTTGTAAAGAAAATTGATACCCTCGCTGCAGAATTCCCTGCAGATACTAATTATCTGTATACCACCTACAACGCGACATCTCACGACGTCACCTTCGACGACCACGGTACCATCATACTGGGAAGCGGAGTCTATCGAATAGGCAGTTCGGTAGAGTTTGATTGGTGTGCAGTTAATGCTACAATCTCGTTGAAGGCGATGGGCAAAAAGACCGTCATGATCAACGTAAGTTAACGATTTTCTTCGGTCATGTCCAGCTGGACGCACCTTCCTCCTGGACGGACACTGGACCCACCTTCCTTCTGGACGGACACTGGATGCCCCGTAGCTTCCCCAGGATGTATCACATGTTGGCAATCTCAACTACTACACTCTTCACTTGTCTGCTGGTTAATACTGTCAATTCCTCCCCTACGGCCAGAATCATGGAGTCTGCAGCTGTAGCTATCCTCCAATTGGTGCTGCTGGCCACATGGAAAACCTTGAGCGATACTCCTTTCAGAAAGAGAAATCCACTCTTTGCTCGATTCTTCACCAGTCAAGCAGTCTTTGAAACCATAGCTACGACAGCCTCCATCGTCTTCTGTCCCGGTTTGTTCGAGGTACTTCAAGCTGCTACTCCGCCCTCTATTCGGTTCTTCAAGAGTCTACCAGCACCACCAGAGCTTGTGAACAAATGTGGTGTCTATGTCACTGTTATGGAGAAACCTGGCTGTCGTCCCAGAGTCTATGTGGGCAGTGCAACTTCCGCACAACAGGGTATGAGGCAAAGTCTTCAGCAATATGACCTTGGACTCATGCTTCCCCAATATGTTGAAGACGCTCTGGATGAAGGTTACACGATCACTCACAAAGGGCTGCTGTGTTGGATGCCCAGACCAATTGCTTCTTTAGTTCCAGTCAACCGCCTCCTCTTCGTTGCATTGGAAGCTGCATTTACCTACATGTTCTGGGCAACGAGATCCCGTGTTATAGATTATGGCATGGGTCACATCTGTCTTTGGGACCGCCATACGCTCGAATATGACGGATTGTGTTCGCACTGCTGCTTGAATGAGGCAATTCTTGGCGATTTTGACCTCACCGCTGAGCAGCTCGAAGATCAAGCCATTGAGAAGGAGCAGAAACGCCTTGAGATGAAAGCCGAGCAGGCTACAAACTACCACTACAAGCAGATGATGGATAACTACGACGAATACATTGGTGAAGCAGGTCGGAGAGTAACCAAATCCAGAGCCAATAATCCAGGCCGAAACGCAACCTATCAAGCCAATTGCATCAAAAAGGCTACGAGCGAAAAGTACTTTCACTGCGTGCTTTGCAACCTCTCATTCGGCACGAAGCAAAAGTTGGAGAAGCACCAAAAGACTCCCAAACACCTACGAAAAGGGGATGAAGCCAGTAATCCTTTCAAATGCCGGCCCTGCAATCTTGGTTTCCATAACCAGAGCAATCTGACCCGTCATGAGAAGACCCAGCGCCACGCCCAGAACATGGCTGCTGCCCAGTCGAGCCCTGAGCTCGACTGACGGCACCACCAAAACTACTTTTGGTCCTTTTCTTCTACATTTATCTCCCACATTCTCACAGACCATGTGCTAACTTCCTACTTTTGGTCCTTTTCTTCTACATTTATCTCTTACATTCTCACAGACCATGTGCTAACTTCCTTATGGTACAACCCCGAGACCTTTTCTACCGATTTCGACACTGCTGATAAACTGTACTTCGAGGAGCTGAGCTATGAACGAGTCATGGATATCTACGAGCTGGAACAAGCCAGTGGCGTGGTCGTGTCTGTTGGCGGTCAATTACCTCAGAACATTGCATTAAAACTGCAAGAAACAGGCAAAGCCCATGTACTCGGAACCGATCCACAAGACATCGACAAAGCGGAGGATCGTCACAAGTTTTCACAAATCCTAGATAGCATCGGTGTTGACCAGCCAGCGTGGAAGGAATTGACTTCAGTGGCCGACGCTGAGAAGTTTGCCGACGAAGTATCCTACCCAGTACTCGTCCGCCCGAGTTATGTGCTCTCCGGAGCAGCAATGAGCGTTATCCAGAGTTCCGACGAGCTCAAAGACAAACTCGTCTCCGCGAGCGCCGTCTCGCCCGACTATCCCGTTGTCATTACAAAGATGATTGAGAATGCCCAAGAAATCGATGTGGATGCCGTCGCTTCGGCAGGCAAGCTCCTCATCCACGCCGTCAGTGAGCACGTCGAGAACGCTGGCGTCCACTCCGGCGATGCAACGTTGATACTACCTCCAACCAGCCTTGATGAAAGCATCATGGCTCGAGTAAAGGAGATCGCCGAGAAAGTCGCAAATGCGTGGAAGATTACCGGACCATTCAACATGCAGATCATCAAAGCCGATGACCCAGCGGGCGCTGAGCCCGCTCTCAAGGTCATCGAATGCAATCTCCGAGCCTCGCGCTCGTTCCCCTTCGTCAGCAAAGTTCTCGGCACAAACTTCATCGACATCGCCACCAAAGCGCTCGTCGACCGCGACGTTCCCGAGCCCGTCGATCTCATGGCCGTGAAGCGCAACTACCTCGCCACGAAAGTGCCACAGTTCTCCTGGACGCGGCTTGCAGGTGCCGACCCGTTCCTTGGTGTCGAAATGTCGAGCACAGGCGAGATCGCGTGCTTCGGTAAGGATGTGCTGGAGGCGTACTGGGCGTCGCTGCAATCAACCATGAACTTCCGCATGCCGGAGCCGGGCGAGGGGCTGCTGTTTGGAGGGAACACGTCGAAGCCGGAGCTCTCGGCCATCGTGGAGTACCTGCGACCATTGAAGTACAAGCTCTTCGCTGCGGATCCGAAGGTCAAGGAGCATCTAGAGTCGACGGCGAAGAATGGCGATGTGGAGGTGGAGGTGATTGAGTTCCCGAAAGAGGATAAGAGGGCGTTGAGGGAGGTCTTCCAGAAGTACGATATCCGCGGGGTTTTCAATCTTGCGAGTCAGAGGGGGAGGACGCTGTTGGATGAGGATTATGTGATGAGGAGGAATGCGGTCGATTTCGGGGTGCCGTTGTTCATGGAGCCAAAGGTACGATAGTCCCCCCCCCCTCTCCTACATCTGGTCGAGGTGAGGAGATTACTGATGGGATGTACAGACGGCGCTGTTGTTTGCGCAGTGCATGAATGCGAAACTACCTCGAAAAGAAGGCATACCTCCAGAGGTCCGGCGATGGAGTGATTTCATTGGCGGCCATATGTGAGATTATGGACGCTTTACTGTTTTGTTGGATTCAATCATAGACGGCACTGTGGCTCGATCTATTGACTCACACAATTGCACCTTGTCCGTGGGGAAGCCTGGAGTTTATAGATGTGGAAGGGTGCAAGAATGTCTTCTCAATCTCACATACCCAACAAATACTCACAACGTATCCCACCGACCCCAAAAGCCGCTTCTAAAAGGTCAACAAATACTACTCTTCCCATATGCATATCACAGAAGAAGCCGAAATAACCAAGGTCTTGGAATATGTCCTACACTTCTATCATACAACCATCCGCTACACCCAAAACTCCAACACCCCTCACTACCAACACCCCTTCCCCCTCCCCACACACTCTCTCATCGCTCTCTCCTCCCCCCTCCTCCACCCCGCCTTAACCCACTCCTCCATCGCTACCCTCATAACATCCTCATCCCCCTCCTCCATCCCCGGGCTCTCACACCCCCTGAGCCCACAGAATCTTCCGAATCGTCTCCTCTTCGCTTCGGTCTGCTTCTCATCTCTCGCTACCCCATCACTGACTATGATTTTGACTTGCTGCAGGAGGGCTTGCTCCGTCGTGGAAGCAGAGGAGGAGAAGGAGGAGGAGGAGGAAGGAGAAAAGCAGGCGGCGGTCGCGTCAGTGGACCAAGTAGGCGACAACGGAGCACACGACGAGGGAGCGTGCCAGCGACCGAGCACAGGCAAGGGATACCCAAAAGAGTGTTCCGACGGCGTGCGCTGGTGATAGTAGTGCGCGAGAACATTGAGCTCGGCGGCGGTGAGGAGGTGGTAGTGTAGTAGGGTGGGGGGAAAGGAGGGGTGGGAAGTGCCGGTTGTGATGCTGACGAGGGGGGCGAGGGGGCGGCGCAGGTGGTGGAGGGTGCGTTTTAGGGTGGGGTGTTGCGTTGTCATGGTTTCGTTTTTGGGGTGGTGGGTAGGCGTACTGGGAGGGGTAGTTAGGGATGTTTTTTTGTGTTTTCTGGTTTGATAGACGGAAGGGCTGCTCCAGGCAGGCTTCGATGGTTTCTGGGGAGTGGGAAGGAGGAGATGTGGTTGCTGGAAAAAGAGTGGGCGATTCGGTGCGCTGCACTGTGAATCGATGGGTGGTGAAGGAGTAGGGAAACGTACGAGGAATGGGGGTTTGGTGAATATGGGATGATGTGAGGTGGAATGAGGGGTTCGAGAAATCTGGTAGAGATGACAATGGGACGAGAGACGATCAAGGTCTCTTTGTTGATCTGGAGGTGCCTATACCAAGAGTGCGGCGTTCTTTGATAGATAGTATAGGTATGGCCCTTTGTTTCATTTGCCACCTCAACCATGTCTTGCAGGATGCGGTGGCAACGAGAGACCGAGGAAGAGCGAGCGTTCTTGAGAATCATTTCGCAATCGTAATGCTGCAGTACGGATCGCAGTGACTGGCTAACCTACGCTTCATGCCCGGCCTACTCCTCCAAGGATAGCTCTCGCCTCCGCCCTCTGCTCTCCGGAAGGTAGATTGGTACAGAACGTTCTACTTTCAGGGTAAGCAGAATCCAACTTTGTTTCAGTCATGTAGAAAGCATGTAGAAGGGAGCGACACTTACCGGTCTCAACTTCCTTTCTATTACTCCTCCAGATCCGCGAACCCCTGCTGATTTTGGTCCAGTCTGAATGCTTTCGTGGGGTGGTACTAATTTGAGTGAAACCAATCATCTCCTCTGGCATCGAAGGAAGTGCTTCGTCTCTCGTCATGCTCGATCACCGTGCAGCTGGAACAGGTATGTGGGCAATATAATACGTCGACTCATTATCATCGCACAACGCGTGATCAGGCTCACCAAATCGAGTGTCTGAATTTTGGCCCAGTTTACCGTAAGCAGTTGCTTGTGCTTTCCCTAAAGGAGTCCTCCCTAAAGGGGGTCTCAAAAGGGGGTCTCATGAAGGTTAAGCGAACTCCGGACGCGATTTTGAAGCCTTAGACGCTTGGGCGATAGCCACAGAAGCTAAACTGCCCACCAAGTCACGACCACCTCCATCACTCACCATATCCCCCATGCCGTTGCTGCTGAGCTTTGAGATTGATGTACCTGCCCGTAAATAACGAAGTAGGAGAGCCACTGTTGACAGGATGATTCAGGTCTGCGCTTCAAGTTTTCGGAGTCAGTATCCTTCCTTCGGTCAGGGGGTTGAGCAAAGATGTGTCTTCCCGGACGCATGCTGCTCGAGACCGTCTCGGCTTCCTTGAGACATCCGAAAGGGGGTCAAAGCTGCTAAGAAAAACGACCCGCAAGCGAGAGGCAAGTTTTTGTTGCTCCGTGCTGTTTGCTAGCACTGATCTTTCGCCGTGGTGCCGCTATTCGCTCGTTTCACTCGATCATCGCCTAAACTTAATGCCTTATAGGCATGTCCTTTTCTTGGATGGAGTCTTGCTTGACCAGTGGCCGACTCCGTACCACGAAGCCCTGGTCTCTCTCTTCCTTATACGGTGATAATCCCACAAATCGATTGATCCAATTCAGTACGACGGTATGCCATACCAATGAATTCTCTTCATTCAAGACCCAATGGTTCTCGTCTGGGAACGTCAGGAACCTCGATTCAATGCCACGCTCTTGCAGAATGTTGAAAGCCGCCAAACCCTCACTGATGGATGCATTAGCTGGGCATGCTTAGAATTGGCAGCTAGCATCAACATACCTAATCGGTAATCGGTAATCAAGTTCATTATGGATCACCAGCATCGGGGTACTCCAGTTCCCTGTGAATCGAGCAGGATCCCATTTCTGCCATGTCTGCATGTTCTCGTAATATGTGCCACCTAGGTCATGATTCGGGAAATATTGCTCGTCGCTACTCATCTGATTTGCCATGCTGAATACACCATCATGACACACCAGAGCCTTGAATTCTCGGCCCAAATCATGGCCTTGCATCCAGTTCATCATGAAGCCACCGTAGCTCGCCCCGAGCGCAACGGCGCGATCTGTGTCCACGAAGTCGAGTTTCTCTTTGATATGGTTGAAGCCCTTCACCAAGTCTTGGTATGGTAGGCCACCCCAGGACTCCTTGATTGCATCGCAGAATGCTTGTCCGTAGCCAGTACTGCCAGTTGGGTTGGGTGTGATGACGACGTAGCCTTGCTCAGCGAATATCGCAGGGTTCCATCGAGTAGACCATTGATCGCTCCATGCTCCCTGGGGCCCGCCATGAATTAGATACGCAAGCGGATACTTCCGGCTCGAGTCGAAGTTCGAGGGTTTAACGACCCAAGCATGAACCTCCTGCTTTCCAGCTCCCGGAAACCAAATCTCCGAGACTTGATCCTTCGATAAGCCGAAGGATGAACCTTCCCGAGAATTGGAGGACAGCTGCCTAGAAGAGGAGAGGTCGGACGGATCAATAATTGTGTAGACACTGTTGTCAACGAGATTTGTACTGGACACCAGAAGATGTGAAGAATTGGCTGAAAGAGGTCGAGCATCAGATATATAGCCGCTGTTTGTCACTGGCTCCGGCAGCTTGTCAAGATCAGGTGGGCTAACCGGTACGGGTAGTTTGAAAAGAAGACCTTTGCCATTCTCTTCGGCTTCGATATACAACGTCTTACCGTCATTACTCCACCGAAGGCTGCTGGGACTATGGTCCCACAGGCCGGCTCCATCTTTCGAACTCATGATTTCAGTAGTGACCGAAATTTTATATAGGTCTGGAGCAAGGATGACGCGATTCTTGTCGCTTTCATAACCATTTCTCTTCATTTTCAAAAATGCAGCCCCTTTACCCTCGGGCGTAAATACTGGCGAGGAAGCAGCCCCTTCAAGATCTTGGACCTCTGCACGTTGTGGCAAGGCCGATGGCGGCTTGGTGAAGTCCTTGATGGGTGTATAATATAGGTCGCATTTCGTGTTGATAGCAGGGTTCAGAGACGGATCCTTCGCCACAAAGATTATACCGGTCGTACTCAAATCGAAATGATCTAAACCACCAAAAGGCGGTATCGGAGTTTCCAAATTGGAGTCCTCCAGAGCGTTGTGAATCTCTGATAAGCTATATTTTCCTTGCGAAGGCCGGAGCAGCCCGTACCAGACCGAGTTCCGCTCTGGGGTAACATACTTGTCCCAATGACGAACTATGGTGGAATCGTAGACCATAGCAGAGGAGAACTTCTTTGGCTCATCATCCGTGTACATGGTGCCGTCTGGACGCGCCTTGGCACTGAACGCGATGATGAGTCGATCCTGATCAAGAGCTTTGAGTTTGACATTTGATATTGCCCCAGGAATGGTAGCGGCGACGTAGCTCTTGCCCGCTTCGTATGCAGCTCCTATGATGATCTCGGTGCTAGTCCTATTGCTTCCTTGATCGTTCTTGTCCCTACTCTTGAGCCACAAGAGATCATTACCGCGCCCAAGCCAATTGGGATCACTAGTCTTTTCAGCGTTGGTAATGAGCGTTGACTGGCCATTGCTAATGTCGATTGCCCGTATCTCCGAGGTCTTGCTATGCGATTCAAAACTGTAAGTTGAAACGGTGTATAGTGCTAGGGTTCCGTCGGCATTGGGGACAGCGGGCGAGCGACGAGGCGCAGAGAGCAGTACCCTGGGAATTGTAAGTAAGAGATTTAGATATCTTTAGCACATGATCATACTCAGGGGTAAACTTTTCTGCGCTCATGTTTAAGGATACTGCAGACGAATCGCTTGGGGATTCTGACAAGTGCCACGGTAGGAGGTTTGGCACTGTAGGAAGAATGAATATATACAGCAGCGATGCTAGACAGAGAGTAGAGAAGACAGCGAAGACCAGCTGCCTTGGAGCAGCCATCTTCTTGCATCAATGGGAAGCTTTAATAGCGTCGGCCGCCCGCAGCGCGCAACTTCGACTGGGGCATGGGACGAGGGGAAAGACACGAGGGGAAAGACACAGGAAAAGCCCTGAATGAACCCTATATCAAATAACAGGCACCCTGATGCACGCACTAAGGTACCTTTACTCTTCATGGCCCTTCACGTAGCATTCAATCCGGCTTCAAGCCTACGAGTTCTTCGCGCGCGCTTGTTCTCGCGTTCCTTTTCTATTTGCAAACACTATTGAAGAGCAGCAATCATGCCCTCCAAGATCGCTCACCCTGACCCTCCAACCGCCGCCATCGGCGCCGACGAATCGGAAGACGACTACATGTCAATGACGATCCCGGATCCCTCAGAGCAGAAATCTAAGTTTCAAACATCCGCCCAGCGGCGAATACGCAAGGAAAAAGCAGCAATTGCAGCTGCAACACCAAAAGCGTTGGAACCCCGCGAAACATCCAGTAACCCCACCAACACCGCCCTTCCACCTTCCTCGAAAGGCTTCCAGCTCCTCTCGAAACTCGGCTATATTCCGGGCAGCACGCTCGGCGCCCCCTCCAACCCTAACGCTCTTCTGCAGCCCCTGAGCGCGGAAGCCAAAGAGGATAGAGGCGGTATAGGACATGAGAGCGAGCGAAAGAGGAAGGTGAGAGAGGAGATTGAAGAGCAAATGGGGAGAGTAAAAAGAATGAAGGCGGAGGAGGGGGATTACAGGGAGAGGGTTGCGAGGGAGAGGGAGGAAAAGAGATGTGAGGGGTTGTGGTGGGGTGGGATGAAGGTTTTGGAGGGATTGGTTGAAGGGGACAGTGATGACACGAAACGGGATGGGGAGATCAGGAGGCCGTTGAAGAGCATCAGCATCCTGTACCGGCCTCTAGTGTGTGATCGCCTTGAGAAGGGAAGGGAGCGGAGAGCAAGATATGATCTACATCAGAGCTTGACGGGAAATGCAAAATACGATGACCCTGAGGAGGACGAGCAGGATAAGCAGGCATTTGGGCGTGAAGAAGAAGATCTGGAGGAAGTGGATGAGGAGATGGACGAGTATCTAGCGCTCGGGCCAGCGGAGCGGTTGAGGGGGGTGGTCACGGAGTTGAGGGCGAAGTGGAGGTATTGCTTTTGGTGTAAGATGTCGTATCAGGATGAGGAGATGGAGGGTTGTCCAGGGGTGGAGGAGGATGAGCATGGCTGAGTGTCTACTCAGGACCCAGTTATATCAGTCAGATCTACAAACGAATTCCGCAAGACGCGCGAGATCATTGACCTTCAAATCTACTGGCCTATCGTAATTCAAGGAACAGCAGAGATAAAGTATTCGCCATAGGAAATTGAAAAGATTGCCATCAGACCGCCCACATTCTCACAAAAGGGCGAAATTTTACAAAAATGATCAGTACGGGGGTCGAACCCGCGACCTTGGCGTATCATAATTCTCTTCCTCTATTAGCACCACGCTCTAACCAACTGAGCTAACCGATCATTGGATGGTGAAGTTGTGTTTCAAGAATCTAATATACTGCACTGATGCTTGACTATCACGCGCCATGTTAAGTCCGTTTAGTGGCGGCCTTAAGGCCTCCCATCTTTGTTGAGGCACCGGTAGCAAGATTCGCGGCATAAAGCCTGTTCCATATTTCCGGCATGGGGATGAAAACCGAGGTTAAGAGATTACAACGATCAGCAGCAGAAACAAGATCACATAACAGTCCTTCAAGATGCATTGACTTGAGAAGATTCAGAGGATCTTGGTGCGCTGGAATTGGATCTGAACAACCTCAATGCCTCGAAAAGCTGGTGATGGCACATACAGTAAAACTCCAAGCCTGCTCAGAATCTACGAATAGAGCTGGAGAAAGAAAACGCTGCTAATAATTGCACTAGGGTATCACGCAACAGATATATTCCGGAGAACCGCTTTATTAGGACCCCTCCTCGTCCTTTTCAAGCCTGCAATTTTCTCTTCCGCCCTATCATTGATATATATCAGTAACCTCAGAAGCTATGAAGACGCTGATGAACGACTCAAGCAACGAGAATGTCATCGCGATCAAATTCACGTCCTCCTAGGCCTATCAAAAAATTGTTGTTGTGAAAGTATATGGAGGATGGAAATTTGACTGTTCCTGCAACTACCTAATCTGGCTCTCCCGATGTATTATGGTAAACAGCAATAATCTCCCATACCCAAGCGGTAGCTAAAGATCATCTCAGATACCCAACGGGCGAACGCAATTACGCAATAACGTGTTGGTGATCTTACAACCAAGGCAGGCGATAATTGGCGATAAACATACATGCGAAGAACTCTTTATCAAAAGAAGTTATCGTGCAGAAGAGGTATATTAGATTTGATGGCATTTCATAGTCGATTGATGTACATTTGCTAATTGCGTGTCCACGGGCAATACCGTCAATACGTGATTGCGTCGGCTTGTTTGGTATTCGAGATGATTTTAGCTGCCGCTGGGTATGGGAGACTATTGCCGTATGGTAAATCTAGTCTTCCCACCAAGCTCAGAGGGGATGACATAAAGTCCGATGGGGCTTTTAAAACCATGCAAAGGAAGATCAGAATAGTAAGAGATGACGTTTACGCAGCTATGCCCTTCATCAGTCACAACGATTGCGCCTGGGACCCTTCATGGATCGGTTAAGCTACGTTCAGCATGCTTTACCGTTGTAACATTGACTAACAGGGTGTCTAAGTGGGACAACTGATACGTGATCCCAAAGGACTGACAATTCGTTCCCCGCAGATGAACCTTCAACGATGGATCCAGGTTTTAATATCACTATTCACGGAACTGTGAGTCGACCTGCTTTCTCACTGTATTCATTGTCAGGCTGCTTCAAAGCTACCTACTTAAGGAGTCTCTCCCACCATTCTTCGCTATCCCTCCACAACTTCCGTCAATAACAAACCTCCTGGACAAGCTTTTGAAAACTTCTTATACTTTGCATTTACCTTCTAAAGCTCTGATTGTAACATAATTGGTCTATTTGATTGTGCTACCTTGTCCGCATTCATACTTTTGATAGGCTTCTCCATTACGGTCCTCTGACTGTGCTCTGCTCTCGTCCCTGGGGATGCTCAATTAGTGCATGATGACACACCTGATCAATACGAGACCGGGATCGCTCTTCCAATTTCCACCTGTATTGATGATGATTTTCACAGTGTCCTCAAGTTGCAGCCGAAACTGCAAGCGAGCTCAAAGTCCATCATCATACGGCAAAGAATCAAGACATCGGACTTCACAAAGCTGTATGCAAGCTTGCTATCTAGAGATCATATCGATATCGTCTTCAAACGCAGTCTTCGTCACGCTTTCAACGCCGTTACGACCCCGTCAGTCAGAGAAAACTTTGTCAGCTTATTTACCATGTCATCTATCATCACAAACGCACACCTAAAAACCGCGGAAGCAGATGGGCAGCAAGTCATGTTCGGGCGAGAAGCTGAAGAACTCCGAGAATCCCTCCTTAGGTGCGCAACAGCGTCTATGCTACGACTTTTGTCAGCCCAGATAACATAGACGCGCAACGCTGAACAGATCGAAATTTCAGCTCCAAGAATCGCCATAATCTCGACTGAACCATGGGAAAACTCGTTACTACATGAGATCGAATTTAAGGGCGAGACCATTGCTCATCGACATTTCAACGTCAAGAAGAGAGGAACAGACGCTGGTGTCGACTAGTCAACCGCAGCGGAGCTCAAGTACCTGGCCCAGCCTTCGAGAAAATCTAATGAGCCTTTGGACATTCACTGAATAAACCACCAGTAATAACTTTCGAAATTGTCACAGCAACAATGCTCAAATAATGTTCTGATAACCTAGCCAGCCAATGCTTCATTCTCTTGCACTCAAATTGGGACACTTCAGCACGTCATCCGAAAGCTCAACGTCAAAACCTTGTTGTCCATCTCAGCTATAGTCTGTGGACTTCCATCAACTAGCTCGGTTCTGTTCACAACAGTAATTGATTTGATTTATTATTACTTCGACTCTGCAATATACCTAAGCCTGCTTATTATATAGTTCAACTTTACAAAAGTTGCTGTGGGGACACTCTATTCAACTCTAGTACTCGGGGCCGCTAAACAGCCTTCGGAAGACTCTGCATATGATCGCACTTATACTATAAAAGCAATCTCACACACCGAGAATATTCTCAAGCCGATGACACAGTGGCGATGTTTCGCCTGGATTGTCACCCGTCTGCGCCGTGGCTTTCTCCGGGTGACTACGCTGTAGGAAAATCGATGCTTGGAGATTCATCAAGTCCGAATCCGCGTACTCAGTCCATAGACACTTTGATCTTCCAGGACGTGAGCAATGATGATGGGCTTACCATTCGTCAACTAGAACAGCGATGTTCACATCGAGGAGGCACTGCCCGCAGCAACACATTCGATGAAGAGTCTGACGCAGTGCGTCGTCAGCCTGCCCTGGTAAGAGGTCGGCGGAGGCACCCAGTAGAGGACTCCTCCGACGAAGCCCGCGTTTCCCCCCGCCAAACTACTGTACAGAGACGCAAGGTCTATATGCAGACGGAGAAAAACATTAGATTTCAGTCGAAGGACAAGAAGTGTGCAAGAATCAGCTATCAGATAGCGATGGGGATCCACACAGCGCTCATGCAAATCCAGTGGCAGAATCCGTCGGCTTTTATCGCAACTATGGGTCGGATTCGATCGGCTTGTGTTCGCGAAGTAACGTTCGATGAGGTCGAACTCGTCGTTACAGTCACGACTCTAGCTATAGAAGTCCTCACGAGTCCAGGTTTGACATCCAGAGCAGGCTCCCAGTGAAAGCGACCCAAACGAGCAGCGCATGTATTACGATGCAGTGATCAAGAATCTAAGATCTTTTCATCCTTCCAGAGATCGACAAAGACTATCAACCAAAGAATTGCGATACATTGTCTGACAAATGGGTGTGAAACTACGTTTACACATCGATATACATAAATCTCCAAATGGGGAAGAACAAGCGAATTTCAAGACATTGCTGGAAAACGATGGTGCAAGTAAAGAGCAAATAGTCATAGCGTGCTCAGTCGAGAGCACAGATTTACTATAAAGAATTACAGATCTGTTGTCGACGTCGACCTTTGGAGTGATCCCGTTGTACCCTGCGGACAATGCATTCCGAGAATCGCCCGGGTATGTCGACAAGGGTAACGAAGTCGAGAAACCAAACATGGTTAGTCATACAACTGAATTTTGTCGAGATACCGCCAACAACTGATGGTACTCGATTCAAGATGCTAGAATTCATCATAGATCAGACCGAAGAGCTATATCTCTCTATGGCCCTTCTAAACCGTGCCTATCATGCGGGCAGGACCCGAGGGATAATCATGGACTGGAGCAAATAATCCGTGTCCAGGCCAAAAAGCTCCTAATTCGGCTAAAAGCCAGTTCAGTGCTCGAGACGCTGGGTCAAGGAAAAGACCTAATGGAAGAATACATTTACGGCTAAAGGAGCGGTAAGAGCGGAGTGACAGGAAACGGGGATACCAAATTCGTCGAGAAGAATTTTCACATGGCATGATATATGTATAGAGGAATTTTGGTCTCCTTGCCACTTGTCTTGTCCACCTCAACCTCACACAGTTCAGTGAAGGACAAGCGAGCAGAGAAAAGAAGGACACTACTATCACAGGTAAAAAGACGCTACCTGATCACTTTCTCCGAAGCAAGTCAACCAAGGAATACAATGTTCGACACCTGAAGTACCCCGATTTTTTTTAATGAGGTGAAACCGCAATGGAGGGTAATGTCAATGAAAGACAGAGGGATGGAAAGCAGGATTGGGGGAGGGGAACGAGTAGAATTCGAATCATACTTGGCGATGCCAGCGGTTAGAGATAACGTGACAATATCGCCGAAGATCCGAGATGACCAACGCCATACTTAGGCCACAATTACTAGGTGGATTGATTTCTCAGTATATAAATCTCTCTCTCTTTCGAGTCTCTTCTGATGTCTTTTGTCTCTCGCACTGTTCGGATTACCGCAATCTATCATTATCTTCTTATTTCAGCATCAATCTGATTACGAATACCATGTCGTTGGCCGTCTGGTACTGTCTCTTTGCCTTCCCTCCATTCATACCATCGAATCCTACCATACCACTATACCGCTGGAACATCAAGTCCTCCCGCCTCCCTCTTTCGCTGCCGTCTTGCCTGCAAATAGAATCTATGTCGCCCCAGACACCAAGGGCAACCAATGCGCCTAGATTACCTGCGTTGATATCATACAGACATGGTATCAACCACCGTCTTGTGTCGATTGGAGGCGATCAGTGGGCTATGTACGACCCAGTGAGGCGGGAATTGAGGCTGAAAAGAACGGACGCCCGCAAGGCCTTTGCGGGAGAGCAAGAGCCTGTCAAAGGAGAGAAATGGCTTCCTCGCAACTCACGCCGAATTGCCAAAGTCTCTTGTGGAATGCTGACCAGGGGAAAGAATGGAGCTGGTCGTAAGTGGCTTTGGCCGGAAGTCACTGCAGATACCGTGAAATTCAGATTTCAAGTCCATCAAGAACTTCGATTACTGTTGGCTCAAGGTTCAGAGATTCTATCTGAAGAAAGCTCATGATCTCCTTGTGACTTCAGCAACAGTAGATGCTCCCTGTAGCAGTCGTTCTCATGGACGTGGCTTCACAAAGTACGAAAACAGAGATGTTCAGCGCTTGGATTCGCTATCTGTCGATGATGCTCAAGCTTGCGTTTTTCGGCGATCACCAGCAATAGTACCGTTATTTCCTGTCTTGACGTTCGGCTCCACGGCCAATTTGTCACTGAAGCACCGTCAAATTCTGACTGGTCACCTCTTTACCATACTGGAAGAACAACACCGCATACATGGGCCACCGACAAATGCCGTTGACCAGAGAGTGATGGACTGGATCTGAGAGGCCAAGGTTTACTGCTACCAATGGATACAAGAGGCTTATAAACGTTCGATCAAGAACTTCGTGGTGACCCCAGTTTCTAGCATTCCAGGTCAGAAGAAGGCAGCGAGCATGCAAATTATGTCGCTGTCCATCTGAAAGCTTCCCCTTCCAAGTCCAATACCGAGCAACGAAGCTGCGAAAACCGGAAAACTGGAAGAGAACGCCTGGACCTTCTCCTCATGAGTGCGTATAATATATATTCTTCCATCTGCCCGTGTCTAGATATAATTCATACTCGTACAATTCTATAATACTCTTCAGAAATCTGTGGATGGCGGAGAAGATCGCTCTCACGAGCAACCGCACGAAGACGGGACTACCATTTACTATACGGTCGACGCGCAAGGAGAGGAAATCACTCCTTACAAGTTATTAATGCTTCCCAGAGTACACTGCCGATATCCCACAACCTAATCCAGAAATTGAGAAAAGAACAGCTGACCGAAAATGGATGGCGGGCAATGCAGGCCCTGTGAAGAAAGCGCTTGTCTCAAAATGCAAACAAGAGCAACACCAATCTGAGGTCAGAGTCAATTGAGAGATTACTAAAGACGACTTGGCGAAGGACTTCGATATGGCCGCAGAGGATGCCCAAAAATGCCACGACGGAGAGATCGCTGCATCGCGCGCACAAGCAGAGGCCAGAGATTGAGGCCTCAAATGTAAGTTTCAGGGGTGCAAACCCTTCGTACAATACCGGAGGCCACTCAGCAATTACGAATCCTGCTACACGAGCTTTGCCATGCATGTCCGAGTGGCTTGGTCGATCGAAAGTCGTTCATGCCGGCAGAAAGCATCTTGTGCTTTGGAGCGTGCGAGACTCGCAGCTTTCTGGAAGACGAAAGCCGTCTTCTACTTCTCAGAAGAACGCGAGATCATGGTACCTCTCTTCACAGAGCTCTTACAAGCAGCCGTGAATTCAAAATATTTGTGTCCCAGGTACAGGAAGAACATGGGCCCATATCGCAGCAAAAAGAAATAAGATAAGAGCGTACGCTAAGCTCGTCTCAAGAACGGCAGCAACCCCCCTTACTTCACTCCCTTATTTGGCGTCGCAACTCAGCTGCACTAACATACCCTTATCGCTTATGCTTCATGTCTGCAAGACTTGGCGTGCATTACAGAGAGCTGCGCCTAGCAACCATATAATCCATGAACTTATTCGCGATAACGTCTCACGACAGTCACAAGAGGACGGCAACTACCACCTCAATCTTTCCAATCTTCGCCATCATTACTCGGAGGAGTCCGTTAACCACCATGATGTAATCTCTATGAGATTTCTCTCTACCGCCAAGCGACTCGCCCAACAAGTACCTAGAATCCATGCAGCGGCAACCTCAATTCTTATTTCAGGTTGTGGGACAGGAGACACTGCGCTAGAACTCGCAAAATTGTGGACACCAAGCACTGCGATCGCGCATCTTACTTTTGTGGATGGTCCACCCGATATGCTAAGGCAAACAGAGATCAAATTAGATATTGTTAATAAAATCGACGAGATGGACTTGTCAAGGAGTTTGCCCTATTGCGAGGAACTCCGGGACAATACCTCCACTTGGCGTAGATCATACTCTGCTTGCGGATGCCCACGACATCGCGAAGATTCGGTCCGCAATAGCCAGCCACCCGTTGCCCCATGTTATTCTCTCTCAAAGGGCGCCCCCTACAGATCCTCGACCAGGAGCTCTTCAATCCAGACCTTCACTATGAAATATGTCGGTATATACCTTGGACCAGCCAGTAAGACAACTCCTTCCAGTCCTCAGCGGAGACATACGGCTGGACGAGTGTTCCTCTGCACAAGATGACAAGAGTCGTTCGGCGCGGGCACCAAGGTGATATTGCTCCGCACATGCGTCAAGCACTCAGCAAGAAGGTGCTAGACATAAGTATCCTTCAATATGCCAACTTGAATCCGTTCATAACCCCGCAAGCACAAGCTGTTAACCAATCACCTCTATCAACTCTAACGACCTACGACTGCTGGCATACTGGCAGAAGCTCATTGCAGTCAACTATTGCCCTCATAACCAACCTTCGCGCTCTTACATTTTATGCTCCCACTCTTTCCCATTGCACAGCGTGTGATATCGTGCTCTTGTTGAGTCACCTCACCTCTTTACTCTCCAAATCCGTACCTCTCATCCTGACAATCCTGTCCGTTGCGCCATGCGCGATGTCGTGGTCTTTCTGATCCAAATCAACTCATTCTCTCAAAATCAGAACTGCGCTCACGACAGCGTGGATTCACGCGCTGCGCTAGCGCTGCTATTGCTGACCCTCAATTGTCATCTATGAAGACGCCAGATACAGAAACGTCGTCGGAACGTGAGTTGAGAGATTCAAATTGGGCCGAAGGATCGGTGCTCAGCATGACTAGAAGCTCCGGCTATTTAGACGTTCAGGCGTCGCTTCGACTGCTGCGGGCGGAGACGAGAGAGGCGCAAAGGACCTGGAGCAGCAAGTGGATCTTAGGTTCCGTGGAGGTGGATAGTCTTGAATACCACTTGTTGAACTGTGGCGCGCCGATAACTTCCGTACAGACAATATCGTTCCAGTTCCACCCCCTGAGGAGCTCATCCCATCAGTTGGATCTACATGTACCTTGGCATACGACATCTGGAGCAACTTAAACTCCGAAGTCACCGCTTGGCAATTATACCAGACCCTCGCGATCACGCCTTGCCTACAAGGTATTGAGGAAGAAAGGACCGATAGCGCTGGGAGATCTCAAAAACTATCTTCGCATAAAAAGCGAAGCTCATGAGCTGGTACTCTACGATCGCTGACGAGAGTGGTCTCGACTCTGACATTTTCATATCTGAAAAGCTACCTGGGTCAAGATGATACTGGAAACGATGGGGCGCTGCAACATGGAGAGAGTGATTGCAAGGACTCTATAGGTTTGTTACTCTGTTTATATGAATTTTTGTTTTTGTTTCGGGGTATGCGGTTAAGATACTATATAAGGAGTTAACTTGTTTTTCGTTTCTATCTTGTTTTTCTTGCTTGGAATACGGCAAGGAGCCAGAGCATCTTATATTCGGCGCTCCTGCGCTTTACATGATCAGGCTTCCTCTCGAGAGCACTGCTGGTAAAGGCAAGTCAAGATCCTGGAAGACACGTGTGGCTTCGCTGGCTTCAACCGTGGAATCCCTTGATTGTGCCTGGCTCTTGTTGGATGTCGAGGACTATGGATGGAACCATCTCGACAGGCATTTCCTGAAAGAATACCCAGGTCGTGCAAGCGCGGTTCAAGTGGGTGCGTTGGCTAGCCTTCATCGCGCAGCCTACTCCTCAAGCTTGGGAGAACCTGGGGGTCACTGGCATGAAGACTCCGAGTCCCCAAACGACCCTGTTGAGACGCGGTTCCTTCACGACTGCCACAATGGCCATGCCTCCCATCCTGGCGAGCGCTTTGGTTGTATCAACGGCATTCAGCATGGCTTCTTCGGCGATGCAAAATCGTACATGGTTGCCTGCCGCCAAGTGTGCGATAGTCATAGAAATCTCGATAAGAAGAAGCTGTAAAATGTTTACCTTACTATATCACGACTACGTTCTCAAGTAGCAGCTTGCCCTTATCGGCTTTAATTCCTGACTGCTGCCTACTCCATGGCCTTGACTCTCCTATGCCGATTGACCGCACTACCAGCTGATTATACTCACGACCGTATGTTCACACTATCACCGCGTATTACCGAAACACATAGCTGACGAGTCAGCCGATACCTCTTTCGAGGCCGAATCTGCAACCTCACCTGAGTTCGCAACCCTCAGTGTGCAATCTCCGTCAGTGACTGAATAATCTATTCTCGGGAATATAAGATCAATCAATTACGAAGTTACGCCAACGTCTTTTTAATATCCTTCAAGATCTGGTGGTCGAGTGCTCAAGCTTGGATTACCAGCAACCCACGACCCGTAGTTGGGGCATCAGCATTCCACAGTGGGTTGTTCAATGAAGGCTTGGTCTGGCAGCATGAAACATTGGTACACGATCACTATCGACGGGCAAAGCGAGCGAGGCACAGACTGAGAGCCGGAGAATTGGGTGCGAGCGGGAAGATGAACTGCACACCTCTGATCCGGGATACGCGAGGCTATTTGATAGAGTATTTCCCCAACATCTTCAAATGGGTTGAAGGTGGCACCACAGCGACTAGGTAGATTGTGAGGCTTGAAAAGCCGCTTCCCTCCTCGAATAACGAAAAGACCAATTCTTCAGGACGTCACAGTCAACCCTGTCACAGCACCAGTGTAGGTCGTCTTCTAAGTAGCACCAACCAACATTATTAGGTTTGGGGCTCCTGCCGTGGACCAGAACCTTACCCACGTTGCCCTAAAGGAGCGCGAGCTTAAGGATACCAACGAGGGGGAAACGACTCAAGAACAAAATGGTGTGTAGGTGGATGTATGCAGAGGATGAGAGAGACGGACACGATGGATGGATGAAACCAATGAATGGATGAAGCACTAGGTGGATGACGGTGATTCCTCTTTGCGGAGTTTACTGCTTTGCACTCCTCATGCTTTTGCTCAGTGGTATCGTATCTGGTTCTCGCTGCAGCTTGTCAATCGAACCGTCCTTCATACTCAATAAAAATTTCACCTAGTGCTGCCACATGATTCTTTTCCCCTAGGAAAGATACTGCGGAATCCAATTCACTTAAACGTTGAGGCAGAGGACTTTACCAACCAAAGCAATGGCTTTGACAAAGCAGCTCAAGGGATACCCCCAGAGATTAGCAACTTTTTTGAAAAGTGAATGAACGATGCAGTCGAGGCCGCTAGGGCCAAGCCAAACATTGCGTACTCCATCATTGATGGTGAGCCGACAAAGATTCTCCGATCGCGTTGAAAGAGTAAAAGCGCTTGAAAATTGACGAAGATCAATGAGCGTCTCCAATGATGAGCAGAAACATGTCTCGGACTGAGCAAGGTCTTTGATAAGGTGGCCGAGAATGATTGATGCGAGCATATATCAACCTCAACGGCTCCTTTAATATGTCCCAAAATTCGTCAATAGTAAGTAAAGAAACGAAATCATTGCGAGCGGAATATAAGCTATGGTTCGTGAAGCAAATCGACAGGTACCAAGATCAGGCAGCAAGGGCGGACAAGAAGGTACTCAAGCGCATGCAACAGCTCGTGCTCGGGCAGACGTCAATCCTACATGATTCGGATACCTCAAAGCCCAAATGTCTTGAGTAAGAGGAGAAGGAATTGTCGACGGAAGAAGCGCTAGAAGAGTTGTCAGAGGGATATATGGGGGACATCGTATTAAAACCTTCTTACCTTTTCTTGCCCTGCCCAGATACAAGTCAAAGTACGGGCCGAGTCTTCTTATCTCGCCTACAGCTCTGCAATCGCACTGGAAGAACACATTCATGAAATGGATAGATCCAACCTACGAAGACATTCTAGCCATGAACAATTGAATACACCACAAAGATACCCCCGCACAACGGAAGTTGGATGACAAGAGATCGACTTACCTCCTAGCATCAGACAAAGGCGTACCTCGCGTAGGGACGGAAAGACACCTTAACGTCACTACCAGCGGGTCATACAAGAGATGGGTTGTTGATCGATCACTCATTCGAGAGGATCTTGAATTCATCGAGGAAAGGACATGACATACTTCCCGCACTGAAGTTCGCGGGATTATGTGGGCCTGGGTAACACGGGATGAAGTCTTTCTGGAGAAGTATCTAGAGTCGCCGACCGCCGAAATCTTCCGAGAGCTCAAGGGTTGGTAAGGGTATCCAGTGCAAAACAGGGACGCTCCTCATGGTGTTCGCGAAATGATGTTGAGGAGTGGACTGATAGAACGAGCGCGGCGGAAAATGTTAGTCCTCTCTGAAATTATATAGATGAATCGTCTTGCGCTCACAGGGATGGTGAGGAATTTGCAATCCAAAGATTATGCGACACTATTGCGAGGAGACTGCATCGTAAATGTATCGCTGATAGAATGCTAAACATCTGGAGGGACGGGTGGTAGGAGCAGCTTTGTCTCCGGTCGACACCCTTCTACCTATACCCCATCTGTATGCCACACTGATGTGCTTGATCGTGAAGACGTGGGTTCCCACTTCAGTCCACCTAGGAATGCCGGCCCATACCAAGGCCCCCATTTTCGTCTTGCTTTCTTGAGCTGTTGCAACGGCATGAAAGGTTCGTCTGACAGGTCACATTCGTCTGAAGAGCCATTGTAGGGCTGACACGTCATTGTGGGCTGACAATTCATCATCTTCATATTCCAGCCGAGTCTCTGGTATCGCTCCAAAGATAACATGGGCTCCCAGTCTCCCCTCCCATTCGTCTAGAATACGTCTGCTTCCCGGATAATTGTTCATCCAACGAGGCATATGAACATCGCATTGATAAGCCAAGCCAGCGACATCCGCAAATATTCGGAGTAACCCTTCAAAATTATTCAAAAGAGCTGTGCCCGAGAGCAGGTCAGAGAAATCACCAGGTAAGTATTCAGAGAGCGAATCGCAAGCAGAGAGATATTTGCTAAACACGATGCGTAGCTTTTTCAACGGTGAGTCTGGTAAAAGCCTCTCTTTGCATAGGGCGGCGCAGGCGGAGCGAGCGCAAGTCCAGAAGTACTCAAGATCCATGGAAAGTAGAATGAAAATCGTGAAGTCGCGGACTTGACTAAGATCGAGTCCAGAGAACGCTGGAAGCCAGGAGGCCGTTGCTGTCCACTGTTCCAGATTTCTTTCAAACGGCTCGTATCTCTGAATGACAGCAACTTCGAAGGACTGGCAGTGCATAAGGTGTTTGGCTTCATTGCGAAATTGTTTATTAACCAGAGATACAGAGTACTGGTTTTCTACTGGTCTAGACTTGATTGATATGCCGTTCTGTTCCCGGTACATCATGTCCTGAAAGATCTTGTTCTGAGTCGCAATGTGACACCAGATAGTTCTGGGACCAATGGGTGATAGAACGTACTCGAGAATCTTGGCGCGCAGTTCCCTTGGGATCATTGTTAGATATGCCGGCGCTGGTGATTGAGCCATAGCGAGGCACCGTTATCGTGACGAACAGGCGTGCCTAAGGATTGGACAAGAACTTAGAATGTGCAATGAGCCCTGATAATTGTCAGTCAAGGGTATCAAATCGACGGAATGAGGAGTAGTAGAAAACCACGCCGCTGTCATTGCATCAAAAAGACACATGATTTCCCACATATAACGCCTCTTTCGGCCAGAAAAAGAGTTCAATCGCTCTGCTGTACATCAGAAGCAAAACTGTGAATCTAGACCATGAGAAATGAAATTGCACAATGAAAATTCCCAATGATAGAGTAATGTGCGAAAAGAAAAACTATACCTTTCGCCGAGGACTTCTCATACACGGTCAGTCGTTAGTCGGTTCTTTGACTGCCTCGGTATTTGTCCTAACCACACAGAGGTCGCGTTCCTGGTCGATGGATCAGCGCGAACAGCGGGTACCATCTCGACGACGAGCAACCGCGATTTGTGGTTCCTTGCAGGTTGTGTATAGTTCAGGTCTACCCCGCGATTTGTGTGATTTATGCACCTAAACTCCGGTACACTCGACCGGAGCATACTGATATGCTCGACACTAAGCCACGTACCCTGCAGAGCCGTAGCAAGCTATTGCATCTATGGCTCGACTCGATGAATGTTTCGGTAGCTAAGCTAGGCCGCCCATGATCCGAAGTCGACTTGATCCGAAGTCGATTTGGGTTCGTACGCTCTAAGACTGGTGGAGACTGACAGGTCCAGTCAAGGTCGATCAAAAGTATGCAGCACCTCGCCATCCGTACTTCTGTGAGTCAGACTCTGCGGTCCATCGCTCACGTACTCCGTCCCATTCTCGATAATCAATTTAGGGTATACCCATCGCGGAGGCGGCGTGATATAAACCGTGCCCTTGTTGGCGCTTCTGATGCCCCTTCTCACAAGCCGACTCCTGGGCAAGACTCCCGAACTGTATGCCGCTCCTGCTCTTGCAAACCACTGTCCACCTCCCCAAACAAGCCCTGCCATGCCCTGAAGGTTTAGCCAATCTGCCGTCTTCGGATCCGGTGGTACTCTCAGCGGCAAGCGAACATAATTTGCGCCGGAAGATGGTCGCCAGTCTACTTCGTTTCCGTATAGGCCTCGAAGACCAACTCGCCAAGTTCCGGGACCCCATCGCGTTTGCCATGGTATTCCGGCGCAGTCACTGAAGGATGATAACCGGTTTCTCTGCCATACAGCGGCAACATCGTAAGCCTCCAGGTGGCGGAACTGAACGCCCATGGCTGGGTCGTCCCCTCAATGGGAAACCATTGAGCAGCAGACGCCCGGAAGGATGTTCTGGCATATCAGATCAACGTGTACATGAGTTATGTTTATGTCAACTTGAAGAGTTGGCATGGCGGAACTAAGTAGCAGGATACAAAGCCAAAGAAGCTTGCTCCTGCGATTAATAGCCTGGGAACACGTTGATATAAAATACATAGAATTGAAAGCCATTGTCAGTAGCAGGACTCAGCTAGATCAATAGCAAGTGCACGCAAGGTAATATAGGAGATGCAGCAACCCTTTCCGAGCTACTGCTGCGACGGCAACATGCTCGTTCATACACACGCATCGCGCATAGGGAGATGTGCGCGCACGTTACCACAAACGAAAGCGTACCGATAGAGAGCAAGGTCTGTGCTGTTAGTGAGACTCAATTTTCATCTAGATACGAACAGTATGAGACTAAAACGTCCTATCACTCCGCTCGAGCTCAGTCTGTGGGTAAAACCAGGGGGCTGTGTTGCTGCCATAACGGCATTGTAGCTTATATGATGCGCATGAGCATGAACGACAGGGAGCTGATGGGTCGTCACTCAAATCTGCGTCGAAGGCAGGCACCGAAGGGTTATACCCGCGAGACGTTCATGCTTCAAGCCACACTCGAATTTCTTGATGCTGCTGAGATCTCACGAGCATGTTACTGCTCCGGCGGGCTTTCGTGATAGCACGCATACGACTTGTACTAAGCTCCGAATCGATATGCAGCCTTTGCTCTCCTCGAGATACTATATGGGCGGGGTCCGTGGCGGTTTTGTAGGACGTTGAAGCCGACGAACTGGTAAGACCCCTCGAGGATGGCAAAACAAGAAAGCCCAGGGGCGTAACGTCGGATCAGCACCGGGTCTGAATTAGATATACGGCAATAGTCTCTTATACCCAAGCGACAGCCAAAATAATCTTGAATATCCAACAAGTCGACGCAATCTCGTATTGACGATATTGCTCGTAGACACGCAATTAGCGATGTACATCAATCGACTATGAAATAAATCTACTCTGTCTCTCCTGCACGATAATTTCATTCGATAAAGAGTTCTCGCATGTACGTTCATGATCGATCATCACCTGCCTTGATTGTAAGATCGCCTACACGTCAATGCGTGATTGCGTCGACCCGTTGGGTATCTGCAATGTTTTCAGCTATCGCTTAGGTATGGCAGACTAAGGTATTGCTGTTAGATATAGCAGAGACTTTATCGTGAAGATCAAAACACATCCTCAACCCCACTATCCCCTATCTCAACCCTCATCCAACCCTACATCTCCACCACCACCAAACACCGCCAAAAAGCTCCCTCTCCCAGCACCTCCCACCCACCACCATCCACGCTCCTTTCCCACCATGCCTCAAGCCCAACCCGAGCTCAAAAAGGTCCGCCCCCCTCCCCCATCCCCCTGCCAGCTTTACTAACCACCTCCCTCCTCACAGTATCTCGACAAGCGACTCTTCGTGCAACTGAACGGCAGCCGCAAAGTCATCGGCGTGCTGCGCGGCTACGATGTACGTCTTGCCTTCCCCCGTCACTGCTTGCAGAAGCACACCCAGTATACACCTATCACCAGCGGACTGAAATGAGGGATAAGTGTTAGGATTGCGCGCAATTGGCTGACTGCCAGTGGGGAGGTGATAGGTTTTCCTGAATATTGTGCTCGATGAAGCGGTGGAGGAGAAGGCTGGGGGGGAGAAGGTGAGGATTGGGATGGTGGTGGGTTATCCCCTTTGCCCGAGACAGGGCCGTTGCGGTGAGGGATCTGGTTGCTGACTGGGATCAGGTCATCCGGGGGAATTCTGTGGTTATGTTGGAGGCGCTAGAGAGGATTGGGGGGGATGGAGGGGGTGGAGGACAGCGATGATATGAGGTTGGTGCTTAAGATCTGGGAGAAGGACTTGTTGGCATTGGGGATGAGGCTGTGGGATGGCTATGGATGCACGACGAGAGCGATAAGGGCGCTGGGAACGTGAAGGTCCACGTGGGCTCTATTCCACTGCTGGTGGGTCGCGCATAAGGTTTTGGCATAGCGAAAATACGTCGAGGGTAGGGTGCAGTAACTCGCATGGGTTGTGCCCTCCGAGATTGTTGCTGTCAATACAATGATTCACAGTATGTGCCAAGGGGAAGCGAGCTTGGGAGATCCAACTCATTACTATTCGTGCTATCCATATCGTTGAAGAAAGCGAACGCTGTCCTATCCTTGCCGAAGAAGCGCATGCTAAGTACTGGTCCCAAGAACGAAGAAACTCATACATACCACCAGTCATTTTGTGCTACTCCATTATCATAGACGTATCCTTCGTTGGGTATGCTCATCGTAACAGCAGACATGAACGCCAAAAACCGACAACCATAATGATACAGATATGGGAAGACCTTCGTTTACCGAGGCCTTTTGTTGGACTGGGCGCCATCTACGAGATAAGAAGAATCCATATCCCATCGTCTCTTGCTACCTGCAGCGTCAAAGGTGCTGGCGACGGTGTCTCGCCACATACTTGACGTGACGAAGTTGGGAGCCGTAGGAATGGTGGAATTGTAACTCGGCAGTTGTGTGACGGACTGGACTTGCGGCATTGGCGCCATACTGGAGGGCATTGTGTATTGTTGTTGCAGCGGCGGATCATGGTATGTTGAAAGGTCGTGAGAGACCATTGATGAAGGCGTGTAGAGGGGTGGCGATGGCTGAGGCATTGGATTGGGGTTTGCATTGACGGTAGCAGTTGGCCCGAAGGCCGTGTTCCACTGACTGCATAACGTATTAGCAATTCGCCAAGTCTTAGGTTGCTGAGAGCTTACTCGAAGATCTTTGTGGGATTCCATCCCATCCCATCATTGCTCAACGGCGTTGTTGACAACGGCATAGGCTGCTGTTGGGCGCCCATTGCCATGGACTTCGACATAGAGCGGTCTCTTCCGTCGCCGAGGCCGGCGGAAATCGGAGGGGTCATGGGCTGTTGAGCTTGATACGGGATATCGTGCGACGTCTGACGACTTAGGCTTTGGTACGTGATATCAAGTGGAGGATGTCGTCCTAGCGTGCCTCCAGGGCTACCGTGAGGAAAGCTTGGCCTGAGCTCAAACGGTTTGCTAGTATCGACAGAAAAGGCTTCTCTCAAAGCATCGATCTGACTTTGCATCTCTGGCATTGGCCAGGCTGAAGTACAGCTCTCCAGGATGCGCATATGACGCGTAAAGTAATCCTTAGCGTCTAAGTTGAAGTCTGGGTCGGGAGATGTGATGGCAACCTTGCACTCTATTAGTACGACACTTGATGAGGGACGATCTGTCCAACTTACAAGATGGATCATGGTACAGCTAAGAACGGAATAGATGACGAAATTAATACCCCTCTGCATACATAGCAAGCCCGAGAGACCAAAAGCTTGCGTTATGCCCTCTTGCAAGCGACACATGGCCTTTGCAGAAGAGTAGCAAGAATCCATATGCTGTTTCCAGCTGCCTCCTGCTGAGAACGAGTTGGCGTTCATCAACTGTGGCCTGTGCAGCATGATGTTCGTGAGGTGGTAATAACAATGCATGTTTCCCACATAATGCGAGGACGGGTAAGGCGCAGAGCCATTCTCGGGAAGTTGAAGCTGCAGATCCCTTGGGAGCTCGTCAAGCCACTTTTGAAGGTCTGGAACGATACTGGCGAATTGTGGGTCGTTTCCCCAATCCTTTTGCCTCTTGACTTTGGCATATATATCGCTCATAGTGCGAACATTGCGAATCATGCGAACTAAGTAGGTGAACTGTCTAGAGATCTGGTAATCCGAGGGATCAATGCCCGGCGTTGGCCTCGGAACGCCGAAGTCCACGGACTTAGGGTCGACACCCATGTCGACACGCCCTAAATGGGACGAATAAGAGACTGTGTATTACGAAAGGGGAACTTGTGACTTACCTTGTGGACCGCCAATCATCATCTCGCAGACAAAGATATTTTGCCATATTCTAGTCTTGATCAAGCATTCAACCGGATCTGAACCACAATCAAGGCCAGCTTGGTGATCGCCGTAATGTTCATGCAGCTCGAGATCCTTGGCGAGAGTCACAATCGTCTTAACAGTCATCCACGATCTGTAGTAGTAGCCCCTCTTCGGCGCCGACTCTCTGGCTTTCAGGAGTAGCAAAAGTGCTTGAATGGTACTGAGCCTTGGGACATCCATAAAGCAATCCTCGTGCTCTACCAGGCTCGATTAGCGAATACGCCAAGAATTGGAGAAGGACGGTTTCGTACTTGATGCTAGGGCTAACCATTGCGCTCCCTGGGCCGGATCATCAGACATGCGTCCTGCACAAGCAAAGATAGCTTCCAAAATAAGTGGCGATATCGACCTGCGATTTGTGTGCCATTGTTGATAGAAGTATGATTTGCTGATGACTGGTACGTAGGGATGGATGTGTGTGAAGAAGATCTCGAACCATTCCATGCATTGTTCCTCTGAAGGCATGAGCTCGGGCGGAATCCTGACCGTTGACCCGGACCCAGATGCCGTGGTTGGTAGTTTAACCTCAATTTCTTCCCAGGCTGGTGCTTCCGCCAGGCTTTTCTTTTGTTGCGAAATATATGGGGCTTATGGAAACTTAGCGCTCTTCTTGTGCAATGCGGAGAACCGAGAAGTGAGCGTACCTTCGCCACTTTCATGGATTTTCAGTTCTCCCAAGACATCAGCAAGTTCCACTGTGCTGTATTGGTCATCTGACCAGACATGATGGCCACGGGCTGGATATGTTTGCCCATTTCCAATTTTGAAGTTGTTCGGCTCATGAAACGATTCCGACCTTAGCTGAATCGTCGGTACTTCCTCGTAGGAGGAATAGTCATGCAAGCTTGGCGCTCTTTCGGAGTACGGTGGAGTGTGAAATGCGCCTAGACTCTCGCTGAAAGGTAATTGGTGCTCTCCCAGCTGATCATGGGGGTTGGGTATATCATAGTATGAAGGGCCACTTGTTGTATTATGAAAGTCGTCGTCGTCACCACTTCCGTTGTCAAAGTCTAGTACTCTTTCCAATCCTGAGAGATGCCCGCCCCCAGGATGATTGCGGTCGTAATCTACAGTCGGTGGAACACAGTGCAACTTCAGCCTAACGCATGCAGCACAAGGCCACTGGTTAGACGTTGCAGCGTCACATTTGATCTTTCTTCTCCTGCAGCCCTCACAGGCTCGCATGACTAGAGAACTTAGCATCTCTAGATAGCCCCTTCGAGAGAATCGAACATACCCTTGAGTCTCTTATGACGGTTATGTTCGTCGACAAAGACATAATCTATCAATTAGTTAGCACACACAGAGTTCGCCTATCGCCCATAAATGCTTGCCGAGCGCGGAGAGAGACCCACTCTTTTGGTTGTCGCCAAGCCCAAGATTGGGAGGTGCGAAAGAGTACGTCTGCATTGGGATATTGTGCGGCAACAATGGCCGTATGTCCGGTCCAGTAGTCATTCAAACAGATACCCTTTTCCCAAGCTCTCTGTTGTACTCCCAATGGTAAGCTATCAAATGCGCTGCATCCAATTGTTCTTGTCCGCAGGTCTTGGGGTTGGGGCAATATATCCCACGACCGCTCTCTGAGCTCTCTGAGACCCAGTAGGAACACGTCAATAGTATCGAAGCAAGTAGAGATTAGTCGTATGCCGGCGCAGTCGAGCGCAAAAGAATAGACGCGGAGCGGCAGACAGCTGGTCAAGCCGAAAGACCTGCAGTGAATGTCGTGCGGACGCAGAGTAGTTTGGCGGGGTTATAAAGGTTGTGTTGGGTATAGTGTAGATATCTTAAGCGGCGACGGCCTTCGCACTGGCGCCGACGTGTAGAATAACAAGTTTTCGGTGATAGCGATGAGTGCAAGGTCGATATCAATTTCAGACGGAACAAGCTAGCGATGATTTTCAGGAACAGGAATAGGATACGGATCAAAGTCTCTCTTGGGAAGTCGTCCGATGGTGGGGCAGGCGGCTATATGAAGAGTCGCTTTCCAGGTAAGACACACAGCAGTCTGCTTCGAAACCCTCGATAATATATATTCCAACGAATGACTCGCGAACAAATTTCGGATAGCGAGTTGGCTCTGGATCGATGGTGGCTGTGGAAGCGCCCTGTCGATCTGGCACAGTCCGTGCTAGGCGCAGTCAGCACCAAGGGCAGAATCGTGGTGTTTCGAGTGTTGTTGGGCACACTCGTCAATGCCAAAAGCCAAACGGAGATGTTGTCATCAAGGAAGCTGGTCGAGTCCACGTAGGTTTACCTCGCAAGCGTACACTTCAAGTAGATACTGATATTATTGTTTGTTGGCTCAAGTGCACCAGGGGAGTGGTTGCAGTCGACAGTCGTTGCCCAAGGCGGGGTATGTGGTAGCGGGAATAGTCCCTAGCAATTTGGCAGAGAGTCCAGGGCACCGTCTGCTGGTGTTGCGATGACCCTGGCAAAGGCGACTAGGCCAGGACGCAGGTTGTCTGGCTAGGTCTGCAGCATGCGGAAAACGTTGTGAACGTCGGAAGCCTGCAGGTCGAGGCAGACCGTTGAACATGGGGCCGGACCTCCCACACCGAGACTCGTGAACTTGTTCCGACCCTGTTCAAGCACGAGAGTGAGACCGCTTGACCGTTGCGACGATTACCTAAGGCTCATGGAACACACGGGTGCAAGCGAAAGGGATTTGATTCTTCTTATTTCCCCGGCGTGTGTCGTGACAGATCCAGGGTCTTGATGTCGACCTTTTCACTTCAGAACGTGTGCGCGGCTTCGAGGAGGAGTCTTATATAAACCGTCAGGAGACAGAACGGATTCAGGCGAGAGTTCGAAGACAATTCATGCATAGTGGTGCCGGGACACCCCACCTCTTCTGGCCCAAGCTTTGGGCAGGCACATGGTGAGATTGCTCCCTTCAACTTCAGCTGCAAATCCAAGCCGTCAAATCAGCGTCCACGGCAGCAGGAGGAACACCCATCCGACAGTATCCATGCTCGTGATCATCTAGCTTTAATGGTTCGCCCCTTTAGCCTTGCCGTCTGCGGCTACTGTGAGGCATCCGCAAAGATCAGCACATCGACGGAGGATCGTGGTGCAGAGCCATCGCGATTGGCTCTGTGACGGCAAGATAAAGAGCTACATGTCTATCGGAGATATAAGTAGAAAATAATGCCGCACAAATAATGCAATCCAATACCGCTCATGTTGAGCCTCGGGTCGCTGAGATCAAATCTGGTGCAATCATAGAGGTAGCGTCCGTAGACTCTACAGATATGCCCTGCCAATGGGTCACGACTAGGAATAGCTCTTAGCTAGAATTACATGTGGATATATTGATCCGAAGATATGAAAAGACTCAAATGATCCCACCATACGACAGGTTCTTCTGGAAAAGAAGCGCACCATCCAGGAACGATGAGATCACGGCTTCTGGAACACGCAAAGGAACAGAAACAGGGAGGAGAGGTTCGCCTCTGGTACATGTAGGCACGCCACCAACAACATCGATCCTTATCTTGAAAAAAACAATCTCCCAATTCCCTATCCATGAATGAAGAAGGAAATGCAAAATTAGTGATCAAGTTCTGAAGCGCTCTTTGGATACTATCGCGGTTAGGCAGAGGTTCAGATGTGTCGCATTTTGGGTGCCTGGGTGCCTGGATCTGCCGTGTGATGCGAGAGGACAGTCAGCCGTAAGCTGCAGCCTCTCATCCAAGGGGCGAAGATCAGGTACATAGAAGTACTCATGAGCAGTAGATGGCACGGTTAATGCTCCGCAGCCGTGTCTAACTACATGTACTTTCGGAGGCCATGCCAAATTGTAGCTAAAGCGATCGCTTAGTCCGTCGTTCGTCGGGATTCTAGCGGTGAAATGTATCGTCTCTCCACGATTGAATTGCCAATACGAAACCCTTCCCGTATCGACTGAGACAAAAGTTGATCGAGCACGAGAGGGGAGAGAAAAGATATGGATTCTTTTGAGCCTCGGAACGTTAGGGTGACGCTTATCGATTGGGTATCATAAGCGAGACGATCGCATCATCAGAATACTTACTCTTACTTACTTTACACTTTGCACGACCCCGACTTCTCGAAGAAGCGCGCCTATCTCTACTTTACTTCAACATCAGAGACACTTCGACTGCCTCGCGACCACGCAAATCGATCGCTCAGACGTCTTCTTTCACAGCCCGTTTCAGCAATATGTCCGAAATCCTCAACGCCAACCCTGCCATCCGCAACGCCTCAGACCTTCCCAGCCGTCGACGGCAAGCCTCTCCGCATTCTTCGTCAAAGACTTCCCTCGGGTTGTTTTCGAGCACGGTCCCTCCCTCTGCCTACGCTCCCGATCCCTTCACCCTCTCCACATCCTCGGCCTCGGAGAATTCGGACGACGATGATGCGGTCGAGCCCATCGATGAGCAAGAGATATACGGTAGGTCGCCACTTTTTCTACAATTCGGGCAATGACCGCTCGCATACGAGGTTGCGGGTTGGATAGATTGACTTTAAGCTCAATCGTGGGCGAATCACCCGATCGTCCTCGATGGCAGCTAGACGGTCGAAGACGCTTAACGCGATTCCCTACGATTATGCACGAGCCATCCTCGTCTCACCACGGCATCATCTCGATGGTTTACGGCCACGCGTGAACAAATCAACCTGGTGCACCTCAGCATTCTATGGTCGCTGTTGCGAAGCCCTGGATACTATGAGGAGTGTCCCCGCATTTCCTTGCCTTACGCAATTCAAGCCGATAGTTACAGATTACTGGATCGATCGCCTGGGCATATGGGTTACGGCATGTTCTGCATGCGGATCCGTCAATATCACTTTGAGCCTAGGATGCCCCATGAAGGGTTTCAGAGATTTCGCCCTCTCAAACTGGCCATTGGGCTGTCTCATGCGCTCGAGCCCCCAGTATCCTCACCTTCTCATGCGAACCTTTTTCCCATTCGGCTTGCTAACTCCCCTCCCACGTCGCAGACCTCATCGCCCCCATAACCGACCCCGAACACCCCCTCACCCTCGGCTCCCTCTCCGTCGTCAACCTCCCGGACATCCACCTTTCCCCGCTCCCCACCTGCCCCTCCCTCACTGTCTGCACCGTCTACGTCACACCCACGATCACGCACTGCAGCCTCGCGACCGTGATCGGGCTGGGCGTGCGCGTCCGACTCGAGCATGCGCTGCCGGCGCGGTTTAGGGTCGATGTCAGGATCAAGGAGGGGACGCACAGTACGGCGGAGCAGGTGAACAAGCAGCTGGCGGATAAGGAGAGGGTGGCGGCGGCGTTGGAGAATGGGACGTTGATGGGGGTGTTGAGGAAGATGTTGGAGGGGTGTAATACGGTGTGAGGGGATCTATATGGGCAGATTGGATGAAGAGCTAGGTGGAGTGCAACTGCGACATATCAGGAATTGAGGCTCCGAAGAATCTTATGGCGTGTGGGCTTGAAAAACCCACCAGGAAGGAACGAGGCACGGCTTCGACGCCGATGTCGATCGTGGCTTGATGGTATGTTTGGAGGATGCTGCATCATCAAAGTGGCAAAAGTCAGTCACGGAGAAACAAATGCTGAGCAGAGCAGCTCCAGCTAGCGACACTACGGCAAGAAAAGAAAATGTTGCTCCGATGGAGTTTGGCACAGACGCGCAGTTGGAATGACGACGAGACGAAATCACGATTCGATAGCGTCCGAGACCTTTGCTTTATACACAGCTCATAAAGCTTCTCTTTGTTTTGAACTGATTCCATCTTCATCGCGCATAACATACCTTCAGTATTCATCCATGTCCCCATGATCCCCATCCCTACTCCCCCCTCCCCCTCCTCATACCCTTCTTCAACCTCTTCGCCTCCCTATCTCCGATCTCCTGCCTATACACCTCCTCCGCCGCCCCCTCCCCCTTCCTCTTCCCCCCCTCCTTCTTCCTCGTCTTGACACTGACCGTAACCTCCCCATCGCCACCTTCCCCTCCCCTCCCACCTTCCCCG